>BNJU01001148.1_pt1 | contig 618026 bp, 1032 predicted proteins | sample 8539281 | NCBI WGS metagenome assembly BNJU01 (sample SAMD00202456, study PRJDB9452) | human saliva metagenome | isolation source: human saliva | place: Japan | reverse complement strand
TTGGCATCGCCCCTCCTCTCGGCGCACGCAGAGCTCAGATCCACGATGGCGGCGAAGCCTCGTGCTACCATGGACCTGAGCGGTACTAATGAGTGAGCGCTTATTTCTGCGCCGAAGAAGTGCGATTCTCTTTGAGCATGCTCGGCATGGGACAATGTCGCCCACATGACAGTGACTTCGTTATTGCACTGGCAGCTACGACCTCCCTGACAAGTTATTGTCAGTAGCGCGGGCACGAAAGGACTCATTCACGTTGTGAATAATCCTCTTTGCTTTGCTCTCTCTACATCATGCTTTGCTTTTATTAATCGCTAATCGTAAATACTCATCTTTAGAACTATATATGGCAAAATAGTGTGGATGTGAATATCAACGATAGCGCACATCTCAGGGCCTCCCAATGGGCTCACAACCACAAACAAGAGATATCTCACAACGAACGGTACAATAAATAAACGAACCCTTTCCCCCAGAACCAGTTTCCAGTATATTGCATAGGCATCGGAGTCCACAGGACATATAGCGCATGCTGAGCAGCAAAACTAATGACGCGAACGACTGCATCCACAGTACCAATCCCGCACAACGAACGTTCCTCATCGGGTTCTCTCATAGGTTTTGATTTGTGTCTAAATTCCTTTCCAGCTGTCGGAGATATGATCAAATATTCCCACTCATAGTCTCATCGCACTCGTCCACAAATTGGAAGAATACCTCTAAATAATATGCATCTGGATGCTTTTAAACCTCGCTTAAACCACACCATTAGATAGTTAATTGGCTCTTTGTTTTGAGAGCAGAAGATTATATGTTGCTTTGATAGTATCTGTGGTAATCACGAGGTATTCTTGAGAACATCATAATCTACTACTGCTGATATAGCTTCCTATTTCTGACTCAGTGCCACTTTCATCACCAACAGGTCACGGACATACCTACCAGTCTGGTTGAAACAATATTGCCCAACATTTCTTGCTTTCACGGAAATATATTGCATACCGGATAAAAGCACTTTTTGTAATAAATAGCATCATCAATACAACTGCGCAAGTGTACAACTCAGGAATTTTCTGCTATTACTACGTGTTTTTGATAACCAGTGGGATGCTTTGTGAGTATCACAAGGTAAATTCAGTATTCTGAGTAAGTGGCAAAAATTGATGTTATACACCACAATAATTTTCTTTAACAGACAATGCCTCTGGTTTTAACGTCATTCTCAGATAAACCAACAAACTTAACACAGGCAACAAGAATGCAATAATTCTAGCATTACAAACATAATATGGGATTACAGGACACAGCGCAAAAGCCATCATAATGCAATGCTGACTGATTCAGAATTTCCAACAATTCAGAAGAATACTTTAATTGCAAAAGCTAAAGATAATAGCTGCTAATATCATCTGCACAATTATGTACGTAAAAAGTCCAACTGATGGGTTCCCCAATATGACACCTATCTTAATAAATGTACCAAAAATCAGTGTTACAAAAGAACAGGATGATGCGCATTATACTGCACACGACCTCTTCTTGCCTCCTACATATCCAAAGGACTGTCGATACTCCATCCAGTGAAGCTCGAAAACCTGATTTACAGTATCATAATTTACAAGTCCTGGATTATAGATCATCAAATACGGCAACCAACATACATAACTGCAATATATATACAATTTGGGTGATTTAGAAGAAATCCTGTTTTACAGATAAAGCAATCTAATAAACCTGTAAAGATTAGCGATATGCAAAGAAACCCGACAAAAACATAAGTATCCAGCTCCCTCTCTGTAAAGTAATCCCATCAAAACAGGCGTGATTGATTGCACCGCTTGCCTGCAGACTGCATTTATAAATGCAATAAAGCCGCAAATCATAAAAGCGACAAACACTTTTTCTTGATACAACCTTCATGTCCGTGTACTCGTCGTCCTTTCCACTTACGCAATATGGTGTACTTTTTGTTTTCTCAACATTCTATATAATATCATTCCGGTATGATATTCATTACGATAGAAACAGGATTATTGCTGAGTTTTGAAAGATTCTTTCATGGAGAAAACACACCGCACAAAAGTACACTTCTTCTTGCGGAAAAGTGTCTAACACAACAATGTGGTATTCTTGTAAATGCTTGCTATAACGATATATGTTGAAGTAGGCATGTTTACTAGTCTTGCAGCCTCTTCAGTTGATATCTTGTCAGCCTTCCATTTCTGGTGAGACTTCATGGAAATTCTCAGGCAGCGGTTTGGCGGTCTCCCCAGCTTTACTCTTGCCTTCGCAGCAGCAATTCCTTCAGCCTGTCTCTGATGGATTGTCTGGTACTCTATTTCTGCCACATATGAGGCTGAGTGCAAGTATCAGATCACTGATAAATGTTCCCAGCAGGCTCTTTTCACGCCTTGTATCAAGGAGAGGCATGTCCAATAACTACAATGTCAGCACCTTTTTCGCTCGCGGTGGTACGCCGCTGATCACTGAGATCGTGATAGTTACGCCCCAGCCTGTCGATGGACTTGATAAATAAACAGAATTGACATCCAGCTTTTGAGGGCTTCTTGTACTGTGGACGCTCAGGGTCCTTCCCTGACAGCTTGTCCGATAGATGTTGCTCCTGGGAGCTCCATCTCCATCAATGCAAGGATCATCTCTGTCCTCGATCTGCTCCCCTTAGTTTGAAACCCTTGCGCACACATAAATCTTTTCGTTTTTCGCTCATGTGAAACCTCCTATTACTGTTTGTTGACTGACTATTCCTTATCAGCCATTTGTGATCTGATCAGATCCCTTCTTGCCTGTGTTATTCTTCCTGAGCTTGCGATAACTAACGTACTGTTTTGGCATGGAATAGCGTCTTGTCGATATCAGTTTCCTTGATGCATCATGTACACACGTCAGTTAATAGCTCTTTTCTCTTTGGTTCTTTCTTTTCTCTTCTTTCTGGGGAAGAAGGAAGAAGAGAGGAGGAGAAGAAGGAAGGAAGAGAAAACCGTGCCTCGGTATCTGCTGTGACAATGCAAAATAAAAACGTCAATGAGATCAATCTCCATTAACGCTTTTTAGAGTCCGTCTCACAGTGATTACTGTATGAAATTAGCACAATGGGTGCTATTCTACCTAACTACCTGCTATCTGGTTATGCTTTTTCCTTTCGTTTTATTGTTCCCATCAAACTTGGCATCAGTGTTCTGTTCAAGAAGAGGATTCCACCTTGGAAGGATTTCTTTGTCGATTCAACAACTTCCCTGATTCCTGTTGAGGTAAAGGCAAAAGTGGTCGTGCAAAATCATGGAGGCGGTAGAAACCATGATTCAAGGTTCTAATGATTTTCCTGTAGATGCTTCATAGCTATAATATTCTCTTTGGTCGGATCTATTTCCGATTCATTGATTCTTTCCACTACTTTCCTCTAGAATATTAAGCAGTTCACGAGGCGTTACGATAAATGGCTCACGAGAAGTACTGTAATGTTTCGTAACCAGATAGGCGGCATCGTCTCGCTGCCAGAACCACTTCACATAGAATGGAACATCCTTTATGTCCGTGTGAGACTACTCCCGAAGGAGAATGGATCAACAGAATACCGTACATTTCCAAAGGCGGAGAGAAGGTAATCTACTAATTCCACTGAGAAGCCAAACTTCCGACTACTCCAGAACCTCTCTGATATTCACTTTAGTGATGGCGTTTGCTGTAAATAGGGATTGATTGCACCTTGGAGCATCACCCTACCACCTATCGCAGTAGCGGCATCGTCACGGCTAAAGCGTTGCGCGATACCAGTACGTTTGTATCGATTACCGCAGCAGATCATTTCTCCTGCCTCCTCACGGTACTGCCGGATTTCTTCGGTAATCTCGTCCATGGTCATATTCGATGTGCCATTTTTCCCTGGCCCTGGGCACGTGGGGCGAGAAAACGCCTGCATAGCCAACCTTCCCTGTGATGACTACAGCCTGGGGAGAGTCAAAAGAAATTCTCCGCTCCGCGCGACGGCCCGATGCAAGGCCATTAGTGCCGTTGTCGTATTCATGCACGATCCTGGCAGAGACTGTCAAAACTCGCGGCAGGTGCTTCATCCATTCCGAACGCTCGAATGTTGCTTCGCAGCCATTCGATCCACCTCCCTTTTGTCTCCTTTTTCACCACTCCTTTTTATACCTATGTGCGTATTGGTTCTTAAAAACAATATATCGAACCAATCAGGTGCGTTTTCAACGGAGTATATATGCAGAAACGTAGTCGTAGGTTGCAAGCGACGAGCCCGCGCAAAAACATTAGTGCAGTTGTCGTATTCATCCCAAAATCCTGGCAGAGACTGTCAGAACCCTCATCCTCACCGATTATACGCAATTCCACCTCTCCCACTTATTGATAATTCGATGCTTTGTGGGGCTCTGCCCCTGCCCCCGACCTCCTCCAAGGAACTGAAAAGGTAAGACCGCCGATATTTGCTGACGTATAAATGTAGAGTATATTATAATTATATAAAGGGATGGTAAAGTGAATGGATTTTGAGTGGGATAGATCCAATACGTCAGGCTATGAAAGGGTATGGGACGATGAAAGAAAAGAGACGAATGTTTGGAAAAAGAAATTTGATTTTAGTAAAGCTATCCGTATGCAAAAGCTCTGACACGGTGACGATCAATCTTGATGAAAAGGTAATTATTTATTTTTAAGAGCAAAGCAGAAAATACGGGTATTCGTATCAGACCCTTAATCAATCTGTATCCTAAAAGGATTGCAGCGGCAAATAATCGCAACCTTAGATTATCGTGTTGAGTAAGCGCAAGAAATTTAGTCCTTGGGCACGAACGGGCGAGGACCTGATAGGAGTCCCGCACCAAGTTAGCAGGAGAAGTCTTTTCGAAAGTACTTATGAAGCCTCTATCATCAAATCGTCGATAAAATCAATCCGGTCGGCGACACTCTCCCGCAGTACTCGGTCGGATGAGACAAGGATGACCGCTGTGCGATCTCTATGTAAAACGCTTTAAGAAGGCTTTCATCAAGTAAACACCGTAGGTGTCCACAATTTTTGAAGAGGATGACCTACGACCACAAACCACTTCGGCCTAAATACCAGCCACCGATTCATCAGGATGATCATTTGCCCTGTTCACATCTTCTCTTCCGATGCACCGACTGGCAACAAAGCTTTCCGTATGGTGTCTCTCTCATAATACATCCCCACCATGGATTTTCCATATCTAAAATAAAGTGACGAAAAGTCCCGCCGTCTAAAGGGGTATCATCAAGTTATCACGAACCGTCATCTTGCCAAAAATCTCATGATCGTTTCCGATATTTTGATCGAAAGCTTGATCTTCTTTGCAGGTAAAATCCCTCATATTTCTTCCGTGAAAAGGAATACCGTTTAATTGGTAAGCTTAACATCCTTGCGTACTCTTCGCTCACAGGATCTCATCATCCGATGACTGCGTACCTTCAATGATAGGCGTGGAATTTGACCACGGTAAAGGGAAAAACCTTTTTCCCTGCGGAATTCGCCCATAATTTGACATCATAGAGATTATTAGACAGAAGCTGCAGCTGTTGGCCGATGATGCTACATCTTTTCCATAGAATCCATGCTTCTGACGAGAGCGTATTTCCCTAAGACAAAATCTGTTCGCTTTCCTGATTTAAGGAGATTTTGGTGCATTTTTCCTACCTCTTCCTCTTCGGCCAAATCAGATATTCATTGTCAAACATGTCCGAATGACGTCGTTTTGTGAAACGACCAGCAAAGATTCCCTTTCCGCCTGCGCTGTTTTATTCAATAACCCTCTATAGGTTTTCCAAATCCGAACCAGTGAGCCCATAGCCCGCATCCTCAATCACGATGATTTCAACGCTTCGGGTCTCTAGCGCTTTCATGAATCTTACCGCTCCGATCTACCATAGCGGTTAAATCTCTCATTTTCTTACAGTACGTCAATGGAAAAAGAAAAGCAAGAGCAGTCCTCCCTTGCCTTGTTGATCATTTCGTTTACACTTCTTGTTTCACACTTGTATTTCCCAGCTGTAAAAACTCATATACCGACCAGTCCAAATCAAGGGAAGAGTCGAAATCCAAGCTGAGTTTTCTTCTCCAATTCCACCGGATGAGTCGATCCTCAGATACGAAAGCCACGGCAGCACACGCCCATTTGCTAAATTCCTTCAAGCCTGAATAATCGTCATTTTCCCGCTACGATTCCAGGCCTTCCAAACCCAAAATGCCGGCTGCGCCAATGACAAGAGAAAGTAATTCAATTTCCCGTAAACACTGTCTTCTATGTTTAAATGAGTTAATCCTTAGTGAGATCCTGTTCATTTCCTCTCTCCGTATTGATTATCAATGGGCAAAACAGATTTCTACGTCTGTTCCCATGTCCTTCAGAGCTATGCATTCAATCCATATCCATATAAGAGGAATAGCACGTTTATTGATGTTGGGTAACAATTCCGGTACCGATGCTGCATTCCCGACCAGGTCCTTTTGCCGAAGCATACTCAAATCATCCGAATGAATTTTCGCATTCCATTTGTGCATCCAGTTCTTCAAAGACTCATCCCAACGCCGTTGGCGAAACGGTGATGAGCAAAACATCAGCCACCGTGAAATCAATGAGAAGGTGACATTCGCACATTTCGAGAGCACATCATCCAGTCCGCGAACGATTGCGTTCTCCACCGCGGTTGAAGAATCAATCTCGGTGCTCTACATCAAGGTCATTGCATCTTGCTTCATCCACGACAGTAGCTTGGTTGATCGATCCTTAGAAAACGATAACCGCTGAATCTTCATACAATCGATTGATATTCTTTAATTCATCTCGTATGCCTACCAGGCTCCCTTCCGCATGATGCTAGTACCGAAGAGAGAGGAAAGTGTCGGTGCGTCCGAAACATCTCCGGATAATCGTGCTGCCGCCATTCCCTGATGTTATCCAGCGTGCGCCACCAGGAAATGAGGATTGATTTGTGTCTGCAGCGCCGTCAGCTGGGGTGTTTATCAAAGATTTCCAGCGTTATTTTTCTGGTTTCAACTACTAAACACTCATGGATGAAAACAGCCAGATCCATATACTTCTCTTGAGAGCTTATGGATTTGATGATCAAACTCCGCTTCCTCCCCCATCAAAGGTCTTTCTGATGCTTGGGAAAGGTTCATCGCAGTCGATTTCCAATAGATATAGAAATTCCTCCTGGAAACAAAAGAAGCACAAAACCGGGGATCATTTGCCCGATCAGAATGCAGCATCCATTCCCAAATTGATCCACAATAGCAAGAAGATAAGGTTTATCACGATCATGTTTCCCCCTTGTTCCTGTCGCATCTATACACGCAATTGTCGATATACGATCGGCTCGCTCAATTGTGAATAACTGGCTACAAAATATTTCGGATCCGAATAGCCGACCCTCACGCAATAGATGCGAGTTGTTTCCTTCGATTCCACAAGCAATTTCTTGCATGATGCATCCGAGATCTCTATATTATATGCGCTGAAATTCTTGTTCGTTTCCTTCTTAAATAAATCGCTTAAATAATCAGGATTCATTTCCAGCATCATCGACATATCGTCAGCGTAATTTTATCTGCGAAAATGTGGTCTCTACAATAATTCTCCGATAAATCAGATGGGCTTGCTGGGATCTCGCTGATTCGCATTTCCTCCGATTCCCTCATGCAATCGAAGGTCCGGTTAATAACTGGGATAATTTAGCGAGAACCGAGTTGCGATGCTCAAGAGAATCTAAACATTCCTGCTCTTCTCCGTTTCACGCAATTTCAATCGAGGTCAAAAAGACATCCGCCATCTTCTCTTTGCCGCATGATAAATCCGAACAGCATCCTGCTTCTACGGCTCTGGGCAGGAGAAAATAGTCTCGTATCATACTCCTCCATCGGCGCGATGCTGGTGCGTCGGCGTATCGCGCGGATGACCGTCAATGACATGGTCCAACTGCTCCTGTTCGCGGTCCAGTCTCCCTTTGCTCACGCAATCGTCGAGATCAACCTGGATGTGCCATGGGTCCAATCGGTGATGCAGTGACGAGATCGCGGGACTCCTACCATGGAACGGCTGATCTCCATCGGCATGATCCTGGCTTTCTTCTCCCTGCTTCCAATGATCACGACGTATTGCACCCTACCGATATCGTCGCTGCTCGAGCATCGTGCAGAGGAGTTCCTTCAAAATTGCTCCCTCCTCTCCCCTTACGATGTGATACCCTAAAGGGCAAGCTTAATCGCAACTTGCTTTTCACACTAATTCAGGTCTGAACCGCTTGATTGCATGAAATGACTCATCCACCAATTGAATCACCCGGTTCATGACGAGTTCATCTTGCCTGGCATCTGTCTGCAGTCGAATAATCCAGCTTTATGCTAATCGCCCGATAAAGATGGTCTTCATCGACGGAGGTCACTCTCATTCCCTCCCTCTATGTATAAAGCATTTTCAAATAATTGAGTTTGATTTGCTTCTCTCTTCACTCCACTGCAACAGCGATCTTCCTTCTTATCCAATGTGTTCTGCTACTGGTCTCTTCTTCTCAATCGCCGCCTGAATGGTTTGCGTTCAACTCTCCACATTCCTGGATGGGCTTCAGCAAATAACTGTCCACCCTCGTAGCCAATCGCCCTATGTGCATAGTCAAATTCTTTATACCCGCTATGTAATAATGAGACCGTGTATCTACCCACGCTCTTTACAGGCTGCAATCAATCCCAGCCCGTCTAATTTCCGGCATTTTATGTCTGTCGGGACGATATCCAGTGCTGCTCAGCCAATGACCTGCAGTGCAGTCTCCCCATTTTCAATACGCCAACCAGTTCTATGTGCGGCTCCTGCCAATGGATTAATGAATCAGAATACCGATATTTCTCTCATCTTCTACAATGCGAACTTTGTGAGATTCCTCCTGCCCATATCCCTACCTCAATGCCATTTTATGATATCATATTGTAAGTATTGCCTGAATTTTATTTTATTCGATCCAACTTTGTGATGGTAAAATTCACCCGGAGATCTAACCACCCTGCGAGGATGGATCCTGTTTTCCACGAATACTTTTCTGTCTGGATCGGACACAAGAGATCTTCATTAAACTGCAGCCTCCTCCTCCGGCTGCAGAGACGGTTTCCCATCTGAGATCAGCTTGAATATCAACAGCATATAAGCCTTTCGAAGATCGTCTTTTATTCATGCCATTTTGCAGTGCTCTATCTTGCAGACTCCTTTGTACTGACCTGCCCATCGGTCTGAAAGGCTCTAAAGAAATGCAGATTGCCGAAGAAAATTGAGCTTACCTCAATATCATCTTGCATCGGATTTAGAAAGAGAATTTTTCTGCTGGAATGATGAAATAGCGTCGGCTCTTTCTCAGCTTAGCCCATAAAGATGATCATTATTCCAGAGCTTATTTGGTTTTTATCGTCTGTCAAACGTCTCAAATCAAAATAAAGCTACTGAAACGACTTGCAAAAAGCTGTTTCGAAACTGCCCTCGACTTGTGCATCATGAAGAACTCTTTCTTCCTCTTGCAGGTCTTGCTCATCAGGTATGTTAGAAAAAGGCCCCATGATTCTTTCCACCATGAGGCCTCACCATTCTGTTACAACAGTTCCATGATACCATCCGCCATCGCACAGAGGCAGGACCACAGCAGGAGGTAGCCCCCGCATCCAGCACGCGAGACCGCTCTCCCAGTCGCGGAACGCGAACTTTGCGATCACTTATCCTTCGTGGAATCTCTCCCTTGATCGCTGCCTCTTTCATTTTGGGCAGTGCCAGTCTCATAGGTTTCTCCTTGATCCGCTGCCCTGTTTTGATCGTTTCCGCAGCGGCAGTGACAGGGCATCTACAAGCGTTTTATCCCCCACCTTCCGCATCTACAATATCCATTAAACCTGCCATTTCCCGCCTGTAACGCATGTTGCACCAGAAATCGGTTAAGGTAGTTTCCACACTGATCACTTTCCGCCTCGAGACATACTCCGCATATCGTTCCCATAGATCGGCATCGAGCGCTCCTATTTCGTTTAATAATTTCCCCAGCTCCTCCAGACCCTCCGTGAAACTATGGTTTTGATCCGCACCGGTCTTTGAAAACCGTACAGCCTTTATTCATATTCATGCCGCAGATCCCATCGATTAATCCATCTACCTCTCCGAGATAGGCCTTATTATCTTGAGTGGCTTGTACCATTTGATTCGAAATCAGTTTTGCGAAATCGCATTTTGATCGGTTTGCCGTCTGCATTTTGAGACTCTTCATCCCTTCTCCGCGCCTATCTTCTGTTGAACCCCCATACTGTAGCTTAGGTGCATCCATCAGCTTTTCAACTCCTCATCCAGTTTTCGTCATGGTAAGGGTGACTCCCCATCATCTCTAAGGAGTAAAATAATTTCCCACACATAGGATCTGTGAACGTTGATCCCCTTTTTCCCCAAAGCTTGTCACACCTCGTTGTAATAGACATACAGTTCCTGAACGAGTAGCTCAGTCCGCGGCTAATGCATCACCCTCATCCCCTCTCTCCAAAGGTGATCCGGAAGGATAATACGTCAACATATCACACCGCCATTTGCGCTGCGGATGCCAGAGGGACCACCTTGATTCCCCGGTTCCCGCATGGTTGTGATTCCTAATTCCGTGTTCCCTCTGCAATCTCAAAATTCAGGGTGCCCTACTGCCCGGAAGCGTGCATGGTTTTCAACGGAATTCCAACAGAGCGGGTATGATCAATCGCTTTTTATGCTGCTGCAGGATCACCTCGTGACCGAGATCGGCCCCTCTGCTGCATGGCTCCCACCACACTTCCACGCAAAGATCTCCCGCGCTCCTCACTGCGTTTTATCCGGCGTTTTCCTTGCAGGAGCAGAGGCAGCATCGTCATTGGCAACCACTGTTTTGATCGTGAGTCCCTCTTTTTGTGCTGCCATCTGATAGCCATCTTCCCATATCATGTCACCGGAATAATTACTGTACAGGCGAGGCGACACTTTTCCCTGATCCGCAGGCCTGCAGCATCTAGAAAGCATTTGCTGTCGGTGAGAGAGATTTCCCCGATGGCAACCGCATCGCCAAAGTCAACTTCTCCACCATATCCGACAAAGGCGAGGCTTATGTCCCGAACCTCTGCAATCACTCCTGCTGTGACTTGCAATCTCCTTTGCCTTCACGACACGAGGATTTTCCGTGAAGGAAACGATATCGCTATGTGACCTTCACGAACCGCACGTGCGTTCGTCTACGATATCATCTGCATTGTTTAAAATTCTTTGCATTGTTCTTCTCCTGTTCGTCAGCCGTTACCGCCAATGGTCCAATCGGTTTGCCTGTATTGTAAAACCACCATCTACCAGAAGATTATGCGGTAATCGTCGCCGCCTTGCTGCAGAGGAAAGCAATGACAGCTGCAATTTCATCCCGCTCACAAAACGTTCTCCGGAATGGTTTTTCTTAAAAAGGCTTCTCCACGCGGTCCATCCCATACGCCTCTACTGATTCTGTAAGAACCACTGTGGGAGAAACCGCGATTGACACGATATTCCATATTTTTCACTCCTTTTGCCAGAACCTTGGTCCCTTGGCAATAATACGACCTCCCTTGGCTGCACGATATGCCACATGCTTATCTGGTGCAATCACTCCCGCTTGAGAGCCATATTCACGATACAACCCCCGCCTATTTTATTTTCTATCCAGTATTTCCCGATCGCCTGCGCCATAGCAAGCAGACAAATTGATATCCATCGTCCGATTCAATCCGTTTCACTAAGGCTTTCTGCATTGTCCAGTGCTACAATTCCCGCAATTTCACGAGAATATCCACGCGCCCAAAGGTTTCACAGGCTTTTCGATTACCTTTTTCGGATAATCATGGTCAGACATTTCCAATCACATATTCCGTATGGTCACCAATGGATCCGGCTATCGTTTCGAGGTTTTGGATTCAGATCCGCCAGAACCACATTGACCTTCTTTTCGTGAAAAGAATTTTGCTGTTTCATATCCGATTCCGGCTGCGCCTCCGGTAATCACTGCCGTTTTCCTTCTAATGAAATCAAAATCACTCCCGCATAAGTAACATCCTAGTCTCCTATAAGAAAAGAGGGAGCAACAATGCCAATTCCTTCTCTTCCCTCCATTGACACGCTGCGATGAAAATGATGGATCAATATCTGTTTTGATAATCTTTGTAGTTCTTAGGCGTAATCATTTCGAACGGAATCCTCCTCTTTTTCTCAAACTTCTCACCTTTCACTGCTTTCGCCGTTTCCGAAAGCTCCCGAAATTTGTCCTCTCGCATTCTGAAAATCCGGGGCAATCATTTTTCCATTTCCAACTGCACTTACCGCATCCGTAATCCCATCTATGCCAATACGGAATGTCCATTCCGGCCGCCTCAATAGCTTCACGCGCACCAAGTGCCATTTCGTCATTCTCCGCAACCACCGCATCAATCTTATCTCCGTGTCGTGATCCATGTCTCCGTCAAGGTCATCGCCTCGAACGCGACCAGTTCGCCGTATTCTGTGCAAGAATTTGAATCTTCGGACCGTCTCCGTAAGCGATATTGTTGATTCCTTCGATACGCTGAAGCTGCGCCGATCTTCGCCCCATGGGTCCTTCAATGACCAATGTTAAATGCATCTTTATTCATATACTGAATCATATGTTCATGATTTCTTCGCCGGCAGACACGTCCTGGGATCCACGATAACCCGTCAGCTTATCATTGCTTTACCGCGGTATTTACTCCGACACGGAATCTCTACCTTCACCGCCGCATTCACACGCATGCCAGGCAGGCATCCGCATCCTGCAGGAGTTGAGGATAGTGCATCCACGCCGTCTGCAATCATGAGTTTCTACCTGATCCAGCTGCGTAGCTGCATCATTATTTCGAAATCATACGACTTGTAATTCACTCCATTGTTTTGCCCACTTTTGTTGCAGCAGTGTCCATCCTCATACAGAATTCCGTCTGAAGGTATAATAGGTTGCACCGATTTTCATCCCCTTGGTCTCCGGTACTACATCGTCGGGCGAAGCCACTTTCCTGTGCCACGGTTGCCTGTGCTCTCCTTTCCCGGCTTCTTTGTTTTCGCCATCCTCCGAGGACGCACTTCGATGCAACAGCCTGCGTGCTTGCACAGCCACCGATTTCGTTTCTGCGCTATCTCCCGCTTGTTGCGTGCGGCTTCCACAAGCTCTCCGACGCCGAGGGACATGGCAATCACCTGGCCCAACAGCCATACACTTTTTCAAGCTCCCCAGTTTCCTGTAAACCTCCTTCGTAAATAAGTGATATAGTTACCTCAATGCTCATTTGTGCACAGCATATGATCTCGATTGGTTGATGCATCCTCTCACCCGCTCGCTCCGAGTCCTCAATCCTGGCTAAGACCATCCAGCATCACTGCTCCGATTACCACAAAAGCCTTTCACCAGCAGTTGATATCAGGCATCTCACACCCAACATATCCAATCCGTTAGAAAGAAATTGCATGATCAGAATACCCACGATGGTCAAAGGCGCTCCGCTACCACCCGTCAGAGAGGTGCTCCGATCACACCACTGCTGCACTGCATCCGTTTTCCATATCCCTTCCCTGTGGAAGCCACCCCGGAGAAAGTTGCACGCGAGCAGTCGTTAATAATTCCTGCAAAAGCCGAGAGTACGCCTGCAATGACATAGACAGAACCAATAATGGTGTCGATTCCCGAAACGTGTGCGGCATTCAGATTTCACTCCCACCGCAAAAGATATATCGTCCGTATCTCGGTTTTGGTAGAGCGGTGCGAAACAGACCAGAAGCACGACGCTCATCATCATGATCGGGATCGAATCATGCCCAAATTTCCTCCGCCCATCTTCTTGAAATCCTTCCGACAGGTTTTGGGAATGGGTTTGGCGTCTCAGAGCAGGAAGGTAAGACCGGGAGGCGATGTCATCAGAACCCAATGTCTCGCCACAAAAGCGGCACCTTTCAGGTAGGCACGAGTCCAGAAACATTGAAAAGCCCGTCACTCAGTCCGATCAGTAAACCAATCAGAACGGCAACAATCGGAGGATATCCCTTTGCTGCCTGTGCAAAATAAAGCCGAATACATCTGCACATCCCATGACAGCGCCGACTGACAAATCAATGCCTCCCGTTACGTCACAAAGGTCATTCCGATCGCCAGCTGACCCGTTAATGGATGCACCTCGCATGAACGCATTCCTCAAGTTGGCGGCACTGATAAAAACGCGATCCTCAGCACGGAGATTACAGCAAACCAGCAACAGAAGCCGATCAACGAACCATACATGGACACGAACTGTGTCACTTTTCATTTCTGAAATCGTTTTGATTCTGTTTCTAGCTATTCCCTCTCCTGCTCCTCTGCATGTATTTGAACTGCAGCGTTTGCCAACCTTTCCTCACACTGAACTCCTCTTTACGAATCTCTCCACTGACGCGATGATTGCTGGAGAACAAGAATCCGATCCGACGTCCCCATCGCCTCCGGCATCTCTGAGGAGATCATGATGATTGCGTTGCCTTTACTTTACACAAAGTCGCACATGATTTTGTAGCTCTCCGCCTTGGCTCCCTACATCAATCCCTCTTGTGGGTTCATCGAAAATCAAAATCATCGGCCTGGCGATCATCCATTTTGCTATGACCACTCTCTGCTGATTCGAAAGCAGACTTGACCGACTGTGCTTTTCTCGCGACTTTAATATTCAGATTTGCGATCTGGCCTCTCCACTACCTTGCTTTCTCTATCTCGTAAAGAAACCCTCTTTCTGCGAGGTGTGCGAGTGCAGCAATCGTGATATTCTTTTTCCCACACTCATGGGCAGAATCAGACCCTCGCCTTTTCTGTCTTCTGTTGACTAAGCAAGGCCATGATTCATCGCCTCTCTGGGATTCCGAAAAACCACTTTCTTTCCTTTTAGGTAAAATATCGCCGGAATCCGGCTGCGTAATTCGAACAAAGATCTCGCGATCTCGTCCCGTACTCCACGAGCCGACCATCCCAGGATTTCACCCGATGGAGATGAAAAGCTCACATCTTCATGCTGCCTTTTAAGGTTAGATTTTTACTGAAAGAAATCTCTTCGCCAATCTTTACATTCATCTTGGGAACTGCTCTCCCAGATCCCTGCCGACCATTTTTCGAATCAGATCCTCTTCCGTAATCTTTTTCGCTTTCATGGGTTCCGATCATACATCCGTACGCAGCACAGAGATTTCATCCGCGATCTGAAAAGATCTCAGTCCATCTTATGAAAATATAGATCATTCCGACATTCTGGCTTTTTAATTTCTATCAGTTGAAAGAGACGCTCTGCCTCTGATTGGTAATCGATGAGTGGGTTCATCCATGATCACCACCTTGGCGTCCCACGATACTGCCTTTGCAATCTCCACCATCTGCTGATCCGCCACCGCAACTTTTTCATCCTTTGCCTCGGATCAGAGAAAGCGCCGATGCTTTTTCTAATAATTCTTTTTGTCCGACCAACATCAGCCTCAAAATCTACGAGACCATATTTACCGGGCTCTCTGCCAAAGAAAGATATTTTCAGCTACCGACATTTCCAGCTCATGAAAGTTCCTGATGAATCATAGAAATCCCTAAATGGCGGGCCACCGTCGGGTTCTCACCCGCACTTCGCTCCATTCATTGACACTTCCGGAGGATGCCTGATATACCCCTGCCAGGATCTCTCATCAAAGGTGGATTTACCTGCCCTGTTTTCTCCCATTAAGGCATGGATCGGTTTCCCTTGCTTTGAAGGCGATCAACCCTATGCAAACTTCATTTCATGTAGAAGTCTTTATGAATCTTCTTCATTTCTGGATCAAGTTCAATTTGCTTTCCACCTTCCCTAAATGCGTTTTCTGTCATATTCCTTGAACCTGTTCACCCCTTCTCCTGAGAGGAACATCCGGGAACAAAAGCAGTTGGTCGGAAGGCATCCACAACTTCCACTTTCCGAACTGCGCTTCCCGTTGTAAAGGCGGCGCCCATGCACAGAATCTGGCATCATTGTCTCAATCTCGGCCCGCTGAGCCGGAGTACTACATGACCGCGCAAAGGAAGCTGCATATACCCTCTCACCCATGTTGCCCGCAATCGAGAACGCCGAGTCCTGTACCGCACATTAGAGTCCCGCAATCAAGCCGCCATCCGCCACCAATCTCCCACCTTGACTCGCGACATTGGCGTACACAATGGGGTCTTCACTCGCTGCGGTCCGTGACCTCCCACAACCTTTTTCGATGATGCATTGACACAGTTCGCGCTTTTCCGCCTCCGCATTGGGATCGCAGCGTCATAATTCACGATACTCCTCCTCCCTCATGATCTTCCGGTCCGTCTGCTAGCGACCTGTTTCTATCGTAAAGGAGTACGCCTGCCTCTACAATGTGACAAATCTCAGTGAAAAGGTGAAGTTCTTAGATTACGTCTCTCATCCCTTGACAGACCAGGGCTTACACCCCCGTCGATTACCTGTCGGGCTCGGGCCAACTGACACAAAGATGCATTTCCCGCCAGCCATGCGATGTTTCTACATGGAAGGAAATGCAACCATGAAAATCCGTTGATTCAGGTGATATCATCCCTTTCACAGGAGGTTGTCCTGTCCCTGTAGAGCAGAGAAAATCACAGCCTGAATTACATGAGTCTGTTAACTTCATCCTCCACGATCTCATTACATGAGTCTGTTGACTTCGTCCGCCACGAATTGTACCTTGGGACCGATGACAACCTGTACGGAAGTCTTGCTGGGTCGGATGATACCGGCAACACTGGCGGATTTGATTTTCTTCGTCGATCAGCCGTGTAATCGCCGACTTCACTCTCAGTCGGGATGATGCAGTGTCCACGAGGAAACATCTCTTTTCCGCCAAGGCCTTCCAGAATGATTTTTGCAACCTCGGTGCAGTCGCCGTTGGCAAGTACCGCCTTCATTTCCTCGCATTATCGGCATCATCCTCTCTGCCGGGGGTCTTGAGGTCAAAACTACAATGCAAAGCGGAAGATTTCGGCATGAAGACGACAGCTGCCAGGATGCCAGCGGAATGATGAGAATGGTGTTTTGCGCCAGAGGAAGATGCGAGCTGAAAATCAGGTCGGTCAGTCCTGCGAGAAGGCGAAAGCCTGCACGGGAAGCCGATGCAACAGTGAGATCAGTAAAAAGACCATAGAGTAGAGCATAGACGAGGTAAAGTCCCGGAGCAAGGAACATAAAGGCAACTCAAAGGGCTCCGGTCACACCGCAGATAAAGGCACAGATGGCAGCCGCTCAGAAGGGATGCCGCATATTTTTCTCTTTCGGGCCTGGCGGAGCGAATCATGGCAAAGGCAGCTGCCGGAAGACCGAACATCATGCAGGGAAGAAGCCGGACATACATTCCCGTTACGCCGGGCTTTCCGGTGTGCCCCAGAAATTTCCGAGGTCATTGATATTTGCCGCATCAAACCAGAAAACGGAATTCAGCGCATGGTGCAGACCGAACGGAATCAGCAGGCGGTTGAAGAACGCATAGATGCCCGCACCACAGCACCGAGTTTGACCACAGATACACCGAATACGACCAGTCCTCCATAGATGAAGGGCCAGATGAAGAAGAGGATTCTGCCACCACCACGGAAACCACGGAAGTCACAATGGCGACGGAGCGCTTGCCGGAGAAGAAGGCACGTGCATCGGGAAGTTTGGTAGTCTTAAACTTATTGTAGCAGGTAGAGCCGATCAGACCCGCCAGAACACCGATAAACTGGTTGCCGATTTTATTGAAGGCGGGATTGGCATCAGCCTGCGTCATCACCGAAATCGTGCCGGGAGCCAGGAGGGGTAATCATCAGCCAGGAGACAAGGCCGGCGAGGCCTGCAGTGCCGTCTTTATCGTCCGCCATACCGACGGCAACGCCGATGGCGAAGAGCCAGGACATGTTGTCAATTAAAGCGGCGCCGGCTTTGATTAAAAAGAAACCGATAATGCCGAGGGTGCCGGTAATGTCGCCACCCTGCATGACGTTCGGTGACAAGGCATAGTCGATTCCCATCAGTATACCGGCGACGGAAGGCAGGCAACGGCATCACGCGAGCGGCCGAGCTTTTGCAAATACTTCATCATGATCGTTTTCCCCTTTTTCTTGTAAATACCAGGTTGTTTTAGTCAGGTCTGAATAATGGTCTTAAAAATTTTCTTTCAAGAAAGCTTCCAGCGCATCCGCGGCTCTTCTTCATCCTCGCCGTCAACGGAAAGCACAATGCTATCTCCTGCTTGACACCAAGAGCCATCACCGCCATCAGTCTTTTCAGATCAGCTTCGCTTCCGCGTTGTTCATGCAGGATTTTGATATTGCTCTTAAAAGATGCGCTGACCAGAAGACCTGCCGGTCTTGCGTGAATACCGGCTTCCTCCGTCACGGTATAATTGATTTTCTTCATACACCTCCTTTCTTAGAAATTCCTTCCGGCCCTTCCAAATAAAAACATCCCCTTTCTTATAGCGTCCTTACCGCTTTTCTAAGCAAAAGCACCTTGGCAGGGAGAAACTGCGAGAGTTCATCGATTCCCATGTCTGTAAAAGGTCTTTGTAAGTTCCAAATCACCCGCCAGTTCCCCGCAGATGCCGATCCAGATCCCGTTTTGATGCGCATTTTGCAAGCCATCTCAATCAACATCAGCACCCCTCTGTGATGCGGGTCGTAAAACCGGAGAGTTTCTCATTCTGTCTATCGATGGCAAGGGGCATATTGTGTCAGATCGTTGGTGTCCACACTGATCGACCTCTTTTGCGAGTTCATCACTGATCAGTGCCGCAGCGGGCGTCTCGATCATAATCCCCAGTTCCGGATTCCCGACAGGGATTCTTTCGAAATCAGTTCTTCTCGACTTCTCTGACAATCTCTTTGATGCGCAAAACTTCTTCGACGGAGGTAATCATCGGAAACATCACTCCCACATTGCCGAAAACGGACGCCCGGTAAATGGCAGCGCAACTGTGTCCGAAAGATTTCCGGCTGATGTAAACAGATGCGGATGGCTCGCAGCCGAGCGCCGGATTTTCTTCTTCCTGCAGTCCCAGATAGTCCACCTTTTGTCTGCGCCGATATCGAGCGTTCGGATAATCACCTGTCTACCCGCCATCCGCTCGATGACACTCCTTGTAATGGGCAAACTGCTCTTCCTCCGAAGGTGCTTCCTGTCTTCCCAGATAGAAAGAATTCCACTGCGGAAAAGCCCGATCCCGCCGGGCATCATTTTTCCAGGACGCCTCGACATCCTCCCTACCGCCGATATTGGCAAAAATCCTGATTTTTCTGCCGTCCGTCGTGATATTTTCCTTGCCCTTCAGTGCATCCAGCGCCTGAAGATCCAGGTTCTGCTGCTTGATGAATGCCGCAATGCTCTGCTTCGTTTGTTCATCCGGATCGACATAAACCTGCCGTTACGGCGTCTACGCTGCCTCTCTCCCGTCAAAAACATCCAGGCTTTCCGGGAAAAATTCACATTGACGATTGCTGCCGGGATATTGAGGCTTCTGGCAAGGATGGCGGTATGCGAATTGGAAGAACCCTTTCGCGTCACAAAGGCCAGAACCTTTGATGGATCCAGATGGATGGTTTCGCCAGTCAGGTCATCTGCCAGAATGATGACGGCGTCGGCGCTTTCCAGGCACTTTTCAGACGTTCGGTGAGTTTTTCGATGACTCTGGGAGCATCTACACATCAATCGACCTCGCCTTCATGTATTCGTCATCCATCTCGGCAAAGGTACCGGGCAAAAAGCTCCGCCGTTACAAAAACGGAATATTCCGCCGTCAGTTTTTCTTTTTTGATCAAACGCTCGATGCTTTCGAGGTAGTCCAAATCCTCCAGCATCATTTGATGGATCTCGAAAATCCGGGCGTTTTCTTCACCGACCTGTACGACGGCATCCTGATAAAGCTGCTCCAGCTCCTCCTTTGCCAGCGCAAGGGCCGCCTGCAGTCTTTTTGATCGCTGTCCGCATCGGCGACAACCTCCGGTGCGCCTTCTTCCTTTCCGAAGGCGAAGATTTTCCCTATCACCGCGCCTCCGGATACCCCGCTTCCACTAAACGTTTCCATTCTTTCCCCCGATTATTTAAGGAATTTCATGACGACATCTCCCGGATGGACGAAAGCCGGGTCCGAATAGACAATTTTTTTGCACGCTTCCGGATTGCAAATGATGAGCGAGACTCCAGCCGGTAGCCGCCTGTCTGATTTCAAAGTCAGCCACAAGAAACAGATCGCCTGCCTGAACCTCATCTCCCGTTTGCACCTTGACCGCAAAGCCCTCCCCTTGAGGTTGACCGTATCCAGACCGATGTGGATCAGTAGTCGATCCCGTCCTTCGTGGTCAGACCGATGGCATGTGCGGTGGGAAATACGGTGTAATCGTCCCCGATGCGGGCGCATAGATCTCGCTTTCCCACTCCGGATGATGGCAACCCTTTCCCAATCATTTCCTCTCGGAAGGTGTCATCCGCACATCCTTGATGCGGATGAGACGTCCCTTCATGGGAGAGACGATTTCAAACTCTTTTTCTTAAAAACATAGTGAACTCCTTTTTCAAAAATCCCGCCCGCACCGGTTCATCGGACGTTCTATTCAGTAAATCCGCATTCTTTTTGATTCGAAGTGCAAAATAAAAGCATTTCTTCTTCGGACAAATGGCATTGATACCCGCAGCCACAAAAATCACCGATCCGCACAGCCGTTTCCCATTCTTCTGTATAATTTTTCTTTCACAAAAGCTGCAGCCTTTCGTCCCCCTTCTCCTTCATAGGCGGTGCCATCAGAGTCTGGTAACTGAGGGTTTGATCTCCGTTACAAAAACGTCTTTTCCATACATTCTTTATGAAAACCTCAAAACGTGGCGGAAACAAGGTTGAGAATGTCCCCACCATCTGGGTGATTCTCCAGGTGTCGCGCACCTTGATGTTCAGCTCGGCATTGACAAGGTGAATCGCCACCGCCGCTTTCATCCATCAGGGAAGCAGTAGCCCAGCCTTTCTTCAATCAGAGTGACGGCATGAATGCCGATCTGATATTCAAGCGGATAGAAGCGTCTGATTTCAGCTTCCATCGGAATGGGAACACCTGCCCCTCTTCCTTCCGTCTAATGGCAAAGCTGATATGGTCGGTTAGCGTCAGGTAGATATTGGGATGCAGTTCGACGTCCAGCTTTCCTTCGCATAGGAAATGATTTCGTTGAAACCTGCAAATATTCCGGCGAATACCGGCGAGCAGATCCTTGAATTTCCTTAGGACTCTCGTCTCCGACGGTGAATATTTTTGTCAATGCCCTCCTGCGGAAGCGCGTCCCTTTTTCCTGCCGAAGCCGATGCCTCTGCCCATGACGACAACTTCTGCCGTTATCATCCTTCGAGCTGACGACATTATTGTTGATAATTCCTCTATTATCATGTTTTTCTCCTTCACAAATGAGAAAGAGACGATCTAATCTTTTCGGGAGAAAAATACCAAACCTTTACAGACAAGTCCTTCCTTGCCCGTAGAATCTGGTTTTGCCCTTTCGGTAACAATCCGTCAATATTTATGGGATAGTTATACTATAAAAATATTATTTTGTCAATATTTAAGATTTTATAAGTATTTTCTTGGCATGATTTTTATTTTTCTTTCCCCAACAGCCATGCCGCTACAGGGCACTAAGAAGGCCGTCCTGATTGCCGAAATTCCTCTCGGATAGACAGATGGCCTCTGCCGGACTTATGTTTTTCTCTCAGTTTCTCAAGCTGGTGGACCTTTATGTCTCCCAGACTTGATTTCCACCGGCACGACTGTGCCGTCCTTTCTCAAGAAGCATGTCCACTTCCATACTGTCTGACGGTTTGAAATAAAAAGCCCCTTCTCTGCGGATGCCAGCTGCTGTACCACATAGTTTTCCGTTACTGCACCCTTTATAAATATTATGACAATCCGGCAGCAAATCGGCGTCCGTAAACCGCACGGTTAGAAAGAAGCCCCGTATCCGACAGATATGCTAAAATGATCCTCGTTTTCATATCCGCCAAGCGGCATGAGGCATCTACCCGGTGAACGAGGTAAACCATTCCGGATGCAGAAAGCGCAGTCAGGGGCGCTCTACAAATTCTTTTGTTCGCATAGGGTCTGACGTCCGCATATTTGAATTTGGGATTCTCGCCAGCTGCTGTTGCAGGACGAGACCGATACACCTCGCTGAGTCTTCACTCCCTCTGCCGGACTGCTCACATATTTTCGTCATATCTGCCAGATAAGACAGCCTCAGGCTCTCATAAATCACTTCGTCCGGTTCTGCGGCATTGCGACCATGATTCAGGTAAGATAGAACCGCCTGCGGCATCCCTCCCACAAAAAGATAGTCCTGATACAGTTGAGCGCCTTCCGCAGAATCCCTCTGCCACCGGTTTGTTGGAAAAGCCTTGAATCCTGTCACGGGCAGCTCCTCCCGCCTGCGATGAGAAATTCCTCAAAATCCATTGGATACATATGCGGGATTCCTCACCTTGCCTACAGGAAAAGAGCTTTGAAACCGATTCAGCTTCACCCCAGCAAACTCCCCGCACACAGAATCCGTGATTTTATTGACTCACAGAAATATTTCAGAGAAGTAATGTCCTTTCACTGACTTGTATCTCGTCAAAAAGATCGGAATTTCTTCCGCAATTCTTTTTCCCACAGCTGGCCAATCTGCAAAAGCAGAGTTTCCGGACTAAGATTCCCTCAAAGACAGAAGCAATATCCTTTGTTCCTCCAGATTCAAATAAAGATATTCGGATATTCTTCTTCCAGAAATTTTTATGATCCATGTCTTTTCCTACCTGCCTTGCGCCTACCACCATCAGCGGTTCCGGAGTCTGGCTACTCTCCCAATTCTTTAATGTCTTGTAAAGTTTTCTGAACATAATTCCGTCTCCCGGCTTCATGAAAAGGCTGCCACAGCCACTGATTCGCACCCTGAAAGGCATCTGTGTGCGGATACGCTTCTGACTGCTGACTCTGATTGGTCTTTCAGCGTACCATAGAACCTGCAGTAGTCTACGAAAACTTGAATGATTTCAAGTTTTTCGTAGATTTTTCTTGATATGTTTCAAGTTTTTCATTCTCAATGTCCATATAAAAACGTCTCGGCTGACCTGCCGTACCTTCCGCCTGAACTATCGGAATTTCCGGATCGCTGCCGATTCTGTCAGCTCTCCATCACTGTATATCTTTTTGATGTGCTCATTGATTGTACGAACATCCACATCATACAGTTCCGCCATCATCTTCTGCGTCAGCCAGATGTTCTCATCCTCATAACGCATTTCAAAACTGCTATCACTTTCTCCTGTGGAGGCTACGAAAGTCAAATCATGGAAAACCGCATCGCAAGCTTCGTCTTATGAAATCATCTCAGACCAAAAGTTCCCAAGTTTCACTCTCAGCGTTCCATCTTTTGCATATTGTAGCGTGTCGCAGAGCTTTGATGTTGTGCTTGCTGATCGAAATCGTGTCGCTAAATCCAAGAACGTAACGTAAGCAGATGCGAGTAGATACTTTCTGTCGGCGCAGCCGTACACCTGTTTGTCAAAGATATGGTTCGAGTCTCTTCCGCTGTCCGAAATAAGACTTGCATCCGTTTGTTCTGATAAATCCGTGTCACGATTTCCGTAATGTACAGACCAGACTTCATGTAAAGATCTGCTGAACGTTGCGTCCGGGTCATCAAAGCATCCCGGATTTTTCCCCTGTTCAAAGCTGGTCCACCATATCTTTTTACGACACGTTTAGGGGTGAAAATCTGGTTCGTTCTCTGCGGCGGAATATAATCGAAGATGTCCCCTTATGATCCGTCTCTATAGTTTGCAAGTTCCGTGCGCTTTTTAAAAACTCCTGAACGGCATCATTAAATAGTGTCTGCTGATTAAATCGATATTTTCGATTTCTACGGTGAGCTGAGCAGTTCTTCAGCTTGCCATGAAATAACCAAGGTGCATACCTGCACCTGTAATGCGTACCTTGAAAATAGCAAAAAATAATCGGACCTCCCTGTCCAGGATCCTGAACAGGTTCGTCACAAAGATAGAAAGGCCCACTGCCCCATAGGAAGTGTCTTCCAGCTTCGTTTTGATCAGGCCAAGGCCATAGCATCGCTTGCTTAAGCTGAAGCTACATTCAACCTCGATCCGGTCTGTGTTGTCAACGTACTCAAGATGTTTTTCGGCAGCCGTAAGCTTCTCCTTTGGCCGACCAAGCCTGGGACCCGATAACCGGATCCCATGTGCCTTGCAGTATCTGCCTGTTTGCACGACTCGATAGATCTGGTCTGCAAGAACACGCTCCGGATAATGACCATTTCTCGCTCTGTAGATTCCACAGCGCCCTGAAGGACCTCGGATTCGTTGTAAGGATCGAAGGTGATCTCTCAATTCTCCCCATGCCGTATTCGTCCAGGCTGAGATCAAACTTGATCCCTGAATTCCACTGGTGTTTTGACTTTTCCGCGGACAATCGGCCGGATGTATGGTTGCGAGATGCTCACGATGCGGTCCTTCACACGGTGGGTCTTCTTATCGAACATATGTTTTCTGCTGTTCGTAGACCTGCCGGATGGTACCCAGCTGCTTTTCTTCTTTTCTTTCTGCAGCCTGTATCCTTTTGCAAGGTACCCGTCGGTATATCCGAGATCCCGTTTTACTAAAGCCGAGCTGCCTGCGGATAACCCGCCGGATTTTCTTCGAACCGCGCTTTTTGCTCTTCGCAAGATTCAGGTAGTTCTTTCTTGCAATCCTGCAGTAAGTTCTGGGGCGATGTTCGCCATACTCTCTGCAGATCCGTGCGATGATCTCCTCAAGATCTTCCCTTGCCTCATTCAGCAGGGAAAAGTCCTGCGGGAACCGGATATTTGAAGGAGCACAGGTCGCATCGAGGATCAGGGTTCCCTCATTGTCTGGCTTTTCTTCTGCTTCGGCGCTGTCCGCTTTTCCCGTCCGGGGAGTCGGAAGAAAGATCGGATTGATCCGCTTCGGAAGTACCGGAGCCGCCGGAAGGATGGTTCTTGTTGTCGGAGTCCTTCTTTTCGTTCTCCGCCTTTTTCTTTCTTTCTTCCGCTTTGGCTTTGCGCTGTTCCAGAAGCTTCTCGTTCATGAAGATGGACATGTCGACATTGAACCGCTTCCGGAAGGAGACCAGAGTAGTCGCATCAAACGGGGGAACCTCCTGATATCCCGGCAGGCCGATGAAGTACTGAAGATACGGATTTTCCGTGATCTCTTCTACGAGTTCCTGGTCGGAGAAGCCGAGTTTCTTCTGGATAATCAGAGCACCGAGGGCCATGCGGCAGGGCTTCGCCACATTTCCAAGCGTACTTGTGAAGTGCGATGCGTAACGGGCTTCATACTCATCCCAGGGGATCAGCTGTGCAAGCCGGACCCAGCGGTTGTCGGGATTCATATGGAGGCCAAGCGGCTGGTTAAAATCAAGGAACGACGGGTCTGAATTATCTTTTGCTTTGTACATGGTTTTCTGACTCCGGAAGTGAAATATAGATGTAAGAAACTGCAAAAAAGATGAGGGATTTGATTCGAATCCTTGCATCTATTTTACCACCGTAGGGCCCGGAGATGCCGTATTTTCAAGAAAAACTGAACTTCTTATGCTTGTTCAGCAGACACTAATTTATTGACTGTAGTTCACTAACTCATGACTAAAGTTACGAGAGTGTCGAGCACTTTCTTCAAAAAGCTTAAAACAGGATCTGTTACTCTATACAGAGAAATCGGCACAGCCCAGTATTTTCAAGGGTTACGCCGATTTTGCTTCTAAACTCGAGATTTTTGTCTCCACTGGGTGCATGCAGTGAGAGTTAATTTTCAAGGAAATTTAGAAATATACTTGCTTGCTTTACATTCTTGTAGTTCAACCAATCTCAATCTATATTCGCCGCCATTTCACAAATTGATATCACATATTCCTCTCGGTGCATCGTCTGAATGTAACATGCTTTCCCATCGGGAAGTCGGGCTTCTTCGCAAGCGTGTCGATCTCATTCATTTCCTCGCAGATTCCAGTTCCAGACATTTCAGATAGCTTTCCTTGCGTGTCCACACCTCAATAAACCTGCGATCCCGCACTTCCCATCCGCACTAGATACATACGCAATTTCTCCCTGGGTATAGCAAGACTGCATCACCTCCGGTGCCCATGATGATATTTTCTCGAGATCAATCCCTATCTGGTTTTTATCATATGCAAACTACAATATACCTGCCTGAATGGGAAATATTGTAATATGTGCTCGCTCCGTAAACATAGGCTTACCAAAGCTATTTTTCTAATTTCAATATTCGCACTCAGTATCCTTTGTACCTACCGATCAATTCCACTATCGTATGTGACAACAGATATCGTTGCCAATCTTCCTCATGCAGATACTGCTGTCACGGAATCTGCCTTCGCTCGATACTCCTCCAATACCGCCATACTGTGTTCATTTATCTGCTCGATATCCAACAGATAGATCTCTAATTTCTCCGGTTTACTCACACAGTGCATCCAAAAACCACTTTCTAACCTTTTGCTTCTCCCTGACTGTCCAGCGGATATGCTTCTTTGACCGCACCCCCTTCGATATGTATGATATCATCACAGGTTTGCAAAATCAGTTCAAGGTCATGTGTGATCAGTATGAGCGTTTTCCCCTGCGCTGCCAACTCTTTGATGTAAGATGCCACACGCTGCATATGCGCATAATCCAGCCCACTGGTTGGCTCATCAAACAACACCACCTCTTTGCCTGAGAGCATAGCATTTGTGATCGCAACCCGCTGCTTCTGCCCACCGGAGATTGCCATCGGATGACTTTCTTTCTCCTCCAAAAGATTCATTCGTTCCAACCATTCGACACTGATTTTTCTCGCATTCCTCCTGAGATTTTTCCACTCCGTTTCAATTCAAATAGCAGCTCCTTTTTGCACGCTCTCCATAAACAACTGATGATTGACATCTGCATCACCATTGCACAGTGCGTGTGCATCTTGCTCTGTTTTACCGGTATATTGTCCAGCCAGACTCGCTCTCGCACTTCTTTTCTAATCCACACAAACAGCGTATCAATGTCGATTTTCCCACACCGTTGTTTCCAACAATCGCCGCAATGTGCCCTTTGAAAAAGATCAGATCCTCCACCTGGATTCCCGCTGTGAATGTCCAAAGCGAAACTTCAGCTGCTCGATTCGAAGGGACGGCTCTTTTCCTTCTCCTCCCTTTCCGCAGCTTCAACGCATCCCAAATCATAAGAACGGATACCCGCCTCGTTGAGGATTTCTTCCGTTATCAGACTAATCGCATCCTGCTCATAAATTTTGTGGATCTTGCCGCGCTCCATACTACCAGCTTATCGATCAGATCCCACAAGAAAAACAGGCGATGCTCTGCAGATCACAATCGTTTTACCTTCTTCTTTCCAAAAGCATCAATGCCTTGCGCAGTTCCCGGATCGCTGCCATATCAAGGTTTGAGGACGGTTCATCCAAAACGATGATGTCCTGGTCGGACATGCAGACGCTGGCAATCGCAACCTTTTGTTTCACCACCACTCAGATTCAAACATATTCCGGATCAACCAGTGCCCGCGACATGCAACTGATCGACCACTCGATCCATCCTTGCAAGAATCTTTTCCGGCGGAACTCGCCCGATTTTTCCAGCGGAATGCCAATTCACTCAAGCTGTTGGACCTGAAAGAACTGGCTCTTCGGATTTTTGAAATACACTCTAACCAGCTCTGCCATCCGAACAGTAAGTAACTGGCTCGGATCCTGTCCCGCACACGTAACATTCCCTGAAATTTTTCCTGCAAAAACAGTCTGGGATCAGCCCATTGATCATGCGAGTCAGAGTTGTTTTTCCACTTCCCGAACCACCTGCAACACAACAAACTCTCCCTTTTTGTTGAGAGCGTAATGTCCACCACCGCTTTCTTTTTCCTGATTTTCTCTCCCCTTCATCAACAAAAAGGATACGTCCCTTAAATTCTATCATGTTTCTTCCCTTTTCAGTTCAGTTCAAATCCCCGTTCACCACACTGAAGTTCGCCTCCTAAATCATTCCATAAATCAAACCTTTGTAAACAGCTCTGAAACAATCTTATATTCTGCTTCCTCGAGCACAATCCTTACCTTTGCAACCATTGTTGCTCCATTTTCATGAATATAATGTTCTCTGCTCTTTTTCATTAAAATATTTGGTTACATAAAATAGCATTCTTGTATTTTCCGGAAAACAGAGAATACTACATTACTCTTTCCATTGACATCTACGCGTCGAATAGGAATTTTAAAAGAATTAATTTTCTTTTCTTTTTAAGAATTCTCCCATGAGATCTATTTTCTCACGCCTCGACCCTCAATTCCAATGCCCAGTGGACCTTCTCTCTCCCGATCCCATATTTCAAACCTATTTGCCAATCTTCTTTGTCGAAAGACCTTCATAAAAATTTGATCAAAGTTAGGAACTCCTGTGTTTCCATCAATTCAATGTAAGGTCCTTCCGGAAAATAAATAAATGCATTATATGGATTCTTTTTGCCCATACTCAACCATGTAGCCTTTTTCTCGGCAGCCTTGACTGCCTGCGTCAAATGATCTACTTATACACGATCTGTGCAATACGCATTATTTTCACGCTCCTTCTGCTCGCTCCTCACCTCACACCTTTCCTTGGCTTCGCTGTCAGGTGGACGAACTATCCTGCATGGGTTCCCTGCTGCCAACACATTGCCGGAAGACTTTTTCGTCACTACACTTCCAGCAGCTACAACTGTATTTTCTCCAATCGTCACACCTGCCAGAATCACACAGTTTCCACCGATCCAAACATTGTCCCCGATCGTGATCGGCTTCGCGTAAGAAACCAATTGCTTTCTCTTCACCGGATCCAAGGAATGCCCGGATGTGTAAATTCCAGTATTTGGTCCGATCAACACATTGTCTCCGATCTTCACTTTTGCAGCATCAATGATCACAAGATTATGATTTGACGCAAAGTCATTTCCAATTTCGATATTGTATCCATACTCACTACATGAAACGGCGACAGATCCAAAACGAATCCGTCGCCTTTCCCCTAAGGTGTCCTTAGCAGTTCATTTCTCTCCGTAATCTTTGATGGCGGAATCATATTGTACTGAAAGCAGATGTTCTTCACATCGCTGCTTATCTACAAAAAAACTCTCGTCACTCAACACATTAAATTCCTCTCCCCGTTCAATCTGTTCCATAATCTTCATCATCTCTTCCTCCCTTTTATTTGATTTGTAAGATCTGAGAAATAATCTCTTCCCTGATCCAGTCCAAAGAAATGCCCGCCCTCATATGACTTTGCATAGAAATCACCATTGTAACTTCACGCCATCTGTCAATCATGTCCCAAGTGGCATCCTCGTCCTTTGTTCCACAATGTGCACAATATCAGTATTTATAATCTCCTCCTGATATACAAAGGATTCAAGGATCTGGTAAGATTTTCTCACTTTTTTTAACAGAAATGCTCTCACCTCCGGATCCTCAAAAACCTCTTCCGGAGTTCCACCAAGCCGCCTCAACTCCCTCTCGAGTGCATCCAACCCCATATCCGAGTGATATGTCTTGCTGTGGATTTCCTGCGGAGCATGTCTTCCTGCCACTATCAAAAAGTTCTGGTGCAAATCGATATTGATGTTCCAGCTCATGACAAACAAGAAATGCCATAAGAGCACCAAGGCTGTGTCCATATAGATAGACCTTCCTTCCCATGGAATACTTATAAATTTCCCTACTCACTTCCTGCACCAGCCATTTCATATCAAAGCAGAATTTTTCACTCATCCTGCATCCATTCCCTCGGAAGCTCACATGGTACTACTTCAAGCTCTTCACCCATTTCGCCCACGGATGATAGCAAGATGCCGCACCGCCTGCATGATGAAAAACAGAACAGCACTTTTTCACACATGCTTTCCTCTTTTTGAAATGGAAACCAACTATTTCTCATTCCATCCTTCCTCCACCTTCAATACAAATACGCGCTGACCAAGCGCTTCCAATTTATGATTCTTGGCTGAAAATTCTTCACACACCGCAGTCTGCATGTTCTCCCAAGTCTCTTTCCACTGTTCCTGCGACAGAAACGTTGTACTCGTCTTCGCTCTGGCATCACTTTTGCCTCATGCATCATAAAAATCTGGGAGATCAGCATGGGGATCGATTCCCCTACCGCCTCTGGAAATAACCAGAATCCCTCCCTTTTTCAAACGCCTCCGAAGCTTTTCCAATACCGCAGTTGTATCATCCACATTGTTTAACACGCCTGCTCCGATCAAAATATCATACCGCTCTTCTCCCACAGACTCTGCTTCAATATCCAGCTGTGCTGTAGAAAAGAAAGCGTAATTACCATAGGCTTTCTTTTGCATCTTCTAGAAAAATCGATAAATCCGTAAAATTATAACGTTCAATCGCTTTACACAAGCCCTCGTCCTTGATCTTTCCGAGCACAACCTCCGTTGTTGCACCGGTTCCCGCTCCAACCTCCAAGATGGTAATTTTTTCTCTTTCTGCTGCATATTGCGCAGTCACAGATGCAATTTTTTGATTCATTGCCCATGCAATAAGCGTTCTTCGGTAAAGATCGCTCGCGATATCCGTCTGTCCCTCTAAAACAGCATTTCCTGTGCCGTTCTTCTACCGTTGAGAAGCTTTGGCAATTGCCTTGCATTCTCATAGAAATACTCATAGACACTTTGCGGACCCATGCGATGATTCCAAAGATTTCCTGCCTTTTTCCAAACTGGCTCAAATACCTGATCTGCATCCAAATGCTCACTCAGTGCGAACCGCTCCTGCTCTCTAAGCAATATTCCAGACTGCTCCATAACCAAGAGCCACCTGCACCAAAATATAAGTAAATGCACTTTGATGTGGCACCTTTTCTAAGACTTCTCCAACTTGATGCCATTGTCTCCACCGTCTGAAACATTCCATGCGCCTGGAATATCTTCAGCATCCCGATCATGCAAGCGCGGTTGAGCATCGCAGTACCGTACTCTACCTCACGCTTTGTAATTCTGTCATATCGCTGTTGCATCGACAGACTCTGGTATTCGTTCGAGAGGATTTTCATCCATATCGATCCATTCTCGCTGTAGAGCATCACACACGTATGGAAACCAAGAATTCCCATGATATCACTCCAAGCACCTGCCGCCGTCAAGCTCACAGTGCTCCTTCGATTCCACTCCTTTGTCGATATCACTCCCGAAATCATTTCGACCATCTGCTGTAGCTGCTCTTTTATTGCCTCAGGCCATACACTGTCCAATATCTCCTTATAATTCTGCTGCTCTCTGTATACAGGTTGCGTATACTCTCCTCACACAACTGCCCAACACAAACCGTTTTCAAGTCTCCCGGCATAAATTCCAACTCTGGCACGGTCATCCGCTCTGATAGGTGACCGCTCCATGTACATCCTGCAGCGTCAACATATACGCGAATCCGATTGAAATCTGAAAAAAATAGATGCGTATAGTTATCCGAAACATCCGCTGCCATCTGATTCTGTGCACGCACATTGACTGGTATCTCATTTACCAGCATCAACGCAGATGAAAACGGAACATCCGGCACTAATCTTCCCACTTCCTTTTATTGAAAGCTTTCCTCAAAGAGTTCTGCAGTACCCTGTGCGCATGGATAGGCAACCTGCGTTGACAGATCGATATTTATATAGATACTTCTGCTTTTCCATCAGACTTTTGCATAACGAATAAACGCTTCCACCGACTTTAACTGCATATAGTGATTTCCCACCGTAAATACCGTCTTATTCTTCACGGCTGTCTTATATAACTCCAAAAGCTCTTTTTTATGTGCCGGCTGTTCCAACATAACAGGAATCCCGCACTCCATAAGCTGCTTCGCCAGTTCTGTTCCTGCTCCCCCCTGCGTTTCGGTTCGTACCACAACGCACGCAATCTCAATATCCTCCGGAGTTCCTTCACATCCGTGTACAACTCTACACCATATCTGGCAGCACACGCTTGGGATGCCTTGCTTCCAGCAGACATGATTCCAGCTAACTCCAATCCTTTACAACGTCTGATCGCCCTCTATAAAAATTGACCAAAGCAACGCCGCAAACGATCACCTTCATACCTGAGCCTCCCAATAGTTCCATTTACAGAATTTTTTTTCTAAAAACTCAATGCAGCCATAAAATATTGCACTGACAAGCGCAAACGCAATGATCCCAACATACATTTCTTTATAATTCCTTGCGTCCATACTGTTCATGATGTAATACCCAATTCCGGAAACCGAAGCAAATACTTTGTAATCAGCAGTAGTAGCCACCGATGTGCCAATGGACGTTTTAATGCAGTCAAAATCCCGCAAACATCCCGGAAGGATCATGATACAGCGTCTGTAGCCAAGTAGCATTTGAGAAGGCGCAAGGTATTGATCTCAGTCTTTTGGATCGCTGCCGCGCTATCTCTAATTATGATTGTAATTTGGAAGAAAAAGTGCCACTGTAATCTAGAAAAATCTTGGATGCGTCTCCAATTCCCATCATCACAGTGATGATCGGCATAAATACTCACCTTGGGGATTGGATAGAGAGAAACAGGATCACGCCAAAGAAATCTCGTCTATGATACGCTTCCTTCCATACATATCCCCATGGGAACTGCTGCCATAAGTCCCAAACCTGTACCCGCCAATAGTCGATAACTGCTCTTAAGCCAAATGCCTCCTCAAGGTTCCATTTCCAAGCAATTCAACCATTTTCTTAAGTGTACTCACCGGATCGGGCAAAAATCGATCCAACATCGCACTGGCGAGTTTCCAGATCAGCAAAATGACGCCGATACTAACTGTTGTATTCAGCCATTTTTCATTTTTCAAAACATCCTCATACATTTTTCTATTTTCTCGACAAGCGCTCCATTTTTCGGATCCTGGTTATCCAGTATTTTCCAATCTGTCCCATTTTACTGTCAAAGACAGCGATCCGGTCACCCATATAGATTGCCTCCTCAATGTTGTGTGTCACAATCACCGCAGTCATGTTCCTCTCCTTTATTATTCCTTCAGGAAGCCTTGCAGACTTTCTTTATTTCCGATATCGAGTGCTGAAAACGGCTCATCCATAAGGATCACTTTAGACTTTGCAAGAATGGTTCTCCCCAGCGCTGCGCGCTGTGCCTGTCCACCCGAAAGCTGCGCCGGATAGTTTGTCCAGCTCCTGCTCCAGCCCCAGACAGGAAACCAACTTCAGCCATTCCTGTCTAGTGATTTTCTGATGATGGATTTTTAGAGGCAGTCTTAAATTTTCTTTACGGTCTTCCACGGCAGCAATCCACAGTCCTGTGTCAAAAATGCAATCTCTCTGATCGGCTGTCTGACGACCCGATCCTCATAGCGCACACACCCCTGATCCGGTTTGATTAAACCTGAGATCAGATGAAGCAATGTGGATTTTCCACATCCGGAGGGGCCGAGCACCGTCAGGCACTCCCCCTCACTGATGGTCAGATCCATATTTTTGATCACTTTCTGCTCCCCGTTCTTATAACTAAACGATAGCTTATCAAGCCTGATCACCTTCTGCCTCCCTCTACTTTCCCACATATACTACCTCTTCGTAATCGTAATCCTCTATGATCAGTTCATTCTTGCGCATCCACGAGAGTACACCTTCTACTTCTGCCGGTTCTGGCACACTGTCCGGTGTAAAGGACGGAATCTGATATTGTTCCAAAAAGTGCTACTGATACCGCCACCTTCCTCGGAATAAAGCTTCGTAATCCTCTGGATGACTGTTTAACTTCTCAATCGCCTCGTTATATGCCGCCAAGAAATTAGCTACCGCCTCCGGATCTTCTTCCATCAGGCGATCCTTTAATGCAATCACACTCTGCGAATAATTCCCCGTCAACTGAGTATCATCAATAACAACATGGCAACCTCGGCTCTGCCTCCATCGCCAAAGGATCTGGCAAAATCGCAGCATCAATGTCGCTTCCTCGATCACGGAATCCAGTCTCAGTGAAAGGTTAGGAACATTGACAAACGTCACTGTCGATCGATCCACATTCAGTTCCTTAAGATAACACTCACAAGATACCGCATCATCGTATTTTCGAAATCCCTAATGGTTCTTCCTTCCAGATCCTGAGGTTCATAAATATCGGAATCCGGTCCTGCCACCACAAGGAAACGCCTTCAGTGGCATTGCTCCCCAGCGCATGTGCAACAACTTTCAAATGCGCCTCGTCGTCGTTCTTATTGATCAATGTTTGAACCACCATATCTGTCATCATGCCATCGATCCTCATCCGCTCTCATAGCTGTCAGACTGGTTTGACGCACTCAAACTCAATCAGCTCTACTTCAACGCCATGTTCCTGAACAAGCCCTCCTGCTGTGCCACATACAAGGCAAAGCTGTCAGCAACCGCAAGCGTGCCGATCTTTAACTCTGTCGTCTTCTGGTTTTTCCCCTCTGTTGCGCAGCCCGTAAGCATTGTAAGCACCATGCAACATAATAAAGCACTTCTCAGCTTTCGTCTCATCGCTCTTAGCCTCCATTATTTAAAATGATCTCTTCTATTTAAATGATCTCTTCCTCTTCTTCCCACACTTCCTCATTTTTCTTCCTCCGCGCCTTCGGTCATATCCACTGCTGCTGCCAAATCCTTTGAGCAACGGATAAGCCGTAAGCATCTGCAACGATATTTTAGAATCAGTGTACATATTGATGAATCGAATTGCTGACAACGAATCTCCCCCCAGTTCAAAAAAAGTCATATTTCTGCCAATCCGTTCACACCCTAAAATCTTCTTCCAGATCGCTGCAATTGCGATCTCTGTCTTAGTCACCGGCTCTTCATAGTCCTCCTGATTTCGGATCTCCCCCACATTGTGAGTCAGCATTTTCCGGTCAATCTTTCCGTTTGCAGATATAGAAAGCTCTCGTAAACCAGAAAACAATTCGGCATCATATACTCTGGCACCTTTTTCTTTAATTCCGTACGCAAATACGCCTCATCGAGCTGATGGATCTGTATTGCCTGGGGAGAATACGATCACATCCGGTACAACGTTCCTCTTCCTCTGACAGATATCAGAATATCTCTGCGAATCCATGTTTTTCCGAGTGCCACCCATTCACTTCCAGAGAGTAGCGGTTGGTTCGTTTCCTTTCGGAAATCTACATAGCCGCGATATCCCTCCTCAAGGTACGCAACCGTCTCATACATCAATGGCTGATTTCTGGTGTTCTCCACAAGAACGAGAATTCCTCCAGGCATGAGCAGCCGCTTCAATCGTCTCATGGCAGCGTCAAGATCCGCGCAACGATGCAGAGGTATTTTCTGCAAGAATGATGGTCCCTGTGCCTCTGTGGATCCTGCTCGCCCTCTCGATCCGGACGGAATACACAAACTTGAAGTTCTGGCAACTGTGCTTTCTTTCTCTCCAACATGACAAGTGACTCATCCAGATATACATGCGAAGTTGACCCTTTACCACCTCCATATAACTTGAGGTATGATTGTCTGTTCGTGAGGCCAGTTCATAAACCGTACCCATCTGTTTCTTATCGAGCACTCTCGTCAAAAGTTTTTAATTATATCTGTGAATAACTCTGTTTTTCTCGATATTCTGTCAGCTCATCTGGATATAGAAATTCCTTCTGCCTTACCTCATATAATGCCTTCGTGTCGATCTGTCCCTTTAACAGTTTAAGGCGCAATTTTGTGCTATCCAGAGCCGTTGTTTCAACGCGCCTACTTCTCCAACATAGTCTGTCATGTGCTCCTTTGCCCTTTGCTCAAACAATTCGGACCTTCGATACATTCGCCTGTTTTTCCAAAACACCTCTTCTGCCATTATTTGCAGGAATGCCCATCAAAAACCTCAAATACATCGGTTTCACCACCGATCAGCTGCAACAGATCCTTTGCACTTTTCGGCGTATTTAGTGCGTCAAATATTCCCCACGTCTTCAAAATCATGGAAGATTGCCTCCACTGCTAGCTTCATGGATCCTCTTGTGATGAGGTCTCCCATCCTGTAACTCAGAAGTAGAAAGCGGCATCCATAGATCCGATACCCACTAGCCTCTCTCCCGACAGTGCCGGGAAATCCTTGATTTTGATCCGTATCAAGGAGAACGTGCTGCCAGAGAGCGATCGTTCCCTTTTTCAAACGTTACTACTGACTGTCTGATTCCATCGATCTCACCCAGCTTCCTCTCGAGTCTCCCCAAGCTCGATCCGGTGTCCACCACGTTTGATCAGTGTATCCTTTCTTCCCATAAAAATGATGGTTCCATCTTCGGTATATTTTTCCATAGTCACGCAGTTTTATAAAACAGCTCCTCAATCCCGGCATCTTATAAACGCACTCTTTGTGCGCACTTCATCGTTGATATATCCGTTTGCCACACTCTTTCCTGTGATGTGCAATTGCCTGCCACTCTCGGAACCCGGCAGCCATCCTCGCCCAGAATCAAAAATCCCTGATTTGACGGCGGACGACCATATGGAATCGACTCCCAGTCCGCCGGTACACACTTTGGCACCTCAAAGAAATTCGACCAGATAGGCCGTCAGTTGCACCACCAAGTGCGATCAGGCGAACAGTACCAAATTTCTTGTAAATTTGCTCCGGCAGATTTCTGTCGGAATCCAATCACCGGATAACAGTACCAGCCTGATCGTATCTGACACTTTGATGTCGGTCATTTTCAACAACATCTGCATAAATGTCGGCTACAGAGTTCCAGATCGTCACGCCACCTTCTACAATAAGCCGCTCCAATGATCTGGATTTTTATCTTATCGTAATCTGGAATGACGATCCTTCCTCCACATTGAGCATTCCAAAAATATCATAGACAGACAGGGTCAAAATTCAGATTTGACAGCATGATCGTTCCGTCCTGCTTCGTCACCCCATAGCGGGCGTTTACATCCAGAATCGTATTCATAGCCGCTTCCTGCGTGATGACAACGCCTTCGGATCGCCGGTGGAACCTGACGAAGATGATATATCCAATCTCCTCTGCTCGATCTTTCTCTCACACCCTCCCGGCTCGACTGTTTTCCTGCTTTTTGCCAATGTTTTCCATAGACACCCACCGATATGCATTTCCCAACGGATTCTGTGACGTTTCCTCCTCATCGGTAAGAACCCATGTCACCCTAGCATGCGCAAGAATCGTGCGATCCTCTCCTTCGGATTTTGTTTGTCGATCGGAACGTAATAGCCTCCTGCACGCAAAATAGCGACAACCGCCACGATCTGCGATGGGCTCTTCTCCATCATCACCGCTACGGGTTCTCCATGCGACAAGCCGCTTGCAAGCAATCCTGCCGCCACCACTGGATCTGTGAGCGCATCCAATTCACAATATGTATAGGTCTGTCCAGTGACCACACTGCCACCTGATCCGGGTACACTTTACAAATCCGATAGAATTCCTCCAACAATCCCTGTTTCCGATATGTACCCTGCTGATTATTCATCTGTTCGATCTCTGCGATCCTTCGCGGTCTCACAAGATTTGAAATCGCTTTCTCTGCCTGCTCCATCTCTCCAATCTCTTCAAACAATCTTTGATATTCCTCAAACATATTCTCGATCAGCCCTGGTGCAAAAATTCCCGGAATGGCATCCCAAGACAAATGCAGTTTCCCGTTTTGAATTGAGATCTGCTGATCCAGCCATACTTGAGGTGTCTGTGACTGTCCATATACAATCTCTCCAAAATATGCCGCCTGTCTGTTAACGCCAAAATCCACTTTGTAAACACGATTGGCATCGTGATGCCGCTCGATCCTGATCTTCCTCGACAGCACACGCTCCACTCCACACCGCTCACATCAGAATGTTTCCATATCCTCATGAAGCTGGCGTCCAATCGCCTGGCAGCGCTCTACAAAGCTATCACCCTTCGACAGATCCACCTCCAGAAGCGACAAGGTCGTGAAATCACCGATCAGCTTCTCAACCTCCTCATGAAACGGATATTTCTGAAACCGGGTCAGATTTATGGTGAAACGTCTGCTGTTGGAGTATCTTCCAAAATCTCTGCATACGCTCCTATAAAGATCACTGGCAAGGTAAGCTGATGCTTCTTTGCAACCCTCGATTTTCTCCATGCCTCGACCCTAAAATCATCTGAAATCTTTGAAACGCTTGTTCTATCTGCACGCGTGCCTTCGGAAGCTGTGGCGCAGGTGCCATCTGTTTTGCTTTCTCTTCCCAGTAATGTAGATCCGCTTGGTATTTTGCCGTCTCTTTTTAGGACAGTTCCTTCTGTACATAGTCCGGAAAGAAATTTCACTTACAGATATCAATTTCTTTCCATCTGTCAGACTTTTTCCACTGTTCTAGCAAATGAAAATACTAAATCCATCATATACGATATTATCGAAAACTTGTATGCACGCACATCCTGTCTCACTGTAGGTCATGCGCACATCAAACAGCGGCCATTTGGACGAATCATAGACCTTTCCTGCCATTTCCTCCCTACTTGAGAGGATTGCAGCTTCCATCTGTTCTTCTGTCTCTACTTCCGTCGTCTTGATTTTATAATACGGCACAGTCTTCTTGATCCGCTGTCCGCTTCCATCTGCGAGAATAACCGCCCGCATCATATCATGCACTTTCACCAGTGTATTCACGACCGTTCCAGCTCCCCACTTCCAAACGTCTGCCTTCCATCTCGAAATAGCAGTGTAGGGAAACCTCTCGAGATCATAGCCTCATTTCGTCCAATCCAATAGGCTTTCTGAACCTCCGTCAGTGGAAACGGCTCAAACCGATTCTTGGGATCCACAATCATTCTCCCAAAGTCCTCCGCTCCTCAATCGCCGTTTTCCTCTCTTCCATTGCCTTCACAAACTCACTCAAATACGGGATTTTTGGAAAATATCTTCAAGCGAATTTCTACTCCCAGTTCCTTCCTACACTGTGTCTTCAGTTTCAGTGGCGAGAAGAGAATCTCCCTCCGAGCATATAGAAATCGTCTTCCAGATAAATCTGTTCCTTTTAGCAACAACTTCTGCCAAATCTTAGCTAGTTTCTGTCCCATCTCACTGATTGGAAGATTCTTCTCCTCTTCCTTTTGTTTTTCTACTAAGATAGCCACAGTGCTTTGCGGTCCACCTTCCCATTTCCCGTATACGGTATTTCCGGCAATACAATCATCTGCTTCGGCACCATATAACTCGGTACAAGCCCGCGGATATGGTCTATCAGTCCGCCTCCTCCGAGAGCTCTGTCTGCATCGTCTTTGCGACACAAAAACAGCTTGTCTCTCAATGTTTTTGACTGGCGCATATGCTTTCCATGTGTACAAAGCCCGCTTCCTTAAGCATCCGTGCCCATACGCTTCTCCTCATAAAGTGGCTTACCCGTCTCCTGTCTGCCATCCGTAAATGTCCAAATCCTTCTTCCAGATAAGCGGTCGTCACAAGCTGGATCGCTGAATTTTCAGTAACTTCTGAGAACAACAGGATACCCCTCTCGATGCAGCTGCTTCCGGATCTGTGTAAGCAGCTTTGGAACATGATTCAACTGATGGAGAAATCTGCCGAGATGATCAGATCGTATTTTCGATCTGCTGCTCCACTCAATTGTCCGTCTTCCGTCATCTGTACCACCGTTACCGTATCCGACACTCCTCCTCGCTTGATCATTTCTTTTACATCATTCAAAAATGCAAGCGATGTATCTGCTATCGTGATCTGGTTATTTTGAGAGGCCAGCGCAGCGAAACAGCGCCCTATCCGCTACCGTCGCTCGCGCTCAAGAATGAGAACTGGCTTCCTCCCCTTGCCGCGACACCTCCTCGGCAAGCAGTTGCGCAGCCTTAACTAAAAAGTCTATCTTCTCACTGAGCTCCAGCCTGTGCACCTATAAAATCCTGCAGATTAAAGTTGCTGTTTTCCAAAAACAGTTCTACATAGCTCTTGTCTCCTCGAATCAGTTCCTTGCTGTGCTCAAGAAAACGATCTGCAAACGCTTCATACGCGACAAGTGCTTCCGACTGTGCTACCTGCACTTCCTCCGTATCAAAACTACCAATCAGAGTTCCTGTTGCATCGGCTTCTATGTAGCCCATCGACTGCAAATACCAACCCCACAACTCAATCATTCCCTGATACTGTAAAATCGGCTGCACCCCAGACCAATCAACAAGCTGCCCCTTTTCGATCACCACACCAAGCCCTTTTAATGTCTGGAGCATGTAGCGTGCCGTCAGCACCTTTAACGCTGCTTCATCCGGCAATTTCAGTTCTTTTTCCTGTTCCTGCTGGCGAAGCTGTCCAAGTACCATGCTGTCCTCACACTGCCTGGCAGTTTTTCCGGAACGACAAATCCGACAAGATATTCCTTCTTTTTCTCCCCTACCGGGATGACCACCGCCTGTGATACTCCGTCAAATTTCAACAGTCCCGCTTCAATCTCCTCAGTCTCAATGCGATGCCCGCGAATTTTTAATCTGATGATCCCGTCTTCCCAGAAATTCTATCATCCCATCTTCGATAAAACGTCCATAATCGCCTGTTTTGTACCAGCGTATTCCTTGATCCATCACAAAATGTGCCTGTGTTTCCTGCTCGTTTCTAACATATCCTTCTGCGACACCTGCTCCACCGATCAGCAATTCTCCTGCTACATAGTCCGGACAATCCTCCATCTGATCATTCACCACTCGGTATCGCTGATTCTTCAACGGATACCCATATGGAATGGACTTAAAAGTGGGACGTGTAGGGTAACGTCACCGGACAATAATTAGACCAAAATTGCCCTTCTGTTGCGCCTCAGAGAGATAAACTGTCCCCCACTGAAAATACCGCAAAACGCTCCGGGAGATCCAGCGGGATCCAGTCCCCACTGATCAACGCCAAGCGAAGTACTCCACTTGTCGCACCAACTGCCTCTGCCTCAATCAGCATAAGTTCTAACAGAGCCGGAACAGAATTATAAATCGTTACTTTTTGCTCGCATATAAGTTGCAACAGAACCGACGCATCCGTTTCCTTTCCCTGCGGCACCAGTACCAGACGTCCTCCTGCACCCAACACTCCCGATATATCGTAAACGGAGATCGAAATCTAACCGTGACACCTGTAGTGCGCAATCCGATTGTGAGACATTAAATTTGGAATTGATGTCTGCGATTGTATTTTGCGCAGCCTTATGAAATCATTACTCCCTTTGGCTCACCAGTAGAACCAGAGGTAAAGATAATATAGGCAGCTGCCGCTCATCTACGATTTCGACGTGTGCATCCTTCACCACTGCGCCTGCTTCCTCGCGCGTCAGAACCTTACAAAAATCGCTCAGACTGCTTTTTCTTCCACATCCGCAAGTACCCACTGGATCTTTTGCCTGTGAAACGATTGATCTTCGCCTTTGCTCTGGCTGCTTTACTCCGATCGTGACGTAAGCGGCTCCTGCCACTAACGTTCCCAGCACCGCACCAATCTGTTCCTTTCTCTCGGAAAGCAGATCACGCACTCCCTTTCTGAACTCCTACCTGTAGAGTGCCTTATATCCATGTGCAATCTCCGCCAGTTCCTGATAACTTACAACGCTTCCATCGACGTCGATCAACGCAATCGCATCAGGTGCCTTTGTCACATTTTTCAAAAATCCTTCCTGAAGATTACGGTAACTGCTATATTCTTCCTCACAAATATACTGCTCTCTCTTATGTATTTGATGCTGGATATCGATTGTCTTTCCTTTTTGTCCAGTCCCCATCCTTCACAAGTGCTGTAAGCTCCGTTTGATATATCTTGAACATTTCGTCCAAAACCGTTCCCTCAGATGCCCTTTACACTGTCCCAGATCATCAAAGCCATCGCCGATTGTCAAAAAGCTGAAAAATCGACATACCTGTGGTGTCTGTGGGATCATGTAGAAATATCTCCAAATGTTTCCGAAATTCGACATCGACCAGTGGCACTCCATATGTTGCAAGAATAGACGATCGGTGCCACGATTGTCTCTTCCGGATGCAATTTTTAAATACTCGCGCTCCTCAGCTACACCGGAATAATGAACGTGATGTTCATTCCTCCCGAAAACGCTGCTGCCACCGCTTCTACTTCCTCAATAAAACTTTTACCTGCCACTGCTTCATATTCGATCATAGTCAGCGTCGTAAAATCAGCAACTGCATCCTCTGCCCCTGCTATTTCCCTCTCGATTGAATCATGGAAGATTGATCCAGAAACCGTGTATTTGTTGCAAACCTTGCAATGACCTTTGCATACAGGGTAAGCAGTACAATTGCAGGGGTTACTCTATGATGCACATATTTTCTTTTTGAGTCGACTCCACAGCTCTGGTTCTAGAAACGCCTCTCTTCGTTCAAAAGCTCAGATTCTGAATCTCATGGCTGTCACCGGAAAGCTCTGGCTTTCTGCAAGCGTTGGCAATCATTTCCAGTATGCCTTATCGGACTTTTTCTCGCTCTGATTTATCTTTGCATTATTTAAAATATACTCACACAAAGTTAAATTCAGCAGACTCCTTCGGCAGCTTCTTTCCATTGTACATGCCACACTAAAATCTCGCAGAAATAATCTGAAAACTTGTCACATCAGCGATCAATAGATCTATATCATAGTGGAGTCTGCCTTGTTTCCCGGAAGCAATGTCAGCTGCAGGCAAATTACCTGTCCATGATAAATATCCAAAAGCCGGTGAGAAAGATTATCTCGCATATTCTGCAAATGTTGCGTAGGATCTTTCTGTCGATAATCGTATCGCTCGATATGCTCTCGATATGACTTATCTGAAATATACTGCATTCCCTCTTCTGTAATGACCACTCGAAGCATCGGATGATGCAACTGAAGCTCATAGAAGGCTTGATCCAGTCGATCAGGGATCAATATCCTGCACATCCACTTCCATGTAACCGTGGCACTCTACATTTCCGATATTTTGTCCTCCCATACGTCCGATCCAGTAGGCATTCTGAACGTCTGTCATCGGAAACGGTTCGTGCATATCATGTGTGATATACGTTGCCGTTCTCTCCTGTTCCCTACGGCCTTTTAGAAATGTTTTCCAGGCTCCGAACGTTGGCTGGCTGATCAGATCTGCAAATGTCACCTTATACCCGGCTTTTCTTAATTTTGCAGCTACCTTCATCAACTGGATTGATGAAACCCCCACAGCTACAAGATCCTGTTCATCCTTGATATCTGGATCAATACCTGACGACAAAAGGATTTCTGTTAGATTCTCCGTTAGCACTCCTCTATCCATTTATAACACCTTTCTATCTCTCGCCAATTATATTTAAGTCCTGTTTTAATTTCTTCTTATCCACCTTCCAACATTGATCAGTGGGAAATGATCTACATAATAAATGACATCCGGCAGCATGCAGGCTGCCATACCTGCTTCGGAGAGCTTTTCACATACCTGCAAAAGTGTCAGTTCCTCTCCTTTTGCAATCAGAACCGCACACCTTTTTCTCCGAGCTCAGCATCTGCAATTCCAAACACAGCTGCATCCGAAATCTCTTCGCATCCTTCAGATAAGCCTCTACCTCCGATGGAATCACATTTTCTCCTGCCCGATTGATCTGTTCTCGCACACGTCCAATCACGCGGATATTCCCTCATCTGTAAGGATCGCTTTATCACCTGTATGAAAAAGCCATCCTCTGAAAAACAGCTGACGATTGAGTTCTTCTGCATGATAGTAACCTTCAAATGTATAGGTCCTTTCTCGATCAGCTCTCCTGCCTCTCCCTGCGGCACTTCCTTTCCTATTTCATCCACAATCTTTATTTCATCGTATTCTGAAATCGGCTTGCCCTGACAGGGTCCACGCGACTTCCTCTCGTATCATCAATGCTTGTAAAGCAAGTAATTCCTTCACCCAATCCATATCCCTGAATAATCTTTGCGTCGAATGCATTCTCTAAGCGCTCTGCCAGATCCCACTCCAGCTTTGCAGCACCAATCTCAATGTACTGCAAGGTCGAGACATCCACATCTTCTTCCCATTCCATGCATTCCAACCACATCGCTGCCAACGAAGGAGCAATCTGTGTAAATGTGACGTGTTCCTGTGCTGATGTGCATGCCACTTCATCAAAACTTGCTGTCATCGACAGTACCGAAGTTCCTTTTCTTGCCATCGTTCCAAGCACTCCCGGGCATGACAACGGATAATCATGCGCGACCGAAAGTGCTGCCAGATAAACGCTCGTTTCGTCTGTTCCACAACGTTTTGCAGAATAGATTGCATTATATACATAGGCACTGTGACGCTTCAGGAATCATCTTCGGAATACCAGTTGTTCCTCCAGATAAAAGAAACAATGCTATATCCTGTCCTTTCCCTTCCGCCAGAATTGGCTCTGACGCATGTCCAAGTAATTCCGGCAGGTAATTTACCCTCTCGTTTCTCATAGCAAAACCTTCCAGTGTCACCAGTCACCTCAAGTGCTGTCTGCACATAATCGAAACCGAGTTCATTTTCCATATGTCACGATTCCCTTCGCATCACTAAACTCAAAGATTGTTTCAATCTCTTTCCTGCAGTGGGAAGGAAGCATAAGCACTGGTCTTACCCAGAAACATCATGCCGAACAGGCACGAAAAGAACTCGATCCGGTTGTTCATTAACAAAAGCATATGATCCCTTCAATCAGCCCATTCTCCTGAAAGCACAGCCGCACACTGAAGTGCTTCGTGCATGAGTTCGGCATAACGAACTCTTCTATAAAGGGATCGATCAGTGCCGTCTTTTTGTGAGACCTGCTCATTTCCTTCTCGCAAAAGATCCAGCAACGTCTTTTCTTCAACAATTCCCTTTGTATATATTCCTCTAACATTTTTCCTCCACTCAGTGCCTTTTATACTTTTTGATTGAGCATAGTCCACATTCCTTCAGAGACAGAAGCACCTGCTGTGCATCTGCAAGCTCCCATGCGCGAAAGAGCCCCCTTTCCCGCCTTTCTCCCAGCGTTAATGCCAGTACAGCTGCCACTGCGCCACTCATATAATTCCAATCCTACTCTGTAACACATAGCGCACTGCTGTCTCTTCAAAGCTCAGATCCACGATGATGTCAAACCACGCATCGCCATCTTCTCCACCAAAGACGCTCTGTGCTTCCTCCAAGTAGTCTCGTTCCGCTCCCTGGCTGATTTGTTCCTTTAAACGAATCAGGCGCTCTACCCCATCTGCACCCTCCATCCCTTGATAAAATATCGCTTTATCCAGTGCTCGTTTCTGGCATATCTGTGCAAACTCCTGGTAAACAGCATCAGGTCAGATAGACTTCCTCATTTTCCCGGAATCCACATACCATCTCATTGCAGGGAGCGTCAAACGTCTGACGTTTTCCATTCTTCATATAGCAAAGGCTTCTCCTTCACCATCGCTTGATCGCCTCACAGATATCCTTTAATGCCGTTGTCGACAATACAGCGTTTCCACAGAAGATCTCCTCTACCTGTGATGGTTTCTTCCCCTGCCGTCCAAGCACCCACAGAAGAAAAGATTTCGCAAAGTCCCGGATACACACCAGCGCTTAGGATTGCGCTCCCTCTGCCTTATATATCTCCTGCAAAGCATCTGCCATGGCTTGATTTCCCGCCACATCAATGTAGCTTACGCCTTTTTTTACACATGCCTTGCCTACCTTATCCAAAACCTCTGCTGCCGGTCCTGCACAATTAATAACCAGTTCACAGTCCTCTACAAACTGCTCTAATTGCAACGGATCCCTAAGATCCACCTTTCGCGTCCTTATCCCAGTATGACAAACCTGCTCCGGTCTTCTGCACCCTGCCAGCACCTTTCTCTTTCCAAGCAGCACGTCCATTGCCCCACAGCCGACATGTCCGCTCGCACCTAAGATCCCAATGCTCTTTCCCATTTATTCCTCCAGATTCTTTCCGGCGTATTCTGCGATGATCTTTGCATTCCTTTCATCCTCAATGCAGGTGATATGATTTCCCGGAACCGGTGTCCAGCAGATATCTCCGACCACGCGTTCCGTCCAATATGCTTTCATATCTTCCGGCTTTGTAAAAATGAAATCTAGCGGTTCTGCAGCTTGTAAGAAATGAATGTCCCCAAAAATATGGTTCTGCATCCACCCGAGATGCCTGAAAAGCTGTGAATATAAAGACGAAAATTTTGCAGAACATCTCTGCCGGCACTTCTCTATTTGCTTTCCTCCTATGGTATCCGCATAATCACCAAACCGTTGTTCTTCTGGTATCTTTTTAACTTTTTCCAAAAACTGATAAGCAGCCTCGTACGTGCTTGCCTCTGCAAGAATTTGAAATCTTCCTCGATGCAGCCGATTCCCAGAATTGGCAAATACATATGATTGCTCCCATTAACTCTTCATTTGTAATCTCTGGATAAACATCCTCAACTGTAATAAAATAATTGGTAATAAACATCAGCTCCAAGGCAATGGATTCTCCAATGTCATAAAACACTGGTGCACTGTCTACTAGCAAAAAGTCTTTGATTTCAACCTCTGTACGCGCCAGTTCTCTTGCTGTCTCCAACGCAATCAGGCCTCCCATGCAGTATCCAATCAACTGTACTTTCCCGAATCCCTAATTCGACTATGGTTTGGGCATATTCCTTCCAGCTCTTCCACCAGTGTTTCCGATGACTGCCTGCAATAGTTTTCCATGTTCTGTCGTCATCACACTGTACACGGATCCTCTCTGTTGTTTTTACCAATTCTGGGATAAAAATACCGGAAGCAATTCATCGTTCCAAGACCCGCATGGAAAAATAACTCTTGCGATTCCCTCACTCAGTCTCCATAAAGAGTAAAACAGTCCCATGCGCTTGTTCCCGATTCCTTCTGATCCGTCACAAGTGCCTGCTCCTCCATGTCTCATGGATAAACTTATAGAGCTGATGTACGGTAGGACGGTTTAGAATCTGTCGCAGTAGTCCATCAAAAGAAAGCTCCCAGTCTGGTTTCTCTTTCTTTAACAGTCCACGCACATCACTGATGATCCGTGCTAACACGAGAGAATCTGCGCCATAATCGTAAACATTTCTCTCAAGCGGCAGCCCGCTGACAGCAAGATGTTGTTCAAAGATCTGCAGCAACGCTGTGTTTCCAACTCGCTTTCACTAACAATCTCTTCCACCTTTGCTTCTCCAAGTCGCTCTTTCACCCAATTTCCTGCAGCGCGTTTTGATCTATTTTTCCATTCTGTGACAATGGAATCTCTCCATCGACATAATGTAAGCCAGCACCATGTATTCTGGAAGATGCTCCTCTATGTGATGTTTTAAAGCCGCCTCATCAAATTCTTCTTTTCGAGAGAACCACTGCTACTAATGTATTGGACTCAAGCGGACTTCGCATCACCTTACATTGATCTACACTCGCATGTGCGGATAATACTGCTCAATCTCTCAATTTCGATACGAGTGTCCGTGAATCTTGATCTAGCTGTCCTTCTGCCGCAAAATACTATTGTTCCATCTCTCTCATAGTACCCCATGATCCAATGACGATACATCCGTACCAGCCTCATTTCACACAAACTGTGCTCTTGTCATTTCCGGTTCGCCGCAGTAGCCATGTGCTACACCTCTTCCGAGAATACAAAGCTCACCGATTACATAATCCGGACAATCCAACAACTGCTCATCCACAACCCGTAACTCTGATTCGCTAATGGCTTTCCATGCAGAATTGAGCTTCTCGCATCATCGTATTCTGTCATGTCATGATAGTTCGATCCCAAATTGCTCCTTCTGTCGCACCGCCTAGACCGATCAGCTTTGCATATGGAAATGACATTCTCACGCGCTTCCCAAGTGCGACCGGTATCCAGTCTCCGCTGAGCAAGATCACTCTCAGCTGTGCTCCCATCGTTTCTCCCATTCCATCCAAAAGCATCTGAAACAATGCCGGTACTGTATTCCATATGGTAATCTGATAGCGCTCATAAGCTCGATCCAATGCAGAGCATCAAGATATCCTGTTTCTGTCGGATAGATTACTGCACCCCCCATACTTAGCAGTCCAAACATATCATAGACAGACAGATCAAAATTTAATCTGGATAAGCCCAGAATCCGGTCCCTCTCCTGTATCTGAAACTTTGCATTGATATCTTAGATAGGTATTGTCTGCAGCATTTCCGTGTCACTTCCACACCCTTTGGAACTCCTGTAGATCCTGATGTAAAAATAATGTAGGCTAGATCTTGCGCTGTCACATCCACCTCAGAAAACATCTGATCTGTACACGCCCTGAAAATGTCAAAAACAGACACAAAAACTCACCCTGCCCTAATTTCTTATCGGAGATAATTTCTCTTACTTCTGCCTTCTTAAGGATTAACCGGATACGATTGATCGGCTGTTTCTCATCAAGCGGCACATAGATTCCTCCAACGCTTAATACTGCCAGCACCGCGATCACCTGATACCGCCTTTTTGGGGCAGAATTCCCACTCTGTCTCCTTTTTGAATCCCCGTGTTCCTGCAAGCGGACTGCAGCAGAATGTCACCAGCTTCCACATCTGCTCAGTGATGACAGTTCTCACGTCGCCATCTGCCACTGCCAAATGCTGCGGAAATGCACTTTGCCATCTGAGCTACTCTCTTATGCAATGGGCAAAACCGGCAATTCACATTCCGTATGATTTACCCGTTGTCTTACCTCTTCCTGTGCTTTTGGGATGCGATACCACTCTGCCACCAACCATGCTTCCGGCGTCTTCGATAAAGCAGTCAGCATCTCACAGAAATAGTGAAACATTGCCGCCTCAACCTCAGGTGCAAAAATACCATCGCGAATATCCCAATTGACGCGCAACCCCTCCGCGCTGTCCATCGCTTGACAATCGATGAAGACCTGCGGCGTTTGACTTATCCCATATCCGCTGATCCGCCCCTGCATCTCCTGATTTTTAATCAAACCGATTGAACCCGTAAACACATAAGGATAAAGTGCTTGCTTACTGCCTTGTTCCCTTGTTATATCGTGCATCACCTTTACTCCAGAGTAGGAGGCATGATCCAGAACTTCGCTCATCTGCTGCTGCATCGCTTCATCGTTGCTCTGAAAGTTCTCAGTCAGGGGACAGTTCTGCATCTAAAGATGCTTATGTTGTAAAATCTCAACAATTTCCTCGATTCCCTCCGTCAGCGGCATCCGATTTAGCTGAGTCGAGATTCAAAACCGATCTCTGACTCCGCCCCACACTGCCAATGTCATCCCATAGGCTGTAGAACCGCCACCGTTGCCGTGCACTGATTGCTGTTTTTGCTGTGTTTCTGAAATGTCTCCCATGACGCTGTATCCATATGAAAGACTCGTCTGTGAAAACCTCCCTTGATGCGCTCTTCACAGATTGGTAGCTGTGGTGCCGCGCTCATCGTATGTATATGCTCCTGCCAATATTTTTATCCATCTTATATTTTTTGTTTGAAGATACTCCCTCCAGCTTCAAGTAATCTCAGAAAAGACAGCACTTCCGCTGTTTTTGCTCAGCTTCCCATCAAAATATCCCTGATTTCAAATTCTGCGACAAGAATCCAGATACTTGTCCAGTCTGCAATCATGAAAATCCATTGTCAAATGCAAGACCGTCTGATCCACAAACTTTGTAATCCCAAAGTTAAAAACGGCCATTGTCCAATCTCGCTTTTGCCAGTCTGTATTCCTTTCGAATATCTTTCAATCCGGTTCGATGTCTCATAATTTTCCTCCGGAGCAATCTTGAAATTTCAACGAAAATTCCGGAACCCGCATCAAAAATCTCTACCTTCCATCTGTGGATCACGCGAAGCATCTCGTGCTTCTGAGATGATCTCTCAGAAAACTTCGTTTGCACGAGCCAGCTCAAAGGCCATCGTATAGGAGTTTCCAAAAGCTTACCTGGCAGCTAATTCCCCACGTGCGAAAATCCCCCATTCTGCTCATAGCAGCCTGGATATCCGTCAGAAAACGTTTCTCCGCGCCCCCGCTTCCAGTGCTGCAACAATCTCTTCTGTGTAACTAAAAATTCCTTCTGCTCTTCAGTTAAGGTGCCTGCTCTTTTTCCGAATCAAAGATTTCCTCTTTCACCTCAATATAAATTTCATTCTCCCGGTACTTTTTATCATTTCTGCAAAATTAATACTCATTCCACCTCCTTTCCATATTCGTTCTATGACTATCTGCTGCCGCAATCACACCTTTATCCCTCTTAAGTGTCTCCCCAATCATACGAGCTTTGTCTCAAACACTCCCTTTTCAACTGTTTCAATCCACACACAAGTGCTCAACAGTCACCTCGTTGCTAATTTTCACACGCAGCTTTGGTCCCACATTTAGCTTCAACACGATCTCCCCAGAACTCCTGATCCCTCACCAAACGCTATAACAAACGTTGGTTTTCCATATCGCAAGCCGAGGTGTGTCGTTCCACAGCCTCCATGATGGATCACTGCTTTCACCTCCGGAAATAGCCATGTAAATGGTATAGTAATCCACATAATAGATCGTTTGATCCTCTGTCGGTTTAAATATGTCCCCTGAAAGGTCAAATATGCCGCATTCCTGCTTCTTTAGCGCCGCTATCAGCATCTCCTGCAGTCTTTCCATGTTGCGATACACCCATACTTCCAAAAGCCTACCTATACCGGCTTTTCGCCGCACTCCAAGAAGCCCAACAGTTCATTAGTAGGTTCATACTCTATGCTCTGATCGTCAAGCCTGGCCTGTCAATTCACGCTTCCCCAGCGCGCTCGTCGCTTTGAGCAAGCACCTCACTGTACTGATACGGTGTCAAAATAGCCTTCCCTTCATCTTTTTGCTAGATCTCAAATAATGCCAACGATTCAATCAAGACGTTTTCGAGAACAGATTGACGGTCTTGCAGGAAATATAATTCATCATAATACCAGAAGCCACATGGCTCATGGCGCAGGATAACGTCCCATCCTTCAGCTTTGGGAACATCGATGAATGCTTTTCTTGTCACATCAAACAGGGTGAGACAAATGTCGCACACACGGAATTCTGGATACTTCAGCAAAATGATGATACGCCAGCTGCGCCGACTGCATATAGATCACAAGATTTGCCTGGCTCAGTGCCTCGTAAAAGTTCTCATCGAAACCAGGCGTACGCTCCAGCATTTCCTTTTAGCTGATCCCATACCGTGCTTTTTGCACCCTTGCTCTCCGACAACAATCTGTGCAGTCATTTCAGTAAGATCTCCTGTATGAGCCGATACTCAGACCACATGCACTGTATCCGTTCTTTGTGATCTGTAAATGTCATGATGCCAAAGTGATACCCTCGTCGCTGCAGTTCTCTTCCCAGTACGAGAAAGGGTTCCATCTCCGTAGGATCCGATCGCAACTGCTACAATCCGTTTCACTCCGCCACCTCGCGAATCATCCAACCCTCCGCGTATTCACGGGTCTTAATGAACTGTTGATAGATTCCCTCTTCCCTGATCAGTTCTCTGTCCGTTTCCTCTCTGAGACGATATGTCCATTCTCAACCACAAGATCTGATCTGCGTTTTCAATACGTCGGAAGGCGATGTGCAATCACGATAACTGTCTTTCCATTGATTAATTCGGAAAGTGCTCTCTGAATTATGTGCTCGTTCTCCGGATCAACGCTCGATGTCGCCTCATCCAGAATAATGATCGGTGCGTCGCTTTAGCGTGCTCTGGCGATCGACCTCTCTGGCGCTCACCGCCAGACAGCGATACGCGCCTTCTCCTGCAACCGTATACCCTTCCGGCAACTGTGAGATGAACTCATGGCACTGTGCGCTTTGAAACCTCAACACCTCCTCCATCGTTGCATCCGGCTTTACCAAATTTGATATGTGACGGTGTCCTGAAACAGATAGACCTTCTGGGATACAATACGATCTTATCCAACAAGCTGGCACTGGGTAAAATCCCGGATATCTTTTCCATCAGCCTAATGCTCCCTCGTTCACGTCATAAAATCTTGCAATCAGATTGCAGATCGTCGTCTTACCGCTTCCAGAGCGGCCCTACGATCGCAGTAAACGACTGCTCTGGGAACTCACAGCTTATTCCTTTCAGCACCAGTTTCTCCGCATATCCAAAGGACACATCCTCAAAGCGGATATTGAAATGCTCTGGTGCCAACTCCTTGCCAGTCTCGTCGATAAACACAGTTTCCATTAACCGATCCAGTTTATCCAGTGTATGATCGATCAGGACTACGTGTATATGGACCATCGTTTAAAATTCTCCGCACTGGCCGATACTGCAAACGATAAGATGTCAATAGATATCATATGTTTCTGAGTGGAATCTGATCGTTATAAAGTACATCCATGCACTGACGCAATAATTGCTGAGGATGCCAGCTTCAAGCTCGCCATCGTGGAAGAAGTGCGCAGCATATCCTTCTCGATCTTTATATTGATGTTTCTACTCTTCTCACCAGGCTCTGCGGATTCCCTTTGCCGTAACTCCTCCTGGTGAAAGTCTTTTACCAATGTGATTCCTCTTAGATATTCGATCGTAGTGCTCGTCATGTCCTCGTTGGCATCGTGAAGCGTCACTGCATTTTTCGCTGCACTTGCCCATCCTGTGCAAGAAAATCTCTGACAAAAGAAGACCCATGGTGCGATCACCGCCAGTTTCAATCAATAAAATGACAATATAGCACCACACCGTCGTTGTGATATAACCATTGACAACCAGATCCAGCATACTCATCATGCATTTCCGCAAAGGACAGATCCGTTGTCACTGCGAGATCACTAGCTCATCGGTCTGATTTTTCGGTAAAGAAGCCAGATGACGCGTTTTAAAAATATTTCCAAGCTGTATCCGCTGATCTGCCAATCGCTCATACGCCACGGTATCCTGTACCTTTGCACTTTCGAGATGGGAAAACAACTCCCAAAGAGATCGAGCCTGCCAGCAGTACACACAAGCAGCCAGATATCACCTGCCAGCTAGCTCTGTAGTTCCCTCCTGTCATTAACGCCACTCAAACAGCCCCGCGAAAATAATCGGCATTGACATAAACATGCCTGCCAAGAACTGCAAATACAGAGCCAATATCGATTCTCTTTTTATATTCTCCTGACCATCTAACGATCCTTTCTGGCAATTCTGAACATGACTTACCCCCTCCTGCAGCCCATACTGCACCGATATGCACTTTCTGCCACATACCAGCATAGAGTGGGGAATGTTCCAATAGCCACTCATGACTGCCCTCTGCACGGATCTTTCCATGTTCTAGGATCAAAATGCTGTCCGCATTTTTAATCGTTGACAATCTATGTGCGATCACTAACAACGTTTTCCCCTGAGTCAATTTGCAATCGACCTCTGGATCTTATCCTCGTTTTCTGGATCTGTATGTGCCGTCGCCTCATCTCAGAATCACGATCGGTGCATTTCTTAAAATCATACGAGCAATAGCAATTCTTTGTTTCTCTCCCCCTGAGAGCCTATCGCCTGCCTCGCCAGCCATCGTGTTATAACCATGCACCATTCGCTCGATAAACTCAGTGACACGTGCTGCCTTTGCAGCCGCATAGTACCTCCTCGTCCGTTGCGTCTGCACGTCCAAAGCCGGATATTCTCCAGCAATGAACAATTAAACAGATAATTATCCTGAGACACATAACTGATGATATAGAGATAGCTGCGAAATCGGTATTTTTCGTATATCTACCACCAGATCGATCACCCTTCAGTTTCCCAACATCCCAGAATCGTGAGATCAATCTTGCCACCGTCGATTTTCCACCGCCGGACGGACCGATCAAGGCTGTAAATGCGCCTTCCTGGATGGTCAGCGACAGATCATCGATCACCTTATCCCCTTCGCCCTCTTTGTAGAAAAATCACTACATGCTCAAACTTGATCTCATAATTATCCAAAGCACCTCCGTCTGCTCGTCTGGTAGCTCGCGTGCCCCTAAAATCTCATCCAGGGACTGCGCCGCATACTTAATCATCTTCAAGGAATTCAGATACGTAGTTAGCCCCATCAGCGGACCGACCACCGCCATGGAAAGGATTATGCACAGCACAAGACTTTCTATACTGAGAGAACCTCTCATATAAAGACCCATACCAATTGGTAAAAGCGCCCAAAGCAGCGTGGTTGGCATAATCGCCATCATCAGATTGCCACCCGCCCATGTACTCCGAAACCAGTCTAAGGTCAGCCTTCTAAAGTCCTCAATTGCCGATGTAAATTTGGCAGAGATTTATCTGTCTGGTTGAAGGTCTTAATCACTTCGATACCTTCCGATGACTCGACAATCACGCTGTTCATGTAATTATTTGCAGCCATGTACTCGTCATACTTCTCATTCATGCTCCGCATCATCGGCACCGAAACAAACATACCAAGGGCGAAGGACAACAACGATGCAATCGCCATCAGCCAATGTATCCGAAGCAAAAAGAGGAACACTGCTAATGGCGCCAAAATGTACGCCGTTCCCTCTGGGATCAGATGTGCCAGTGGAAGTTCGATCGTCTCGGTCTGATCAATGATGAGGTTTTTCAGTTTCCCGATCGGCCTGTCGATGGCCTAGCCCAGCAGAAGCTGCTAGCATTTTTCCTGATATCCGTCCGAATCTTCTCAAGAATCGTGTAAGCTGAAATATGAGAAAGCGTTGTTGAAATCTCAAATAGCAACAGTTTCAATAAATATCCACCGATGCAGCTTCCTCCCACTTGGTGATCAGCCAATGGTGATTGTATGATTGATAAATCCGTCAGCAATTTAAATACTGCTACACGGAACAAATCCAACAAAGAGATACTCCTTCTACCGAAAACGGGATCGATCCTACCATTTTTCTCTGCATACACTCGCACTGCTTGCCAATGAGATGCCATCGTCTTTTTATCCATATCTCCCCCTCTATCTTCTGGAGTGATTGCGCTAGCTTGTATAAAACTTTTGATGACCACCAACACCTGCAGTGAAAATGCTACATAATCCTGTACCTCAGCTTTTGCACGCGCACGATTGGTACGCTCCCCATTCATCGAAAATCCCTTGGTCAAGACAGCCATCAAAAGCTCATTTCCGATACTTACCACTGACATGATCAGTGGCACAAAAACAAATTCCAATGCCGTTACCGGTCTTAGAATCAGCTGCTTTATCCCGCCCATCCGAATATAGATTGCGTCCAGCGTGTCAATTCACTCCTTGACGGTAGGGAAAAATCGAAACACGAGACACAGCGTCCATATGATCACGTTTTGGCATATGCATTTTCTGCAATGCGCAGAGCAGCTCCGCTGGTTCTGTCGCCATTACGATATGCATACCGAGTGCTAGTCCCGGCATGATCTTAATCATTAGTGAGATCACCGCTGCCGCAAGGACAGCACTCTGTCAGTAAGCCTTGGAAGGATCCCCGGCTCAGGACTGACTGTTAGAAAAATCAGCCCATATTTAATCGTCTTTTGTATCTTTTTATCCATCCAAAAGAAGGCAGCGGAACGGCCAACTATGCACAGATTGATCTAATAAGCATACCTCCATCTTTCCCTGAACAAGAATGCCGCTCACCGTAATCAACAGCAGCAACTTTGTTCTTGGAGTCGAAAGATCACTTGACTCTTGTTTCCATATCAGCCTCCAAGGCCCGCCTTTGCGAAAAATGCTTTGGAAAATGAAATAGCCTAATATGCCTCCTAATATACCTCCAACAAAAGCAGGTCAATATACTAATCCAAAGGCCTGGTGTGAGTGCGTATTTAACATCTCCCGATACATATTCCGATCCGTAAGTTCTTTCCAACCTTCCGTGAAAGTGGATGCAGTAGATAAAGTGCATCTGGACCATGTCCCAGATTCCAAAGCGTAAAGACTGCATAAGCAAAGATGGATGTAATTCTCAAACGGTGCTTACTCTGCAAAATAGAATCAATTCCGAAAATAGGGATGCGATCACAGCAGTGATCGACGAGCAGTACTCACTTCCCATCAGAAGTGAGATCAGTCCGCATATGGTTCCAAACAGCAGTACCAGCCCAAACTTCTTGACCTTTGTCAGAAACAGCATAGGGGATGCCGCACATGAGTTCCCGAAACCAGCGATAGTATACTCATAAAAACGGAATATACCCCAGACACATTGCTGCAAAAACGTTACATAGTAAAGAACCACATAATTCCTACATTCATGATATCCTTTAGATGTGATATTTGTTGCTCATAATCCTCTCCTTCTTTTTCTGGTTAGTACTACTCTAACTCAATATTATAAATACTATTGAACTTTTAATAACCATTTAATATTGAGTTTTATTTCTAATATATGTCTTTTCTAGATTTTGTCAAGCTCATTACATAATATATATTTTTCAATTTAAGCCAAATGAAAATGTCCTCACGCACAGGAAAGACTCTCTAAGTTTATTCCGAGATGACGTACGTAGCCACTTTTTAGCGCCGTTGTCCCTGCCAGAGTGGTGTATCGCATCGATGTGAAAAGCACAGGATCAGACCTCGTCTAAAGCCGGTTTTGCCACTCTTCAATCTGAGGCAAGAGATTATCCGTTACATCTGAGATAAATCCTTCAGAAGCTTCAGCCGTAAATATCCATCAAAGTATCTGAAATCTTGCGAGTAATCATGCCTTCGCATACTATGGAGATAATCTTTTGATTGATACCGAAGTATCCTTCTGGCGCTTCTTTACAACTTGAGGCTCATAGGTTTGAATCACTAGGGGTCCGGGGTGTTGCTGGCTGATATTCTATGCATGTCAAAAATGCTGGAAGTTAGAATAAATATCAGAATATCAGTATGCTCATATTGAGCATGCTTTTCTGTATTCCTAAAACTCATGGAGTTTCGAATGCTGAGCTTGATTTTGTTATTGGCTAACTCAATCCTGATATTTGTTCATTTTATGCAGATCTACATACCTCCGGATCTTATACCTAAGCTCCTTAAATTCTTTGGTGAACCTGTTAGTAGCTTTTTAAAAAGCAGTTTATACTTCCATAGAGAATATTTCTTCCGTACTTGTTGCTCACGCATGATGTATCTATCATGATTCAGAACGATCGCTATGTACTGACGAACTCCAGTGATACACCATATGACTTTCTTCCATTCGATCTGTAAATAATCAGTAACGCACTCTAGCTAAGGTTCTCAGTCACCCTATGTAACAACTAGGTGAAAGTCCTTGCAAATCCTGAAGCATGGGTATCTACGACAGACTCAACCAGTCCCTATGCTTCAGATAGTAAATCCACGGAGTATAATCAGTAATGCAGATCAGAACACCGATGAAGTCAAAATGTAGTTGCAATCACCTGCATTTTAGGTTTGCAACTTTCTACATTTTTATTTTACAAAAAACACTTATGCAGGCTTGAACAACTTTCCCCGTTTGATATAAGTGCAGACAAGGTAGCTCACATATGTGCCAAGAAGAATGAGTCGCTAAAACAAACAAATATAAAAACAGACCGCTTAAGTAAAAAATCAAAAATAACACTTTCGCAGTATGACCGCCTTCAGCATAAAGGATTCTTTTTCTGTCACTGTATCCTCCCTCACCCCCTCCTTGTGAATCTACCTTTTTACTCCTCTGCAAGCAGCTCTTCGTCGATCGGATAGCGGCCAAAAATTCTGGCGCAGTCCATCAGGGCCGTTAAGTTTGCAATCGGCGTTCCCATCGGGGTCTGGCAGCCGGAAGTCAGGGTGAACTTAGGGAGAATCTAGGCCCTTGCAGAATGCACTGCCTGCCGGACTCTAAAGACCATCTCCGGCGTTCCGTAGCGCTAACACCTCTGCAGGGCGGGATGTTGCCGGAGAGGGAAACCTTGTCTCCCATTACCTCCTTAGCCTCCGCCAGGTCTTCAATGTTATCTAGGCTGGAAATGCAGAATTCCGGTCTCCCAGACGTCCTCCAGATTTTTCTGCTCTTTCCGCAGATGTAGAGCCCCGCGCTTGCTCCCCTGTGAGTGGATGAAGTCCACATTTTTGATATAGGAAAAGAAAATTCACGGTACTGTTTTTCTCTGAGGAGGGAGGTGGAGCTGACCGGATCGGCAAAGCCGATGCCGATCTTCATGTCGATCAGGCGTGCAATATAGCGATTGTTATTCTCTGCGATGATCTCATCAGGGCCTTGACTTTCTCGGGTTTCTGCACCATTCCCATCAGCAGTTTTTCCGTGCCGACCACCATGGCCGCCACGGTGAAGGGTCCCCGTCACGGTAGCACTGACCGGCACCTCTTCCCATATTTTTCTTTTAAAAATCTTTAAACCGTCCCAGGATGATGTGGAGTCTGCCGTCGGTATCCACATCAATGCCTTCTCCGCCTCGTCCAGAGGAGGCGCCGGCTCAACTGAAATATTAGTTTGTCAAAATAGCAGATTTCGCTTCCATGGCCTCCGCCATTCCGCGCAGGGTGGTGGAAAGTCCCATCCGTCCGAATGGAAGGTGCGGTAGACGTACTCTTCCACTTTCCACCATTTTTCCGATGAATGATAAAAATGGTCGACGGAGATCCCGATTAAAAGGCGCAAGCGTCTCCCGGAGTCCACCGCGCAGGGCAGGCGATCCACCTCCCTAGTGCAGAAGCCGGTATCTCTCCACTGCCGTCAGTTCATCCTGCTTGATTTTCAATGTTTCCATCCATATACTGCTTTTGATCAGTCTGTTCATCTTCTTCTCCCAGTCAGAAAACCGGCTCCCTCGTTCTCTTTGGGGAGGACGAACCGGTTTTGCAATTGATGCACTTTACTTACGCATGGCAGAGTTCCAGCAGGTGTTCCCACCTCTGATCGACGCCTTTTTGAATTTCTTCAATCATCCATTCATTCCCGGCTTTGAAGACATGTGAAAATCTTCCTTGCAGCTTCAGGGTATTCCTCGACCGGCCGTTTGTTCTTTGGGCTGATAGTTCAGCTTGTAAACGCCTTTCTTCCACTTCAAGAGAGAGCCAGACACAGGTTTCACCGCCGCCTTGCAGATGTTCATCAGCTCGTTTGCCGGGATATCTCCAGCCTCTGGGACAGGGGTGCCATGACGTTGAAGGCGGCTCCAGCGTGTAGATCGCTTTTTGCCTTCTCACTCAGGTCCTTAAAATTTCCGATAAAGGTCGTTTGCGCCACATAGGAATATTATGCGCGCAATGATCGCTATCAAATCCTTTCTTTGTTCTGCATTTACAGGTACGACCTTCACGACGGGGACGTGGTGGTATCTGCAAAATGGGCGTGAAGAGGAGCGCTGAATGCCTGTATTCATATAGGCTTCGTTGTCATAGCAGACATAAACCATGTCATGCCCTCTTTCCATGGCGCGAGAGAGAGACTGAAGCCGATGTCGTAGGTGCCGCCGTCTCCGCCGAAGGCAATGAATTTATAGGTGTCGTCAATCTTGCCCCGCTTCTTTAACGCACGATATGCCGTTTCTGCCCCGACGAGTGGCAGCCGCATTTTCAAATGCGTTATGGATGAAGCTGTCCTGCCATGCCGTGTAAGGATACGCATAAAGGTGAAAACTTCCGAGACAGGAAGTAGCGGAGACAAACGACCGCCTTATCTTCGGCTCCAGCTGCCGCAGCACCGTCCTTACGGCCACAGGGGATCCGCAGCCGGCGCACATCCGGTGTCCGCCGGAAAGACGCTCTTTTCTGAGCAGATTTTCTTTCAGATTGTATGCCATATCTTTCTTATTCCTTTCTCCCGCCTTACTGACGCAAATCAAGATAACGGTAGTTCGCCTGCTTCCTTTGTCCTGCGATCTCCTCCAGTTCTGCAAACACGTGCTGGATGCTCTCTACGCGCACGTCGACCAGCCCAGACCGTAGATATGGCTGGATGCCGATCGGATTCAGGCACCTGTTTTGCATACAGAGCCGCACTGGTTTCCGCAAAGACCGGACCACAGTGTGCCGTTGAAGGACTCCGCTTTATCCATCACCGCAAAGGCTTTGACCTTCGAAAGCGCCTTTGCGATTTCTTTTGCCGGGAAGGGACGGAAGGAACGGATTTTGATCAGACCTACCTTTTTGCCTGCTTCGCGCAGCTCATTCACCGCCTCTTTGGCCGTACCCGCAGAGGAACCGATGATGACAATGGCGCATTCGAGCGTCTCCATCTTGTACCTCCTCGATCAGGGGAGTAGGTGCGTCCGTCATTTCGCCGACTCTTTTCCCCACCTGTGAGATGACGTCATGGGCATCCATCATGGCCTGCGCCTGCAGTCTCTTGATCTCCATATAATAAACCGGTGTTGCATAAGGGCCGACGGCGACCGGGCTCTTGCCGCCCACCATCGGGTGACTGGGATGATATTCGCCCACAAAAGACTTGACTTTGTCATCCTCCACCAGCTCGATGTTCTCAATCGCGTGCGGGTGATGAAGCCGTCCTGGCGAGATCATAATCGGCAGAAAACCGCCTCTGCGATCCGCATTGCCTGCGAATAATTGTCATAAAGCTTCCTGATTGGTTTCCGCAAAAGCATGAGCCAGCCCGCGTCTTTTGACCGCCATGCGGCATCGGAGTGGTCGTTATTGATGTTGATCGAGGCCGGAAAGTGCCCTGCAGCAGACCGCTAACGTGATCGGCAGTCTGTCGGAAGCCGCCACATACATCATCTCCGTCGCGAGCGCCAGTCCACAGGACGAGGTGGCACCTGATTGTCTCTGGCTCCCGCCGCCTGTGCGCCGATGCAGGTAGCACATGGCGAGTGCTCGCTCTCAACCGAGAATAAATTCCGTATCCACTTCTCCATTGTCCACATAGCGGAAAAATACTGTGGAATTTCCGTGGAGGTGTGATCAGGTGGCTCCCCATGACATCGGGATTTATCTGTTTTCATAGCCAGGCGACCGCCTCATTGCCGAAAGTCTTTCTCTGATTCCCATGTGATTCATCCTCCTTTTACTTTTCATCCAAAACCATATGAGTGCATCAAACGGACATACCAAGCACAGATTCCGCAGCCCTTGCAAAGAAATAGTCAAAATCCCTCTCTTACCATCCGCGTTCATCGGGATCGACATATCCGGGCAGGCCGGTACGCAGAGCAGGCACTGTTTGCACTTTTCGCTTGTCAAAAACGGGCTTTTCCGTTCTCAGTCTCGGTTTTTGCCAGTATGAGAAGTGCCTCCTTCATAAATCGAACAGCCAACGGTGATGTCCTGCCACTTCACATCTGCCGTCATTTCACTTGCTTTTTCCTTCATCCGAATTTCACCTCCTCCATCAGATCTCTTTAACGCCTTCATATTGCCCTCGATGACCGCCGGCTTTTCTGGCAAATTTATGTTCAAAGACGCCTGCATGTCTTTGATGAATTCCTCCTGCGGCACGACGCGAGACACCTTGACGATGGCGGCAAGCATCGGCGTATTGGGAAATCCCAGTTCTTCTTCGAAATCTTCCTGGCATCGATCGTGCAGACCTTTCCCTTATATCCTTTCCAGCACCCCTCTCAGTTCCTGCGGATCCTTGGAGGAGTTGATGACGATTGCTCCGTCTTCCTTAAGTCCCGCCGTCACATCCACTGCCGTTAACAGGGTTTCATCTACCACCACCACATAATCCGGCTCATGAGATATTGGAATGAGCGGTTGCTTCTTTTTCCGCTGATCCGGTTATAGGCGGTAATCGGTGCTCCCATCCTCTCCGAGCCGTACTCCGGAAAGCCCTGTACATACTTCCGGTATTGACGCTGCATCCGCCAACAGGAGAAGCGGTCTTCGCCCCCTGTCCTCCGCGGCCGTGCCAGCGAATTTCACGATATCCTTCATGTATTCCCTTCTCCTTCCTTTTTCTTACTGGAAAAATGGTCTCAATTCTCGATGCCGGGCAGTTAGAACTGTCCTGCCCGGCATCGAGACTCATTCTTTTATTCTTCCGTTGCCGCTAGCTCGCGATGAGACTTCTTATTCTGCCTGCACTCTCCGACTTCTCAATCATATTCCCAGTTCAGGATCTTTTTGTGGTCACGCCGTCTGCAAAAGCGCACGAAGATGGACAGAATGCCGAAAATGGCAGGAACCAGCAGTACCAGAGGTAGGGGCATGATGTGCAGGAATCATCGCAGGAATCTTTGCTCCGCATCTCCGATCGTCGCATTGGCAAGAGACGCTGCCACCAGGAGCTGCGCGCCGTGAGGATGATGCCCTGCAGGACGCAGGAGAAGACGTCTGAAGAGAGGCGGTTCTTCTCAGGGTCTACCTTGTATTCCCGGCTGACGCTCTTCGACATTTCGCTGGCCAGCAATGATGGCAACCGTATTGTTTGCCGTCGCCACGTCGCACATGGAAACCATGGCTGCAATACCGACCTGCGCCGACTTGTTCCCTTTCATGACGCCGTGAAACGATCGATAATCAGTTGATTCCGCCGTAATGCTGATCAGCTCCGACATACCGCCGCAGAACAGGGTTAAGAAGAAGACTTCATTCATTCCAGTAAAGCCGCTGTAGATGGACTGAGCAAAGGTAGCGACCGTCAGATCTCAGAAAGCCAGACCGATAATTCCTGCTACAAAGATGCCGAGGGTCAGTACCAAAAATACATTCATGCCAACAGGTGCCAGAACCAGTACCAGTACGCAGGCACCACCTTCACCGCATTGAAGGACAGATCATCCAGTGTCGGCGCTACTTCCGGGCGTCCCACAACAAGCAGGACGATGATGGTTAAAATGTGCCGGCAGGGACGATTAACAGGTTGACCTTAAACTTATCTCTCATCTCGCAGCCCTGGCTTCTGGTTGCGGCAATGGGTGGTATCGGAGATCGTGGAAAGGTTGTCTCAAACATCGCTCCGCCCACACAGGGCACCGATGACAATCGGCAGGGCTGATGTTGCGCTTTGATGGCAGCGGCGACCGCTACCGGCATAACCGCAGAAACCGTGCCCATGGGGTTCCCGTCGTCCGTTCCCATGAAGGCCGAGATGATGAAGATGCCGGCTGCCAGGAACTTGACCGGGACGAGGGACAGTCCCAGATTTTGCCGTTGCATCTCTCGCCCCCATCGCCGCGCAGCGAGTGGAGGCAAAGCACCTGCCAAAAGGTAGATCATCAGCATGGTGAGAATGTCAATGTTGGCTGCTCCTTGGTGAAGATCTCAAATTTGAAATCCATTTTTCTTTTTCCCAGCATAAACGCCGTAAGCACAGCAGGAACATGGCGGATACGGAAGGGAACTGGTAGAAGGCAGCTCCACTCCCTGTGCCTGGAAAAATAAGGCCTGCTCCCAGATAAACGACGATAAATACTAAGAACGGTAACAGTGCCAACCCGCTGGACTTTTCTATTGGTGTTTTCCATGGTTTTCCTCTCTTTGCTTTGTCATCCCCTTTAAACCAGCGTGTCCAGAATAGCTTTCAGATCCTGGATGATGTCTTCCGGCTCCTCCAGACCGATGCTGAAGCGAACCAGTCCCTTCGGAAATACCGGCTTCTGCGAGTTCTTCCGCTGTATAAGTGGAGTGTGTCATGGAAGCCGGGTGCTCAATCAAGGTCTCGGTATCGCCGAGAGAAACGGCAATCGTGCAGATCTTCACCTTGTTCAGCGCATTCGCAACGGCATCTCTGTCGCCCTTTAATTCCCGCAGAGAACATTGCGCCCGGAAGCTTCATCTGTTTCTTCGCCACTTCGTAGCCTTCAAATTTCTCATATCCCGGATAATAGAGCTTGGTCACTGCGGGATGAGAGCCATGAACTCCGCCACCTTCTGGGCATTCTGGCAGTGTCTCTCCATCCGAACGCTCAGGGTCTTCAGACCTCTGTCTAACAGGAAGGCGTTGAAGGGGCTCATGACGGCACCGGTCATATCCTTGAGTCCGAAGAAGCGGCACTCCGTGATAAAGTCCGCTTTTCCAACGACAAATCCTGCAATGACATCCCCGTGTCCGTTCAGATATTTGGTTGCGCTGTGTACCACGATATCGGCGCCCAAATCCAAGGTCTTTGCAGATAAGGAGTCGCAAAGGTGTTGTCTACCACCACCTTGATCTCCGGATTATAGGCATGCGCCATCTCTGCGATCTTCTGGATGTCAATGATGGTCAGCGTGGGATTGCAAGGCGTCTCGAAATAAACCACCTGGTCTTCTCGGAAAGGTGGGCCTTCAGATTCTCCGGATTGCTCAGATCGGTCAGAGCCACATCCACGCCGAGTCTGGTCATCCCATGTGTGAGCGGGGCATGGGTGCAGCCGTACCAGAGCAGTATGGCAACCACCTGATCCCCTGCGTGAAGCAGGGGTCCAAAGTGCAGAGAAATCGCTCCCATACCGGAAGCCGTTGCCAGTGCAGCTTCCCCGTTTTCCAACACCGCCAGCTTCTCCTCAATCTGTGTCAGAGACGGATTTCCCAGTCTGGTATAGATATATCCGTCTTCCTTTCCGGCAAAGCGAGCTCCCCTGCTGTACCGAGTCGAACACGAAGGTGGAAAGTCTGATAAATCGGTGAACAGAGCGCCCCCGCCGCGTTTTTGTGGTGACCAGCATGCACCTGTTTGGTTGCAAAAACCAGCATCCCTTAATTCCATTTTCTTATCCTCTCCTTTCCTACAATCAAAAATTTCTTATTATTTTTATCTATCTTGTGCAAATTCCATAGATTCGCACAATATATCCCCAGGATTTTATTTTTGATTTGTCAGTATTGTACAGGTCTATTGTAGCATCTGCCATTTTTCTATGGTAATATAAAAAGAAAGATAAAGAGTCTATCGTTTTTATGTATAGCAGGAGAGAATGCATGACCTTTCAGCAGCTAAGTTACCTTGTGGAAGTCGCCAAAACAGGATCCATCAATAAAACCGCCCGCCAACTGTTTTCGTTTCGCAGTCCTGCATCTCCTCTTCCTTCAGCAGCTGGAGAATGAACTGAATGTGAAACTTCTGACAAGGAATAATCGCGGCGTGGAGCTGACGTCGGATGGCAAGGGAGTTGGTGCAGTATGCCGCCTCGATTTTAGAGCAAAAAATTCTGCAGTCGCTCTGCGCCTCTTCTCCCTCCACGATTTCCACCTCCTTCAGCGTTTCCTCCCAGCGTTATCCCTTTGTGGAATCCGCCTTTCTGAAACTGTTGCAGGAGTCGGAAGCTTCTTTTTACAAATACACCATCAACGAGTGTCCGATGGATACGATCATTGAAGAGGTGAGAGACTCCCCGATCGAACCTCGGGGTCATCTGCATCAACAGCACGACCAGACGCGTCCTGGAAAGCATTCTGAAAAAAAACGATCTCCAGTTTGAAACCCTCGCCGAGATTACGCCGGGGATTTATCTCAGCAAAAAACACCCGCTTCTGCGGGAAACGTCTATTTCTATGGAGGATCTCTGTCGTTATCCCTTCCTCAGCTATAAACAAAATGACGGCGTTGCCATGGATTTTTCGGAAGAATTTCAGGTGCTCTGCTACAGCAGCATTCCGCAGCAGATTCTGGTGAGCGATCGCTCTTCCGCCATCCGCATTCTGTCGGAGACCCTCGCCTTTTTCCACGGGAAGCGGGACTGTAGATCCCTGCTCTGGACGAGGGGCATTGTCACCCTTCCTCTGGAAGGCAGCCAAACCATTCGAATCGGTTGGATTCACCCCAAAAATTCCGCCATCGGAACGGTGGGCGAACGCTTTGTTTCCTTGCTCAAGGTGGAACTGAACCGCTATATGCAGATGACTTGTCGCATGCAGGCGACGCTTCCCTCTGTTTGTGCAGGACGGCAAAGCATGGTATCCTGAAATCGATTTCGATCTTGCACGAAAAACAGGCCGCAGAGAATCTCTTCCCTGCGGCTTGTTTTGTTTATGCAATGGATTTGATCATGGATGTGCTCTGTCATCTCCTCCTGCAGCTTTTTGTGAAAACGGTCTCATTTTTCGTTTTCCATGCTTCTGTTTTTCTCTTAGCTGTTCCGCTTCTTCCAAAGAGATGAACTTCGAAGTCTTTTTCCGCGAAATAGCCGTCGGTCGCCTTTTTGACCCGGATTTTTCGACTTCATAAAGCCATGAGATCCCGCACTCGGAGAGGGCGTAATAGTGCTTGCCGTTGGGGGTAAACCAGCGGATTCTTCGCCTGAGATTCCGGTGACAGATATAACATTTCGTACCGATCACCTCAGGGATCTTTCATCAGGGTCTCCTTGGTGGCAAAAGGACCTTGAAATGTATTTTTGCATAGGTATCGAAGACGATATGGATTTCTGCTGCTTCCCTCTGGGTGTCACATGATTATCAAAGGAGAAATTTTGCAGGAGTTCTTCCGGGATCAGGGCGGAAAAATCTCTGCCGTATAGAGCGGCATCGGAGAGCGCATGGTGGAAAGGGACGCTCCTGATCAAAATGCATCTCCAGAATGGCATGGGAGAGCGACTTGCGCTGCTTGGTGCTGCTGCCGGTAAAAAGCGCGTAGAGCTTCTGCACATCCAGATAGGCCAGCGGCCCCTTCGCCATCGGCTCCATGCCAAAATAGTCCATATTTCTCTGCAGCTCCGGCGGTCATGCGGCCCCTCAGGAACCAAACAGGATATCTTTTGCCGCACCAGCTAGGAAGTCCTTGCCACCTCCGGAAAGAAGACTCCTTCTGCAACTCCTCCATCTTTCTAGCTAATCAGTTCTTCCGTAATGCGGTGCATGCGCAAGTAGACCTGCGGCCTTATCCGTCTTTTCAAAGGTGTCTACGACTTCCCGCCTTTCGTTTAGCTTGACTGCTCCGATTTCGACAATCTCAAAAGGGCAGATGAGGTTCTTCCCTCTCCTTTCTGGAAGACTGGTTCCACTCCAAATCAAAAATAATATAATTCATTTCCCGCGATGCTCCCTCTTCCAGGCTGCCAGTGCGTTCTTGCGCTCCATCCACTTTTTTCCATCCCTGTGTGGTCGGATGGTAATATTCTCTGTCCGCAAGCTCATCCGGAAGGCAGGTCATAGCAGTGACTTTTTCCTCATAATCATGGGCATACTGGTAACCCTGCCATATCCGATCTCTTTCATCAAAGCGGTGACGCCATTGCGGATATGCAGCGGAACCGGCGCATCCGGCCATCTTGCCACATCCTCTTTTGCCTCGTTATAAGCCACTTCCATCGCATTGGACTTGGGCGCGAGTGCCATATAGACGGCTGCTTCGGTCAAATGGACACAACACTCCGGCATCCCGATAAAATGACGGGACTGATAGGCATTCACCGCTACCGTCAGCGCATTGGTATCGGCAAGACCGACGTCCTCCGAGGCAAAGCGAACGATGCGCCTGGCAATATAGAGCGGATCCTCCCCCGCCTCCAGCATCCGGCAAAGCCAGTAAATTGCGGCATCCGCATCCGAATTCCGCATGGATTTATGCAGGGCGGAGATCAGATTATAATGCTCTTCCCCGTCCTTATCGTAAAGCAGTGCCTTTTTCCCCAGACACTGTTCCAATATCTGCCGTGAAATCGTGAGAATCTCGGTCGTTTTTCTCCATCCGGATCTCTCCGTTTAAGAGGACCATTTCCAGAGTGGTAAGCGCACTCCTGGCATCTCCGTTGGCAAAAGTGGCAATGGTACGAAGGCAATCTCCTCCTGTGCCGCTTCGGCATCCGGATCCGCACCGGTGCTTGCTGCCGGGTTCGCACCGGCACTTGCTGCTAATTCTGCGCCGGTGCTTGCGGTTTGCGCCCCGTCACATCGGCACGGGTCGCAGCCCAGGGGCTCTCCATCCGCCACAGGACTTTCACTGCGCCAAAGCCTCTCTCGTCATGGATCGCACGCTGCAGCAGCCGGATCAGGTCTTCCGTCTCCAGTGCTTTCAACACAAAAACCTTACACCTGGACAGCAGAGCGGAGTTGATTTCAAAGGACGGATTCTCCGTGGTGGCGCCGATCAGAATAATGGATCCTTTTTCCACAAAAGGGTAAAAAGCATCCTGCTGCGCCTTATTGAAACGGTGAATTTCATCTACAAAAAGAATCGTTCTCTCGCCGTATCTGCGGTTTTCCTCCGCCTGCTGCATCACATTCGGATCTCTTTGATGCCGCTGGTCACCGCCGAAAAAGTTGATGAACTGCGCCCTGGTTTTTCTTAGCAATGATCTGAGCTAACGTTGTTTTTCCCAACGCCGGGAGGCCCCCAGAAAATCATGGAGGAAAGATGATCCGACTCGATCAGGCGCCTGAGCATACGCCGCCCTCCCCGATCAGATGCGTTTGTCCCGCAAATTCCTCTAAACTCTGCGGCCGCAGACGCTCTGCCAGCGGAATCCTCTGATGATTTCTACTGACTCCCCACCGGCAGACATCCTCCCGGTAGAATCTCCCTCCCTGCCGTTTGGATTCCCCTACCTTCGCCTTCTGTCTTTCTGTCTCCATTCCAGGCAGATCAAAAGATCGACAGCTGCTTCTCCTGTGCCATTTCTATCCTCGCACCGCCCCTTGGTTAATGTGGTTCCACTCCTTTTTCAGCTCCAGCATCTGGTCTCGCAGCATGGCTGCACTCTCAAAGTCCAGATCCGCAGCTGCCCTCTGCATCTTGCGCTGCACTTCCACAATCAGCTTCTCCAACTCCTCCTGACTCATCGACTCCGGATCTTTTTCAGCGCATCTGCTCCTTCGTCGCTTTCCTAGAGATGCTGATCAGATCCCGCACCGCCTTCCGAATCGTGGTCGGGGTAATTCCGTGCTCCTTGTTATATTTTTGCTGAATTTCTCGCCTTCGCTGCGTCTCCTCGATCGCCCTTTTCATAGAATCCGTCACGTGATCCGCGTACATGATGACCCTTCCGTCCGCATTTCTGGCGGCACGCCCGATGGTCTGAATGAGGGAGGTTTCCGAGCGCAGGAAGCCTTCCTTGTCTGCGTCCAGAGATCGCCACCAGGAAATTTCCGGTATATCCAGGCCCTCCCGCAGGAGGTTGATGCCGATCAAAACGTCAAAGACGTCCATCCGCATATCCCGGATGATCTCCGCACGCTCCAGCGTGTCGATATCGGAGTGTAAATAGCGGACACGAATCCCCGCCTCATGCAGGTACTCCGTCAGATCCTCCGCCATCTTCTTAGTCAGCGTAGTGATTAGAACCTTCCCGCCAATCCTGTCTTCTCCGGTCTGTTCTGCGGGAGCATCTCCTTCTGTCTGGACGGGGAACTGTCCCATGCTTCCTTCTCCTCTATCACCGGAGCGGATTCTTCCTTCGCATAGGCGCTTGTAACTGCTTTGATCTCCGCTAAAAGATCGTCTATCTGGCCATCCACAGGACGAACCGAAATTTCGGGATCCAACAGTCCCGTCGGACGAATCACCTGCTCTGTGCGAAGCAGTTCATGCGAAGCCTCATAGGGTCCGGGCGTCGCCGAACAGAAGAGCATCTGATTGATATGGGTCTCAAATTCTTCAAAATTAAGTGGCCGGTTATCCAGAGCAGAGGGGAGGCGGAAACCGTAATCCACCAGCATCATCTTGCGTGCCCGGTCGCCGTTGTACATCCCGCCGATCTGGGGATGGTCATATGGGACTCATCTACAATGATCAGGCTGTCCTCCGGAAAGAAGTCGAGAAGGGTGAGCGGCGGATCTCCCGCCTTACGGAATTCCAGATGCCTTGAATAATTCTCGATTCCGGAGCAGAAGCCGACCTCGCGCATCATCTCCACATCGAAGTTCGTTCTCTCGGCGATCCTCTGCGCTTCGATCAGCTTATCCTCGCTTTTAAAAAAACGCACCCGCTCTTCCAGTTCTTTCTCAATCTGATCACAGGCCAGGTTCACCTTGTCCTGCGCCACCACATAATGGCTGGCGGGTAAATCATCACATGGGACAATTCCGCATGCACCTTGCCGGTTAAGGGCTCCACCTCACTGATCCGGTCAATCTCGTCTCCAAAAAATTCAATCCGCAGCAGAAACTCATTTCTCTGCGCGGGGAAGATCTCCAGTGTATCTCCTCTCACACGGAAGTTGGTGCGCTGCAATTCCATATCATTTCTGGAATACTGGATGGCGACCAACTCCTTGATGATCTCATCCCTGTCTTTTTGCATCCCGGGACGAAGAGAGATCGACATACCGCGGAATTCTTCCGGAGGCCCAGGCCGTAAATACAGGAAACACTCGCCACTACGATGACATCCCTTCTTTCGGAAAGAGAAGCCGTTGCAGAGAGCCGCAACCGTTCAATTTCATCATTGATGGCGGAGTCTTTGGCAATATAGGTATCGGTCGACGGCACATAGGCCTCCGGCTGATAGTAATCATAGTAGAGACAAAATATTCCACCGCATTTTCCGGAAAAACTCCTTCATCTCCCCGTAGAGCTGACCTGCCAGGGTCTTGTTATGGGACATAATGAGAGTCGGACGATTGAGCTGCTCAATCACATTCGCCATGGTAAATGTCTTGCCGGAGCCGGTAACGCCAAGCAGGGTTTCAAATTGATTGCCTGCCCGGAAGCCGTCTACCAGTGCACGGATCGCTTCCGGCTGATCCCCTGTCGGTTTGTATTTGGAAGTCAGTTTAAAATCCATTGGTCAAAACCTTTCCCTTTCTTTCCTCCGTTCATCCTACTATTGGAGGGGAAAGATCAAGTTCAAGCAGTGGCTCCACCCGCAGACAGCCCCCTGCACGCAGGGGGCTGTGAAAAATCACCACTCTATTTGATTCTGTCTGCTTTTATCTGGATCTGCTTCAGTCTTGGGCTGCTTCTATCTTGATCTGCTTCTATCCTGGTCTGCTTCGGTCTTAGTCTGCTTCGATCTCGGTCCGTTTCAGCCCTCCATCAGACTGCTGGACCAGCGGAGTGCGCTCAGATAGGCCTCATATACGGTTTTAACATCGATCCCGCGCAGCACCATCATGCAGGACACTTCCTGCCAGGATGCGTTTTCATACTCCTTGATAAAGTGCAGCACCTCTGCCAGTTTTCCCGTGTTTTGCATCAGTGCATCGTAAATCTCCTTGGATACGTTCACCTGTGAAAGCGCCGCCTCCATGGTTCGGTCTAACATCACATCCAGGAGCGAGAACATGCCCATCAGGAAGAGCTCGGAATGCTTTTCGCGCATGCCGAAGGCTGCGCCGAGATCTCCGCAAATTTCGCCCCTTATCATCGTCATCCTGACGATTTCACTCGGTTTATCCGCACAGAGTTCCTTCGTGACTGCGGTATTGATCCAGACCTTCAGTTCTTTCTGTCCCAACATCGCAGCCGCATGGCGCACGGAGGTGATTTGCGCATTTACCGTCATGCGATTCACCATTTTCAGGAGAGAAAAACAAGAGCCGCATCCTGCCCGATAATATCCGCTGCCTCATTCAGATTGAAATCCGGGTCGTTGACCACATGCAGGAGCCTTAAATAATTGGTTTTAAGGGAGCCAACTCCTTCTGCCCGCTGGTAATCGGCATCCGGAAGAAGGTTCCCTCATAGAAATCATAGCCGCCTTCTTCTGTGACCAGGCGGTCAAAATCTTCTTTGCTGTTTACATTGACTGCACACAGCTTCATTCTGGGATACAGGCTTCTGAAATAAACCTTTGCCTTCTCACATTGATTCTCTTGTGATCCAAAAGAATGCAGTCCACCAGCGGGAGCATCTCCTTATAAGCCTCAAACTCCTGCACCTGCAGCTTTCGCATCGCAATGCGATAATCTTTGTCTTTCAGCTCCTGCACCCGGTCAATATACTGCTTTGTCGGCTTGACCTGATGGCTCATCATCAAAACGATGCGCTCATGGGGGACATGGCAGAGAGAATCGATATCCGTAAAGATCGAAATCGGATTAACCTCAATGAAAATCTTGATTCCGGATCCAGCACATCCACTCCACGCTGTCTACGATATCGAATCCGAGAATCTCCGCAGCGCCGTCCAGACGCCCCGTCGTAGCAGCTCCGTATTGACAAAAAGATTTTTTTCTTCTGCGCCACAACCGAGTAGGCGCTACCTGCATCTTGTCATCAAATAAAGGAATCAATGTTGCGAACATATCCTATTCTCCTTTTGCGATCGATACTACATTCTCTTTATCGGCTTTTTCCGGCAAAAGATAAAAGAAAGTCCGTCTTCTTTCGCAAAAAGAGTAGAACCACCCTATTTTTGATTCTTCATTTCTTTTTCGATCAGTTCCACCGCCTTGTTTAACTGGTTATCGCTGCCGTCTTTTTTCAGGGCATCGACGTCCAGCTCCACCTTCTCATCCGGATCGATGCCGATGCCGTGGATGTTTTACCGGAAGGCGTATAATAATCGCTCACGGTCAGTTTCAGCGCAGTGCCGTCGTTCAGATCAATGATTTGCTGCACGATGCCCCTTGCCGAAGGTGGTCGTGCCGACCAGTTTGCCCAGGTGATAGTCCTTGATGGCGCCCGCCAGGATCTCCGATGCACTGGCGGAATTGCCGTTCACCAGTACGACCAGGGGAATTTGAATCTCATGCTTTCCGTCCGAATCATAGTCCACCCGCTTGCCGCGGTTGTCCTTGGTATAAACGATGATCCCTTTTGGCAAAATCCTTCTGGCGATCTGGCAGACGGTATCGAGATTGCCGCCAGGGGTTATTTCTAAGATCCAGAATCATGCCCTTCATTCCCTTGCCCTTTTAACTCTGCAAAGGTATTCAGGTACTGGTCATAAGTCACTTCATCAAATTCCGTGATCTTCAGGTAACCGATGTGATTCTCAAGCATCTTCCCGCTCACGGTAGGGGACGAGATCTTTTTGCGAACAAGATCCACTTCGATATTGCCTTGATCCCCTTCTCTCACCAGCGTGAGATGCACCCTTAGTGCCCTCTTTCCCTCTGATTTGAGAAGCCACTTCGTCAGTCTGCATTCCATGGGCGCTCTTGCCGTTAATTTTAAAGATGATGTCTCCCGTCTGGATCCCCGCTTCTTCTGCGGGCGTCCTCTCCATCACACCGGAAATATAAGTGTATCCACTTTCCTTGTCCAGGGAAAGCATGGCGCCGATTCCGCCATAGGTACCCTCCGTCTCGCTCATCATCTGCTTCAACTCTTCTCCGGTATAGTAGACGGAGTACGGATCTCCCAGCGACTCCACCAGTCCCTTATAGAGTCCGCTTCTCTCATCCCCAGGAAATCTCCTTCGGTTTGTAATAATGGTTGTGAATCGTGTTTGCGATCAGTTGAATCTTCTGACTTGTCGCTTCGTTCAGAAGCTCCTGCGATGCTTCTTTGCCACCGCTCCCCCCGTCCTTAAAGAAAAGGGCCCTTCTCATGGGAGAGACAAAAATCAGGCCGCTAAGGAGAGTCCCGATCAGCAGACCGCAAAGAAAGAGGAGAAGCCCTCGTCCCTTTCCTTTCCCCCTCTGCCTCTGACGCATTTCCATTCCCGGACCTGAAGACGGTTCCTCTTCCCTTCTATCTCCATTCTGATACGTATATTGTTCCTCTGTGGAATGTTCCTCTGTGGATGTCATCCTGCTCCTTTCGCTCATTTTCAAGAGCCTGCCACTCTCTCTACCGGTGCTGTTCCAGTGCTAACGCAAATAATTCCAGGGACTTACATAGGAGCCGTTTAAACGAACGGAAAAATGAAGATGATTGCCCGTCGATCTGCCGGTGGAACCCACCGCTCCGATCTGTTGCCCCTTTTGTACTTCCTGCCCGGCAGAGACACTGAGCGCACTGGCGTGCGACTATAAATCGTATAGAGCCCGCTGCCGTGATCAATCATAACATAATTTCCCATGCTACTGGAATAGGCGGCAGCCACCACTCTTCCGCTATACGCGGCCAGAATCGGAGACCCCCCCGGTGCTGCAAGGTCGATTCCGTTATGAAACCGTTCAATATGCAAAATCGGATGAATCCTCGTCCCGTAATCGCTGGATACTCTGGTGTAACTGGGGCAGGGGCCAGGCAAACATGCCTCCATCATAGGTCTTTCGGTTTTCCGCTGCCAACTGCGCCCTCTCTGCCGCCACCATTTTCTCCAAGGCGGCAATCTCTGCGTTCTGTTGAGCAATATCCGCTTCATAGGCTTTGATCGCCGCTTCCTTGTCATGAATGTCTGCAGAGATCCCGAAGACCTCCTGATTCTTGGCAGAGATCAGCGCCTGCAGGTTGTTCTCTTCCTTCGTCTGCGCCGCGATCGTATCATCTAACGTCTTCTTCTCTTCTTCCAGCGCCTCCTTGGTCACCTCCGCAAGCTTGGCTTCCTGCTTGAATTCCTCGAGTTTGTGCCGGTCATAGGGAAGAAAGCAGTCGAATGAACTCCACTTTGTTCAGGGAAAATCGGAAGTTCCCCGCCTTCATCAAAGGCTTCGATCGGCATGGTATCCCCCTTCTCGAACATAAAGCGGATGCGCTGCTTCATAGCGGCGTATTGCTCATCCCTTTCCCTCTCCGCCTCTTCTAATTCCATTCTGGTCTCTTCAATCTGCTCTTTTTCTTTTTCGATCTGTTGGTTCAAAGAGTCGATCTTGGCCTGAATGGGTCCAGACTGGAATCCAGTTTGGCGATATAGGCGTTCAGGTTGTTTTTGGAAACTTCCAGACTCTTCTTAAGATTCTGCAGATCCGTCAAACTCCCTTGTAGCGCCTGCCGCTGGCTTTTGGCATCCTGGATCTGCTTCTCCTTTTTGTGCGATCGATTCTTTTGGACGCCTTCGCCTGTGCGATCAGCACCGGAGGAAAAAAAGATCTTTGTGAAGTTCATCAAACACAAGAGGCAGAGCACCAAAGCCAGCACTCCGCCTATCCGCATCTTTCTCTTATGTGTCATCGTTTCCTTCATTCTCAATGAGACATTCATTCTCCATTAGATGTGCAGACTCCATTGCACATGCGATCCCCCATCCGGTATGCAAGACTTAAGACCTGATAGCTTTCTCACACCTTGAGGGTCGCCATCAGACATTCAGATGCCTCCTGACAGAGGACAGACTGCCCAAAAATTCCGATTCCAACTCCGACGCCCAATGTGATTGGCATCAACTTCTGGAAGATGACGGCAGGACTGTAAAATTGCAGGAACATGCTTAGAATCGAGAATTTGCTGGAAAAATATTCTACCGCCTCACCGTACAGGGACATAAATCAGGGCAAGCGGAATCAGCGAACCGATCAGGCCGATCAGCATTCCCTCAATCACAAACGGCCTCTCACAATAAAATCGCCGGCACCGACGTACTTCATGATTTCGATTTCGTTCCTTCTGATCTCAATGCCGATGGTGACGGTATTGCTGATTAAGAAGATGGAAACACCAAGCAGAACCAGAATTACTCCAGCAGAAATCAGGGTAATCAAACGATTCACCGCACTGAGCGTCATTGCTGTCACTTCGGATCGTTTCACCTCTCTGACGATGTTCACCGATTCCAAATAGGTCACAAGGTTCGCCTGCTGCGACACATTTTTCATATAAATCTGGAGATTGTCATCGCCTTCCAACGGGTTGTCAGGGAAAAGCCTCCCGCATAATCTCCCAAATATTGCTTCTTAAAGCTGTCCCAGGCCTCATCCGCAGTCTGGAAATCCACCTTGCTTACCTCCGGCCTTTTCTCCACCTCCGCCTTAAGGACCTGAATCTCGTCCTCACTCGTTCCCTCTTTAAAGAATACCGTGACAGAAACCCCTTCCTCCGCGGAGCTCACCATGTGCTGGAAATTGACGATGATGGTATAAAACATCCCGAACAGAAAAAGGCAGGGCGGTAATCGTCGCCACCGATGCGATCGAATACCACCCGTTTCTGAAAAGGCTTTTGATTCCTTGTCCGATCGTATAGAAAAAAGTTCTAATCCTCATTCCGATACCGTCCTTCTTCCTGATCTTCCACCACAACCCCCTGCCGCATCGTAATGACACGCTTCTTCATGGCATTGACGATTTCTCTGTTGTGGGTAACCACCAGGACGGTCGTCCCGTTGTCATTGATCTGTTCCATTAACTTCATGATTTCCCAGGAATTCCCGGGATCCAGGTTTCCTGTCGGCTCATCAGCAAGCAAAATATTCGGGCGGTTGACCAGAGCCCTTGCCAGCGCCACCCGTTGCTGTTCTCCTCCGGAGAGCTGGGTCACACGATTTTTGTATTTGAGGCCAGCCCCACCATCGCCAGCATGTTGGTCACATTGCTTCTAATTTCTCTCTGCGGGGTATCCACCACCCTCTGGGCAAATGCCACGTTTTCATAGACGTTCCTGTCTTTCAACAGACGGAAGTCCTGAAAGACGATTCCCAACTTCCTGCGAAATTTGGGAATATTTCTGCGCTTAATGGCATTCAGATCATATCCCCAGAACACTGATATTCCCTTCCGACGGCGTAAGTTCGTGCAGGAGCAGCTTGATCAAGGTCGATTTCCCCGATCCGCTGTCTCCGACGATAAAAACAAATTCTCCTTTTTTTGACATGAAGTGACATCCTTCAGAGCCGGTGCACCAATCGGGTAACGCTTGGTCACATGGGTTAACGTGATGATCTCATCCTGTGCATTTCTTACCCGGTGCTTCCTTCTCCTTGCTCTGAGAGGGTGATCTTCTCTGTTTCAAAAACTTCTTTTGCTTCTTCCATTTTTAATAGTCCGTTTTCTCCACATTCTGCATGTATTTCACCACCATCATGGCGATCTTGAAGGTAATGGCATCTTCAAACACACGCAAATCCAGACCTGTGCTTTTTGCAGCTTGTCCAGACGATAGACCAGCGTATTCCGATGAATGAACAGCTGTCTTGATGTCTCAGACACATTCAGATTATTTTCAAAAATTTTCTCGATGGTGACCAGAGTCTCCTGATCGAACTCATCCGGCTTTTTACCGCCAAAGATCTCTTTTGATAAACATCAGGCAAAGAGGGATCGGCAACTGATAAATCAGCCTTCCAATTCCCAGCTCCGCATAGCTGATGACCTGCTTGTCCTCGAAAAAGATTCTACCGACATCCAATGACATCCTTGCTTCTTTGTAGGAACGGCTGACATCCTTCAGATCCCGCACAATCGTACCGATCGCCAGTCGGACATTCTTCATGCCTTCCGCTTCCAGCTTTTTCACCAGCTGTTCCGCATCGGCGACGATTTCGGGCATGTCCATTTCCCGACTTCCTTCACGAGGATCATGTTGTCTGCGTCCACTTCCGTCACGAAGTCGCCTGATCTGGAACCCGCACAACTCTTCACCGTCTCCTGGACGTTGAAACTGCGCTCGTTGTCACAAACAATCATCATGACGACACGGTTCTCGTCCGACTTGATGTGCAACTTTTGGCCCGGTTGAAAAATATCGACGAGGAGGAGATTGTCCAGAAGAGATTCTTCATGAAATTGTCTCTGTCATAATGCTCTTTGTAAGCAACGACGAGAGACTGGATCTGAGCTGCTGCCAGCTTTCCGATGAGGTAATTGTTTTCCGACCCTGCACTGGTAATGAGGACGTATTCGGGCAACTGATCATCATATATTTTTAAAGAAATGGAATCCCTCATCTCCTGTGCCTGTGCCGGAGACAGAAGGAAATCCGCTGCAATCTTTGTCACCTCATCCGGCATCGTCCCGGTGGAAACAACCTCTTTGCCGTCTTCATCCAGAACACTGAATTCCAGGTTTGAAATTTCTTTCAGCGTATCAATGGTGTTTTGTAAAAATCTGATTTGAAATCATACCTCACACTTTCTCTGCGCCAACTTTCTTCTTTCCATATCCTTTAGACACTACTATTAGTTTAATTTATTTTTGTTAAAAATTACTACAATTTTCCGCATATTTTTGTATATTTTTTTAGTTATTTACTCTATGCTTTACGGAAGCGGATTCATCCGGGCCCTTTTTCTGCCGATAATAGCGATAGGAGGTGAAGACCCTATGAATATCGCAGCTTTATCCATGTCCATTGCAAAAATCTCAGGTACAGGACAAATGGGGCGTCGCCATGTTGAAGAACAGCCTTGACCTGCAGCAGGAAAAACAGCAATGCTCTCTCTGAAATGCTGGAGGGCGTCTCTGAAAACATGGTCAATCCGAACATCGGAAGCAACATCGATATCGCATCTGACCTCCGGACAGGGGAAAAATGCTCCTGTCGAATAGGCAGGAGCATCCTCCTATTTTCCATTCTTTACCTGAACAATCTTGTCTTTTTCCGATCTGTATCTTCCCTGCCTTTTAGCAGATTTCCCACCGCTTTTTTTGAACTCGTTTTTGCTCATCTGCATCTTTTTCCCGAATCAGTGCCGGATCCGCCTTATCGGTGAAGGGATTTTCTCCCCAGTTGGCTTCCAGATACCGCATCAGATGATCCGCATCAATGCTCATCTGGAGATAGGCTTTTTCACGAAGACTCAGGGAAAGTTTTCCGTCTTCCCTTACCCGGGTCACACGGCAGGAGACCCTGTCTCCAATCCGAACCTCTCCGTATAATTCATTTTTTTGGGAATCAGGGCAGAATAGAGGTCGTCCACTGCCACAAACAGCCCGAAGTTATCGCTGTCCTCATAAACGATGCCGCTTACCCGATCGTCCTTATGATAAGGGCTGTCCTTTCGCAGATAGGGATACGTTCATCGTCACGGCCAGCCGCCCGGATTTATCCAGATAAAAGTGCACATAGCACCTCATCCCCCGCCTTGACCTTTTTTTGGTCTGTTCGTGGAAGGGCAAAAGGACATCTTTTTCCAGCCCCCAGTCCATGAATGCGCCGATTCTGGAGGTGTCTTTGACCCTCAGAAGCGCCACCTCATGCAGAAGCAACTTCGGTCTTGCTGTGGTTGCAATCAGCCTGTCCTCTGAATCCTTGTAGAGAAAAAAACTTCGAGAAAAATCTCCCACCTTCGCCTCTTCCGGCACCTGTTTCTTCGGTAAAAGAACCTTCTCCTTCTCTTTCTCCTTCTCTTCCTCTGCGAGGTAAACTCGAACTCCACGATCTTGATGATCTTTAGTTTTCTGACTGTGCCTGCCTCAAGCATTTTTCTCCATCTATCATTTCGCAGATGCAGTAGCATCTTCCGTCCTCTGCGCGCAGAAAGGTCGTCTGTGCCGTGGCCTGTGGATCCGCCTGCTTCCACTCGTAAATCTCCGGGTAGATCACATCGCTCAAATGCGTCTGCTCCTTGTATTCTACCCGCAGCCTCTGTATGTGCCCCTCCTCTTCTGTTCGCTGGGTGAGCGCCATGTGCACATACTGCGCATTGTTCACATGCCCGTTGGTGTCCAGATGATATTCCCGAACGACGATCGGAGCGGCCTCCCTCCTCTGCAAACCGGACGCATCCTCCGGCAACCTGATTTTTCCGTGGCAGATATTCCATCTGCATTTTTCTCCCAGAGGATAGGCCTTTTTTTGTTCCTCTCCGACACGAACCGGCTTCGTCTCTTTCATGTCGATCAGTGTCCAGAGGAATTGGCAACCGCAAGCTGCTCGCCCTCTTCCGTATCCATAAAAAGTTTCGGTAGCCGAAATATCCCCGCAGGTCATAGGGGATCGTCCCGATTCTGACTCTCTCCCCAGTGCCGGAAGGCGGCGGATCTCAATCTGCCAGGGGTTGAGAACCCAGGCCTGATGCTTCTTCGAAAGATATCGCATCCCGCAGCCCGAATCCTCCGACTGAAAGGGTGGAGCAATCCTGAAAAATAATTCAGGAGAGCCTCCACCTTCAAATGTCCGTTTCGATCGATTTCGCTGTATCTGATTCTGGATGTAAAAAATACATATTGATCAAACTGCCTTGTCCACTTCTGTTTGGTAAAAATTACCACTTATAAAATCCCTTTTGCCACTTCCACGATATGTTCGGCAGTGAAACCGAAATAGGGAAGAGTTCCTTGTAGGGCGCACTGGCTCCAAAGCCTGTCATGCCGATCGTGGCCCCGTCGATTCCTGTGTAACGGTCCAGTCCGAGGGGAGAAAAGTGCCTCGATGGCGACTCTTTTTGACCTCTCCTGGAAGGACTTTTTCCTGATAGGCCTCTTCCTGTTCCTCGAAAAGATCCATACAGGGCATGGATACCACTCGCACCTTGATGCCTTCTTTTTGTAAAATCTGCGCCGCTTGGTGGGCAAGCTCCACTTCCGATCCCGAAGCAATCAGAATGAGCTGCGGAAGTCCTTCACAGTCTTCCAGAATATAACCGCCTCGCAGGGCCTCTTTGGATGAACCTTCCATGGGCGTCAAGTTCTGTCTCGTCAAAAATAATCGCCGTCGGTGTATGAGGCGAGGTAAGCGCACTGTACCAGGCCGCCTGCACCTCAGTTGCATCGCAGGGGCGATAGGCATGGAAATTGGGCATGGCACGGAACATGGCGAGCTGTTCCACCGGTTCGTGGGTGGGCCCGTCCTCTCCTACGCCGATCGAGTCATGCGTAAAAAACAAAGATCTGCGGAATCCCCATGATAGAAGCCAGTCTTGCCATCGGCTTTGTATAATCGCTAAAGACAAAGAAGGTCGCACAATACGTGGTACAGCCGCCATGCAGCAGCATCCCGTTTGCAATGGCGCTCATCGCCATCTCCCTCACCCCGAAGTGCAGGTTCCTTCCCTCCGGATGTTCCGCCGAAAATCGGTCACTCCGTCCATGTGTGTTTTTATTGGAGGGCGCCAGATCAGCGCTGCCTCCGATCAGAGTCGGAATCGCCTCTTTTATGGTCTGGATCACCTGACCGGAAATCGATCTGGTCGCTTCCGGCTTTTCTCCTTTTTTCCAAAAATCGGGAATGGCATCCAATTTTGCCTGATTGTCCCTGTCTAAAAACTCCTGCAATCTTCCGGCTTCTTCCGGATATTTTTTTCCGTATTCCTCTAACAGGCGCTTCCAGGCGTCTTCCTCCGCCTTATGCTGCATCGAAAAGCTCTCTGTAGTGCGCATAAACTTCTTCCGGCACTGCAAAAGGTTCCTGATTCTCCCAATGCAGAAATTCCTTCATTGCCGCCACATTTTCTGCCCCAAGCGGTTCGCCATGAGCACTTGCCTTTCCCTGTTTCGCCGGGCAGCCGTAACCGATCTGCGTATGGATGGTGATAAAAAGAGGGACGATTCCTGTCCGCCTTCGCAGCCTCGATTGCCTTCCCGATTGCATCAATATCATTGCCGTCTTCCACTTCAAGCGTTTGAAATCCGAGCCTGCATCCGCAGCTGTACATTTTCCGTAAAGGCCAAATCCGTGGTTCCCTCAATCGAAATGCGATTGGAATCATACAGGATAATCAGCTTGGACAACTTGAGTGTTCCCGCTAACGAAAAAGCTTCCGAGGAGATGCCCTCCATCATACAACCGTCTCCGCCGATGGCGAAGGTGTAATGATCTACGACCGGAAACCCTTCTTTGTTAAATTCCGCTGCCAGATGTTTCTCTGCAATGGCCATACCGACCGCCATTCCCATTCCTGCGCCCAGAGGTCCTGTGGTGGCTTCAATGCCCGCGATATGTCCGTATTCCGGATGCCCCGCGCACTTGGAATGAAGCTGTCTGAAGTTTTGAAGGTCGGATAGCGTCAGTTCCGGCTTCCCCTCTTTTCCATAACCAAAAAGATATAAAAGGGAATACAGCAGCATGGAACCGTGCCCTGCTGAGAGGATAAACCGATCCCGGTTGAACCAGTCGGGACTCGCCGGATTGTGCTTCATCTGATGTGCAAAAAGCTCATAGGCCATCGGCGCGCAGCCCAGCGGCAGACCCGGATGCCCGGATTTTGCCTTCTCGATTGCGTCTGCAGAAAGTACGCGCAGTGCATTGATTGATTGTTCGTCCAAATGGTTCATGCTGCCTCTCCTTTTCTGTCTCTGTGTTCGTGGCTCTATCGTGTACGGGGTTTCCGGGATACAAAAAGCTCCCGGTCAAGAGACTACGAACCTGATTGAAGAATACGTCCAAATAAAAAACCACAGGGCCGGAGCTCTGTGGTTAATTCGTTCTGGGCTAGAAGGATTCGAACCTTCGAAATGACGGAGTCAGAGTCCGTTGCCTTACCGCTTGGCGATAGCCCATTAACTATAAGGCTGTAACGAATAATTAGTTTACAGGGTATCCGGATAAAATGCAAGTACTTTTTGAAATAAAAATTTCCTGAAAATTTCTTTTAGGTCCCATTTTTCAATGGACCTTTCATGCGTAAAATATCTCCGACTTCCGCCTTTTTAGTTAAAAGCAATTCCAAAGCTTCTGCTTCGGATGCGAGTGCACTTTTCCTGTTCGTTTCCCTCCTCTGTATAGATGTGCAAGACCTGTGCAATGACATCGCTTCCGTCCGGCTTCATGATTTCGATTTGATCTCCCTTACAGAATTTGTTTCTCTGCTCAATGGAGACAATGCTTCGATTCTCTCACCCTGCAGCGGCATCCCGGATTCCGCGCAGGCCGCTGCACCACCCACGGTGCCCAGATAAATATAATCGTTCACATAGGTATTGAGTCGTATATTTGCGCTCCTCCGCACAGGAATCAAAAATAGAACCCTGTGGTAAAAGCTGCGATAGGTGCATCTTGCAATCTGGTCTCTATACCAAGGTAGATTTTGCCTGTATTTCTCTTCCGATTCCAGGAAATCATCGATTGCCTTGCGGTATGTTCTGGCGACCGTCGCCACATAGAGAGCCGTTTTCATCCGGCCTTCGATCTTCAAGCTGTCCACCCCGGCCAAGATCAGTTCCGGGATATGCTCAATCATGCACAGATCCTTGGAATTGAAAATATAAGTCCCGCGTTCATTTTCAAAGACCGGCATGTATTCCCCCGGCCTGCTCTCCTCTTCCACCGCATAGGAAATTCCCCCTTCTTCGTCACGAGAAGAGAAGTCTTCCCCCGTTCGAGAGGGGTGTTTCTCTCCTTCCTCACAGAGACGATACCGCCATCTGCACGGGTGGGTACAGGCCCCGAGGTTGGCATTTCTGCCGGTCATGTAAGCGGAGAGAAGACAACGCCCTGAATAAGAGATGCACATGGCGCCATGGACAAAGCATTCGAGTTCGAGATCGGATGGTATTTTTCACGAATTTCCTTCAGTTCCCGGAGACTTAATTCTCTGGCCGCCACACACGCTTGGCGCCCAGATCATGCCAAAAACGAAAGGTTTCATAATTCGTGTTATTTTGCCTGTGTGGAAATATGAATATCAATTTCGGACAGATATCCTTCGCCAGCATAAACATGCCCGGATCCGCCACCAGAATCGCATCGGGTCGCAACTCGCGAAGCTCCTGAAAATACGCCTCCGCTCCTTCCAGATCCGAATTGTGCGCAAGAATATTCGCCGTCACATGCACCCTGACCCCGTGTGCATGTGCAAAACGAATTCCTTCCTTCATCTCTTCCGCACTGAAGTTCTTGGCCTTCGCACGCAGGCTGAAAGCCTCGCCTCCGATGTAGACAGCATCCGCTCCCGTAAATAACAGCCGTTTTAATACTTCCAAACTGCTCGCCGGTATCAGTAATTCTGGTTTTTCATTGCATCCTCTTCTTATAGCTGAGCGCCATCCCGTCTCCGACGGAAAGAGACGGTTGTGATGAGTGTTCGATCGAGCAGAAGCTCTCTTAAATACGCACGCATGCGGGCATGAATGGTACGATCTCTCCTCTCCACCGCATAGCGGGACTCTAAAACGGTTCCGTTCTGCAGCATTATCGGTCACCAGCACGCCGCCTTCAGACAAAAGCATCCCGGCTTCCCGCAGGAAGATCGGATACTGTCCCTTTGCCGCATCCATGAAGATCAAATCAAATTTCTGTCCTTCTCTTCTGCACCGCGGCAAAATATCACGTGCATCTCCTTCTTTCAGCAAAATCTGTCCCGCGCCGTCCATTCTGGCGAAATTTTTCTCGCCGCTTCACATCTCTTCTCATCCTGCTCGATGGTAAGTATCTTTGTCTTTCTACCGCAGACCCTTGCCATAAACAGTGCGGAAAAACCGATTGCCGTTCCGATTTCCAGTATCCTCTGCGGTTGTTGCAGGGAAAGCAGAAAACGAAGAAGGCACTGCGTGTCCCTCCGAATGATCGGGATTTGGCCTGCAAGTGCCCTTTCTTCCAATGCTTCCATTTCCGGATCCTGCTCAAAATTCATGGTTTCTATAAACGTCAGGAGTCTCTCTTCGTCAATCTCCATTGTCCTGCATTCCTTTGGAGGCATCGTCAGAATGATCTCCCTCGTCTCCCTGCCATTCTTCGTCCTGCCCCGCAGTTTCCGTGTTTTGATCTGTCGTGCCAAGACCGGAGGAAGAGCCCGCTGCGTCCTTGTTCTCCGTCTCGGACATTTTTGCCATCATTTCTTCCGGCTTCATGGCGGTATTGAGTTCGTATACTCCGGCTTCAACTTCTTATGGTAATCGGAAAAAAATATTCCTGTAGCCGAAACAGTCTGGCATCATGGATCAGTCCTTTTTTTCCTGAAGCATTTTTGGCAATCTGCTTCACGCTCTGTCCTTCTTCCACCGTTACTGTCACCGTTTTGGCATTCTGCCCCTCACTCTGTGCTTTCTGCGCAAAAATCTGGTAGCCATAGCTATATCCCAGCGTTGCATAACGGATGGTTGCAAAAATAATGAGGGTCAGAATCACAAGCCTTGCCGTTGTTCCCAGTGCAAAAAGCGCCTGTTTTTTTAATCTTTTCTGTTGTCATGATTCATCTGCTTCATTGCTATCTTTCCTTAGTCATTTGTATCCATAATGATCGGAAGGATCATCGGTCTGCGGTTGGTTTTTTTCCAAAGATAGCCGCTGAGCGCATCCTTGACAATCCCCTTTAATTTTCCCCAGTCTCTTGTGCCACGATCCAGAGCTTCCTGCAACTCATCTCCTACAATCTGCGACGCTTCCTCGATCAGTTCATCGGATTCCTTTACATAGACAAAAGCCTCTCGAGACGATGGCGGGTTCCGACTGCAGGACACCGTTTACCGTGTCGATACCAAATACCACCACAACAATGCCGTCTTCCGCCAGATGCTGTCTGTCCCGCAGAACGACATTGCCGACATCGCCGACGCCCAGGCCGTCCACCAGAATCGCGCCCGTCTTCACCGTGCCGTTTATTTTTCGCGCCATTCTGATCAATCTCCAGCACCTCGCCGGTCTGCATAATCATAATATGGTTCTTTGGGATACCAAGATTTCTGGCGATTCTGCGCTGTGCAAGCATGTGTCTGTATTCCCCATGAACAGGAATGGCGAATTTGGGCTTGACCAGCGTATAGATCAGTTTAATATCTTCCTGGCAGGCATGTCCGGATACATGTACATCCTGAAAAATAACATCCGCTCCTTTCATCAACAGCTCGTTGATGATATTGGTGACTGCCTTTTCATTGCCCGGAATGGGGTGGGAGGACATGATGACGGTATCGGTCGGCCCGATGCTCACCTTGCGGTGCATGCCGTTCGCCATTCTGGAAAGAGCCGCCATGCTTTCCCCCTGCGAGCCGGTGGTAATCAAAACGGTCTTATTCTCCGGATAATTCTTCAGTTCATCGATGTCAATTAACGTATTGTCCGGCACCTTAATGCATCCCAGCTGCTGTGCAATCTCCATGATGGTCACCATGCTGCGCCCTTCAATCACGGCCTTTCTGCCGTATTTATGCGCCGTATTGATGATTTGCTGCCGGTCACATTGGAAGCAAAGGTTGCAATAATAATCCTTGTATCATGATGTTCCTGGAACAGAACATCGAAGTATGACCTACCGTTTTTCTCGGAAAGCGTAAACCCCGGACGCTCCGCATTGGTGGAGTCGCACATAAGAGCAAGCACGCCTTTTTTTACCGATCTCGGCAAAGCGTCCCAAATCAATCGGGTCTCCAAAGACGGGTGTGTAATCCACCTTGAAATCGCCGGTATGCACCACAATGCCGGCAGGAGAATAAATCGCCAGCGCCGCCGCATCCACAATCGAATGGTTCGTCCGGATGAATTCTACCCGAAAACAACCAAGGTTGATGGTCGAACCGAATTTCACCACCTTCCGCTTGGTGCAGTTGAGAAGATTCTTTTCCTCCAGCTTGTGATTGATAATCCCCATGGTCAGCCTGGTTGCATAGACAGGCACATTCACCTGCTGCAAGACATAAGGCAATGCGCCGATATGGTCCTCATGACCGTGGGTGATGACAAAGCCCTTCACCTTGTCAATATTGTCCGTAAGGTAAGTAATATCCGGGATCACGAGGTCGATCCCAGCATATCATCCTCCGGAAAAGCCAGACCGCAGTCCACAACAATAATACTGTCTTCATAGCGAAAGGCGGTAATGTTCATCCCAATCTGCTCGAGTCCGCCAAGCGGTATGATCTGCAACTTGGAATGGTTATTCTGTTTTTTTGGTTATTCAAAAAGCCTCCTTCATTTCATTACTTGACTCATTGATATCGATCACGGTGATTCAGATAATCCTGCAAAAATCAGCTCTGCGGCAATCATATCGATCTGTGCCTTCCAGTCGCTTTTCGAATTCCCGCTTCCCGCATGAGATCTTCCGCTTCTACACTGGTCAGACGCTCATCCTGCATGATGACCTGAAGTCCCGTCCTCCGTTCCAATTCCACTTGAAACAATAGGGTTTTATTTGCTCGCTCGAAAGCGCTTCCATCCAAATGAAGCGGAAGCCCGAGTACAATGCAGGAGATCTCATACTCCTGAATCAACTCTTGAATCCTCGCATAGGGTTTTTGCGCAGGGCATTCTCTCTCTGCCTGCGTATAATTTCCTTTCGCTGCGCAAAGTACCAGAGGCGTCGGTAATCGCAACCCCTACTGTCTTCGCACCGAAATCAACCCCCATCACCCGCATGGTCAGTCGGTCCAGCGGTTACTTTTGATATACTCCTGTAACATCTCTTCTACCAGTTCATCCCGCTCCACCTTCATAATCAGGCTTCTCGCTTCCTTTATGACTGGTAATATAGGTGGGATCCCTGACATAATATAGCCCACAATCTGATTCACCGGATTATATCCTCGCTCTACCAGGGCTTCATAAACCACTTCCAGCACCTTTTTAACTCCGGTTTCCGTGTCTGTTTCGACCTTGAAAAACTGGGTGCTTCCGAGATCCTGTTCCTGTTTCTTCATAGAAAACCCTTCCTTTTTGCACCGTACTGCTTTCAGTTTTACAACAAAAAGCGGTTTGCCTGCAATGATCTCCCCGCCAGAAATCCTTCCGTCTTCATCTTTACCAATTCTCCGGGGTTCAGCCTCTCTCCTTCTTCCTGTGACAATGGTGCCGTTTCGGCACCGACCCGCACATAGCGATCCGTCAACCCGCTCAAAATCCGTTTTCCATCCACCCTTTCTTCCTCTTCCAAAAGAACTTCCACCGTACGGTCAAGAAACAACCTTCTATATTCTTCGGCATTTTTCCTGGAAAGCTGGATCAGTATGCTGCTCCTCTCATGTTTGATTTTCTCCGGAATCTGGTCTTCATAGGCGGCAGCCAACGTGCCTCTTCTCTTAGAGTATTTAAAAACATGCGTTTTCGTAAAAGTGGATCTTTTTCAATCTCTCGTCGGCTGATTTCAATTCTTCCTCTGTTTCTCCGGGAAAGCCAACAATAACATCCGTCGTTATTGCAGGGTTCTCGTAAACGGTGCGGAGAAGATCCACACTCTTTTCAAAACAGTTGATATCATAATGTCGCTTCATCCGTTTCAAGGTTGCATCACAACCGCTTTGGAGGGACAGATGGAAGTGCGGGCAGAGTTTAGGGATCGATGCAAAAGGCTCTTGCACATTCCTTCGTGATGATTTTTCGGCTCCATGGAAGAGATACGGATGCGTTTAATCTCCGGAATCTCCTGAATCCGACCAAGGAGCCGTATCAGCTCCGGTTCTCCCCGATCCAGTCCATAGAAGCAATATGATTCCGGTCAAAACCACTTCTCTGCAACCCTTAGACGCAAGTGTCGCAATCTCTCTTAAAATGTCTTCTTCCGGCCTGCTGTTGATCCTTCCCCTCACGCAAGGGATGATGCAGTAGGTACAGAACATATTACAGCCATCCTGAATCTTGATATACGATCTGGTACGGGTAGGGCAGTTCATGAAGCCCCAGGTGGAAGGTTTTTCCTCTTCCGCGACCGGAACACTCTTTCCTTGTAAACTTTCTTTTGTAGGAATCCGGTGCGGCGGTCCTGCTCCGCTTCGCCTTTTCGTAATCAGCAATGATGGTTAACAGCTTTTCCTTATCCTTATTCCCCAACGCAATATCAATGCAGTCATCTTTTTTTGTCTGCAGGTTCGCACTCTCTACATAACACCCCAGTGCGACAATCAGAGCCTCGGGATTTTCTCTTTTTGCCTTATGGAGCATCTGTCTGGATTTGCGATCCGCAATATTGGTCACGGTACAGGTATTGACAATGTAGATATCTGCCTTTTTCGTCAAAAAGGCACAATGATATGCCCGCTTTTCCGTAAGTTTTCTGTTAGTACATCCAGCTCATAGCTGTTCACTGCCCATCCTAGATTATGAATGGCGATTGTTTTCATGGGATTTCCCGTGTTTTTGTGCTTTTCAACATTGACTTTTTCCTATGTAGCCTTTTAGTATAAAAGACCATAAAAAGGAGGTATGAGAATGAAAAACCGTTATGATTTCTCTGAATTCAATTGATAAGGTGAAGTCCTTCGTGAATGACATTACGAAGTTTTGATTATGACTTCGATCTTGTTTCCGGCAGATATGTGATTGACGCCAAGTCCATCATGGGTATCTTTTCCTTGATCTTTCCAAACCGATCAATCTGCATATTCATGCGGAGGAGAATGCAGATCAGGAAAAGGTGATGGAAGTCTTAAAAGCCTTATATCGTTTAATCTGTTGCATTCTAAGCACCAAACCATCCAAATGAATCAGACATCGAGTTCCTCGTATGAGGAACTCTTTTCTCTTATGAGGAACTCTTTTCTTCTTATGAGGAACTCTTTTCTTCGTATGAGGAACTCTTTTTTCTCGTAAGAGCAATGTCTTTCCTTTTACACTTCGATGATTTCTCTCTCTCGAATGGCTCTGTCTACCATTTCATCGATTTTCTCCCCAAGATTCTCTTCATGCTTCCGAATGACCTCACACTTCGGTTTGGTAGCAGGGTGTTTGGCCACGAAGATGGTGCAGCAGTCTTCATAAGGTTGGATGGAGGTCTCATAGGCACCTATTTTCAAACTTATATCTACGATGTCCTGTTTATCAAAAGCCGATTAAGGGGCGGTAGACGGGCATATCCCGCACCACCTCGTCGGTTGCCATGAGAGATTGCATCGTCTGCGACGCCACCTGCGCAATGCTCTCGCCGGTAATCAGGCCAAGCATTTTCTCTTCTCCTGCGATCCTGTCGGCAATCCGCATCATATATCTGCGCATGATAATCGTGAGTTCCTCGTGGGGACATTTTTCATAGATATAGAGTTGGATCTCCGTGAAGTTCACCACATGTAACCTTACGCCTCCGGTATATCCGGCAAGAATCCCTGCCAGATCCACCACCTTCTGCTTGGCGCGGTCCGAAGTATAGGGAGGCGCATGAAAGTATACCGCATCCACCTCCGCCCCTCTCTGGCGATCAGGTAACCTGCAACGGGCGAGTCAATCCCCCGACAGAAGCATCGCTCTTCCACTGCTTCCTGTAGGCATCCCGCCAGGTCCTTTGATTTCCTGTGAAAAAGTTCACCTTTTCCCGCAGCTCTACATGAAGAACGATCTCCGGCTGATGCACGTCCACACGCATCTGCCCCGGCGCCAACTCTGTCCCCTTCTGCGGATTCTCGGCACTTCCGTTAAAAAGCGACCAGAATAGCTTCTCCCAAAGCAGCATCCACTTCCATCGAATCCTGCGGATAGGTTTTGTCCACCCTTCTACATTTGACCTTAAAGGACGCACCTCCTTCCGGATATACCTGCTTCATATATTGTGCTGCCAATTTTCCAAGAGCGCCGAGTTCCGGCAATTTTGCATCACCGTCCCGCTCATAAGTAACCGCCGGACAGATTCCCGTGATGCCGAATACCCGCTTCAGTGCCGAGATGACCTCTTCAAAATCAAATCCTCCCGCTTCCACGTAAATGCGTCCCGCAACCCGCGAGATGCGGAAGTTACCCTCACAAGCCGAGAGCACCTTTTTCATTCTGGCAACAAGGGCCTCTTCAAAATAATTCCTGTTTTTTCCCTTTAAACCGATTTCTGCATATTTAATGATAAAAAGCATGATAGTCCATACAACAACCTCTTACCTCCGGGTGAATCTTCGCAATACCGGAACGATCTCCGATAGGGCAGCCACCGCCATATCCAACTCCTGTTTGGTGGTTTCGTGCGACATGCTGAGACGTATCGTTGACTCTAATAAGTCCTCCGGCAGTCCAATGGCTTTCAAGGTGCCGGATAGCCCCGGATGGTTGGTAGAACAGGCACTTCCGGCAGATACATAAATCCCCTTATCTTCCAGTGCATGCAAAGAGCACCTCCGCCCTGACTCCTCTCACGGATAAAGAAAGAATATGAGGTGCCTCCTTCATTTTTCTTTTTCAAAAGAGGCTGTATCCCCGTCCCAGAAGCAAGAGCCGTTCACCCGGATATCGTCCAGGTTTTCTTTTATTTTTTTGCAAAAATATGATTTCAGATCATACAGGAAAGTCACGTTTCGGTCAAGAGTTGCATAGGCCTTCTCTGCAGCAAGCCCCATTCCGGCAATTCCGGGTACATTGAGCGTCCCCGATCGCAGCCCTCCCTGCTGTCCGCCTCCATAAAGGAGCGGCTTGATTCTCGTCCCTCTTTGATGTACAAAAACCGACTCCCTTGGGACCATTGCATTTATGTGCACTCACACTCAGAAGGTCAATCTTCCACCCTTTGACATCGATCGGAAGTTTGCCATATCCTTGAACGGCATCGGTATGAAAGAGGACAGAAGCATGGTTGGCCTATTAAATTCAGCAATCACAGATCCTGCCTGAGATAACGGCTCCACGGCACCCATTTCGTTGTTTACCATCATAATAGAAACCAGAATGGTATCCGGACGTAGTGCCGCCTTCAGATCTGCAAGGCTGATTCTGCCAAAAGAATCAACCGGGAGATAGGTGACTTCAAAGCCTTCCTTTTCCAAATGCTGCATTGCCTTCCCGATCGCAGGATGCTCGATTTTCGTTGTGATCAGGTGTCTTCCCTCTTTCTCCAGGGCGTGCGCACAGCCGATCAGCGCCATGTTATCGGACTCCGTTGCTCCGGGAGGTAAAAAGAATCTCCCTGGGTAACACCTTCAAGGTTTCTGCAATCCGTTCCGCAGCCTGCTTTACCCGTTTCTCAGCTTCAAACCCCTTGCGATGTGCGCTGGAAGGATTCGCATAATCCTCCAGCATACATTCCGTCACAAGATTAGCAACCTCTTTGTCGCAGCGAGTGGTTGCCGAATTGTCCAGATAAATTTCCAAACTCATAGGTTTCTCCATAACCTCAGGCCTCTTCGTGCCCTCAGGTTTCATAAGGATCTAAGGATCCATTGGGATCTTTTGGAATCCTCTTGACGCTTGTTGCATTTTCTTTCCGCTAAAAAAATAACGGAAGTCTCTCGACCTCCGCTAACAAAAAGGTGACAGGCGGATTTGAACCGCCGATCAGGGGTTGCAGTCCCACGCCTTACCGCTTGGCTATGTCACCAAAAACTAATATGACTCCGACGGGAATTGAACCCGTGTTACCGCCGTGAAAGGGCGATGTCTTAACCTCTTGACCACGGAGCCAGATATAAATAAAGCCGAATAAAATAAAATACGAGCTCCCCAAGTAGGGCTCGAACCTACAACATCACGGTTAACAGCCGTGCGCTCTACCATTGAGCTATTGAGGAATAGGAGTAAGAATACGTATTCCTGCTTCGATTGCACCCTCAAAACCGAACACTGATGACAGAAAAGATAAGGACAAGCCTTCGATCTATTAGTACGGATCAGCTGAGTGTGTTACCACACTTACACCTTCCGCCTATCTACCTTGTACTCTTCAGGGATCTTATGCCCCGTAGAGACGGGATATCTCATCTTGAGGGGGGCTTCACGCTTAGATGCCTTCAGCGTTTATCCCTGCCGGACATGGCTACCCTGCCTCTTGCGTTTGACAACGCAGCAGATACACCAGCGGTCCGTCCATCCCGGTCCTCTCGTACTAAGGACAGCTCCTCTCAGATATCCTACGCCCGCGCCGGATAGGGACCGAACTGTCTCACGACGTTCTGAACCCAGCTCGCGTACCGCTTTTAATGGGCGAACAGCCCAACCCGCGGGACCTGCTACAGCCCCAGGATGCGATGAGCCGACATCGGTGCCAAACCACTCCGTCGATGTGAACTCTTGGGAGTGATCAGCCTGTTATCCCCAGGGTAGCTTTTATCCGTTGAGCGATGGCAATCCACTTTCATACCACCGGATCACTAAGTCCTACTTTCGTACCTGTTCCACCCGTCGGTGTCACAGTCAGGCTCCCTTCTGCCTTTGCACTCTTCGGATGGTTTCCGTCCATCCTGAAGGAACCTTTGAGCGCCTCCGATACCCCTTTTCGGAGGCGACCGCCCTGATCAAACTCCCCGCCAGACATTGTCCCCGGCCGGTTTCACGGCCGCAGGTTAGAAAATCCAGTAACGCAAGGGTGGTATCCCAACAGCGACTCTGTGACAACTGACGTCATCACTTCTTTGTCTCCCACCTATCCTGTACATACATTACCGAATCCCAGTATCAAGCTGGAGTAAAAGCTCCATGGGGTCTTTCCGTCCTGGCGCGGGTAACCAGCATCTTCACTGGTACTTCAATTTCACCGGGTGCATTGCCGAGACAGTGCTCAAATCATTACGCCTTTCGTGCGGGTCGAACTTACCCGACAAGGAATTTCGCTACCTTAGGGACCGTTATAGTTACGGCCGCCGTTTACTGGGGCTTAAATTCAAAGCTTCGCTTGTGCTAACCTCTCCTCTTAACCTTCCAGCACCGGGCAGGCGTCAGCCCATATACCTCACCTTTCGGTTTCGCATAGACCTGTGTTTTTGCTAAACAGTTGCTTGAGCCTCTTCTCTGCGGCCTGCTCTCGCAGGCTCCCCTCTCCCGAAGTTACGGGGACTTTTTGCCGAGTTCCTTAGCAATGCTTCTCCCGTCGGCCTTAGGATTCTCTCCTCATCCACCTGTGTCGGTTTACGGTACGGGCTGAGTAAACACAATAGCGACTTTTCTCGACGGTTCCCTTAAGTCCTTCACTACTTTTATTTCGCTCCGCATCACGCTTCTGCCTTCCGTAGGGGATTTACTCCCTACTGGCAGCTTCGCTTGCACCGGGCTTCTCTCCCGGCTGACTCTACTTCTCCGTGTCCTCGCTCTTCTGAGTTTACTCAGGGTGCAGGAATCTCAACCTGCTGTCCATCGGCTACGCCTTTCGGCCTCGCCTTAGGTCCCGACTTCCTCAGAGGCAGATCAGCTTTACCCTGAAATCCTTGGATATTCGGCCTGAAGGATTCTCACCTTCATCTCGCTACTCATTCCGGCATTCTCCCTTCACAGCAGTCCGCCACTCTTTTCAGTATGGTTTCTTCCTCCTGTGAATGCTCCCCTACCGACAAAATATACCCGTAGATATATCCTGTCCCTAAGCTTCGGTGTCGTGTTTCAGCCCCGGTAATTTTCGGCGCGGGACCTCTCGGCTAGTGAGCTATTACGCACTCTTTGAATGTGTGGCTGCTTCTAAGCCAACATCCTAGCTGTCTTTGAAATCCTACATCCTTTTCCACTTAACACGTACTTTGGGACCTTAGCTGTAGATCTGGGCTGTTTCCCTTTTGACTACCCAACTTATCTCGTGCAGTCTGACTCTGATGCTCTTCCTGTATGGCATTCGTGGTTTGATGGTCTTCGGTAAGCGGTGAAGCCCCCTTAGACGTTCAGTGCCCTACCTCCATCAGGTATGCTATCAGGCTAGCCCTAAAGCTATTTCGGGGAGAACCAGCTATCTCCGGGTTCGATTGGAATTTCTCCCCTACCCACAACTCATCACCACCCTTTTCAACGGATGTGTGTTCGGACCTCCACAGCCTTTTACGGCCGCTTCATCCTGGTCATGGGTAGGTCACCCGGTTTCGGGCCCATATATACCGACTTGCGCGCTCTTCACACTCGGTCTCCCTTCGGCTCGGTCTCTTAAAAACTTAACCTCGCCGGTATACATGGCTCGCCGGACCGTTCTACAAAAAGTACACGATCAGACTTTATACGCCTTGACGTATCATTGTCCTCTCGCAGCTTGTAGGCATAAGGTTTCAGGTTCTCTTTCACTCCCCTCCCGGGGTTCTTTTCACCGTTCCCTCACGGTACTATCCTCTATCGGTCACTAAGGAGTATTTAGCCTTACGGGGTGGTCCCCGCGCGTTCATACAAGGTTTCTCGTGTCTCGTATTACTCTGGATCCTGCTGTGCTTCCTTACCTTCACTTACGGGACTTTCACCCTCTTTGGTTGGTCTTCCCAGTACCATTCTGTTTGGCTCGTTAGTCACGTCCGCAGTCCGAACCCCGGAATGCAAGCATTCCGGTTTGGGCTCCTCCGCGTTCGCTCGCCGCTACTTGCGGAATCACTTTTGTTTTCTCTTCCTCCGGCTACTTAGATGTTTCAGTTCACCGGGTCTCCCTCCGTATACCTATGGATTCAGTATACGGTACATGAGGTTCGCTCATGTGGGTTGCCCCATTCAGATATCTTCGGATCTCTGTGTATTTGCCACTCCCCGAAGCTTTTCGCAGCTTATCACGTCTTTCATCGGCTCTTAGTGCCAAGGCATTCACCCTACGCCCTTTTTAGCTTGTCCTTCTCTTATGCTTAGCGATAAACATAAGATGCTCTAAAAAGTTTTGCTTTCGATGTCTTGTCTTTTCAGATTTTTCTGATTCTCAGTATTCGGTTTTCAAGGTGCAATCCGGATTTTCATCCGTCTCGAAGATTTCCTCTTCGAAGTGGGTCCGGCAACCACCTATTCTCCCGTATCGTCTCCAATACAGTACCTTCGGCCGATATGGTCTTCACCGTCGTGTTCGGGATGGGAACGGGTGTTACCCCATACCGTATCGCCACCGGAAATATTTGGTTGTTTCACAACGTTCGTGCAGGAAACTTCACCGTACTCCAACCGTCTCGCTCCGCGACTTGCTTCGCTCGCCGCTTGGCGCCCGGTTGCGTTTCTTATATCAGTCTTTTTGTTTCTCAATCCTTGCATGCAAGCATGCAGGCTTGTTCATTCAAAAGATTGCTGCACTCACTTTAACAACTGGACAGTGATGCAAACCTTACTCATTCCTTTTAGAAAGGAGTGATCCAGCCGCAGGTTCTCCTACGGCTACCTTGTTACGACTTCACCCCAGTCATCCGGCCTGCCTTCGACGGCTCCTTCTTTGCAGTTAGGTCACCGGCTTCGGGCATTCCCGACTCCCATGGTGTGACGGGCGGTGTGTACAAGACCCGGGAACGTATTCACCGCGACATGCTGATTCGCGATTACTAGCGATTCCAGCTTCGTGCAGGGCGGGTTGCAGCCTGCAGTCCGAACTGGGTCGTTGTTTTGAGATTCGCTTCAGGTCACCCTTTCGCTTCCCTCTGTTACGACATTGTAGCACTGTGTAGCCCAGACCATAGGGGCATGATGATTTGACGTCATCCCACCTTCCTCAGGTTATCCCCGGCAGTCCGTATAGAGTTCCCAACTTTACTTGCTGGCTACTATACGCAAGGGTTGCGCTCGTTGCGGGACTTAACCCAACATCTCACGACACGAGCTGACGACAACCATGCACCACCTGTCTCGGACGCCCCGAAGGGCTAAAAGCTTACCTCTAATCCGTCCGGATTCAAGGTCTGTAAGGTTCTTCGCGTTGCTTCGAATTAAACCACATGCTCCACCGCTTGTGCGGGTCCCCGTCAATTCCTTTGAGTTTCATTCTTGCGAACGTACTCCCCAGGTGGAATACTTATCACGTTTGCTTCGGCACTGAAAAACTTTGTCTCCCAACACCTAGTATTCATCGTTTTACCGCGTGGACTACCAGGGTATCTAATCCTGTTTGCTCCCCCACGCCTTCGAGCCTCAACGTCAGTTTGCTGTCCAGTAAGCCGCCTTCGCCGCCGATGTTCTTCCTGATATCTACGCATTTCACCGCTACACCAGAATTCCGCTTACCTCTCCAGTACTCTAGATCTACGGTTTCCAAAAGCAAGCCCACGGTTGAGCCGTGGGGTTTCACTTCAGACTTGCATATCCGTCTGCGCTCCCTTTACACCCAGTAAATCCGGATAACGCTTGCTCCATACGTATTACCGCGGCTGCTGGCACGTATGTAGCCGGAGCTTCTTACTCAGGTACCGTCATCTCTCTTGCGAGCCTTTCTTCCCTGCTGATAGAGCTTTACATACCGAAATACTTCTTCACTCACGCGGCGTCGCTGCATCAGAGTTTCCTCCATTGTGCAATATCCCCCACTGCTGCCTCCCGTAGGAGTCTGGGCCGTGTCTCAGTCCCAATGTGGCCGTCCGCCCTCTCAGGCCGGCTACTGATCGTCGCTTTGGTGAGCCGTTACCTCACCAACTGGCTAATCAGACGCGGGCCCATCCCATACCACCGGAGTTTTTCACACTGTAAGATGCCTTACCGTGCGCTTATGCGGTTTTACCAGCCGTTTCCAACTGCTATCCCCCGGTATGGGGCAGGTTGCCCACGCGTTACTCACCCGTCCGCCACTCAGTCTATCAGTCTTCCACCCGAAGGCTTCCGTCTCATAGCTTCGTTCGACTTGCATGTGTTAGGCACGCCGCCAGCGTTCATCCTGAGCCAGGATCGAACTCTCAGTTTTGTATCTCTCCTTTAATCTTTAGTCTGTTTCCAGACTTTCACTTAAAGGTTCTTCTCGTTCAATCTCAGTCCAAGACTATCGCTAGTCCTGTCCGTAATTTACCTTTTTAAGGTTTTGTTCTTGAATTATTCTTCTTCAGAATTATTCAGGTTTGCATCACTGTTCAGTTGTCAAGAGTGCTGCTGTTTTCTCTCTTTGCTGCTGCATTTTTGTTTGTTCTTGTGTGCCACAGCGGAGACTAATATATCATTTGCATATATCTTCGTCAAGCACTTTTTGAAAAATTCAAAATTATGCAAATTTCTTTTTCGAAACCGGAAGCCCGCTCGGAAGCGGTTTCTAGCTTTTCCTTCCGATCCGCGAAAAATCTTGTCATCTCCCGATCGGGATGTTTCTTTTTTTCGAAAAAAAGAGAACTGCAGAGCATTTCACCGCAGAGCAACGAAACCGGCAGCCTGGTCAAAAATTCTTCCACACACCGCTTCACGTCAAGGCCTGTCATCTTCTCGACCAGATAAAGGACAAAAAGCCACACTCAGGCAACCGAGCACTGCTCCAAGCGCACCGTCCACCCATCCGAGAAAGGGGATTCTTCGCGGGTTCGCTCCCACCGCTTGAAAAATACCGGAAAGAAGCTTGTAGACCAGGTGAAAGCAACCAGATACACCATCAACTGCGCATATTTCCCGGATACGGGCAGGAGGAAATTTTTCTCTGCAAGCAGCTCCCCGCCCACTTCAGGGAGATAATAGGTGCCTGCCAGTGCAAATAAACCGCTTCCCTCCGCCACCAAACCGTTCTTAAAAGCCTCTTGCAATTCTCCAGATCACAAGCATCAAGGCAAGCAGTGCTACCAGGTTGGCCCCGCGATTCCCAGAAAAAGAAAAATCCGATGCGTTCATTCTCAACATATCATTACCTTAATTCCACGGTCTCTATGCGGTCAGCCGTCACCAGCAGAAAGCGGCTGCAGAATGGAAGTCGGTACCACAGTTTTCACGGAGGAAGAAAAATTTCCCTGATACTTACCTCTCCTCCCGCTCCCAGAATCAGCCATTCATCGCTGTCATAAAGGACGGTTCTGCCTGCGACAAAGAGATTTTTATCGTACTTTTTTTCAGGAACTTCTTAAACAGCGGGTTTCCTGCCGTTCCGTAAACCTCCAACCGGTAAAGTCCGTCTTTGGTCCCGTTTACGAATAGAATCCCCACATGGGCGTCGTCATGATAAACGGCCTCGATCTGTTCTCCGGAAAAAGATTCTGGGCGCCCAGCTTCGGGATTTCATCTCCGTTGTAATACATGATCCGGTCTGTCGAAACCGCAAAGGCAGTCTGATCGTTTAGAAAGTGCACCGTCGGTATGACCTCGTCTTTATAATCATAACCGCTGGCATAATTGTCCACTTTGTTTTTCCCCACACTGCCAAAAGTTGTAAAAGCAATGCTGGTTTTTCACTGTTCCCGCATCTTCCCGAAGGTATGACACGCAAACCAGTTCTCCGCTCGGAGAAATGGAAACCGCAAGCGGGTAGCCACTGTTGCCCATGGAAGTACGGATGCTGGCCAGACTTTTTCCCTTCTGCGCTGTACAAATTGACCCAGGTCACGTCCTCGTCGTCCAAAACAGCGCAGACCACCCCTGCCTGGCTACGCAGAAATTGCGCACCGGCAGATTCGTATTGATCTTCCCCAGAGGTCCGTTTTTGGCCTGCACTACATAAATGGTGCTCTCATTCTTCCCGCCGATTGCTGCGACATCGCCGCAGGTTTGCACCTCCGGATTCTGGATTTCATACGTCTGGTTCCACAGCTTTTCTCCGTCTTTGTCGACCCCGTAGACGCCGTCCTTGCTGTATTCCACTATAACCCCATTCAGAGAAATAGCCCCTATACTCTCCGCCTGTGCAAGCGGAACCGAGTCCGAAACGGAGACTTCTGTATAGCTTTTGTCTCTCCAGGAAAAATAGGCAATGAAAAGTAAAGGCTCCCGCCACCACACAGGCTGCGATCACTCTGGCGATATGTCCTTTTCCTTCCAAAACATCATGCGATTTTTCATCTTGTGTCCTGGAGGCCGCTTCTTCCTCCTTGGTTTGCTTCCCCGAAGGAAACCTCCTGATTTCTGCCAATCCGCCCTCTCCTTCAGCTAAAATCGTAAATGGTCGTCGTATCGTAAGGATGTGCAGGTTCTGTGATCGGGCTCTCAAAGTTCTCTATATTGATCGCATTCGGATAATACTGCGTTTCCAGACAAAAAGCCGTCAAAAGGACGATAGGTTGCGCCCTGCTTCCCCTGTTGGATGTCCAGCTGTACGCCCGCATAGAACTGAAACCCCGGCAGGGGTCGTCCATGCGCGCATGCGAATCCCCGTCTCGCCGCTATAGACGTCGGCAAACTGTTTCAGCGTTCCGTCCGCATGATCGATGCAGAAATTATGATCATAACCGCCACCCGCCTCTTTCAACTGGTCGTCTTCTTCGTGCATCTTCTCTCCAATGGTTCTTTTATGCAGAAAATCAAAAGGCGTTCCCTGTACCGAACGGATCTCTCCTGTCGGGATCGATCCTGCCCGCACCGGTGTAAAAGAGCCGGCAAAAAGCTGCATTTCGTGTCCTTCTACGCTGCCGGAGGCATGCCCGCCAAATTAAAAATAGCAGTGGTTGGTCATATTGATCCAGGTCGGGGCATCGCTTTTTCACCAAATAATGCAGACGTAGTGCATTCTCTTCACTCAAGGAAAAGCTGAGATGGATATCTTTGTTTCCGGGGAAGCCGTATTCCCCATCTGCGGATTTCAGGTGAAAAACCACTTCTCCTTCCGTCTCGGACACTTCCTCCCACACCGTTCTCTGAAGCCCGCCACATGCGAAGAGTGCAGATTGTTCACTCCCGCATTCGCTTCCAGGAAATATTTTTCCATTGATCGAAAAAGAAGCATCCGCCGTTCTGTTGGCACAGGGGCCGACCGTCGCCCCGAGACAACCGGGGTTGGTCAGGTAAGCGGTGAGATCCTTCTGCCCCAAGCAAACATCAACCGGCTTTCCATCCCGGTCGGGCACAAGGATATTGAGAATAATCGCTCCAAAATTCGTCACCTTCACTTCCATCCCGTTTCCGTTGATTAAACGGTATGCGTAAATCGGCGCATGGTTCGGCGCCTCTCAAGAAATTCTCTCTTAACCTGCATCTTTCCTCCTTACAGAACAAACACTCTCTGTCTATTCCTGTGCATCTTTTTCTCCCGCGGAAGACGACTCAAAGTTCCGTGCGACCTTCCAGTGCACGCAACAGCGTCACCTCGTCAATGTATTCCAGGTCTCCTCCGACCGGCACCCCGCTGGCGATCCTTGTCGTACGAATGCCGAGCGGTTTAATCAATTTACTGAGATACATTGCTGTCGTTTCCCCCTTCCAGAGAAGAATTGGTGGCAAGGATCACTTCTTTTACTTCCTCGCCCGCAAGTCTTTTTCATCAATTCTTGAATCCGAATATCCCCTGCCCGATCCCGAGCATGGGAGAAATGGCACCATGCAGTACATGATAGACACCTTCATATCTGCCCGTCTTTTCGTAGGCGGCCAGATCCCGTGTCGTCTCCACAACCATAATGGTGCCGTGATCTCTCTTTCCGCTTGCACAGATGGGGCATGGCTCTTCATCGGTCAAGTTACAGCATACTTTTACAGTAGCGTACCTGCTCCCTTGCCTCCGTCAGTGCGCCCGCCAATCTTCCGACGCGTTCCTTCGGTAGATGAATGATGTGAAAAGCCAGCCTTTGCGCAGACTTCTCTCCGATTCCCGGCAGAGAAGCCAGCTCGTCAATCAGGCGGTTCATCGGTCCCGAATACAGATCCATACTCAGAACATCCCTCCGAGTCCGCCGGTCATATGGTTCATGATCGATGCGCCCGCTTCCTGCGCCTGTTTTGCCGCCTCATTCACAGCGGCAACGATCATATCCTGCAGCATCTCCACATCCTCCGGATCGACCGCCTCCGGTGAAATCTTCAGCGCCTTCAAATCTCCGTTTCCGCTGACGGTCGCCTGCACGGCTCCTCCGCCCGAGGTGGCCGTAAATTCCTTCGTCTCCAGTTCCTTCTGCTGTTCCTCCATCTGGCGTTGCATGCGCTGTGCCTGCTTCATCAAGTTGCTCATGTTGCCGGGCATGCCTCCACCCGGGAATCCACCTCTTTTGCTCATCATCCTATCCTTTCTCTTTTCTTCCTCTACGATTCCGTCATCTGCACATCCATCCCGATGGATGTCAACCCGGCTGCAAGCGGTCCGTCGGTGTCCGGATTCCGCCCCTCTTGTGCGGCCATTCCTTCTTTCTCCCCTTCCGGAGGCGCACCGTCCGAGGGCTCCCCCTCTCGTCTTCCCTTCCAGCGCAGGCTTTTTCCCGGTTCTTTCTGTCAAAAATTCCTGTAGCGACCTGCCGCACTCTCCTTCCAGCATCCTCGCCACATTTCGATTGGTAAAAAGAAAAACACAGGCGTCGATTTTTGACTTCAACCCGATCAAAATTTTTGGGTGAAAAAAGCGCCCGCAAGGCGGGAGACATCTCGCTCAGATACTGCCCCCAGGAAGCTGCCATCTCCTGCAGATCCTCCTCCGTCGCTTCTTCTACCTCGACTGCTTTCTCCACAAGGGTCGATTTGGAAGGAGGATTCTCCTGCATCGCATAGGCTACAGAAGCAGCACCACCCTCATCCAGGCGTTTTCTAAGCTCTTGTGTCTCCCTCTCCAACACACGCAACCGTTCTGCCAGGGCTTCCCCGCCATTTCCGATTCCGGATGACAGACCTTGATCACCGTCATTTCCAGTAGAACCCTTTTCTGCGCGGAATACCGCATTTCGGAAGAGAGTTCGGAAAAGAGACGAATGTAGAGAAGCAGCGTTTCCATCTGCGCTTCTGCGGCCTGTCTCCTCAGTTCCTCCAAATGATCCGGAGACATCGATCACGTCCTCCAGCTCTTCTGCGGTTTTTAGCCAACATTAAATTGCGAAGGTACCAGACAAAGTCCCTCACAAACTGCAGAAGCTCTCCGCCTGATAGACGATATCGGCGATCAGGTCAATGGCTTCTGTCACCTCTCCCTTTAAAAGATGGAAAAAAAATCTGCCATAGATCTCCGTATCCACTGCACCAATGATCTTTCGAACGCGCTCACCGGTCAGTTTTTCACCGCACAAAAAGGCGACACACTGATCCAGCAGACTCAGCCCGTCTCTCATGGAACCGTCCGCTGCGCGGGCGATCAGATATAGAGCCTCTTCGTCCGCCTCAATCCGCTCCGCTTCCACCACTTCCTGCAAGCGCCCCAGAACCACCTTTGTCGTGATCCGGTGAAAATCATATCTCTGACAGCGGGAAAGGATGGTCACCGGAATCTTCTGCACCTCTGTCGTAGCCAGGATGAAAATGACATATTCCGGCGGCTCCTCCAGCGTTTTCAGAAGTGCATTAAAAGGCTCCGCCGGAAAGAGCATGTGTACCTCATCAATGATATATACCTTCTTTTTCCGGCGACCGGCGGATAGGAAACTCTTCGATAATCTCCTGATGTGATCGACGCCGTTATTGGAAGCGGCATCGATTTCGATCACATTCATATTACCGCCATCTGCAATGGCCTTGCAGCTCTCACACTCTCCGCAGGGCGAACCGTCCTTTGGGTGTGCGCAGTTCACGGCCTTTGCAAAAATTTTGGCAATAGACGTCTTACCTGTTCCGCGCGTTCCGCAGAACAGGTAAGCATGACCGATCCGGCCGTTATTGATTTGATTCTTGAGTGTCGTGACGATGTGATCCTGCCCCTCACCTCATCGAAGGTGGCGGGCCTGAATTTACGATACAGTGCTACATAAGACATGGAAAAACTCCAAAAGCGCCTCTCTGTTGTCCATCCCCGAAGAGCGCCTAACCTCCTCGTTTCTTTGAACTCCATCAGTCTCCAAAGGAGACGCCTAACATCTTGGCTTCTTTGATAATCGTTGCATCCTTCGGAATCATCTTGAGCTTTCCGGCTACTTCCTGTAGAGGAACTCTCACGATTTCTCTGTCCTTATAGGCAACCATATAGCCATACTTTTCTTTTAAAAATCAACTGTCCCGCCTCTGCTCCCAGACGGCTGGCAAACACTCTGTCGTAGGGATCCGGCGCACCGCCGCGCTGCATGTGTCCCGGTACCGTCACACGCACTTCCTTCCCGGTCACCTCTCCGATCTGATGCGCAATTTCAAATGAAACGGAAGCGTGAACACTCTTTTCCCGTTTCTTAGCCAGTTCCTTCTTGGACAGCTTCGCATCCTCCTTGAAAGCTCCCTCCGCCACGGCAATAATGGTAAACCTGGCTCCCTCGGCATCTCTTTTCTCAATCGCCTGAATGACCTTATCGATATCATCAAGGGATCTCGGGCAAAAAGAATAATATCCGCACCTCCCGCCATGCCGGCGTTTAAGGTTAACCATCCACCTTATGTCCCATCACCTCGATAATGAAAACACGTCCGTGGGAGTCCGCTGTAGTATGAATGCAGTCGATGACATTGGTCGCCACGTCTACCGCGGACTGAAACCCGAAAGTCATCTCCGTCCCCCAGAGATCGTTGTCAATCGTCTTTGGAAGAAAACAATATTTAATCCTTCTTCCCGCAAGAGATTCGCCGTCTTCTGGGACCCGTTGCCGCCCAGTACCACCAGGCAGTCCAGTTGCAGTTTGTAATACGTTTGCTTCATAGCCGCAACCTTGTCGATTCCGTCTTCCTCAATCACCCGAATCGTTTTAAACGGCACACGGGAAGAACCGAGAATGGTGCCGCCTCTGGTGAGAATCCCGGAGAAGTCTCTGGACGTCAGCATCCGGAAATTGCTGCTGATGAGTCCCTTGTATCCGTTTAAAAAAACCGTAGAACTCGAACTGCTCCTTGCTGTTGGAGAGGCACTGACGACACCGCGCATTGCTGCATTTTAACGCCTGGCAGTCGCCCCCGCTGGTCAGCATACCGACTCGTTTCATCACAAACCTCCTTCTATTCTTTTGCGCTCTATTGTGAACCCTTTTCAAAATCCAGTGATACAAGTGCCAAGAAAATGAAACTACTTTATTTTACCATGAATTCAATCTGTTTGCAAACAGGTGTTCGGTTTCTCCCCTGCACTGCCCCTAGATGCGCGGGATCTTTTTCTGGTTCAGCCACGGCATGTTCTTCCGCATCTGGGACGCGGAGACCTGAGACTGCAAACTCTTTGTCTTGATCCCCTTCTCCAGCTTTCCGCCGTAGGTCTCCACGCCTCCGATCGCCATCACCTTCTGATAGCCCAGATCCGCCAGTTTCTTCGCCGCCTTTTTCTGCCCGTGCCCCTTTTCGCAATACAGGAAGAGCGGGACCTCCTTGTCCGGAATCATGCTCTCTACCAGATCAATCCTGCCAAGCGGAATATTGCGGCTATGGGGAAGATGTCCCTCCGCATACTCCTTCTGTTCCCGGACATCGATCAGAATCGCCCTCGCCTCTGCGCGGTAAGCACGCAGTCCTTCGTTGATGTCTTTTTCTTAAAAAAATCAAAGAATCCCATAAGATGTCTCTCCCAAATTATTGTTGACGCAAAGATGCTAAACAGATATAATTTTACTTGTTCTTGTCTCTATGGGCAAGAAAATCTTAAACCTTTCGCACGGACGATCTCCGGCTCGGGAAGGTTGCAAATTCATCAAATGGAGATGTATCGAAGTGGTCATAACGAGCTCGACTCGAAATCGAGTTGTCCGCAAGGGCACGTGGGTTCGAATCCCACCGTCTCCGTAATCAGGGGAATCTCTTTCTCATTTGAAGAGAGGATACCAAGGAGCGACCCGGTTTACGCCGGGTCTTTTTGTTTCCTGAAAATCATACCCGGAAACGATCGGACATCCGCCATGCATCCTTTTTTCACACGAAAAAAACCAACCTCAAGTGCGCCTCCTACCCTCCCGTGCCTCGCCGCTTCCTTCCGCCGTGAGAAAAAGCGCCAGACCGAAGAGGCAAACTTCGCCAACCAGGCTGCCAGTATGATGCCCAGCGCAATGCAAGCCGCTTCAAAGATCACCTTCTTGGAATATTCCGAAAGCAGCTTTTCCTCCTGCATCACAAAAATAATACATCGTGTAATAGAGGTCGCCACCCGAATTTCCGGCACCAGCATGGGAACCAGGGTGACCAGAACCGGTGTCTTTAAGAGACGCGCGTAGATTTCCGCCAGCAGTGCCACGAAGAGACTGGCAAAAAAAGATGGCGCCGTAAATGCCCGGCAGTCTTGGCAAGAAGCAGATAAACGGCCCAGCCCGCCCCGCTGCCAAGGGTGATAAAAAGGAGCTTCCTGTCCCGGATTCCAAAGAGAGTGCAAAGCAACAGGACGCCACCATTCCCATCAGCGTCTGACTCATAAAATCCTCCCTACCAGGGCGACCATGGCAAAAGCCAAGCGCCACAAAAGCGGCCTTCAAAAAGCGCTTCGCTAGGGTTGAGCAGCCCGCTGATAATATCGTCGTTAATCATATCCCGCAGTGAAGAGTCAGCTGGATTCCGGGGATCACCAGCATAATATTGCCGATTTTGATGAGATCGGTATGCGAACCGATCCCCAGACGCACCAGGGCTTCCACGGAAGCCGCCGTCAAAGGCGCTGCATAAAAGCAGCTGCAGAATGCTGTTGAGTCGAAATCGTCCGGTCACATGAAGAAGAAAAGCACTGCACCGGAGAGCATCGAGGGCGACCGCATCTTCTCCGTTTCCTTTAAAAACAGGTCAAGGAGGCGAGATCAGAAGATACAGGAAGAGCGTCTGCACCGTTTTCGCCTGGCCCTGCGCCCGAATCTTTGCAATCTCCTCTTCCAGTTCCTCGTGCGGCAGCGGATGGGCACAGACTTTTCTGGAGAGCAAATTGATTTTCTCAATCTTCCCCAGATTCGTGTCTCTTTTTGTAATTCTCCTCGTCTCCGTCAGTTTCCTTCCTCCCGAAGCGTCCCCGTTGCCACAATGCTGGAAGTGATGGTGAACACATCCGAGCGCACAAACCCATAGGCACGTAAGATTCTGCCCATGGTATCTTCCACCCTTCCCGCTTCCGCTCCGTTCATCAAAAGCAGGGCTCGATTTCCACCGCATCGGATAAAAATCAGCGCATACGCAGACTCGGTGTATGCTGCTTCCTTTTTTTCTTCTTTTTCTATATCCCGTTCACTCAAATCGGCTTCCTCTTGTCCTTCCAGCGAGCAGACCGCAAGAAACTTCCTTTCCCCTTCAGAGCCAGGCACTTCCTCCTCAGACTCCAGGTGCCTCCATCTCAGGAAATCAGGCCACATATCCCATCCGCTGGGAGATCTGCCCCGCCGTCTCCTTTACCTCCCGCAACGATCGCCATCAGCTTGGCATCCGTGATCTCATGAACGCTTCGCTGACGCTGACGCAGGCAATGGGGCTTCCGGTATAATCAAACACGGGAGCGCCGACGCATCTGCGATCATCCAGGAATTCACAATCATCCATCGCCCATCCCTGTTTTCTGATCGTTCCCAAATGTTCCTTATATAACTGACTGTCGGTAATGGTATGCGCCGTATACCGCTTCAACTTGTGGGTGAGAGCAGATAATCAATGACATCCCCCGATTCGCAGGAAAGGAGGCATTTGCCGATGGAAGAAGTATAAGCATCCACCTTCAGGCCGTCTCTCCCGTTCTTGAGAAATCGATTTTGGTTCAGGAGATCCAGGTAAACAACCTTGTCCCCCACCAGTTTTTCCCCAGATGCACGGTCAGATGGAGGTCCGCATAGAGATCACTAAGGAAAAGGCTGCGCCACCGTCTGCAACTCCAGTGCGTTCACATGATGAGGCGGTGATTTCCATGATTTTGGGGCCAAGCATATATCCCGCTTCCGCATCCTTCTCCGCATAACCTCTGTTGCACATCGTCTGAATCAGCCGAAAGACCGTCGCCTTGCTCAGACCGCAGCCCTGGCGATCTCCGTCAGGCTGACCGGCTCCTTTTGTCTGGCAAGGATTTCCAAAATATCGAATATTCTCGACACACTCTGACATTTTTCCGCCATAGAGCAATCCTCCGTCCCGCATTTCCTATTTCTGATGTGCTTGTCAAATCATCCGATGGAACCTTGTATCCCTATTATATATTCTGCCAAAAATAAGCTCGACTCCATGATTTGATTTGCGCAGATTATAGCATAATTTCATCAGGTGAAACAATCGTTTCATCAAATGGGATGAAAACTTGTGGAATTTTCCGGTTCCTCTAAGCTTTTCTATAGAAATGATCGAAGCGTCCCTGATCGATGTGAGAGAAAGGGCGACACCAAAGGACAGCAAATCCACATCGTTACATCACTACAACAAGGATCCACCAAAATCACAAACCAAATACAGACAGGAGGGATGAAACATGTTACAAGCAACCGTAGCTTCCAGCACACAGGCGGATGCAACACTGGCCGCAAGAGAAATGGCAAAGACCTTGAAGGAGAAGAACCTGAAGGCAGCCTTTGTTTATTGCAGCTGTGAACTGGATGTGAAAACTCTGGTCAAAGAACTGGGGAACGAACTGCAGGTTCCCGTATTCAGGAATACCAGTTTCACCGGCATTATCACACCGGAAGGCTACATCGGAGAGACAAGCCCTTTGCGGGAGCCATGGGGCTTTCGGATCCGGATCTCACCGTAGGCGTCGCTTCCATTTCCAAGACAGGAGATGCCGTGGAAGCAGGTCGTCTCCTTGCTGCCAGCGCCAAAAAAGCCGCCGGAAAAACCACCGCTCCCGATTACTTCTATATGGCGGCCTCTCCCGCAGAAGAAGAATTCTATGCAGAAGGAATTGCAGATGAGATCGGCCGCGTTCCCTTCTTTGGCGGCTCCGCTGCCGACAACACGATCGAAGGCAAATGGCTGCTGTATGCAAAATGACGAGGTGTTTGCAGACGGATGCGTTGTCGCTTTCTTCTACGGAGGGCCGAAGATTCGCAATCTTTTCACCGGGAAATATCATGAAACAAAGTTGCGGCGTCATCACGAAAATACAGGGTAACCGCACGATTGCGGAAATCGACGGCGTACCTGCACTCAAGAAGTATCAGGAGTGGAGCGGACTTTCCGACGAAAGCGCTTAGCGGCGCAAATCTGCTTGCCAATACCGTTGTCTCCCCTCTCGGCGTAAAGACCGTCTCGGTAAACTGGTGGCAATCCGCCATCCCGCGAGCGGAAATGCGGACGGCACGATCAGCGTCGGCAACAACCTGGCGGAAAAAAACCGTGGTGATCCGTATGGAAGCAAGCATCGACGAACTGGTTCATTCCCCGCAGAAACCCTGATGGAACTGATGGAAAAAAACACCGGGCAAGATCCGTGCCTTTCACCTCGTTCACTGCGGCGGCGGAAGAGCAGCCATTGCCGGTCGCATGGATGAGGTGGCGAAAGGGCTGATCGCCGTAGCCAAGGGATCCCCTTCCTCACCGAGTTCACCTTCGGAGAATACGGCTTCGAGCGCGACGATACGAACACCTGCGGCGGCCTGATGCTCTCTTTTACCGCTTTTTACGAGGAATGACCGTCCGCAATCCATCAACCTGGTCTTGTTGGAAAAACGCTTTTTGCAGACAAACAGGGATCTAACAGACAATCGGGCGGTAACCATTGTTCCGCCCCTCACATCAATCTAGCGCACCAAAGGAGGTTCTATATGAAAATGTTAATCGGCGGCCTTGCCGCAGATGCCGCTTCGAAAAGAAGTCATTGAAGTGACCAATCCCGCAACCGGAAAGGTCATTGACACCGTTCCAAAAGCAGATGGCAGTGATGTGAAGCGCGCCATTGCTCTTGCGAAAGAAGCGCAGAAAAGAATGGGTCAAAATCCCCGTTTACAAAGCGTGTCGAACTTCTCTCTCATTTTTGGAGCTGGTAGAAAGAGACAAGGAGGATCTGGCGCAGACCCTTTCTCAGGAAACCGGCAAACCGATTACGGAAGCCAGGGCGGAAATCAGGAATATTCCCCATCGCGTTTCGCGCTTTTTCCGAAAAAGCAAAGCATCTCTACGGAGAAATGATTTCCGGCGAGCAGGAGGCGGGCCAGGAAAAGAACGTTCTTCTGGTAAAAAGAGCCTCTGGGTGTTGTCGCCGCCATCATTCCTTCAACTTTCCCTGCGACCTCTTTGACCAGAAGGTGGCGCCTGCGCTGCTTGCCGGCAATGCCTGCATCGTGAAGCCTTCTACAGACAATCCGCTCACCCTCTGCAAGCTGTCACATCTCTTAAATGAAGCCGGCGTGACGGCAGGCGCGATCGAGATCGTGACCGGCCCCGGCTCGACCGTTGAAATGCGCTCACCGCCGATCCGGATGTCAATCTGGTCACCCTGACCAGCTCGACCGAGGTCGGAATCGAAACAGCGAAGGTTTGTGCAGAGAACCTCACTCATGTAGCTCTGGAGCTGGGCGGTAACGATGCCTTTATCGTACTGGAAGATGCGGATGTCGCCCTTGCTGCCAAAGAACTCATCTGGGGCAGAATGTACAACACCGGTCAGGTCTGCTGTGCTTCTAAGCGTTTTCTGGTACACCGGAATCTGGTGGAGGCATTTACCAAGGCGGCAATCGAAGAAATCAAGGCTATCCCCACGGGCGATCCTTCCGATGAAAAAGCCGTATGGGCTGCCTGATCAGTGAAAAAGGCTGCCATCAAGGTAGAAAGAGCAGGTGGCGCTCACCGTGAAGCAGGGCGGTAAAATCGTCCTCGGCGGCAAAGCGAAACGGTGCCTTCTATGAGCCGACCGTCCTCGTGGACGTACCCAAAACTGCCGATGTGGCAAAGGACATGGAAATCTTCGGACCGGTGGTGCCAATCATCCCGTTTGATACGGAAGAGGCCATTGCCATCGCCAACGCCTCCAAATTCGGGCTCTGCGGCTGCGTCTTTTTCCCAGAACATGAAAACCGCTGCACGTGTCGCGAATGCCCTGGAATGCGGCGGTGCAGTCATCAACAGCGCCAGCTTCTTCCGCAGCTTCGAGATGCCTTTTGGCGGTTACAAATTCTCCGGCATCGGCACGGAAGGCGTCATGAGCACCTTTGACGAAATGACGCATACCAAAACCATCGTGCTGAAAAATATTCTGTAATCACAACCTCAGAGATTGCAAGACCGGAAATGCGCGCCACCGGATGCACGAGGGAGTGGAGAACGCGATCGGTCCGTGCGCAACCGGATGCAGAGGAAGTGGGTGCCAAAAGCGTTTGGGCACCCGCTTCTCTTCTCTCGTCGTTCTATATCCTTCCGATTTTTCGCACAGAACTTTCCCATTTTTATTTATTAATGAGTGGCCTTGTGCTATCGTTAGGAAGGTTCTTTGAAAGGCGTGGGTGTCTAAGGTTTTTAACACCTGCATCTTTGAATCCGTAACATTCGTAGCCTCCCAGAGGCTTTTCTCATCCATCATCGAATGGAAAAGGGAGATGATATGACAAAAACCAGTGAATTCCGAAAACCCGCGGTCAGGGTGTCATTCCCCTCACAGAGGGAATGCTGCAGATGCTAATGTCTATAACCGCGCCTTTCTGGACAGCATCCATGTGAAATGCGCATCATCGACAGCACCGAAGTCGATACGTCCATCGAACTGTTTGGCAGGAAGTATGACACTCCCATCATGACCCCCGCCTTTTCTCATCTGGAGCAGGTGTTCAAAAACGGCAACACACCGATGGAAGAATACGCACTGGCCGCAAAGGAGGTGCGGACGCTGAACTTTGTCGGCATGGAGGACAATGAACATTACCGCAAGATCGCAGAGAAGAATCCCGATACCGTCCGGATCATCAAACCCTTTGCCGATCAGGACAAAATTCTCTCCGAGATTTCTTTTGCCAAAAGAAATGGGAAGCACTGCCGTAGGCGTTGATATCGATCATGTCCCCGGCACAAATGGAAGGTATGATGTGGTAGACGGTCATCCGATGGGACCGCTCTCTTTTACCAACCTGAGAAACTGGTTGCCTCCTCTCCTCTTCCTTTTGTGGCCAAGGGCGTTCTTTCCGTGCAGGATGCGGTAAAAGGCAAGGGACGCCGGCTGCGCTGCCATTGTCGTTTCGCACCACCACGGCAGACTCCCGTTCGCCGTCGCTCCGCTGCAGATTTTGCCTCTCATCAAGGAGGCGCTCGTCAGCTCTTCCATGAAGATTTTTGTAGACTGCGGCATGGACACCGGATACGATGCCTATAAAGCACTGGCACTGGGCGCCGATGCCGTTTCTGTGGGAAGAGGCATTTTTAAATCCTCTTCTTTCGGAAGGCAAAGGGCGTGGTCCTGAAAATAATCAGGATGAACGAAGAACTGCGCGAAATGATGATGTACACAGGCGTCAAGAACCTGCAAAGCTTCGATTCGACCGTGCTGCATTTCTGATGTTCCTTTTCTACCCCATTGACTGATTCCTTCGTCAGAAGAAACCAACCCGCACCCGTCATACCGACAGCAAAGGAGTCCCAGTGAAAGACAAAAACAACTCGTCCTCAAATTCGGCCATCTCTGGCTCATCGCAATGGAAATACTGGTCATCGTAGGCGCCTTCGGAGAGGAGGGATCATCACCACACGCTTTTATACGACTGATTCCAACGTGCTGTGTTTCCTTGCCTCGATTGGCTATCTTTTTCCGAAAAAGAATCCGAAGGCGGTAACCCTCCTGCGCTTCCTCTCTACCACCTGTCTCCTGGTCACCTTTTACGGTGGTATTAACGGTGCTTGGTCCGCAGAAAGGGTATGCCGATCAGTTCCTCGGCGATATGCGTCTCTTCAGCCATCTCCTCTGCCCTTCCTCTCCCTTGCCCTCTTTGTCTTCGGAGAAGAAGGTTTCCTATCGCTGGAGTGCCTACGCAGTTCTCATCACCGTTGTCTATGCAATTCCGATGATCACATTGAATGCGCTCGGACTCCTTTCCGGTCCTCACAGCTTCTTAAAGGTGAAGAGCAGACCTCTCCTCCACCTTTTTCTGGATCATCGTGATCTTAGGCGGAAACGCTCTGCTCTCCCTAGGGAGCCATCAAACTGCAACATTTGCGCATCGGCAGCCAGTCATGATTTGTTTTTGGCAGGGAAGAGGTCGCCTTCCAGTTCCACGATTTCCTGAAAAGGGATTGCGCTACCGTCTGTAGCAGAAGCTGCTGTTTGTACGTATCCATTTTTACCTGCCCGGTCACGGTGACATAGGAGCCGCCTGCTCTTTGATCCGGCAAAAAAAGGTGACGCTGATCCGGGGCTTCTCTTCCTTCCCTTTTTCCTGCAGATCATCTCTGATCTTTTGCAGCTTTTCATCGATCCTCTGCTTCTCATACTCATCTAAGAGGATTTTTCCTCTGTCAGTCTCGCCTCTTCCGCCACTGCCTCCTCATAACCGGAGAGTGCGGCAAAGGGGAAAACTGCGCCGCCCGGTCATGCATGGACATCTGCGGATGAGTCCGGAGACCGGATGCGGCAGGGTGAAGAATATCCTCATATTCGTTCATAGATTTTTCCCTCCGATTCGTTCATGTCTCTTCCCTACGATTCGTCCATGCCTCTTCGCTGCGATACGTTCATGGATTTTCCCTCATCTTCCTTCACGCTTTGTGTCCTCCGATCTGCTTGTTCCTCTCTCTGGCAGTCGCGCCTTCCAGGAAGTTCATACCTTTCAGAATCGCATTTTTCCATACTTGTTGCGAATGGCAATCTCCGCCTCCTGCAGGCGTCTCTCCTTCTTGCGGCGCTCGATTTCCTCTTCCCTGCTTCCTATTTTCTCCTTTTGGAGGGAAAAGAAATCCAGCTGCTCATATTCTTCCTCTTTTTGCGCTGCACGAACCTCCTCCACCACATGCGTTGCGATGACATTCATTCTTCGCACCAGCAGTCCGGGATCTACGATCCGATCAAAAACTTCTCACCGCCTGCAAAATCTTCTGCGTGGACGCGGTAAAACCGGACAGATTCTCCGAGCCGTGCGCCGGCTTCGGCACCGATCTTCCATAATGATCCACGGCCCTCTCCCCGTGATATTTTTCTGTTGCGTTCCGGATCTGACAGATTCTCAATATCATAGCCCACATGAATCGCGATTTGATCCGTGGCAAGCCCTTTCTCCACCAGTTCCAGAGACAGCGTATCCGCCATCTCCCTCAAAACCAGCTTCGCCTGCGCCGCCTCATAGGGATGTTGCAGGACCTGACCGGAACTCAGGCTGTTCGTCTCCGGCCGGTAAGCCTTCACCGCCTCTATGGTACAGGGTTCCCACCCCCAGGCATGGTCAATCAGGAGCTCCGCATTTTTTTCCAAAGAGGCGGTAGAGCAGTTCCTCGTTCTCGATCGAGCATCTCGCCACGTCTCCCATCGTATACAGGCCAGAGGACAGCCGTTTGGCATACCCCTCCCGACCCTCCGAAATCCGTGATCGGACGGTGGGACCAGAATTCTCTACGGTAAGACATTTCATCCAGCTCTGCGATCCGAACCCCGTTCTGATCTGCAGGGATATGCTAGCCCGCACATCCATCGCCACCTTGCAGAGATAAAGATTCGTCCGATTCCCGCCGTTGCCGTGATTCCGGTCTGGTTCAGTACGTCCAGAATCATCTTCATGGCAAGGTCACGGGGTGACAGGTCATACGTTTTCAGATACGAGGTCGCATCGATGAAGACCTCATCAATCGAATAGACAATCACATCTTCCGGCGCCACATACTTCATATAGATGCCATAGATGCGCGTGCTGTATGCCATATAGGTCGCCATGCGGGGCGGCGCGATCAGGAGAGTCCAGAGAAAGAGATGGATTTTTTTGCCACTCTGAGAAAAATGTGTGGAGCCGGAAAAATGCTCTTCCTCTAAGCTGTTCCTTCCTCGCGGCATTGACCTGCTGCACCTTCTGCTTCACCTCAAAGAGGCGGGCACGGCCGGGAATCCCAAAGGATTTCAGCGCAGACGTCACCGCCAGACAGATCGTCTTGTCCGTTCTGCTCTCATCCGCCACCACCAGATGGGTATTCAACGGATCCAGATCTCTTTCCCTGCATTCCACGGAAGCAAAAAGATTTTTAAATCAATGGCGATATAGGTTTTTCTGCGTCATGGCTCTCCCGTATAGAATCCTTCCACTGAGGGCGTTTCCAATGCCCTCCCGTGCCTGTAACCGGCACCCGCTCCTCTTCCGTTCCGGTCAGAATTCTCCTCCCTTTCTGACCACAACCGCATACCGGTCCCTGCACCAATGAATTTCATAGCGGTCCGCGATTCCTGCTCTTTCAAAAACTCCTGTTCTTCCTGCCTGTTCAGGAGATAGACATTCGGATCGGATCCGCTCTTTAATCTTTCTTTGATGTCCTCCGGAAGGCCGAATCGGAATTTTCCCACGGCATCGGCGACCAGAAATTCGCTGTGCAGATTCTTATAGTGGACCGTTTTCACATAGGTCGCAGGGGGCATCCGGGTATAGAACACGGCAATCATGAAGGGCGAGATCATGTTCGTACTGGTCGAATAGATAAGGGCAGAAGGACTGCCTGCCTCCTTTTTTCCCGCCTCTTCCGCATAGACGCAGGCTTCCCCGTATCCTCTGAAAAAGATGGAATCCGCACAGAGCGCATTGTATCTTCCTCCGTAGTAGTCTCTGGCAAAAAGAAAAACCCACCCACAACGTCAGTGCCGGAAACAGGAAAAATCTGCCGACCGAACTTCCCCGGGAGCCCCCTGCCTTTTCGGATGTGGAGTGCGCTGCTACCCGCATGAACGCATCATAGCCGCACACCGTATAATACAGAAGAGGGAGGTAAACCATGATGATATGATTGACGGAGATCCGAACCGTCAAACCGAAAAGAAAGGATGCCAGGAAGGCGGCAAATACGATCTCCTCCGCTGCAACCGCCCCTGAAGGAGAACGGGAAGCGGAGTGCGCGTTCGCTGCCTTGTTCTGCACCGCAAAAAGCGCTTCTCTTCTCCCTCCCTCATGCGTTTTAAAACTCACAACAAAGCCGATCAACGTGACCGGGAAGGTAAAAACATAGAACGTCCAATATCCGGGCATATAGGGTATAATATTCGCCATTCTCCACCCCGACGCTCAGGTACAGAGAAGCTCTTTGATATTTTGATCCCTCCCCCGTAGAATCAAATCGGAAAAAGGAGAAAGACCGAAGCCGTATGGTCGGAGCGAAAGCGTTCCACGGAGAAAAAAACGGCGTAATGATTTCCGGCAGCTTGCATACGTTGACGAGATAAAACAGGAAGAGCGGCACAAACAAGCAGAAACATCAGAATACAAAAGAAAGAGCTGGCGGATCGAAAGGACTCCGTCCCTCATCAGGAAAAAGACGCAAAGAAGCAGGAACACAGGAATCACGATATTGGCGGAGCCGTAGCTATACATGTTCAGCGCGGCCAGAGCGGAAGCAAAAGCATACAGCCCGGTACTTTGCCTCCTGGCGGCCTTCATTAAAACCAGAATCGCCAGCCCGAAGGTAAAGGGAATAAGGCCATAATCCAACGTCCATCTGGTGAGAAGAATGTGCCAGGAGCAATGGCCAGAAGCAGCATCCCCAGCAGTCCTGTTGGACTGCTTTGTAGTCCCGTGGGACTGCTTTGTAATCAACAGGGACTGCTTTGTAATCCAACGGGACTGCTTTGCAGTCCAGAAAAGACTAGCTTTTCGCTTCTTTTACCAGCAGATAAAAAGAGGCAGCGTCAGACAGCCAAAAAGGCGACGGTTCCCCGCAGCACAAAGACGGGAAACGCCAAAAAAAGCTTAAAGGATAGGGCGGTGAGATAGATCAGCAACGGACTGCCGCCGCCGGGACTGGTGATCGGATAGACCGGGAAAGGATTGCCATACCGGTCCACACCGTAGAAGGCGAGGAAAAGGCCTCATATCCGATGGAAGCTTCATCCTGATTGAGACCGTCCGGAAGCGTGGTCAGGTGATAGAAGCGAAGGAAACAACCAAGGGCAAACGCCAGAAAGAAACAGACGAGCCCCAGGGCAGACAAGCGGTCCTTCTCCTTCTGCACGAAAAAGACGTGCCGGTCGGCAGTCCGCTGCTGCCTGTTCCGGATACCCACCCTTCTGACGGACCACCTTTTTCCCAGAAAGAACAAGGCAATCCCCACCGTAAGAATGGAAACGACAATATTATAATAATCAATGATTCTCATAGACGATACCGAATGACCTCCCATTTGATTACAGGCGGTTAAACCTTAGTTCGATGATTCCCTGTCATGCTGCTCCTATAATCGTCAATATCCTTCACAATGCAATCATCCCCCATTGTGTGTAATGATTCAAAATATTTTTGATATAGCCATAAATACCGTACTCGTCAAAGATCTTTTGCCACCTCAGCACCTGAAAGTCCTTTGTAATAGCGGTACCGCTCCATGCAATAAATCAAAAACGGATTCCTTGCTCATCTCTCACCATTTTTGAGTCGATCGCAGCGCTGTGTAGGAGATCAGGAAGTTTGCAAACCAACCGGCCGGAACGGCAAGCCAGACAAAAAGCAATGCCGAAGCGCGGTGCAAACAGGATCGCCACACTCAAACGGATTGCCAGATTCACCAGATTGGCAATGAGAAACGGGCGCATGATTCCCAGACCGCGAAGGACTCCATCTGTCGCCATCTTGATGCCCATGAAGAGGAAAAATAGCCGAGCCATTTCATGTAATCCCCTGACACCTGATAGGCGAGGGCAGTTCCGTCTTTTCCCAGAAAGAGAGGAAATGGGCGTGTGCCAGGTTTCAATCACAAGGAAGGCAAGGGCAGCAAAACAGAAATCCAGGAGCAGTGCGGCATGATATCCTTCCCGAATTCGTTTCTCCTTTTTGCTCCAAGGTTCTGGGATACGAAGGGAGAAACGGCATTGCCGATGGATACGAAGATCAGAGCAAAAACGTTCTCTACCCGCATGGTCGCCGCATAACCCGCAAGCGCCTGAGTCCCAAACGGGTTTACCACTGCCTGCACGATCATCATCCCTGACGGATACCGTGGACTGTTGGAGAACCGATGGAACGGCGATTTGCAACATAGCCCGCAGCTCCTGTCCGTCAAACCTGCGAAAAGGCTCCTGCATACCTCCGCATTCGGCAAAAGAAAATGATCAGCGACAAGACGGCGGAAATCCCCTGCGAAAGAAGAGTGGCAAGTGCTGCGCCGAATACGCCAAGGCCAAGGTCTTTGACCATCCAAAAGTCCATTCCGATATTCAGGACGGAGGAGAAGATTAAAAGTCCCAGCGGAATCCTGGATTCCCCTGATGGCGGCAAACATGGTGGAGAGAATATTGTACATAAAAAGAAACGGAAATCCCACAAAGTAGACACGCAAATACAAGACGGCGACATCCAGGATATCGGCCGGCGTTTGTAAGACGCGCATCATCCAATGAGAACAGACAAACCCAAAGATGCCAAGGAGGATGCCAAGTACCAGAAAACTGATCAAGGAGGTGGACACAATGGTTTTCATTCTGTCATATTTCTGGGCGCCAAAAATAACGGCTCACCAGCACTCCCGCACCGACGCCGGCACCGATTGCCACACAAATAAACACATTCGAGAGCGCTGCACAGGCCCTGACCGCCGCAAGTGCGGAGGAACCGACAAACTGACCGACGATGATGGAATCCGCCATGTTATAGACTTGCTGAAAAAAGCTACCGATAATCATCGGCAGTGCAAAAACAGTCAGTGCCTTCAGGGGCGCCTCGGTGATTAAATATTCCTCTTTTCCCATTCGTTGTATCCTACAGCCGTTTCTCTTCACCTGGTATAGAAGTCGGTATCCTGATCACCCGGTTTGATTGCGTGGTAAGTGGAGCAACTCTTTTCCACAATCGCACTCTTTTCCCATGACTTTATCTTGAAAAATCCCGTCCAGCGTGTACCGGGCGGGAAGGCATATCAGGTTTCTTTGGGAGAATATCAAGGTATTCGGCATAAGAGAAAATCTTTGCTTTTCCGGATTTGTCCGTCTGCCGAAGAATGCCTTTTTCCGTTTGTTACCGCGAAACGTTATTAACCTACGATCACACTCTCTCCAGCGCATCATTCCTGGAGTAGATAGACACAATATTGATTCATGCTGACTCCTTCTTCTTTGGAATGTTCCGCAAGCCTTCTATGAAGACTCTTTGGAATACGAAGTTTGAACTGTCCCGAATACTCTGCCACTTCTACTGGCTCCTCAATCCGGATGCCATTCTCCATAGCCGCAACAAGCCATTCTTTCTTTGCATCTTCCGCATTTTCTGCAACTCTCTCCATGGAGTCTCCAGTTGTAATACATCCGGGAAGCTCCGGGTAACGTGCTACATAACCGCCTTCTTCCAGATCTGGTAGGATTTCAAGACGATACGGAAGGCTCATATAATATTCAATCGTTTTCATGTGCTGATTCCTCCACCACTTCTCGAACCATCTCAACGTATATCTTCTTGATCGGTTCATGCTTTGGAATTGTAATCGGTTTCTTCCCAAGCTTGCGGAACGTATAATGACTACTTCCACTCCTTGGTGCATTCATCTCATATCCGTAGCTTTCAAGAACTTTCTTCAATTCATTAAATCTCATATCCTTTGACAGAGAAAAGGATCCTGTTCAGTAATTTATCCCATCCGGACATTTTGTCCCTCTTTTATTATAATTGGCATCGTATTTGGTGTCAATTTCCATTTGAATAGAGCCTTTTGATCAGGACGCACACCGGTGGAACTCAGGCCGGACGGAAAGCTCTTGACCCCGGCATCATAACTATGAAAAAAATCGTTTTAACCGGAGATCCTTTCACGCCCGGTATTATAATGGCATCCAGGTCAAGAAAATATCAGACTGGATGCTAAGTAGGGAATAGGCTCGTGTTCTCCCTATAACGGAATTAGAATGGTAACTTTTGCTCCGCCTGTTTCTTTTTGCATTATCCAAAATCAGTTGCCCACCGTGTTTCCGGATCATGGAATCTGCGGCATTTAAGCCAATTCCGTAGTGTGTCCCGGAGGTCCTGCCGGCATCGTCCATGTAGAACGGTTCCTTCCCGTGCTTTAATGCTTCCGGTGAAAATCCACTTCCCGTATCCGTGATCGTAACCCTGAAAACGTGGTTCTCTTCGGACACCGAAAGGAAAACCCGTCCCCCGGGCGAGGTACGTTCCGTAGCATTGGAGAGAATATTGACGATCGCCCTGATGAAGAGATCGTGATCCACTAAAAATTTCATTGGTTGTATAATGGCATTCCCAGACCGGCGTCAAAATGACGTACGGCACATAAAGCCTCTTAGCTGCAGCTCCATTTCTTGAAAAAGACTTGCACAGGCATTTTTGGGGGCGAAAATGGATCGCCTTGCCATGATTTCGTAACTTCAATGAGCGTCTGCACATAATTTTTGCATTTGCAGAGCGCTCTTTTCAATGTATTCCGTATACTTCTTTTGCGTTTCGAGCTCGGATTCCAGAAGAGTTCCGCATTCCACGGACAAGCGTAAGCGGCGTCTTCAAGTCATGTGCCAAGGCGGACATTTGACGGTTTTTCCCTGTTCGACCTCCCACTGTCGCTCCAGAGAATCCTTTAGCGCCCTCCGCATATGGTCCATGGAATGAAGTACGGCATCGACTTCTTTAATCCCGCTTACAGAAATTTCAAAATCCAATTCCTGCTGTTCGACTTTGTTGATGACAAAAAGTGAGCGTGGCCAGTCTTTTTATTCAATGCTTTTTCCGAAACGGACCGCAATCAGGATGATGATAAAAACATCCCGAGAATTGCAGACAACAAAATAAGCATTTGAGGCGGTACAAGATTTTTCCGTAAAAAGGGGATCTATACTGTGGAGAAAGCGTATATCGTAAAACGCAATATTCCGCTTGTCTCGGAATGACTGTATAACTGTATTTCCTGATTGTTGCCTTTTTTTCCCCAGACCGCATCCCATGCCTTCTGTGCAGCATTCCCCTCAAATTTCCACTTTTTACATTCCTTCTGAATCAAAAGATGGCATAATCGCACAATTCAGGGATCCGATCCGCCGTGACCTTTTTCTGCCATTTGAATTTCATGATACGCACCATGCGCTTTTTTTCTGTGCATAATCCGCCGGGTGAGACAACCTTATGATTCATAAGGGCATTAAACAGAATCAGCAACGAAATTGCCAGCAGGCACAGAAAGGCAAAAAAATATGAAGTATTTGAGATAGAATAGACTTAATGGAATCTTCGCTTTTCTTTTTATTCTTTCCATTTATATCCGATCCCCCACACCGTCTTAATTGGTGCATAATCAAATTCCTGCAATTTACTTCGAATGTTTTTTTAATATGCGTAACGATGAGTGCTATCGTTGCTCTCACTGCCAAACCCAAAGACCTGTTCCAGAATCTGTTCTTTGGTAAATACTTGTCCCAGATTTCTAGCTAAAAACTCGCAGATTTCATATTCCCCTTTTGTCAAAGGAACAGCGACATCCCGGACTAAAAATTTCTTTTCAGAAAGATGAAAACTGGACTCTGCAAACGAAATACGGACAGAATGTTCCCGATGCTCCCGTCGCAAATGGGCGGAAATTCTTGCCCGCAACTCCATAACGCCAAAAAGGCTTTGCAGATATAATCGTCTGCGCCGAGCGATAAAGCCGTTTACCAGGCTGTTTTCTTCTGATTTTGCAGTTAGAAAAAGTATCGGGCAATCCACTTGATTTCTCAATTTTTGCAAAGGGTAAATCCGTCTATTCCCGGCATCATAATATCCAGCAAAAATCAAATCAAAAAGAACCGACTTTTTTGTATAGTCAATCTCTTCCGCCCTGAGTAATCCCGGTTACGGAATGTCCATCTTTCCTTAAAATGCTTTGTATCATGTCCAGAATACCTGCTTCATCATCAACCGCCAGGATGGATGCCATATTTCTCCTCCTTGATCACCATCGTTACTTTCCAGGCAGCGAAAATCCTAATCGGCTGTTCGGAAACCTTCCCAGCGGCAGGCCCAAAACAGATAGAACGATCGTTCCAATCGTGATCACGAAAAATCCAATACAAAGCCGCTTGCTTTAATTCTACACATGCTGTCATCTCACCATTATATGCGGCAAAGAATGTGGCTACCGCTCTTGCCGGCCAGACAAAGGGGGACATATTTCCAAACAGATTCTCCCAGACCGGTCAGGAACAGTGCCGATAACACGCTTTCTACAATTCCCAAAGCGATGGACACGCCCTTATTCGAGTCAAATGATAAATACAAGTGCAGGAGATAAAAGCGGTATGCTGCTCACAAACATAACCAGCGCCGCCATCGGATAGAACGCCAAATCAACTACTTTTTCCGTGCAGTCCAAACCGGAATGCGACACCAAAAAGCAGAGATGCCACGAGAAGCGCCCCGGCACAAAAACATCAGGAGCAACAGGAGCTTGGACAAAAACGGAACTACTTTTTCGGTGACATCAGCATCATTTGGAAACAACCGGCCGATTGCTCCTGTTCTGATAAGATTGCACAGAACAGCCCGATCAAAAACGGAAGTGCCATTCCAATGACTTGGTAATAAAAGATCAATTTTTACATAATCATCCCACGGCGCATAAGAATCGTACGCAATAAAAATCAACGGTGTCACGATCGATATAAAGCAGATGAGCCGTACGCACAGAAAGATGTTTTGTCTTAAGAAAAATCTGCCTTGAGATAAGAGAAAAACATGTCTTTTATTTCACCTCCATCTCTTCAAACCACCATGCAAAGAGAACAGCACACACAACAAACCACCCCAGGAGAGCATGATGCCCTGGTAAGATGACAGATTCGCTCCACAGCTCGCTTTTAGCAGGAATGGGTAAGCCATTGGGGAGCAGTCCCAAAGTAGGACACATCAGCCGTACCGGAATAGAGGAAGGGCAAAGCCACCAGGAGCTCTTGTCCGACAAGGTTGCCACACCGCCAATCGAAAGCAGCCCATACAGACAAAACGTCTGCAAACATACCGAATCGCGCACTCAAAAAACAGGTAGACTGGTATTTCCCACAGATAAGAAAGCGTCAGCAGGATTGTGGCAGTGCCGCACCGCAGGCGGGAATGGTCGAACCGAAGAAATCCACCGATGGTTGCGCCCAGAAAAGAATTCCGTTTGCCGCCAAAAGCCCTAATGCAAGGTAGAGCATCTTTCCAAAAATCAGCTGCCGTCCCGATATGGACAGACCTCTCAAGTTATAATAACGATTTTTTTCTATCCTTGGTAATGCTCAAATAGCACATCACAGCCAATGTACCCGGTAATAAGGTCGCATACCACCAATTCCATGCTCCGGCAGGAAAAAGCGTCTGCCAGACCTCCTGTTAAAACCAGTACCAGCAGCAGCGTTACGAGCGGTGCAACCACAGGTAGAATTTTACCAAAGGTACGCCTGCACTTTAAGTGCTCGACTTCTATCATGCGACCCATTTTTACTCACCGTCCTTTCCGACCTGCCGGATCACCTGCATAAAGAGCTGCTCCAAATCTTGCCCATTCCGGAGCTGCCCTCATCCCGAGAACACCCTGTGCAATGATCCCAATATGGTCAGCGACTTGCTGTGCTTCCGAAAAGAATATGGCTGGACAAAATGACCGTCATTCCTTTTTCCAGAGAAAAGAACGGATCAATTCCGCAATTCTTCCATACCGATGGGATCCAGCCCGTTGGTCAGTTCATCCAAAATCAGCAGCTTCGGGTGGTTCAGTAAGGCACTGGCAATACCAAGCCGCTGTTTCATTCCCAAAGAAAATTGTCCGGCTCGTTTCTTTCCTGTATCCGTGAGCCGGACGACCTCCAGCACCTCATCCATTCGATTTGCCGGCAGTCCTAGAGCGTGGTACGAACCTTTCAGATTCTCTCTCGCAGTCAGATTTTCATAAAGCGGAGCATCTCAATCAGTGCACCAATCTCGTTCAGTGCCTTCCGGTTCCATGACCGGCCATTCAATGTCACCATGCCGGAAGTCGGTTTCAAAATTCCGGTAAGCATTTTTCAATGTAGTCGATTTGCCGGCACCGTTTGGCCCTAATAAACCATACACCGAATTGCGCGGGATATTCAGAGATACTTTGTTTACTGCCATCTGTCCCTTGAATTGTTTGCAGAGGGCATTTGTTTTTAAAATGCGGTCCATAACGACGAACTCCTTTCTGCGTATTGCAGGGATGAGAATACAAGGTATTTCTGAAGATTGGATAAAAGATTGCTGAGGTGGAGTTCCTTTATTTTCAACTGGATCATCGATCTTCCCGAAACATCCATTGGGTTGACGATGTCAGAAAATCGAGCACGAAAATTCCCCGAAAAAGCAAGGCTTTCCGGGAGTTTTGAATGTTATTGGATTTAGTGTTATTTTTACACTTTATAATGCATCGGTTTCTCTGCTATAATATGATATATCAGCATAGATTTCCAGAGTGGGAGGAATCACAATGTACATGTACCGAAAGGTCTCTGAATATCTGAAGAAGTGGAAAGACAGCAAATACCGAAAGCCGTTGATGATCCAGGGCGCTCGTCAGGTTGGGAAGACCTATGCCATCCTGGAGTTCGGGCACACCTATTACGACAACGTGGCTTACCTCAATTTCCAAACCAGCGAAACCATTGCGGCTACTCTTGATGAGAACATCAGCCCGTCGTACCTGCTTCCAATCTTATCCCATATCAGTGGTCAGACCATTACCAGAGGCAATACACTCATCGTCTTTGATGAGATCCAGCTTTGTGAGCGAGCAGTTGCTTCTCTGAAGTATTTCTGTGAGGAAGCCCGGAATATCACGTGGTTGCCGCCGGAAGTCTGCTCGGCGTTGCTGTGAACCGGGAGAAATTTGTTTTTCCTGTCGGAAGGGTAGACCGTTACACGATGTATCCCATGGACATAGAAGAATTCCTTCTGGCCCTGGGAGAAAAGGATCTCGTCGAAAGAATCCATACCTGCTTCGACCACAACAGCCCGATGCCTTTAGCTCTTCATGAAGCCGGGCATCAGCTTTACCGCCAATATCTTGCCATTGGCGGTATGCCGGAAGTCGTAGCCCGTTTTATAGATACACAAGATTACATTCAAGTGCAGCATGTACTGGAAACAATCCAGATGGATTACCTGGATGACATGAGCAAGTATCAGGAAAGCACGAACGAGATCAAAAAGACGCGCCTGACTTACGGAACGATTGCCGTTCAGCTTTCCAAAAAGAATACTCGATTCCAGTACAAGATCATCAAGAGCGGTGCCAGGGCAGCTGAATATGAGAATGCCATCGAGATGGCTGGTTTCTGCAGGGCTGCTTTCTAGAATCTACCGTGCAGAGCAGATTAAAAAAAGCCGCTGAGAAATTACAAGGACATCGATGACTTCAGATTTACCTCTCTGATCTGGGGCTCCTTGCTGCACGGAAGGATATCCGTGCGGAGGACATCTTCTTCATGGAGGAAGAGCTTGCTGACTTCAAGGGAGGTATGACAGAAAAACTATGTGAATACACAGTTTGTCAGGGCTGGTTTTAAGCCGATTTCTGGAGAAATAACAAAGGAACCAAAGAAGTGGACTTTGTGATATCTCTGAATGGCAAGCTCATACCTGTAGAAGTAAAAAGCGGTGAACATGTCACGGCAGTCAGTCTCAACGAGTATGTCCGCCTCTATCAGCCTGCTTATTCCATCCGGATCTCTGAGAGAAATTTCGGCTTTGAGAACAATATCAAGTCAGTGCCCCTGTATGCAGTTTTCTGCATCTGTGATGAATGATACCCGCCATATCATAAGAAAAATCCCGTCCAGCATGTACTAGGCGGGAAAAGAATGTCAGGTCCTTTACGGAGAATATCTAGGATTTCACGGGTACCAACTCTCTTTACCACAATCGCTCTCTTTTCCCATGACTCTACCCTCATTATACACAGCACCGGACATCACATTTGTCTCCTTCCTTCCCATTTTACATGGAAAAACGAAGATCCAGTCTCCAAAAACATTAAACAGTCCCCCAGACATAACGGCGACGGTTGCCAACGCCGGGTCGTTGTCGTTTCGAAGAAATGCTGCCAACATTTGTCCTAATAGAAATAAGGGAAAAAAACAAATTTCACCGGTTTCAGATACTGTTGTGCAAGCGGAAGCAATTCCTGATCCGCTCCAAAGAAAGTGAGTAGAGGTGCCTCTCACCGTAGCAAGGCCACCCATGCCACCCCTGCCAGAAGAACAGAACCCATCACCGCCACAGTGAAATATTGGTTCTCTCTACCCAGCGACCGACACTTTCTCCTCTCTCAATGCTAAAAATCACGCTGCCACCAATTCCCATCAGCAATCCTAGGCTGTAGACGATATTCCAGATTGGAGAAACCACCGCCAACGCAGCCGTGCCACTCGGTCCTTGATATTGTCCCACCATTGCCAAATCCACGATGGAATAGATGGGTAATCAATGCACTGCCAAAGGCTGCCACCAGATACTTAAAAGTATATCTTTTGATATTATCCTTCAGAAAATCCATGAAATATCCTCATTTCCTAGAAAGTAGATAGACACAATATTGTTCCATCGCCCCGCGCTCCTTACTTCGGAAAAAGTGTGAATAATTGTATTTTCCCGTAATTACATTGCGCCAACAACCATCGCATCAGCAGCATCAGCAGCATCAATATCACGCGATTTATTATATCGGGGAATTAGTGAAAATATGCATTTTCTCCGCCATTTGCCAGAGCGGTCTTTTCGGATGCTGCAGAGGGACCGGATACAAAATGTTTCTGAGGACGTATACCGGGCGGGAAAGAATGTCAGGTGCCTCTACAGGGCGCACAAAGGAAAAAAAGGGGCTGCAGTTTTCTGCTATGCCCTTTTTCTCGTGCGCCAGCGGCACGAGAAAAAACCCCGTAAAAACGAGGGCTTTCTGTGTGTTTCCATTGCTCTTGTATTATCGTTTTGAGAACTGCAGGGCGCGACGAGCTGCGCTTGAGACCGTCACTTCTTACGTTCCTTCATACGAGGATCTCTGGTGAGAATCCGGCCTTCTTCAGGATGGGTCTGTATTCGTCGGGTCCACTTCCAGAAGTGCTCTGGAGATGCCATGGCGAATGGCTCCTGCCTGGCCGGAGAAACCGCCACCGTGAACGGTGACCTTGACATCAAATTTGCCAAGTGTATCGGTTGCCGTCGAGGGGCTGGCGAACGATGGTTTTCAGGGTCTCCAGACCAAAGTAATCATCAATGGATCTCTTATTGACTGTGATCTCCCCTTTGCCGGAGGTCAGGTAGACTCTGGCGATAGATTTCTTTCTTCTTCCCGTGCCATAATAGCTGTTGCTTTTGCCATATCTCAAAATCCTCCGTTAGAATGTCAATGTCTCCGGCTTCTGAGCGGTCTGCTCGTGATCCGGTCCTACGTATACGTGCAGTTTCTTATACTGGTCGGCGCCGAGGGATCCTTCAGGCATTCCCTTCACCGCATGCTCAATGACTCTCCGGGTGTATTCTCAACATCTCACGAAGCGACGTCTCCTTCTGACCACCGATAAAAGCCTGTGTGGTGCAGTAAACCTTCTGATCGAGCTTCTTACCGGTGACCTTCACCTTCTCGGCATTGACGACGATGACATAATCTCCCGTATCGATGTTTGGGGTATAGATCGGCTTGTTCTTGCCGGTCAGAACGCTCGGCAACCTCACTGTGCAAGACGTCCGGGTCATATCTGTTGCATCGACCACATACCATTTCTTTTTCCAGAGCGGAAGCGCCGGGCATATATGTTTTTCATATAACAGTTCCTCCAAAATGTTACTGATTGTCTGTAGAAAATTGCCCCTCTTCGTTCCGAATCCTTCACCTGATTTCGGACGAGATCAATTCATCATTTACCGGGATAATGTTTTGATCTCAGGCACGCCGTAATATTATATGACGCATTCCTCTTCTTGTCAAGATTCACTTCCACTGCTATGCTTTGATGGAAATGTCAAGAATAAATGCATCAAATATTCGATTGCTATGCTTTGATAAAAATGGCGATCGGAATTGCGCATTTTCAGGAGATCTTCCATTGAGCAAGGAATCACATCCAAACAATCGGTTATGCTACAGGGACTTGCGGCGGCTATGATGCTCTATCACCATCTCTTTATCCGCCCGGGACATGCTTTTCGTAGGGTATTCTACCATCCTGGGAAACCAGAAAATCCGGCTGGCTCTTTCTCTCAAGCTCTGCGTTGCCATTTACGCCTTTGTCGGTGGAGTACGGCATGTGCGGCGATCTTTCTCCGTGCCGCTTCTGAAGGAAAGGAGAAATGCGCTTTTACTCTTCTTCGCCAAGATTATACCCTTGTTTTCAAAAGCTGCTTCGCTTCTTTTTCCATTTACTGGTTCTGTGTTCTCCTTTATTTTTGCCTGTGAATCTTTTCCTTGGAAAAGAAAAAGCCGCTTTCGAGCTGCTGACCAACCTCCTCGCCTTATCGGATTCCCTTAACGGCTCCTGGTGGTATGCATTGGAATATGTAAAAATCCTTCTCTTCCTTCCACTGCTCCACCTCCTGTTTGTTTTGAAAGACCATGAAGAGAGCTGAAGAAAATGGTTTTCTGACTCTATTCGGGCTGCTTGCCCTTTTCCTGGTTCTTGCTCTGAATCTTTTTCCCTCATGGAATATCACTTTCGCCTCTTTGTCCAACAGGCTGATGCCCTCCTATCTGTTATGTGCCGCCGGCGCTTTCTGATCACACGCTTTTTCCTGATCCCGTCACTTGGAAAGCTCTGTATCTCCCTGCTTCCCCGCGTCCAGGGACCGGTGCGGGAGAGACATTCGCCAGTCCCGTGATCAAGGTCCCACGCAGGAAGGGCATCCCGCCGGTCCCGTGACAAGGTTCTGTGCAGGAGGAGACATTCCGCCGCTCCCGTGATCAGGTCCCGTGCAGGGAGCGCTGCCTGCCGGTCCCGTCGTCTTTCGCTCTTCTGTCCCTGCGGGACTCCTCCTGATGTTCCTTCCTTTCTGATCCGCTATGCCATCACGGTGGATGCCATGCAGACAAGCCTGGATTTTTCTGCTCACCCTGTTTTTCTGCCTGGGCTTTTCTTTTTTCCTGGGTGAACGGAAAATTCCTGCGCAGATCTTTTTCATCGGAAAACATTCGGTCTACATCTGAGCTGCTGCACCTGATGTTCGCCCTGACGGCTTCTTCCGGAATCTCGTCATGGCAAGCCATACAGCAGTCGGAATTTACCTCACTGCTATTTTTCCCTCCTCTGTGCCATCCTGCTGCGAGATCGTTTTATACCGCCTTTTCCGGGTGGTTGCTCTTGCACCTGAAACCTTTCCTGCAGCACTGCAGACTATCCCCTCAACTTCAAAGAAGGAGAAAAACCAGTGAAGACCGCTGCCATTGTTTTATTTCTCATCATGTATGCGCTAATGAGTTGCTCTGAAGGGCGAAGTGGAGCCTTTTTCTTGCCTGCGGGTGTGCCATCCTCTTCCTGTTTCTGGGCATTCTGCCGCTTTCCGAACTGCCTTCTGCCATCGACTGGAATATCCTGATGATGATTTTCGGAACGGTGTTGATTGTGGATTATTTTATTCAATCCCGTATGCCGAATCTGATTGCGGACCAAATCCTGGATCTGGCGCCTAATGTGATGTGGGTGACCATTTTCATGTCCCTTTTGCAGGCATTGTCTCTGCCTTCATTGATAATGTGGCAACCGTCTATATGATTGCGCCTGTAGCTCTTGCCATTTGTAAAAAAATCCGCATCTCCCCGTACCGATGATTATTTCCATCGCGGTATCCTCCAATCTGCAGGGGCTGCGACTCTGGTCGGTGACACCACCTCGATTATGTTAGCCGGCGCCGCACGCATGGATTTCATGGACTTCTTCTGGTTTCATGGTCGCCCCGGTGTTTTCTTCGCCGTGGAAATCGGCGCCCTGCTCACCATTCCGATCATGATGCTCCTTTTTCACAAAGACAAAGAACCGGTCTCTTCCAAGGAAACCACGACCGTAGAAGATTATGTGCCGACCATCGCGATGGCGGGACATATTGTCTTCCTGATTGGCGCTTCTTTTTTCCCGAACAAACCGGAAACCACCAACGGCATCATCTGCATGGTCTGGGGACTGGCCTGTGTTGCGGTCGAATATCTGAAAACAAAAGACCATCAGACCATGATGAAGAACTTAAAAAACGCCGATTATGCGACGATCTTCCTGTTGGCCGGTCTTTTCGCCGTCATCAGCGGCATTACCAGACGGGGAATCATTGCGCATATCGCAGATTTCATTGTCCAGATCGGCGGCAACAACTATTTCCTGCTCTATACGGTGATTGTCTGGATTTCCGTGCTGATCTCGGCTCTCGTCGACAACATCCCCTATGTGGCGACCATGCTGCCAGTCATTGCCTCCGTCTCGCAGGTGATGCAGATTGAGCCCTATCTTCTCTACTATGGTCTGTTAATCGGCGCCACCCTGGGAGGCAATATCACTCCCATTGGCGCTTCCGCGAATATCGCCGGCACCGGTCTTCTGCGCAAGGAGGGTTACGAAGTCACCTTTTCCTCCTTCATGCGCATCGGCGTGCCTTTTACACTGGCCGCCGTCATCGGAGGATATCTCTTCTTATGGTTTACATGGCACTAAAGCAACAGGAAAAAAGGCGCATCCTGCTGACGGTCTCCTGACGGCACCGCCTACCACGGATTTGCGGCTCTCAAGAATTCCGATCTGACCACTCTCACCATCGAAGGGCAGCTAAACCTCGCCATCGAGGCACTGACCGGGGAAAAGACGTCTGTCATTGGCGCCAGCCGTACCGATGCCGGGGTACATGCTTATGGCAACCTTGCGGCCTTTGATACGACTTCTTCCATTCCTGCGCAAAGCTTTGCCCCTGCGCTCAATACGAAGCTACCACCGGATATCCGCGTTCTTCTCTCGGAGCCCGTAGAGACAGACTTTCACCGCGTAAGACCGGCTGGCATAAAACTTATGAATATCGCATTCTGAATACGCCTTTGGCAGACCCGATCTCCAGACTTTACACCTATCCTTATCGTGCTCCGCTTCAGGTCAAAGCCATGCGCAAGGCCGCCCTTTCTTTTGCCGGAACCCATGATTTTGCCAGTTTCTGCGCTTCCGGCTCTCAAGCAAAGACCACCATCCGCCATATCGACTTCGTGGAGGTTCTCACACAGGTTCCCTCCTATCCTACTCTTGTGACCATTCGCGTCAGAGGAGAGGGCTTCCTGTATCACATGGTGCGCATTCTTGCAGGAACTCTACTAGATGTCGGAAGGGGAAGGCTACAGGCGGCTGCGGTTCCGGATATCATTGCCTCCCGTGACCGAAGGCTGCAGGAACCACCCTGCCGCCACAGGGACTTTTTAATGGGATATGACAGAAGTTTATAGAAAGGAGCGCCTGTGAGCCCGTGCATCCATAGTCAGGATGCATGATGGTACAATCACGGCGATCGGGTTCCCCATCAACAGAAATCGTATGCCCGAAGTCAGAGCGGATACACCATCACGGCGATCATGATTCCCAGATAGCAGGCGAAAAAGAGGTAGGTCAGAAATCGCTTCGACGATAAATTAAGGGTTTCATCTTGGTTCTGCCTTCTCCTCCGTGATAGCATCTGGCCTCCATCGCCATAGCAAGGTCGTTTGCCCGGCGAAAGGCAGAAATAAAAAGGGGCACGAGGAGAGGCACCATGCTTTTGCTCTCTCTATGATTTTCCCTGATCGAGCTGGCTCCTCTCGCCATCTGCGCCTTCATGATCTTATCGGTTTCCTCCATCAGGATCGGGATAAAACGCAGAGCAATCGCCATCATCATGGCAATCTCATGCACAGGGCACACCGATCTTCTTCATCGGTCCCAGCAGGGATTCCAGCCCGTCGGTCGAGTCTGGATGGCGTCGTCGTCAGCGTCATCACCGAGGATCCGATAATCAGAAAAATCAAGCGGATCCCCATCATCGCAGCGGTACGAATGCCTGATCCGTGATCGTAAAAATCCAAAAAGATACCACCGTTTTTCCGGGAGTTAAAAAGATTAAAAACAACCGTAATCAGCAAGAGGATGAAGATCGCCTTCATTCCCCGTAGCTAAATTTGACCGGCACCTGTGACAACAGGACGGAAATCGTTAAAAAGACCGCCGCCAGCAAATAAGCAAGGGGACTGTCCGCAAGGAAGAGCGAGAGGATGAAAAATGAGAGTGCCGATGATTTTGGTTCTCGGATCTAAGCGGTGCAAGAGAATCCGCCTGATAATATTGTCCGATTGTAATGTCTTTTAATGCCATAAACGCCGATCTGCCCTGCATTCATCTGCAGAAGCTGCCTTTCCGCCTTTTCTTTCCTGCATCCATCTGCAGAAGCCGCCTTTTGCCTGCGCGTTACATCCGGAGTGCACGCAGGATTTCTCCTGCCGCCTCGGGAATGGTCGTAGCGCTCACATCCACGTTGAACCCTTCCTTCTGCAACCGGTGCATCACATGGTGACTTCCGGCGCAGCAGAGTCCGATCTGCTCCAGTTCCTTCATGTGCAAAAAGACTCTCCTTGGCACATCATCCAGAACAATCTGTCCGTCGTTCATCACCAGGATCCGCTCCACGTAATTTGCCACATCTTCCATGCTGTGAGAAACAAGGAGCACCGTGATCCCCTCTTCTCTATGTAGCGTGGTGAGCAGTTCCAGAATTTCATCTCTGCCCTGCGGATCAGCCCGGCAGCCGGCTCATCCAAAATCAGCATCTCCGGCTTCATGGCAAGCACGCCGGCGATCGCCACCCTTCGCTTCTGTCCTCCCGACAAATCAAAGGGGGATTGATAAAAATATTCATCCTCCAGGCGGACAGCTTTGAGCGCCTGATACGCCCGCAGCTCCATCTCCTTCCTGGAGACCCGAGATTCTTTGGGCCGAAAGCAAACATCTTTAAACACGGTCTCTTCAAAAAGCTGATGCTCTGGATGCTGGAAAACCAGCCCCACCTTCGAACGCAGTTTCCTCCGGTCAAAGTCAGGATCGAAATATCCTTCCCGTTGTAAAAACACTGCCGGAGTCGGCTGCAACAATCCGTTCAAATGCTGAATCAAAGGTGCTTTTTCCACTCCCCGTATGCCCGATCAGTCCGATGAACTGCCCATCGGGGATTTGTACGGACACATCCTTCAGCGCCGCATGTGAAACTTTCGTATCGCTATCATAAATGTAGCTGACATGATCCAGAATAATCGCCATTTTTACCTTGCCAGTGCTTCCTTCAAAGCCATCACAAATTCATCGATCGTTAAAATTCCGTTTGGAAGAGGACTCCCTCTTTTTGCAGGGCATGGGCAAGCTGCGTCACATGGGGCACGTCAGCCAGAAGCTCTCTGAGTCTTTCCACCTGAGAAAAAACCTCCTTCGGCGTCCCCTGCAATGCGACCCTGCCGTCATCCATCACGATCACCCGATCCGCCTCAATGGCCTCATCCATGTGGTGGGTGATGAAAAGGATAGTAATTTTCTCTATTTCATTCAGACCATGCGCCGCATTTACCACTTCTTTCCTTCCGCGTGGATCCAGCATGGCCGTCGATTCATCCATGATGATACATTTTGAGGGTGCATGGCAATCACCCCGCAATGAAACTCTCTGCTTCTGTCCTCCCGAAAGATGATTCGGCGAGTCCTTGCAAACTTCCACATTCCAGCGCTTTTCAGGCTCTCTTCACTCTCTGCCAGATCTCTTCCGTGGGAACGCCCATATTCTCCGGGCCAGCCCACATCTTCCTCCACCACCTGTCCCACGATCTGGTTGTCGGATTTTGAAAAACCATCCCGGCGGTGCGTCGAATGTCCAACAGGTGTTCGCCGTCTTTGGTATTCATCCGTCCACGATCACCTCTCCCTCTCCCGGATAAAGGAGGGCATTCAAATGCTTAGCAAAGGTAGACTTTCCACTTCCGTTATGCCCCAAAATGGCAACAAATTCTCGGGCTGCACCTCGATCGAGACATCATCAAAGCGCCCTCGCGACGCCCTCGGATTGCCTTCCTCGTCTCTGCGGATATATTCAAAAAGTGACGCGACTCGTTTTGATCATGTCCGGCATACAGCTTTGCTTCATCCCTCTGTCGCTTTCTGGCGTGCTTTTATAAGGATTGCCGGAAAAGTGGCTACAGCAATCCCGTGTTCTGCCGGTGTCCGTTGTTTTACACCTACATCATTTTATACCAGATTCGCAAACGTGACAAACGATTCCTTGGAACAGGATGAGGGCAGTAAATCTGTATAAAACTTACAGCATGCAGCAACTGCTTGACAGACTCGATATACTCGAGTGTTTTGAGAACGAGAGTCATAGGCTCAGGATTGGCGAGCTTACGACCAAGCAGGCTGATATATACGAGGCACTCGGAGTAGCACTGCCAACCTTGGCATGTTAATCTGAGAATGCAGGATAAAAAGGTGGCTCACTGCCGCCCTCATCGTTAATATTCTGTGCTCAATAGAAAATCTGCAATGTGCATACTCTTAATGCCTTAGTAATTTCCTCCGGCAAATTCATCGGTTCTCACAACATACTTTGGATAGTTATCTCGAATTTCCAGCAGTCGTTCGTATTCGCGCTTTTCTGTTTTTCGGATTTGATCTCCTGCGTGACCTGCACATACAACCGGTCATTCTGCTTCTGCGCCACAAAATCGACTTCCCCCTCCGGTGTTTTCCCAATCGTCACGGTATATCCTCGTCGGCAAAGTTCCAGATACACCACATTTTCCAGACTGGAAGCGACGCTGTCTGGTGTATATCCCAGCACGCTGTAACGTAAAAGCGGTATCAGCAAGATAAAACTTCTCCTGCGTTTTCAGAATCTCTTTTTCCGCGCAGGTCGTATCGAGAACAACGATGAAGAAGATATGCTTTCTCCAGCTTTTCCAGATAACTGTACACCGTTTCATTGTCGATTGAACGATGCTCCGATTTCAGATAATCAGAAATTGATTTTTGCCGAGAACGAATTTCCCACATTCGCAAACGTGTACCGAACCACACGTTCCAGCTGGTCGATCTTACGAATCTGGTTTCTCTTTACGATATCCGAAAAATCGTGGAATTATAGATATCCCGGACAATCGTATAAACCTCATCCTGTGAATACTCTCGCAGGTGCGTTGCAGGGAAACCACCCAGGCGGATATAATCTGCCAGTTCAGCATGGATATCCTTTACCTGTGTATACTGCTTTTTGAATTCAGATATTCCCGAAACGAAAGCGTATAGATGCGGAAGGAAACATATCGTCCGGTCAGGTAAGTCGCTATTTCCGAAGACATCATTCTGGAATTGGAACCCGTCACATAAAGGTCAACATCATAATCCGTTACCAGGGAGTTTACTACTTTCTCCCAGCCCTCAATTTCCTGAATCTCATCCAGAAAGAATACGTTCTCCCAGTTGGATTGAGCTTTTCTTTGACAGCTTTGAACATACCCTTCGCTGTCATATCCTCATAATCCATGGAATCGAATCGCATACCGACAATCCGCTCAGACGGAATGCCATGCCCCCGTTGCAGCTTCTCCATGATCATTTTAAAAACTGTGGATTTTTCCGCAACGACGAACCCCCGTCAACACTTTTTACAAAAGGTGTGTCGGTGTATGCCATCATCTTATCGACGTAGAGCGGTCTGTTTATCATAGGAACCACCTCCATGGTCCCATGATACCGCAAGCACATAAAAAAATCAATAAGAGTTGCGACTATAAAGTTTAAAAAGTAGATCGGACGGCACATCCCACATTCCGGATTGAGTCAAAAAGCACTTCGTGATAGACTTTGAAAGGAAGTCATGAACTTTTCACCGGAAATAGGAGAATTTGCCCTTATGATAAAAATATTGGAGAGAAATTCTGATTCTTTTTGATCGTCATCACCGCTTCCGCCATGATGGCAAGATCCTACAGTCATTCGGAGACATTAGCGGATTATGCCAAAAACATCGGATCTTGCTTATGCCCATCATAAGAAGGAAAAAAAGGCACACGAAAACCGCAAATTCCGCGCAAGGCAAGTCATATCCCTCCGCCACCTCTCAAAAGGCAACGGCGCCTCCACCTTCTCTCAAGGTAAGCCTATCGCCTCTGCTTCCTCACAGGCAGGTGCGCCCGTTTCCGGGAGAAAGGCTTCTCCTGATCAGGTTCTCTACAAAGACAGCTTCTCTTATGAACCGCTTTCGGAGGAGATTATTCTGAGAATCGCCGGGCTGTCCCTATCCGCAGGGATAGCATTACGAATCCTGCCAAAGACGTTATCCCGCTGCAGGGATCTTCGTTATGTGAAGATTCGGTATGTCGACTTTGATGGAAAAGGCGCAGAACAGGGGAACTGATTTGTAATCAGAAGATCGCACAGGATCTGGTAGAGATTTTTCCGAGCTGTATGACCGCCAATATCCCCGCATCGGTCAGGCTGGTGGATGATTTCGGCGGCGATGATCTGGCGTCCATGGAGGCAGATAATACGTCCTGCTTTAATTTCAGAAGGTCACCTCTTCCGGCGGGGGACGCCATGGCTATCTCTCCATGCCTACGGTCTGGCAGTGGACCTCAATCCCTCTACAATCCCTATGTGAAAAAGGGAAGATCCTTCCGCAAAGCGCGAAGCCCTATGCGAACCGTAAACACGCCAACCCTTACCGGATCGACCATGAGGATTTGGCCTACCAGCTATTTTACCTCCCACGGGTTCACCTGGGGCGGAGACTGGAAAAAGCCTCAAAGATTACCAGCATTTTGAAAAATAAATGCACCGCAAATGATTTTATACTAGAACACAAACAATCGATCAAATAAAAATGTCAATCGTTCGACACTTCAAGCGAAAAATCGGGCGGGTACCAATGTACTGGCTACCCACGAAGTCAAATTCTTATCTATCTAATTTCATGCCCTGTCAGATCAGACCAGCTCAGAACGACCATCATAGCAGCATCGCCCTTACGGGGACCGATCTTAATCATTCTGGTATATCCGCCGTTCCTGCTCGCATACTTGGGAGCTAGTTCCTCAAAGATCTTGTCGGAAAGATCAACGGTCTTTCTGGCTTTCTTTCTGCCGGCAGAAATCGCCTTACCGTCCTCATCCTGGCGACTTCCACCACCGGATAGAGCACGCGCTGCATCTGGCGTCTTACATGAAGTCTGGAAGGCAGATCCTTCGTGACTTCCTTTTCCTGCGTTTCAAATACACTCATCGTAATTCCGTTTGCAAACTCTCCCTCGCGCTTAATGAGTTTACCGTCCTTATCCCTCGTCGTCTCGGAAAGCACCTTGGTCGGATCGTTCTTGTCTACGATATGACGAATCCGATGTCCGTTTGCATCCTTCTTGGCAACCTTCACCTTTACGGTGTGAGTTTCGGTGTGATCCTTTTCACGGACACCGATGGCGATCAGATGCTCTGCGATTTTACGAACTTCCTTTGCCCTGGCCTCCGTTGTCACAATCTTGCCATGATGAATCAAATGGTGACCTGGTTGCGAAGCAGAGCCTTTCTCGGCTTTCCTGCCTGCCCAGTTTTCTCTGCCATTGCCATAATGTCTCCTTTCATTACGGACGACGGTCCGTATGCGAGCAGTGACCCGCGATGAAAACAACAGGTTGAGCGCCTGCTGTCCTGCGGTGCTCTTCGGCCTTATCCGCAGTAATAAACCAAGGAATGGAACAGAGTATTAGGGCGTTGCTCTCTCCTGTCCTGAGGACAGTCCCAATTCCTTTAACTTCTCCAGAACCTCTTCCAGTGACTTTCTTCCCAGATTGCGAACCTTCATCATATCATCGGGCGTCTTACTGGTCAGTTCCTCTACGGTATTGATTCCGGCTCTCTTCAGGCAGTTGAAAGAACGAGACGGAGAGCTCAAAGCTCGTCAATGCTCATTTCGAGCACCTTTTCCCTCTCGTCATTTTCCTTCTCTACCATGACCTCTGCCGTCTTTGCGTTCTCGGAAAGGTTGATAAAGAGACTCAGATGCTCGCTTAACACCTTTTGCAGCAAGGGATACTGCTTCATCCGGAGCCAGCGTTCCATTGGTAAACACATCCATGGTCAACTTATCAAAATCCGTCACCTGACCGACGCGTGTTCTCTACAGAGATATTTACCCTCTCTACCGGGGTATAAATGGAATCCACTGCAATGACTCCGATGGGAAGATCATCGGTTTTATTCCGATCCGCACCCACATAGCCTCTGCCGTTTGTAATAATGAGCTCCATATAAAGCTTTGCATCTCTGCCGGAGAGTGTTGCAATCACCAGATCGGGATTCATGATCTCCAGGTCCTGATCCACCTGAATATCCGAGGCATGTACACACCCTCTCCGTTAAATTCAATATAAGCCGTCTTCGGCTCGTCATTCATCGAATTGTTGCGGATGGCAAGACTCTTGATGTTCATCACAATTTCCGTCACATCCTCTTTTACACCGAGGATGGATGAAAACTCGTGAAGAACTCCTCAATTTTAATTTGACTGACAGCTGTTCCCGGCAGGAAGATGACTATGATCCTGCGGAGGGAGTTGCCAAGCGTTGTGCCGTAGCCTCTCTCGAGCAGTTCCACAACGAACTTTCCATATTGGTGATCCTCAAGATTTCAGCAACTTCAATATTGGGTCTCTCGAAATCGAACAATGATATTTCCTCCTTTGCTGATGGCACCAAGACCTGCTCTGAATGTCAGAATGATTAGCTTGGAATACAACTCGACGATCAGCATTTCGTTTACAGGGAACATCAATCGCTTCTCTGGAAGGGAACTCTTTGATGGTTGCCTTCATTGCCTCTTTGTCCAGATCCAGCCACTCCGGTACGATTCTTGTGCCGGTCGTTTCTCAATGTCTTTGAAGCGCTGCATGCTCTTCGCTTCTTCTTTTACCTCAACCACATCGCCCACACGGATCTGGTAAGACGGAATGTTAATGGTCTTCCGTTGACCATGACAAATTTATGAAGCACGACCTGTCTGGCTTCTCTTCTAGTTCTTGCAAAACCGAGACGGAAAAACCACATTGTCCAGTCTACGCTCCAGAAGAACCATCAGGTTCTCGCCCGGCAGCCCCTTCATGCGATCCGCTCTCTTATAATAGTTGCGGAAAGGCTTTTCAAGCACGCCATAGATGAACTTAGCTTTCTGCTTCTCTCTCAGCTGCAAACCGTATTCACTCATCTTACGGTTGGTTCTGTGCAGTGCTCTCTTGGATTTCTTGTCGTATCCGAGAAAAGTCGGATCAGTTCAGAGATCTGCATCTTTTTCAGTACCGGTGTTCTATTAACTGCCATTCTTCGGCTCCTTTCAATCGCATGCCGTTTACAGCGCGTCGCCTTCTTCCGGCTTCTCCTGCTACATGCTGCAGCTTACACGACGTCTCTTAGGCGGACGGCATCCATTATGCGGGACCGGAGTCACATCCGTAATGCTGGTGACAGTCAATCCGTTTGCAGCCAGTGCGCGGATTGCAGCTTCTCTTCCCGTTCCGGGACCTTTCACGAAAACATCCACATATTTGAGACCGTGGATCTGTGCAGCCCTGGTTGCTGTTTCGGAAGCCATTTGTGCAGCATAAGGGTAGATTTCCTTGAACCTTTAAATCCCAGACCGCCGGCACGTGCCCAGCTCAGCGCATTTCCGGCTGCATCCGTAAGGGTGACAATCGTGTTGTTAAAAGAAGCCTGAATATGTGCCTGTCCGCGTTCAACGTTTTTCTTTACGCGCTTTTTGCCCGTCTTTGCAGCAGCAGCGCTCTTCTGTTGTTTTCCAGCCATAAAACTAACCTACTTTCCTTTCTGTCATGTTTGGGTCAAACTTTATTTCTTCTTGTTTGCGATGGTTCTCTTCGAGTCCTTTTTTGGTTCTTGCATTGGTCTTCGTTCTCTGACCTCTGCAAGGCAGTCCCTTGCGGTGACGGCTGCCCCTGTAGGAACCGATTTCCGTCAGTCTCTTGATGTTCATGGCGACTTCTCTTCTGAGGTCACCTTCCACCATATATTGATCTCCGATGATATCGGCTAACTTTCTCACCTCATTATCGGTCAAATCACGTACACGTATGTCAGGATTCCTCCGGCTGCCTCCAGAATCTTATTGGAGGAAGTTCTCCCGATTCAAAAATATAAGTCAGTCCGATTTCCACGCTTATCTCTAGGTAAATCTACGCCTGCAATACGAGCCATTCCAGTTTCCTTTCTTTGTCTTCCTATAGGGTTACTTGTTTGATTGGGAATGATTCTGCCTGCGCCTTCTTCCAAACACCGCAGTCTCATTCCAGACAGGGACAATCTTGTCCGTCCTTTCCAATACGCATTGGTATCAAAAAAGTAATGAGCGGCTCGTCCTTAGCCCTGTCTTTGTTTGTGTTTCAGTTCTCACAGATGATCCGAACCACGCCTTTCTTTGACAACCTTGCACTTCTCGCACATCGGTTTCACAGAAGATCTGACCTTCATCGCATTCTCCTTTTCTGTTTGAATAAAAACAGAGTTACATCACAATCATGCAAAAAATACCTGCACAAGAGCAGGAGTTATTATAGCATATTTGAGATTTGAAGCAAGTGTTACTTATCTCTCCAGATGATTCTTCCCTTAGACAGGGTCATAGGGAGAAAAGTTCCATCGTTACCTTGTCACCCGGCAGGATCCGGATGAAGTTCTGCCGGAGTTTCCCGCTGATATGTGCGAGAACGATGTGTCCGTTCTCCAGTTCCACACGGAACATCGTATTCAGCAGCTTCTCAACGACCTTGCCTTCAATCTCAATTACATCCGCTTTTTGACATAAAAATCTGTTCTCCTGCATCATTTAAGACAAAATTTGACAAATGTCCGTAAAGACATCATCCATATCCTTGGTTCCGTCGACGGTCTTTAAAAATCTTTTTGTCCTCATAATAATGAATGAGCGGCTGTGTCTGTTCGCGATAGACTTCCAACCTGTGTTTGACCGTTTCCGCTTTATCATCATCCCGCTGTGTAGAGAGGATCCGCACTTGTCGTAAACGCCTTCCTTCTTCGGTTTGATAAATTCCGTATGATAGATGGATCCGCACTTCGGGCAGCTGCGTCTTCCGCTCATGCGGTGAATGATATTCTCGTCCGGCACTTCAATGTTAATGTGAAAGTCCGCGGTCATTCCGCTTTTCCAGCTCTTCTTCCAAGACACCGGCCTGCGGAATCGTACGCGGGAAGCCGTCTAGCACATAACCGTTTTCACAATCCTTCTGCGCTACCGGTCTAACAGCATGGCCACCGTAAAGTTCATCCGGCACGAGGAACCGGCATCCATATAGGTTTTGGCCTGTTTCCCAAGCTCTGTACCGTTCTTGATGTTTTCACGAAAAATATCACCCGTAGATATGTGCGGGATATGCTCTTTTTCCGCAATGCGATCCGCCTGGGTTCCCTTCCCTGCGCCCGGTGCGCCCTAACATGATAATCTTCATCCGTATCCTCTCTGCTTCCCTACGCTCAGCTGTCCAGAAAGCCCTTGTAGTTCCGAACCAGCATCTGCGACTCGATTGCTTTCAGTGTTTTCCAGAATGACGCTGACAATAATGATCAGGCTGGTTCCGCCGAATGATACATCTGCTTTAAACAGCCCGTTGAACATGATCAGGAGTACTCCGACAATGGTCAGCCCGATGGCGCCGATGAAAAATGATATAGTTCAGAATTTTTTGTCAGGGTAATCACTGGTCGGTTTTTCCCGGACGAACCCCGGAATAAAAGCCGCCCTGTTTCTTCATATTATCTGCGATTTCTAGCGGATTAAAGGTGATGGACGTGTAAAAATAAGCAAAGAAAATCAGAAGCAGCACATAGCCGATCAGTCCCAGCGAATACTTCCATGCCGCCGGATTAAACCACATTCCCTGATTCAGATAAAGGGAAAGTTCCGACCAAATTTTCCCGTCCCAGTTAAAAACTGTCCCAGCATCAGCGGCGTCTGGAAAAGAGAAATGGCAAAGATAATCGGCATAACCCCGGCGGTATTAACCTTAAGAGGAATCTCTGCGGAATTTCCGCCAAGCATTCTTCTGCCCTGTAACTTCTTGGCATATTGCACCGGAATTCTGCGCTCCGCCCCGTTTAAGATAACGACGATCACCACCATGGCAATGATGATGGCGACGATCACGATCGCTGCAAGAGCCGCCTGAATCACCCGTTTTATCGGAGGTGAGGACGAATTGATGAAAGAGTCCTGCGACATCCCCGGCATTCTGGAGATAATGTTAATCACCAGAACGATCGAAATTCCGTTTCCAACCCCTTTATCGGTGATGCGTTCTCCCAGCCACATCATCAGTGCACTGCCGGCAGTCGAGAAGCTACAATCTGAACTACCGCAAGCGGATTCCTATCGTCAGAAATCCGCTCTGCCTGTAAAGTTAATTCCCATCACCGTCGACTGCATCACTGCCAACCCGATGGTAATCAGTCTGGTTGCCTGCGTCAGCTTTTTCCGTCCTTCTTCCCCGTCTTTTTGCATTTTCTTCCAGAGAAGGGAAGGCAATGGTTAAAAGCTGGATGATGATGGATGATGTGATATAGGGTGTGATGTTCAGCGCCAGAATCGACATGTTCTCAAAGGAACCGCCGGTAAATACGTTTACAAAACCCAGTGCATTCGTCCCGGAGTTGGAGGCTTTCATAAACCATTCCCGAAAGACTGCTGTGATGCCGGAACCGGAATGGTCGATCCCAGGCGAATCACGATCAGCATTAGAAATGTAAAGAAGATCTTCCTCGAATCTCTTTCGTTTTGAACGCGTTCTTCACAGTGGCAAACATCAGATCACCTCTGCTGTTCCGTCAAGTTCCTCAATCTTCTTTTGGCTGATTCACTGGAATGCATTCACCTTGACGTTTAATTTCTTCGTGAACTCACCGTTTCCAAAGCACCTTCACGCCGTCGTAGGTGTGCCTTGATAATGCCTTTTTCCAGAAGCGTTTCTACTTCCACGGTAGCCCCGTTTTCAAAAACCTTCTAACGCACTCAGATTGATGGCAACAATATTCTTGTGATTTCTGTTCTGGAAGCCCCTCTTGGGAAGTCTTCTGAACAAGGCATCTGACCGCCTTCAAATCCGGTCTGGGTGCGCCGGAACGAGCCTTCTGTCCTGATGACCCTTGCCTGCGGTTTTGCCGTTTCCCGATGCATGTCCGCGGCCTTTTTCTGTAATCTCTCACAGAGCCCTCAGCAGGTCTCAAATTTGATAATTCCATGTTTAACCTCCATCGTGGTTCCTGAGCGTTAAAAGCTTCTTCCCTTCGGGAACTTACGCCTCAACCTCTTCCACCTTCACCATATGCTTGATCTGCTGAATCTGTCCTCTGGTGGAATCGTTATCCGGCAGAACCACACTGCTGTTCAGTTTCTTGAATCCCATGGATTTCACGGTCGCTCTGTGCTTGGGATCGCACCGATCGTGGATTTTACCAGGGTGATTTTTAACTTCTTATCACTCATGACTTTCCTCTCTTTCCTGATCGTCCGTATTAAGCCATTACTTCTACAGACTTGCCACGCATCTTGGCCACTCCTTCCGGAGTCTTCAGTGCTGCCAGACCGTTGATCGTTGCGATGACGACATTCTGTTTATTGTTGGAGCCGAGTGACTTGGTACGAATGTTCTGAATGCCTGCCAGTTCATCAGACGCTTCGTGCAGGGCCTCCCGCACATATACCGGTACCTTCCGGGCTCTTCTTTAACAGAACCTCGGCGGAGCCGATTTGCCGATGAAATCATGGGTAATGGGTGATTTTCATCAAGCGGTACCTCAATCAGGTTCTTCGTCGCATCCTCTTTACCCTTGCGAATGGCATCCGGGATTTCAGTCGCCTTTCCAAGCCGACGCCCACATGCCCGTTGTTGTCGCCTACCAGAACGAGGGCAGTAAATTTCATGTTGCGGCCACCCTTGACGACCTTGGTAACGCGTTTGATAGAACCACTTTGTCCCGGTGAGCTCAAGCTGGCTTGCATCTATGATATTACGTCTCATTGTGATTTCTTCCTCCTTAGAATTCCAGGCCTGCTTTTCTCGCAGCATCCGCCAGTGCTTCTACCTTACCGTGGTAAATAAATCCGCCTCTGTCAAAAACAACGGTTTTAATTCCTTTGTCCATCGCTCTTTTGCGACAGATCTCCGATATAAGCGGCTGCTTCCGTATCGTTGGTGTGTTTCAGCGCACCCTTTACGTCCTTTTTCTACGGTAGAAGCGGCTGCAGGGTCTTCCCTGCTTCGTCGTCAATAATCTGCGCATATACATGAGCGTCACTTCTGAACACGGCAAGACGCGGTCTTTCTGCGGTGCCGCTGAATCTGTTCCTGATTCTCAAGTGCTTCTTTTCACGCACCTTTTTCTTGGATTCTTTCTTTATCATCACGCTCTCCTTTACTTCTTACCGGTCTTGCCGACTTTTACGTCTGATCGTCTCATCCGCATACTTGATGCCCTTGCCCCTATAAGGTTCCGGTCTTCTCTGATCTCTGATGATGGCTGCGAACTGACCAACCGCTTCCTTATCGATCCCCTTCACGATGATGGCCTGTCCGTCTACAACCGTTTCCAGACCTTCGGGATCTTCCAGCTCAACCGGATGCGAATATCCGAGTGTCAGTGTGAGCGTTTTTCCCTTTTTGGCTGCTCTGTAACCGACGCCCTGCACTTCCAGTTTCTTCTCGAAACCGGTATGTACGCCGACAACCATGTTATGCAAAAGACTTCTGGTCAGCCCGTGCAGTGCCTTCGTCCTCTTCTGGTCATCCGGTCTTGTGATTTCGATTTCTCCATTTTTCCTGCTTGATGACCAATTCGTGAGCAAATTCTTCTCCAATGTGCCTTTCGGCCCCTTCACAGTCACCTTATTATTTTCTGCTACCTGAACGGTTACGCCGTCCGGGATCGCGATTGGCATTTTTCCGATTCGTGACATGCCCGTACCTTCCTTTCAATAATTCCAAACAAATGCAGCACTTCTCCGCCGACATTCCAGCGATCTTGCCTTTTTATCCGTCACGATTCCCTGGTTTGTAGAAATGATTGCAATCCCCAATCCGCCGAGTACCCTCGGGAGCTGGTCTTTGGAAGCGTAAACACGAAGTCCCGGTTTGGAAATCCGCTTTAAGCCGGAAATGACTTTTGTCATTTGTCTGCACACGTACTTCAGTGCGATGTGAAGGGTTCTTAAAACCTTCTCATCATCGACTACGTCCAGCTTTTTGATATAACCTTCCTCTAAAGAATATTTTGCAATGTGCAAGCTTCACTCTTGAAGAAGGGACATCTACCGTATCATGCTTTTGCAGAATTTGCATTCCGAATTTCGTGAGCATATCCGCAATAGGGATCATTCATTGCCATGTTAACCTCCTGATTCCTCTCTTTACCAACTAGCCTTCTTCACGCCCGGAATCTGTCCCTTGTATGCAAGTTCACGGAAGCAGATTCTGCAGATTCCAAATTTTCTGAGAACCGAATGCGGACGACCGCAGATTCTGCAGCAGTATAAGCCCTTGTAGAGAACTTCGGCTTCATCTGCTGTTTGCGCTTCATGGATAACTTTGCCATGCTCTTTCTTCCCTCCCTAATCAGTTTGCAAAAGGCATATTGAACAGTCTGAGCAGTTCGCGAGCCTCTTCATCCGTTTTTGCCGTTGTGGTAAAGATGATGTCCATTCCTCTGGTCTTGTCGATCTTGTCGTACTCAATTTCCGGGAAGATCAGCTGTTCCTTGATCCCAAGCGCATAATTGCCTCTGCCGTCAAAAAGAGTTGGCACTCACTCCACGGAAGTCACGGACACGAGGGAAGCGCCAAGTTGACGAGGCGATCTAAAAACTCGTACATTTTTTCACCACGGAGGGTTACCTTGCATCCGATCGGCATTCCTTCTCTGATTTTAAAGTTTGCGATGGATTTCTTAGCCTTGGTATACACCGGCTTCTGCCCGGTGATGATGGTCATATCGTTTGCTGCATTCTCCAGAACCTTCGCATTCTCCTTCGCTTCCAACCGCCATATTCACGACGATCTTGTCAAGCTTCGGTACCTGCATCGCGTTCTTGTATCCGAACTCTTCGTCGTGCAGCCACGATTTCGTTCTGGTATAAGTCTCTGTATCTGCTCACGACTTCTTGCCTTCCTTTCTTTTCGCCGAGGTTACTTCGTCGATCTTTTCACCCGTTGCCTTGGCGTAGCGGTATTTTTTTGCCGTCCTCGATCTTGAATCCGACACGAGTAGGCTTTCCGTTGTGCAGCAGCATCGCGTTTGAAATATCAATCGATGCTTCCACTTCCACGTCCGCCATTCTGGTTGGTCATCGAGGGCTTCTCGTGTTTGGTTACCCTTATGAAGGCCTTCCACAACCACTCTTCCACGTTTCGCATCCACAGACAGAACCTTGCCTTCCGCCGGCTTCTTGTCCTTGTCCTGAACGACCTGCGCAGCTTCCTTACCGGCGATCACGCGCACCATATCGCCCTTTTTTAATCTTCATTGCAGCCATCGTGACCTCCTTACAGTACTTCCGGAGCCAGAGACAAAATCTTCATGTACTTTTTCTCACGAAGCTCTCTTGCTACGGGTCCAAAAATACAGGGTTCCTTCGTTGTTTCCGTCCTCGTTGATGATGACTGCAGCATTCTCATCAAAGCGGATATAGGAACCGTCCTTACGACGGGTCTCCTTCACAGTACGAACCACCACTGCCTTGACCACATCGCCCTTTTTGACAACGCCGCCCGGTGTTGCTTCTTTGACCGAAGCAGTAATCCTGTCACCGATTCTTGCATATCTTCTCGTCGAGCCGCCCATGACCCGGATGCACAGAAGTTCTCTGGCGCCGGTATTATCAGCGACCTTCAGTCTGCTTTTCCTGCTGTACCATGTTAATCTCCTTCTTATCAATTACTTCGCACGTTCCACGATCGATACCAGTCTCATCTCTTATCCTTGGAAATCGGCTTCGTCTCCATGACTCTGACGGTATCTCCAACATGGCACTCATTGTTTTCGTCATGCGCCTTTAATTTATAGGTTCTCTTTACAATCTTCTTGTAGAGCGGATGCTTTTCATGATGTTCAATGGAAACGACGATGGTCTTATCCATTTTGTCGCTGGTAACCTTACCGACACGGACTTTTCTTAGATTTCTTTCCACGGTATTCCCCTTTCTCCGTTAGGGCTTTCTGCGCGTTAGCCTTCATGGTAATGGCCGTGATTGATCCGCGCGATATTCTTTCTGACTGCAGTGATTCTCGCCGTGTTGTCCAGCTGATTGGTCGCATGCTGAAATCTCAGATTGAAAAGCTCCTTCTTTGCCAGCAACAGTTCTTCTCTCAGAGCCGCCTCGTCTTTCGCGTTCAGCTCCTTTATATAATCCTGTCTCTTCATTTCGACACACCGCCTTCCAGATCCGCTTTTGAAACAATCTTGCATTTGCAGGGAAGCTTATGAGTTGCCAGACGCAGAGCTTCCTTTGCATCTGTCTCCGAAACGCCGCCGATCTCAAACATAACACGTCCCGGTTTTACCACTGATACCCAGTATTCTACGAGTGCCTTTTCCAGAACCCATACGAGTCTCCGCCGGCTTCGCTGTCACAGGCTTATCCGGGAAAATTTTTGATCCAAACCTGTCCGCCTCTCTTGATAAAACGTGTCATTGCCACACGGGCAGCCTCAATCTGATTGGAACGAATCCAGCAGGGTTCCAAAGCAACAATTCCATATTCACCGTGAGAAATCGTTGTACCACGGCTGGTCTTATATTGCCATCGTGCCGCGGAACGTCTTGCGGTGCTTTTACTCTTTGGCATTAACATGATTATTTCTCCTCCGTTGTATCAAGCGCCGGGTTCTCCTTCTTCAGGACTTCCCCTTGTAAATCCATACCTTTACGCCGACTTTTGCCGTATGTGTATTTGCTTCCGCAAAACCGTAGTCAATGTCAGCTCTCAGTGTCTGCAGCGGAATGGTTCCCTCGCTGTGAAAATTCGGTACGGGCGATATCCGCACCGTCAAGCCTGCCTCCGCAGGAAGCCTTGATACCGAGTGCATCGGTCTTCATCGTTCTGGACATGCAGGACTTCATCGCTCTTCTGAAAGAGACACGATTCTCCAGCTGTCCTGCAATATTCTCCGCCACCAGCTGAGCATCCTTATCCGGCTTCTTGACCTCCTTGATGTCGATCATCATCTTCTTGCCGGTCAGCTTGGTCAGCTGTTTCTGAGTATTCTCAATTTCGCTCCGCCCTTACCGATCACAACACCCGGCTTTGCCGTGTAAACAATGACCTTAACGCGGTCGCTTGCGCGCTCGATGTCGATCTTGGAAACGCCTGCGGAATATAACTTTTTCTTAAGGAACTTCCGGATGTTATAGTCTTCCACCAGGTTATCCGCAAAATCACCTTCTGCATACCATCTGGAATCCCAGTCAAAATAACACCTACCTCAGTCCATGAGGATTAACTTTCTGTCCCATTAAAATTATTCTCCTTTCTCATCCAGCACAATGGTTAAATGACTCATTCTCTTCTCGATCCTGTAAGCTCTTCCCTGTGCTCTGGGCTGAATCCTCTTCATGATCGGACCATTGTTTGCGAAGCATTCCGCAATATAAAGGCTGTTCCGGTTGATTCCCTTTAAACTCCGCATTCGCTGCTGCGGAAGAAAAGAAGCTTGAAAATCACACTGGATGCATATCTGGGATTGTATTGCAGGATGGCAAGTGCGGTATTTACATCTTTGCCGCGGATCGCGTCCATCACAAAAGCATGCCTTCTGAACCGGAATTCTGGCATAGGACGGCTTTTGCATGAGGACGATTCTCTCTGTTTTCCTGATTTCTATCATGTTTGTACTGGCTTCTATGTTGTTTCGCCATGAAAACCTCCTTCGTCTTACGCCGTCTTATTTGGCTGCCGTCTTCTTCTCGGCTCCGGCGTGTCCTCGATACGTTCTGGTGGGAACGAATTCTCCCAGCTTATGTCCTACCATGTCTTCTGTGATATATACCGGGATGTGTTTTCTGCCGTCATGAACTGCAATCGTATGTCCGACAAAAGACGGAAAAATCGTCGAGCGGCGTGACCAGGTCTTAATCACCTGCTTTTTGATTGGCCGCATTCATGGCTTCCACTTTCTTTTAAAAAAGGCTTTCATCGGCGAAAAGGGCCCTTTTTCAATGATCTTGACATTGTCATCCTCCTCTTACTTTACCCTGTCTGCCGTCTCTTCTTCTGACAATCAGCTTATTCGAAGCCTTCTTCGACTTTCTGGTCTTGTATCCCAGTGCCGGCTTGCCCACGGTGTGCACGGTCCCGGACGTCCTACCGGAGCCTTTCCTTCACCACCGCCGTGCGGTGATCGTTCGGGTTCACGACCGAACCTCTGACAGTCGGACGGATGCCCATGTGGCGGATCCTTCCTGCTTTTCCATAATTGATCAGACTGTGGTCAATGTTTCCTACCGTTCCAATGGTTGCTCTGCAGGAGATCGGAACCATTCTCATTTCTCCGGAAGGAAGCCTGAGCGTTGCATACTTGCCTTCCTTCGCCATCAGCTGCGCTGCGTTACCCGCGCTTCTGACCAGCTGTCCGCCTCTGCCGGGATAAAAGCTCGATGTTATGAATATCCGTACCAACCGGAATATTCTCCAGCGGGAGGCAGTTGCCGACACGAACTTCCGCCGTCGGCCCGTTCATAACCTTCATGCCGTCGGTCAGGCCGGCAGGAGCCAGAATATAGCTCTTTTCGCCATCCTCATAGCAGATGAGGGCAATATTGGCGGTTCTGTTCGGATCATATTCCACACCGATGACCTTGGCGGAAATGCCGTCCTTTGTTCTCTTAAAATCAATCAGTCTGTGCTTCCTGCGGTTTCCGCAACCCCTGTGTCTTACCGTGATTTTCCCCTGGTTGTTTCTGCCTGCAGTTTTGTTGAGTGATACCAGCAGCGATTTTTCCGGGGTCTTCTTGGTGATTTCGGAGAAATCGGAACCGGTCATATGTCTTCTGGACGGTGTGTACGGTCCGTACTTCTTAATTCCCATTGTTATACCTCTTTCGTTATCTGCAGCATCCCGGGCTGCAATAATTTTGTTTCATCAGGAAGTTCTCGATCTTACAGTCCCTGATAAACCTCGATCTCCTTGCTGTCATCCGTCAGCTTAACAATTGCCTTCTTGGTCTTTGCGGTAAACCCGACCGCCATGCCGCGGCGTTTTTTCTTGCCGTCAATATTCATCGTGTTCACGCGCAGAACCTTGGTTCCCTCAAATGTCTTTTCTACCGCTTCCTTGATCTGTGTCTTATTGGCCTGCGGATGGACGAGGAAGGTATATTCCTTGTTCTCCATCATGCCCATGCTCTTTTCCGTCAGGACCGGTTTCAGGATGATATCGTAAATTCCCAGTGCAGCCATTAGATAAATACCTCCTCAATCTTCGCAACCGCTTCCTTCGTGACCACGAGTGTCTTTGCGTTCATGATGTCGTATACATTGATCAGATCACTGACAGAGGTTTTTCACGCCCGGAAGGTTTCTCGCGGAGAGGATGACGTTCTGATCGTTATCCCCGATTACCACGTAGGGTTGCCTTCTGCCCTTGATATTCTTCATCACTTCGGCAAAAGCCTTGGTTTTCTTCTCTTCCATTTTCAGCTCGTCCAGAACGATAATGCTTCCCTTCTGAACTTTATCCGTCAAGGCCCCTTTCAGCGCCGCTCTCTTTTCTTTCTTGTTCATTTTAAAAGAATAATCTCTCGGAACCGGAGCGAAGACTACGCCGCCGCCCGTCCACTGAGGAGATCTGGTCGAACCCTGTCTGGCATGACCGGTTCCCTTTTGTCTCCAAGGCTTTCTGCCTCCTCCGGAAACTTCCGAACGGGTCTTGGCCTTCTGTGTTCCCTGGCGTCTGTTGGCAAGCTGCTGCTTTACCGCCATATAGATCAGGTGCTCATTGACATCCGCGCCGAAAATCTCATCATTCAATTCGATATTTCCGACTTCGTCGCCCTTCATATTGTAAACAGATACTTTTGCCATCTGTCTGTTCCTCCTTCTTTATCAAATGTCCGCTCTCGTGGTTTCCTTGATGGTAACAAGGCCCTTTCTCGGACCGGGTACGGCGCCCTTTACCAGAATCAGGTTTTTATCTGCATCTACACGGACAACCTCCAGATTCTGCACCGTGATTTTCTCACTTCCCATGTGTCCGGGCATGCCTTCCCCTTAAACACGCGGCTCGGATCGGAAGAAGAACCGTTGGATCCCTGATGACGATGGAATTTGGAACCGTGAGCCATAGGACCTCTGTGCTGTCCGTTCTTCTTCACGGCGCCCTGGAATCCTTTTTCCCTTGCTGATCGCAGTTGTGTCTACGTGATCTCCCGCCGCAAAGATATCGGCCTTAATCTCGGCTCCGGTCTGATATTCCTGCGCATTTTCAAAACGGAATTCTCTCACGAATTTCTTGCCTTCCACGCCTGCCTTTTTGAAGTGGCCTTCCTGTGGCTTGTTGATTCCGTGAATGAACTTCACCTGCTTCTTGCCTGCCTTGTTGCGGTTGACCTTCCTGCCCAGCTTGTCAATGAAGCCTACCTGCACTGCAGAATAGCCGTCATTTTTCCACTGTCTTGATCTGTGTAACCACGCAGGGTCCTGCTTCCAGAACGGTTACCGGAATCAAGCTTCCGTCTTCATTGAAGATCTGTGTCATGCCGATCTTCGTTGCCAAAAATCGCTTTCTTCATTCTTGTTTGCCTCCTAATCCCGCCTGTCTTTCCATGCGAAAAAGCTCTGTTCTCCCATGTCTCTTGCGGGCATTTTCTTCCTACAGCGGATCCGGACCAATACCAGCCGTTTACATGCTTCGCATGTCCAGTGTTTACGGCTTTTCCGAACGATAGATTCTTTGTGGTTACCTTTTACCAATCGTTCGGCTTTTCGGTATTTCGAATCATACTAGCAGGAGGTGATGGATAGTTGCTTATTTCATCTTGATATTGATATATACGCCCGCAGGCATTTCCAGCCTTTGCAGCGCATCTACCGTCTTGGGGGTGGGGGAGATGATGTCGATCAGTCTCTTGTGCGTTCTCTGCTCGAACTGCTCCCTCGAATCCTTGTACTTATGAACCGCACGAAGGATGGTCACAACTTCTTTCTTGGTAGGAAGCGGAACCGGTCCGGAAACCCTCGATCCGTTCTTCTTCACGGTCTCGATGATTTTTCTTTGCGGACGCGTCCACCAGATTGTGATCATACGCCTTCAGGGTGATTCTCATGATTTGATTTGCCATAAAAAGTCGCCTCCTTATTCGCACTGTTTTTAACAGCTAGTACGACAAGCGGTGACTGTACACTCTCCCGTGTGTTTCCTGACTGAAAAACAAAAGCGGATTCTATCTTCCGCTTTCAGTACCCTGCGGATCACACGTCGTTTCCATAGATTATGGACCGTTGCAAGTACAGTGACCTGTCGTCATGATTCTTGAGGGTTCCCCTGTCGCTGCAATCTGGGTGATAATGGCTTATCCCCCGGGTTCCCTCCTGACTTTCGCTCCACGGAATGACCGCTCCACTGGACAGAGCGCAACCTCACGCTTCACAGCTATCAGATGCACAGCAATGGTTATTTTACTCGGAATCAACGGTTCTCGCAAAGATTTTTATAAAACGGCTTTTGATTGAAAACTAGGTAATTTAAATCAATTAACCTGGATTTTTATTTATTCTTTTCTGCAAAAAGAACCGCCCTAATCCTCATGCGCTCTACGTCCATGGTGATCAGGCGGTCCCTTTTATAAAAACTCTTCTCCTGCATTGGAGTTTAGAAGAATATCCTATGCTGAAACTGGTCCTTTCCCTCCCTGGCGTACTGTTTTCAATATAATCCTTCATGCGGATCAACCGGTTGGCAATATGATTCGGAATATCTTGCTGAAGAAATTTCTTGGCTCGCTCTGCGACTTCATCCAATTTAGTCGGACCTGCAGACATTCTGGAAGTTATCGCGCGAATTTCTTTTTGAGATTCTATTGTATGTTTTGCATAATCCACGGTATCGTGGACTTCTTTCTCATATAACTTTTGCGATTTTTGCAAATTCCAAATCCAACTGCTTCAGTTGCTCTTCTCTTTCTTTTTGGAATTTCTCCAATTCCATTTCTTCCACCACCGATTCGCCTTCCGCTTTTTCCCTGCATGATTTCATCGTATCGGTTTGCGTACGCTTTTAAGTACTCCAGCATTTCATCCTTTACACAGGAATCAATTGAGACTTATCGCCTCTTCGTTTCATCACCTCATCCAATAAGGAGGCTCTACGCTGTTCTACTTCCTCTATCTGCGGGAACTCCCGCAAGGATCTCACTTAATTCTTTCGTGTGGTTCCCCCTAAACTTTTTATGTTCTTCCGCCCACTTTCTCAGGTCCTCCCATGTATATCTACAGGTAATTCGACACCATCCTTTCTCGCGGAATTGCTCTTAACATTCTTAACCTCTCTTGCGGGGTCAATCGGTCCGTTTAACAGCGACTGTTCGTATGCAATAACTCTACTATAATAATTATGGCTGATTCTCATTGCCAGGCTCCTTTTCCATGAATTGTATACGATCCGCACCCTCTGTTTTCCTCTACCAACTGCTAAGAGGAAACCGCTTCAGGTAATTAGAATATCGGACGAAACCGCCTCTTCCATTACGGAGTACTTCCCATGCGCCCGAAGAATCGGACGCCGAAACCGTCACTAAAGGCTTTATCTGATGCGTACTTCCATGCATCCCGAAAAATCGGAATTGACGCAGAACCTTCTCTTTTCACCGCCCTGGATATTTTGCTACTATGAACTGAGTCGGATTCTCGCTCTGTATGAGCTAAAACACATCCGGAGAAGGCACCTGCGAAAACGAGCGCAAGTGCTTTTGATACATAAATCGTGAGGAATTTGGCAAAAAAACAAGGAGATTTTTCCATGTGGGTAGCGGACAACTGGAAGAGCTATGAAGTGATCGACTGCTCCGGCGGAGAAAAACTGGAGCGGTGGGGGGATTTTATCCTGCAAAGACCGGATCCGCAGGTGATCTGGCACACGAAAAGAGCCGCTGCGGAGTGGAAGCATCCGAACGGAATCTATCACCGTTCCAGCCGTGGCGGAGGCGAGTGGGAGTTTCACCATCTTCCGCAGAATGGACCATCCCCTATTCCTCTTTGACCTTCCATCTGAAGCCTTTTAAATTCAAGCATACCGGGATTTTTCCGGAGCAGGCGGTGAACTGGGAGTGGTGTTCTTCTTTGATCCGGAAGAGGAAGCAAGAGGCGCCAAAGCGGGAGGTTCGTGTGCTGAACCTGTTTGCCTACACCGGCGGAGCCACTGCCACCGCCCTGTCTGCAGGTGCAGCCGTTACGCATGTCGATGCTTCCAAAGGGATGGTGAATTGGGCAAAAGAAAATGCCACCTCATCCGGTCTTGCTCATTGTCCGGTCAGGGTGGCTGGTTGACGATTGTATGAAGTTTGTGGAACGGGAAATCAGGCGGGGAATACCTACGACGGAATCATCATGGATCCGCCATCTTACGGCAGGGGGCCCGGCGGTGAGGTCTGGAAAAATCGAGGATAGCATCTATCCTTTTCTTGTCAAAACTGTGCAGCTACTCAGTGACGACCCTCTTTTTCCTGATCAATTCTTATACAACGGGACTGCAGCCCGCTGTGCTTGGCTATCTGCTGCATTCCCTACTGGATCCGGTCAAAAAAGGACAGATCGAAGCCGGTGAAATCGGTCTGCCCGTACGTGCCTCTTCCCTCATCCTGCCCTGTGGTGCCAGCGGAAGATGTGCATTCTAAAATGTGACTCCGCCCTGCAGTGCCGGCGGAAGACGTACGTTCTAAAATGTGACCCTGCCCTGTGGTGCCAGCGGAAGATTGCGTTCTAAAAAGGGGAACCTGCCTGTCCTCACTTTTCTCCTGCGTCAATTCTCTCCCTGATCTGCAGCATGTGATTGTCCAGCTGGCTGACCAGCTCGGCACTGATCTTCATTTCTTCGGAGATGGCGTCCGCATCCGCGATGTCCGCTCTTTTGTATTTGAGCTGATGGTCGAGGCTGGCCCAGAAATCCATGGCGATGGTGCGGAACTGTACCTCAACCTTCATATACTCCTTCTCCTTCATCAGGAAAATCGGCACCATGACAATGAGATGGAGAGAACGGTATCCGTTATTCTTGGGCTGAATGATATAGTCCTTTTCCTGAATGACCAGAAGATCATCCTGCATCTTCAGCGTGCTGGCCAACAGATAAATATCATCTATAAAAGAGCAAACCACCCTTACCCCTGCAATATCATTCAGGTTGTCCCGGATGCTCTGATAAGACACCTCATATCCGTGCGAACATAGTTTGTCATAAATGCTCTGCGGCGATTTCAATCTGCACCGAATGGACTCAAACGGATTCCGCTGGAACTTGAGCGACATTTCGCTGCTCAAGACCTCCAGCTTGGTGATCATCTCCGTCATCGCACACTCATACTTCATCATCAGCAGCTGCAATTCTTCGCATTCATTGGGTAAATGCAGCGTCTGTGCGATTTCAGGTCGGAGATTACTTTCATTCCATGAAAACGGTTATGCAGTCCATACGCCGTATTCTTTTGCAATTCCATCGTCTCCCGGTCCTCTCCTGATGCCTGAACATGTGCAAGTGATTTTTCACTACCGCTTCCTTCTAACGACTTGGATGATAGAAGGATCCCTGTACCAAAATAGACGCAAGCACTCTTATCCTACGGGCTGACGGCTTTTTGATACTACTATTATGATATCATAAATGATTTTTCCTGAATACAGGCGATTGCGCTCTCTGCGATGTTTTAACCGGTTTTTTACCGGATTCGTCGCAGATTCGCTTCTTTATTTTTCGGAAAAAGAAGCTTCGAATAAACCGGGAACGGCCAATATTTTTCGTCTGTAATTGCCTCCAGCTGATCTGCTGCCAGTCGGCAGGATTCCATGTCCTTTACAATAATCCGGTGATAATAATGCATGGCTTCTTCGTTGTTCTCCGGAATCTTCTCCATGTCCGCTTCCAGCTTCTGCGTGGCAGAGAGCAGTTCGTCGGTCAGCTTGGCGCTTTTTGTACAGATTTCCGTCTCGTAAGCCATCGGCATCTGCGCATTCCTCAGATCCCCCATCCGTCTGCACAGCTCTGCTGTATAGGAAGAAACGGCCGGCAGAATCTGCCTGCGAATCATATCGTCCATGGTTCTGGCTTCGATCGCGATCTGCGCATTATAGGTATTGACATGGATGTTGTAACGCGCATGCAGCTCTTCCTCTGTGTAAATCCCATTTTTACAAACAACTCTACGTTCCTGGGATCGACATACTTGGGAAGTGCTTCCGCCGTGGAAGTCAGGTTGGACAGGCCGCGCCTCTTTGCCTCCTCCACCCAGGAAACGTCATAGCCGTTGCCGTTGAAAACAATTCTCTGGTGCTCCGTGAGCGTCTTCTTGATGAGCGCCTGCAGGTCTTTCTGCAAATCCTACTCTTTTCCAGAACCTCCGCAAAGCCTCTCAGTTCCTGCGCCATAATGGTATTGAGCGCGATATTCGGGCCGGAGATCGACTGCGAACTTCCCAGCATACGGAACTCGAATTTATTGCCGGTGAAAGCCATCGGCGAAGTTCGATTGCGATCGGTGTTATCCATCGGAATCGGCGGCAGGGTATCGATCCCGATGAGCAACTGCCGTTTTCCCTGGTCATGAAAAGTTTTTGCCCTGAATAATGGATTCAACCACTCCTCCAGCTCATCCCCCAGAAAGATGGAAATGATGGCGGGCGGTGCTTCCTGAGCCCCCAGTCTATGGTCGTTGCCCGCAAAGGCAACGGTTGCGCGGATGGCCTCCTGGTATTCATCTATCCCCTTGATAAAGGCCGCCAGGAAGAGAAGGAACTGCGCGTTCTGGCTCGGAGTGGAACCGGGACGAAGCAGGTTCTTGCCGGCGTCCGTCGCCAGTGACCAGTTGTCGTGCTTGCCGCTGCCGTTGACCCCGCATAGGGTTTTTTCATGAATCAGGCAGGCGAAATGATGTCTTCCCGCCACCCTCTTCATCATTTCCATCGTAATCTGGTTTTTGATCCGCTGCCTGATTGGCGTCGGAATAGATGGGTGCCAGTTCGTGCTGGGACGGTGCCACCTCATTATGCTTGGTTTTGGACAGAACGCCGACCTTCCAGAGTTCCGTGTCCAACTCCTGCATAAAGGCGGACACACGCGGCTTGAGCTGTCCGAAATAATGGTCTTCCAGTTCCTGCCCCTTAGGCGGCTGGTTCCCAAAGAGGGTACGACCGGTCAGACGCAGATCTTCTCTCTGATTGTACAGATCCTTGTCCAGTAAAAATATTCCTGCTCCGGCCCGCACTGCGCAATGACCTTCTTGGTTGTTTTGTCGCCGAAAAAGCCTCAGGATTCGGACAGCCTCCCTGGACAGGGCTTCCATGGATCTCAACAGTGGCGTTTTTCTTGTCCAGTGCCTGGCCGCCATAAGAGCAGAAAACGGTCGGGATATAAAGGGAACGGTCTTTGACAAAGGCATAGGAAGTCGGATCCCAGGCGGTATACCCTCTGGCTTCAAAGGTGGCTCTGAGTCCTCCCGAAGGAAAAGAGAAGCGTCCGGCTCTCCCTTCACCAATTCTTTACCGGAGAACTCCATTACCACCGTTCCGTCGCCTTTTGGTTCGATAAAGCTGTCATGCTTTTCCGCTGTCACGCCGGTCATGGGCTGGAACCAGTGGGTGAAATGGTGGCCCCCTTTCCAGCGCCCACTGTTTCATGGCTTCCGCAATCTCATTGGCCACCTGCAGATCCAGCTGCTCCCCGTTTTCCACACAGGTTTTCCACGCCTTGAAGGTGGCTCCGGAAAGCCTTTCCTTCATGGTCTCTTCATTAAATACCATGCTGCCGAACAGTTCCGGTAAAGATTGGTACCTTTCGTTTTCCATGATTTCTCCTTTATATTTCTACCCTGATCCGATCCAGATGCCAGATTTCATCGACATATTGTTCAATCGTACGATCGGAAGAAAAATTTGCCTGACGAGAAGGTATTCAGCATTGCCATCTGTGCCCAACGCTTTTGATCCTGATAGGCTTCCCTCACCCTCTGCTGGGCATCCGCATAGGATTCAAAATCTGCCAGGATGAAGTACCGATCCGCCCTGGAGAAATTCTTAGTGGTCATGAGAGAATCGTAAAGCGGACGGAAGAGCTCCTTATCTTTTGCAAATGTCCCGTCGATCAGGCGATCCACCACCATTTTTACATTCGGATCCGTCTGATAGATGCGTACCGGATCATACCCTCCGTCTCTTTCATAGGCAATGACCTGGTCGGAAGTCAGGGCCAAAAATAAAGGCGTTTTCCTTCCCCACTTCGTCGACAATCTCCACGTTAGCGCCGTCCATTGTGCCGATGGTCAGCGCACCGTTTAACATCATCTTCATATTGCCCGTCCCGGATGCTTCCTTTGAGGCGGTGGAAATCTGCTCCGACACATCCGCCGCTGCAAAGATAATCTCCCCATTGGAGACCCGGTAGTCTTCGATAAACACCACCTTGATCTTTCCGCCGATCGACTCATCCTGATTGATGACATCCGCAACGGAATTGATCAACTTAATCGTAAAGCTGGCATTGGCATAACCGGCTGCCGCCTTGGCACCGAAGATAAAAGTTTCCGGGTGGAAATTCATTTTCGGATGCGCCTTCAAGGTCTCGTAGAGGTAGATGACATGCAGGATGTTGAGCAGCTGCCTCTTATATTCGTGGAGCCTCTTCACCTGCACATCAAAGATGGAATCCGGATCTACGACGATTCCGTTGTGTTCCAGGATATAAGACGCAAGACGCACTTTGTTCTTTCTCTTGATCTCCATGAATTCCCGCTGCGCCTTCTCCTGCACGGCAAACCGTTTCAGCTTGACTAACTGCGGCAGATCGGTGACAAAGGCATCCGATCCCAGCTTCTTCGTGATCCATTCTGTCAGCAGGGGATTGGCATGCACAGAAATCTTCTCTGCGTGATCCCGTTCGTCTTATTATTAAACTTCTCCGGCATCATCTCATAGAAGTCCTTGAGTTCTCTCTTTTTCAGGATCTCCGTATGAAGTTTCGCCACACCGTTCACGGAATAGCTGCCGACAATCGCCAGATGTGCCATCTTGATCTGGTTGTCGTACATGATGGCCATGCTGCGCACCTTGTCCTGCACCGCGTTTTTGGGAAGATCCGCATAAGTATGCATGATCTGCTCTACAAACCTGCGGTTGATCTCTTCCACGATCTGATAAACGCGCGGAAGCAGCCTTTGGGAACAGATCCTGCGGCCATTTCTCCAGCGCCTCCGCCATAATCGTATGGTTGGTATAACAGCAGGTATTGGTCGTTACATGCCAGGCTTCCTCCCACCCCAGACCGTACTCGTCGATCAGAATCCGCATCAGTTCCGCCACCGCTACCGTCGGATGCGTGTCATTCAGCTGAAAGACATTTTTTTCGTGAAATTTACGCACATCATCATGCTTCCTCAAATACCGCTGAATGGCGGTCTGTACCGAGGCGGAGATGAAAAAGTACTGCTGTTTCAGTCTCAGTTCCTTGCCTGCGACATGTTCGTCATTCGGGTACAGCACCTCGCAAAGCTGGCTGGCCAGATTCTCCTGTTCGATGGCTCTCTGGTAGTCCCCCTTGTCAAAAGAATCCAATTGAAAGCACTCGATCGGTTCGGCGTCCCAAATGCGAAGTGTGTCTACCACACCGTTTCCGTAACCTACAATCGGCAGATCATAAGGAACCGCACGCACAACCTGGGCATTTTCCTGCCTGAACTGCATCTCTCCGTTTTCGTCTGTATAAGTGGTGACACTAGCCGCCGAATTTCACTTCTTTGGCATATTCCGGCCTGCGAGTTCTAGTGGATTGCCATGCTCCAGCCAATTATCCGGCTTCTCACCTGGTAGCCGTCCTCGATTTTTGTTTGAACATGCCATAGCGATAACGAATGCCGCAGCCGTAGGCATAATAATTCAGCGTGGCAAGAGAATCCAGAAAACAGGCGGCCAGTCTTCCCAGTCCTCCGTTTCCCAGTGCCGGATCCGGTTCCTGATCCTCTATGAGATTGATGTCAATGCCGATTTCCTTTAGAGCCTTCTTCACCGCCTGATAGGCCTGCATATTGATCAGGTCGTTTCCGAAGAAGCGCCCCATCAGAAACTCCATCGACATGTAATAGACCGTCTTCGGATCCTGTTCCATGGAAGCACGCTGTGTCTTCATCCAATGGTCAATCACCGCATCCTTCAGCGCATAGGCAGCTGCAGTGTAGAGCTGCAGTTCACTCGCTTCCTTCATCGTAATCCGAAAAAGCGTCTTGATATTATACTCCACACTTCTCTTAAACATTTCTTTTATCCAGCTGCTCGTGCTGCTTTGCTATCATTTCCACCTCCTATATATGTTCCCTATAAATACCACCCATCATTTTATCGCATTCTGCGCCGTACTGCTACCCCTTCCAAAATCCAGTGATTCCGTCCGGCTCCCCTGTGCTTCTATTTCTTTTTTTACCGAATGATAGACTTTTTGGAAGAAAAAGAGAGACAGCAACAACGAGAGGGATTCCGCAATCACAAAAGAGAACCAGATTTTATTGACGTCCCCCGTCAGCGACAGAAGATAGGCGACCGGAATCAGCACGCCCAGCTGACGCGCAACGAAACCACCAGGGCATAGAAACTGCGGAAAAAATGCCTGAAAGGCCGCGGCAAGCACAATCGACGCCGCAGCAACCGGAAAGTGGAGAGATGATCCGCAGCGCCGGAATTCCCAGGCTCATCATGTGAGCGGAAGCATGAAAAGAGCTGCAAAGGGGACGCGGCGCCAGCTGCATGACCAGCGTTCCGATGACCATGACGAAGAGTGCCACCTTGACGGCAAATACCAACGTTTCTTGATCCTCCGGCTCTTGCCCGCTCCGTAATTATAGGCAAGCACCGGGATCATGCCGTTGTTCAGCCCGAAAACCGGCATGAAAAAGAAGCTCTGCAACTTAAAGTAAGCACCGAATACCGCGGTTGCCGTGCTGGAAAAACCCCATCAAAATCAGATTCATCAGGTAGGTCATCACGGAGCCGATGCTGACCATCAAAATGGACGGCACACCGACATAATAGATTTTGCCGATCGTTTCTTTTTCCGGATGAAGAATGTCCCGCAGTCTTAGATGAATTTCATGGTTCCAATGCCGATTGAGCAGGATGCCGATGCAGGCCGCCACAATCTGACCGATGACGGTCGCTGTAGCCGCACCCGCCACTTCCATCCTCGGGCAGCCAAACCATCCGAAGATCATGATCGGGTCCAGGATCAGATTGATGATGGCGCCAGCCATCTGCGAAAACATGCTGAGCAGTGTCTTTCCGGTTGACTGTAATAAACGCTCACATGTGATTTGCAGGAAACAGCCGATGGATAAGACCGCTACGATTCGGGTATAATCCACGCCATATTGCAATATTTCGGGCTGATTCGTTTGTGATGCAATAAAAAAAGGCCCGAAAAACAGTCCGATCCCGGCAAAAAGCCATAAAACTCAAGAGCGCAAGGAAAAGTCCGGCATTTGCTGCATGATCCACCTGCTTCTGATCCCTTTCTCCCAGGGGCTCTGGACAGCAAGGCGTTCATTCCTACGCCGGTACCGGTCGCCACCGCAATCATCAGGTTTTGCAGCGGAAAAAGACAGTGTCACCGCTGTCAGCGCTTCCTCCGATACTTGCGCAACAAAAATGGAATCCACGACATTGTAGAGTGCCTGTACAACATGGAAGCCATCATCGGCAGCGACATGGAGACAATGAGCAGCTTCACCGGCATCGTTCCCATCTTGTTTTCTCGTAGTTCAGACATTTGTTTCTTTCTTTCCTTCCTATCCTATGAATGACATTCCTCAGATCAAAGGGATCCCTGTGCAAAAAGCACCAAAATTCTTCTGACTTCGATACTTTTGATCCTTGTATCATGGTAGAATAATAGAGTTGCCAATCGGCTGATTAGAATGAAAATCTCAAGAGTTCTATCATTATAACACACGTTCGGAGGTAGAAAACAATGAAGAAAAACAGTCCTGCTTCTCCTCTCCGCTCTGATCATCAGCGGAACCATGAATTTGAATGTATGCAGCAAAAAAAGCAGCAGGCAGGGCGAGAACTCCTAAAACTCTTACCCGGCAGACCGTCCCCGTCAGCTCTTATTCCCTATCGATCACTCCTGAGCAGGCGGTTCAGGCTGCTCACCAGTTATACCAGCAAGGCGGGCTCGGCGCACAGGATGCCTACAATCGGGTTTGTGCCATTCTAAATTCTCTCATTGCAGATCCGAACAATTATGCTGCCATCGTGCAAAAGGATCTTTTTGTCCATGCAGAGCGGATTCGCTGCGCAGACCGGTGTCAAAACGAATTTCTCCATGGATGACACCGTAAAAACTTGCAAGGAGCCTCTATGAAGCTGCCGGTCTGGATTCGATTGCCGCCCTAAAAAGAGTGCAGACCAAGATGGCGGAATTCAAGGCCAATCCTCTGCCGTCTCTCAGATTGTCGGTCAGGATCTCAAATTTGTAAATCAGAGAGTCATCTCCAAACCTCTTTAACCGCAGCACAGATTGCGCAGAGCAGTTATGCCGCTCTTCTGAAAGCAGGATTTACATCCGAAGAAGCTTTTCAGATGGTACAAAACCAACCTTCCGGCTCTTTCCGCTCTGGTCGGTCAGTAAGATTCTTTTTCAGAAGCAAGGTGCGGAACATCACCGGACGGCTCACATAGAAGCTACCCATCTTCCGGCCGTTTACTGCTCCACGTCAAAGATCTGACGACTTCCATCCAAGCGATGTCTGCATGGAAAAAGGCTTCCGGTATATGCTCGAAGCCTTTTTCAGGTCCCTCTCCTAAGAGAGAAGGAATTTCCATATCTGAGAATAAGATTACTCGATAATGGTAGCCACACGGCCGGATCCAACCGTACGTCCGCCTTCACGGATAGCGAAGGTAAGACCCTGCTCCATTGCGATCGGGTGAATCAGTTCGATCGTCATTTCTACGTGGTCACCAGGCATGCACATTTCGGTTCCCTGCGGAAGATCGCAAACACCAGTTACATCCGTGGTTCTGAAGTAGAACTGGGGTCTGTAATTGTTGAAGAAAAGGAGTGTGACGTCCACCTTCATCCTTGGTCAGAACGTAAACCTGAGCCGTAAACTTCTGTGGCAGGTAACGGTTCCGGGGCAGCAACAACCTGTCCTCTCTCAATGCCGTCACGGTCTACACCACGAAGCAGAATACCTACGTTATCACCGGCCTCTGCATAATCCAGCGTCTTGCGGAACATTTCGATACCAGTTACAACGGACTTGGTTGTCTCTTCCTTGATACCGACAATTTCCACTTCATCGGACATGTGAAGCTGACCTCTCTCACACGACCGGTAGCAACGGTACCACGACCGTAATGGTGAATACGTCCTCAACGGGCATCAGGAACGGCTTATCAATATCTCTTCGGATCCGGAATCTAAGAATCAACGGTATCCATCAGCTCCATGATCTTGTCGCCCCATTCGGACTTGGGATCTTCCAGAGCCTTCAGAGCAGATCCGCGAACGATCGGTGTATCATCACCCGGGAAATCATATTCGTTCAGCAGATCACGAACTTCCATCTCTACCAGGTCAAGCAGTTCCGGATCGTCAACCATATCACATTTGTTCAGGAAAACAACGATGTAAGGAACACCTACCTGACGAGCCAGAAGCACGTGCTCCTTGGTCTGCGCCATTACACCGTCAGTAGCTGCTACTACCAGGATGGCGCCATCCATCTGTGCTGCACCGGTGATCATGTTCTTGACATAGTCAGCGTGTCCGGGGCAGTCCACGTGTGCATAGTGTCTCTTTGCCGTCTCATATTCGATGTGAGCCGTAGAAATGGTGATTCACGTTCTCTTTCCTCGGGTGCCTTATCGATCTGATCGAACGGTACGGCAGGATCTACACCGAGACGATCTGCAAGAACTGCGGTGATCGCAGCGGTCAGCGTGGTTTTACCGTGATCGACGTGTCCGATGGTACCAATGTTGCAATGCGGCTTGTTTCTGTCAAATTTTGCTTCTAGCCATTCTGTAAATCCTCCTTAAAAAGAAAAATGTTAAACATTTTTTTACAATTTCACAATCGACAACTTCGATTATATTAGAAAACTCCTGATAATTCAAGCAAAACAATGCTTACTTGTTGTTCAGGATCTTCTCCTGCACGTTCTTCGGTACCGGCTCGTATTTTCTCAAAGAACATCGAGTAGTTTCCGCGTCCCTGTGTCTTGGAACGAAGGTCTGTCGCGTATCCGAACATTTCAGAAAGCGGAACGTACGCTCTTACAATCTTACCGCTTCCCATGTCGTCCATGCCTTCTACCCGGCCTCGACGGGAGTTGATATCTCCGATGACATCGCCCATGTATTCTTCCGGCATGGTAACTCCCACCTTCATGATTGGCTCCAGAAGGACCGAGAAGCTTTGCTCATCGCATCTTTGAATGCCATGGAACCTGCGATATGGAAGGCCATTTCCGAAGAGTCGACTTCATGGTAGGAACCGTCGTAAACCGTCGCGTGAATGCCGACCACCGGGAAGCCACCCAGTGAGCCTGCCTTCATAGCCTCTTCAATCCCTTCGCTGATCGGCTGGATGTATTCTTTCGGAATCGCACCGCCAACCACTTCGCTGTCAAATTTGTACAGTTCTTCTCCGTTGGCATCCATCGGCTCAAGCGAACTTTACAATGTCCGTACTGTCCACGTCCACCGGACTGCCTTGCATACTTGCTTTTCGACATCCACGGATTTGGTGAACGCTTCCTTGTATGCCACCTGCGGTGCGCCGACATTGGCCTCCACCTCAAATTCGCGCAACAGTCTGTCTACGATGATATCCAGATGCAGTTCGCCCATTCCGGCGATAATCGTCTGTCCGGTTTCTTCGTTGGTGTGTCACGGAAGGTCGGATCTTCTTCCGCCAGCTTTCCGAGCGCTTCTCCCAGCTTCTGCTGACCGGCCTTGGTTTTGGGCTCAATGGCAAGTTCGATCACAGGTTCCGGAAACTCCATGGATTCCAGGATAACGGGATGCTGCTCATCGCAGATGGTATCACCCGTCGTCGTCACCTTAAAGCCGACCGCTGCAGCAATGTCTCCGGAGAAAACCTCGTCCAACTCTGCCCGCTTGTTGGCGTGCATCTGCAGGATACGGCCGACACGTTCCTTCTTGTCCTTCGTCGCATTCAGTACATAGGAACCCGCCTTCATGGTACCGGAATAGACACGGAAGAAGGCCAGCTTCCCGACAAAGGGATCCGCCATAATCTTAAAGGCAAGAGCGAGAACGGTTCTTCATCCGAAGAGTGTCTCACAACTTCTTTTCCGTCCAAATCAACACCGTCGATTGGCGGAATGTCAAAGCGAGAAGGAAGAAATTCCACTACCGCATCGAGCAGCTTCTGCACACCCTTGTTCCTGTAAGCCGTGCCGCAACAAACCGGTACCGCCGTGCATTCACAGGTTCCCTTGCGCAGGGCCTTTTTCAGATCTTCCACGGAGACTTCCTGTCCGTCCAAAAACTTCTCGGTCAGTTCATCATCCAGTTCGCAGATCTGCTCTACCATTTTGTCATGGTATTCCTGTGCCAGATCCTTCAGGTCCTCCGGCACATCCTCGATCAGGACATCGTCTCCCTTATCGCCGCGGAAGAGATAGCCTTCATTTTCGAATAAGTCTACCCAGACCTTCATAGGTTTCTTCCTTGCCGACCGGAATCTGAATGGCGATCGGATTCTTGCGCAGACGATCGCGAATCATGTCCAGATCCTTGTAAAAATCCGCACCTACAATGTCCATCTTGTTGATGAAGGCCATTCTCGGTACGTTGTAAATATCCGCCTGACGCCATACGTTCTCGGACTGTGGCTCTACACCATTTTTCGCATCGAATACACCGACTGCGCCGTCCAGCACACGTAGAGAACGTTCTACCTCTGCGGTAAAGTCGACGTGTCCGGGCGTGTCAATGATGTTAATCCTGTGCTCCAGCGCCCCCGGCTTCGGTTTGTTTTGTTCATGCACCGTCCAGTGACAGGGTCGTCGCAGCGAGGTGATCGTGATACCACGCTCCTGCTCCTGCGCCATCCAGTCCATAGGTTGCAGTACCGTCATGCGTATCACCGATCTTATAATTGACGCCTGTATAATACAGAATACGTTCCGTAAGAGTCGTCTTACCGGCGTCAATATGAGCGATAATACCAATATTTCTGGTTCTATCAAGGATATTCTCTTTGAGCAGCCAATGGTAATTCCTCCTATCAGAATCTGTAATGCGAAAATGCCTTGTTGGCGTCTGCCATCTTGTGCATTTCTCTTTCTCTTCACGGAAGCGCCCGTGTTGTTATAAGCGTCCATGATTTCTGCGGACAGACGGTCTACCATGGTCTTCTCACTGCGTTTGCGAGAAAATCCCACAAGCCAGCGAAGCGCCAGTGTCTGTCTTCTTTCCGGTCTGACTTCGATCGGGACCTGATAGGTTGCACCGCCGATACGCCTTGCCTTGACCTCAAGTGCAGGCATGATATTATTGAGCGCCTGCTCGAAGATCTCAAGCGCCGGCTTGCCGATCTTTTCTTCAGACTTTTCGAATGCGCCATAAACGATCTTCTGCGCAATTCCCTTTTTGCCGTCCAGCATGACGTTGTTGATGAGCTTGGTCACAACCTTGTTGTTGTATACCGGATCATCCAATACTTCACGCTTGGCAATATGTCCTTTACGTGGCACGTTTCTTCCCTCCTTACGAAAAAAACATAATTCATCGGTACTCGACATCCGTTTGGATGTTGATCGTGCAAGTGGTCTTTCTAATTTATTTGTTAAAAAGATTCCCTACACTTCACAATGTGTTTTACTTCGAAAGCTTTCGGTCTCTTCGCTCCATACTTGGAACGGGCCTGCTTCCGATTGGCTCATACGCCTGCCGTATCAAGGGTTCCGCGGATGATGTGGTATCTGGTACCGGGAAGATCCTTGACCCTGCCGCCACGAATCATGACAACGCTGTGTTCCTGAAGGTTGTGGCCTTCGCCCGGAATATAGCTTGTCACCTCGATGCCGTTGGACAGACGAACCCTGGCAATTTTACGGAGAGCGGAATTCGGCTTCTTCGGTGTTGCAGTCTTCACTGCCGTGCAAACGCCTCTCTTCTGTGGAGAAGAAGTTGCGGTTGCCTTTTTGTGAAGAGATTGAATCCTCTCTGCAGAGCCGAGCCGTAGACTTTTGACAGAACTCTTCCGTTCCTTTCTCACCAGCTGGTTGAATGTAGGCATTCTTTTACCTCCTGTTTTGATTTCTTGCCTAAAACAACGGAAAAACTTGCGTTTTTCCGTTGTTTTTGACAGCTATCTATTAAGAGTATACTGAGCGCAATTTCACTTGTCAAGACTTATTCCGCGTCGTTTCCTTCCCGGCCGTCTCCCTCATCATCCTCTTCTTCACTCTCGTCTTCCTTTAAAGAGCTATCATCAATCTCTCCGCTGTTTCCTGGTCATCCTCATGGATCATATCCTCATCATCCATCAGTTCATCTCCTTCGGACAGCTCTTCTTCCTCCTCATCCTGCAACTCTTTTCCTTCATTTTTCCAGGATCAGGCAATTGGATCCTTGAAATTGTCATCCGTAGAAAGTTCCGTGGTACGATAGCGCTTCATTCCGGTTCCTGCTGGAATCAATTTTACCGATGATGACATTTTCCTTCAGTCCGATGAGCGGATCGACTTTTCCTTAATAGCCGCTTCGGTCAGCACCTTGGTGGTTTCCTGAAGCTGGCCGCCGAAAGGAAGGGAATTGGTTGCCAGCGCTGCTTTTGTGATTCCAGGATCACCTGCTTGCCGTCTGCCGGTTTTTGTCTTCTGCTTCCAGCTCGGCATTTCGATCTTCATAATCAAGGATGTCTACCAGTGTGCCCGGCAGGAAGCCTGAGTCTCCGCCTTCATCAATTCTGATCTTCTTTAACATCTGGCGCACAATGACTTCGATGTGCTTATCATGAAATATCCACACCCTGTAAACGGTAAACTCTCTGTACCTCTCTGAGCAGATAATCCTGCACGGCACGGATGCCTTTGATTTTTGAGCAAATCGTGCGGGTTGACCGATCCTTCCAGTCAGCTCGTCTCCCGCTTCCACAATACTCTTGTCCTGTACTTTGATTCTGGAACCGTAAGGAATCAGATAAGCCTTAGACTCTCCCGTCTCATTATTGGTCACGATGACTTCACGTTTTCTTGGTATCGGATAACGTGACTTCTCCGTCCAGTTCCGAGATAATCGCAAGTCCCTTCGGCTTTCTGGCTTCAAACAGCTCCTCGACACGAGAAGACCCTGGGTGATATCGCCACCCGCACACCGCCGGTATGGAAGGTTCTCGATGGTCAGCTGTGTTCCGGGTTCTCCGATGGACTGCGCTGCAATGATACCGACTGCTTCTCCCTACCTGCACTGCCTCGCCGGTCGCCATGATGGCTCCGTAGCACTTGGCGCAGATGCCCAGATGCGACCTGCAGGTAGAATCGTGCGATCTTGACCGCCTGCACCGGATTGCCCTTGGCGTCCACGCCTTCGGCCAGTACCCGGTCGGCTCTTCCGGCGTAATCATGTGATTCCTTTTCACAATTACATGAGCCGTCTTTATCCTTGATGTCTTCACAGGTGTATCTGCCTACAATGCGATCCCGAAGCGGTTCGATGGTTTCTCTTCCGTCCATGAAAGCACGAACCGTCATGCCGGGGATTTCTTCTTTTCCCTCTGAGCAGTCCTGCTCCCGGATGATCAACTCCTGTGATACGTCGACCATTCGTCTGGTCAGATATCCGGAGTCCGCTGTTCGGAGGGCGGTATCGGACAAACGCTTTTCTGGCGCCGTGTGCCGACATGAAGTATTCCAAAACGTCCAAGCCTTCACGGAAGTTGGACTTAATCGGCAACTCAATGGTACGACCGGTTGTATCCGCCATCAGACCGCGCATTCCCGCCAACTGTTTGATCTGCTGATTGCTTCCTCGCGCTCCAGAGTCCGCCATCATGAAGATGTTATTGCTTGTCCAGACCTTTTAGCAGCACTTCGGTCAGCTGCTTATCGGTTTCCATCCACGTGTCGATGACGGCACGATAACGCTCTTCGTCTGTAATCAGACCACGTCTGTAGTTTAAGGAAATCTTGTCTACCGTTTCCTGCGCCGCATCCAGCATCGCAGGCTTCTGTGGCGGCACCGTCATATCGGAAATGGAAACGGTCATCGCGGCTCTTGTGGAATAATGGTAGCCGGTCGCTTTGATATCATCCAGCACTTCTGCCGTGCCAAGGTTCCATGCACATTGATCAGGCGCTCAATGATTTGCTTTAATTGTTTCTTGCTAACCATGAAGTCCACTTCCAGCTTCAGGAAATTCTCCGGATCGCTGCGATCGACATAGCCCAGATCCTGTGGCAGAATTTCATTAAAGAGGAGACGTCCCAGTGTGGATTCGATGACACCGGTTACAACTTCACCGTCCGCCTTCTTCTTAGAGACGCGGACATGGATTTTCGTCTGCAGGGTGATTTCCCCGTTTTCATACGCCAGAATCGCTTCATCGACACCTTTGAAGTAACGTCCTTCTCCCTTCAGCCCTTCGCGCAGCTGCGTCAGGTAGTAAATCCCCAGAACCATATCCTGTGTCGGAACGGTAACCGGGCCTCCATCGGAAGGCTTCAAAAGGTTATTCGGAGACAGCATTGAGAATCGGCACTCTGCCTGCGCTTCCACAGAAAGCGGAGGTGAACCGCCATCTGGTCGCCGTCAAAGTCGGCATTAAACGGCGTACAGGCAAGAGGTGCAGTTTAATGGCTTTTTCCTTCACCAGAATCGGCTCAAAGGCTGAATTCCCAGTCGGTGCAGCGTGGGAGCGCGGTTTAACATGACTGGATGTTCGCTGATCACGTCTTCCGGTACATCCCAGACCTGAGTATCCAGCCTCTCCACCAGTTTCTTCGCACTCTTGATGTTCTGCGAAATGCCGCGTGAGACAAGCTCCTTCATCACAGAGGGTTTGAAGGCTCGATTGCCATCTCCTTCGGCAGACCGCATTGATAAATTTTCATTTCCGGACCGACCACGATAACCGAACGGCCGGAATAGTCGACACGTTTTCCGAGCAGATTCTGACGGAGCGTCCGTTTTTACCCTTTAACATATCGGAGGCGACTTCCAGTGCACGATTGCCAGGACCGGTGACCGGGCGGCCTCTCCTGCCGTTGTCAATCAGCGCATCCACCGCTTCCTGCAGCATACGCTTCTCATTGCGGACGATGATTTCCGGTGCTCCCCAGTTCCAAAAAGCCTCTTCAAACGATTGTTGCGGTTAATGATTCTACGGTACAAATCATTCAGGTCGGAAGTGGCAAACGTCCGCCATCCAGCTGTACCATCGGCCTTAAATCCGGAGAGATGAGCCGGGAACGCAATCCATAATCATCCAGGACGGTTCATTTCCGGACTCACGAAAACTCTCCACTACCTCGAGCGCTTTTAATGATGCGGGCCCGTTTCTGTCCGCTGGAATTTTCCAGCCCTTCCCGCAACTCCTGGTATTTCTTTTTCCCAGATCAATCGCCTTTAACAGCTCTTTGATCGACTCCGCACCCATGCCTGCGCGGGAACTTGAGCCCCCACTGCTCTCAGGGCATCCTGATATCTCTTCTCCGACAACACCTGCTTGTATTCCAGTGTGGTCGAGCCGGGATCCAGGACAATATAGGAAGCAAAATAGAGAATCTTTTCCAAGATAGCGCGAAAGATCCGAAATCAGCCCCATTCGGCTGGGAATCCCTTTCAAATGCAGATGTGAGAAAGCGGGAGCCGCCAACTCGATGTGCCCCATCCGTTCTCTACGCACGCTGGATTTGGTGACTTCAACGCACAACGGTCACAAACAACCCCTTTTATAGCGAATCTTCTTGTATTTGCCACGTGGCATTCCCAGTCCTTGGTCGGTCCGAAAATTCTCTCACTAGAAAAGACCGTCGCGCTCGGACGCAGGGTTCTGTAATTGATCGTTTCCGGCTTTAATACTTCACCTCTGGACCATTCTCTGACCTTCTCCGGGGAAGCAAGCCCGATGCGGATGGCATCAAATGTCATCGGCTGATAGATCGGTCCCGTTGTTCTGCGACCGCTGGTTGCTTCATTAATCGCTTTGTTCATTGTAGAATCTGACGTTGATTATCTCCCGTATTCTTCGTCAACCTCAGCGCTGTCATCTTCATCATTGTCCATTGTCTCTTCCGAATCGTCCACCAACTCACCGCTTTCTTCATCGAAGCGCTGTTCCTGATATCCGTTTTCGGCAAAAGATTCGCCGGAATAATCCCGTCTTTTGATGATCTCCCTCTATCTCCATATCGATAGTCGGATTCGTTTATAATCACCGTTTCCTTGATCTCGACCTCGCTTCCGTCCTCAGCGAAGAACGCTGACATCCAGACCGAGAGACTGCAGCTCCTTGAGCAACACCTTGAAGGATTCCGGCACGCCGGGTTCCGGAATGTTGTCTCCCTTGATGATTGCTTCATAGGTCTTGACACGGCCAACCACATCGTCCGACTTGACTGTCAGGATCTCTTGCAGGGGTATAAGCAGCGCCGTAAAGCTTCAGCGCCCAGACTTCCATTTCTCCGAAACGTGTCCGCCGAATTGCGCCTTACCGCCGAGGGGCTGCTGGGTGACCAGAGAATAAGGTCCGGTGGAGCGGGCGTGAATCTTATCGTCAACCAGGTGGTGCAGCTTCAAATAGTGCATGTGTCCGATGGTCGTCGGCCCGTCAAACGGCTCGCCGGTCCGTCCATCCCTCAGCTGCACTTTACCGTCGGAATGAATCGGCACGCCCTTCCACAGTTCTCTATGATCTCTGTGCTCACACAGATACCGCCCATGATTTCAGGCATGACCAGATCTTTGTATTTCTTTGAAATCTTCCCACTCGGAATTGACATAATCATTTTGCCATTTCCAGGGTGTCCTGGAATATCCACCTCATCCGCACCGTCAAAAATCGGTGTGGATACATTATATCAAGCGCCTTTCGCTGCTAGCGACAGGTGAATCTCCCAGCACCTGTCCGATGTTCATACGGGAAGGCACGCCCAGAGATTCAGTACGATGTCTAACGGTCTTCCGTTCGGCAGATAAGGCATATCCTCGATCGGCAGTATGCGGGAAACGACACCCTTGTTTCCATGACGACCCGCCATCTTATCTCCAACAGAAATCTTACGCTTCTGCGCAATGTAGATCCTGACCGCTTTATTGACGCCGGGGAAAGTTCATCTCCGTTTTCTCTGGTAAAGGTCTTGGCATCCACGATGATGCCGTATTCCCCGTGGGGCACCTTTGAAAGTATCTCTGACTTCTCTCGCTTTTTCTCCGAAAGATTGCACGCAAACAGTCTTTCTTCTGCCGTCAGTTCGGTTTTCTCCTTCGGTGTCACCTTACCGACCAGAATATCTCCTGCACGTACTTCCGCTCCGATGCGAATGACGCCGTTTTCGTCCAGATCCTTCAGTGCATCATCACCGACACCGGGAACGTCTCTCGTGATTTCTTCCGGCCCCAGCTTTGTTTCTCTGGCCTCCGCCTCATATTCCTCGATATGGACCGAGGTGAATACATCATCTCTGACCAGGCGTTCGGAAAGCAGGACGGCATCCTCATAGTTATAGCCTTCCCATGTCATGAATCCGATCAGCGGATTTTTGCCCAGACCGAGCTCTCCGCCCGCGGTGACAGCACGTCCGCAATCACCTGTCCCTTTTCCACCTGTTCGTCTGCAAAGACAATCGGTTTTCTGGTTATAGTAGTTGGACTGGTTGCTTCGTTGGAATTTAAGGAGGTGGTATTCGTCCTTCTCTCCATCGGTATTCTGGATCACAATACGCTTGGAATCGACGAAACGGACGGTTCCCGCGTTCCTTGCAACCACACAGACGCCGGAGTCCACGGCCGCCTTGGCTTCCATTCCCGTACTAACCACCGGTGCCTCCGTGGTCAGTAGCGGAACCGCCTGCCTCTGCATATTGGAGCCCATCAGTGCGCGGTTTGCATCGTCATTTTCCAGGAAGGAATCAGTGCCGTCGCTACAGAAGACATTCGAGGAGATACGTCCATGTATTCGATGACCGTCTTCGGGCTATTCGGAAAGTCTCATCGATAACGACCCGCTTCGTTATTGCGCTTGAAATGTCCCCTCCGCATCCAGGGAGGTTTGCCTGCGCCACGTGAGTAATTATCTTCTTTCATCCGCCGTCATATAGGCGATCTCGTTCGTGACCTGCCGGATTTGCCGGGATCGCTCATAACGCACACGACGATACGGGTGCCTCAATGGAAGCTCGTATTCATTGATCTCTGGCATAACTGGCCATGAGTTGATCAAGCCAATGTTCGGACCTTCCGGCGTCTCAATCGGGCACATTCTGCCGTAATGCGTATAGTGAACATCTCGGACTTCGAATCCGGCTCGGTCCCTGGACAAACCGCCGGGCCCCAGAGCGGAGAGACGTCTCTTGTGGGTCAGCTCGACAGGATTGTTCGGTCCATAAACTGGGACAGCTGGGAGGAACCGAAGAATTCTTCACCGCTGCCTGCACCGGTTTGATATTGATCAGGGTCTGCAGAAACCTCTTCCGCGTCGTGTGTGGTCATTCTCTCCTGACCACGCTCCAATCTGGAGCCCGATCCTGTACTGGTTCTGATAAAGTTCTCCACGCAGCGAATACGGCGGTTCAGATGATCAATATCGTCATCATGACCGATTCCGTATTCCACGACATATTGTAATTGATTGAGGTCAGGATATCCTTTTGTATGTCATGTTTGGGAACAAGGTCATGGGCATTCTCGCGGATGATCTGCGCCAGATCTTCAGGGAGAACCTCCTCTGCAAAAGCTGGCAGAATTTCCTGTAACTTGTAATAAACAAGATCGGTGATCCCCAGTTCCTGGGATCAGCAGTCGACAAAAGAGTAATATCCACCATCAGGGTTGGAGATCACCTTCACATTTCTCTCTTCCGTCTGAATCAGGACCTCGGATTCCGCATTCTGGATCTGGGTGCCTCTTTCGCATGGTCAGCCTGGCCCTGCAGAAGCAATGATCTCTCCCGTGGAGGGATCTGCGTCCTCTGCCAGAGACATGACCGGTGATGCGGTTCTTGAGATGCAGTTTCTTGAATTTATAGCGCCCACCTTGGCGAGTCATATCTTCTGGGGTCACATGGACATAATCAGGCTCTGTGCTGTACTTCACCGAGGGCAGATCAGCCGGTGAATCTCCAGAGCTCGAGGTCCTGTCTCATAACTGAGTTTGAAACATCCTTTTCCTCGAAGCCATCGGTTTCGGCTCATCGCCAAAGAAGTCGATGATTTCTGTATTTGTTCCCAGTCAGCGTATGAATCAAAACCGTAACAGGTACTTTTCTGGTACGGTCGACACGAACCCAGAACACATCGATTGGAATCCGTCTCGTGTTCAACCAGGCTCCAGTTTGGGAATCACGGTGCAGCAATCGGTTCCTTACCCAGCTTATCATGGGCGTATCATAATAAATGCCTGGAGAACGAACCAGCTGAGAAACGATGACACGTTCTGCGCCGTTAATCACAAAGGTTCCTGTAGCCGTCATCAGGGGAAGATCCCCCATAAAAATCTCATGCTCGGTAATCTCATCTTCTCTTTATTATGAGGCGCACCTTCACCTTAGGGTGCTGCATAGGTGGCATCCCTCCTTGCATTTCTCGATGCTGTATTTGACTTCATCCTCAGCAGGCTTGAAATCCACAACAGACTCAGCTTCCCGCCATAGTCTTCAATGGAGAGATGATCGACAGGCTTCCTTTAAACCGTCTTGCAGAAACCATTGATGAGAGTTCTTTTGAACTTCAATCAGATTGGGCATCTCAAGCACTTCCTTCTGACGCTGGTAACTCATTCTTAAACCGTTACCCGCTTTCGTCGGATGGATTCTGTATTTTCCATTTGCAAATCTCCTGCTGATGTGAAATAAATAAATGATGAACCGGATTACAGACTTGCGAAGGTAAACTTCCACACGATAATAATGCCGTACATCGTAGCTACAAGTGCATCATGAATGCAAGAAAGAAATTTTCAGGTGCCAGAAAGAGCTGCCGCACAGACTTTCCTTCCGCACGACACTTCCGGACGCTGAAGAACCGATTTATTTCAGTAACCCTTAGCGCCTTCCGCTTCTACCTTGGTCTTGATCTCCTCGGCCTTTCGTGCACGGCTTCATGATCATCTTCGGCGCGCCGTCAACCAGATCCTGATTCTTTTCAGACCAAGACCGGTGATCTCACGAACCACCTTGATAACCTTGACCTTGTTCGGACCAACTTCCGTCAGCTCTACGTCACATTCGGTCTTCTCTTCCGCAGCCCCTGCGCCGGCACCCTGCAGCCGCAACGACAACACCTGCCGCAGCAGATACGCCGAACTCTTCTTCACAACCCTTTACGAGTTCATTCAGTTCCAGAACGCTCAGTTCTTTGATCGCATCAATGATTTCCTGTGGACACCCTTTTGCCATGATGATTTCCTCCTGATTTTCTTTTCCTTCGATTCCGGGCCGTGACGGATTTCACCAATTCTCCGCCCTGCCCGCTCTTATCACGATTTTCGTAGTGGATGACTCTTATGCTTCTGCTGTTGCAGGTGCTTCTGCTGTTGCAGCTCTGCAACTGCCTCCTACTGCAGGTGCTTCTGCTGCGGGCTCTGCAGCCTCCGGACTCCGCCTTCTTCTCCGCAATCTGCTTCTGACGCGAGCGAAGTTGGTAATCGGAGACCGGGATGCTTCCCAACCAATCTGGAGAGCAACCGTCTCTGGACGGAATCTCTGCAATTTCTGAATCGCATCTCTGATCGTAGAATCCACCTTCTACCACGCCGCCCTTTAGCTAGCGTCTTCGCTGTCTTTGCACATTACAGTACACGCGCCGGTGCCGCCGGATCCTCTACAGAGACAGCAGAGTGCACTGGGACCGTTCAAAAAGCTCATCCAGCTGTGCAAAAATCGGTGCGTCAGCACGCTTCATCATCGTGTTCTTGTAAACCTTATACGTTACATTCTCCTTGCGGGTGCGACGAGCTCCAGTATCCTGCGCAACCGTCAAACTCTGGCATCTACCAGTACTGCCGACTGGCCATCCGATCTTAGAAAAATCTCTTCTACAACCGGCTGTTTCAGTTCAACCTTGCCATTGTTCCACCTCCTGTACGAATTTATGCCGATCCGTTGCCCTGTTCCATACGAAGACAATCGGACTTATCAGTATCTTTCTTCATGATACATCCTCAGCTGGTATGATTCCTCATTTACCCCTACATGGGACCTGCTGTCTTCGGCTCTGGTAAAATACCATGTTCCACCTGTTCTGTCAAAGCTTCTTTTTGTTATACTGGTATGGACATGTCGGAGAAAAAGCAAATCCGTCGGAACTCCCGGAAAAGAATATTTTTACTTATCAGATCGAACTGGCAGGATCCTCATCGGTATCTCCTCATCGGGTGGGCCTTTTTGCTGTCATTCTCCTGATCATCTTTTTTCACTGGAGAATTCCTCTGCGACTTCCCTTCCGTGGCAGTATCTGTATTCGGACAAGAGCGAGGACATGATCAAGGATGCAGAGGAAGATCGTTCCCGGAAAAAGAAGGCCCGATTACTTTCGCCGGCGACATCCTGTTTGATACACACTATGCGGCGGGAGAGCGCATTGCGTCTGCAGGCATCCAAAATGTCAGTCGACCCTTCTTGAGTTCAGAAATACAGGCCGCGGATGTGGGCGATCCTCAACAATGAATTCTGCGGAGGGCGTTCCCCACAGGAAAGCGATTCACCTTTCACGCTTCGCCTGAGAGCGCAGAGAACTACCGGCAGATCGGTGTCAATCTGGTCACCTTGCCACCAATCATATCTTTGATTATGGGGGAGGCGGGGCTAGTGCACCCTGGAAGCACTCAACAATGCCGGAATTTCCATATCGGCGCGGGAAACAATCTGTCAGGAAGCGGCTGACGCCTATCATTTTTCAGTAATGAGTGTAAGATTTCAGATTCTTTCCCGCCACAGATGGAAGCCGGTGATCATCCGGACACAAGAGGCGCCACCGACACCCTTTCCGGTGTGTTTCGCACCAGAGGATTCTTATCTGCTACAGAGGGTCCGGGAAGAAAAAGAAAAAGGTTTTTGTCATCGTCATCATGCACTGGGGAACCGAATCGACCAGCCAGCTGAACTGGATGCAGGAAAAGCAGGCACTCGGAAATCGCAGCGCAGAACGCTGGTCTGATTCTGGGGCACCCCATGTTCTGCAAAAGATAGGTTTGTCGGCGAGACACCTGTACAGCTAGGGAACTTTATTTTAATTCTGAAGGCGGATACCGGTATGTGAAAAGCCGTCATCGACCACAATGCCCTGCAAGTGTGCAGTTCATTCCTGCCATCCAGTCAAACCTCTTACGTCCAGGGCTGACCCAGGCATGAAGCTTCCCGTATCTTTTTCTTACCTGAACAGATGTCCGGTTCCGCCGCCCTGCGGGACGACGGGTACATTGAAGCATCGCTAAACTCAGCGGAGAGCGATAGAATCATTCTCCTCTACCCTATTTTGTCCTGAGATAATATAAACTTAAAATAACAATCGACACATAGCTTTATAAACACATTTGCCGCATCAAGATAATCGAGAAACGGAATAAGAAAAGCAAATGCAATAATCGAAAATATTCTATACTTATTATTCTGAGGAAGCCTGAAAACATAATTATGATTGCGGTTGTTCTAGTCCAAATCGGGAGTTGGAGAATGACCACCATATTCAATTAGACATGCACGTCTCACTTCCTAATAGAAAGAATGAGGATTAAAACACCCAGTAGTGCTACTTCAATCCAGACTTTCGTCTTTGAGAAATAATCCAACATAACAGCGAACTGCAAAGCGCGACGATAGACCATAATAATACATAGTGATAAGGAATGGACTTATATACGATAAATGTGGTTGCATAATAACTAAAGACCATGCTCATCATAAATCCTAGTGTTTGACCACATTTTATCGTTGGTGCAGTATACTCTATCAAACATGTAATAATAACAAATAAAAGTCAAGATAATTAAAAAGCTCTAATATCCCTAAATAGCCAATCCACGTGTTTCCCGGAAAAAATCCACCAATTTACACGAGTCCAACCAGGAGGCCAATCGCTGTGCTGACATATATGTGCTTTTTCACGACTTCACCCCATATTTTCGGATTGTGTTGACATAATATCAGAATAAATAGTTGACACAGTCATTACATCGCAGTGTCGATCGTGTATGTATCATGGTGTAAATTGAATAGAGCCAACGGCTCAATCTTTGGTATCATGTAAGTCACGACAATCAACATCAATACCGAGGAGGAAGGATGCGATGACTCAACTCCATCTTACACTGAATCAGGACGGATTCTACATTTTACTTGCAAGCGACAGCTCAAACTTGCTCTAGAAATCCTGCAGGCGCGACACCCGGGCGTTTGACCGTTGAACAGAAAAATGTGGTTGCAGGCCTGTGTGACCTATCACCTGTCCAACCGCCTTCTCCTGATTCTACCCGGCGTTCCGGCCAGAAGGATCCCTGCAGCTGTCGCCAGGATCCCGATCAGAGAGGGTTGATAGGGTATTTGCATGAGACCCAGTTCGTTCGCCAGAGGCCGCAAAAACCCACGCAACCAGCACACCGGATAAAGCGAGCGCCAACAGAGTTCCTATCAGTTCCGGCAAATGAAAGCGGACCTTTCTCTGTCTCCGGATCTGTCTTTTTCACTAAAATCAAAAATATTTTTCTCCGTCAAACAACATCTGCCCTTTGTCGGCGAAAGCAGCCCGTCCATCATTCGAATCAGGGTGCTTTTTCCCGCCCCCGACTTCCCCATAACCATCAGGAACTCGCCCTTATGAAGGTTTAAATTGACCTCCCAGACTGCCCGGCACGAGCCTGACCACCATGATACTCTTTTGATAAATCTTCACACTGCAATGTCCATTCCTGATGATCCATTTTCCCTTCTCCATTCAAAACGTACCATTGTCTTTTCACTGACAAAGAGTAGCCATGGATCCCATACTTTCCTTGGCTTCTCTTTCGATGCTAAATGATTGCCTTCTCATCCTACTTTGTTGCCACATTCTGGACAAAACTTAGAATTTTCCTGATAATGCAGCTCCACATTTAGTGCAGCATGCTTGAGAATTGTACGGCTGTGCCTGGGTATTTTGATTCCGCCTCCTCCCCCCAACGAACCATTCTGGTTGCTAAAAACTGTAGTTATCATAAGGCTGCATCGGCGTGTTTATACTAGCTGCATTCTTGATTGGCCTTTTCTTTCTTGCGCGTATAATAATGATTACTACAACGATGAAAACGATGAACACCAATGCGATCATCGGCAATCTAAACAGCAGCTTGCTGTTCCTACCGATACCACCATTTCCCTCCATCTCACAAGGCACATTCGCCTTATCAAGTAAGTTACTACTTCCGTAGTGCTGATCGCATAATAGCTTTCCTCTCCATCTTTGCCCACACCGTTGGTATTCACTCCAATACAGCTCCTGCTTCTGTAACGAGAGGCCCGCCTGAATTGCCGTGCTGGATCACTGCGTCCATTTGTATTCGTTCTACGCCAGTCCCTGATGCAGCTACAAAACGGCTGACTGAACCTTTTGTAACAGTAACATCAGATTCACCCCATCGACTGGCACCTGTGAGACCATTGTCAGCATTCCCGGGAAAGCCTACGGCATATACTGTATCACCGACCCATATCTTCATTCCGAATTTGAAGAGTCAAGGGACTTCTCTTTGATGTGCCTTCTCGTAATTTCAATATTACAAGATCTTGTTTATCCGTATCTCCATGAGCTTCTACGAAGGCTTCTTCATAATCATTCTTATCATAGTAAACACGTAACTCGCAACTATCAAAGTACAAAGCTTTTTTATATGTATACCCATCAGATTTAACTTCTTCTTCTGTATCTATATGTGATGGTCCACCTTCTTTCGATTCTAGAAAATTCTCAATACAATGGTTATTAGTAATAATATATTTAGCTTTTTCCATCTGTCCCACCCACAAAGAAACCGGAACCATGTAACAAAAACCCTACTTCCCTGTAGGGCGGATTGAATAAGACGCCCATTCTCGTCTCTGGCCCAATCACCGGTATCCATATTATAATAAATGATCGTAAATTATTTGCATACAGGGCTACAACTACAGTCCCATGCTCGACATCTTTATTGAAAGCATTACAGGTTAACGGATACTGGAACATAAAAATTAAAGAGAATCATCGTGGAGAACAAAATACACCCTACACATCGTTTGAAAAATTTGCCATTTTATTTTCCTTTCGATATCGATGTTTTAGATGGTTATGTAATCGTCTCATCAAATGCTAATACACAAGCTTTGTTGATCAAAATGGATAGCTTAAGTTTACTGTAGGAATCAATGGGCAGAGGTGCACGTTATGTGAAATAGGTTTGCACTTTCACCGTCACTGTACTCCTGTCCGAGGAGGTAATCAAGATATCACAATCAAAGTCCCCAGATGTGAGCCTTAAACCACGCTTCTTTTGATATTGCGCTGTTGATGCTTGCTTGCATTAGCGTCAAAGTATTTTTCCATATTGCCTGCCTCTGCTGGTCCTCCCACTGAAATAGCGTTTTCGACCGCAGAACAGAGACATCCTCCGCAACCAGCGACTGCGCTCTCGCTTCCTAGATCTCAGGCTAACTCCGGATGACAGGCTTTCTCAGAAAAATGGAGCGGGCTCGAGGCAAATCGGATAGTATAAGCGCCTACGTGACCAGACAGATCTACTTTTTAACGTTGCAACTTTTTGAAAATCAAATTTTTGCTACAATAACATCAATATTCACCACTACACTCGGGAGATGAATGATGGAATTATATAAAAGAGAAAAATACCTAAATCGAATCAGACCTTTCTATCACTCGAACGATCTCATAAAGGTCATCACAGGGATTAGAAGATGCGGAAAGTCCAGCCTGATGGCAATGATTGCAGATGAGCTGCGAGGGCAACCTTATCCCCATTGGCATTTCAGATTCTAAGGATGCAAAAATTCTGTATCTTTGTCCCCGCTTTGATATGAAATCGAGAGATCACTTTCCGGAGAAGAAAAATATTACATTGCAGATTCCAGTTTTTATTTCGCTCTGAATACGGATAACCGAGATCAACTATGGTCCGTTCCTGGAAAATATGGTTTATCTCTACGCAAGAAGCTGGGATTATGCCGTGAGCGTGGGAAGAATCAGGGCGTCTTGAATGTGATTTTATTCTACGAAACCATGAACTGGATTACTTTTACATACAGGTGGCCTATAAGATTCTACTAAGTAGAGAGACCGAAAAAGAGAATACCGTCCTTCAGAAGCAATTCTAGTTCTGCCTCGAACAATATGTCCGAAATTCATCTCATCCTGTAATAAATCAAATACGTAGGACGGACTCTCTCTATAAAAGTCCGGTTTTTCATCTATCAATTTTTCATGACTTCCGAATCATATATCATGCGCATTGCTATATCATATTCGATGCCCTGAACTTCTGAAAGCATTTCGACCAGATCCTGAACCATATACTCGATCATCTGTTTCCTTTTTTCCATATCAGATATCTACCTTTCTCAAGAGACGGATCGCCCTCACCGTATGGAAGGAGTATTGATTGGTCGTTTTTCTGTATAGCATTCCGCTCAACATGCTTTCAAAGGTTATTACCCCGTTTTCATACTGGCGAAACAGAAGCGCCATATCATCATCGGCAACAGGGGCCAATTACAACGTCGTACTCTATGATCAAAATTGCATTCCGGATCAGCAATTTTGGTGAACTTCCTGTTACGATTATTTCTGACAAATCTTGCCCATTCTTCCGAGGTCTCGACACCAAAAATCCTTGATGTGCAATCCCTCTGTTTCTCTAAAAATCATCATCAATCTCGTACATTAAGAACAGGCGCCCCACCATAAATCCTTGCCACTCTGTCTGCCATCTTCTTGGCTTGCTCTTCCATGGCAGTAAGATAAAATCCTGTCCAAAATCCTTATATGGGCGACACATCGCAGATTGATTGCTTTTTATATCCGTATTGCTACCATGATATAAAAGCATCAGTAATTTCCCCGTTTCTTCTACAAACCAAGGTCAGATCCTCCACTGCATCATCAAGGCTCAGCGTATGTTCTATATCATAATGCTCCTTGATGAATTCTATTCCTTTATGGTCATAAAGATAGGTGAAGGCTTCCTTCGCAGCAATATGGTATTTATAGACAAACTCATTGATGCAAACTACCGTATAATTTATTTTTCTTTTGTTCGCTCTGATCCTTCTTCTCGGTTTTTCATGATATTTTCATATCTCCAAAAAGTGATACGATGCCTTAGAAATATCAGATCCCGTTCCTAGAGTGGAATGCGTGTCAAAAAAATATTCTACAACCGAAACGAGAAATAGATTCAACTCCATCTTACCTTGAGATCCCTAGAAAATTCTATCCCTTCTGCAACGCATTTCTCTTTTCCAGTCGTTCCATGAGAAGGGAATCAGAATCAGCTGCAAGAGAATTCCCGGAAGGAAGAGGAAGACCGCCGATAAAAAACATCGAAAAGTCAGACTCTTTCGAGAAGCCCTAAGAGGAAGAAGTCCACGATGCCCCAGACGATGCGTCCTGAAAGCATAGAGACGAGAAGAGAATACAGGGTTGTCTTCCAATTTTTTTCCGTAAAACGACTGTAAAGACAACCGATCTACAAACCCGTATGTTTCCAAGTTCAAATGCCATCGCAAGTGCTATTGGAAGCATGGGTGGCATTCAAAGAGGAAAGAGCAGAAGGAGAGCGTCAGGATCCCCAGGAGAAGACCATACAGAGGTCCCAAAAGCAGTCCCGCAAAGAACACCGGAAAATGCATCGGAAGAAGCGCTCTTCCAATTTCCGGAATGCCGGAGGTGATGCCGGGGAGAACAATCCCCAGTGCCAAAAACATGGCGCCATAGGTCAATTTTTTTATGTTCATGAAATAACTCCTATCGAAATGACGTCACACGAAAAACCAGGGTTCAGAAAGGAGCGACGTCTTAAAAATCCTTTCCAGAAATAATTCGGTCCGCGTGCGCAACGTCGATCGAGAACTTTGCAAAATAGGCTTCTTCTTTCGGAATCCAGAGCGTCTTAAACTGCTCGAGCTTTTCTGCTCCATTCCGCTTTTCGATCCGATCAAGCTGCAAGTCCGGATCAATATCCACAAAGATTTTCAAATCATAGGGGTCACCAAAATATGGATGCTGTGCATAGCTTCCCTCAATTATGTTCAGCCTCCCGAAGGGCATCTCCACCTTCTCCTGTAATTCCATGGTTTGGCAGCGAAAAGGGCCGGTACCAAACGGTTTCCTTTTTCCTTTAGGGAAGAAGAACTTCTTTCTGAAAGCGTTCATAATCTACATACCGCCTACTTCCTTTGCTCGTTCCTCCGTCCGTTGATATCCCTGCAAAAAGAAGTCATCCATGTGAAAACACATTGCAGTCAAACACTTCCGCAAGCTTTCTTGCAGAGTGGTTTTCCACTTCCTGCCCGGGCCGTCTATGCCAATCAAAATCCTGTCTCTATCGCTTCCTAACAGCTCTTCGATTCGACGTTTTAATCTCCATCCAAAGCCTCCCGGTATGAGACAGTAGCCTCCCGCATGAAACAGCAGTCCCATGAAATGTGAAAACTCTCTCCCGATTGATTGAAAAAAAGTCTCTCCGGAATGAGAGACTTCTTTGCACTACTCGAATACATACTGCCAAAGGAATTAGTAACGGTTCGCAATGACTCTGACGCCAGGGGCCCATGGTGGTTGCCAGCGTGATGCTCTTCAGGTACTGTCCCTTGACGGTAGAAGGTTTCGCTTTTGCGATTGCTTCAAGCAGCGCATTGAAATTGTCCTTAACTGCTCTTCGCTGAAAGAAGCCTTGCCGATCGGGCAGTGTATGATATTTGCCTTGTCCAGACGGTACTCAATCTTACCGGCTTTGATGTCGTTGATTGCCTTGGTGACATCCATCGTAACCGTTCCGGCCTTCGGGTTCGGCATGAGTCCCTTGGGACCGAGCACTTTACCGAGACGTCCGACGACACCCATCATATCGGGAGTCGCAACGACGACATCGAAATCCAGCCATCCCTCTTTCTGGATCTTGGGGATCAGCTCTTCGCCGCCGACAAAATCTGCTCCTGCAGCCTGCGCCTCGTCCAGCTTGGTTCCCTTTGCAAATACCAGTACACGAACCTTCTTTCCGGTTCCGTGCGGGAGAACGACTGCACCACGGATCTGCTGATCCGCATGACGGGAAGTCACAGGAAGTTCTGATATGAACCTCAACCGTCTCGTCAAATTTCGCGGTTGCGCTCTTTTTTACCAGCTCACAAGCCTGTGCGGGTTCATAGAACTGTGTTCTGTCAATCAATTTGGCAGCTTCGGTATATTTCTTTCCGTGCTTCATGGTGTTCTCCTCCCCTTATCCTTCTACCTTGATGCCCATGCTTCTGGCGGTGCCCCGCAATCATGCTGGCAGCGGCATCCACATCATTGCATTCAGATCGGGCATTTTGGTTTCTGCGATCTCCCTGACCTTGTCCATGGAAATGGTCGCAACCTTCTGCTTGTTCGGTACACCGGAAGCCTTCTGCAGATTGCAGGCCTTCTTTAAAAGGACGGCTGCCGGAGGGGTCTTGGTGATAAAGGTGAAGCTTCTGTCGGTATAAACCGTGATCACCACCGGGATCAGCACATCGCCCTTATCGGCGGTCTGTGCATTGAACGCCTTCGTAAATTCCACGATGTTCACCCCGTGCTGACCGAGCGCCGGTCCTACCGGGGAGCCGGTGTTGCCTTGCAGGAATCTGCAGCTAATGTAACCTTGAACTTTTTGCCATTGTGTCCTCCATTCCGAAGGCATCGTCTGTGCCTTCTCTGGCGCTGAGACCGTGGTCGGCAGAAGTATAGAAGCTACTTCCTCCCACGTCCTGTTCCTCTATCTATATCAAACGCAAATGCGTTTCGATATCCTCACAATCCCCTGTCATGCGATTGCAATTTGGAGATTCCAATTTTGAATTTACAATTCCGGGGTTCCGATGTAGGGATTCAAACGGGTTGCCCCAACGATCTCCCTTTACCGATCCAGCTTCATGACTTCAGCAAAGAAATTTCCACCGGCGTCTCTCTGCCAAACAGCTCGACATTGATGGTGGCAGACTGCTACCATAGTCCATGCGCTGAACATAACCCGTAGTATCCTTCCAGACACCCGCAATCACGATCTCATCCCCAACGCCGAAATCAACACTGATGGTCTCCGTCTTGATCCCGAGGGGCTTGATTTCCGCATCGGACAGCGGTACCGGTTTGCTGCCCGGTCCTACAAATCCCGTCACGCCGCGCGTATTGCGCACGACATACCAGGTGTCGTCATTCATGTCCATGTTCACCAGCACATAGCCGGGAAACATTTTGCGCTGTACCGGCCTGCGGCGTCCGTTCTTCACTTCCACCACATCCTGCATCGGGATTCGGATCTCCAGAATCTGCTCCTCGAGATGTCTGTTCTCGATTGCCTTCTGCAGGTTTGCCTTCACCTTGTTCTCATATCCGGAATAAGTGTGTACGACATACCAGTGGTATCTGCTCTTCTCCCCTTCTGTCGGGGAAGCCTCTTCCTCTTCCGACTGTACAGACTCTTCTTCCGTTCCTTCTGACGGTGCGGAGTCTTCCACCCGTGCGGATTCTGCCCCCGCTTCGGGCTGTGCGGATTCTGCCCTCTCCTTAGAGGAAGCAGATCCTTCGTCTGTATGATCTTCTGTCATCCGGGATGCATTCTCCGAATCGGGTTCCTGTCCGGCCGTTTCTTCGTCTAACAGTACCTTATCTTCATCTGCCATATTCCAAATTACCTCTTCCCTTGGTGGGGCAAAATCACTTCACCAGTCCCATCGGTCCGTTCAGCACCGTGGAAAAGCAAGCATCCAGTCCGACTGTGAGTCAGCCCCGTGATACAGGACGACGATCACCGCACTCGTCTGCTTCACCACATCTTCGCCGGAAGTCAGGAAATTCTGCTATATTCCTTTTTGAATCCCCCGAACGAATGAAGCAGCCTTACTCCTGTCTTCCGTTTTGGTCTTTTTCACTTCATCCATCTTCATTCCCCCGCATCCATCTGCACCAGTACCGTCATGAAAAGACGCGCTGATCTTACTTGGTCTCCTTATGAAGGGTATGCTTTCCTGCAGAAAGGCAGTACTTCTTGATCTCCATACGATCCGGATGAGTCTTCTTGTCCTTTGTGGTGTCATAATTCCTGTTCTTGCACTCCGTGCAAGCAAGTGTGATTCTTGTACGCATCTCGCGTTCCTCGATCCATCATTGCATAGAAAAAGCAGTCATACGGTTATGATCAAACAAAAAAATAAGAGCCTAATTCCGCTCGTTCTGTTTTCATACAATAGCAGAATGCACTTTTGTTGTCAATTCTTTTTTCGAAGCTTCCCTCATCTCTGTCCGGCATGAAACCTTCTGGAGCGGTCCCCCAAAGGAAGGTTGGGTTCTGCGTTCAGATCCATTCCGCTGCGAATCCCCTTTTGCAGCATATAATATCCGGCACAGGATATCATCGCCGCATTGTCCGTACAGAGGATGGGGGAGGGGCGATAGAAGTGAACCCCTCTTTCTTCACACTGCCTTTGCATCTCTCTCCGCAGGAGAGAGTTGGAAGCCACTCCGCCGGCAATTGCAACCTGACCGCAGTGAAATTCCTGCGCTGCCCGCATCGTATGAGAAACCAGGGTCTCAACGACCGCCTTTTGAAAAGAGGCAGCCAGATCCGGCACCACCACCGGGATGTGTTTACATTCACAATGGTTCAGATAATTGAGAACGGCGCTCTTCAGTCCGCTGAAGCTGAAATCATAGGCGGCGTCCGCGATTTTCGCCTGCGGAAAACGGATGGCATCCGCATTCCCTTCCTGTGCCGCCCGGTCGATTTTAGGTCCCCGGGATACCCCAGCCCGATGGCTCTTGCCACCTTGTCAAAGGCTTCTCCCGCCGCATCGTCCCTCGTCTGTCCAAGAATGTCATATTCTCCGTGATCCTTCATCATCACCAGATGAGAATGTCCACCGGAGGCCACCAGGCAGAGGAAGGGAGGGCGCAGCTCCGGGTGCTCAATAAAGTTGGCGGAGATATGTCCCTCAATATGATGCACGCCGACCAGCGGCAGCCTTTTGCAAAAGCGAGTGCCTTTGCAAAGGAAAACTCCGACCAGGAGCGCACCGACCAGTCCCGGTCCGCTCGTGACGGCAAGCATCCATCTCCGACAGCTCTGCATCCGCCTGCGCCAGCGCTTCACGAACCACGCTGTCTATCTTTTCGACATGTTTTCTGGAGGCGATTTCCGGAACCACGCCTCCGTATTGTGTGTGAATTTCAATCTGGGAGGAGATGATATTGCTTCTCACGTTGGTCCCGTTTACCGTCACGGCTGCCGCCGTCTCATCACACGAACTCTCAATGCCAAGGACGGCAATCTCCCCTTCACGCTTTTTCATTTTGCATTAAACCCCATATCCGACTGATCCGTCTTTTCCCAACCGACGATCTTCCATTGTCCGTTCTCTGCTTTTCTCAGCACGAAATTGTAATACATGGTTTGGATCCGCTCCTTGTAGCGCATGGAAACCATGGTTTGCAAAACTCTGCCATTTCTTTGCCGTCCACTTCGGAGAAGTTCATCGTCCTTTTCCGCCACCACAAAGTTGGAGATCGTATAACCGTCTTTTTCTTTTGATCGACTTCTCAGCTGTGCCGGATAGTCCGACTGCTGCTTCAGAAACTCTTCGTCATACAGCTGCACCAGCTGCTTTTCCATTTCGTCAAATTCTTTTTCGCTGTACTGCTCATTATATAAAGTCTTTGTGATTTGCAGGTAAGCGGAAACGACCACCGCTCATTCTTTGGGTAGTTTTTGCAGATCCATGGATGTGACCATCTGCACCGGTGTCAGCACCATGTCCTCTTCATCCGACTGGGACGCTCCCTTGCTGCGGTTTAAAGCCATGAAGACACCCAGTGCCAGCATTGCAGCAAAGACCATCAGGATGATGAGCTTCAGAACTAGGTTTTTCTCTCCTGCGTTAGGATTCGCCATTTACTGCCTCCTTTTTCCATATACTTGTGCAAACAATAAATCCTCCGGTGTCGTCACCTTGAAGTTTTCATAACTGCCTTCTACAAGATGAATCTTTTGCGCCGGAAAAAGTTTCCACTACCATTGCGTCATCCGTGATATGGATGCCTTTTTGAATCAACGCTTTTTCACTTTCCATCAGTTTCTCATAGGCTTTTTACCAAGGAATAAGAAAAACCTGTGGCGTCTGCATCAGCCAGGTATGAGCGCGGTCCGGTGTCGCGTGACCATCTGCTCCCTCATCGCAGAGCTTAATCGTATCCTGACCGGCATCGCCACAATGCTGGCGCCGTATTGCTGTACATCTTCCAGGGAACGTCTGATGATTTCCTCCGTTACAAAGGGTCTGGCGCTGTCATGAATCAACACATAGGAGGTATCCGGGGTGACGGCTGAAAGTCCTGCGAAAAACGGAATGATAGCGCTCCTTCCCTCCTTCCACCACCTGTTTCACCTTGCAGAAACCCGTAGTGCGCAACGATATCCAGACGACGGTGGTCGAGGTCTTCCCAGAAGTGACCAGGATCACCTCATCCACCACCGGCAGCTTTGAAACACCTGCAGGCTGTACCACAACAGCGGCACACCGTCACCTCCATGAACTGCTTCTTGGTTCTTGCCTGCATCCTGCTGCCGCTCCCGCCTGCCAGGACGATGGCACAGGTTTTGCCCGGCTTCGTCATACGCTCCTTCTTTCCGTTTTCCCGATTCGACACCGGAGGTAAAAACTTATAATCTTTCCATGAAAAACAAATGAATGTCCCTATGAGAATATCAATTCACCCCTGCGCAACGACTTTTTACGGATGCCTGCAAGGCGGTCGCCTGTTTCTTTAGTGGTGCTGATCCACTGCCCCTTTCCAGCCATATCGGCACTGCCCTTCAGAATCTTGGCACCTTCGCCGTTCCTTTCTTTTTGTCGTCCATGGAAGATACTGCTTCCCCTGAAAACGAAACGGATTCCGGGCAGGAGCCTGTGCCTTTTCTGTGCAAGAAGCTTCGGCACCTCCTCCTGCTGACCCTGAAGGTTTTTCACCGTTTACAGCCTTTATTCCCTTTTCTTTTTATCTGCAGGCGGAAAAACCTTCTATGACTGGCGCCTGGAAAAGTTTAACCCCGGCGAATGGATTTCGCTTTTTGCCTTCAATTCCTCCAAGGTGATCTATGACTTTTCCCTATGATTACGACTACCAGTGGTATCTGTTTGCCGCCATCTATGTCACGCTGCTCTTCCTTCTCCTGTCTCTCATTGCCGGGAGATCGGGTAAAAGCGGGGAAGCTTTCATCCGAAAGCTCCTTCCCCTTCTCATCGTCCTTCCACTCTCCGGTCTGTTTTTCGGCGAACTGCTGCAGATTTGATTACCCTATCCGCCCTTTTGACCTTTCCATCCGCACCTGGTATATGCTGCGGAACTGGTTTTTGTCGGTCTTCCGTTCTCGGCAATCGGAATGGCCTTTGACGAACAAACGCACAGGGTGCTGCCGACTCTCCCTGCTTTCTCCATTCCCGTTCACACAAACGGGGAAGAAAAGGCTCTCCCTTTGCGAAAGTAAAAAGCTTCCTGTCCTTCTGCTTGTCCCTGCCTGCTGCCTGACACTCCTGGAATCTGCCCTCTTTGGCAGTCATACTGTCATGATCGGCACTCTTTTGATGGTTCTTGCTCTGACAGGCTCACGGCGTCCTTTGAGAAAACCGGAGCTCCGCTTCTTCCGAGCGCCTTCCCTTCCGCCTTCTGGCAACCATCGGAAGAAAGTACTCTAGCAGACATCTATTGCTGGCATGTGCTCCTTCTCTCCGTCTGGAATCATTTCCTTCGCATAGGGAAAACAGCACCGCCTTTTGCCTTTGCAAACCCTTCCTTCTCTTTGGTCTTACGCTGCTGCTCTGTGCCATCCTTTCGCGTCTTTCCATGCTGTTGCGGAAGGTTGTACCTCTTACAGCTTTCCGATAACGGGATGGGTGATTCTATTCTCTGCAAAAAGAAGTCGCCCTCGTTAATCTCTGCGGAAGATATCTCTGGTGTAGAACTTTTTCTTTTACATCGTCCAGCACTCGGATCGTACCGATTGGCAATGATGTCACTCGCTCACTTAAATGCCGTCAGATCATTGACTACCCTGCTGCCGAAAAAGGTACTCCCGTCTGCAAGCGTCGGTTCGAATACGATCACCTTCGCTCCCTTCGCCTTGATTCTCTTCATAATGCCCTGAATCGAAGACTGCCTGAAGTTGTCGGAATTCGTTTTCATGGTGAGACGATAGACGCCGATGGTCACCTCTTTTTCTGGAGGCATCATACTGGCCGCTGGCGGAATAGTAGCCCGCCATCTGCAACACGCGATCCGCGATAAAATCCTTCCTCGTCCGGTTGGATTTCACGATCGCCTCAATCAGGTTCTCCGGCACGTCTTTATAGTTTGCCAACAGCTGCTTGGTGTCCTTGGGCAGACAATAGCCGCCATAACCGAAGGAGGGATTGTTGTACTGCTGGCCGATTCTGGGATCCAGGCAGACGCCGTCAATAATCTTCTCCGTTTGCAGCCCCTTCATTTCACGCCTAGGTATCCAGTTCGTTAAAAAAACTGACCCGCAGCGCCAGATAGGTGTTGGCAAAAGTTTGACCGCCTCCGCTTCCGTAAAGCCCATGAAGAGGGTATCGATTTCTTCCTTGAGGGGCTCCTTCCCGAGGAGTTCGGCACGGGCCGCTGCATCCAGGTCCGGATCGTCAGGGTCTGTTCCGACAATGATGCGGGAGGGTAAGTTGTCATAGAGCGCCTTGCTTTCCCTTAAGAATTCCGGCGCAAAGAAGATCCTCTTACAATTCTTTTTCCTTGCGGATATGTTCCGTATAACCCACCGGAATGGTGGATTTGATCACCATGAAAGCCTCTGGATTCACTTTCAGGACCAGGTCGATCACGGCCTCTACCGCCGAGGTGTCGAAGAAATTTCGTTTGGCATCGTAGTTGGTCGGCGTGGCGATAATCACGAGATCCGCATTCGGTAGGCGGCTTCTCCATCCGTCGTCGCCTGCAGCTTCAGCTCTTTTCTGCAAAAAACGCTCGATCTCCGCGTCCCTGAATCGGAGATTTCCGCGCATTGATCATCTCCACCTTCTCTTTGACCAGATCCACCGCCTGCACCTCATGGTGTTGCGATAAAAGTGTCGCCATGCTGAGTCCTACATAGCCGGTGCCTGCAACCGTTATCCTGACGTTTTTCCTTCTTCGGTGACATATTTCCCCTTCTTCTCTCAGGGCTTCAGTGCCCGCCGTTTTGGGGACATCCTCAGCTGCTTCTGCCTTTGTATCCTTCGGATCACTTCTTTGACCACATACTGCGGCTGCGCATTCATGGTCATATAGATGCGCCCGATGTATTCTCCCACCATGCCGATCATCAGCATTAACATCCCGCCGATAAAGACCAGGATGGAGATGGTGAAAGCCCATCCGGTCGGGATTTGTCCGGGATACAGATGGAACAGCACTGATGATCGTGAAGGTTCCGTAGAAAGCCGACCAGCGCCAGCACCGCCCCCATCACCGTTGCAATGCGAAGCGGTTTGATGGAAAAATTGGTAAACCCGTTAAACCAGAGCGAGAGCAGCTTTTTCATCGTATAGCCGGAGCTGCCCACCTCCCTGGCACGGTGGTTGACCGGCACATTGCAATATTCTTTGTGTGGAACGCAGAAGAGCCGATGACATAAGGATAGGCGGCCTCATAGCGAACCATCTCATTCACGAAAGCGCTTCACTGCAAAATAACTGCTGATCTGCAACTCCTTCGGCTTGCCAAGCATGATTCTGGTCATTTTCTCATTCACCGCACTGCCAAAATTCCGGAAGAAACTCTGACGCTTATGCGCATAGCCGGCATACACGGCGTCATACCCTTCTTCCAGCTCTTTGAAGGTTTCCCCACTTCCGCAGCCGGCGTCTGTCCGTCGTCGTCCAAACAAACCACGGATCGGAATCCGCCGCAATATAACGAAACCCTGCCATCAGGCGGCATGCTGACCGAAATTCCTGGAAAAAGTGAACTCCGTTACATTTCCTTCTGCTTTACCAGCGATTCTATGACGAAAGCGTTTGATCGGGGAAGCATCATTGACCAATGATGATTTCCTACCGGTATTTTTCCTGCAATTCGCCCTGATTCATCGTGTCATCGATCTCGTTGACGACAGAAGGAAGCGTCTTTTCCGAGCAATAGCACGGAATCACAAAACTGATTTTTCTTTCACTATGCCCCCTCTATGGTTGCTTCTCCAGCAGAAGCGTCACGCCCGAAAGCGCCGTGACGGAATCGCCGAGGCGATATCACCAGGTCGCTTTCGCTTTTAGCCGCGGAACCTGCGCAGTCTCCAGATAACACTGGGAAAAACGCGGCAGGGGAAGCAGTCCGAGCACGCCAGTTATGACTGCAGTGAGCAAGGGCCTCCGCCCCTGTAAAGACTTTTTCCGCCCTCTGCCGTAAAAGCACCATATCCAGAAGTGGCGCTACCGCCAACCACGCCAGTGCATTGGCGCCTACCTGCACCGCTTCAAACAAGAGGCCCTGTCTCGTGTGAAATCCCTTGCCAAGCACATCAAATTTTTGACGAAAAAACCGATCCCGACACCGACCAGCGCCTCTGCCAGCGCCCAACTCAACCAGACCTCTCTCTGCTGAAACCAGTAATCGCCCAGGGAGATGTCCGACAAAGCCGCAGATCGCCCCGATGAGAGCCCCCGACTGCAGAAACCACTGCCAAAATCCCCATTCGCGGCTGCAAATGGGTATGTTGCCACAGGGCTGGAGATCTCAATCTGCGTGACTACCGCAAACAGAAGCGTTCCGACCACAGCCCCCGCCATTCTTTTTACCAAATTTTTTGTATTCATCTTCTCAAGTCCATTTCTGTCAGCCTTAAAATCTGTAACAGTATAGCGCAAGGGATTCCTTTCCACAAGTAGACGTCTGTAACAAGATCGATTGTCGCGGCAGCGTTTCTTCTGCCTGCCTCGGCAGTATTTCTCTGCCGCTGTGTTCGGAGACCGCCGCACAGGCTTCCTTATTGTGTCAGCGGAAGGAGTTTTCTGAGCGCATCGTTCACTCTGATTCGATCATTCTCCACTGCCGCCCGCAGACTTTTGGATAGTCCGCAATCCCAAGCGCCCCCTCCGGATCCATACAGGCAAGCACCGTTTCCCGATCGGTCAACCGCTCCAAGAGTTTCATGGCACAAAAATCACTGAAGGCTTCGTCCAGGAGTCGGATGCGAATCGACTCTTCCGGCTCTTTCTCCGCACCCGGATAGACGATAAACGGGTCTCCAGAGGGAAGGCCCTCCTGCATCCGTACAAAGATAAAGGGATTCACCGGATGCAGCGAATACTGAGTTGTAAAAGTTATACCCCCAGTGCAAAAACCGTCCAGTCTCTCCTTGTACAATTGCGCCCCCAGGACACGGGTTCGGTAACCGGGCATCGCTATGAAGCGGTTGGAGACCTTTTCCCCTGCGACGTACAATAATAGCACCAGAGTTCTTTTGGTCTTTTTCTGCAAAAAGGGCTCGAGCCGATCGGTCGCACAGACGGGAATCGGCACCAGGCCTTCTTCAAAAATGATAATCGGACGGGGCGTCCATCCTCTTGCAGTCTTTCAGCACTTCTTTTTACGCCGTCTAAGGCCGCCCGATAGGAGGAGAGCTGCTCTAAATTCGGTTCATCCGAGATATGGAAATAGGTCTGCTCAGAACGCCCTCTTTTCGAAGCACCTCCTTCAGCTCCCGCAGAAATGCCTGCAAAAAGAGACGGTATTCTCTCCGGATGCCTCCGTTTCCCAGCCGAACAACCGCTGCAAACGCCCTCTTTTTCTCCCATGATTTTTGGGAGCCGCCACCGCACCCACTGGCTGAACAGATGGGAAATTTCAAGTAGACCATCCCTATCTTCTCTACAGAGCCGGATCCAGCGAAGCAGCTTTTTCAAAACCGAAACAGTAGCGGTTCCTTCCCATCACCGCCACATCCACCAGCTGCACGGTGGTTCTCTCTCCTCCGACCGCCGTATCAAGGGGCGGGGTAAATACAGGCGTCAGGATCATGTTGCAGTGATTCCTGACTGCCGTACGGATAAAGAGCGGATCAGGCTCCAGTGTTCTTCGGAAAACACGGGTACCTGATAATATTGGGCGAGCGCATCTACGTGAAACCACTCCGTATGGCGAATCAGAGTTCCGGCAGAACCCCAGGAGAACCTCCAGCCGGATTTTTCATCTCCGTGATCGGTTCCGTTTCCAGAAAGGTTGAGTTCCCTTTCCGAAGTCTGCGTTCCGGAGACGGAAGTCTGAGTTCCCTTCGGAACTCTGCGTTCTACCAGCATTTCCGGCGTCAAAAGGCGGAGGGACGGCTTCCTGTACAGTTGCACCCTGATTTCATAACGGCCTGCAGGCGCCCCTTCCGGCACATCCACATCCAGCCAGAGCGCCCTGTACTGCCCCGGGATCGGGGAAAACCCTCTTCCGGTATTTGCCTGAGAAGATCCGGATACAGACCGGGCTTTGTCCGGTCTCAGTCCTCATCCCTTTTTCGGATGGCAGGGATGGGCACAGGGGCACCAGATTCACCTGTCGGATGCGAAGGCGGGGGCAGTCTCCTCTTTTTCTTGCGACGGATGGTCTCTTCTTCTGTACAGCGGAAGGCAGTCTCCTCTTCTTTCCTAGGAAGAAATCTCCTTTCCTTCCCACCAGAAGCTGCATTTTCACCTCTCGAACTCTTCCCTTTCTCCAGCGTAGTGATAGGCAATCTGAACGGAAACCGATTCTTTTTGAGCGCCACCAAACTTTTTTCCGCCATCTCCTGTGGCATTTGATCCGGATAAACCTTGACCAGCGATGATACCCACATACAGGAACAGACCGCTTCCATCTGTCGCCCTCTCATTTGCTGCATACGCTTCCTCCTCAAACCACTTGCCTCATTCTCCAAGTAGCTCTATCCCGAAAGTCCCTGTCCTTTGCTCTTTTCTCCCCTAGCCCTTAATTCCGGAGGCGCAATTCCTTCCACGAACTGTTTTTTTGCAGGAAAACATAGACCGCAAACGGAAGACAAAAAGACACCGTCGCTCCCGCCATCAACAGCCCGTAGTTGGTTGTGTACTGCGTTTTTAAAAGGGACAGCGCCACCGTCAGCGTATACATGCGCGGGTGGAGGTCGAAACAAGGGGCCATAAAAAATCATTCCAACTGGTCACAAAGGTGAAGATCACGAGAGAAACCAGGACCGACCAGAATCAGCGGAACCACAATCTGAAAAAAAGAGCCGGATCTCCGGACAACCATCCACCTTTGGCGGCCTCCAACAGATCGTCTGGAATCCTTCATAAACTGCCTGATCAAGATCACACCGAAGGCATTCAGGATTAAGACCGTCAGCGAAAAAGTAAGTGTTTAACAGGTTTGCCTTTTTCATCATGACAAAGACCGGAATCATGGTCACCTGCCCGGAACCATCATCGTGGCAAGGTAGATCAGGTAAAGTCCCTCCTTGAACGGGAAGTTTTTTCTCAAATCCGTAGGCTGCCATGGAAGCCAGCAGGCAGTTAAATGCGCAGGAAAGCCCTACCACGATGACACTGTTGATCAGGGAATGCAGGAAGTCATTGTTGCGAAACACATAGGTGTAATTGGAAAAATCGCCGAGATGCAGCTCGTTTGGCAGAAATACCGGCGTTCTCGAATCGGTGAAGGACGCAAGCAGCATATAGACAAACGGCGCAATGCTGATCAGGGCAAGGAGCAGGGACAAAAAGCAGCCCCAGGACGGAAGAAAGTGCCATTTTTATCCTGAGACATCACGCCTTCCCTCCCTTTTCCCGGAAAAACAGATTCTCGACCAGATTGATGACAAGAACCAAGGCCAGCAGAAACACAGCAAGCGCACAGGCATAACCCACCCTGTACTGCTTGAAGGCGGAGTGCAAAATCTGCATCACCAGGTGACGGTCGATGTACCGGGGCCTCCTCCGTCATCTGATACGAGAGATCAAAGACCTGGAAGGACCAGATGATGCCGAGCGTCACCACCAGATACGTGATCGGTTTTAAAAAGTGGCAGGGGTCACCCGGAAAAAACACCTGCGCCTGTGTCGCACCGTCTATCCTTGCCGCCTCATAGAGTTCTCTGGAGTTGCCATCATACCGGCATAATAGATGACCATGAAGTAACCCACGTTTTTCCAGATGGCTACGATGCAAATCGAAAGTAAGGCGGTGGAAGGATTTCCCAGCCAGTTCACCTTCCCGATTCCAAAAACGCCCAGGATGGCATTGCACACGCCGCTATCCGTTGCAAAATAATCTTTCAGATGGTCGCCGCTGTGACACTGGAAGCGATCACGGGAATAAAGAGAATGCTGCGAAAAAACCTCCGCTGCAGACTGCAACTTCTGTGCAAAAAAGCTGCGACCGTCAGTGCGCCCGCCGTCTGCAGCGGAACCGTCACCAGCGTATAGAGCAGCGTGTTCTTAAGCGCCGCCGAAAAATAGGAATCATGGAGAAGACGGCTGTAATTCTTCAGACCGATCAACTGCGCCGGCCTCATCAAATTATAGTCGGTAAGACTGAAATAGCCTGTCATAAAAATCGGCACAATGGAAAAAGTAAAAAATCAACAGGAAGCCGGGCAGGGATATAAAGAATACCCTGCCACGCTTCTCTTATGCTTCTCTTCATACACGTCTTTCCTTGTTTGAGATTCTCATTGTAATACCTCGTGGTTTTCGCTGAGTGCCTCGTCTCCCTTCATCTCTCCCAGCATGACGGACTGCAGATTTTTGTACAGTGCGTCATACATGCCAGTCGCATTGCTGAAAACGGGAAGCGCCTGCATGTTGTCGGCATAATCCGTATACAGGGAAGCAAAAGACATCCTCGCTCTTGTAAGGATCATCCATCGTGATGGGCGGCTGATGATAAAGGCGCTCATGGAAATCCGACATGACCTTGGCGCTGGTCAGATATTTGATCAGCTTCATAGACAGGTCGACGTTCTTGCTCCTCTTCGGAAGCACCAGGCAATCACAGGCTACAAGGTCTTCGACTTGTCGCCCAAAGGTCCTTTGAGCAGGGGCGTGAAATCCCAATGAATATTCTTGGTGGCGAGCGCATTGGCGGTACCGATGATGATCATTGCCGCTTCTCCGGTTTTAAATGCGTTCACGGTGTCATCGTTAGAGGTCGCCGATTCCGGGATCACCCTTCCTCCCTGAGCTTCGTCAGGTAAAGCAACCGCCTTTTCCCCGCCTCGGAATCAATGGTCAGATTTCCTTTGTCATCGGTAATTTCTCCGCCGGCGCTCCAGAAGAAGGGCCAGAAGATTTCATTGAGTGAGCCGTAATGCGGATTTCCCCAGTCCTGCATCAGTGGGGCGACCTCCGGTTCGCTCTTTTTGATCTTTAATCCGTTTCTTCTAACTCCTCCCAGGTGGAGGGCACCTGATCGACGCCCGCTTTTTCAAGAGATCCATATTGGCAATCAGCACGCGAGGGATTCCCGACCACAAAAGGGAAGAGCAAACTGTCCGCCTTGAATATGGCCCAGATTATAATAGACGTAGTTTTCCTTCTCCTTCTCTGTAAAAAAAGAGTCCATATCCACGAGTTGGTCGTTATGAATGTAGTCATAAAACATTTCCATATACATGTAACCGACATCCGGACCGTCCGGTGAGGACATGCCGGTCAGGTACTTTTCCTCATAACTGTCCCAGGGAATGATTTCAATGGAGATCTTACAATGATTCTCCTTCTCAAAAGGCGCAACTGCCTGTGACCAAAACTCTGCATCCGTCAGATCCCCGTCATATCGGCAAACGGCGGGAGCCACAGATTCAGCCTTGTTTCCTCTGCTTTGCTCTTCCCATCGTCCTGCTTGCCCGTTGCTGCCTTTGCGCCTTTCCACAGCCTCCAAGCAACATGGCACCTGTGACGGATATCATCGCCAACATCGCAACCAAACGTTTCATTCTCTACTTCCTCCCTTCCTTCGTTGCATCCTTTGCATTCTTTTATGTTCTTTTTATTATATCCAAAACTTCTGCACCGGGTCTACGCTCCCATCGACTTTCTTGCCTCTATGGTGTACCATAAAGCCTGTAAATGAGCACCTGACACTTCTGTTTGATGATGAAGGAGCGTTTCATCCTAAAGCGCTCTATTCCGGAATAATACTGAAATGAAGTCAACCGAACCTTCCTGAAATCCATAGACAAAAATCCTTCTGCTTTTTCGCTCTGCCTTCTTCTCTCCCGCAGTGCGTCTGCGCAAGTCTCCAACCAAAGTACAGGCGACCGCTTCCCTCAGCGATACGGACTGGCCGCTTGCACCGGACGATTAACGCCGAGTGCGCCGTGCTCATGGAAGCCGGCAGCGGCACCATCCTGTACGACAAAAAGCATGCATCAGCGAATGTATCCGGCCAGCACCACCAAGATCCTGACCTGTTTGCTGGCGGTGGAAATTCCGCCCTGAACGAAAACCGTTTCTTTTTCTTATCAGGCGGTCCATTCCGTTCCGGCAGACGGATCCTCCATCGGCATGGATGCCGGTGAGTCCCTGCCGATGGAACAGTGCATTTTACGGCATCCTGGTCGGCAGCGCCAATGAAGCGGCCAATGCGGTCGCAGAGCATGTGGCCGGAAGTATTCCCGCTTTTTGTGCAAAAATGAATGAAAAAGCGAAGGAACTCGGCTGCAGAGATTCGCATTTCATGAACCCTCAACGGTCTGCACAATCCGATCATTACACCAGCTGCTATGATCTTGCCACGATCGGACGCGCCTTCTTTTCCAATGATTTCCTCTGCCGCGCCGCAAACATTCCCGTTACCACTTCACCCCAGCGCCCACCAGCCCGGACGACTTCTATCTGAACAACAAAAATCAGCTGGTCACCGGACGGTAAAATGTGAAGGCATTGTGGGCGGAAAGACCGGCTACACTTCACAGGCCGGAGAGACCCTTGTTTCCTGTGCAGAAAGAAACGGGATGAAGCTGATCTGCGTCGTCATGAAGGACAGCTCTCCGGACCAGTTTTTGGACAGCGCAAAATTATTTGAATATGGCTACGCAACTGCAAAACGGATCTGAAGAAAATCCGTCCTCTATTCTGCCGGATTCAGCACCCTTTCTTTCCTCCGATTATTCGGTTTTTCCCCGCAGCTCCGGCACCCTGTCTGTAAGCGACAACTCCTGTGTGATCCTGCCAAACAGGGGCGTCCTTCTCCGATGTGTCTGCCAAAACGGATCCGACAGGGAAGGACAAAGAAACAACAGGCAAGACCGGTGAGAAGAAAAATCGCCAGCCTGCGGTTTTTCTGGCACGAACGGCAGGTGGGTTCTGCAGAAATTCTCTTAAGCCCCCTGCGCAACAATTCCTCGACCCCAAAGCAGAACCATCACATCTATGAGATCTTTATCTGCTTTTCCTTGTTCTCTTCTTGCTATCGTCCTGATTTCCTTTGCGCGCGTCCTCTGATTTGCAAACCAGGAGGCGATGCCTTGCAAAAACAAAAGAGACAGGAGGCACTTCAAACGTCTGAAGAAGGAGACCGAGACTTCACTTCTGAGGAAAGCAAAAGCTTCTTTCTCCTGCAAAAAGTGCATCAGCTGATAGGCACACTGTACCGCAACCCTCTCCTCGCGCAGGATCCTTCTAACCTCCCTCCGGTTTGCCAGAACGACCTTCAGCTCTTCCGTGTCCTCCAGAAAATCGGTTGACACCTCGCCGCTTGCATAACCGTAAACCATGGCCTGAGACTCGTCCGTCGCTACCGATCGTGGTAAACCGCGGCTCCTCATACATCGCATCGACCGGCAGGGATCTCAGCTTCAGTCCGGTTTCCTCGTACATCTCCCGGATGGCCGCTTCGTGAATATTCTCTCCCTTTTCGCACAGACCGGCGGGAAACTCATAGATTTCCGCATCAATGCTGTAGCGGTACTGCTTGACCAGAACGACCTCCTCTTCCTCTTCTCCTCTTACAACGGCATAGATCAAACGCCGTCCGCCGTGTTTTCGGTCTTCAGCTTCAGCCCTTCTATGCTCCTGCTCCGGCTTGCCACGCTGAGTGAATGCCGTCTTTCTTTTTGTTCCTTGCTTCCAGCATATAGAGATTGATATAGAGGATTGTCCGTCTGTCTGGTGATGTTCAAAAATTTCCGCCATGCTCTTTTCTCCATTTCTGCTCTTTCTACTAAAGTTTTCTCTGTTTCCGCATTTCTTTCTTCCACGAAAATCTGCCTTTCTCAAGACTGTTTTCCGCATTTCTTTCTTCCATGAAGGCTCTGCTTTTCTCAAGACTGTTTCCCCTGAAAATCCTTGTTTCAAAGTAATTCATTTCCTCGCTCCTGTAAAGGCTCCCAGAAAGAATCCATGAAGAGTACCGTGATCATCCCCGCAGTGAGGAGGAAGGCGGGGTGAAATTTCCGGCAGCGTCCATTTCGACAGGAGATGGCAGGAGAACAGAGCCGCTCCCATGACCGCACGGTATTTACAGGAATCAGAAAGTAACTGCCGGAGGATTTTCCAAAAGCACACATGATAAATAATAGGGCGGCCTAATAAAATTGGCCAGGAGACCGGAGACCACGGTTTCCGATGTAGACGCCTGCCAGTCGATCCTCTTCGCAAGCACAATGGAAATGACCAGATTCACAGCCCCTGCACCAGTGCAAAAATTTGTCCTGCTCGAACACTCCTGCCGCCGTCTTAAAGTTGGAGAGCACGATTCAGTCTCCTTAAAAATAAAACTCCGCCACGATCAGACAATCACCGTCTGCGGCAGTGCCATTTTTCTCCGTAAAAGCAGGGATGATGAGCGGGGTCAAAAGGACAAAAAGCCGACCGTAAAGCGGTCCGTGAGCCACTCTGCAAAGAAACGGTAAACGCGGAACAACAGCTCCTGTCTCTTTCTGCTCTCGGTGGCAATGGCGTTGCCGAAGCTGGAAGAACGGAATTAAAAATCACATTCACAAAGTTCGCCACGGTGCTGATGACCATATTGAAATTTCCCACCACGCCGGTGATCGTGATGGAAATAAAAGCGGATATAATGATGGAATCCGTCTGCAGTCTGGCGATATCCCTATTTTTAACCACATCAGAGCCTTTGTCTTCTCGACGATGACGGAGGTTTCCTCCTTCGCCAGCGGCACGGCCTCCTCCAGCAGGAACGGATAAATGCGGTTTAGATACCAGAAACAAAGATTTTCTGCACCAGCTGGATGACCGCATCCGTCAGCGGGTAGGCATAGAAGTTCGAAGTGGCAAAGAGGACGGTGATCTGCGCACTGACGGAAATCAGCTGGGTCACCGTCGTGATATTGGTCTGGATATAGCCCCTCTGCTCGGCGTTCACCAGCGAGTATTTATAAGCCACCAGATAGGAAGTCACGCTGTTGAAGAGAAAGATGCAATAATATAAGGTCAGATCCCTTGCGCCGATCTTCCCCGGATCCTAATGATATATTTTCAGAAAAGGAATCAGGAGCACGCCGATTGTCCCGACGACAAAGGCAATGACACGGTAAGACTTCTTGTACAGAGCCATGCAGGTTTGATCTTCTCACGATCTCCTTCTGCAATCGGTTTGTAAAGGGAAAAGTTCAGTGCCGTTCCAATGCCAAGTTCCGCCAGCGAGAGCACTGACAAGATCCCGGTATACAGGTCGTTTACCCCAGAAGCGCCCCGTCCAGCCGCAGGATGAACAGCTTTCTGGCGGCAAAAGCCGAGCAGCGCCGTTAAGAGGGTTCCCATATACCCGAAGGCAATATTCTTTTTTGCATACGTGATGCGTCCCTGCGCCATTAAACCTCGATCCCCTCTTCACTCACCAACACCCAGCCCTTCCAGTATTCATGCATGAGAGAAGCGGGCACCCTCTGTGTATTCTTCATGCGCGGAGGCGGACCAGAATCCGGTCCGATCGGTCATTCAGCCTTCCTCCCCAGATCGAAAAGGTGGAATTGGCACAGAGATCCGCCCGGCAGGCCCGCATCAGCCGGATGTCCTGAAGCGCATCCCTTCCGGCATTTCCCCTGACCACCGTATAGGTTTCCCCCTCCAGCATCTGTCCCGCATAGGCTTCGTCGTTCGTAAAAAGATAGATCTTCGCCTCCGGCATCCGCTCCTTCAGATAACGAAGGGCTCCCCGATAATAGCTTTTCGTTGCAATTCCTCCAAAAGAGCGCAAGGTTGGCACTATCCTGCAGATAGTCTCCCCCCCTGATATGAAGGGCAATGCTGTTTTCTTCTCCCATGCGCACTTCCTGCTCCCGCACCTTTTTTTCCTGCCCGGCGTCCGAATGCGGAGGGAAGGTAAAGTCGCGGAGCAAGCGTTCTCTGATGTCTTCCGTATATTTTTGACAGTGGAAGAAACCGTCCAGCTCCTTCGTCTGAAAGGAGAAGATTTCCGGATGGTACATCTCTTTTCCGTAAAAATAGTCCTCTTTCGGCCGGGCAGTCAGAGGCAGTCTCCCCTGCAGCAGACAAACCATCTTCGTAGGATTCTCTCTGCCTTATTTCCCTTTTTGAGAAAAAACGCAGGACTTCCTTCGGTTCCTCTTCGAAATGCACCTGCGGGTAAAGAAAAGTTCCAGTCCCCTCCTGGCTCCCGCTTTTTCTGGTTTTCCGGTGAAAACCAGGTCAGAGTCAGATAGGCTTCCTCCCATCTCCTTGAATTTACGGTACAGCGCATATTGCTGCATTTGGTTGCCGAGCCCGCCCGACACTTTAATGACAATCACATCTTCCCCCATCTGTCCCGTTCCGCCTTCGTACCTCTAGGTACAAGGAGGCGAAAGCTTCCCGTTTCGTCTGATTCTCCTCATCAGACAAGCAACAGAATCCCCTTCGATTGCCCTTCCCCGGTCAGGAAAGCGATAAAATCCCTTCTCCTGCCCGCCTGCTATAATCCGGCATCTCTGCTTTTAAGCGCAGTGCCAACTCCTCCTTTTTGTCATACAGGTTGCGGAAGGCTGCCGTTAATTCCTCCTTTGCCCCTAGCTTCTGAACCGGGCAAACGTTTCCTTCTTCCGTTCCCAGTAAATCCCTGGCGATCCCGCGCGATTTAACCGAGTAGCCAAGCACCAGCGTCGGCACACAGGAGGAATAAGCGGCGATCGTCGCGTGCGTTCTTGCCCCGACAAAGAAAGAGCAGCCGGCGATGATTCCTTTCAGCTTTCTGCAGTCCATGTCCGGAACCAAAAAGACCCTGCCGCTCTCACGAAATTCTGCTTCCAGCAAAGACAGCGGAAGCCGGTCGTCATTGTTCTTCCAGACCACATGCGGAATCAGCGCAATCCCGGCTTCCGTCTGCTGTGAAGAAATCGAATCAAATGGCGGTACGCTTCCATGGTAGCCCTGCTTTTTCCAGCGCCTGCGCCATCGGAGAAAGGTTCAGTCCGATTACCTCCTGCCTTCTAACCCTCGGATACCGGAAGAAGGCCTCTTCCGGCAGATGGGACCTCCTCTCTTGCATCCGCAGATCAGAGCTTTTCCGTAGGCAGTGTGAAGGCGGGGTCGGGAGAAAAGCAGACTTTCTCTTCCAGGATACCTGCTTCTAGGAGCGTCTGATAAGAGGGACTCCTTGCGTAGATACGGTCATAGGAGGCCAGATCCGACCGCAGTTCCTTGAATTCCTCACCATCTCTTCCTCGACAGAGCGCCGAAGACACTGTGGATCCTGCCTTTTGCGAGAAGAGTGCATGCGCCCGGATTAACTCCTGCACCATCTCGGGTAACAGTAATTGTCTCCGCCGATGGCCATGGCCATCGTGCGGGCATCTACCTCCCGCAAAGCATCCCGAAAACGATACCGCGCATAGGCACTTTTCCTTCCGGCCAGCTTCTTCAGCGCACCGTAATAGAGATGCGCCATTCTGTTTTGCTCCAGAATCCTCTCCTGGATCAGGGATAGTCTCCCTTCCCCCGCGAAGGAGGACAGCGAATAGCGCAGATCCTGCTGCCGATCGTGGGTGACGAGCATCACCGGAAAATTTCCCTGCGGATCTTTCTCCTTCCACTTCTCCAGCATGCTGCTCACAATCGCTTCACAGCCATGGTTGGCGCTTCGGCATGTTCATATAAGATCTTCATTCCTCTTCCCGTACCTTCTTGTATCTTTTGTAGCATTCCAGATATTTTCGCGGATGCAGGAGGAAAAAGATCACCTTCAGCTGATACCCTCTTCTCCAGTCCGATCAAAGCACCATTGACTCTCCTGCAAACTCTGATCTCGCTTTTGCAATCGGCAAGTACACGCTTCACCTCCGGCAGTTCCCATTCCTTTTTCGGTAAAAGAGCGATCTTGGATGCCACCAACATGGCCGCCATCATCCGGATGATCGCCAGTCTGGTGTAAAGATAATGCGAGAGCGCCGTCTGCGAGGATCGATCCTCTCCTGTGCCCTCTGCCAGCAAAACGATCTGATCCCTGTAGGAAGCGCAGAAACGCTGCTTCATCGCCCCCTTCGGATTGTCGAGATACACGTATTTGTCCGATTGCACACAGGCGACTTCGTGCTTTAAACCGATCCGCAGAGCAAAGTCAGGAGAAAAGAGCATGTCCTCCCAATACGCAGATCCTCGTCAAAGCGAAGTCCTTCGATCTCCCCTCGTCGGAAGAGTTTTCCCCAAACATGAGAGTCCTCATTGAAGATCCGTATTCCAGATATTCATAGCCGTTAACGAGTGGTTCGACAAAATCCGTTCCGTACAGGAGACCAACGCCACATCAACCTCTCCTGCGCTTGTAGCAGTTCCGCAAAAACCTTCTTCCAGGTGGTCATCGGCGTCTACAAAGGTGATCCATTCTCCTTCTGCCAGGTCCATCCCCGGTTTCTGGCATGAGAAACTCCGTGGTTTTTGTTCGTGCCGCACCACCACGCGAATCCTCGTAGCGGGGTCTTCCCTCTCGAATTCTCCCCGGGGTCCTCCCTCTCCGGAGTTTTCCTCTCTCGCGATTCTCCTCCAAATCCTTCTCTCCGGGGTTTCCCTCATAGGTCTTCCAATAAGAATCCAGAATCTCTGCGCTTCCGTCCGTGGAGCCGTCATCCATGAGGAGAATCTCCAGCTGTTTCCCACTCTTTTGTGCAGAATCGAGTCTACGCACTCTTTTATGGTGTCCTTCGCATTGTAGACCGGAACGATCACACTGAGTACGTTACCATCAGGCGTTTTGTCTTTGGTCATAAAATTCAAACACCTTTCTGTCCAACCGTGCAAGCATTTTCCCCGGGTGCCTCATGAAAAAGAAGCATCCGGTTTACCAGCGCCTTGAGCCTGCAGCCGGTACTTTTTCAGCATTTCCTTCAACTGTTCCTTTTTGACAAATTCTCACTGCACGGGTGAGCGTCCCTGCTTCCGTGCTTCGAATTCATTCTTCAGAACATAGGTCATCAACCAGACCTTTTCTTTGTCCGCCATTTTCGACGGATCTACCTCTGCGATCCCCTCCTCACGGAATTTCTCCTGCAAGACGTTTCGAATCACCGCATCCAGAAGCCTTACATTCTCTTACAGCCCCTGTCGTAACCATGTACCATGGACTGTCTGCGAAAGCGGTAATGGTAATCATGGTGTCCGGAAAGAACCACCAGCCGCTCACAGGAAAGAATGGCGGGCAGGGTGATGTTGAGATCCTCTCCGAAACGAATCCGATCCTCACAGTATTTCACGTTTTCCGTGATCAGTTCTCTCGTAAAAAGCTTCATGCAGCGGGAGACATCCACGGTGCGCCTCTCGTTGCCCAAAATCTTCTCTTTGACCTGCGTTTGCAGCGCCTCTTTTTCATAAACACCGGGCGGCAGGGGCATGGGTCTGCTTCTTCAGGCGCTCCTTCCCTCTTCCGTCTCCCGGATCGATCAGGCCGTTGCTGCAAATGATCTCTTTTTCCGGAAAAAAAGAAAGCGCCGGTACAGGGCACCAAGCGCCCCCTCTTCCAACCAGTCGTCGGCGTCCAGAAAATACAGATAGGCTCCCCTACTAAGCAAAACGCCCTTCTGCCAGGCCCGCATCAGACCTTCGTTTTCCTGGTGATGCACCCGGATTCGGTCGTCTTTTTCTCGTAGGCGTCGCAGATGTCTCCACTGCGGTCTTTCAGAGCCGTCGTCCACCAGAATGATCTCCAGATCCGCAGACTCTGCGAAAGAACGGAGGTGATGCACTGGTCCAGATAAGCTTCCGCCCCGTAAACCGGAATAATGACACTGACGGCAGGACGTTCCTCCTTCAAGGCTCCTCTCCCTTCCCGTCCGCTTCGGGTTTGGATTCCTCCGATGTGGTCCTTCCTTCGTCCGCCTCACTCTCTTGTTCCGTCTGTGCGGGAAGCTTGTCCCGCCTTATGCCTCGCACCTCTGCCATGCCGTAATAGTCAGCTAACGCCTGGTTCACATAATACCCGCTGTCCTCAGCGCTGATCTCCGTCACATAAGCCATGCTGTGTTTATTTTTTAAACTGCGGGTGTAAAAGCGGGAGGACAACCTCTGCTTGCCTTCCTTCGCCGCCTCTTCCAAAATCGCATACCGCTCCGTCAGATCTCTCCGGATTCTGGCCAGGTTGGCGCCGTCCTGCAGATAGACAAAACTCATCGATAACGTCATCATCGCCACGAAGGCGCAGGAGGCGGCTCGAAACAGAAGGGAAAAAACTTCCTCCTCCCTCTCTTCACAGGTTTGCCTCAGCAATTCCACCGCTTTTCCGATGGCAACGAAGAGAAAGATCCCTGCACCGAAGAGGGCTCTCTTCTGCGGTTCGGGCGCCATCAGCGGGGCATAAGCGGTCGCCAGAAAGTCAGGAACCAGAAGAGGCACGCTCTCATCCTCTTCCCGTCCGCCCTTAGTGACCAGCAGGAAGGAAAGAAGCGCCGTGAACAGGAGCGGCAGCCACAGATAATCCGTTTTCAGATCGTTCGTGATCTTCAAAAAGCGGGCAAAACCGCAAAGTCCCGTATGTGCCTCCATTTTATAACTGCTTCTGACTGCGTTTCCGGGCTCAAGATCATCGAGGGCAAAACCGTCAGGCTTCCCAGAACATCCGCGGACGGTTCCGGTTTTCTCCTGAGCAGCACTGAACGGGTTTTTCTTTCTTTGTCTCCCCTCTCGATCACCCACAGCGCCATGAGAAACATCATGCCGCCGAGGTGTTTTCGAACACCAGCCGGAAAGAAGGCCGCACGAAACCCACTTGCAGGAAGTCCAGTTCCTCTTTCCTCCGCATCAAAAATGATCGAACAGGGCCGGGTTTCCAGGATGATCGTTGTGGTAAAGAGATAGTTGAAGCCGTCTCCCACAGGATGGTCTGCGCAAAGGACTCCCCGAACATCCAGACAAGCAGCAGCAAAAACAGGAAGAAGAGGCGCTCCTCGGACGCCTTTCTCCGTAGACAGATCTTTCCTCTCCTTACGCAAATCTGTCCGATCCTGAGAAAAAGTGGTATAACAAAAATCAGACGTAAGACAGCGGAAGAAGCAAGGTTGAAAACAGTCTTGCTTCCGCCGTACAGAAAGAAACGCAGAAGTAGATGCGCCACGCTTCGTCCCGTCCAGTTCCTGTATGGCACATATTCCTGTAAAAAAAGATCGCCGATTCCGGAAGCCTCCCTGACCGCCGTCTTATAATTCAGGTCATCGGAGAGCATTGGGGTGAAACTCTCGTAAATCAGAATCGTGAGAAAACACAGTAAAATCAGGCAGAGGAACAGTCGTCTGCTGTGTTCTATCGCTTTATTTACTTGTTTTCGTCTGACGCATTCTCTTCATCTCATTTCTGCTGCCCGTTCTATTTTCTCTGCTCTTTGTTTCCCCGGTTTGCGGATGCTCTGCCCTGCTCCCGGTTTCCCGGTTGGAGGATTTTTGCCTTCTTTTCCTACTCCGCTCCCCTGCGGGAAAAGACCACGCCGATGGTCTTTACCAGAATCTTCAGATCCAGCGAAAGCGACCATTCGTCTATATATTTTAAATCCAACTGGACGACCTCGTCAAAATTCCGTATATCGCTTCGGCCGCTCACCTGCCAAAAGGCCCGGTCAGTCCGGGTGTCATGGAGATCCGCCTCCTGTAATATTGGTTGTACTGAATAAATTCGTCCTCTGTCGGCGGTCTGGTGCCGACCAGGCTCATCTCCCCTTTTACGATGTTGAAGAACTGCGGCAGTTCATCCAGTGAGGGTTTTACGCAGGAAGGCGCCGACCTTTGTAATGCAGGGTCATGCTCCATCTTGAACATCAGTCCGCTCATCTGAGTTGGAAGCCTCCAGCTCCTTCTTTCTCTCCTCCGCATCCAGATACATGGTACGGAATTTATAAATGCGGAACCGTCTGCCGTTCCTGCCGACTCTGGTCTGGGAAAAGAGAACCGGCCCCCTGGAATCCAATTTGATGGCAAGAGCAATCGGAAGAAAAAGAAGGGCGGTGAGAAGCAGCCCCAGGATTCCCCGATCAGATCCAACAGGCGTTTGATCAGCAACCGTTTATAACTGGGTGGAATCTGGAATAGACAATGACGCTGTAATCGCCGAACTTCCCGGTGTGAGAGCTGGTGTTGGTGAGTCCCGTCATTTTCAGAGAGAATAGCTGCAGGGGCAGTCCCATTTCTTCAAACCCTTCGATCAGATCTCTACATGCCTTCTGGGAATAATCCGGCGTATGAAAAAGACGGCGTCTATCGGCAGGGAAATTGCCCAGCTAACAGATCTTCCCTTCCCGCAATCACAGGCACGCCGTCCTGAACACTTCCTTTAAATTTTTCATCGATCACGCAGATGCCGGCAATCACGCGGAAATATCCAGCTGGTGTCTCAACCTTGCTACCGTATCTGCAAGCGGTTCCTTCTGCGTCTACAGAACCCTCTCACTGGTCAGAGAGCGACTTGTAATAAAAGCGAAAGATTCTTTTTGACCAGAAGATGGAGTAATAGCGAACAGAGCGGGTTTAACAGCATGAAATATCCCATGGTCAAGCGGGAAACATCCTGTGCCCAGCTGATTGCATAGAGAAGAAGGAGGTTGCCACCACGATAAAGGCATTGAAAGCTTGCTTCCATAGATTTCCTTTAGAATTCCCTCTTCAGAAAATCCCTGTTCCAGTCAAAAAGAAATTATAGGCGGTGGCGGCAAGCATCAGAAAAAGCACAGGTCATGAAATGGATATCCTTCACGCCCATGTCTCTCAGATTTCCGAAACGGATCAAGGGTTGCCAATATGAAACTGATGAGAATCGAAAAGAAGGTCCCGAGCCAAAGGCCGTAGACCTCCAGGTTTTATTGCGCTGATTCATATATGCTTCTTGTATCGTGTGACTGTCAAAAGATTTGACACTTGCCTCATTGTACCATGAATCTGGCTTTTGATAAAAGACTTTTTGTACCGTAGCCAGAATCTCTCGTAGATGCGCAGTTACAAAACGGAAAACGGAATCCCCAACTCCTTTGCCTCACATGAAAGGCTTATGGTACTTTGCCAAGTATTCGTCTGCAAAATACCTACTGTACTCCCTGCTTTTCTGCAACTCGTATTTTTGGAACAGAAGACGATAATCCTTGTAAATTCTCTCATCTTTCTCCCCAAAACTCTCGGTGTATTGGTGCTCGTGAATCCCGATCGTGGTCAGGGGCTCCCCAGTACAGAACAGAGACCCAAATCGCGGATCTGTGCCTCATCCGCCCCGGTTGCTCTGTCTCCCTTTTTGTCATGGAAGCCCGGGGGCGGGTTTCCAGAGCTGCCTCGAGGGCAGTTTCGAGGCTGCCTCCGGAGTGGTTTTGCCCGAGGGGCTCTCCTCCCCCTCCCGCTCTTTTTCCGCCTTTGAGAGAAGCTCCATATAGAGGAAAACATCCGATGCAAAACCGCTTTCTTCATCAAAAAGCTGCACCGCATCACCTCTGCGATAGAGTATGGCAGAAGGCGCTCCGATCTGGTCGCTCTGAAAAGAATGCGAAAGTCTTTCCGAAGTGCCGTGAGAAACGCCTCGTCCACTGCCCGGTCCCAGCTCTTTCCTTCGCTCTTTCGAGTTCAGATGCTTCAGGTTTTTCTGACTTTCTTCCCCTACGAGGATGCTTTGACGGCTTCCGGAGAAAGAAAGAACCGCATCCGGGTGCTCCTTCAGCATCCGGACAAAGGTGGAAAGAGGAGTTGGAAAGGTAAACCAATCATCGCTGAACATGATTTTTATATACTCTCCCCCTGCCTTTTTGCAGAGCGGCATTCCAGTTCCTGACATGCCCCAGACGAACCGGATTTCTTTGATAAAAAGGACGTTTCCTCTCCTGTCTTTGCCACAATCCGGTCGCGATAATCCGCTGCTACCCGCTCCACTTCGTCGTCCCCGGAGTCGTCCGTCAGAATGACTTCAAAGTCGGTATAATCCTGCTGCAAAATCGAATCCAGCAGGCGTCTTACATCCATTGCCTGTTGATAACAGGGAATGCAGATCAGAAACTTGTCTTCCCTCTCCAAATCAGCCTCTCTCCCCGTGCACCCATTCGCTATCCGCCGATATGAAGAATCTGCTTGATCCTGCGTTTCACGGCGACCTCTCTCATGTGCCTTCTTTGCTCTTTGCCATCCGAGGTGGCCCTCTCTTCCTCCTCCTATGTCTCGGCTGCAGGATCAGGTAATCCCACTCCGCCTGATGCTGCTGCAGATAAAGGGGGTAGGTTTCATCAATTTCCGTCCGGACGAAATGCGCATTGCGCCAGAAAAGATCCTTGCCGTCCCGCAATAGATCATCCGCATGGGCAATGATATATTTGCGGTTGTATTCCTGATGCGGCGAAATCACCTTCTGAGAGATTCTCTTTGGTCGGATTGGTCTCGTGATGCCCGCCCATATAACCGAAGTGCCAGCCGCCGTTATCCACCCGGATGCCGATTTCCTTCCGCTCCGGAAAGCGCAATTCTCCGCACTTCAGATTCTGCTCCTTCATCAGTCCGTAACTGCACAGCTTGGATCCGATCCACTTTTTCTTTTCCACGCGGGAAACTCCCCGCATAGGAAAGAAGGTTGCGAAACCTCCTCCATATTCAAATAGACATAGAACATCCTCTGGGCAAAATGATAGATCTTCGTCCGGTCAAAAATCTGCCAGAATCTCTTTTATTTTCTCCGGGTTGGGGATCTCATCCAGATCGCTGTAGAGAATCACATCTTCCCCTGCTACAGTTTACGAGCGCACGGGTCACGCATTTTGAAGGTGTCCCTTGCATGTGGTGTCTCCCACCGTATCCTCTACCACCTGATGGGATGATCTTGTGTTCAAACTCCCGGAACATCTCTGTTTTTCTTCAAAGAAGCGGCTTCTAACCCGGAGAACGTCTCCGTCGCTTCGGAGACGACAAAACGAGTCCACCACGATCATTCAGCACCTTCATCCGAATATAGAGCATATCCAGTTCATTAAAAATTGAAAAAACAATCGTATACCATCTCTCATTTCCGTTTTCGTCGTAGTCGTCAAACTTTCCCGACCCGCGCTTTTTGAGTCAGTCGGTTTTCCGATCCGACTCTCTGCCTGCCGTCAAGTCTCCGAATCAGAGCCCTCTCTGCCTGAGCGGAACTTCTTTTGGTAATAGCGAGGCTGTGCAGATGGAGTTTCCTTCCCGCCCGCTTCAGTCGGTACCCGCTTCCTCCTGTAGTAATTCGGGTAAGAGGCGTTTGTGCCCTCCCACTTATGGAAGGCAAAGGCGTAATGCCCTGCACTTCCGGGATCATGTGCTCATGGGAAAAATATTTGGCGACTTCCATGGGGCGATTTTCATCCCCTCCGCTTCCAGAAGGTGCCTGATCTTACAGCACAGAAAACCGTCTTCGTGGAACCACATCTTGCCGAAGGCAAATTCTCCCTTCCACGGCACCTGCGCCTTTTTCGGGAAATCCATCAGCCTCTTGGAACGGATGCAGACGCTGTTTTCCCCACTCGGCGAGATCCTTCCCTCTCTGTCCCTGTAAGTCGTCAAATCTCCCTCTTTCGGCAGCGGCCAGGGCGCTCCGATGTAATCATAATCCAGAAACTCGTCTCTCCACATCTCCGGATGAACCACAAAGCCGTCCGCATGCACGATCATCGCATAATCCGTATGGATGTGACTGCCCAGCTCGTAGACCATCTTATAATTGAAGTCATCGATGTTTTTGCAGTTTTGCTCGTCCGACTGAAACGGATGTCTCGCGGCAAGAATAAAGGTTTTTGATCCGAGATCAGAACCGCATCGCCAAACTCGATTCCTCCTCATGCTGTAACAGCGGCTTTCACGGTCGCCTGCATGTGCACCTCGACGCAGCGACCAGCGTCACCTGCTGGCAGCTTTTCGTTTTCAACCCTGCTCCCGTCATCCCGATCCTTCTTTCTTCCTACTTGCCTTTTCTTGTACTTTTCTCTGATCGCTTCTCTGATCGCTTTCTCTGATTGCTTTTCTCTGATCGCTTTCTTTTATTGGCTTCCCTTTTGTCTCGGTGCGCCAGGCAGAGACCAGTTCTTCGTTCCAGTGAGCGCAGGATTTTTTGCCGTAAAATTCGTACAAAGCTCTTTCTGTGAAGAATCTGAAACAGGGTTCTGCCTTTGCCAGGGCCTCTGATTCCTCCATTGAGTGGAGGAGGAGGTCTTTTATAGCTTCCAGCTCTCTTTGCATTCCTCCGCGGTAAAAAGCCTGCCGCTTCTGTCCTGGTATTGCAGGAAACTGTAAATGTTTCTGCTCGGAGGACCAGAATCCGTCAGAAATATATATGTCTTGCCCAGTATTTGAGCAATCGCCACCCGTATCGTGCGGCTGGTAAAGACGGGGAGAATTGCGAAAGAAGAATTGGACAAAATCACATACCTTGCATTCTTGATGGTCACATAATCTTTTCCCATATCGAAGTGATGGATTTCGAATTCCGGCAGAATCTTCCTTGCCTCCATATCTTCCGTCACGACCATAAAGCGCAGAGTCCTTCCGGATCTTCTTCATGTTCTGCACGGCATGCAGGAAATAGGTCCGATCCAGATACAGTTCCGGGTGGTTGGTATATTCCCCTCCCCTGACGTTGATGATGCAGAGATCCTCCTGCGTATACTCGTGAGAATCCGCATCTTCATGCACCTTCAGCCAGTCCCGCACCTCTTCCCGGTGCTTGCCGAAATAAGCCTCCGCCTGCATATTTGCCATACAGAATCGTATTCTCTCCGGGGTGGAAAAGCGCTCATCCGCACCCGAGATATAGCAGCCGTGCGTGCATGTCATGGATCGAATTCCCCATATACAGGCGGTCGTCCCGCTCAATGAGCTTCCTGTAACGTCCCCTGTCCGCTTCCGCAATCTCTTTGCCGAGATCCAGATCCATGAAATACATTCCCTTTTGCGAATGAAAAACATTTCCGACCTGAGCGGGGTTGATGCAGCCAAACGCACACCCGTTGTCTTGCGCAATACATCTGGCGGAGACGTAACACAGGAGCTGATTCCCCAGCCCCTGCCCCTTGATAAATTCGGTTCCAATCAGCTTTTCATTAGGTTCTGTCATCGATAGACCGTCTCGCCGTTTAAAAAGCTCCTCGTGATTTTTCTCCCTTGACTTCATATAGTGAGATCACAGTTTTCGATGGTATTCAAACGGTGGGCAATGATGATCATGGTCTTTCTGCCATGGAAGGATTGATCGCCCCATCAGGGCCGCCTCCGTCTCGTTGTCCAGCGCACTGGTTGCCTCGTCAAAGACCAGAATCTCCGGATTGTGATAGAGCGCTCTGGCAATGCCGATTCTCTGCCTCTGCCCGCCGGATAGGCGCACCCCTGTCTCCGATTTTCGTATCCAGACCCTCCGGCAGAGAGTCGATAAATTCCAACAACTGCGCCTCCGCAGCGACTTCCCGGATCCTTGCATCGTCAATCTCACGCTCGTCAATGCCGAAGGCGATGTTGTCGCGGATGGACTCATCGATCAAATAGATGGACTGGGGAATATAGCCGATTTGACTCAGCCACGATTCGCAGTTGGAAAATATTGGCCCCGTCGCAGGGTGATTTTTCCTTTCTGCACATGAAGCAGTCCTAACAGGATGTCCCACAATCGTAGACTTACCCGCTCCGAAGCTCCCTTGATGCCGACGGATTTCCCTTTGGAATCACCATGGACGCATCCGTAAAGATGTTGCGATCGCCGTCCGGATAGCGGAAGGTGATCCCCTCTAAACGGATCTCTTTTTCCAAATGCAGCGCCCCTCCGGCCACCTTTGCCCGCTCCGCCGCCATTTTTTTGTTGGTCTTCATCGCATCGGTGAGATTCTCGTAAACAAAATCGAGGCTCGGCTGTTCATAGGCGATTTCAGTCATATAGGTATTGATCCGGTTGGCACTGGGCATCACCCGGATGGCTGCCACCCCGAAGGCCATGAGTTGCGGCAGAAAAGCACTCAGGTTCTGTCCGGAGGTTAAAAGAGCCATCATGAACCCCAGGATCGTCGCCATGAAAATGGTCTCAATCACCAGATGCGGCAGGTTGTTCAAAACCGCATACTTCGTTGCCAGTTCCGCCCCCACCTTACCGCTTTCATAATAGTTGCGGATAAAAATCCTGTCTGTTTAACACCTTGACATCCTTCGGTCCGTAAATGGATTGGATTCTCCACTTGGCAATTCTGGACTGGATGTCCTGGTTGCGCTTGCCGATCGCATTCAATTTTTCTTGAGAACCTTTGGCGTTCCACAAGGTCAAAAAGGGCGAGAACCAGCATGAGGAGAAGTGTCATCTGCCAGTTGACCCGAATCAGGGTAAATCACCAGAAAGAGGGAAACCACACATTCCGTCATAAGCTGCAGCAGCGCCAGAACGAGGGAAAACGTATGGGGAATGTCTCCGTCCGTAATCCGAAACACCGTGGGAATATCCGCCCCTAGGTATTCCTCGTAAGGGCAGTTTAAAGATTCGCGCATCACCCGGCTGATCATGTCGTTGCGGGCTCTGGCGATGAAACGAGTTCTGTTTGTAGGCAAGCAACAGAAGATAGAGGTTTTTGACGACATACAGACCGATCAAAAACCGAAGAGCGCACAGAGCAGTTTCGCATCCGTATTCAGCTGCAGATCCTGCGTGAGAAAATGCGAGGCGCAGGAATTTCTCTATTTTTCTCTGACAAGATCCGGTTGCATGATGGCGTTCACCGCCGGGATCAGCATGGAGACGCCGAGGGTTTTCGAAGACGCCGCCGATCAGGATCATGACGGCCAGCACCACAAAACTTCCCTTTTTGTTTTTGTCGAAGATGTAATTCAGTTTTTGAAACAGAGAAGTTTTCCTTGTCAATGAAGTCTACCTGCTTTTCTACAGACGCACCATGCGCTCTGTGTAAATATCATGCATATCTGCGGTGTTCAACCACTTTTTGGGTGCAACCACCGTTTTTCTCGAGGGTATCGGACAGCCATGCGGACCACCATGAAAAACTGGAGTTGGCGAGAATGTGATGTCTGCACTGGCTCATTAAAAACATATCCGCCGTTTCCGGCAACGTTTCATCGAGTTCACAGGGTGATAAACCGCTCCCAGTCAGATGCTTCGCCGTCCAGTCCTTATCGTTGGAAAAGATATAGAAGACTGCATCCGGGTACTTTTCAAAAATGTATTCCACGGCAGTGACATATATTCCTCGGTACAAATCCCGCCGAAGGTCTCTCTGGTGCCGGGCTCCCAGATAGTCTCCTCTGCGGATGTGGATGCTCACCGAATTCGTTTCCCGAGATCTGCTGGTATCTCTCCCAGCAGAGATCGCTCAACAGCACTTTCTGAGGATCCAGCGCAAATTCTCTCCGCAGACGCTCCTGACCGTGGTACTGGGAAAAAATTTTTCACTTTGAAAAAATCCTTCCAAATAGGCGTCTTCCATTTCGAAAACCCGCGGATCGAAATTGCCGTCCTCCGGCTGCTGATACTCCAGTGTCTTCCTGCCAAAGAGTTTCCTGCGCACGCGGGAAAAAGAGATCCATGTAAAGATCCGTCATCTGTATGATCTCCTTCTGCGACGCCGTTTTCATCCCTCCACGCCGAAGGTCTGCCTCAGCAGGGGCGTTCGTTGCGGGTCATTCTTGAAGCCGTTGACCTCGTCCATCTTCACCTTCCTGCCGTTTTCCATCAGTTGCAGGAAGAGCGCATACTGAAACATTTGGTTCCCTAATCCGCCTTTCAGTTTCATGATCATCATGGTTTGTGTACTCCTTGAGGATCCCTTCCCTGTCTCATGGGAAGAATCAGGCCTTCGTTCACGTCCATAAACAAATTATAGAAAACCGGATGCAGAAGAAGAGCTGCATCCGCAGTTTCTCGATGCGGGTTTGCAATGGAGCAGGGAATAGATCTCCTTCATCCGCCTTCTGACCGGCAGGGATTGCCTGCCGCAGCTCGCTAAGCAGGCTCTTTTTCCGGATCCTTCGACCTCCTGGCCTCCGTGTAAAAGCAGCAGGAGCTTTTTGTACACCAGATAGTCATGCACGCAAACCAGATCTTCTCTCCCGATGGATTTCAGGTAGGCATCCTTTTTGCAGTGGGCGGGGAATCTGATCGGTCAGGATTCCTCTGGAAGCGCCGCGGTTCATAATGCTGTCCTTCCGGTCTACCACATAATGATACAACGGCAGATCAATATAGCAGGCTCCTTTTGTCTGTCCGATCAGCTTCATCGTGAACAGAATGTCTTCATACTGCATCTGTGCCGGCATCCGAAGAGGCAATCAATTCTCTTTTTATACAGCTTGTTCCAGACGGCATTGCGGATCTTTATCCGCTCATCCTCTTCGATATAGAGGGTGAGCAGTTCTTCTTCGTTTAAGGTATAGATATCCGCCCTGTCATAAACATGAGTGGGAAGCACTTGCCTGCTCTTCCACATGGCACTCTTTATAACCGCAGATACAGAGATCGGAAGCGGTGTGGATCAGAGCGGTCATACATCCACTCAAACATCTGCGGTTCGATCGTATCATCCCCCGTCATAAACCCCAGGTACGCACCTTGCCTCTTCGATCGCCAGGTTCCTGGCCCTTCCGAGCCCCTGGTTCTGCGTGTGAAAAATGCGGATGCCTCGCTCCGGATATTCCCTGCGATTTCGTCCAGAATCTGTCCCGTCCTGTCGGTGGAGCCGTCATCCACGGCGATGATCTCTCCAGTCTCAGGTAGGTTTGGTGTAACACACAGAGCATGGCTTTTTCCACATATTTTTCAATATTATAACAGGTGACGGCAACCGTAATCAATTCTTTCCCTTCTCCGTCCGCTCTGCCGCCGGTTTTCTGTATGCTTTCTCTTTTCATGCTCCTCCTTTGTCCCGCATTCCTGAAGCCAGGCCTCCAGCATCAGCACATACCAGATCTGCGGGCGCCAGATACGATCTTTCGTGAATTCTTCCCACATCCGGCCAATCTGCCTCTCATCCAGATATCCCTCTATCCCGATTCTACCGCTAGAAGCAGCTCCTGTGCCCAGTTTTTTTAACCTGCCCTTCCGGAGCCATTTTTCGATCGGAACCGAGAAGCCCTTTTTGGGACGATCCATGAGTTCCTTTGACACATGGCGGTAAAGAACCTGACGCAGCACCTTCTTGCCCACTTCCTCTCTTAAATAACGATCCGGAAGTCGGAGCGCAAATTCGACGACATCTCTGTCGAGAAACGGTACCCTGCTCTCCAGAGAGACCGCCATCGCACAGCGATCCACCTTCACCAGGATGTCGTCCGGATGATACATCAGGAGGTCTAAGAGCCTGTTTTCTCTGGCCGCGCCGGACAGCTCCTTCCCGGAGAGATATCCCACGGGAAGAGACAGCGCCTTCCTCCTTACCGGCATCTTCTGCGAGAGGGCAAGCGAACCCGCTAACAGATCCTCTCTTGTCTGCTCGATATAGGGCAGATCCAGAGGAGTCGCTGCCTGCAGGAGCAGGAGCTGATCCGTGAGCGTACGTCTCTTCCCTTCTCCTCCCAGAAGGCCATATCCCGCCCCTCCCGCCAGAAGACGCAGTCCGTAGGGGATCCTCCTCATCTTGTTCCAGATTCTCTCTTCGGAAACATAGGAGCGATAACCGTCGAAAAGTTCATCTCCCCGTCTCCGGACAGAGAAACCGTCACCTGTTCTCTCGTCATCCTGGAGACCAGATAGGTCAGGGATCTGCGAGCTGTCCGCAAAAGGTTCTCCAAACGGGAGGGAAGCTGCGGGATGACCTCCTTGCCTCTTTTTCGGAGACGGCAAGAGAAGTATGTCTGGTGCCCAGATGTGCCGCAATCGCCTGCGCCGCCTTCGATTCGTCATACCCCTCTTCCTCGAAGCCGATGGTGAAAGTCTGCACGGGTGTTTCGGAAAGCGACTGCATCAGGGAAACGACCGTGGCGGAATCAATGCCTCCGGACAAAAAGGCGCCCAATGGTACATCCGCCACCATCTGACCGGAAACGGACTTTTTCAAACGCTTTTCAGCTCGTTTGTCGCCTCTTCCATGCTCCCCTCAAACGGATCTTTCTCCCCGCAAAGAGCCGCCTCCACGAGCGACCAGTAGCAGTGCATTTGATAACCGCCGCAGTCAAAAATGGCTGCTCGGAAGCGGTTTCTTTTTTCACCCCGCAGGCACCGTCCTTTACGGGATCAAAGGTGCGCTCTCCAAAAATCACCTCTTTTCCAAGGTCAGAAAGGTGCCCGCCTCCAGCTTGTAGATCCCTTCATAAATGGTAAAGGGAGCCGGAATGTAACCATAGGTCAGATAGAGAGGAAGGATCTCCCTCTTGATCGGATTATGAAACCCTTCCACCTGTCTAAGCGCCCCGATTTCAGAGGCAAAGACGAAGCCTCCTGCGGAAAAAGCCGTAATAAAGCGGTTTCTCTCCGATGCGGTCTCTTGCAAGAATCAACCGCTGTTCCATCCGGTCGTAGAGCGCAAAACCGAACATTCCCTTTGCATAGCGAAGGGTCTGATAGACGCCCAGCTTTTCGCAGGCCTCCAGCAAAACTTCCGTATCGCAATCTCCGCGAAAGGTCATGTGCGGGTCCTTCTTTTTGCAGCTTTTTGGCCAGCGCCTTGTAGTTATAGATTTCCCCATTATAGGAGATGACAAATCTGCCGGTCTTTGAAACCATCGGCTGTGCGCCGGAATCCGTTAAGTCCAGAATCGACAGCCTCCTGTGTCCGAGGCAGACGCCGTTCTCAAAGAAAAAGCCCGCTGCCGTCCGGCCTCTGTGTGCCCTGCTCTTTGCACATCCTCTACATTCTGCTCCAGCCAACCTCTTCCCCTGCTCCTAAAGCCTGCCGCTCCTGCAATTCCGCACATGGATCTCGTCCCCTTTTTTCTGCCTTTTCCTCTATACTTCCCGTCTGTTCCCTACGCTTCCGGTCTGTTCTCCCGTTTCCGCTGTTTCCGCCTTTTAGGACATCCACTTCTCCCACCACTGTTCAAAGACAAAGAATGACCATACGATCTTGGAATAATTGGCTCCCGTTGCCGCTCCGGCATCTCCGTTTTTCAGATAACGGTCGATGAAAGAAGACACATAGGATGCATCAAAAATTCCCTGTCCCTTCAAATGGGCGCTGTCCGCATATTCTCTTAACTTCCCTGCTAAGGGGCCCCTCAGCCATGCGTCAATGGGAACGCTAAAGCCCGTCTTGGGGCGGTCCAACATCTCCTTGGGCAGATAATCGTAGGCAATTTCCTTTTAAAATATATTTTTACACCCGTGATGGTATTTAAATTTCTGCAGGGATCCGGAAGGAATACTCCATCACCTCCGTATCCATCAGCGGACAGCGACTCTCTAACGAATACCCTCATGGAGGCATGGTCCACCTTGGTTAAAAATGTCGCCCGGAAGATAGGTGTCCATATCGAGCAGCATTCTGGAAACGACCCAGTCACCCTGCGGATAGGTGCTCTCTACCGGGTAGCGGCAGGGAATGACTGCCTCTTTCATTCAGATCCTGTGCCAGGTAGGCAATGGCCGAGATCCTTCTGTCCGTTTCTTCCTCTCCGCTTAAGAAGGCGTGCGCCACCCTTAAATAGGTGGGAGAGCAGATTTGCAATTTGGTCTCAGGGTCTCTGTTGGCTGCCACCACCCTCACCCGAAAGGGAGGAGGTCGATCAGATGCTTTCCCTGCGGAAGGGGGAGCCTGCCCGCAAAATCGGTCACCGCCCCCAGCGCATTTAACTTCTGAGCCTGCGCGACATTGGGATAGATATTATATCCGCAGAAAAACTCATCTCCCGCATCTCCGGAGAGGGCGACGTCCACCCTGCTCTTGGCCCAGTTTTGCCACCAGCATCGTTGCAATCTCCGAATTGTCCGCAAACGGTTCGTCAAAATAATAGGGAGCGCCTCTACCTGATTCAACATCTCTTTTTCATCAATATAGAGTTCCGTGTGGTCGCATCCTAGGGTACTCCGCGACTTCCTTCGCGTACCTCGCCTCATTGAAGGCGGGATCCTGAAAAGCCGATCGTGAAGGTTTTTAAAGGCGGCAGTTTTTGCGATTGCAACTGCCTGCTTGCAAGTGCTGCCACGAGGAAGAATCATACCCGCCGAGAGAAAAACACCCCACCGGCACGTCCGCCACTAGGCGCTTTTTCACCGCCTCCTGCGATCTTTGCTTCAGTCCTCTTTGGCCTCCGCAAAGTCCTGCACCGGCTCCTGCTCCTGCGAGGTAAGTTTCCCTGATATCCAGTATTTACGCTTCCCCGTGATTGTTCCCAAATGAAAGACGAGAAAGGTTCCCGGCTCCAACTGATAGACGTCACGAAAGATCGTTTCCGGCGCCTGAATGTGCTGCTGAAAGAGAAAGCGGGGCAGAATTTCTCTCCTCACCTCTTTGGGAAAGCCCGGGCAATAAAGGATCGGCTTGAGTTCCGAAGAAAAGACCAGATTCTTACCGTCCTTCCAGTAGTAGAGCGGCTTTTTCCCGATCCTGTCCCGCACGAGCATCACTTCGCTCGTTTCCCTGTCATAGAGGGCGATGGCAAACATTCCGTGAATATGATCCACAAACTCCTTCCCCCATTTCAGGTACGCCGCCAGAATCACCTCCCGTGTCGCAGGCGGACCGAAACGGATAACCGGTCAGTTCCTTTTTCAATTCCTGATAATTATAGATCTCTCCGTTAAAAACGACAGACAGCCGCCCTCCCTGACTGTGCATCGGCTGATGTCCGGATGGGCTTAGATCCAGAATGGAAAGTCTCCTCTGCGCAAAGCCAACGACGTATCCGTCCTGCTCCGGATAAAGCTCCACCCCCGCATCGTTGGGTCCACGGTGCGTCAGGGTGTCGTTCATGACGCTCAATTCTTCCTTCGTAATCCTTCTCTTTGAAATATATCCGCAAATGCCACACATATTTTTGCCTCATTTCCGTGCGTGATGATTTCCCTTCGCAGTGAATTTCCCTCGCCAATGGTTTTCTTGTGGAGATTCCCGTGTGCGGGGAGTCTCACTGCGTGATGATTTGGTCGTAGGGGTAGGACAATGGAAGCTTTTGCAGGGATGCCCCTATTCCTTCGCATTTTTCCTTCGTCACATGAAAGTGCAATCCTTCTTGCCATCTCCTGCAGGATCCTGGAATTGATCCACTCCCCATGTGTCCGGCGTCCCGGTAATTCTGCAAATCCGTTATCACTTCCAGGTCCGTCGTAAATCCGTAAATCTGAATGTTTTTACAGGAGAGCATCTTTGAAATTGCCACTTCTGCGCCGTTACCATCTTTTTCAGGCTTCCTTCCGCATACCGGTCTCCCCACCATACTACGCTGTACGGCGGAAAAAGACATAGAATTCCGTATCCGAAACTCTTTTTGCCAGAGAAAGGACATTCTGCTGCAAATTGCGGATCTCTTCTTCTTTCTCTGCAGGACTCAGTTCTTCCTGAAGGACGTGCGAGGGGTAGGGCTTCCTTGCTCCGATCACCGCCTCTCTCCCATATCGGACGCCGGCACTCCAGTTGGCATAGACATCAAAGCTCTCTACGCCTCCTCTTCCTCCCCTGATTCTTCGAAGGAGCATGGGGGCGATATACTGTCCCAGAACATCCAGATTTAACAGGTATTTTGGTGTCATTGAAGGGGTTTTTGTCGTAGAGATAGGTCGGATATTCCCCCAGGTCAAAACGTTCCGCGTCCTTGTCCGCAATCAGGTAGGAATCGTCCAAACTCCTGACCGTATAACGGACCTTACGGGTAGAGCAGGCAAGGCGCAGATTTTCTCCGATTTCCTTATAAGTAGCGCCCGAAAAGCTGACCTTAATCGCTTTTGCATGAAAAGAGGCGGTCAAATTCCGACGTCTTGAAATTTTTCCGTTACACTGGTTCCTGTGATCACGGCATCGTAAACAAAAATGTTTGATGATCCCGTTGTTCTGTGAGCGCTCATTATCCAACTTGTAATAAAAATCCTGCAAGCGGTGCGTGATAGTGAAAAAGGGTCGATCACGGCAGTCATCATCATACATGAGACGAGGAGTAGTGTAAGAAAAAAGATGAAATTTCTGGTCCATTTGGCTGCTGTCATGAATAAGCGTCTCCGTTTCGCCGCTTAGGAGCATTTCTTTCTGCGAGCGATTGCTGCTGTTCTTAAGTTAAAATACAAAAAGACCGATACTCTGGATAGGGACAGGATACACACCATCAGCAGAAGCAGCGTCCCTGCCATTGTCCATTTCGTCGTCCGGTAGGATCTGTCATAATTATTCTTTGGAAGAAGAACAAGGGCAAGGCAAGCAGGAACAGAATTGCCATGGATAAAAGGGATGCCCGGGTATCATCGAGCGGAAGATGCAGAGCCGATAGGGCGCTTCGAATCCCCGTCAGACGGAAACAGGCTGCAAAATCGGAAACATACATGCCGTAGTGCAGGAACATGCGGTGCACATAGACCTTTGCCTCCTCTACGCTGCCTGCCCGAAAAAGGAATCCAGAGGAGACAATAGTAGAGGAAGGTAATCCCCAGCGAATCCACTTCGGAAGCAAAATCATAGGGGTTTCCGGATCATCCGGTAAAGACAGATGCCCAGTCCGTGCAGCAGTCCCCAAAGGACGAAGGTATTGTTCGCCCCATGCCAGAGTCCGCTGACGAAAAAGACGATCATGGTATTCAGGTAGGTTCGCAGCTTCCCCTTCTGTTTCCACCCAGGGAAAAATAAATGTAGGTGCGCAGGAAACGGGTCAGGGGTGATATGCCACCTCTTCCAGAAGTCCGCCGGGGAAAGCGCCTGATAAGGAGTTGAAATTGATCGGCAGATCGAAGTGGAACAGCTGTCCCAGCCCTACCGCCATATCGGAATAACCGGAAAAGTCAAAATAGATCTGGAAGGTATAAGCGAGCAGCCCCGCCATCAGATTAGGGAGGTTGTATCCGATGCACGGGGAAAAATAAAGTCTACCGCCACGCCGAATCGATCCGCAAGCAGCACCTTCTTGGACAACCCCTAGGGTAAACATCATGATGCCGCGGCTGACATATTCTGCATCCCATTTTTCCTTTACGGCTTCTCTCATCTGCGGGATCAGCTCCTGCGGCAGCACAATCGGCCCTGCCACCAGCTGCGGAAAAAAGGTGACGAAAAAGGGCATACCTCTCAGACTGTATCCCGCCGTTTTTCCCTCATAGGAATCCACTACATAGGAGATCTGCTGGAAGGTAAAGAAACTGATGCCGAGCGGCAGTAAAATCTTTCTTGTTACAAAATCCGCTCGAAAGACCGTATTGACATTTTCCAGAAAAAATTGAAATACTTAAAATAAAAATCAGTGCGAGATTAAAGAAGACAGCAAAAAGAGCAGCCGCCTGTCTTTTTCCTCTTGCACAAGCGTGGTTCAGGCGCCTGGAACAGAAGAAATTCACCAAGATGCTGCTTCCAATCAGGGATCAGATACCAGGGATTATGATAGGCGTAAAACCACAGAGACATGGCAAGAAGCCAGAACTCTGCGCCTTCCCTGCTCCATCGGCCGATCCGGTAATACCCGATGAGGGTCACGGGTAAAAAAAGCAGAATAAAGATGTATGAGTTAAACAGCATGGTGTTTCATCACTCCGCTAATATACGCCTCCCACTGTGTATTCGCCACCTCCGGCGCAAACTTTGCCTGAATCTCAAGAGAAGCCTGCTCTCCCAGTCTCTTTGCCATCTTCGGATTATCCAGGATCCGCGCCAGGCTCGTCTCCAGCATAGCGGTATCTCCCACCGGAAAGAGACAGCCCCGTTTCTCCTTCCCGAATCAGTTCCCTCGGTCCCCCGCAGGGGCAGTCCGTGGGCACACAGGGCAGTCCCTCCGCCATCGCTTCGATGAGCGCATTCGGCATGCCCTCCACATCCGAGGGCAGGACAAAACAGCCCGCCTGATAGATCGCATCCGCAATGCCGTCGATCTTGCCTGCAATCCGCACGCTATCCTTTAACTTCAGGGAAGCCACCAGCATATCTAAATGCCGGTGCTCCGCTCCCTCCCCGTAGAGGATCAGTTTGTACTCGGATGTCGAAGTCTAAGGGAGGCAAAGGCCTTGATCAACATGGCATGGTTCTTGTTCCGATCCAGGCTCCCTGACCGCCACAATCGTCTTTTCTCTCTCCCCTTCATAAGGTGGGCGCATAAACTCGGGATTTAACGGATTCGGAAGAATCACACACTTTTCCCTGATATTGTGCGGGGAAATAATTCATCGCATCCTGTGTCTGCAGAATGACGCCCGCCGCCCGCGGATAAGCGGACCGCATGGAGAACCGCAGCTGTGAGCTTGCATATTCTCTTGCCGGATCGGATCTGACGGAGACCAATACCGGAATCCCCAGACCGATGGTGGTGAGAATCGCCATCACATTATTTTTTTCCCCAAAAAGATACGATCACATCGGGTCTGATTTTCTCAAAGACCCGGCGCAGCTTTTGCGGATCTGCGGGCGATATTGGCTGCCCGGTTGGACGTTTGCTCGTCGGGTAAAAGTCCTGAAAACACGGCGGATGCCGTCCCTTCCGGCTCCTCAAACGGATCGATCAGCGCAGGGCTTTCATCTAAGAGCATGACCTCCTCCGCCTGCGGGTGCTCCCTCTCTGAGAGGGGTATCCTTTCCATGCCGCATGTGCAAAGGGATATTCCTCTTCTGCAAGATAGGTGGTCACCAGCGTCACCTGGTAGTCCTGCGTGTAGAAATATTCCGCAAGATTCGCCATCACCCTGCTCTGCACCGCCCCTTTGGAAGGAGCCGATATAAAAGGCGATATGTCCCTTACTCATCTCCGTTCGTTCCTCTGTCCTGCCATCACACGCAGCAGATAATCCTGCCAGGCCTCAAACACCCGGTCTGTACTTGCAATCTCCGCGATTTTTGCTGCCTTCCGTCCAAGCTCTGCTGCCCGCTCCGGATTCTCGATGAGCGCAAGCATTCCTTTCGCCAGTGCCTTCACGTCTCCAACCGGAACCAGAATCCCGTTTTCTCCGTTTTTGAATCAGCGTCCCCGGTCCCCCGCAGGGACAGTCCGTAGATACACAGGGAAGCCCCATCGCCATTGCCTCTAACAAAGAATTAGGAAGCCCTTCGTAATCGGAAGAGTAGGCAAAGAGAGCCGCCTGCGGAAGTTCCTTTTCAGCGCATCGCTGTTTCCCATGAGATGGACGACGCCTTCCAGATGGCATTCCGCAATCGTTTGCAGAATCTTTTCTCTGGTGCCGTCTCCCGAATCCGGCCCGTAAATTTTTCAGGTCATAATCCGGATGCTTCTCATGGACAATGGAAAAGGCTCTGACAAGAAGCACCTGGTTCTTAAAGGCGACCAGCCTCGCGGCATTCACGATCGTCTTGTTTCTCCTTCACCGGTGGCAGCCCCAGATATTTCGGTGTAATCGGTTCAGGATGATGGTGGAGGAACAGGTGAGATCCTTCCGAAGTAATCTCTGCATCCTTCGTCTGAAAGACCGCCCGTCTGCGGTCTTCATGTATTTTTGATCTGGAAAAAATTGCGCGCTCCCTGTACTCCGACCTTGGATCGATCCGTACGCAGACGACCACGGGGATTCCGGTTTTTCTTTGCCATCAGTGCCCTAAAAAGTGCGAGCCTTGCAAAAGCCACGACCACGTCCGGCCGGTACTCCTCCATAAATTCTTCCAGATAGCGGATTCTGCGCAGATAGCGGGAGGGCCTGTTTCTCTTCTCATCCCCCTCGCGTAGCCCACATGAATCCAGTGCACCTTTCATCCAGCACAAATTCGTCTTCATCCGTCCACTCGGTCGCCACAAAGACCTGATAGCCTTCTGCGGCAAACCGGTTTGGCGAGATTAGTTACCACCGTTCCGCTCCCCCATGCGTCAGTGTATTCAGGTGGAAGGCGATTTTGATCTCTTCCGGCTTCTTCACGGGTTCCGGCTTCCGGCACAGATCCGGATTTTTCACAGCTTCCGGCTTCTTTTCCATATCTGAATTTGGGGTTTTCTCCGGGTTGATTCATGATCTCCACAGCTAGAGATTCTCCTTGTACCAGTCAATGGCAAGCGCAATGCCGGAAGCGAAGTCATAGGAAGGATCATAGCCTAGAAACTTCCTCGCCTTGGAAATATCCGCATTGGGTCCCGAATGTCTCCCTTTCTGGGTGGCCCGAAGACGGGCTCGATCTCTACTCCCAACGACTTGCAGAGGGCATGGTAAACGTCGATCAGGTATTCCCTGCCTCCCGCGCCGATGTTGAACGCCTCTCCCGCAGCTTCCGAACCTGCCAGACAGGCTCTTAAATTTCCCTCAATCACATTGTCAATATAGGGTGAAATCCCTGCTCTGTTTCCCGTCTCCATGAATCACCGGGCGCTCCCCCTTCATCAGGAGCTTCAGGAATTTCGGAATCACGGCCGCATAGGCGCCGTTCGGATCCTGCCTTCTGCCAAACACGTTGAAATAACGCAGACCATAGGTGTCCAGACCGTACAGTTTATGGTACAGCTTTCCATATTCTTCATCGGTGCGTTTGGTCAGCGCATAAGGGTGAGAACAGTTCCCTCTCCTCCTTCCTTTTTCGGAAGAACGGTAGAATCGCCGTAAACCGAGGAACTGGAAGCATAGACGAATTTTTTGACCCCGTTCTGACGGGCCGCCTCCATCATGTTTAACGTCCCCGGATGTTGATTTCCTCATACAAAAGGGGCATCTCAATGCTTCTGGGCACCGATCCCCAGGCCGCCTGGTTGAGCACATAATCCACCCCTTGGTTGCTTCGCATACAGGCATCCAGATCCCGTATGTCCTGTTTCAAAAAGTAAAAATTCGGGTTCTGCCGAAGCGGCTCGATGTTCTCGATGTGCCCGTTGGACAGATCGTCCAGACACCGGACGGTATGTCCCATCTGCAGCAGTGCCTCACAAAGATTGGAGCCGATAAATCCCGCGCCTCGGTGACTAAAAAAACACTTCCTTCCTGAATTTCAATTGCTGATAGCTCATTCCCGCCTCTTTTTCTACTCTTCTGTCACTCTTCCTGTCCGTCCTCAGGAAACGATTCCGTTCAGAATCCGGACCAGATCCCTTCGATATTTGCATGGCAGATAACTCTGTGCGCGTTCCCCGGCTTTGTCTGCGTAGAAGGCCATCTTTTTCTCTGTCAAGGAAAAATCCTGCAGATCGCCTCCGCCAGTTCCTCATCCTCTCCGGTGATCCTCGTCCCGTCGTAATCGTCCTGCGCACTCATATCCGGGACCAGGATCCCGTAGCTGCCTTCCTTGATTTCCCGCACCGTGGAACCATCCGGCTGCTTCCCGATCAGCTCCTCCTCTTCTTCCGAGTAGGAGTTCTCTGGGACCCGTCTTGCAGTCGCTCGCCACAATCGGTTTCCCGAGCGCCATCGCCTCTAAGAGCGCGTTGGGGAAGCCCTCGTGATTGGAGGAGGCACGTAGAGGTCTGCCTGCGCAATGGCGGGAAAAGGGATTTTTCATGGCTCCTGCAAAAATACCTGCTCCTCGATGCCCAGCTGTCTGGTCAGTTCCTGGCCTGGTCAAAAGAGCCGGCCCCGAGAATCAGGGAGTGCGGCATGGGGAATCCTCTTCCTCACCAGATAAAAGGCCTTGATCAGATGCCAGAACCCTTGATGGTATCATCTCTCCCCATGGATACGAGGAGGGCAGTCTCTCCTCCCGCATCCCTTGCCTGTTGCAGATCCGGAAAGGGAAGGCAGAAACTCTCCTCCTTGCTTTTTTCCTGAATGGCAGGCACATCTAACGGATTGTATAGATAGGGCACTCTTTTCACAGGCAAAATCCTTCGAAGCTCTCTCAGAATCTCTCTGGAACAGGAAAGCACCAGGTCGGACTTTTTTACAAAAAGCTCACCTCTTTCCGATTTTCCACATCCGTCTGGCAGCGGATCCCGGTTAGCACTTTTTCTCTGCCCCTACTCAGTACATTCACGTAGTTGGCGGAGGAGCCGAAGCTGTAGGAGAGATCGATCTTCCTCTCCTCTTGACCCGTCTTACCCTGCAGATTCTTTTTGATCAGGTTCAGAATCTTGCCTGCCCGGGATTTTACACTCGGAACGTCGATGTTGACGATCTCGATCCCACTTTCACATCATAGTGGGATGTCTTTGTCGGTAAAGATCAAAACCGTCACGGAAAAGTCTTCTGCAAGGAGTCTTGCCGTCTGTACGCAGACCCGCTCGAACCCGCCCTGGTGCAGCATCGGCACCATCAGCAAGAGATTTTTGTGCTCCATGTTTCTTCGTTTCCTCTCTGCATCATCCTTCCCGTTTCGTAGAATTCCTGCATCCGCCTTGCCTGGACAGCGACATCGAACCCCGCCTCCGTGATCTGCTCCGCCGCCACTTGTGAGCAGGAAAAACCAGTCTCCCAGTGGCATCACGCCCTCCTTCTCCTTGGGATTCTCCTTTAGAATCAGATCGTCAAGGACCTTTTTGCCCAAGCCTCCGGTTCTTCCTGCAGGCTTTTTCGACTCACCAGTTCCGTCAAGTCCACTTCATCGGTAATCCCATCCGAGAGCAGGCACTGCAGTCCGCTTGCCTGCGCCTCCACCACGGTTCCCGGCAATCCCTCATACCTAGAGGGAAACAGGGAAGTAATCCATCGCCTGATAGTAGGCGCTCGCATTCGAACGATTTCCCAGAAAAAGAACCTCTTCTCCATGCCCAGTTCTTTTTGCAAGATCCCGCATCCCGTCCATCCTCTCGCCCTCTCCTAACAGAAGCAGGCGCAGAGAAAGCCCGTGCAGAAGCGCATACTCATTCCTTTCATCCTCTTGCAGCAGCTTCTTCATCTGTGCAAAGACCTGCAGCAGAAATTCATGATTTTTGGCATAGTGGAAACGACCGACATGACCGATCACCACCGCGGAGGTAAGGCCCAGTTCAGTGCGCAGATCTTCTCGACCTCCTCCTGATAGACAAAATTCTGCACGTCCACCGCATTCGGGATCACGCAAACCCTTTCGTCCTTCAGGCAGTCTTCTCCATACAGGCACGCGCCGCCTGTTTCGTGCAGGCAAATCGGTAATCGGCAAAGGGCTTTTTCGCAACGGTCTGCGCAGCAGCCGGTGACGATTCCCTTTAGCCCCGGGTCGGTTCCGGCGCTTCTGACATGCGGAATGATTTGACCGGCTCCATATTTTTTCGCAATCGGAAGGTAAATGGCCGCGGTGCTGGTCATGTGCCCTGCACCATCTTCCACTCTCCCTCATGTTCGGCAAAAACGTTGCAACGCCTTCTTATAGGCGAAGTAATTCCTGCCCGTAAACCGCGGGACGGCGAAGATCCTGCCGCCGAGTTTGGTAATATAGGGATCAAAATATTCGGGCTTTCGCAGCGCCGTCAGGGGTTTTTCGAAGACAGTCTCTCCTCTCTTCCCTTCTCCGCCTTCGTATGCACCAGAAAATCAAACTGCACACGGCTTCTGTCCAAATGCCTGTACAGATCCACGACCCGCTCTCCGCACCGCCCAGTCCCAGACTGCCAAAGACCTGCAGGATCCGCACCGGTCCTTTTTCCCGCACTGCTCCTTCTTCTCTCATCCTGTTGTTCCCTGTGCCGCCACTTCTTCCTGTTCCCGTGTTCTTCTCATGTGGTTCTTAAAGATGAATCTTAAAGACGGATCGTAAATATGGATCTTCACTGTATGATCACAAATAATGAACCGCCGTATATTTCAACCTTGCCAGGAGAGATTCTCCTGTGTTTCCAAGAAAGCCTCTGCGTACCGGTGCCGTCTTTAACAGTTCCGAATAGGAGACGATCTTTCCGGACCGCAGCGCCCTTTCATAGAAAGCAAAATCCGCCTCCTCCAGAGAGTTTGCATGGACGACAAAGGTGACCTCTCCGCCCCCCTCCTTCTTGAGCGCAGCGGCCTTCCGCATCGCAAGCGGGTAAAAGATCAGTCCTTCCCTCTCGTAAGGCTTCGTCCCGAATCCGTCCGTGACCCTGCGAAAACCGTTGTCTTTGAGCGCTTGCAGCGTGGGAGCGATCATAAGAATGAGAAGGCGCCATGAAGAAATCCGTCTCAATCCCGTATTCCTGCAGAATCCGCTTCCCCTCCGCAATCATTTCCTTCTGCTTTTCGTAGGGGAGACCGGCAAATTCCGACTTGTGGTTTAAGGGAAACAACCCGCCCTCCTCCGTCGTGTAGAGGTGGTATAAGCCGTGCATGGCAAGTGTGGCACCGTCCTCCTGCCACTTCCTCACCTGTGCAAAAAAAGTTTCTGTCTCCTGTTTGTTCCCCCTGACCAGTTTCCCGTCTCTATTCTCCGGCACGATACCGAGGAGAGGTCTTACTCCGTATTCCGTAAGAAGGGAGTAAAAGCGAAGAAACTTTTCCTGATCCATGCCGGGAACGATGTCATCCATCCGGATTCCGATTTTCATATTCTTACCGTTTGATTTCCTCACAGAGACGCAACCGTCTTACACGATCCTAAGTGCACCACAAAGCGCAAAAAGCTTTCCGGTACGCTCACCGTCTTATAACCGCCAGTAGCTGTACTCCGGCGACGGGTAATCCTGCATCTGATACATTCCTTCAGATCCATGAGAACCTTGGTCTTTCCGTTCTTCGCAAAGAAGGCGTCCAGATCCTCTTTCTTCCAGGAGAGGAATTCTCTATGGGAAACTGCCACGATCACAGCGTCCATCTCCTTGATGTCCGACAGCTGTCGAAAGGTGATTCCATAAAGGCGGTTTTGCTTCCTCCGCATCCGCCTGGGGATCCACCACCAGCGGCGTGATCCCATATTCCTGCAACTCGTGGTAAATGTCGATCACCTTGGTGTTTCTGGTGTCAGGGGCAGTTTTCCTTAAAGGTAAAAGCCGAGGATCGCCACCTTCGCTTCCTTTACGGGAATATCCGCCGCAATCAGGTTCTTGACCAGGCAGTTGGCGATATAGGCTCCCATGTCGTCGTTGATTCTCCTGCCGGAGAGAATGATCTGGCTATGGTAGCCCATCCGCTCCGCCTGATAGGGTCAAATAATAGGGATCCACCCCGATGCAGTGTCCGCCGACCAGCCCCGGAAAGAATTTCAGGAAGTTCCATTTGGTACCCGCGGCTTCCAGAACGGATTTCGTATCGATTCCCATCTTGTGGAAGATCATGGACGATTCATTCATGAAGGCAATGTTGATGTCTCTCTGCGAATTCTCAATGACCTTGGCTGCTTCCGCCACCTTAATGGACTGGGCGCGGTAGACCCCGGCAAGCGCAACCAGAGAATACACCTTTGCCACCTCATCCAGTGTCTCTTCATCCATACCGGAAACGATCTTGGTGATGGTTTCCAGACGGTGCACCTTATCTCCGGGATTGATTCGCTCGGGCGAGTATCCAATTTTAAAATCCACTCCGCACTTCAGTCCCGACTCCTGCTCCAGAATCGGCTTGCAAATGTCTTCTGTCACACCGGGATACACCGTGGACTCATAGACCACAATGCTCCCCTTGGTTAAATATTTGCCCAGCGTATGGCTGGCTCCCTCTACCGGCGAAAGATCCGGGGTATGATCGGGATGGACCGGTGTCGGTACCGCCACGATATGGAATTTTACATTTGGAAAGCTCCTCGGGGTTTGCCGTGAACTGCACCTTCGTATCTCGAATGGCTTCGTCTCCCACTTCCTTCGTCGGATCGATGCCTTTGCGGTACAGATCAATCTTGGCTTCGTTGGAATCAAAACCGACGACCTTGATTTTCTTCGCATAAGCGACTGCGATCGGCATGCCTACATACCCCAGTCCGACCAAGGATAACTGTTCTTCTCCATTTAAGAGCTTTTCATATAATCCCATACTTATCTCCTGTCTGCTTTCCTGTGAATGGCGCGGAAAATCTCGTCCATATACACATCAATTATACGATCTCTGTCAAATTCTCTCTCCACCTTTTTCCTTGCCGCAAGCCCCATCTGCCTGCGACTCTCTTCGTCCAGCCGGAAGAAGCGGAGGCAGGCCTCATACAATGCCTGTGCGCTTTCCTTCTCGAAGAGAAACCCGCTTTTTCCCTCTTCCACGATTTCCTTGCAGCCCGAAATATTGCTTGCCAGTACCGGCCTTGCCGTTGCGGACGCCTCCATTAAGACGTTGCTCATGCCCTCGTGGTAAGAGGGCATCACCACCGCGTCCGCCTCCCTGTAATAAGGCCGGATGTCATTCTGGTAGGGAATGAGTTTCAGAATGCCCTCTTGTTTCGCCTCTTGCGCCTTTTCCTCATACGCTCCTTCCGCATAACCGACCGCTGCAAAGGAAACCCTGTCTCCGAATTCCGCATGCATCCGCTTCGCCGTTTCAAGGAATTCTCCGCTTCCCTTTTCCTGCATCAGACGCCCGACATAGAGGAACCTCGTGACTTTGTCTCTGTGACCGGGATAGGGGGCGGGTACGTGCCGTTTCAGATCCACGCCGGAACCTGCCACCAGCACCTGTCTTTTTCCCCGAATGCCAGCTCCTCAAAAATATGCAGGTTCTCTTCGTTTTGGAAAAACAGCCTCCGCTCCAGACAGTCCGCCCCGGTAGAGGAAGCAGACGAGGGACTTTAACAGCCCCTTTCTTTCAAAGGCGGAACCCAGTCCCGTCACGGTGGACAGATAGGGAATCCCCCTTCTCCTGCAGGCAAAGCCCCCGTATACGTTCGGCTTGATCGTGTAAGTGAGAACCGCATCCGGTTTCACTTCTTTCAGCAACCTGCGGTAATTCGCATACAGTTTCAGATCTTGAAGCGGATTGATCCCTCTTCGGTTCATTTCTACCGGTCTGACGATCACGCCCGCACCTCCAGCTCCTCCACCTTTCTCTGATCGGGCACGGAGACATAGACGGTAAATCCTTCCTTCTTCAGTCGCAGCAGAAGTTCCCCGCGAAAATCCATCAGGCCGCTGGAAGAATTGGCCAGAATCAGGATCCTCCCCTTCATCCGATGAGTTCCTCCTGTGGCAGGATCTTGACCTCATTGTATTTCATCATGGTAATACCAGGCGAGTAATTCCCGATTTCACAGGCATTTTCTTTTCCTCCAGATTTCCGGAGGAGGAGCCGCGGGAAATTGACGCCGCATTCGTACGCATGCGGGTAACCGCCGCCAAAGCGCGGGTTGACTTCGGAGAGATAAAACACACCTCCCTCCTCAAATAAATCCAGGTCGATCATTCCACGGTAGCCTGCTTCATCCGCAAAGGAAGCCACCATGGAGAGAACCTCTTTCTTGTTGATCGAAACGGACTTATCCGTTTCTCCCGCCCGCATCTTGATCTTTTTCAGAAAGACGGAAACGCATTTCCCCGAAATCAGATCCACATAACAGTCGGCCCCTGTACTCCTGTCCCGACATGAATTCCTGCGCCATGATATCCTCATCGTACCGAAAGAGAATCTTTGCCTCCTCGTCATTGTTCACCCGGTTGATCCGGATCGAAGCGCTGCCTCTTCTCGGTTTCATAAAGACGGGATAGGAAACTTCCCCTCCTTCCCTTGCCTTTCGGAAATCTTCCCAGTTCAGATAGCAGGTGGCGGTCGGAATCTTCCTCTCCTGCAGATAGTGATACATCTGCCATTTATCCAGGCTCGTCTCACAGAGTTCATAAGAGGACACGACCGGCGTACAGCCCTTTTCCAGAAAACGCTCCCTGTTTTTTTGCTAAAAGAGAGCTCGGGTCAATGAGCGAAAAAGCAGCCTGTAATCTCTTCTTTTTCACAGATTTCCAGGATTCGGTCGATATAATCCGGTGCATCGATGCGGGGCACCAGATAAGCCCTGTCCGCCTCATAGAGCGCAGGTGCCAGGCTTGAGCAGTCGGTTGCGACGACCCTCCCTCTTCCTTCCAGCTCCTTTTTAAAATAGCGCACTACCTTATTTCTCGTACCCGCACTGAGAATGAGAACATTCATGCAACTGTTCCTTTTCTGTATTCGTCGAAATCAATCGTGGTCTGGGCGTCTCCCGACAAGACGCCTTCCCTGGTAAACACTTTCTTCACGGTGAGAAGCAGGATCTTCAGGTCCAGCAAAAAAGATAGATGATCGACATAGGAAACGTCCAGTCGAAACCTCTCCTCCCAGTTTAGGGGCGTTTCTCCCGTTTACCTGTGCCAGCCCAGTCAGTCCCGGCAGTACCTCGTGCCTGCGCATCTCCTCCTTCGTGTACCAGGGCAGATATTTGGGGAGGAGGGGTCTGGGACCGATCAGACTCATCTCTCCGCGCAGGATATTGAACATCTCCGGCAGTTCATCCAGACTGCTCGCACGCAAGAGCTTTCCGAAGGAGGTGAGCCTCTCTTCATCCGGCAACAGCTCTCCTTCCGCATTTCTTTTTGTCGGACATGGACCGGAATTTATAAATCGGAAGATTTTCCCCAGTATCCCGGCCTCTCCTGGGAAAAAAAGAACCGGCGCCCCCAGCTTGATCCGCACCAGAATCGCTGTCAACAGAAGAAGGGGAAAAAACAGGATCAGAACCGACAGCGAAAGCAGGATATCCAGAAATCGCTTGATGTATTTTTGTACATAACCGCTCCTCTTTGCATCTTCCGGTGGTGGTTTGTTATTTGCAACCGTCCGCTTCCCCTGCAGGAGACTTTTTGCAGTCACCGGCCTCATCTCACCCGTTCAGTCTCTGTTGATGAAGGAGCCTGCCAGACGCTCTCTGTCAAGCTGACCGGCAGGGCGCACGCCCTCTTCGTCAGGAACCGCACCGGAGAGATCCGTCCTTCCCTGTTTGGCGGGATGATAGGTCTTGACGATTTTTTTGCACCAGATCCCGAATACCGGACGACTCCGCCTTGGATGCTTCGTTTAATTCCTCCAGCTCCCGGAAGAAAAACCATCTCGTCAAATTCAATCGGCTTGCCGATGTGAATCAACCGGTTTGCGGTCTCCTGCAAACCTTCCTCGTCCATCAGCATTTCCTCATACAACTTTTCGCCGGGACGCAGCCCCGTGAACTCGATTTGAATATCCTCGCCGACCTTGTAACCGGAAAGCTTGATCAGGTTCTCTGCCAGATCCAGAATCTTCACCGGTTTCCCCATGTCCAGTACAAAGATCTCCCCTCCCTGGCGTAAGCCCCCGCCTGCAACACCAGGGAGACCGCTTCCTGTATGGTCATGAAGTAGCGGATGATGCGCGGGTCGGTCACCGTCACGGGACCTCCCTCGGCAATCTGCTTTTTGAATAAAGGAATGACGCTTCCATTGGAGCCCAGGACATTGCCGAACCGTACGGCTACAAACTCCCGTGTCGTAATGACGATTCAGCGTCTGAATGATCATCTCGCAGATCCTCTTGCTGGCTCCCATGACATTGGTCGGATTCACCGCCTTGTCCGTAGAGATCAGGACAAACCTTCTGGCGCCGCTGGTCGCCGCCGCCAGTCCCGTCTTCCAGGTGCCGAAGACATTGTTCTTGATCGCTTCGTTCGGCGACTCCTCCATCAGCGGCACATGCTTGTGCGCCGCCGCATGGTAAACAATCTCGGGACGGTACTTCTCAAAGATCCAGTTGATCCTGCGGGTGTTCCGCACCGATCCGATCAGCACCTCCAGATCCAGCTCCGGATGGGAGACTTTTAACTCCTGCTGGATATCATAGGCATTGTTTTCGTAGATATCCAGGACAATCAGCTGCTTCGGGTTATGGGAAGCAATCTGTCTGCACAGCTCGCTTCCGATCGAACCTCCGCCGCCGGTTACCAGAACCACCTTCCCGCTGACGTAGCCGAGGATGGAATTGATGTCCACCTGAATCGGCTCTCTGCCTAACAGGTCTTCGATTTCCACCTCCCGCAGCTTGGAGACGTTGACCTCTCCGTTTACCAACTGGTAAACCCCGGGCAACTGCTTTAATTTACAATTCGTTTCCTTGCAGATTTCTAAAAGGCTGGAGATCTGCTCCCTGGAAGCGGACGGAATCGCGATGATAATCTCGTCAATGCCATATAAATCGACGCTCTCCGCAATTTTATCCCTGCCTCCGACCACACGGATGCCCTGAATGTACCTCCCCCATTTATTGGGATCGTCATCGATGATGCAGCGGATGCTCATCGTGGAATAATTGCTGTTGGTCAGTTCTTTGATGATGGTGTTGCCCGCTTCTCCCGCACCGATGATCATCACCGCGATGGCATTGTCCTTATTCTCCTGCCGGTGTTTCATGCTCCTGAAATATCGGTAGGAAAAGCGGCTGATGAAGATAAAGGTGATGAGCAAAAAGGTATAGAAAAATAATAACTCTGCGGAACCGCAATGGTATGGATCTTAAAAAAACTGTAAGCCCACCCGTTGACGACACCGGAAAAGGACACAGGCGACCACCAGATTTTGCAGCTCGTTTTCCCCCCATAGGCCCAGAGACTGTGATAGAGGCGAAAGGCAAAAAGAGCAGAACGGTAAGCAGTACGTTGACCGGCAGGGAACTGCTCGACCGGCGCAAGGAAGTGAGGCGGCACCTCCCAATATGAAATTCATACCGCATCAAAAATCGCCAGGTAGGAGGCCGCAATCACACTGGCGATATCATAAATCACCAGCCCGATCCTTCTCTTGAATTTAATCCGATTAAACGGCGTTTTCTTATTCTTATCCAACTTCACTGCTCCCTCTTCCACATCAGAGACGGAAGACCCAGCATCAGAGCCACCGTCATCAGGGCTGCCAAACTGAAAGACCCACTCGATACCCCCGCAAACGCAAAAAGCAAGGAAGAGTGCAAGCGGCAGACCCGCAACACGCATTTTTCCTGAAATCGTTTCTCATACAGTGCACTGCTCACGATCCCGAAGATCACCCACAAAAGGAAGACCCCCCCTGTCAGGATGCCGTGGTCATAGGCCACCTGCAGATACGTATTATGCGCATGCACGAGGATCTCTCCGTTTGGAGCCTCTGCCCCCATCCGGTCATGCCCCTTCCAGTTTAAGTGCGTGAGATAGGTTTTGTAGATGGAAAGACGACCGTTGGTATATTGATCCAGCCCGTCTCCTCTTCTTTCTGTCCCGCTCTCTTCATCCTCGGTTTCGGCGTCTGACAAAAAGCGGTAGCCTTCCTTGTCTTGCCGGATGCACTTGCTTCCTTTTGCAGGGAAAGAGGGGCTCTACGTGCGCCCCTCCAAGTGCGAAGCGCAAGTCTTCGGTCTGGATGTTCGCCACATAAAGTGTGCGCTGTGCCTTTCCGAAAAATCTGTGGATAGACCGGCTTTCCGGAGGAATCATAGTTCTCTCTGTCTTCCGGGAAATTATATCCGCCTCCGCTCATGCCCAGGATTTTTTTCGCAAAAAACCTGATAGAATCGTTCCAGACACATATAAGAGCGGTTGTCCGTATTTGTCCTTCCTCTTAGCTGCGGGTCCACCTGCTCGATGGTAAAAATGTAGGGTCTTCCCACCAGTGCGGGCATCATCCGCTGCATCGCAAAGACAGCGGGAAACAGCACAAGGATGCTGGACGCCATGATCGATACCGACAGCAAAATCCGCTTTCTGCCGCTCAAAAGTAAAAGCACCAGCAGGGACCATCGCCACCGAAAAATAGGCCGTTCTCGACATGGTGAAAAATCCCGTAGGCACCCACACAGCCGAAGAAAACGAACTCTTTCCACAGAGATTTCCAGCGTCTCTTCCAGCGGGAGAGAGAGACAAAGGATCCGTCTCTTTTTCTTCTCAAATCGGTCTGTGGCTCCAAGAATTCCGTTCTCCTGATTTTGTCGATCAGGAAACAGGCCGCCGCCGCTTCCATCATCGTCAGATACTGTGCGGTAATCGTCACCGTATGGAAGGTAAAGGAAAAACCTGGCAAACACAAAGCCGGTGAACAGGCGAAACAGCATGCAATAAAGCACCGAGGCATAGAAATGCAGTTGCAATCCTCCCGCCAGAACGGGAAGGGCTTCCTCTTCTTTCCGAATCCCGCAGTCTCCCGGCATAGACGCCGTAAGCGAAGACAAGGGCAATGCCTCCACCATCTGGTGTTGCGAAACAGGATGAGAAGGGCCGACAGGAGAAGGCAGAGAATGCCGAAGAGGTTCAACCTCGAATCCGCCTTCGACAGCTGGTGCCGGTAAACCAGATTTTTGAAGAAACTGACGACAAGGATACCGATAAGCACGGCACAGACTGCCGTGAGCATGGTAGCGGTATTGTGTAGTTCATATTCTTTCTGCGAGGCTATCATCCAATTCTGTCTGCAGTACAGCAGAGCCCCAAGACTAAGAAACGGGATGACAATCGCCTGAAAGCGGTTACAGATTTCATCCGCCTTGCAGGTGAGGAGACTCAGCAGCAGAAGGCTGATCATCAGCTTTCTCTCCGCAATGCTGTGATTGATGTCATAAAGACCGTTGACATATTCGCAGGCAAACTGCAGGGAAAGAGCGATCAATATGGCGCCCGCCACCTGCTTAAGCGTAGGCTTTTTCTGCAGCGTCCCGAAGGTTTCATGTCCCACGGCGTAGAAGGAAAGAAGGGCGGTGATCAGAATCCCGATCCCGTAAAAGAGGAGATCCCCCATCTGTCGTCAAATGCTTTGCCCGGAAAATTCAGGAGGAAAAAGTGTGCAAAGAAGACCGCAAGAAGCGGATACAGTACCGTGCGAAGTACCTTTTTGACCGAGTACAGAGCGTCCTTTTCAGGAAAGCGTTTGTAATAACAGCTGACTCCCGCTTGCAGAACAAGAAACAACAGCGCAAGGATCGCCATTCCAAGAAGGGTCGTTTTCTTCGATAAAGGCACCGAGTATACAAAGGCGCCTGCCAGTTCCCGTCCCTCCTGCACTTCCCCGTTCTGCAGAAGTCCGTCTGTGGGCACGGAGGGATCGATCGGCAGCGTACGCACCTCGTATTCGGAAAAACAGTCTTTCAGCAGGAGGGTATAGACCTGACCGACCTCGACCTTTTCTCCGATCGGGATGCTCACCCGCCCACCCCTGACTGCCGATGAGAAGGTAGCGGTCTAACAGCGTTTCACCGTTTTCATCTAACAGCGCCGCATACAAATACTTTCCGGCATTCACCTGCGGGATCTCCACTTCAATCTCGGAAAGTCCTTCGTACTGTGCATGAAAGCGCTGTCTGAGGTCTCTGCTGCCGTTTACCCTCATGACGGAGGCCCGCCCGCTCTCCTTAGGAGAGAAGGCGATTTTCCCGGTCAGCAGGCGAAACGGGTAGAAGGCAAGGATCACCAGCAGAAAGAGATTCCCAGTATGATTCGAATGGCTTCGCTTTTATGAATCGTGTTTCTCATCTTGCAAAATTTCCCTGTCCGTGAAAGGGTGCAAACCAAAAATACCTGTCTGCCGTCAGCTCCATCAGGTACATATCCGCACACGTCCCGTCCGTACTCTGTACCTGCCTGTTCGTCCCGCACACCGCAAACCCCGCATGGAGATAGGAACCGATGGCAGCCGCATTGTCACAATAAACACGAAGGAACACACGGCGCAACTTCTTCTGTTCAAAAGGCAAACCGGAGAGCCAAATCCGCTGTCTCCGAGCCGTATCCTTCCCCAGTGCCTCTTCTTCCCGATGAATATTCCATACTCCGCCGTACGGTTTTCCTGATCGATATCGCGGAAATACACGCTGCCGATCGGCTTCTTCGAAGCCTTTTTCGACCATGAGAATTGCAACACCCTTCCGCTGCCGATTTCATCTTTGAACCAGGCTTCCTGCGATTGCAGGGTAAAGGGCTTCCGGTAGATAAAATGATCTCTCACCCGCTTCGTATTGCGCCACCGGATAATGAGGGGCGCATCCTCCTCGAAGCGGGAAAAGAACCACCTTCTCTCCGACAAGCTCAGTCATCTGCTTCCTTATGAATCCGGTCTGATCCCTTGCAAATCCTTCCGTCATGCTGCTTTCTCTTTTTTTCTCCAAAAAGATCTTTCTTGTGACAAAATTATAGACCATCACGACGCCGGTCGCTCCGCATTTGAAAAAGACATCCTTGGCAAAAGTCATAGCTCATCAGGTTCCGGATGAATCCCTCAGTGAGCATAAATCAGATCCAGCCCGACATAGAGACAGATTTCATTGACCACCAGCCCGATGATGGAAAGAATGAGGAAGATCGAGAATTCTTCCTTCCTGCTGAGATTGTCTTTTCTGGCAAACACATATTTCATGCTCAGCAAATAGTTGACAATCACCGAATCGGTAAAAGCCAAGTGCCTGTGATACATAAACGTAGGCGGGAAAAAGAAGCGGCGATTCCCGTTGTTTTCAAAAGTAATTGCCCAGCCGGTAGGTAAAGTAATCCACAAAAACACAGCACCCGACCAGACCGAATTTCGTAATCTGCCCTAACAGTCCCTTCTTCATTCCATCACGCTCCATTTCCTTTTTGCATTGCTTCCATTTTAACATACGATGCAAGAGCCGCCTGCCGTCCCCATAGGGAAAGCTTTCATGCAAACAGCACGCCCTGCGGATGTCAAGCTACCTACCGTCCCCATAGGGGGATCGCCACCGTCATACACCAGGACGGGAATCCTCCTCCCTGCTTCCTATCTCTGCGGCAGATAAACGTGAAAACCGCTGCCCCGGTACTCTTCCAGATAACCTTCTTCCCGGAGAAATTGCTGCAGCCTCTTTCTTTTTGCCTCTGTATGCACGCCTTCCTCCCCCTCGTCATGGAGGATCGCTACCGGCTTTTTCTTTCTTCCCGGCAAGCCGGTGAAGTGCCTCTTCAAACGCCTGCTCACTGTAGCTGTCCAGATCCGGCCAGGTGGTGTCGATGGCGGGTTCCATCTCACGAGAGATAGGAAAAGACCGGGAATGTTCCCGAAGAGCAGTACCTGCCTCTTGCCGGACAGCCCTTCTTTCTGCAAATAGGAGAAGAGATTGTCCAGTTGCTCCGCTCGTTCCTTCGTCGTGCGCATGCCTGAGGCTCTTTTGCATGAGAGACCTCTGCACACAGCGCCTCCTCCTCTCCGTCCTGAAACGCATAGACCGTGTGGAAAAGGCTGCCCTGCAGGAGTAGAACCAGGATCAGTCCTGCTGCTGCAAGAAGGGGGGAAAGATGCCACTCCGGTCGTTGTCCGTCCATCACCCGCTTCCACTCCCTGGCGAACAGCCGAAGCAGGATGGGTGCCACCAGAAAGAGATTGTTGATGACAGGGCATCGTATAATTGTTGCTTCCTAGAGGGTAATCCAGATCAGAACGAGGGCAGTGGCAGAGAGGATCCGATCTTCCCTCGTCCCCTTCAGGACGCCTCCCACATCCAGAAGCAGCAGTACCATCCCCATCAGGAGCAGCATCATCGCCGGCTGGAACAGGCGGTCGTAGTACCAATAATTTCTCGTGATCGTGCCGTTTGCCAAATAGAGACGCAGTACAAACAAGAAGGCAAGGGAAAAAGCAGGCCCTGCCACGCCGATATTTTTCCCCCGGAGACGAAAAAAAGCAGACTGCCGGCAAGGAGCAGAAACAGGAGAGGAACCATCTTTTTCAGGCTGTCAAAGTAGGCGAGGCAGATGGAAGAGACATGCCCATAAAGGTGTAATCCGGCGCCCCCTGATTCATTTGCATCAGTCTCATGACCATCTTCCCATAGGTCCCGCAACCGTAAAGAAATTCTATACCAAGAAGAGGATGGAGAAATCCCGCCGCATATCCCAGAACAGCCACCACCGTTTCGCGCAGAATCACTCCCGCCTTCTTTTCGGTAGAGGAAGCCCGCAAAAAAGACCACCAGAATAAGCGCCGCCTCCAGGACATTGGGGAGACGCACCATGCCGTTCAGTCCCAGAAAAAAACCTGCAGGCAACAGAAAAAGTTCCTTTTTCTCCCCCTCCGGATCAGGAAGAGCGCGCTTCTTGCGGAAAAGAGATCACGTCCTTTGGAAGAGGCTTCTTCTCCTTCCTGTCCCGTAAGCGCCTTCAAAAGGAAGAGGGTTCCCAGTGTAAAAAAAGAAATAGGTCAGATAATTATGCAGAATCACCCTCGGGCACCAGCAGAGACCAATTGCCATCCACTCTCCCGCAAAGAGGAGTCCCTTCGGCATCCGTTTGGCAAGATATGCATAGGAAGCAAGCACGGTCAGGATCACCGGCAGCGTGCACCAGGCATTCATCCCGCCATGGTCCCTCCGCCGGGCAGCTTTGTGAAAAAGGCTCCCAGCAGATTGGGAATCCAGGTGGCAAAATTTCACATGGGATCCAGCCGGTTCAAATACACATAATTGCCCAGGCTGTAGGGTAGTGTCGGTGATATCCAGTCCTCTTCTGACGCCGACAAAGGACCATAAAACGAGAAGAAGCGGAGGCAGAAAACGCTCCGCAGTCCTTTTGCACTTCCCAAATCCGCTTTTTTGATCAGAGACCCGGTCTTTCAATCGTTCGCTCCCTCTTCCGACAGTCGGTCGCTCCACCTGTCAATCAGACGAAATACAGCCGTATTTCCCAGGATCCTTGTCAGGAAGTCAAAGATTTCCTTTCTCACCCAGTCCACCGCAATCCCGCAGATAAAGACCAGAAAAATGGCAAGCACAAAGGTTCCCAAAAACGGCAGAACCTGCTCCGGTCTTTTCCCCAGAATTCCCTCCAGCCAGTAGATCCACCGGTCCTTGATCTCCAGATGCTGCTGCAGCAAATATACGCCGAACAGATAGGGGGAGAGGCGGATACTCGCCCAGGCGACCAGCCCTTTCTCGTTCAGCTTTACCCCCTCATGAAGGAAAAAGTCCCAAAGCGCCTAACAGCGTCAGGATGAAATTATAATGGGTAAGCGCCCTCAAAATAGTAGTTGAAGCGATCGGCCCTCCAATTCCATTCATAAAAACAAGGAGAAGGCAAAAGCTGAGCAGACAGGAAAAACATAGAGCAGAAGGCTCCTTTTTGCCTGAAAGAAACTTCACCTCATATTTGCGCAGATACCCCCCGATCAGATAGAGGGTAAGAAACCACCTCACCCCATATCCCCTATCGTCCGTCACGAAATTGACCGGCACGAAGCTTTTGACCAGGCAGGTGAAGAGAAGCAGGCCGAAGATGGTTGCCTGCAGCTGGATCTTTGTCAGTTTCTCGATTCCGCAATTCAGCACGGGAGACAGCACATACAACATCATATGGGCCGTTGCGAACCAGTAATGTTCCGAAGAGATGAGGGAACAGGTATTGGACGCTCCGGAAGATGGAATCATCCGCCTTCACCACATAAATCCCTACCAGCTGCATCACCAGACTCACCATCAGCGTGTAGAAATACACTTCCAGCAATAGCTGCAGGATCCGGTTTAACCGAAAGCCCGACCTGGAGAGATAAAACCCCGAGATCAGTACCCAGACATTCACACTGACGATCGAGAAAGCTTCTAAAAGCGATCCGGTGATCTTCACGGCACTTAACGGTTCCTTTAAGACAATCAGCGAATCCGACTGATAAAGGTAGTGCAGTGCAATGACCATGCCCATGGCAATCACACGCAGGAGCTCAAAATTAGCATCCCTCTTCTTTTTGATTCCACCCATCTGCTTCGTCCTACCTCTTCCTTTCTACCGTCACTTCGTCCGTCACCTCTCCCGAACCGCCTTCTGTTCTCCAACCCGGTAAACCAGGTCGCATTTCTCAATGGTCGTTAAGCGGTGTGCAATAATGACCAGCGTTTTTTTGCCATGCAGACGGTTGATCGACTCCATGATGGCAGCCTCCGTTTCCCCGTCCAGCGCGCTGGTCGCTTCGTCAAGCACCATGACTTCCGGATCCTCATAGAGGGCGCGGGCAATCCCGATCCTCTGTCTCTGGCCTCCGGAAAGGCGAATACCCCTCTCGCCGATCGAAGTATCCAGCCCATCGGGCAGGCTCCTGATATAGGTGTCCAGCTGCGCCTCCTTTAAGGCTGCCCAGACTCTCTCTTCCTCGATTTCATCGTCCGGCACCCCGAAGGCGACATTCTTGCGGATGGTAGAGTCCAGCATAAAAATCGTCTGGGGAATATACCCGATGTTTTTCAGCCATTCCTTGTAATGTGCCCTGACTTCCACCCCATCCGCCAGAATTCTGCCCTCCGCAGGTGCAAGCAGACCCAACATGACATCCACAATCGTCGTCTTGCCCGCACCGGAGGTGCTCGACAATGCCGACCGACTTCCCGACCGGAATCTTCAGGTTCGCCTCTTTCAAAATATAGACATCCGTATTCGGATATTTGTAGGAAATGTTTTCCAGGGAAATCTCCCGATGCAGCGGCAGCTTCTCTACCGTTTCCCTCCTGCGGTAGACATGCTCGTCATAGGTCATGTCTTCGTCATGAATCTCCGCTTGCAGATGGTCGGAGACATTCATAAAGAAGGGCTCGAAATAGGCGATGGAAGTGGTATAGGTATTGATCCGGTTGGCGCTCGGAAGAAGCCTGGCAGCAGCTAACGCAAGCACAGACAAAGAGGGTGCTACCTGTCTGATACTGACGCCCGTCTGCATCAAAAAGAGCATATAGCCGATCATGCCGGCAATCGCCACCGTCTCAATCAGGAGCCTCGGCGTGGAGTTATACAGTTATATTTCTGCACCGCATTCACATAGCCCTGCGCCGCAGTCCGCATAGCCGTTGATAAAATAGTTTTCCCTTCCCTGCAATCTTAATCTCTTTAATCCCGGTCACCGACTCTTCGATCCACTTATACAGGCCGCTGTAATAGTCCTGATTTTTCCTCCCGCCCTCTGCATCACGGGCTTGATCACATGTTTGATGATCATCAGAACCACGATGAGGAGCCCGGCAATGAAAATCGTCATCTGCGCGTCCTGGGAGAGGAGAATCACCACCAGGCAGACAAAGACAATTACCTCCGACGTCAGCTGCAGGACACTCAGGATCAGGCCATACATATTATTGACATCGAAGTAATATTGCGCTGGATCACCGAGGTGTCCGCATTCAGATAATATTCATAGGGTCTCTTCATGAAATTGATCATCATCCGCCTGCTGGTGGCAAACTGATTGGTATATACAAAGCGAAGCTGCACCACATTCATGAAATAGAGAAAGATATTTTTGATGACGAAGACGAGCACCAGCGCGACCATAATCAGACCCGCCAACTGCTCCGTGCTGTGCAGATGAAAAAAAGTGTACAGAAAATGAAGATACGGTTTTTGATCCACCGCTTCCGGTTCCAGCACGATCTCCATCACCGGTGCAATCAGAGAGATGCCGACCGACTCCAGCACCCCGCCGATCAGCATCAGAATGACAATCCCGACCATCTGCCGCTTCTGCCTCGTATCCAGAAGCACCATCATTTTGAAAAGATTTTTCGCATTTCAGATTGCCTCGTTTGTTCTGTGGATCTCCGGCGCCTCGTACCTGTCCATAAAATCATCGCCGAGAAAGACTTTTTCCTTCCCGCAGGTGAGCGCATCCAGCATCGTGTACACCGACACGATTCCGATCAGATTGCAGCCCCGGGATCAAATTCAGCATCTCCATCGGAAAATCCGCCCCCGAAGAGCAGCGCATCCGGGAATACCTCCCGGTAGTCCACGAGATCTCTGGGATGCTGCTTGATCATGATCTGCGCCTTTTCCCCGCGAATCCTTCCGTACTGATTGACCACATCCTGAAACAATCTCTTCCTGGTTTCCGGATCACAGAGCGGCTCCGTCAGAATTAACACACGCGGTCCTGTCTCCTGTGGCATGAGCAGCTTCTTCAAATCGGTATCGTTCGCTATAAAGATGCGCAGGAGAAGCTTTTTATCCTCCTGTGTCAGCGCATCCGTCAGATCCTTTCTCGCACTTCCACATATTTGTGAAAAGAATATTTTAACAGGGAAAGGTCATTGACCTCCATATCAATGCAGTATTTGGCATAGCCGTTCTGGATAAAGATGAGTCCCACCTTCGCAAGGAAGGCCTTGAGGGCAAAATGCCCGCGGTTGTCATAGTGCGCCGTATCGTTTGCCGCGATACAGTTCAGCCCTGTCCTCCAGCGCGTGGTGGCGGATTTTGTTTTCGCATTCAGGAAATAGCCGATCGGATCCGAATCACAGAATACATAAATCTCTGATAGCGCTTTAAAGTCCACCGGCACATAGGGGGCTTCAAGCGCAGCCAGTTTCCTGCAGAAGCAGATGCGGTTCCACAGATTATGCAGGAGGCTCCCGGTGTCTCTCTTCAGCGGCGCCAGTTCCGGAAAAAGCCCGCCTCCTTTTTCCTCGAAACGAACGACCTCCTGAAACAGCCCGCTTGCCCTGCCCGGGAAAACAGATCTCCGAAATGATTCGACATCGTAGAAAGGACGAGGGTAGCAGTCCCTGCCCTCTCCGCTTTCTGCAAAAGCCCGTCTTTTTGCGGACGGCTCCGCCGTGTGCTTCTTGCTTCCTCCGGATATGCAATTCTTTCAGACATGCCACATATACATGATAAAAAGTATGGCACACATAGACTCTTCCGTCTTTCATTCGCTGCCCTCTATGACCTTTGAAACATGATATCATAGGACTTCCTCTCTATGTTATAATTTTTCCATGAAAAACTAGGCTCCCTTTCCGCAGAGTTCTGCTTTGCCTGCTCTACGGCCTTCTTTTATCTCTGGCAATCACATACGGCCACCAGCTGGAGACGCTGAATCATCTGGATCTACGCAATGAAAAGAGTTTTTCTGCTGTTTGCTCCTGACCGGACTTTTTCCCGTGCAGCCTGCTTCTCATGCGTTTTCTGGACTTTGTGGCAGAGCGGTCGGCGCTTTCTCCGCGCCAAAAAGCACCTTGTCCTCCATTGCCGCGCTAAAAACCTTTCGTCCGTAGGGGCGCAAACTGCTTCTCCTTTGTTCAAACTATCTGACAGGATCCCCTCTCTTCCGGCGTCCTCTCCTTTTCTTTTGCCTGTTTCATGTCGCATTTCACCGTACTGCTCGGCGTCTATCCGGGTTTCTTTGTCTATGATACATCGGAGATGCTGCAACAGGTGATCACCCGGTCTTTCCAGGATCACCACCCCCTGCTTCACACCCTCCTTATGGGTGGCACGATCAAGGCGGTGGAAAAACTGAGCGGCAGTTGGAACACCGGTATCTTTGTCTATACCTTCCTGCAGATGATCGTGATCGACCTGATCTTCACGAAAATCCTGCTATGGTTGAAGAAATGCGGGGTCAAGCGGTGCTTTCGTCTCTTCTCCCTCCTCTACCTCAGCCTCTTCCCCCCTGTCGTGATGTTTGTGCTCTGCGCCAGCAAGGACGGGCTTTTCAACGCCTTTTTCCTGCTTTTTCTGACACAGATTGCAGACTTCCTCTTCTTCCCCTCTTCTTTTTGCCACAAAAAGAAGCCCCTCCTGTTTGTGGGAACGGCGACCCTCTTTCTTCTTTACCGCAAAAATGCGCTCTATGCTTATCTGCTCTTTGTGCTGATTTGCCTCTTCCTGCTCTTCCGAAACAGGCGTTTTCTTAACGCCCGTAAGGCGCCCGCGCCTCCTGTTCTTGCCCTTCTCCTCTGTCTTCCGCTCCTCCTTTGTTCCGGCACAAATTACCTCCTCGTCAAGGCTCTGCATGCGAAGGGCGGCGAACATCAGGAGGTCTTGTCCGTGCCGATCATGCAGCTGACACGGGTGTATCAGGCTTCCCCTCCCATTTTTCTCCGGAAGAAAAAAAGATCCTGTACCGGTATCTTCCCGAGGAAAATTTGAAGCAGTACACCCCCCGCCTCTCCGACCGCGTCAAGCTGGGCTTCCAAAATGACGCCTATGACAAGGATCGGGCTTCCTTTACCGCCTCTGGCTGCATACGCTGCAGAGATATCCGCTCACCTGCCTGAATGCCTCATCCTTACTTCCTACGGGAACTGGTACCCTTTGCCGTCAATAATGTCTACAAAGGCAATACGACCTTCACCTTTTACCTACCGAGACAGCTCCTATTTCGGTTATGAAACGGAATCACCCGGCAGCAGGCAAAGCAAAATCCCGGTGATCGACCGCTTTTACCGTCTGCTTTCCATTGAAAAATCGATCCAGAACATCCCCCTGGTATCGCTGCTGTTTGCACCCGCCTTCTACTTTCAGTTCTGGTTTTTTATCTTTCTCTATATCTGTGCGCAAAAAACGTACGCTTGTCCTGCGTACGCTGGTTCTGCTGCCGGTCTTTTTCTACTGGTTGACCCTGCTGTTAGGCCCCACCTACCTGCTGCGCTACAGCGTGATTCTCTTCGATCTCATCCCGCTTTTGCCCATTTTTTTCTTAAATCCCGATATCCCCACAGCACTCGATAATAAAGAAAAACAGAAGGTGGGATTTGACCCGCAGCGCAATCAGCTTTTTCCTCACCGGCGTCCGCTCCCGGTAATATCGATTCTTCTGGAAGGCGGGAAAGGTTTTTCATTTCTACAGAGCTTCCTTGCAAAAACGGTAGGCGCCCTTTACATGGAAGTGCGCCGGCATCACCGAAAAACAGAGTGTTGATATAGAAGAGCGTCGTAAATTGATACTCGATCTCTTCCCTGTATTCCTCGAAATACCCCTCTTTCTTTGCCTCTGCGAGGAGAAGCCTGGCGGCTGCCATCCGGTCTTCCATCCGCTTTAAAGAAATCGTATGCACCGTCGAAGCGTCATGCTGATAATAGTAATAAAGAGGCTCGGGGAGGTAGGCAAAGCGCTTTTGCCCGAAGCATCCAGGTATTGATACCGCATTGTCCTCATAAAAATATCCTCCGAAAAACGGAACTGCCGCCTCTCTCCTTCCGGAAAAAGAATCTTCCTGCGATAGATCTTGACGACCAGACTTCCGGCATCCAGAATCAGGCTGGCATATTTGTCATGATCTAACAGCCCACACTGATCCGGACGGTTATTCGGCACTCTTTTCCCCGTTTCAAAGGTGTGACGGTCCACAGACAGTAGTCACAGCCCACGATATCGGCGCCTGTTTCCTCGCCCTTTTTAAGCAATTTTTCGCAGAAATCCGGACTCACCCAGTCGTCCGCATCCAGAAAACCGATCCACGCACCGACTGCCTGCGATAACCCCTGATTCTTCGCTCCCCCTGATGGTGATTTTCCTTCAGGCGAAAAGGCTCTCACGCGTCCCGGGTATCATACTCCTGCAAGATGAGAAAGGAGCGGTCATCCGAATGGTCATCCACCGCGATGATCTCATAGGAATCTTCCGGTATCGTTTGGTGAAGGAGGGAATTCATGCAAAAGGAGAGCTTATTGCCTCCTCCATATTGTAAACCGGAACGATGATGCTAAGTTGCTTTGTCCACCTGTTCTCCTCCCGCTTCCGCCTGATCGCTTCCGTCTGATCGCTTCCATCTGATCGCTTCCGTCTGGTCGTTTATATCCTTCCCTTTCCATCTGACGTTCAGGTCCGCATGATTCTGCCGGGGTTCAGAATCATATCTCTGCTGAGCGGTGTTCCGAAGGAGATGTCGCAGGCTGCCCTCTTGCCGAGCACTCTTGGCAGTTCCTTCGGTGGTAACCCTCCACCTGGCCGGATGCTGCGGACATTTTCTCCGGTGAAGATTTCATCCTTCTTCATCGCCTTCACGACGAAAAAGCGACCGTCTGGATTTGTATTCTTCCTGCTCTCCCTCGGTGGGACCATAGCTGATGCTCCCCAACATCAGCGCCGCCTCATTCACGGATTTGACCATCTCTCCAAATTCCTTCGGTTCCATGGAAAAAGCGGAATCGGCATCTTCGATGTCTCGGCTCAAACAGAAATGTTTCTCGATCACCCTGGCGCCCTGCGCCACCGCCGTCACATCCGCCAGATACCCCATGCTGTGATCGGAAAGACCAATCACCACATGGAACCGTTTTCCATATCGCGGATCGTCGAAAGATTCATATAGACGGGGTCTGCCGGATACTCGCTACAGCACTTTAAGAGCACAATGTCATGGTTGCCCTTCCTTCTGCAGGCTTCACGGCGTCCGCAATCTCCTCTTCGCTGGCCATCCCGCAGGAAAGAATCATGGTTTGCCTTTGGAAGCGGTATATTCAATGAGTGGCAGATCCACAATCTCAAAACTGGCGATCTTATAGGCCTCACAGTCCATTTCTTCCAGAAAATCGACTGCGGTTCTGTCAAAGGGCGTCGAAAGGAAATCCAACCCTACCTTCTCGCACTCCGCCTTGATCCTGGGCTGCCACTCCCATGGCGTATAGGCCTCCTTGTAAAGCTCATAGAGGCTCTTCCCGTCCCAGAGCCCGCCATGCACCATGAAGCAGTCGCTTTTGCAGTCGATGGTTAACGTATCGGCGGTATAAGTCTGGATTTTCAGACAGCTCGCCCCCGCCTCTTTTGCGGCATGCACGATTTTCAGCGCATTCTCCAGCTTCCCCGCATGATTGGCGCTCATCTCCGCAATGGTATAGATCCCTGCCTGGTTGATGGTATCAAACAGACTCAACATGCGTACTCCCCTCTTCTTTCATCAGGCGGTATTTCATCTCCGCAATGTCCCAATCGGAAAGGTGATCAATGTCCTGCACCTCCGTCTCCGGCAGGATAAAAGGCAGAGACCTTGGCGTGATAAGGTCATGGTACTTTTGCAGTGCCTTTTCTCTGCAAACATAGAACTGGCTGCAGTCGCTGATAGATCGTCATCAGATCCTGACTCCGGACCGAGGCATTCTCCGGATACTGGTAGCAAAGATAGCCATTTTCTCCCGTAATGAGCGCTCTCTGAGGCGGGAAAGAAAAAGCCACGACCGGCACCACCGAATCTGCCTCCGGGTGCTCCAGCAAGCATCGCAAAGGCCTCTGATTTTTGGCTGCCGTGAGAAACGGCGCCGTCGGATAGATGCAGCAAACCATGTCGAAGGTTCTGCCCGCTTCTTTGTATTCGTCCAACACTAGAGCACGTCCTCCGTCGTGGCATAATCGTCCGCGGTACGAGCACTCCTCATAAAAGGCACCTTTGCGCCCGTCTGCCTTGCAATTTCCGTAATCTCCTCGCTGTCCGTCGAGACCATCACCTCATCAAAGAGGCCGCTTGTAAGCGCTGCCGTGATGCCGTAAGTTAAAATCGGCTTCCCGCAGAAAGATCGCATATTTTTCTTCGGTATTCTCTTGCTTCCGCCCTCTGGCGGTCATAATCACTATGGCTGACATGATATCTCCCTTGCTCTTTTTCCGTGTATGAATTTGATCACTGCAGGTGATTTTTGAACGCCCTCGCTCTTTTACCACTGCGGAGGTTCCTGAACGATCTGTGATTTTTCTCACCGCGGGCTCTTCCTGTTCTTTCCTCGAAGCGCCATGAACCTTGCGTGAACGGCTCTTGCCGTCCTCGGACAAAGGGACAAAATTCCCAGATAAAGGCGTTGTTTCGTACTCAAATAGGGATTGGTCAAAATCTGCCCCAGGTGGCTTCTGAGATAAGCGCCGTCCGGCGGTAAAAAGATTTTCCCCGTCATGAGCGGAACCGGAATATGCATCAAATAATCCAGATGCGGACAAGGGCAAACCGTTTTGCCTTCTGTTCCAGTTCCCTGTCTTTTTCCTTCTAACCTTTTTGCACTCCCAGAGCGCATTCCGTACAATGTCTTCAAAAACAGGCGGAAATGCGAGCGGATCTCTGCCATCCGTCCTGGAATTGCTTCCGCTTCTGTAACAAACATGATAACACCGCTTCGGGATCCTCACAGAAAGGGCAGCTCATCCAGCATACGCACCATGAGAGAAAAATCTTCGTTCAGTTCTCCTTCCGGAAAAGATGCCCGTCATCAAACAAACTTCTTCTTGTCAACTTCGTGCAAAAAGGAGCATCCCCCTCATGCAGGAGGAGGGAAGAGAAATTCTTTGCTGCTGACGATTTCTTCCTTCTCCGGCACCTGCGTCACGGGAGGCAGTGCGCTTCCGTCCTGCGCCCTTTCATCTCTCCCTGCCTGTGCCATCCTGGCACCGCTGCGCCTGATCGCACCCATCAGCTCTTCATACATATCCTCTTCCAGGTAGTCATCCGCATCGACAAAGCCGATAAAATCTCCTGTCGCCGCCTTAATTCCGGTATTCCTGGCTGCGGAGGTGCCTGCATTTTCCTGCCGAATGACATGAAGATTCGGATCGGTTTCTGCCAGCTTCCTCAGAATCTGCGGCGTAGCGTCCGTAGAGCCGTCGTCCACCGCAATGACTTCCAGCGCCTCCTTCGGATACGTCTGGTGTAAGATGCTGCGTACGCAACGCTCTACCAGATCCTCCGTGTTATAGACCGGAACGATCACGGTAATTTTAGGAAATTCGATTTCTTGTTTCGACATGCGCTCTTCCGTCTTTTCTCACCACTGCAGATGGTTGACTTCCTGCAAGGTCCGCAGGAACGCAGGCGGTCTCAGAAGAGGTGCAGGCGTCATCGGACCCCGTCATGGAAAAATCCTCCGCTTCTCTTCCCGTCTCCCATCCACTCTTTTTGCAAAAGAGGACGAAACGCTTCGCCGCTTCTTCCGCATTCCATTTCGTTGCGATCTCCGTCCTTGCCGCAAGCGACAATTTTTCCCGCAGAGACCTGTCGTTTGCCGCCTCCAGAACCCGTTCACAAAACGCCCTCTTCTTCCCTTTTCCAAATACCAGGCCGTTTTCATGATCCCGGATTAAATAGGGCACCGCCCCCGCTTCGGAGGATGCAATCACGGTGCAACCGTTTCCCATTGCCTCGTTGACAACCGCTCCCCAGCCTTCCAGATAATTGCTGGGAAAAAGAAACAGATCCGCCCTGCCCATTTCTCTTCTGACTTCTTCCGGTTTCAGTGTCCCCGTAAAACGGACCGCAGGGGTTGAGTTTCCTTCTTTTTGCTCTCTGCTTCCAGAAAGGCGCGCAGGGGCCGTCTCCTGTCATGGTGAGCGTAGTACGGGATCCCTCTCCTTTAAGAGAGAGGCGGCAGAGCGCAAACCCGGATGCTTGAGCGGTACAAAGCGCCCTGCAAACAGGAGGGAAACGGGAAGGACGGTCCCCGGCAGCGTCCGCTCTTTGCGCACAGCCGTCTTCCCCGATCCGTGGTGCCTTCCTGTCCGTGAACCGTCTCTGTCTCTAAAAGGCAACACCTCCGGGAAAATATCCCCAGCGCAACATCTTATGCGGATAACAGTGAATCAGATGGAAATCCCGAGGCGACTATAGGCGCCTGCGCAAAGCAGATAGACTGGCATCTTCCGGTAGCGGAAATGCTCCTGCCTTTGGCAAGCAGTCCCCTGGGAGAAATCGCCTTCCACTGTCCCTCCCGGTAGAGTCGTTCGCTGGCGACAAAGCTAAGCTTCCCCGAAGAGAGCCGCTCATCGATTAACGTCCTTGGCAGCTGATTCCAGCCGAAATGACGACATCACTCTCCTGCAGGAGCTGCCTTCCTCTTTCCGGTTCCTTTCTATAATCAACGAGCCAAGGAAAGGTACTCTCATCCACCTGCCATCCTGCCTGAACCCGCTCCTTTGTCATCTCCTGCGTCTGCAGGAAGGTAAAATCGCCGCTGTGTTTTTGCAGGGCATTGGAGAGAGCGATCTGGTGATGATTGATGAAATTGGAAACATGCACGATCTTCATCGGCCGGGTACCATCGAGCGGTAGATCTCTAAGAGGCGGGCAAAATTGACATCTGGATGGTGCATTCGCTGGCCCTCACAGAGGCATTCTTGCGCATTTCATCCGTTTTTTCCGGGTTGTCCCAGATTTCCAGAATCGTTGTGGCAAGTTCCGTGACATCCTCTGGGGAAACAATCTTCCCTCCTTCCCGTCCTGCAGCATGGAGGGAATCCCCCTGTATTGGACGCCACAGGGGAACCGCTAACAGCATTGCCTCGCCAGGGGCGTTCAGGGGAGTTTTCAGGGAAGAAGGACAGACAAAAACGCTGGCCTTCAAGTATTGTTCCCTCATTTCCTTTGCGGTCAGGGATCCCAGCATGGTCACATGTTTTTGAGATGACGAAAAGAAAATCAGCCTCCGCAGATAGGCTCCATAAGCACTGATCCGCAAAAACCAAGGATATTTGCTGGTGGAAGCGGCATCGATGACACTGTTGCCTGCCACGAACAAATGGGTCTCCGGGTGCTCCTGAATCAGCTTCGGAAGCGCTTTCAGGATGTAATGCAGCCCCTTTGATGGGCGTGTCCCCCTGCGGGACAAAGATCCGGTACGGCTGTGCGTTTGCTCTTTCCCAGGCTCCATCATAAAAGCAGGAGCGCATGGTCTCGTTCATGTGATGATAGGAGAGGGAGATTGATTTGAAATGCCGCCTTGCAGTCAAACTCGGTGCGCCCGGTCACATGCCCGCTCAGACGCAGGGCTTCCTTTTCAAACTCCCCTCTCTTCCGAAATTTCTCGATCTGACGTTTGATGGAATCCCTTCGAATGAGATCCCGAAGGGTCGGCCAGTTACAGACTCTGGCTGACAGATCTGCGCTATAATAATCCGCATAGATATAACAAAGTCCCTGCAGGCCGATCAGCGTCTGCTCCGGTTTGGCATAGGTTCTTGCCATCGCTAATGTATGCGGGAATTCCGTTCGAAGATATGCACCATATCCGGCAGGAAATCCTGCAAAATGTCACGGAACCTCTCTTCCAGCGATGCATCGTAGATCTCCGGCTCCTGCAGGTTTTCCTGAAACGAATAAAAGGTCACTCCATCTTCCTGCACCTGTAAATTCCCTAAGGGCGAGGGGAAACAAACCGCAAGCGTAATATCCTTTTGCGGTCGGCTGCCCGGCTCTTTCCTCCGGGAGATAAGCGTCCTCCCCCGTGCGCGCCCGTCTGTCTTTCTGCATCCGGTCATGGGACTCCCGTCAGCCACCCTTCCTGGTTGGAATACGGAAGCCCGTGCTTTTGCGCAAAGGCAGGGGGAGCATGATATTCATGAGCCACAGCACCTTCATCCTGTTTACCGATTCAGACCGGTGATGGTCCATTCCCGTCAATCTCACCCAGCTCCAGATTGGGTTTTGCTTCTTTTCCCGGCATCCGTCCTTCGTTAAGGGAGCGTCGAAAAGATTCATGGTGACCACCGATTGGACGAAATCTTCGGTGAAGTCCTTTTTAGAGAGTTTGATAGCGGAGAGAGAGAGAGCGTATTATAATCCTGATCTTCCAGCGCCAGAATGATTTCCCCGCCTTCTCCAGCGCCTGTGCGTTTTTGCAGGCAGGGGTTGCATCCTTCATCACGACCTTCCTCGCTTTGGAGGTATCCGTCCCTCCACCTTTCCTGATAAGAAAGCTCCACCCCATTTCCCAGTTCCATGCCGCTCTTCAGCGCTGTGGTATCAAATTCGCCTTCGGCGCTTTCATCCTCGCTCTGATGAAAAGAGAGGGTTTTACCGTCCTGCGTCTGAATGGTCACCGTATTCATGGAAGCGTCAATGATCACCCCCCGTATCGTCGTCGTGCCGGTATCCTGTTCGCCTGTCGATGCCTGCGCATTCATCAGTGAATCCGGCTCTGTCGACTCTGCGCCCGCTGCGTTTGCGCCCGAAACAGAAGCGGCGGAAGAGGCAGTGTTCTCTCGCCTTTTTTTCCGCTCTGTCCACAGGCCCCCAGCGTCCATGCACACAGCAGAAGGGTTGCTGTCATCCCTGCCTTCCCCATTCGCTTCATCCCTGTTTTTTCATCGTTTCTCCTCCTTTTTCCCACGGAGCCTGTACACGCCCCTGTTTTACTGCCTGATAAGCTCCCGCCGTCTTCGGATTTTTCTGCCATCTTTTGCCCGGAGCGGCTGGAGGGTCAGTGTCCTAACAGATCATAGAAATGGATTTTCTTCTCCGGAAGATAGAGAGAGATAATGTTTCTGCGCTCTTCCTCCGACTTTTTGCGGTTTCTCTCCTGTTCCAGAAGCCCCTCCCTCATAATTTTGCGATCGTCATCGGGATATAATGCGTCTTCGCTGCCTTTTTGTAGAAAAAGTCGCAGGAAATGTTCGTAATCGGAGCGACCTGCCACCTCGTATCGAAGTTCTCTCCCCGCATCAGCCTCAGGTCATAGAAGCAGGCCTGGTGACAGGGCACATTCCTGTAACAGGCAAAATCATCGATCTTCGGATTGCTGGCCACCCTCTGTCCCGTCTTCTCTTCGAACACATCTCCATAAAAATAGCTTCCTGCCGCTTCTTCTCCCCGAAACGCTTCCATGTAGGCATTTAAGGCCTGGAGCACATTCTCCCTGCAAAAGTGTCCCCCGCAGTTTAGAAAATAGCAATAGGAAAAAGCTTTCCTCGAGTGCCTTCTCCTCTCTTTCCACACCTCCGCTAACGCCTGATTCATCGCATCATAGATGCCTGCGTCCCTCGTTCGGACGAGCCGCATCTTCTTATCCCAGGAGACATCCTTCTCGAAATGAAAGCGCTCCTTCATCTCTTCGATCGAAGAATCGTTCGATCCTCCGTCCTTGATAATGACACGGTAGTTGGAATAGGTCTGCATCCGGATGCTGTTTAATGTTTCAATCAGCTTCCTGCCTGCATTAAAAGTCACTACGATGATGTAAAAAATTTCTGCATCTGCCTGCTCCCATCTCGATTCTCTGTCTGTGGTTCTCTGTCCGGCGTTTTTTATCACCTGATTCTGATCGCATTTTCTCTCCATCTTACCACAAAGAGCCTCTTTTTTTTTACCGACTTTCGCTCCCGTAACCGACATCGGACACCAGGGGCAGCGGGTCGTGAAACAGAAAGGTCTGATAGGGCAGAAGCCGGATCCCGTCATCCTTTGCATGCGCCATGAAGTGGGCAAAGGTCATCAGGCAGAAAAGCCAAACAAAAGCCTGTATCCTTCTCCCCTTTGCTGCGGGAATCTCCCTTTTTGCAAACTCTCTTCCTCCTCCTCGGCAGCCTGCTTTTTCCCCTGAAGCCCCTTCAGAAGGGAGGGTAGCAGCAGAAGCTGTGTCACCACCAGATAATAGGCGATCCTGGACAGAATCGGCACAAAAGAGCAGAAGAGATAGAGGAGAAAGCGCCAGCACATTGCATTTCAGATAAAAACTCTTTCTCCGAATCGTTCTTTTTCCCCTGACATAAAAATACAACAGCAGAAGAAGCACGAGCCTTGCCACGTTCGGTAAAGAGGTTCCCCGCTTAAATATTCCGTATTCTCATAGGTCGGGTAGAGCCGTAACAGCAGTGCCAGATACGGCTTCTGTAAAAAGACAGGACAGAAAAAACACTTCCTGCCAGGAGCATGCTTTTTCCATTTGATCTTCGCCAAAGGATAGAACACAAATACCACCAGCACCGATTTATGAAAGAGCGCCCCAGCAGCACCAGCAGCACAAAGCGCGGATAGTCTCCCTCTAAAAAATAAGACAGGGGAATAGAGGGCAATGGATAGCACGAAATAATAGCGTACCGTTCCCATCGTTTGAAAATAGAAGCCAAGCAACAGGAACAGCACCAGACTTTCCGGAAGGGAGACAGAAAGTTTTCGGAAGGCAAGGAAGAAAAAGAGCAGCGTCAAAAAGGCATAGATCGCAAAGACCGCAAGATCGTTTTCAAATCCGAAGAAAGTGTAAACCCTCTCGCTAACAGATTGAAGCCTACCTCCGTCGCAATATGCGATACACGACTGTAGGCCAGGTGCATGAACTCCCGATAAGATTCGTAGTCATTTCCCACATTCCTGCGAAGGGAAGACAGTGCAAAAAGCAGGAGAAAGGACAGGCTGACGCAACCCCGGTACAAATACGCCGCCCTGCTGTGTGTCTCCGGTTCCGATGTCCGCAGACGGATCTCCCCTCCGGTGTCCGCTTCTTTTCATCCGCACCGGCTCTCTGTAATTCCTGCATCCGGGCCGCAAGGAACAGAATCAGGACCGTCAGTCCCAAATAAACGATCATGACACCTTTCCTCTCGTTTTCTCTATCTCGATCTGCTTTCCTCTCCAGATGCCTTCCCGCATCTGGTGCAGACAGTGGAAAAAGGAGAGGTCTGCCGGAAATTTCTTCCGGTTTTTGAGAAGAAACCGGATGGAGAGCGGAAATGCTCCCGCCCCATACAGAAAATGATAGAGCACCCCCTGTCATGAAAAACGATCCGTGTATCCGTGAAACCAGGTCGACTCTCTGGCTCTTTCTTCACCGATTTCCTTTTGGCACACGATAAATCCGCAGCCCCGCCTTCAGGCAGTCCCGTAAAAAGGCTGTCTTCTCCATTGGAAAAAGGCGCTCCCCACCGAAGAGGGTGGAGAATTTCACGCCGGTTGCCTTTAATGATTTGGTTCTGGCCGCAATCGCATAGGCGGGATAACGGCCATAATTGTACCAATGTACCCGCCCTTTTCTTACTGATATGGTACGTCTGCCTGCCTGCCGACTGCTGGACATTGAAAAAGAATCAGATCGGCCTCTCATTTTTTTGTCAAAGGCATCGATCACGACCTGCGCATAGCCCTCCCGGTATACAATGTCTTCATCGGCAAAGAGGCAGAGTTCGCTCCCTGCCTTCTCCAGCGCCAGATTTCTGGACAGCCCGACGCCCCTTTCCTTCCGGTTCAGGCAGAGGATCTGTGAGCGTTGTGCTCATAAGTAGACATTGCCTGCTCAAAGCACTGGTTCATGAATGACCGCACCGCACTCCAAATGCATGCGGTCCGCTAACGTCAATGTATTCTCTTCCACCGCAGACACCAACATCTGCAGTCTCTCTTTTCCCCTCATTGCCCCTCGTTCCGTAATATCGATTCAGGAATTTCAGATCTGCGTCGAATAAAGAAGCCCCTTGACCGGGATCTTCTCCTCCATCAGCTTTGCAAGCCTGTGCTCGATCAGAGCGCCGTGTGTCTGCCCTGTCCGCACGCAGAACAAAAAGCTCCCTTCCCTTTTTCCCGCAGATAAAACTTCCTCTGCGCAGAGCAGACAGACGTGTCTCCTGAAGCAAGGGAGTTGCTTTCCCTTCTCTCTTCTTTCCGCTTCCAGCATGGTGGGAGCCTGTCCTCCCTCCCCTGCCATTTTCAACAGAACCTCTTTGGTCAGAACCTCTCTGTCCTCTGTTTTCAACCGATTCCAATCGATTTCTTCTTTTTCCGAAAACTGCCAAAACCGGCAGGCAGTAGCGCTCCTTGCCTGCTCCGGTGTATAGACCCGATCATCTGCCGCATTCCGGAAATACAAAAGGAAAAACATGAAAAAGTGCGCCGAAGACGGCTCCCGAGACAGCGGCACTCCCCGTTCGGTCGGTCAAAAGTACCGGCTGTACAGAGCCCTCCCGCAAAACCTCAATGCGCGTAAATTCCTTCCTTGCCTTTCCAAATTTCACCAACGCTTTTAGCTGCGCATGCAGATCTTCTCCGCCCTTTTCGGACTCGCATCCTCTACCGTCACATCCATCAACCTGAGGTCGGACGGTGAGGGATACTTCGTCTCCTTCTGCACCGTGTCTCTATCGATCTGCTCTCCCGCGAGTTCTTGCATCACGGCATCCACAATCTCATCAGATTTCATCAGCTGGTGCTGCCAGGTATAAGAGTTGAAATAATCCTCTGCTTCCTCTTTCTGATTCGGCGTAAAAATGCAGATAAACCGTTCCGCTTGCCAGGTACGTCTGCTGCCTGCCTGCAAATACAGAAATAATAAACGGCCGTCAGGAGAAGCGCTCCCACTACGGACGCGAGTGGAATCAGCCAGATTCTCCGCAGCAGACGCAGGTAGAAAAAAAGCGCAGCGCCAGCCTTTCATTCAGATGTCTCTCCGTCTCTTTTCTCCCTCATCACTTTCCTTCTAATTCGACTCCTCGCCCTATCTTCCGGATTCTTTCTCCTTCTTTTCTTCTTCTCCTCTTCCTTTAACGCGGTCGTCTGGCTCCCGTCTACCCTCCGTGGCATCCGGTGTAAAAGAGGATTTTTGAGCGTTAACAGCATCAGTTTCAAGTCCAGCCACACCGAATAATTTTCGATATAAGTCAGGGTCCAGTTTGAGCTTGTCATCAGGCGTCGTGTTATATTTGCCATATACCTGTGCATAGCCGGCAAGTCCTGCCTTCACCTTCATACGAAAGACGAATTCCGGCATGCTCTCACATACTGTGCAATGATTTCCGGTCGTTCGGGTCTGGGACCTATGAAGGACATCTCGCCCTTCAGAATATTGAAAAGCTGCGGCAGTTCATCAATCCGGCAGGCTCTGATTACATGCCCGAACGGTGTGATTCTGTCATCGTTCTTCCTGGCAAGTCTGGCCACGCCGTCTTTCTCCGCATCCACCCTCATACTGCGAAATTTCAAGATTCTGAATTGCTTTCCGTTCAAGGTGCATCTGGTTTGACGGTATAAAACGGGACCTCCGTCGTACCATTTAATGATCAGAGCCGCAAGCAGCATCAGGGGGGAGGTCAGTACAATCAGGATAACCGAGCAGACAAGGTCAATCAGCCTCTTAATCACCGCCTGCTCGGTCTTCATCGCATAATCTCGCACAAAAAGAGGGGTATCAAAGAGATGCATCTGATCCGCCCCGTGTAGCAGAACATCCGGAATCCTGGGGGAGATAGATGCGAATCGCATGGAATAACAGAATTTCAACAGCTTGTTTCTAAGCGGCGTCTGAATGTCCCAAAGCACGACTCCCCATAGCCCTTCGTGCACTCCTCTTCCACTGCTTCCATTCCCTCCGCAATGTTCATGCATTTCTCAATCACATAGCGATCTTTTCTGGAATTGAATTTATTCAGAATATCATCCGCTGGATAGGCGTCACTGATCAGCAGAAGGCGCCTCGGGGGGAAGACCTTCACATAAATCCGGTTTGCCACCGCCACCCAAAAGAAGGTAAGGAGCAGCTGCAGCGCCGTCACAAGCAGCATCGGGGAAAGGGGAACCAGCCAGTTGTGCATCAGCGAGAGCTGGAAGTAAGTGATGCTATTGACCAGAAGCAGCGCAAAGATCTGTGAAAAAAAGACTTCCAGCGCTTTCAGATAACCGATTTTGAGTCCGCCATAGGTTCTGGTAAAAAAGGTCAGCAGAATCAAATAGACGATAAGTACCAGGAGATGTCCGCGGTATTGCAACTTCAGTCCCACTCCGAGAGGATAGCCCTCCACGGTATAAGTCGGTTCGCTTAAAAACGGATAATAGGTATGAAACCATACATAAGCATAAACGCTCAGCTGCAAAAGGAGACAGATGAGATCCAGATGCAGGGACCACGATTCTTTTAACGGATTCTGATTTTTCCTAACAAAGTCTCGCATTCACTCCGATTTCTCTGGCAAAGTCTACATTCACTCCGGTTTTTCTAACGCCGTACGCGCTCCGGTTTGCACGAACCCTCTTTCCTCTGCTTCCATGCGCCCGGCGGCACCAGATTCCCCTGCCGGCATCCTTCAGATTCTGCGCAGCGTCGCCTGAATCGCCCAGCCGCACAAAGCGCAACAGGCCGCCGGAACGGACAGCCCCGCCACCTCCTTAGACCGGTACAGCTTCCAAATCCGCAAGATGGCTTTTCCCTTATTGGAGGACAGGGAGGAGGCGTGTCTCTCTGGCCTTGCATAGAGGCCAGGACCTCGTCCAGGCCGTGAGGCAGAAATGCCGGACTTCAAAAATCCTCCACCAGGTCGCCGTGTCTTCGCTCTCCATTTGTGGCATCTGCAGGAGGGATTTCGGTATTTTCGTCCTGTCCAGCATCACCGTTGAAGTAAAGATGATGGTGCGAGAGAGCGTGCTTGAAATCCAACTCCGCCACCGCATGGGTTCTGGAAAGTCCTTCCAGTGCTTCTTCCCGGATGGGAAGGCCGATCTCTTCGATCTTGTTCTCTCTTGCAAAGACATAACCGGTATAGACAAAGGCAGCTTCTTTTTCCTGTAAAAAGGAGAGGGTCCTCTCAGCTTTTTGCGGCAACCAGATGTCATCCGCATCCAAAAAGCAAGGTATCTGCCTCTGCTTCTTCCATCCCCCTGTTTCTTGCACCAGCCACGCCCCCGTTCTTGCCAAGCGCAATCAGACGAAACTTCTCCGGATGGGCCGATGTCTGAATCCACTTCCTTGCTGCCTGCAAACTGTCATCCGTTGAAGCATCGTCCATAATCAGCGCCTCCCAGTCCGTATAGGTTTGCGCCGAAATAGAGGCCAGCGTTCTGGCAACGACACTGCTCTTATTGTAAAGCGGGACAATAATACTGATCACAATTCTTCTTTTTCCACAAAAATCGGACGCTTCTTGACCTCCATGTAAGTCTTGGAGAGGTACTGCCCAATGATGCCCAGACACAGAAGCTGCACGCCGCTCACCAGCAGAAGGATGCAGACAAGGGACGGCCAGCCGAGGTGGGGTCTCCGTACAGAGAGGCCCGGACGATGACAAAAATAATGAATACTGCCGCCAACAGGCAGAAAAAGCACGCCAAGAAAGGCGGCAATCGAAAAGCGGTGTCGTGGAAAAAGGCAACAATGCCGTCAATGGCATAAAGAAACAACTTCAGAACGACCACTTGGTTTCTCCCTTTCTTCTCTCCACATTCTGGTATTCCAGCCACTTCGTCCGGAAGCCGACCCAACTGAAGATTCCCTTTGAAAAGCGGTTATATTCGGATAGCGATAGCACCGCATCCACCACCTGTCTCGTCATCAGCCGGTAATCCCTCGCTCCGTCCACAATCTCCGTATGAGACAGCTGGTTGATCAGCTTATAAAACGATCTGGCAAAAAGGACCGAATCGGCGGTTCTCCACCCTGGAGACTCTTCTGGTCGCCGCGCAGTCATATCCCTCTTCCACAATCGTTTGATACATCTGTGGGAGTAGCGACAGCGGATCCTGCAGATCGCAGTCCATGGTGACCACAAAGTCTCCCCTGGCCTTGGTCAGGCCTGCATAAATCGCCGCCTCTTTTCCAAAATTCCTTGAGAAAGTCAGCAGGTGCACCCTGTCATCTTCTTCGTGGAGCGCCTTTACCTCCCGCACCGTGCCATCCACGGAGCCGTCGTCGATATACCAGAATTCAAAGGCGATTTCTTTTTGCCTGAAAAATCCTCTGTCTTCAGAATCTCCTGGTAACAATCACGGATATTCGGTTCCTCATTGTAGCAGGAATAATCACACTGAGCAATTGCATTCTCTAGCCTCTCCTTCTGTCCTACTGCTTTTAGTAAAATCCGGAAAACGGTAGGTCTTATCCTGTCTTTGTCCGTCCAAAAGAATATTATAGCTGACCGTTTTATATCCGTCACGATGCAGCGTGATCGTATGATTTCCGGTGATTTTATCAAAGGAAAAGCGGTGTCATGCCTATATAAGAGCCGTCCAGATAGAGCACCGCCTCCCTGGGGGCATCGATAAAGACCTTGCTGCCTTCCACCTTTTTCTCCCTGGAACCTGGGCGTCCCACCTGATTCCCGGAAGAGGCCGTCCCCGCAAAAATTTTCTCCGCTTGCAATGGCACTCATGCCAGGGAAGCCTGCACGCCCCCTGTCCGGATCCGGCATTGCCGCTTAGTGCAGAATAGAAATTACCGAGGCGGAATTGCCACTCTGTGCGGTATGAAATTGCCGGAAGCGGAATTGCCGCTCTGCGCAGAATAGAAGTTACCGGATGTGGGAATTGTCGCCCTGCGTCTGATAGGAGCTACCGGAGGAGAAGCATCGCTGCGCCCGGAACGCGCATTTCCGGCCTCCGGTTCCGTTTTTTCCATTGAAAGACGCACCACGCCGTCTCTACTTCCTACTTTCAGGTAGCTCTTGCTGTCCTGATAGCCTTCTCTGGTCAGTAAAATCGTATGTACACCGAAGGCAAGCTCCTGATCGGAATGGTTTCGGATCTCCTCCCCGTCTACCGTGATCTTCGCATCCTCCGGCAAGACTTCAAACCGCATCTTTCCGCTTCTTCCTTCTTCAAAAGAGATTCCGGAGACGTCCAGAATGGTCTGTGCATTTCGTTTGACGGTGAGCGGCGTTTCAAAGTTGGCACCGTTTCCGAGAATGGTGCAGGTATAGGTTCCTTCCGGTGCCGTTAACAGCATCTGGTCGGTGATCTTGCAAATGAGGGAACGATCTAACTGAATCCAGGCGCCGATCAGGGTGTGTCCGTTTACTTCCGTCTCGGACAGCGACACATAACCGTGTCCTCTCTCCACCTGTATGCAGTAGACTTCATGTCCCACACCGCTGATATGTAGGACGTCGTCCTGCAGGATATTTTCAATCAAGCCCGGTTTCCCGTCAATCAGGGATGAGGGTTCTGGCACTGAGAATGTAATTTCCGCCCGGCAGCCTGGCCATCACCTTCCGTCTGAACGGAAGGACAGCCTCTCGGCAGAGTATAATTCGTCACATGCTCCTGACTCCATGCGTTTTCCGGAAGTTTCAGGCTGAGGCAGTTCAAATGCTTATTGCTCTTCAAAAAGTGACTTCGCACAGATCTCCCTGTTTCAGGGATTCCACAGAGATCTCCTGCTCCTTACACACCGATGAAATGGCTCGCGGGATCATAGTTCAGCGTGTAATTCCTTCCCGTCTCATAATTACGAAACGTGATTGTCCCCTCAACGGACGGATCTTATAGATGACCGCCGTATCCGCCGAATCATATTTGCCCACCAGAGAAATGGTGACACGGGATTGCTCCTTTGCCGCATCACCGGAATCTTGCGATTGCTTCTCCCCGGAATCTTTTGCAGGATCTGTCGCTTCTGCGGACCGTTTCTCTATGGAAGAAGCCTGTCCTGTCGCTTCTGCGGACCGTTTCTCTACGGAAGAAGCCTGTCCTGTCGCCTCTACTGTCCGCTCCACGGAAGGCTCCTGTCCTGCTACCTCAGTCCTGCTGCCCCAAATACAGGCAAACAGAAGCACCGGCATCAGCAACATCATCGCCACAACCTTCGTTCTCTTCCTTTTCTCCCCCATAAATCAAACCTCCCCGTTCAGAACCTGTTTTTGTATCTTCCGGCCTTACCTGGTGAACGATTTCGATCTTTATGCAGTAGGATTCGAGCATTCGGTGATTCTTAGTCACAATCCATCCGGTGACTGCGTTCTTTATGCAATTAGGATTCGAGCATTCGGTGTCGCTTCTCTAAATAAATCTTCCTTCTTCCAACAGATATTCTTTGGTATTGTGTGCCGGGCATTCGATCACATCTGCAAGCATCGCCTCAAGTGTTTTGCCAACCTCCGGTCCCGGACGCATTCCGGCGGCAATCAGGTCTTTTCCGGACACCCGCAGCTCATGTAGCGTCAAAGCATCCTGTTCCCGCAAGATCTCTTCAAAGAGGTCAGCGCATTTTCTGATCTGCTCCTGGTTTTCTTCCCTCATATACGGGCTCTTGGCTGCATTGTCCGCCGCCTTGACTTCCAGAAGCAGCGGGAAGTCCTCTCTTCCCACCTTCGCTGCCAGTTTTCTGACCGCCCTCTTATCTAACTTTTCCCTCACGCCGGCATCATGAAAATAGATCAGGTTGCAGACCCTGCGGATGGTTTTATGATCGCACTTCATCCGCATCAGTACACTCTCTGCCAGCTCTGCAGAGACTTCGGCATGTCCGTAAAAATGATCCACTCCTTTTGCATCCGTCGTCCTGGTAAAAGGCTTGCCGAAATCATGCATCAGCATCGTCAGACGCAGAATACGATCCGGACGAATCGCCTGCATTGATTTTTACCGTATGTTCCCCGACCCCTGCAAGATGCCAGGGGCGTGTGCTGGGGCGTCTTCGTACATCGGTCAAACTCCGGAAGGATGACCGCCGTCACCCCGGCTTCATACGCGAGAAGCAGTTTTTCCGGATGAGGCGAGCGGATGAGCTTAGTCAGTTCGCTGAAAATGCGCTCCGCACTGATTTTTTTGAGTGTCGGTGCCGCCTCCCGCAGCGCCTGATACGTCTTCTCCTCGATTTCCGCATCCAGCTGTGCGGAAAAACGCAGCGCCCGCAGAATACGCAGAGCGTCCTCCTGAACTCTCTACAGGATCTCCCACGCAGCGGATCTTCTTTTCTCTCAGATCATCCAGCCCGCCAAAGAGGTCCACGAGCCCTGCCCGGTCATTATAGGCCATCGCATTGATCGTAAAGTCCCGCCGCCTTAAGTCTTCCTCCAGACTTTTCGTATAGATGACTTCCTTCGGGTGTCTGGCATCCTCATAGTCTCCATCAATCCGGTAGGTTGTGACTTCATAGCCCTTTTCCCCCACCATCACGGTGACCGTACCATGGGCGATCCCGGTGTCTACTGTACGCCGAAACAGACGCTTCACCTCTGCGGGCGAAGCGTCTGTTGTGATATCCCAGTCTTCCGGTTCTCTGTGCAAAAGAGTATCCCGCACACAGCCGCCCACCACGTAAGCCTCATATCCTGCGTCCGTCAGCACCTTCATAATGCCGACCGCCTGTTCCGGTATCCGCATCAGTAGGACCTGCCCCAGTACACCATTTTTTTCTTTTTTGCAGGGCGGCACGCAGCAGACACAGGTCTTTGAAATCTGTTCCTGCTCGAACGGAATACAGCGGCTGCTGACTCCGTAAAGTTCTTTTGATTTTTCTCCTCACAGGCACGCTCTCCACACACATGGCTTTCACAAAGCCCTTGGTCTCTTTAAAAAGCGTCCTCAAATTCTTCTTTGTTCGCCGCACGGTAGGTATGCGTCTCCAGATGCTTCTTCGCACGTGCAAGCATATCCGCCTGCATCCGGATTAACACCTCTCCCACCCGCACAGACAGTTCGAGAGAGGAACCGTGATTTTTTCCCTGGTATCTCTGCGAACGATGACGCATTCTTTCTTTTTCCATGTCCTTCGGCCCGATCTCGATCCGGAGCGGAATGCCGCGAATCTCCTGCTCGGCAAACTTGAAGCCCGGACTTTTTGTCGCTGTCGTCCACCTTCACACGGAAATCTTTCAGCTGTTCCTTCATCTGCTGTGCCGTTTCCAACACGCCTTCCTTTTTTTGCTGAATCGGAACGATCATCACCTGGGTGCTGGCAACCTTCGGCGGAAGCACCAGTCCCGGAATCATCGCCGTGCACCATGATCAAAGCGCCGATGATTCTGGTGAAAAGCCCTCAGGACGTCTGGTGCACATAATGCAACTGGTTGTCCCTTCCCGTGTACTGCATTTTAAACGCTCTCGCAAATCCGTCTCCGAAATTGTGACTGGTTCCGGATTGCAGCGCTCTGCCGTCATGCATGAGCGCCTCGATGGTGTAGGTATGCTCCGCTCCGGCAAATTTTTCTTTTTCCGTCTTCTGCCCCTAATGGTCGGCAGCGCCAGATCCTGCTCACAGAAATCGGCGTAAACCTGCAGCATTTGCTTCGTGCGCTCTTCTGCTTCCCCTGCCGTCTCGTGGATGGTGTGTCCCTCCTGCCAGAGGAATTCACGAGAGCGCAGGAACGGACAGGGTTTCCTTCTCCCACCTGACCACGCTGCACCACTGGTTGTAAAGTCTGGGCAGATCCTTATAGGAATGCACATCCTGCGCATAAAAATCACAGAAGAGCGTTTCGGAGGTCGGTCTAACACAAAGGCGCTCATTTAACTCCTCCATGCCCCCGTGCGTCACCCACGCCACCTCCGGTGCAAAACCTTCCACGTGATCCTTTTCTTTTTGCAAAAGAGATTCCGGAATCAGCATCGGCATATAGACATTCTCGACTCCCGTCTCCTTGAACCTGGCATCCAGATGCGTCTGAATCTGCTCCCAGAGCGCATACCCTGCCGGTTTGATCACCATGAACCCTTTGATATTGGAATAGGCAATCAAGCCCGCCTTCAGAACCGTATCCGTATACCACTGTGCAAAATCCTGATCCCTAGGGGTGATCCCTTCGACCAGCTTCTTACTCTCGTTCTGTGACATAGAACCTTCCTTCCTCTGTCCCCTTCATTGGAAAAGGCCATGCGCTTTTGCACAGCCTCGCATCAATCTATAATTCTTTTTATTCTAGCAGACGGCGGGCGATTCATCAACTCACCCTTTTTAATCGCTACGTGAACGCTGTAGGTGATACCACCTTCCCACTGCGCAGCCGATGATTAACACATAGCCGGCAACGGAAATTCCGTCCGGAAACTCCCCTAACAGCAGGATCCCCCAAAGAGATGCAAAGAGGACCTGCGAATAATCAAAGACGGAAATTTCTCTTGCGGGTGCGAATTTATAAGCTGCCGTGACGGCAAACTGGGCAATGGCCGCACAGGAGCCCGCTCCGAGCAGGCAGAACCACTGCCACGGGCTCATCGGCTTATAATCTCTGACCATAAAGGGCGCGCACATGAGGGAGGTGAAGACGGAAAAGAAGGCGACGATCACCGGCCCCCTCTCCCTTCTCCCTCCGAGCTTGCGCACGCAGGTATAGGCAAAGCCTGCTCCCATTCCACCGAGCAGGGCGACAAGCGCAGGTGCCTGCAAAATATCCGCTCCGGGTTTTTACCACCAGCGCCGCTCCTATAAAGGCCATGACAAGCGCGATCCAGTCCGAGAGCGTAGGAATCTCTTTTAACAGGAAGAGAGAAAAGAGGATGGCAAAAAAAGGAGACATCTTATTCAAAAATATTGGCGTCCGCCAGCTGAATGTGATCGATCGCCCAAAAGTTAGCGATCATGCCCAGACCCCCGACAGCGACCTTGCCACCAGAAGGGGAAGGCCCCTTTCGAATCCGAAATTTCTCCGGCGTTCTGCTGAGGATGAAGAGGGCGATCACCCCGCCACCGCATTTCGGAAGAAGGTTTTCTGCATGGTGGGAAGATCTCCCGCCAACCGGACAAAAAGGGTCATGAGAGAAAAAGAAAGAATCTACGATGACCAGCAGGGATGCCGACCCTTTTGGGACTGTATTTTTGAAAGACAAAATCGCCTCCCTTTTCCCCCTGGTACCGATAGAGGGAATTTAAGTACAAACAGGGGAATTGTGGTAAACTGTTTGGCAGGATACGCATCCATTTCCACTCTTTTGTAAGAATGAAAATCAAACTGTGCGACCGGATGTGTGATCTTTTTGCTCCTAACTCATTCTAACATCTTTCTACAAGGGGATTGGATTATGAAGAATATCATTCTCGCAGATAAGAAACGGTATAAGGGAAACCTGCACATGCATACAACACGTTCGGACGGCCATTGGGATCCCTGATGCCGCCATCCGGATTTACTCAAGAGCACGGGTATGACTTCCTTGCTCTGACTGATCACAGAAATCCCTCTACCGGAACGAAATGGGACAATTCACAGGACGAAGAAGCGTCCCTGAGGATCATCTGTTGCTTCTTCCCGGCGTAGATGGGATACCGGTAACGGGCGCACTTCTCCGGTCTATCATATCATCGGTGTCGGCATGATCGGGAGACGGCTCCTCTTTACGACAACGGCCTTCCCATCCCGCAAACGATCATTGATGAAATCCACGCTGCCGGCGGACAGGCGATCCTCTGCCATCCCGCCTGGTCGGTGATGGATCCGAATGAAATGTATGATCTGCACGGCTTCATGGGTTGTGAAATTCATAACGCCGTCTCCGGTCCGCCTTCCAACCCGGAACGGGACGATTCTTCTCTATTTCGATCAATGGGCTACCCACGGTCTGCTGGTGCCCGCCATGGCTGCCGACGATGCCCATGACTACCCGCACGATGCCTGTATTTCTTTTTGATGCCAGTGCGAAAAGCCTTTGTAAAAAAGAGGTCGTGGAGGCGCTGATACGGGGCGATTATTATGCCACGCAGGGGCCGCAGTTTACCGAAATCGTGCGGGAAGAGGAAGAGATTCGGGTGCGCTGCTCCGCTGATGTCACCGAAGCTTTTATCTACACCAACTGGATCTGGTGCCCCGACCGTTATCAGAAGGTGACGGGAGGCTCCTTCCGTTATTCCGTTACCCCCTAACGACCGTTACGTGCGAATCGAAATCCGCGACGGCGAAGGGCGCAGAGCCCTGGTGCTCTCCTTTCGGTTGAATAACGGACTTTGATATGATATTTTCCCGAACGCCTTGATCACCCGCTTCCCCTAGTAACGCAGCCTGATGTGATATTTTTCCCGGAAAGCATTGATCGTCCGCTTTTCCCTGCATCTGAGACGGGTCGAATCCAGGTTTTTGCATACAGATGTCTCTGCATGAAAAAATAGCGGATCGGCTCGTCGCAGTAACAGAGCGCAAAGACCAGCAGGAAGGGTGCATGAAAATCATCGTTGGCCAGATGAATCACCGGCTGCACCATGAGGAACATAAAGGTGACTTCCAGGACGGAACCGAAGGCGGGATCGCCGGAAGCACGGAACGTGTCATTCATGCACCAGTTGCCCATGCGAATCACACCGGCAATACTGAAGATCAGCAGCATCCCTTTGCATAGGAATAGGACGCTCCGGACAGTCCCATGACATGCAGGAGGGAGTGAAACGCGATCAGGAAGAGACAGACCACGAAGGTCATGGCGGAGGTCAGGTAGACAAGCTTAAAGCCGCGGGAAAAAGCCAGCTCGTGGTTGCCGCTTCCCACCTCTTTTCCCACCAGAACCGTCGCCGCCGAGGAGAAACCGGCAAAGAAGGAGATAATCACCCCTTCTAACGTCCGGAAGACCGCCGTTGCCGCAATCGCCGCATCCTCCTGATGCCCCAGCACGATGTTCACCATCATAAAGCCGACGCCGATGAAGATCTCATTGGCAATAATCGGTGTGCACTTGGTCAGGTATTCCTTAACAGCTTTCCGTTCCAGCTAAAATGTCTCTATAATCCCTGAGATAGGGGATTTCTTCTTTACCACAAAAAGAATCACCGCAATGTTCATAACGCCGGCAAGCACCGTTCCGACCGCAGCTCCTCTCACTCCCCAGGCGAGGGAGTCCCAATTTGCCGAAGATGAGGGAGATAATTGCAGAGGAAATTGGTCACAACGCCCCCGCCGCACCGTACAATGGAATCTTGACCTTCTCAATGGAACGCAGGAGGGCGCTCATCGCCGTTGCGATGATCTGCAGCGGATAGGCAAGACCTACGATTTTCAAATATTCGATGCCGATTTTTGAATCTCGGGGCTCGTATAAAGCGCCATCACCCACGAGGGGCGGAAGAGTGCAAGAAAACCGCAAATCAGACCCGAAATCATCATAAAGGAGACGGTGATGCCGTAAGCCTTCCGGATTCCGCCGTGATTGCCCGCGCCATAATATTGGGCAAAACAGCATGCCTCCGCCGACAAAGCCCCAATAGCCCGAAAACATCAGGCTGGAAAATTGGGCGCAAAGACCCACCGCCCCGACCGTCTTTTCCCCAAGCGACGCCAGCATGACGGTATCCACCATGCTGCCCGTCGTGGTTAAAAGGTTCTGCAGTGCGACCGGCACGGCGATCATGGCGACCAGCGGAATTAGCTGCCTCCAAGTCGTATGATTGTTTCTGCTGCTCTCCAATACTACTCTCCCAACTGTGAAAAAATTTCTCCGATGGCTCCCTGTACCAGCAGGTCTGCTTCCCGGTCTCTGGGCGTTGCCGACTTGTTAACCACGACCAGCCGGTTTCCGGTATAGTAATCGATCAGGCCGGCCGCCGGATAAACGGAGAGCGAGGTGCCTCCGACAATGAGCATATCCGCCTGCCTGATCCATTCCACTGCACGGTTCACGATGCTCATATCAAGCCCTTCTTCATACAGAACGACATCGGGCTTCACCCTGCCTCCGCAGACGTCGCAGTGAGGTACCCCTTTTGTCTGAAGAATATAGTCGAGGTCAAAAACTTTCCGCATTTTTTTCGCAGTAGTTTCTCCTGACGCTTCCATGCAGCTCCAGAACCTCTTTGCTTCCCGCATCCTGATGCAGCCCGTCAATGTTCTGGGTGATGACCGCCTTCAACCTTCCTTCTTTTTCCCACTCGGCAAGCTTTTCTGTGCGCTGCATTGAGCTTTGGCTTTCGGATAGAGCATCTTCTCTCTGTAAAAAGCAAAGAACTCTTCCGGCCTCTTGGTATAAAAGGTATGGCTCACGATCTGTTCCGGCGGATAGGGCATATTTCTGATGATACAACCTGTCCTGCGAACGAAAGTCGGGGATACCGCTTTCCGTGGAAACGCCCGCACCGCCAAAAATACAATGCGGTCACTCTCTGAATCCATTCTTCCAGCTTCTTCATCTGTTCTTAAAACCCGGCCTTTTTGATCAGATCCGCCAACGAGGTAGTCGCCTCTCCGCCACTCTCATATTTAACCTTTTCCTCGGATACTTCCTCCGGAGAAACCTCGTCAATGTCCTTCATGCTAAGAGAAATCTTCCCGTCCTGAATCTTGATGACCTTGACCTTGATCTTCTGTCCCACCTTCAGTACGGCGGAAGGATGGGAGATTCTGGTCTTTGAAATCTGTGAAATATGCAACAGACCGGAGAGTCCCTCGCCCAGATCCACAAAAGGCTCCATAGTTTTGTAAGCTCTCCACGTTTCCTTCGGTCACCAATCCCACCTTGACGTTGGAAACCTTTTCTGCCCGTTCCCTATCTGCCTGTTCCTTCAGGATTTCCCTTGCGGAGAGAACCAGCTTCCCGGCCTTCTTGTCGCAGGTAATCACCCGTACTTCCATCTCTTTCCCGACGTAAGAAGGCAGGGTCTTTTCATCCACAAAGCTAAGAGACAGCCTGGAAGCAGGGATGAAGGCATGAATCCGTTCGGATAACAGATCACACCGGCCTTCACCGCCTCCGCAATCTTTACTTTCAGCCCTTGCTTCTGGTCCATTGCCTCCTGAAACCAGTCCCAGGCACTTCCTTCTCTGGCTTCTTTTCTCGACAAAAGAAGATTGCCGTTCCCGTCATCCGTGCCGATCACTACAGCGGAAATCTCCTCTCCCACCTTCACGTCTCTGCGGATATTAAAATTCGGATCCTCGCTGTAATCCTCCTTGCGGATAATGCCCGGCGCATAATATTTCAAATCCAGCATCACCGCATCATCCGACATCCCTATCACGGTCCCGGTCAGAATATCTCCTTCGTTGATTTTTGCGAAAGGACTGATCGATTTCCGCTTGAAAGTCTTGCATTGATTCCATTTCCCATTTCCTCCCGAAATCTGTATCGATTGATAATTCCATCTCTCCATTATAAGGGCTGTTTTTCAAAAATGATATACCGGCCTCAAAACCGCTCGAAAGGAATGTGCGATCCTCCCCTCTTATGGACCTTCTTCCTGATTTTTTGACAGAAGCTCAAAAATTACCTACACTTATATCAATACTTTTTAAGAAAGGCGGTTTGATTATGCTGCACTCGACTTACCTCAATCATCACGAGAATCCTTCGGAGGAGCACCGACAGAAGGGCGGCGCCATTTATTCTCTCGTTTCCATCGGTGTGATGGCTGCACTTACCTGCGTCTTGTCCATTCTTCAAATTCCGATCGGCCCGGTTCCCTATCACCCTTTCCGTCCTCGCCATTCTCCTCTGCGTCTATGTACTGGGTGCCACAGGAGGCACGGCGGCAGTCTTCATCTACTCCTCCTTGGTCTTGCCGGTCTTCCCGTCCTGGCAGGCGGCACGGCCGGACCCTGCGAAAGCTCCTGGGACCCACCGGCGGTTTTTTTAATCGGCTATATCCCTTTTGCCCTCATTTCCGGCCTGTTGATTGATCTTGCAACTTCCAAAAATAACTCGTAAGTCGACCTCTATTCTCCTGCAAATTGGCGGCATGGTCCTTGGTCTGCTTGTCCTCTATGTCTTTGGCACCATCTGGTTCCTCTTCCGTTATGCAGAATCGACATCTTTTTTTGCCGCTCTCAAGCTCTGTGTCATCCCCTTTATTCCCTTTGATCTGCTCAAAATCCTGATTGCATACTTCCTGGGCGGCACTTTACGAGCAAGACTGATGCAGGCAGGCTACTTACCGTGAGGGACAGGATGGAGACTTCGAAAATTTCTCCCGCCTGTTGGAAGGCCCTTTATCTACTGCAAGCCTGGCACCCCTCCTTCCGCAGGGAAGGGATGAGCGCCTGCAGGTTTTTGATACCATCTCCTCGACCAATACCTATCTGTTGCAGAAGGAAACGTTTGCAGACGGCATGGTCTGTCTTGCCAATGAACAAACGGAAGGACAGGGGCGCAAGGGCAGAAGCTTCCTCTCCCCAAAGGGGATGGGTGTCTACCTGTCCTATCTTCTTGTGCCGGACGAGGAAGAGGCTCTTTTCCCCGCCAGCTCTTTCTCGACACTGACTGCCTATGTCTGTGTCGCTGTCTCTCGATGCCGTTTCCAGGGTCTGCGGCAGAACACCGGACATCAAGTGGGTCAATGATCTTCAACTGGATGGCAGGAAATTTTGTGGCATCCTGACCCAGATGACACTTCTCCCGAATTCGGACAGAGTACAGAAAATCGTGACCGGAATCGGTGTGAATGTTTTAGAAAAAAAGGAGGATTTCCCGGAAGATCTACGGGAATCCGTGACCTCCCTTGCGCAGGCTACAGGGCATCCGGTGTCCTGTGTCTCACTTGCCGCCGAACTGATTCTGCAACTCGACCGTATGCGGGAAGATTGGAGAAGAGAGCATCGATCTTCTTTTCTCCCCTTATCCACGCAGGAGAAGAACCCCAAAAGCATGAATGGTTCCCTGCCGCAAGACAGTCCGGCAGTCTTACCTTGCAGCCTATCGCTCGATGGATGTTATCAAAGGAAGGAGATCCGCGTCACGGATTGGAAACGGGAAAGAGAGGCCAGAGCTCTCGGCATCGGAGACACTTTCGAACTCCTCGTCCGCTTTAAAGATAACAGAGCGGAAGAAGCCCTCACCGGTGGAGAAATCACCGTCAGGCTCGTAGAGAAATGAGATAGGTTATCGTTTGCATCCATGGAAAGCCGCTTATAGGGCGGGTTACGTCTACGAAATGCTGAGTGCGGAACGGGCGACCCTTTTTGTTCCACGTTTCCAATGGAAAACGCTTAGGACGGGTGCTCCCATCCCTAAGGAATTAAGGGACATTTGATTTCGACTCGCCCCTTACCCTTTTCTGATTCCGCTTGTCTTCATACATTCTCTCATCTGCGCAACGGATGACCTGACTGGCTAAAGCCACGCCTTCTCCGCCGGACTGCATCCGATGTGCAACTTGCGTAGGTTGCAATTCCCAGTGCGATGCTGACCGGGAAGGGAACATTTTCCTGTCTCTTGGCTTCGACCAGGTTGTTCCGAATGGTCTTGGCAACATCATCCACGAGAGATGCGGGCGAAACCACACAGATGAATTCGTCTCCGCCATTTCTTCCGGCAAAGGCCGTGGCATTTTCGAATGGCATCTTTGATTGCAATCGCAACCATCTGAATCAACTTGTCTCCATAATCATGGCCGAAGATATCATTTGTCACTTTCAGGTCATTGACGTCAATGAAGATGACCGCATAATCTTCTTTTCTGTTATCATCCAGCATATCCAGCTTTCTCTGCAAATACTGCCTGTTGCCGAGCGCCGTCAGATTATCCGTGTAAGCAAGCATCTTCAGATGCTTCTCCTCCAGGGTCTTCTGCACAATGAAAGCCATCTTGAAGAAATAGGATGTGGCGAAGGTGAAGACCATGAGAAGAATCAAGACCTTGGCAAAACGCTGTTTGGCAAACCATTGCAGGATGAGAGGTGCCCTTTCCGTGATGCTGGCAGCCGCTATGATTCTGGTCTGTTCCAACAGTCCGAAGAGAGCGACAAAGATCAGCCCCCATTGCATGATGTAATCGGAGGTCGTTTTAATCTTCTTCCCGGGAAACAGAAGGGAGAAAAGAGCGGAAATCACCATCACAATCTGGAAGGCCTGCATCCACCGCAGATGATCCACAAAGGTATAACCGCTGGGAAGCACATAGAAAATCACGGTGAGGATGCCTACCGTAAGTGCAAACTTTCCAAACGTTTGCAGGTACTGTTTCACCCTGGGCCTTTCCACTTCAAAACTGGAGTAGATGGGCGCCGTTCCCATTAACAGATACATGCCGACATATTCACAGACCGCATTAAAATCTTCACTAGGGCAAAAAGAAGGTAGATCAGACCGGAATTTCCCATGTACCAAAGGGTCATCGAAAAGATCAGGAAGAACATCCAATAACCTTCCGGTGCGAAGTCCAGAATGCGGTAGAAGAACAAAGTGATCATCATTCCGAAGACACAACAGACCAGGATCGTCACCAGCATCGCATAGGAGGTTTCCTGCCCGATGGCCACAAAGAAATCGTCATCCGTTTGCGGCATTAAAATAGGCGCATGAAAGGTATCCTCTAACAGGGTCATGTGCGGTTCGATCTCGATCCTGATTTCATCTCCGTACGCTTCTTTCGGAACCGGGATGGTGACCCTGAGGTGACCGATCATGTGCCTTTTAAGATGGTCTCCGTAGGAAACAATCAACTCATCCTTGTAGTATGCCCGCACCACGCTGGCGTAATACATGAAATTGATCGATTGATATCCTTTTTCCAGACTCTTATCCAACGGCAGATGAATGGTGATTCGGTCGTGGATCGATCTAAAATTAAACATATTGTTGTGAAAGACATCTGTCGTTCCGTCTTCATGTTGCACGACGACCGTCATCTTATCCAGAGCGGTATAAGAGTGATCGGAGACGCCTCCCTTGAAACTGAACCAGAACCAGAGAATGAAGATGGCGCTCGAAATGGCGATGTAGAGAAGGAGTACCGTATGAGATTGATTTTTATCAACTTTTTGGTTTTTATTTACCCCCTTTTTCGGATTAGAGTAAAACCATTCTGGCCGCACCGAAGATACCTCCGTCATTGCCAAGGGATGCCAGTTTAAATACCACATTTCTGGTCGCATGAAAGGCAACTGGCGTATAATATTTTTCTATCATTTCTATCAGGAAATCTCCTGCCTTAGAAACTCCTCCTCCCATGACAATCGCTTCCGGATCCACCACGCAGGTGATTCTGGCGAGTGCTTCTCCTAAATACCGCATGCTCTCCTGAAGACTGGAAAGTGCAAGTTCATCTCCTGCTTTTGCACAGTCAACCACTTCTTTGCAGGAATTCGTATCCTGAATCTTCAGCGTGGTTGCCTTCTCCCAGGTGAGACTCTTTTTCTTCGCCAGGCGGGCGATTCCGGTTGCAGAAGCATACTGCTCGAGACACCCGTACTTTCCGCAGTTACAAGGCTCCTTCTCGTCTCTCTTTGCCAGCATGTGCCCGATTTCACCGGCCGCTCCGCTGCTGCCCGGCAGAATCTTGCCGCCCAGGATGATGCCTCCTCCGACGCCCGTTCCCAGAGTGACCATCACCAGATTCTGGTAGCCCTGCCCCGCACCTCTCCACTGTTCTCCCAGTGCGGCGACATCGGCATCATTGCCTACCCGAACCGGCAGATCACCCAAAAGCTGGGAAAGCTCTTTCGCTACATTGAAAACGCCCCAACCAAGGTTCACGCAGGTATTGACGACTCCGTCTTCCAAAACCGGTCGGGAACACCCATGCCGGTTCCTTCAATGTCTCCGGACAGGGAAAAGATTCTTTGACTTTACCTTTGCCCGCAGTTCTTCCGCAATATCCGCCAGAATATACCTGCCCTTTTCCTCGGTTCTGGTCGGAATTTCCCACTTCTCCACGAGGTCTCCGTCGGTCTTGAACAATCCAAGTTTCACAGTGGTTCCACCTACATCGACCCCAAACGCATATTTTTCATTCCGTCTGTCCCCCTGTTCCGGACAGCCGTTCTATTCTGATTACAAGTGCGGGTACGCTTTTTCTTCCGCCTCTGTTTCTCATGGCGGGCACGTTTCTCTCGCCGCCTCTGTTTCTTATGGCGGGCACATTTCTCTTCACCGCCTCTGTTTCCCGTTGCGGTCTTGTTCTTCTTCGCCGCCTCTGTTTTCATTATAGCACGATTGCCCGAAGCTTGATATGATTTTTCAATTATATTATCGTATTTTTTTATCAAAAAAATGTTTATATGTCTTTTTATATGATTTTGGGGTGCCAATACTTTTGACACCCCTGATGTAAAAGCGCTTGCAATTCTTGCAAAGATATTCAGCCCTTCACGGCACCGCCGGTGACGCCTTCCACATAATATTTCTGAAGGAAGAGGAAGAGAATCGTCACGGGGATGGCGACTAAAATGCCTCCTGCGCAGAACCTGGTGAAGTATCCTGATAGTCGTTCGTCCACACCCATCTGGTCATACCGACTGCCACGTTATATCCCTTGTCGTTGCCGAAGGCCACGAAAGCAAAAAAATATAATCGACCCAGGGCGCCATGAAAGCGGTGAGAGCCGTATAGATGATAATCGGTTTTGGAGAGCGGGATCGTCATGATAAAAGAAAACCTTGGCTCGCGAAGCTCGTCAATTCTGGCCGCCTCGTCTAAAGCCTTCGGAATCGTGTCAAAATACCCCTTGCAGACGTAGTAACCCATTCCACTACTGGCGATATAGACCAGGATCAGTCCCGGCACTGCGCCGTCCTGCGTCAAATTGAATTGCTTTTAACAGGAAGTACATGCAGATCATGGTAGGAAGCCGGGGAACATACCGAGGATCAGCCAAAAACCGCATCAGAAAATTCCTTCCCTTAAAGCGCATCCTGGACAGCGCATAGGCACTACACAGGGACGATGATGGTCTGCAGGATGGCAACCACAAAGGCGATGATCACCGTGTTGCGGTACCAGGTCGTATAATTGGTGCCATCCGAGAGCAGGAAGCGGTAATTGTCTAACGAAAAACTTCTTCGGAATCAGGTAGTTCACCATTCCGCCGTATTCTTTGTCATAAGAGCGGAAACTCTGCATGAGCAGACCGAAGAAGGAAAGAGCCAGATGATGCTGATGACGACCAGCAGGGATGTAGCTAAGGATGTTGCCGGCCAGTCTCCGGCCCTTCATGGAAAGCAAATTGATCGTTCTTATTCATTACTGGAAGCCCTCCTCATCCTTCACCGACGGCAGCATATTGTAAACCACAAGGGAAATCACTGCCGTTACCAGAAAGACCATGATGCCGATGACCGCAGCCATTCGATAGTTCGTGTCATTGACCGTCATCTTGTACAACCAGGTCACGAGCAGATCCGTGTATCCGGCATTCCCCGCCAGGTCGGTCGAGAGAGGCTTGCCCTGGGTGAGCAGGAAGATGACGTTGAAGTTGTTCAGGTTGCCGGTAAACTGGGTGAGCAGGAAGGACCTGTCACAAACAGCATGTAGGGAAGCGTGATCTTCCAGAACATCTGGAAGGGATTGGCTCCATCGATCCTCGCACTCTCATAGAGATCCTCCGGAATGTTCATCAAAAGTCCGGTGGCAATCAGCATCATAAACGGAATGCCGACCCAAAATGTTCACGATAATGATCATTATCCTTGCCAGCGTGGGGTTGGTCCAGAAAGGAATCGGAGAAGAAATGATTCCCGCCCTTGTCAGCCAGGCATTGACAATGCCGTCATTTGCAAACATCTTGCAAATATAAAGGAGAGAAACGAACTGCGGAACCGCAATCGTCATTACCAGAATGGTGCGCCAGACTTTCTTAAACTTGATGCCTTTTTATTGATCAGCATCGCAACGGCAAGTCCCAGGAAATAGTCGATAAAGGTGGCAAAAAAGCCCAGACCAGCGTCCAGATTAACACCTTGACAAAAGTCTCTGCAAAACCGCTCGTGCCGAAGGAAAAGAGGCTCTTAAAATTCTCCAGTCCCACCCAGGTAAACAGGTTGGTCGGTGCCTGATGGTTGGCATCGTAGTTGGTGAATGCCACACAGACCATGAAGAGGATCGGCAGAACCGTAAAGATGAAAATCCCCAGGCAGGGAAGAGCAAGCAGTGTTTTATCGAAAATTATGATCGAGAAAAAGAGTACAGAAAGGTTCCGTTGGTAGGAAGCTTCTTTCCGGAGCGAAGAATCCTCTCCTTCTCTATTCTCGCGAATATTCATTCTCCAGATGAAAAGAACGCCAGAATAATAACAATGGTCAGAATACCGAACAGGAGAATCAAAAAGCTGTTGTCTCCGTAGATCGTTCTGCGGTGGATCTTTTGTGTCTCCACCGTTCCCAGTGTGGCCAGTTTGCCGAGGTATACCATACCGAGCCCGGTAATGTACCAGAGGAAAAAAAGCTCAGACGCAAGGAAGGCCAATCCTTTGACGATCTGTCCTCTGAGCAGAGGTCCCAGTCCCATAATGAGAAAAGGATAGTCTGGTCTTAAAAATCACCCTGAGCGAAGGTGGTTCCGATGTCTTTCAGATCGCCGCCGATCACAGAAAAGACACCTGCTGTCTTATCATTTTTTTTGCCTGTCATAACACGCCCTCATATCTGTTTGCAATTCGAGCCGGCAAAAAATGCCGGCTCGTATGTGACGATCCTCTGAAAGTTATTTTACATAGCTCTTGCAGGTATCCTGGAACTTCTGCAGTGTGGCAAAGCAGATCCGCATCCGAGGTCTTGCTGGTGATCTTGCCGGTGATGACACTGTCTGCCAGACCGGTAGAGAGCGACCAGAAATCAGCAGGATACTGTCCCTGCGGTACGTCGTACTGCATTTGCTCGTTCAGTGCGCTCAGTGCCTCATCCGCCTTGACTTCAGAAGACTGCTGTGCAGCCTTGTTGGACGGGCCCCAGCCTACTGCCTTGTATCTTGCAAGCTGTGCTTCCTCGCTGGACAGGTAAGCTGCCAGTGCATCGCAAACTGCAAGCTTTGCTTCATCCTGCTGCGGCTTCACGCCAAGGAGCTTGTAACCGGAAAAGCCGGAGAGCTGATAGGGTCTTGCCGTCCGAACCCGTGAAAGAAGGAAGCTTTGCGCAGGCATAGTTGTCTCCGAAGAGCTTCTTAACCGATTCTGCATCCCAGGTTCCGTCGATGATTGCTGCCGCATTGGTTGCTTTACCGGCGGAAGATCCGTTCTGGAAGGAGCTGGAAGATGCGATCTTGATCATCTCTTTCAGAGCCATCACACCTTTATCGGAAGCATAGTCGGCATCCATGGAGGTGAAGTTACCCTTGTCGTTGGTCTCATAAGAAAGCTTGCAGCCGGTTCCGAAGAAGAGAGGTCTGATACCAGCCGTTGTTGATTTCAAAGTAGAAATTCTTCTTGGCATTCTCGCAGTCGGAAATGATCTTGTCCAGATCGGAAGGATCCTTCACGACGCTCTTATCATAATAGAGGAAATAGCCGTTGTCAGAGGTTAACGGATAGGCATAGAGAGAATTTCCGACGGTGGCTGCCTTGACGGAACCTTCGTCATTGTCGCTCTTAACCTTCGCTTCGTTCTCCGGTGCTACCTCTTCCAGTCCGCCGGCAGAAACCAATCTTGCGATCTGGTCCTGGGCAAACCCGAATACGTCCGCTCCTGCCTGCACATCGGTGATCACGTTGCTGGCGGCATCTCCTTCGCCGACTGCTTCCACCGTAAACTTCGCATCCTTGATGCCCGGGTTCGCTGCCTGGAACTGCTCGATTTCCTTCTTGGTAAAGTCTACGCAGTTATCTGCGACCCATACCTTGATGTCCCCCTTATAATCAAGAGGTGCTGCTGCAACAGACGCACTGGCTGCTGCTCGCTTGCTGCCTCCTGTGCCGTAGAGCCTGCGCTCTGCGCTTCCGAGTGCTCTGCGCCGTCCCCGGTGCTGCCCCGCCACAACCTGCCAGCATGAAAGCGGCACTGGATGCGGCCAGTAAAACCGATACCAACTTCTTTTTCATGATTTACCTCCTCTTTACCGGATTGCTCGGTAATATCTATTTTTACGCCTTTTACTTTTGCGTCAGAATCGCCGAAAAGTCAAGGGCAACTTTTGGTTCTCCTCCTTCATCAAACACACTTTTTCTCGCATTGAGTCCGGTTCTTTTTTCGTGTATACTATTTCCCATGCATCGCTGCCATCAATGATCTATCGGGGCTTGGAAAATGCTCCTTATATGCGGACATCAGCATCGCCTCCGCCATGGGAATCGAAGTCTGCTCTCTGCCGAGTGCCATCCTGACTTCGCAGACGGGCTACCGCGACTACTGCTGTACCGACTTCACCTACCAGATTTCCACTACACCGAGAAGTGGAGCAATTTAGGTCTGTCTTTTCAAGGCATCCTGAGCGGCTTCCTTGCGTCCTCTGACGCTGCCGATGAGTGTGCGAATTTCTGGAACGCTTCCATTCAAAGAAACCCTTTACCTCTGCGATCCGGTTCTGGGAGACAACGGAAACTGTTTTTACCTTTGGAGAAAAGGCAGACCGCCGCCATGAGAAAGCTTGCGGCAAGAGCGGATATTCTGACGCCGAACCTGACAGAATTCTGCCTGCTCTATCAGGCTTCCTACGAAGAACTCCTGCGGCAAACGGCAGGGAGACACAGAGGCTCTTGCTCAGGAGCTGCTTTCCATCTACCGCCATGCAAGAAGCGCCGAGGCCGTCTCCGCAACAGACGATCGCAGCTCTACGGACGAGGCGCAAACCGTGATTGTCACCGGTATCCCCTCTCGAACAGGAACACCGGCGAAAAGGAAATGGTCAATCTGATTTTGAATCAGGCGGGCATCATCGGCAGAAGCAGCACCAAGCGTCACGGCGCCGAGGTGTCGGAACAGGAACCTCCTACTCCGGAACAGGGTGATCTCTTTGCAGCCATCGTCCTCTGCGATCTTCTGCGCGGAAGAAAAATCGAAGACGCCGTCCGCCTGGCAACCGCCTTTCTGTCCCGCTCGGTTGCAGACACCGTAAGGGAGGAGACGGATCGCAACGGGGGCATCCACTTTGAAACGCATCTTTCCATGCTCCTGCCTGAATCCGTACCGCCAACCCGCCCCGGGGATCTTCTTTGATTCCGCCCCATAAGAGCAAGTACCTACCGTCCTATCAGGCAACGCCCAGTGCATACGAAAGGAACCTTTCCACCAACAATCCCATGCAACAACAAGTAAATCCGCCCTATATCAGAACCATGAGGAAAATGATCGCCGATCCTGAAGACAAGCTGGTGATCGATGTCAGGCGTTTTGAGGATTTCGGGAGGAAACCTATCCGGCGCCATCCATATCTTCATAGAGGAACTTTTCTCCCGCAGGGAAGAGCTTCCGAAAGACGGCAGACACATTTATCTCTTGTGCTACTCCGGCAGGAATAGTGAAGAGGTGGCAAAGGATCTTCAGCAGGAAGGCTACCTCATCTATAGCATTCAGGACGGTTATTATAGCTACATCCGCCTGCGGATGCGGGATCTTTTGCAAAAAGAAGAGGCAACCACCCGGAGGTGTAAGGAAATTGAGCGCAGCATCATCAAGCGTTTCCGAAGGGAAATCTGGAGCCGTTTCACCCGGGCGATCAACACCTATCAGCTGATTCAGGACGGAGACAAAATTGCCGTCTGTATCTCGGGCGGCAAGGATAGCTTCTTGATGGCGAAACTCTTTCAGGAGCTTCACCGTCACGGCAAACAGAATTTCGAAGTCGTTTATCTGGTGATGAACCCGGGCTATAACGAGACAAACTATCAGGCGATTCTCGATAACGCACAACTCATGAACGTCCCGATTACCGTTTTCACCTCGGAAATTTTCGACATCGTCGCCGGAGAAAGAAGCTTCTCCCTGCTACCACTGCGCCAGAATGAGGCGGGGGGCGCTTTACCACAAGGCAAAAGAACTTGGCTGCAATAAAATTGCCCTCGGTCATCACTACGATGATGTGATCGAAACCATTCTGATGGGGATGCTATACGGCGGTCAGGTCCAGACCATGATGCCGAAGCTGCATTCCACCAACTTCCCCGGCATGGAACTGATCAGACCGCTCTACCTGATTCGGGAAGACGATATCAAGCGCTTCCGCGACTCGAATCAGTTGCGTTTCATTGCCTGCGCCTGTAGACTGACCAGCTGCGCCTCCTGCGGCGGCACCGACAGGGGCAGCAAGCGGGCGGAGATCAAGAATCTCATCCGCCACCTCCACGAGCAGAACCCCTATGTCGAAGCCAATATCTTTAAGAGCGTGGAAAATGTCTCCGTAAATACCATCATCGAATACAAGACCGGAGACGGCAAAAGGCACAACTTTCTGGATCAATACGACTGAAAGCCCGGTGGCAGCGAAATCGGGTTCCGATCAACCATCCCTCTGCTCTCCGATCTATTGGAGATGTCCTCCGGTCTTCTGACCGTAATATGCGCCCGCCCCATGTTTGCGGAAGTAGTGCTTATCCTGCAACTCCTGCGGTGCCGGAGTGACATCCGCATTCAGACGTTCGGTTCTGGCTGCCATCTTAGCTACTTCCTCCACCACGACTGCGTTGTGCACCGCTTCTTTGGCATCCCTTCCCCAGGCAAAAAACACCATGATTCCGAACCAGCGTCGCCGGGGTTTGCCTGCGGATCTTTTTCTTGCAGCAAATTCATCGGCAACGACAATCCCCGTGTTCTTCTCGTATTCTCCTTCGATCTCTTCCTTCGTCAGCCCTCTCACGCAGGGGATTTCTCCATAAAAAATAATCGGCGTGCGTCGTCCCGTAACAGGAATATCCTCCCCGCCTGTGCCCAGGAGGTCGCCCAGGCCGAATGGGTATGCACAATGCCGCAAACTTCGGGAAAACGACGATGGAGAACGACATGCGTGGGCGTATCCGAGGAAGGTCGTAACTTCCCTCCACCTGGTTTCCTCAGATCCATCACCACCATGTCCTGCGGTGTCAGCCTGTCATACTCCACCCGCTCGGCTTGATTACAAAGAGCCCCTTCTCCCTATCCATTCCGCTCACATTCCCCCAGGTGAAGGTCACCAGACCGTATTTCGGCAAGAGTAGATTGGCCTCGTACACTTCTTTTTAACTCTTCCAGCATGTTTGTCTCCTTCTTTCTAAAAATTCTTCGATCCCGTCCTAATGCCACAGCGAAGCCACAGACACAAAATCATAAATCTTATTTTGTTTGATTTTATCCGTATATTTTATGATTTTTATCATATATATCATAAATCCTCGCCCTTCCTATAATCTAAAACCAACCGATACTTTTAAATAGTAAACCGTCTTTATCGCGGTTGCAAACACAGGGCATAAGCAGTCTTCAAAATAGAAATGATTGGACGGAAGGAGAAAAACATGAGAAAAAACTATCAAGGGCAGGCTGACGATGATCGTGATTCTAATCATGTTTATCGTATTGTATGTCTATGCCACGGTGGTCATTTTGGTCACGGATGACAAGGTTACAATGCTATCGCAGCATGAGTTACAACTGCAAGCGGACCGTTATGCGGAAATGATCAATACCGAGATGGAAAAAAAGAAAAGGGTTATGCCTCGGGAGCTGCCAGCGCCATCAGCGCACTTCAAACAGCCAAGCCTGACGAGGCGTCCATCCGGAATATTCTGGTCGAATTCGCCGCCGGTCAGAAATTGCTGTTAAATCTGTACTACGGCGCCGCAGACGATCATTCTTTTTACCAGTATGAAAAGATGCCACCACCCCAGAGGGTATGATCCGACGGCAAGGGGCTGGTACAAACAGGCCGCTGCCGCAGGAAAAACCATCGTAACCGATCCCTACTTCGACGTTCTCAAGGGGCAGCAGATGTGCACCACGATCGCCTCCCCCGTCTATCACAATAACCAGCTAATCGGTGTCGTCGGACTCGATATCGGCATTGAGTCCATCGTCGCCCTCGTCGACTCCATTAATTATACCAAAGGCGTCTATGGCTTCTTAATCGACAGCACCGGACATTATGTCGTCCACCCCAATGATGCCTGGGCTCCTTCGCAGCAGTCTTCCACCCTGGTGTCAGACGCCATGCCCGTCCTGGAAAACCTCCTCAAAAAACCCGGGCAGCACCACTCTGAAAAACCAAGGATTACAACGGCTCCATGGTTCACTTTGCCACCGCCCGTATCGACACGGTCGGCGGTGTTCCTGGGCATTCCTTCCTGCCGCTTATATTGATGTCGTCGCCAACTCCATGATTATCCTTTCCATCGTCTTTGCCGCCATCGTTCTTACCATCGCCAGCCTGATCATGCTGAAAGTCATCAGCAAGATGTTAAAACCGATGGAAACGATGAAGGTCTTCATCAAGGAAAAGGTGGTCGGCACCAACGCTGATGAGAAGCCGGCTCAGAATGAGGTAAAAAGAAATCGAATACCTCATCGGAGGCTGCAAAAACCGCTTCATCTCCACCATCCGCATGACCAGAGATGAGTCTTCCAACGTACAGGCCAAGATGAACGAGACGACGGAACACATCAGCAATATGGGTCAGAACATCACGGAAATCAGTGCCGCCATGGAAGAAACGAGCGCCAGTATCGACTTGCAGACCCAGAGCATCAGCAGCATCAACTCCGCCACCTCGGATGCCTCCGTTGCGGTAGAAAAACTCTCTCAGGACACGCAGGAAATGGCCACCCGTGCCGATGAAATCGTCGTTCGTATCGATGAAATGGTGCCGCAGGTTCTTTCCAATAAAAAGAATGCGGTTGAAATGGTCGGAAGCAGTCGGGAGAAATTGGAAGCTGCCATTGAAGAGACCAAGATCATCTCCCAGATCGTAGACGTTTCACAGGCCATCAAGGCCATTGCCTCTCAAACGAATCTCCTGGCGCTCAACGCTTCCATCGAGGCCGCCCGTGCGGGAGACGCCGGCAAGGGCTTTGCGGTTGTTGCGGGTGAAATCAATTCCCTTTCTTCCAACACCGCCGAGGAGATTGAAAAGGTCAACCAGCTCACCGACAAGGTGATGAGCAGTGTCAACACGCTGGCAAAAGAAGCCGGCAACGTCCTGGAATTCCTGAATACGGTTGTCCTCAAGGACTATGACAGCTTGGAAGACCTCGCCACCCGTTATAAAGAAGACGCCGGATACTATCTCGACACCTCCGGCACTCTGGGCTCCAGCGCCGATGAACTCAATGCAACCATGAGCAACATCAACGAGATTCTGGATACCATCAACGCTTCCCAGCACGAACTCAATGAAGCAGTCCAGAACGTCAGCGATAATCTGCAGGAGATCACCAACTCCAGCAGCCAGGTCAGCGACGAGACAAAGGATGCATTAAGCAGCATCACCGCCCTTCAGGAGACCATCAGCACCTTTAATGTCTAAAGATGCACTAGCGACAAAAAGCCGCAGGGAAGAGATTCCCTGCGGCTTTATCTCGCCTTTCTGAAACAGTTCTCTCCCTGTGGTAACTTTATAGTTATATTTGTTGTTTGATGCTCTCATCCCTGTAAGGAGACACACGCATGTTAGGAGATCACTTTCTCGGTTTATATGAAAAAGCAATGCCCCCCACGCTCTCATGGGAAGAGCGGTTAAAAACCGCCCGTGATCTGGGTTTTGATTTTGTGGAAATTTCGATTGATGAGACAGACGAGAGGATGGAACGGCTGGATTGGAACTCTGCTGAACGAAAGCAATTTGCAGATACCGTCCGCCAATCGGGAATCCGGATCCCCAGCCTGTGTCTGAGCTGTCACCGCAGGTATCCATTCGGCAGCGCACTTCCGGACAACCGCATTATGGCCAAACGGCTGATGGAAAAGGCCATCCGTTTTTGCAGCGACCTCGGGATTCGCGTCATCCAGCTGGCAGGCTACGATGTTTATTATGAGCCGTCAACTGCAGAGAGTCTGCAACTTTTTCAGGAAGGATTGTCCCATGCAGTGGAGACTGCCGCAAAATACCAGGTGATGTTGGCAATGGAAATCATGGATACAAAGGCTCATGAGTAGCATCACACGATACAAGACATACAGGAGCAGCTACCCTCTCCCTGGTTTCAGCTCTATCCGGACATCGGGAACTTGTCTGCCTGGGGAAATTCGATCGAAGACGAGCTCACAATCGGCATCCACGACATCGTGGGAATCCACTTGAAGGACACTCTGGCCGTCACGGAAAATTTTTCCGGAAAATTTAAAAATGTCCCCTTTGGTGATGGCTGTGTGGACTTTCCCTTTGCCTTCCGCACCCTGGAAAAAGCTCCATTATCACGGTCCCTACATGATGGAAATGTGGTATGATCCGAATTCCGACTGGCGCTCCATCATCTCTCAGGCAAAAATGGATGGACCATGCATACCAGAAAGGAACTCTCCTGCTATGAAATACTATCTCGGCTTGGATAACGAGGCACCTCCACCAAGGCAGCGCTTTTCTCAGAGGACGGAACCCAACTGGCAGTGGAGAGCATTGCCACCGCTGCCCTCACACCTGCGCCCGACCTTGTCGAAAGGGATATGGTGCAGATGTGGGACGATAACTGCCTGGTGATTCAGCGCCTGCTTTCCGGACACCATATCGATCCAAAAGGATATTGCCGGCATTGGTTTGTGCGGTCACGGAAAGGGGCTCTATTTATGGGGAAAAAACGGGAAGCCGGCCCGCAACGGCATCCTCCTCCGACAACCGTGCATGGCAGATCGTTGCGAACTGGAAGGCAGACGGTACGGAAGAAAGGGCTTTTTCCCCTGTCCTGCCAGCATATTATGGCGTGCCAACCTGTCGCTTTACTCGCTTACCTTCGCGATCATGAGAAGGAAGTATTAAACCAAACGCAGTGGATCTTTGCATGTAAGGACTATATCCGCTTCCGTTTGACCGGAGAAGCGAGGGCGGAATTAACCGATGCTTCCGGCAGCGGTCTCTTAAATTTGCATACGGCGGATTATGACCTTGCGCTATTGCAGCTCTTTGGAATAGAAGGAATGAAGGATGCGCTTCCGCCTCTGTGCCAATCCACAGAAATTGCCGGGGCCGTTTCGAAGGAAGCCGCCCTCGCAACCGGATTGCGGGAAGGCACTCCCTGTCATTGGAGGATGTTTGACATTGATGCCTGCGCACTCGCCGTCGATGTGACTGATGAAAAAAATATCTGCATGATCGCCGGCACCTGGAGTATTAACGAATACCTGCGTCCGGACCCGATTACCGATGGACGCGTCCTGATGAACTCCCTCTTTTGCCTGCCAAACTATTTTCTCATCGAAGAATCCAGCCCCACCTCTGCGGGGAACAACGAGTGGTTCATCAACCAGCTTTTACCGGAACTCAAACAAGAAGCACAGAGAAACGGTACGAATATTTATGAGGTCATGAACGAGTGGTGTAGCGAGTTCAACCCCTCCGATTTTGTTCCTGTTTTTCTCCCCTTCTTAAGTGCAAGCAACGTGAACCCGCTTGCCCGTGCTGCCTTTGTCGGGCTCGACGCTTCCACACGAGACACCACCTGCTTCGTTCCGTTTATGAGGGAATCGCCTTTTTCTCACAGATGGCATCTGGACAAACTGCTGTCCACCAGAGAAGCAAAAGAGAATACCATCCGTCTGGCGGGGGAGCAGCCCGTTCCAGGGTTTGGACGCAGATGTTTGCCGACGTCATGAACCTCCCGGTGGAAACCGTTTCCGTCAGTGAAACCGGCGCGCTGGGATGCGCCATTGCACTTGCTGCTGCCTTAGGCGATTATTCCGACCTCTCCGCTGCCTCCAGGCACATGTGCAGGATTCAACCTCCCGTCTTGCCAAATCCTTCTTCTCACGAAGCCTATGAGAAAAAATATAAGCTCTATCAGAAAACCATTGCCGCACTGGACAATGTTTGGGAAGACATGCAGAATCTGATTTCAAGGGGTTGAGCGGACCTCCCCGCGAACCTGCTGCAGACCGGAGACAGAAGCCTCTTCCCGGCGCCCCGTCTGCAAAGAGCCGGTAATTCCGCCTTCCTTCCTCGCTGTCAATCAAAAAAGCTGTCGCCCGGATCAACCTTCCTTCCGAGCGACAGCCCTTTTTCTTTGTTCTTATTTCATGCAAGAATCCGAACCGGTTTTCTTCTTTGTTCTTTTTCGTAATCCGAACCGGTTTTCTGTCATATAGACATTGTGTCCGTCATCACTGAGCATGATCGGATTGTCCCATCCCGGAATTTTCTCGCCATTCTTGAGCTCATTTCCCTGTAACAGGTAGGTTGCAACGGCAATGGTGATCTTTCCCAGATCCTGCGTATTCCAAAGCGTACCGCAATCCAGTGCGCCATCAGACAGGGACATCCTGAATGTCGGCTTTCACGCCATTTGCCACTAACGAAACCTTATCCTGCAGTCCCAGATCTCTAATTGCCTCTGCACAGCCGGGCGCAGTCGGTGTGGAATAGCCAAGGATCCCAATGACATTCGGATAGGCCTTCATGATGTCTTTTGTCGTTGAATAAGCGACATCCTGTTTCTCGTCGGTCGGATACGGATCGCCATTGTTGACAATCTCCAGCTTCGGATATTTTTTTGCAATATAATCCTTGGAAGCCTTAATCCATGCATTCAGGTTTGCAGCAGAGAGTCCGCCGGTCACGAGGGCGATCTGTCCGGAGTCTTTTCCCATATATTCCACAAGTTTATCTACCATGTGCTCGCCGAATTTCTGGTCGTTCACCTGGCATACCGAAACCTTTGTCAAGGAAGGATCCGCCTGCGTATCCCAGTCCATCACGAGAATGCCGGCATCCTTTGCCTTCTTCAGAACCGATGTCATCGCTGCCCGGATCATTGGGGGCCACCGCAATGGCGTCCACTCCCTGAGAGATATAGTCTTCCAGCATGGTAACCTGCTGCGCAGCATCTGCGGTTGTCGGGCCATTGTACGTGCAGGTAACGCCAAGCTCCTTTGCCGCCTCCTGTGCACCGTCGTTACAGGTGGTGAAATAAGGAATACCGACGAGCTTCGGCATGAATACAATATTTTTTTCCTTCCGCTCCTGCCGCTTTTGCAGAAGACGCCGTACTGGAACCCGCTGCGGGTGCCGCTCCCGAACTGGAAGATGCCGCGCCGTTGCTTGCGCCGCCGCAGCCCATCAGCGTCAGAACCGTCGTGCAGACCATCAGTGCACTTACTACCTTTCTTTTCATTACCTTTCCTCCCTTTTGTTTCTATAGCGTTGATTGACCTCTATTCATTCATGTCCCTTCGACACGAAGAATATTCCTAACTGCTCAGGCGACAGTTGTATTTCCTCTGCGCTTTGCAATCATTCTGCGATCCGCCAAAATTCCCGTGATATGCCTGACCGCCAAAACCAGAATCAAAATGCTTCCTGTAATGATATTGATGATATACCGATCCGTTCCAAAGATATTTAAGCCGGTGGAAAGTGTCTGCATAATCATGACTGCGATCACCGTCCCTGCCACCGTTCCTCGCCTCCGTTAATATCGGTTCCTCCCAGCACCACCGCAGTGACCGCCTGCATCAAGTAGGAGGAGCCATAGTCAATCTTCGCGCTGGCATAGTGCGCACTGATCAGAATGCCGGAGAGCCCATAACAAAGGCCGGAGAAGACATAGACCAACAACAGAACCTTGCGTGTATTGACACCGGAAAAAGCGTGTCGCCACCTCGCTGCAGCCCACCATATACGTCTCTTGTCCAAACTTCCCTCTCTCCAGCAAATAGTGAGCCACAACCACCATGAGGGCATAGACGATGATGGTCACGGGAAGCCAGCCTATTTTTCGCCGTCCCGATGTTGCTGAAGGGTTCCGGGAAGCCGGAAACGGAGCCTCCCTTGGTCAGACGCAAGCCGATTCCCTCATAAATCATGCGAGTGCCCAGGGTGATCAACATGGCGACACAGCCTACATGCCGATTAAATAACCATTGAGCAGCCCCGTCAGGGAGCGATATTCCCATAATCAATATAATTCCGCCCACCGTTCCGAGCACAGGATTGGCCTGTGTAAAGGCGGATGACATGAATAGCCCCGCTATAATTGCCGACATCATGGAACCTGTAATGATGGAAGATTCATGCCTCCCGTCAAAACGGCCGCCATCATGGCTAACGCCATCAACCCAAACTCAGGCATTTGGAAGCACATATTCTGCAAGTTTGTTGAAGACAGGAACTTCTTTGGAGACAGAACCGACATCACGACAAAGACAAGCACGAAGATCAGGAAAAGAACCATTTCATTGCGGTGTGATTCTTTTTAGCCTTTTTCAAAAAACATAACCTACTCCTCTCTCAATCTTCTACATCCACCTTGCAGGCATTCTTTTCCGCAATCCGTGTATTGATGGCATCCACCACGATTGTCAACACAATAATCGCTCCCATGACGACCTTCTGATAATAGGTGGATACTCGCACGAGCACCAGACCGTTCTTGATGACGGCCATCAGGATGATCCCCAGCGTCGTACCAAAAACCGTACCGATTCCGCCGGCCAGGGAAGCTCCTCCCAGGACGATGATTGCAATGACATCCATCTCGTAGTTCAGATAGGTATTCGGATCGACCTGACCGACAATGCTGATATGAACGACGGCGGATAGCCCCGTCATAGCGCCGCAGAACATATAGACGAACATCAGGATCCGGTCCGGCTTATATCCTACCCGCAGCGCAGACTGTAAGTTGCCGCCCACTGCATAAATGCCACGTCCGATCAGCGTATTCCTCAGGATAAACCAGGTAACGATTCCTGCTAACAGGAGAATCCAGATCTGGCTGTAAATTCCTGTTGCATTTCCTCCACTCTGTACATTTCCCAGCTTAAAGGATCCGAATTTAGAAAACCATTCCGGAAGACCCGAGATCCAGATCCCTCCGGAATAAAGAAGCACTGCCGCCAGCGTAATCGTCTGTACGCCGATGGTTGCCACAATCGGCGGGATCTTGATTTTTAGTAATGAGAAAACCGTTGATCGCACCCACCAGTGCACCCACCAGCATGGACAACAGGATCACAACAAACACGTTCGTTCCGGGATTTTCTTGCATAAATTTCCCGGCCACGACGGCGCAAAGAGCAATGGTCGAGGAAACCGATAAATCAATTCCTCCCGTAATCAATACCGGCAGCATCCCAAAAGCCATGATGCCGTATACTGCAGTGCTCCTGATGAAATCGACGATATTATTGAAGGTGAGGAATACCGGATTCACGAGGGCAATCAGTACCGAAAAGCAGGACGATGATCGCGAGAATCACAAATTCCTTTTTGTTTAAACATATTCATGATCTTAGGCATCTTGCAACAATCCCCTTCTTTATGAAACCGCTTTATTCATAATCTGTTCTTGCGTGACTTCTTTGTTATCCAGGATCCCCGTGATGCGTCCCCTTCTCATTACCATGATGCGATCGCTGCAGGCGATGATTTCCGGAAGTTCCGATGAAATCATAATCACCGCCGTCCCCTGATCTGCGATATCCGTAAAATCTTATGGATCTCGTCCTTTTGCCCCGATATCCACCCCGTTTGTCGGCTCATCCACAATCAAAAACCCGGGCATGGGTGGCAATCCATTTTGCCAGCACGACTTTCTGCTGATTTCCACCGGACAACTGGGATACCCGGTTGTTCGCATCCTTGGGACGCACATCCAACATCTGAATCCACTGATCGGCGGCATCATGCATCTTCTCGCGATTCAGTATGCCCAGAAAATTGGTATATTTCGATAACTGTGGCAAAAGAATGTTGTCTCTTACCGTCTTTTTCAGGACCAGTCCCTGTGTTTGTCTACTTTCCGGAATGTAAGCAATTCCATTTTCCAGTGCTTCCTTCGGCGACCGTATCTGAACCTCTTTCCCCTCCAGCCAGATTTTACCCGAATCTGCCGGGTTCAGACCGAAGATCGCCTGCATGGTTTCACTTCTGCCCGCACCGACCAGTCCGGTGACGCCTAGGATTTCTCCGCCCTCGCTTCAGAGAAATGTCCTTGAAGTTGCTGGCTTTGCTTAACCCTTCCACCCGCAACACAGGCTTCTTCTCCACCTTGCTACTTCCGAGATAGCTCTTTACTTCGATTTTACGCCCAACCATCATGGAGATCAGGTCCGCTTCCGGTGTCTCCCGGCTTCTACCGTATTCACATACTGCCCATCCCTGAAGATGGTAAATCGATCTGCCACATGATACAGTTCGTCCATCTTGTGTCCGACGAACATAATGGCAATCTTTTGTTTCTTGAGATTCTCAATGATCTCATATAACCTCTCCACCTCGGATCTGGAGAGCGCAGAGGTCGGTTCGTCCATGATGATCATTTTGGCTTTTCTGCGCGACAGACGCCGCAATCGCCACCATCTGCTGCTTGGCAACGGAAAGATGCCCGACGATATCCTGCGGGTCAATATCTGCTTGCAAAAAAATCCAAGGCCTCCTTCGCCTTACGATTGATCTTTTTCCACGGAATCATCCACTCGTTCTTCTCGATGATTTCATTGATCCCGATGTTTTCTGCCACCGTCAGATTGGAGAACAAGCTGAAATCCTGATAAATGACAGAGATTCCCTCTTGATCGCATCCATCGGATCTTTGATGCTCACTTCCCTGTCCTTCGATGACGATCTTCCCGCCTTCATCAGGGCGGCTGCACGCCGGAGAAATCTTGATCAATGTGGACTTCCCGGCACCGTTTTCTCCCACAAGGGCATGCACCTCTCCGGGATAAATATCGAACTTGACCTGATTCAAGGCTTTCACTCCCGGGAAAGTCTTGCTGATATTGAAAATTTCTAAGAATTTTTCTGCCATAATCCCTTTCACTGACGAACCGATCAGCCTCCACGATGCCTTTATTAGTGACTTTTGGTCAACTTGTAGATGGAATCGTATTTCATTATCAAGAATCACCACGAAGATGTCAAGACTATCTGCCAAACTCTCTAAGAAGCCCCTCGCATCCGTCCAGGATATCCTCATGGCACTTATGAAAGTCCCTCGTGTACCACGGGTCTGCAACGTCTCCCGGATGGTCGGTAAACGAAAGAAGGAGGCGGATCTTGTGGTCCGGATCTCCCCCGAAGATTCTAAGCATGTTCTGCCGGTTCCTCTCATCCATGCCGATCAGATAGTCATATTTGTCGTAGTCTTCTCTTTGCAGAAGGGACGCTCTCTTTTTCCTGCAGTCTATCCCCTCTTTTCCCAGAATTTCACGCACAGGAGGATAGACCGGATTCCCCCTCCCGCATGCGATTTCTTCGCTGGAAGTGGCCTTGGATGCAATTTCAAATTCACCACCTCTTCCGCTCTCCTCCACCATTTTTTTCGAAATAAAAAATTTCTGCCATAGGGGCTGCGACAGATATTACCGTGGCAGACAAAACAGATTTTCAGCATAGTAATCTCCATTCCACGCCTTCTGCGCGGCACAAATAGTAATAAAAGGATCGACCGTCCTCCACATAATGCCTATAGAGGCATCCCTGAATGCAAGTCATTCGGAACGGTCCACTCATGTTCCATCATGTAATCAATGAACTCTTTGTTGAGCTGCAACCTTTGGGTCTCATGCAAATCGCCACAATCAACATCATACCAAGGAGGAAGGACACGATTGCTCAACTCAATATTACACTGAGTCAGGACGAGACTCTACATTTACTTGCAATCGACAGGAATACCTCGCAGCAGGGATTCAGCTTCGCCTGAAGTGCAACGAACTAATGCAGACGCAGGGACATCCTGAACCGGCCGGAAGTGCAAAGATCACGCCGGCCTATCATCTGCCCGCTGATTATGTGATCCACACGTCGGTCCCATTGTTCAGGGGCCGCTCACGGAAGAACACGAACGGCTGCCAGAGCGTGATGCTCTGTTGGCCGTCTTTTTGTTTTCAGAAAAAAAGATGTAGCGATATAATAAACATGACATACTTGTGTCGCGTTATCTTTGTTAAGTTATGAACGGAGCGTGAAAAGCAATGAAGATAGACAGGCTGATCGGGATATTGTCGATTTTACTGCAGAAAGAGAAGACAACGGCGCCCGAACTGGCTGAGCGGTTTGAGGTTTCCAGGCGGACGATTAACCGGGATATCGAGGACCTTTGCAAAGCCGGAATCCCGATCAGGACGATGCAGGGTACAGGCGGCGGTATCAGCATCATGGACGGATACCTCATGGATAGGACGATCCTTACATCAAAGGATATGCAGATGATCCTTGCCGGTCTCCGGAGCCTTGACAGCGTGAGCGGAAGCAGATATTACGGGCAGCTGATGGAGAAGATTCAGACAGGCTCATCCGAATTTATAAGTGGCAGGGATTCCATGCTTATCGACCTGTCCTCGTGGTACAAGGGGACACTAGCGCCAAAGATTGAGATCATACAGGAAGCGATAGAGAACAGGCATCTGCTTGATTTCAAGTATTACGCTCCTTCGGGTGAGAGTGTCCGCACGATAGAGCCGTACTATCTGGTATTTCAGTGGTCGAGCTGGTATGTATGGGGCTGGTGCTTAAGCCGCAAGGATTTCCGCCTGTTTAAGCTGAACCGTATGGACGGACTTTCAGACACGGGAGAGGCTTTTATATGCCGGGAAGTTCCAATGCCGGATCTGTCCAATGAGAAGATATTCCCGGGCGGCATCGGTAAAAGGCTCTTTTCACGCCGGATGAAGTGGAGGCTTGTGGAAGAGTTCGGTTCTGCATGCTTTACCGAGATGGATGACGGGCGGCTGCTCTTTTCTGCGGATTATACGGATATGGAGAACCTTGTCACATGGATACTGACGTTTGGTGGCAAAGCAGAGGTTCTGGAACCGCCGGAGGTTCGCAGGGCGATTAGGAAAGCTGCTGAGGAAACATTAAAAACTACATGGAGGATAATGCAGTATGAGATTAGGGAGCCGGGGGAAGAACAGATGGCATTTGATTATAAAAAGAATATAAAAGTTTTATATGCCAAAGCAAAGCCGGAGATTGTCACGGTTCCGAAAATGAACTATATTGCCGTCCGCGGAAGCGGAGATCCGAATGCGGAAGACGGCGATTACAAGGCGGCTATCGGGCTTTTATACGCGATTGCTTTTACGATTAAGATGAGCAAGAAGGGCAACCATAAGATCGATGGGTATTTTTGATTATGTGGTTCCCCGCTGGAAGGTTTCTGGTGGCAGGATGGCTTGTCCGGGGTCGATTACAGTCATAAGGAAGATTTTCAGTGGCTCTCCGTGATAAGGCTTCCTGACTTTTTAGTGACAGAGGAAGATTTCAAGTGGGCGGTGAATGACGCAACAAATAAGAAAAAGCAGGATTTTTAGCAAAGGTGGAGTTCCTTACGATTGAAGAAGGACTCTGTGTGCAGTGCATGCATATCAGGGGCTTACGATGATGAGCCTGCCACGGTTGTCATGATGGATCGGTATCTGGATGAAAACGGATACGAGAATGATCTGTCCGATGACAGGCGGCACCACGAGATTTATCTGTCTGATGCGAGGCGTGTTGCACCGGATAAGCTGAAGACTCGTTATCAGGCATCCGATCAAGGCAAAGGGAGATTGATATGGCATCAACGAAAGAATATCTGGATTTCATCATAGAACAGCTATCGGGAATGGACGAAATATCCTATCGGGCGATGATGGGTGAGTATATCCTGTATTATCGCGGCAGGGTATTTGGCGGCATATATGATGACCGACTCCTGGTTAAGCCTGTACCGACGGCGATGAAGCTGATGCCGGATGCGCCAATGGAGCTTCCGTATGATGGCGCGAAAGAGATGATCTTGGTAGACGATGTGGATAACCGAGATTTCCTGTGTAAAGTTGGTTGAAAGCATGTGGGAGGAACTGCCGGGGAGATAGGCCTGCGGCATAACAAGTTCCTTTCCATGTCGTTTTATCAGAACATCTGGTTTTCTTTCATAAATGGCGCAATGTTGTAGTGTTTTATGCCGCTCGGTGCTGAATAAGATCATTTCGGGTAAGCAGATATTTCGGGTAATTATCTTTTATGCTTTCCAGTGGACGATATTCTCGGTTTTCAGTATCAGTACTGTTCATGATTGTCATCGATACCTGGACATATGCATAGTCGATATGGTTCCGTTCCATAATAAAATCGCATTCCAGTTTACCGATACGCCCGACACTAACATCATATCCCTTGGATCTGGCGTAAATATACACGATATTTTCTAAAGCCGGTCCATAGTGAATGCGCTTGTCAGTGTTCATGGCAAAATAAAAGCCAAGATCAGCAAGATAATACTTCTGTTCACCGGAGACGGATCTGCGTGATTTCAGGTCAAAGCGATAGCAAGGGTAGATGATTTTGGCGTCTTCCAGTATTGTCAGATAACGATGCAGTGTCTCCCGTCGAATGGGACAGCCGTTCTTTTTTAGGTCGTCCAATATATTGGTTAGACTCATGGTTGCACCGAAATTATTGATTACATAGCGCTGGACTGTTTCGAACACAGAGACCTTCCGTATCTTTGCCTGTTTCTTAATATCCTTCTGGAATATTTCCTTAATGACACCCTGGATGTATGCCTGCTTATCTGCTCCTTCGTATTGCAGCGCCTTAGGAAAACCGCCTTCTGTGATATATGCATCAAATTCCGCAGTCAGATCCGGAAGAACATCTTTTCCCATAAATGCCTTCATTTCCAGGTATTCTTCGAAACTTAATGTGAATAGCTCAAATTCCAGATAGCGACCGGTCAGTTTCGTGGCCAGTTCCCCGCTCAAGAGATAGGAGTTAGAGCCGGTAATGAAAATAGAATAATCCTCTTCTTCACGATAACCATTTATGACTTCTTCAAATCCCTCTACATTTTGAATTTCATCTATGAACAGATATTTTATACCTTCTGCCGTCGACTCGGATTCGATCAGCGCATCCAGTTGATCCGGTGTTTTTATATTTCGATACCCCCGCTTATCCAGATTCAGGTAGATTATATTCTCTTTTAGCACACCGGATTCTCTGATTTCATCTGCTGCCGTTTCCATAAGGCATGACTTACCGCACCGACGGACACCTGTAATCACTTTAATAATGCCCGTATCATGATAAAAATCCACGAATCTTTTTAGATAGTTTTTCACGTCTGTACAGCTTCATAATCACACCTCCATAGATCTTGGGAGCTTCGGCTTCTATTATATCCTTGGATCTCGTTATTTGCTAGTTAAAGCAGGTAAAATCTGAAAAACAACAAAAGTATACGGCTTAACTTTCGAATAACAAGTCCTCCGAAAACCACATCCATACTCAATATTGCCAGACATTATTTCTTCGCAGCGCCGAGTTCTCACCGTGTACGCATATACATACGCACACAAGGATCGGAAACGTTTACAGCATTTTTAGGGAGGATGACTATGGCAGCACAATATGCGATCATGCGATTCGCGAAAGATAAAGGACCGGAGATCAGCGGGATCGAGGGTCCTTGACAGAACGAACCAAAGAAAATACGTGAGTAACCCGGATGTGGATACCAGCCTCACACGGTACAATTTCCATCTGATCGATGCCGAAGGGAAGATATCGGGCGGAGGCGAAGGGCGAGATCGCTACAACCGTCCCCACAGAACGACGAATGTCCTCCTTGCCGGCCTGATGTACTGCCTGGTGTGCCGCCGCAGGCTGAATGTCATTCCCGAGAGCAACCGCTTCACGCACGGAAGCCGCGGTTCAAAAACAAAAATGACCTTCTTTCGTCTTTTCGACTACGGTTGGTCACTTTGCTTTGGCCATTATGATGTTTCTTCCATTCACGCCGAAAAATACGTCCGGGCGGATGCTTTTTCTCTTTACGCTGAAACCCTCGGTTCTTTCTTACATCTCCAGAAAAAGATGTGACACTGATAATCCTCGGATCTGTTTCCGTAGATTCTAAAAAGTCTTTGTCTCCTGTCAGGAACAAATCTGCATGTGCATTCAATGCTGCCCTTAAAATCGGTCAGTCTTTTGGATCACGGATCTCTTTCTCAAGAACCAGTTCCTCTTCAGGGCGTCTGTACAGTCCGGATTGATAGGAACGCATGAAGCAGGAACGCTTCCAGTTCCATCTGGCGTTCCGGAAACTTCTCCTTGAATTTCCGATGTAGCTCGTCAATCACGTAATCACAAAGTAGCGGTTCATAAGGCGGCAGCAATGCTTTATAAAAAGCCTGCGCCGCCTTACCGTTCGGAAAAAGTACTGCGGATATGACGATGTTTGTATCAATCATTATCTTCATTCGCCGGCTTTCTCTCTCCGGGAGTTCGTGAGCCATTCTGCTACATCATCTTCGGACAAGATGCCCGCCTTTGCAGCTTCACCTTTCATCTGTTCCTGAAAAACGCTGTAAGGCATAAATTGCCGAATTGACTACGCGGACATTTCCGCCGTCAACAATAAACGTCACCCGGTCTCCGGTTTCAATCCCCAAGGCCACACGTACTTTTTGGGGAATCGTCACCTGACCTTTTGACATCACTCTTGCATCATTCACAAAAACAGCTTCTGCCATCTTACTGTCACCTCCACAAAAAGGCAGGAAAAGTAGGGTTTTCCTACCCGAAATAATACACTGTGAAAGCCGTAAATACAAGCTTCTTTTTTTCTGATAACGCTCACGCCATCGAAAGACAAATGACTTTTACACCACTGCCGGAAGGATAGGATCCTCTATAATGAACCCATAATAAGAACGTTTTCAATCGTCTGAAAGACCGTGGCACACAAGCACCAAAGCTGGTCATCAGCGATGTAAACAAGGGCTTGTTCTTTCTGTAAAGCAGTGCTTTTCTGGAGCATCCTGGCAGCGGTAATGCACTTTATGAGGAATATCCTAGTGCACATCACGCAGAAGCAAAAGAAAGCCTTTTTCTTCCGAGCTGAAGTATATCGACTTACATCGAACGATAGAATTGCACGGGAACGTACCCATGTCCTGCTGGTAACCGCTTATCTGATGGAATATGCAGAAGACTGGATGACAACCAGAACATGCATAAAAGAAGAATCGATGTCTGGCTTGTTACCCAAAGATACTGCTTCATCATTCTTCCATGAGTTTGGATGTTTTTGTGAACATTACTTGACACGATCGTAAAAATACAGTTTATGCCCATTTGCCACCAGCATCTACGCGATCGCATTCTCGTATAGCATCCCTTCATTCACAGAGAGTTTATCGTGCAGTATCTGCGAATACACCTCATTTTCTAATAATTCGAGATCAACGACCCGGTTTCTATGTGTATTCTTTGATTATGCGCAATTTATGATTGGCGTGATTATTTGATTGTGCGCAGGTATGCATATCCATTAATTTCTTTGATTATAAGCAGGATTTTCTGTGAGATTTTTAGCAGCTTGCTCCGGACTCATTAAGCGTCAGAAGATGTTTCATATCAATCGTTGCAACTGTAATGATCTGACAGTATCATGTTGAAGACGAGCTTAAAGAGAAATCTGATGCGCTCTTTAAGGCGTTAGGAACAGATACGACTTCCGCTATTAGGATGTTTCTTACACAAGCCGTGGCAAACAATGGATTTCCCTTTGAATTAAAGAAAATATCAATGGATCCATACGTGACATTCGCAGAGGACGAGGTGCTTAAAGGCTTGAAGTATCAAGACAGTGCGCAGCGGAAGGCAAAGTACGGGATGCAGATGACGTGATATCAGATATGAAACAGAAATATGGAATATATTGCTACAAGGATCACAGCAATAGAGGTGACCAGTTCAGATACACCCGATAGTCTGCATAAACCTTTCACTCGTCCTGATATTCCGCCAGAGCATCCGTATCAATTGCCTTAATCTCAAACGTTTTTCTTGGAGATACACAGAAGTTGTACTCAATCATCAGATTGGCCAGTCTCTCTCCATCAATGAGAATAATGTGATGTGTGTGTGCATATTTCCGCCCTTATGTGAGAACTTCGCTGTTGTAACAAAGAGTCCATCGCCGTGTTTCCCGGCAATGGCACCAACAAAACTTTGAATTTCCGGCTGTCCAACAACTCTGTCCAAGGCCCATTCCTTGGCCTGCATATAGATCAAAGAGAAGCCGAGCTTATCCTTCATGATAACGCCATCTATTCCATCATCACCGGAAGCAACTGTTGCATGGCTCCCTGCAGGCTACAGTCCCATATCCCATCTTCGACAGAAGATCCACAACAAACTTTTCAAATATATGAGGTGAAATCTTTAAAACCTCACTTAGCAAATCAGAGGCAAGACTAGCTTTAATCTGCTTGTAGGCATCCTCGAGTTGATCATCGGGCGTAAGATCCGTAGCCTTTGTATTTTGGGGGAATGGACAATCCACATTTGTAGGATCGGTAGCCGATGTGAAATCTACAAATGAAGGGAATCGCTCCAGATATTTAGAATCTATTTTCTCCGGGTTTTCTGCAACAACCTTTTTCCAGCATCGGTAATGACCACTGTGTAACGCGCAGAGGCTATCCAAGAGCCCTGCCTTTTTCAGATACGTCTTCGCCCAACCGACTCTGTTTTTAAATACCGTCTGCCTCCCGCTAGGTAGCACTTCCGCGAGATCTTCTTCTGTTAAATGCAGCTGCTCCGCTAAGTTAGCAGCAACATCCTTTATTTTATAAACCATGCCGTCTTTTACAGCTACCAATAGAGGCTTCATTAGTTCGTCATATTTTGGCACCGACATGATTCATTCTCCTTCGTTTGGTATAAAACAGGCCTGTCTGCTACCATTTGCAAATCCTGTGCTTTTTTTACTAGAAGCCTCGGTATAGTTAACTACTCGACTTTCCATATCATTATTATCCGTCCACAGCTCACACTGCAGCATTACAGTAGCAACAGCATCTTCCATCCCTTCCGGCGGATATTTATGCTTTTTAAGTAGCCGTTTGATCATCATGCGCATCTTAGCACGTGCAGACTCCCGCTTCTGCCAATCAATAGAACGATTCTTGCGCAGTGCTTCTGTGAGTTCTTTTGTTATGGCAATCAACTCATCATTCTTATAAAAATCTCTTATTGCTTGTGGCTTAGTCAATGCGTCATAAAAAGCAAGTTCTCCCTCAGATAACCCAAGCTCATCTCCAGCCTCATGAGCATCGTGAATCTGCTTCGCCATCTTTAAGAGTTCCTCGATCACTTCCTCATTGGTAAGCATTCCATTTAAGTAATGATTCATGACTCTCTGAATCATTTCGCTAAACTTCTCGGATTTAACTCACATTCGTTCGTCTGTAAATCTGCACTTGCTCTGCAATCAACTTTTTCAACAGTTCAACGGCAAGGTTTTTCTCCTTCATCTTTGAGATCTCATCAAGGAATTTCGGATCAAAAAGAGAGAATTTTTCTTTAACGTCAGAGAATAGATTGATCACACCATCACTCTTGATGCTGGACTTTAGCAGTTCATTGATACGTGCATTCATTTCCTGAAGAGATATCTTCTTACCTTCACCCTTATCCATCAGACGCATAACTAGCACGCGAACAGCCTCAAAGAACGCTGCTTCAATTCTTAATTCGCGCTCTACTAATGAAGAACAAAGAGATAGCGCCTGTCTCAATAATAGTGCTTCTTTAATAAAGTCCTCGCGTTCTCTTTCTTTTTCAGTACTTACAATGAAGTTCACTGCTCCGGTAATCGCCTTTGAACGTTCAAGATTAGTCCCATTCACAAACTGTGAATAATCATATCCGTAGAATAAATCGCGGCAAATAGAAAGCTTTTCAGGAACTTCGGATATGCCACTTTGGCAATATCTGTATCACCATAGTTTTTCTTATCGCGAACCGTATAATCATTCATGGCTTGCTTCAAGGCCGCCGCTATTCCAACATAGTCAACAATCAATCCACCTTCTTTGTCGCAAAAGACACGATTAACGCGGGCAATAGCCTGCATTAGGTTATATCCTTGCATCGGCTTATATACATACATTGTAGCCAAAGAAGGAACATCAAAGCCGGTGTTTCACATGTCGACTACAATGGCAATCTTCATTTTCACTGTCATTGTCCTTAAATTCCTTAGCCAACTCATCTCTACGGCGTTTATTACCAACTACTGCCCGCCACTCTTCGGGATCCTTATTGTCTCTGTCATTACAACCTTTAACTTTTTCTGTCCAGCTTGGACGCAGTTCAAGAATACGGCTATAGATTTTCATAGCAATTGCATCGGGAATAAGCAACAATCATGGCCTTACCTGTCAGTAGATTAGAAACGGCAATCCTCATAATGTTCAAGAATATCCCTAACCAGTGAATCTATCGTAGCATCATTTCCAAGTACTGCCTCCATCTGGCCCAGTTCTTTCTTACTTTTTCTATAACCTCCGGATCAGCATTGTTTTGCCATAATATCATATTCTTGGTCAATCAAATGCAATGTCGCCTCGTCGAATTTCAGCTTAATGACACGACTTTTCGTAGTAGACTGGTCTTGTTGCACCGTCTTCAACAGCCTGCGTCATATCATAGATATCAATATAATCACCAAAAACCTCACGGGTATTTCTATCTTTCACGGAAATAGGAGTACCCGTAAATCCGATATATGTAGCATTTGGCAAAGTATCCCGGATAATTCTTGCTATTCCTACTTTAATCTCGCCGGTTTTGCTATCTACTTTTTCCTTTAAGCCGTCACTGTCCTCGGTGCGCCCTCATCTGCCATAACTATAATATTTCTACGCTCCGAAAGCGGCTCTGAAGATTCTTCAAACTTCTGCATTGTAGTAAATATAATGCCATTAGCTTGTCTTCCATCAAGCCAATCCTTTAAACCCATATCATTTTTTCCTGATGTCTCAGTCAACTTTCTACAAGTAGCATGTACCGGCTCTTGACGAAGAAAATTTTTACATCTAGCAAACTGACCATAAAGCTGATCATCCAAATCATTACGGTCAGTAATCACTACGATCGTTGGACTATCAAGTGCATCCTGTAAAAGATGTGCATAAAAACCATAGACAATGATTTACCACTGCCTTGTGTATGCCAAAAACGCCCCTTTTCCATCGGTAGCGTAGCGTGCTTTGTAGATTCTATTGCCTTGTTAACTGCAAAATACTGATGATATCCGGCTAGGATTTTTAAACCTTTTAAGTCCTTCATTTGAAAAACAAATGAAATTTTTAATGATATCAAGTAGACGCTCTTTCGTAAATATTCCCTCAAAAATGTATCAAATTGAGCGTACTGAGTATTTTCTATAAGCTGCCATCTTTCGTTTTCCACTCCATGAAACGATCTTCACCGGATGTAATTGTTCCTGCCTTACTCGTCAAATGGTCACTAATCACACAAATGCAGTTATAGATGAACATCGACGGAATTTCCTGCATATAATTTCTAATTTGCAAATAACCTTCCGATGCATCTGTCTCTTCACGGGATGGCGATTTCAATTCAATAAGAACGATAGGTAGGCCGTTTAGGAAAATAATCACATCCGGACGCTTATTACTGTTTTCAATAAAAGTCCACTGATTTGCAACCACAAAAGAGTTATTCTCGGATTCTTATAATCAGCAATGCAGACGAGACCAGATCTTCCCTCATCATTAACAAAGTAGCTGACTTCGATGCCGTGCTGAAGATAATCTAAAAAGAGTTCATTCTTCTGGATTAGGTCAGCATTTTCGAAATTCTTCAACTTATACATAGCATCCGTAATAGCATTTTCCGGCATTTCCGGATTCAATCTGCGTAGTGCTAAATCTAATTCTTCTTCATAGTGGGCCACGAAAAATCCCGATCTAAGTCCGGTGCGTAAACATGCCGATACCCCATGTCTTGAAATAATTCGATTATCGAATTCTCATAGTCTGCTCTGGTATAAAATCCTGACATTGCCCCCTATGCTCTACTCATTTTTCTCGCTCAAAATGAATACGCCATAACTTTTTCTACATCACTATAATTTGCACTTTCATTCCTGAGCGTATTTGTATCCCTCTACTCGCGTATAAATTTGATATGGATGCACACCTTTGTATTCCTTTACTAGGTAAAAGGTACATGTTTCGAACTTCTACATTTTATTACGATTATACGTTGATACATATAATGTATATCTCTTTACTTCAACCTCAGGCACATGATCTCCAGCAAATTTCAGACTGCGAAGAAGATCGTAAAGATTATTTGATTTCAATTCTTTTCCACACCTTTTCACCAAATAATCATCACTGACTCCCAAAAATAAGGTAGGCATCTCTATTCTCTGTGTTATTTGATACATAATATGTCATGTACCAAGCTCCCATTTTCTTTATATGGAACTCTTTTAAAATCATAAAACAATCCTCTTTCCGGCTTCTTATTAAATCAACTATTGCTAGTATTTAATGGATCCATACTAAAGCTCCTTACACTTAGCATATCGACAATGAACTTTAGCTCATTCTTCTCTTCATCATTTGATTTTTCCATTCACAACTGTATTCCTTTGTATTATTAGAGTCATAGATTGTGACAATAGCTCCACTATTACTGAATTTTAATTGCTAATTTTTCCATTATTCTCTTTGTTCAATACAATCACAAATTTCATATCCTATATCTTTTAATCCTTTTTATCCCTTCACATATCTACGCTGATTTTTGACATATACTCTCATTCCTCCCTTATAACAATGCATCTTTAAAAATTTTAAGGCAAATAACATTAAAAATATAAACAAGAATTTAGCGGCTTAGAGATTGATACTTGACATATCTCAATTCTCGACATCAACCGTGGCAATAGCTCGGTCTGAGCTCAGCAAGTTTTTCGCTTTTCATCCTGATTAGACCACATTTGATGAAATAGCGATTTACTATTTCAGTGAACTCTCCCATATCTGCTTTCCATGGAAATTATAATTTCTGTATTTCGAAAATCAGAACAGTGTTGTTGTTGAGTAGTTCCGGTTCCGATGAATTGGTATGCTTTTTAAGCCATAGGTACAAGTATTTTGTAGAGAGGATGTTTCATGAGGCATGAGCGTTACAGTCGAACAATTGGCGTGCATGGAATATGTCGGAGACATACACACCAATGGTCCCTCTTGCAGAAACGGTTACGCTTTCTGATGAAATCTTTATAATCAGTAGTGAAACCATAAATACCTTTCATTGCTGATACTGCTGGAATAAACTGGATATTGGTAGACTTCTGTTTTATGATTTGAGATCATTTAGTTTATCACCACCAGCACATATTTCAGAAACCTCGCCAAGAGTCATCTGTGTCCAACCTAATGGTAAAGAATCATGGGACAGAAACCGTTCTTTGAAAAAGAGCTTCAATTTGCTCATGTAAATTCTTGTTTATTTTTGTATTGGTAGCAATCTTATCATCCAAAGACTTCAGAAGGCCAGATATTCTTTGCTGCCCTCATTACTAGGAACCCATATATCAAGATTCTGAACCACCTCTGTCTGAACCCTCTGTCTTCCGGATGTTCCTACCATGGACTTTATTGCTGATTCACGAACATATGGACTGCAAATTAAATAGTATACAAAATCCTCATCAATGTCTTGCTTAGCTCGAAACACAATATATTCTGTAGAGCCAAATCCAACCTCTCCATCATCAAGAACAGAAACCTTTGCTATTTTTCCATTTTCTAAGCACGGAGTGATTCTAGCCATAATCGTATCTCCATTCCGGAACTTTGTTCCTCCATAAAATGGCTCTAACTCATATTCTGGTATATTTCTACAAAACGGTTTCAATTTATCCATAGAGACCTTCTTGGCAACTGCTCCCTTAGCGATAGATTCCCTTGGGTTAAAGTCTGCTATATCCTTTAATTTCTTCTTTATCCATTCACCCATATACTAACCTTCCTAACCTATATACTTCCTATGAGCTGCTTTCACATTGCTCTGTTTAACCATTGCGTATTGAAGTGTTGTATCTATACGTTTATGCCCGAGAAGTCTCTGAAGCTGCTCTATCGGCATACCTTATCAATGGCTAATGCCGCTAACGTCCGTCGAAACTTATGGATGCACATTCGCTATGCTTAGCCTTCTCACCTCATCTCACGAAGACGATGCTCAGTCACCACCAATTTGCATCCTTTTATGAGGAGCTTTCAACGATACAAATAGGGCTGGATTCTTATCTACTCGACTATCTAAATACTTCTGCAAATGCAACTTTGATCTTGCATCAAACTATACGATCCGTTCCTTATCTCCCTTCCCCAATACCACGCATTCTCTCTCCTCAAAGTTCATATCTTCCTATTAAGAAGAACCATTTCACCGACGCGCATACCCGCTGATGCTAGCATATCAACCATCGCTAGATCTCTCAATTCCTCGCAATTATCACGCATCATCTCTAGGTCTTCATCCGAGTAGGTTTCTTTGATACTACTTGTCGTTTTCACTCTATGAATACGACGCACGGGGCTTTTTATAATGTAATCCTCATCCTCAAGCCACGAAAAGAAACTGGACAGGATACGTCTGATGTTGTCAATCGTTACTCGGCTCAACCTTTTTCTTACTCTGATACTCAAATGAGGTAAGAGCGTAAATCCTCTGTAAGAATATGTCGAATGTTCTTTTCCAGATAGAAACCATTGCATTAATTGTGGTCTGACTACAGTTCAATGTCTTTTCCGAGCATCCTCAATCTGCTTGGCAGCTATGAACTTCAGCTATCAGATCGCTGCTGTCAGCCTCTTTCTGGATTCATCTTTGCGTCAATCACTTCGTAGCGAAAGAGCACCCCTCCATCACCTGTCTCAGCTGTTTCAACTGAGCATTATTGAGGTAGGGCAACATCTTCTGCATTACCTCCGTCGTTACTTCCCTGCTCATGCCAATCCCTCCCTTCCAACTGGGGCATGACACACAGGTGGCAGTTCCTCCCTTCTCTTTGCCACCCAAAGAGTAACTTTCTTTTAATTTTCATATTCAGATATTCCGGTAAGCTTTGGTGATATTTTCCCAATCCCAATAGGTGTTACTCCAGTGAAAATAGGCATCCTTTCTTTTCTTAAATATTCTGAACGGTTCTTTTTGTATTGTCGTAAATATGCAAAACATCACACACATACACCAGCCGAGGTATCAATGCAAGAGCTTTTACATACCTCGAGCGTATTCTTTCCTCAGGAACCCCATGTCCACCAAGCGCTTCTCTGGCAGTTACCCTAGCAATATTTATATCAGGATCTATAGTCAATACATATATTCCTCTGACAAACACCTTCTCCTTTGCTTTCCTCAAAAGATTAAGATTTCCGGTCCGTTGATAATACTGTTTCAAAGGTAAAATCTTGTTTATCTTCGATCATTTCCTCCCGAAGCTCCTCTGCTTTTCACGGCAGCTTCAAGATTTGTGCAAAGTGTGGTTTTCTGAATATCATCTGCATTTATATATTTTTCCAACGGTCTTTGCCATTCGAGTAATCGTTGACTTTCCACTACCATTAGGCCCAGCAAAAACCATGACCTCAGGAAGCCTTGTCCTGTCATTTTTCGACATATTCGCGTCTCCCATCCGGGTACTCAAGATAAAGCTTTGTTTCTTTTTCATCATCATATCTCGCTACCGGTAGTCCCTTGATTTTTCATCGTCATCGATTCTGATCGAGGCTTTAAATCTCGTGTCAATTCCTCATCTGAAATTCCGCACGTAGAATCTAGTTCATTTGTAACCATCACGTTCAAAACTCCTTTCATTGGTCTATTACTATATTAAACAAGAATTTACATGAGCAAGCACAGGCCATTTATTGTGATATGTTCATCACCAATGCCAGTTCTTCATGGCAGCTTGGACACCTTGCCGACCTTATCACCGTCCGTTATGGAAAGGATCACAAGAAACGTCTGATGGCGCATATCCTGTTTACGGTTCAGGCGGTATCATGCGTTATGTGAGAGACCTTTGTATGATAAGGAATCCGTTCTTATTCCACGAAAAAGGATCTCAACAATGTCATGTAATGTAAATGAGCCGTTTGGTCGGTAGATCACTATGTTCTTTACAGAAATGAAACTGCCCAACGTGGCTAAGTTCGTATTTCATTTTGTAAAGAGTAAAGACCTGATTCTCTCAATGCCGGTTCCGCTGTTCCGAGTATGACTACTGACATACTGAATGCAATAGAGCTTTCTATTCCAGATTCAGATACTTTCGCCAGGTTTGAAAGTATCGTTGCTCCGATGTACCAAACTGTGCAACAGAACACGCAAGAGTCTGGTAAGCTGGCTGAATTGAGAGATTCACTCTGCCTCGGCTGATGTCTGGTGAGCTGGATGTTTCCAACCTTGCCCTCTAAGCCGCTAAATTCTTGTTTATCTCATTGTTCACCCTCAATTTTGTCATCTAAGTCTCGGAGTATTGAAGCTACTACCTTCTGTTCCGCCAGAGATGGCAATTCCACTTCAATACCGCCAAATGTGTCTCGCGTAATAGTATCAAACACCGAGCCATGAGTATTCTTTTCAAAACTACCACGTTGTGCTTAATCAAGTAATATAGATATTCCTCATCAACAAGACCTTCTTTTGCGCGAAGTCCATAACACGACTGATTAAAAGCCATTGGATATGGAATCATCGCCATTTCTCCGACAGTACCACCGCGCTGAAATTATTGAATCATTTCGCTTACAATTTCGTCGAACTATTATCATGTCCAGCTTGTGTAATGGTCTCTCTGTTTCATAGACGTAGCGATAATCATTGTTAAAGTCTTTTACAGAAAAGCCATGGGATATCACCATTCCAATATTCTGGCTTACTTGTCTTTGGAGTTCCGCCACCAATAATATCCATTATTTCAGAGAGTTTATATTTCATATCCAATCGCCCCCTCAACTTCTGCGAATTTCGTCCTCAAGTTCATGAGAGCGCTCAAACATATCGAAAAGTCCGATGTCAGTCTGGTCATTTTCTCTTCGAATGGCTCGCCGTCATCTTCCTGTTCTTCGATACCCACATAACGTCCCGGAGTCAGAACATAATCCTGTTTTGCTATATCCTGAATCGTTGCAATAGAACAGAATCCTTTTCATCTTCAAGTGTCCCTGCTCTGAAATGCCTCAAAAGTATCTGCAAGTTTCTGAATATCTTCCTTTTGTAAAAATCACGATGCTTGCGATCTACCATATGCCCCATCTTTCGAGCATCAATAAAAACTGTCTTATCTTTTCTGTTTCTTATCCTTGAAATGAACCAAAGTGTCGCCGGAATCGTTACACCATAAAAAGTTGTGGAGGCATGGCAATAATTCCTTCTATAAGGTCAGCCTCAATGATTTTTCTTCTGATTTCACCTTCCCCACTAGTCTGCGAAGACAGTGCTCCATTTGCAGAACCAGCCCTATTTTTTTCCGTTCGGTGCAAGATGATGAATCATGTGCTGAATCCATGCAAAGTTAGCATTATTTGGAGGCGGAGTCCCATATTTCCAACGAACATCGTCCGGTTGTGGATTATATGACTTTCCATGCCAGTTAAATGGAGGATTTGCCAGTATAAAATCAGCTTTCAAGGTAGGATGCAAAATCATTCGTAAAAGTATCCGCGTTATATTGCCCAAGATCTGCATCAATCCCTCTAATTGCTAGATTCATTGTTTGCCATACGCCATGTATCGGCTGTAGCCTCTTTCACTATAAATGGAAATCGTACCACGATTTCCGGAATGCGCCTGAATAAATTTCTGTACTTTGTACGAACTATACCCTCCACCACCACAACATGGATCATATACTCGACAGTTAGAATATGGCTTTTAGAATAGAAACCAAAGGTATTTACAATGCTCGATGGTGTATAGAATTCTCACCACCTTGCCTTCTTCTCTGCAAGCAAACTGTGCAATGCAATATTCATAAGTTCTACCAAGCACATCACGGTTTCCTTCCGTTTCCTCCATATTCATATTAGTAAACAAATCCACCACATCTCCAAGAACACGCTTATCCAAATCAGGGCTCGCATAGTTTTTGGGAAGTACATTCTTTAGTTTTTTATTGTCAGCCTCAATTGCACGCATTGCATTATCAATTACTGTCCCAATCTCCGGCTTATGTGCTGCTTCCGCTATTTTATCCCAGCGCGCATCCTCCGGAACAAAGAATACATTATCCTCCATATATGCGTCCGGATCATTCTCAGCCGTCACCCTCGGACACCAAATGCTGATACTTTTTACTAAAAGCCGCGAGAGATGTACTTTAAAAAAATAAGGCCGATAATAACATTTCTATATTCGGATGCAGGAATATGTCCCCATAACACACACGCTGCATCCCAAATTTGTTTCTCAAAGCCGATATTAGTAGTATTTTTTAACAGCCATTTAAAGGATCCCCTACTTCTACGAATGTAATATCAAGTTACCACTCCTCTCCGGTGTCCTACCTTCCCTATTCCCTAGACCGGAAGAAGGCTCTTAAGCACTTTGTCCTCCACAAATGCGTAACCCTAAATGCTCTTACTATGTTCAACACCTAAAAGGGTTGATAAAGTGTAGAGCTTTTTCACTTCGTGAATTTAATCCAGCAGTCACGCAGATCCCTTTTCAAAAAGTGCAGTTACCAGCAACTGCCTGATGTTCCGGAAATTGCCTGAAAACTCATATTTCATCATCTATTATTACCTTCGGATATTCTGTAAGTAATCTTTGTAATCCGGTTATCCCATCAGGAAAGCGAAAATAAATTGTGGTCGTATTGCCATCGCTTTTCCGATTTGAAAATACGGTATGTTCGTTCCAAATTCGATCCTGTCGTCAAGCTCTCCGATTAATATCTCGTCATTAAAACTCCTTAAACATGGCCTCCTCATCATGCTCAATCGAAATAATGTCACCATCTTCACCATCATCATATTCCAATAACACTGCGTTCCACTCATAAATGGCATTCACCAAAAATCTTGTGCCTTGCTCTGTTCGGAAACCCATGAACCCGTCAATCGTGTCTTTGCATATATTTCAGCAAATCGCCTCCATTGCTCACGTTTTTCGAGATCGCCAGTGTACCTCCTGTGCGGATATTGCTTGACATCAAAGACTTTCCTGACTCTACCCATCTCATTTATTCTCCTGTACATCCCAGCTCTTCATTGAGAACAAGAATGCGTTGCTCTAGCCACATAGATGTCACCGCTCCTTCTATTTTACCTTGCTTCTTCTATTAGGGCCATAATGAAATCGGCATCTAAAAGGTGATCTGAACAGCCTTCTTCTGCTACTCGGTAATAAGATCTGACCTATCAGAAAGGATGAAAACCTTTGGAAAGCTCCATTTTAACAATTGATTTTTGAGTCATATCCTATATACTATATATCAGTAATTGAGGTATACATTTGCGGATAATCAGTAGGAGAGGTGATTAACCCTCCCACACCACCGTGCGTACCGTTCGGTACGGCGGTTTCAATAGTTTACGATGCACTGACTGGTACGCAAGTGAGATCATAAAAAGCCCCACCGTACCAGTCTTTCTTTTTGTTAGGGGCTCTTTTGACCGCTCCTGTGTTGGTCGTCCACCAGTATCCGCGACGGCATCCTGCCGCTTGATGTGCAAAAATATTCCGGAACACCCAGTCCAATCAGCTTACGCTTCTTTGTCTTGAACTTCTTCCATTGTTCCCAAATGCACATACGAATGCGGTGACGCAGCCATCCATTCAGAGCATCGACTTGATTCTTCATGCTTGCGGTTCCGTAGTAGTTCATCCACCCTCTTACATAGACCTTTATCTTTTCAGTGCCGGTCTGATGCTTTGACAACGTTTTCGGGAAGAAAGCCTCTCTCAATCGGGCTTTGAACTTTTCCATCGACTTTACATGAACTCGGATAAATATTCCGCTTCCGTTCCTTCCCAGTGCAAAGCCGAGATACTTAAAATTTCCGGATTGCAAATGCACTGACCACGCGGCTTTCTCCTGATTCACCTTCAACTTCAGGTTTCTTCCAGATACTTCGTGCTCGTCTCAGTAGCCTCTTTGCCGCTCGTTCGCTCTTTGCCAATAGAACAATGTCATCCGCATAGCGTGCGCGGAACTCCACGTCTCAGATACTCCTGATCAAATTCATTGAGGTAGATGTTTGCCAACAGCGGAGACAGATTCCCTCTGGCGAGCCTTCCTCTGTATCGATGACCACTCCATTTTCCATGACCTCGCTTTTTCAGATATCGCTTTACCATCTGGATGACACGCTCATCCTTGATCTCTCTGCGGTAGCAGGTTCCGAGAACGATATGGTTCAGTGTGTCAAAGTATTTGGACAAGTCTAGACTTACCGCTTGGGTATATCCTTGTTCCGCATACTCCTTTACCTTCCGTATGGCATCTTTTTGCGCTCCGTCCGGGACGATAGCCGTAGCTTCCGTCTGCAAACAGCGGCTCATAAATCGGCATCATCTGTTGTGCCATGGCCTGTTGGATGGTTCGGTCAATGACGGTCGGAATACCAAGCTTTCGTATTCCCCCGTCTGGCTTTTGGGATCTCTACTCGTCTGACCGGCTTCGGCGTAGTACTTCCCTCGCCGTATCCTGTCTACCAACTCGTGGTTGTTCTCCTTAAGCCATACAAGCGTCTCGTCAACGTTCATTCCATCGACTCCCGGCGCCCTTTTGTTTGCCTCTCACTCTAAAAAGCTCTGTTCAGGTTGTCCTTTCAGTATCTTCCCCAAGAGATCAGGCTGTGCACTGTCCCGTTCCTTCCATATCCGGTTGAATGAGGCGGTGCTCTACATACCCTTTGTGTTCCGCACTATCTCTTTGTGAGCAGCCATCGTGTCCGATGTTTTCTGCATCCATGTGCTCACCTCCTTTCTCAGTCGTACTATGGACTCCTACTGATTCGGTCCTTTCCTCTCGGGTACTATGACCTCTGCTGACTTCTGCATGTTCAAGCTACCTCTCGATGACAGTTACTCTTTCGGAGCATTCCACGCAGACCTCCCCAGGTACCGCACGTTTCTTTCCCTCCATCTACCTGCCATTTTTACTACAAACGATTCCGTGTAGTTATCGGGCTTCGTCTTGTCTAGCAGCCTTACCCCTCGTTTGCAGCCTGTAAAATGATTTCTGTTCGTCAGGCCAGAGGTTTGCCCTCAGGTTAGCAGGTTCCCCGAATCCGGCTTCCTTTAGATTCCACCTCACGATGGACACCCTTGCCTTCGGCCATGTGCCTTCCCACTACCGGGCGGACTCCGGACTTGCACTGTTAGAAACGTGCGCCGCTGGGCGCACTACTTGAAGGGAGTCGGATCCGTCCGACTCCCTTTTCATTTGATTCTAAACTTAGCTTCCGGAGGAGATTCAGCCTCACTCCTCAAAATCCACTCATTCCCCTACTTCTCCTCAAACAGCGGGCTGCTTCCCGCTCGATCGGAAGTCCTTCATAGGCCTCCATGAATTTTCGGAAACCTTCCACGTTTTCCTTCTGTGGCGTCTGTGTGCTGCTTTCACAATGTTGGAAGACTTCGTTTGTGAGGAAGGTCTGCAAGGTTTCATCCGGTTTTTTCCTAAGGCGGTAGGCGGCAAGGACGGCTGCGCCCCAGGCACCTCCCTCTCCTGCGGTTTGCATGACAGAAACCGGCGCCCGCAGCGCAGCTGCTCGAAACTCATGCCTGACGCCCTCGGTCTTGAAGTATCCGCCATGTCCGTAAATGGTATCGATCTTCACCTCTTCTTTTTCCAGAATATCCATGCCGATTCTGGGCGTAGCGAGCGCAGAATACAGGTGCATCCGCATGAAATTCGCCAGGTTCATCCTGCTGTCCGTCCCCCTGCAATAAAAGAGGTCTACCTCTCTGCGGTCGGTGATAAACTCGCCGGACAGATAGCCGTAGGATCAGAAGGCCGCCACAGTCGGCATCTCCTCCAGTGCCGCAGAAAGAGCGTTTCATAGAGTTGGTTCTTTGTGAGGTCTGCTCCCGATCGCGGAGGCGAATTCTCCAAATAAATTCACATACGCATTGATATCCGAAGTGCAGTTATTGGCATGTACCGCTAGCAGCCGCATCGCCGTCCGGTGTCGCCACCAGGTCAATTTCGGGATAGACTTTTTTCAGCTCTTTTTCCAAAACAAACATGCCGAAAATGGAAGTCCCCGCAGAGACGTTACCGGTTCTGACCCCCACCGCGTTCGTGGCGACCATTCCGGTTCCTGCATCTCCCTCCGGCGGAGCCAGGACACAGCCTGCCTGTAATCCTCCGGTCGGATCAAGGAGAAGCGCCCCTCCCCGGTAAGAAGGCCCGCCTCCGCACCTGTTTTCTTTTACCACCGGAAGAATCTGCCTCAGCTTTCCATGGATATTTGCCGTCCACCAGGAGGTCAAACTTCTCTATCAGATCCTTTCGGTAATCCCCCGTCGCCGGATCAATGGGGAACATGCCGGAAGCATCGTCCATCCCGAGGCAGTGCTCCCCCGTCAGCCTATGATGCACGTATCCTGCCAGGGTTGTGAGAGAAGCGATTCTTCCGACATGCTCCTCCCGGTTCAAAAATCGCCTGATACAGGTGGGCAATGCTCCAGCGTTCCGGAATGTTATAGGAAAAAGCCCGGTCAATTCCTTTGCGGCTTCTCCGGCGGTCGTGTTTCTCCATGTACGGAAGGGAGCCAGCTGGTTTCCTCATGATCAAAGCGAGATAGCCGTGCATCATGCCGGAGATCCCAATCGAAGCCACCTTCTGCAGTTCTATCCTGCGTCTGCCGCATATTCTGCACCAGTTCCTATAGCAACCCCTGCAGTCCGCGCCAGACCTCCCTCCAGATCATAGGTCCAGATCCCGTTTTCATAGCGGTTTTCCCCAATCGTACCCGCCGGGAAGCACGTACGTCATAATCCGGTCCGATCAGGACCGCCTTGATTCTGGTCGATCCCAGCTCAATTCCCAGAACTGCCTTTCCCTCTTCGATCGCCTTTTTCCCTGTTACCATGCCTTCTCCCTTCTGATGGAATCGGAATCAGCGGTTTTGCCCGTCTGATGGAATCAGAAGGGGCTAGCCAACCATCCCGGTTCCTGCGCTCCCTTTTTTCCGTCGCAAGACAGCAATCGTGTTTTTCACATGCTGGCACGATAAATCGCTAGGAAATCTTCTTCTCCCAGCTTTTTCGCCGAACCAATGAAGCCTCCTACTCCAAGAGCGCACTTGTGCGCCATTTCGGTCAGCTGCTCCTCTGTCGGGTGAATGCCCAGCTCGCGCAGGTTGGTCGGCATGTGGATTTCACGGAAGAAATCTTCCGTCCGCCGAATTCCCTCGAGGGCGATCTCCTCCTCTGTCAGACCGTTCCGGTTGCCTTCTGCCCGGCTGTAAACATTGACATCGGCAACGTTCCACACCCGAAGGGCAAACTGCGAGAACCGCGGCAGGCAGTCACGGTAGACATACCTGGCCCAGCTTTCAGATCGCGGCAAGGCCCGCTCCGTGCGCTACGTCGAACATGCCTCCGATCTCGTGCTCCAGTTTGCTGGCAGGCCCAGTCCTCGCCGCCGCTGCCACAGCCGGTCCAGCCCGTTGTGTAGAGACTTCCGCACATCGATCTCGCTCTTGCCTCGTAATTCTGCCGAATCTTTTCCCAGAACCGTGCATTTCGGATCACCGTTCTTAAAAGACCTTCGGCAATCTCATCGGTGATCTCCATGCTTCCGCCCTGCACAAAAATAACGTTCCATCGTATGCATCATGATATCGGTACAACCGCAGGAAGTCTGATAACCGGCAGCGTCATGGTCAGCTCCGGATTCAGGATGGCAAACACCGGCCTGCCGAAATCGCTGTTGCATCCTCTCTTGATCCACCCTTCTTCCTTGGTGATCACCGAGGAATCACTCATTTCACTCCGGTCGCCGCAATGGTCAGGATCACGCCTACGCTTCAGGCAACCTGCCACCTTGCGTTTGCGATCATAAAAATCCCAGACATCTCCGCCGTTTGCCACGCCGTAACCGATCGCCTTTGCCGAATCGATTGCACTCCACCGCCGATCGCCAGAATAAAAATCGACCTGCTCTTTCTTACAGAGCTCAATTCCTTCATAAACCAGGCTGAGCCTCGAGTTCGGCACCGCCCGCCCAGCGTAATATATGAGATACCTGCCTCATCCAGAATCCTGCTCACCCTTTTCCAGAAGGCCGGAACGGACAATGCTGCCGCCCCGTAATGAATCAGAATTTTTCCTCGAACTCCTGAATGAGTTCTGCCACCCTCTCTTCTGTTTTCTTCCCGAAAACCACTCTCGTTGGTGCGTAATACCTCAAAAGTCTCGCATACACCCTCCTTTAAACCGCCGCCTTGACCAGCGCAATCACCCCTACTAAAAGGATCACCGGTAGCACAAAGAACGCCAGCGAAACACGGTGACCGCAAGACTCGGCCAGAATCATCTGAGCCAAAAGATCCCCAGGACCCAGCCGAACATCGCTCCCAGAGATCCGAAAAAGAGTCCCGTGATTTTTAAAACATGGCTGCCATAAAAAGATCATCAATAAAATTCCCATAGATGTATACTCCTTCCTGAAAAGATGCCTGCGTCACCTCAGTAAGACAGACTTTGTACTTCCTGTCTGTGCGAAGCGAACCTTGCCTGCAATTTATTCTTGTACGATCTCCTGTACAATTCTCTCACATGAATTTTTAACGTATTCAGATAGGGAGAGACGACTCTCCTCTTCCCTGAATACCAGCGGCAGTTCCGTACAACCAAGGACCAGAGCTTCGATTCCGTCCCTTTCCTGCATTTGCCGCGCAATCTGATGAAAGCGGGCTGACACCTCCGGCTCCACCCACTCGTTCACCCAGATCGAGTAAATTTTATCACTGATGTATTCCTGATCCGCCTCCTGCGAAAATCCACCTGAATCCCTCTGTTGGTACAGGCCTTTTTATCATTCTGCATCGTGAACTTTGTGCCTAAAAGACCAACCTTCTGATATCCTCTTCTCTTTGCTTCCTCCGCACAGGCCTCCACGATGGAAAGCAGTGGAATGGGGCTTTTTCCCTGCACCTCATCAAAGATCAGATGCGCCGTGTTGGCAGCCAGAATGGCAAAGTCACAGCCCGACGCCGCCAGTCTCCCGACTGTTTCCACCGTGAAAGAAATGAGTTTCTCCATTTCTTTTTGATCGCATAACCTCACCCACTCAAAGAGGTCGATGCTCTCAATGGAAACAGGCGGATAGAACGGATGTCCTATGCGTTCCTGTACCCCGTAAACAATATCATGATAATAGGAGATGGTCGACTCGGCCCGATTCCCCCGACGATTCCGACTTTCTTCATTTGCCCTCCTTATGCTTCGCAGGTCTTCCAATGCGGCGCTTCTGCAATTAGGATCCTCCTCTTATGCTTCGTAGGCTTTTCCTCCGCGCAGCTTGACGATCAGCGCTCCGATGACAAAGCAGATGGCCCCCGGAACCAGCCAGGCAAAACCGTCCCCGGAGAAGGGGATCTTCTGATAGATCTGCTCCAGAAGCGGAAGATGCAGATTGGTAATCCCGCTTGTATTCATTGTGACAACCGCTTCATAGATGCCCACAAGGGTTGCGGCAAACATCGCTCCCTTCCATGCCCCATGATTGGGCACCCATCTTCTGAAGACACCGAGAAGGGTTAGCACGATGGCCATCGGATAAATGAAGACAAAGATGGCAAAGGTATAGCGAATGATGTTGGATACGCCAACGCAGGCGAGGAGGAAACAAAGGGCCGCATAGACGCACAGACAACCTTTGTACGGCACCTTCCCTCCCGAAACATCCACCGTCAGGTTGACGATGAGGGAGAGCACGCCGATGGTGGTCGTTAAGCAGGCGAGGAAGATCCCGATTCCCAGCGCCACCGTACCGAACCTTCCGGAAACCGCATGCACAAGGGCAAGGAGCAGAGCGGTCTGATCCGTTTCATCCGCAAACTTCCCCCGATCCCGTGGCGCCGAGATAGAGGAGTCCCCTGGACCACTAACAGGCGAAAAGAACCGCCACAAGGGCGGACAAAAGGACAATGCTTCTGCGTTCCTTCCTCTCTGTATATCCCTTTGCTTTTACCGAAGCGATAAAAGTAGAAACCAGCGCGATGCCGACTGCCACGTCTCCCGTCTGGTAGCCCTGTAGAAACGCATAGGTAAAATGCCTGTTTCTTCGGGGCCTTGCGGGAGCACCGATCGGGTGAACGACTGCAAGAACGACAATCAGCGAGAAGCATGATCAGCAAAAAGGGGTGAGGTATTTCTCACGATGTCCACAATTTGGACGGGTTGTTCGCCAGGTACAGGATCGATTCCAAAATAGGCAGCGAGCAAAAGAATCCGCACGACATGGTTTCCCCTGCAGGGATGGAAAGATGCCGAAGATCCCTGTTTCCACGCCGACGCCCTGCCTGTCTCGGCGGTCCGACGGTCAGGATAAAGATAATAAAAAGACGGAATAAGCCTTCAGGAACCACGGCGCCACCGGTGCGCAAAAGCCCCTCAAAGGTGCCTCCCATGTTGTCGGTTGCAAGAATGGTTGCAATCGGCAGGATAATGCCGGACAGGGTGAGTCCCAAAATGGCATTCCCCATTTTTCTCCCGCTGCAATGCCGATCACCGGCGGAAAGACCAGGTTTCCCGCTCCGAAGAAAAACCGCAAACATCGCGAACCCGATGATCAATGAATCTCTCCACTTACGCCCCATAACCATTCCTCTCCTCACTCCGGCATTCTCACATCGCAGCCATAGAAATGGATGTGGTCATAAGCAATCTGCCAGTCCTCCGATACACTTCCGTCCGGATTCTCGAAAAAAGTCGAATTCATATACCGCTCCAAAAATGTATTCGCTTGTCTTCTGGTCAAAAACCGTTTCCCCTGCTGAAATCCACCACACGCCCCACATTTCTGGCAAGGGCCGCCTCTATGATCGGCAGGGGTCAATTCATTCAGCCCCAGCGACATGTCCGGGAAATCGAAGAAGCCACCCTTCTCTGATTTATACAGGCTCAGATAACTGAGCGTCCCGTTGGAAACACACTTCACCCTTTTCAATTTCGTTTAAATTCATCTGGTGCTTGGCTCCTGTAACACTCCCCCTTCCAAATGGACTCCTTTTTCCTTGAAAGTAAAGCAAACATCCAGGTTCAGCGCATCCAGGTTGTTCGGGAATTCTTCTCCCAGTTTGCTCTCTGCAAAAGCGATCAGAATGGACTTGGTCTCAGTGATATTGTTCCCTGCAATCGCTCGCATCCCTCCTGTCCGTGACATCTGTATCAATTTCTGCAAAGGTTTTTCCATTCATCATTCCGAAAAGCGACCTGATATCGCTGATCTGGTTTGCAATAATTGGACAGGAAAAAGGCCCTTCACCTCCGAAAATTGAACATCCACATCCTTCTTTTCCGTTCTTCGTCCGGTGGGACAATCCCTCTCCATTCACCGACAACCGGTATTTATTCGGCACCTCAAAATGCAGTTCTCCCTGCGCAAATTGTCTTTTCATTCGAATTCCTCATTCCTTTCCTCTGACACGATTCCGCTTCCCTTCCTGTCTAAAAAGCATGAATCTCACTCCCATAAAATTCTTACTTCCTGTCCTCATAGGGCTCCTCCGCAAGCTTTCCGCTCCCATCAGGCTCTTCTGCAAGCATAGTGATTTTTCGGTATTTTGTCCAGCTATAATCCACAAGCCTGTTTTCATCATTTTGCCCGGCCTGCAATCAACTAGACAGTTTTCTTTGAATGGTATAGGATGGACAAAAACGGTCTTTTGACTAAAATCGGTAACAATCACTTCCCGTGCGGGACATCAAAAAGATACGAGGTTGACGATATGAAATATTATCTTGCTATCGACATCGGCGCATCTTCCGGACGACACATTCTGGGCTGGCATGAAGATGAGAGAGTCAAAACCAGAGAAATCTATCGTTTTCACAACGGGGTGGAGCATTTAGACGGCCATCTTGTTTGGAACATAGATGCGCTTCTGCAACACGTCAAAAGAGGAATTTCCACTGCCCTTTCCGCCGTCGATAAAGTTTCCGAAAGCTCCCGAATCGCAAGTCTTTCGATTGATACCTGGGGTGTGGATTATGTCCTGATGAGTGGAGACAAGAGGTTTCTCCCGTCTATGCTTACCGGGACAGTCGAACCGAAATCGTGATTCCGAAGGTGCATGCGCTTCTTCCTTTGATACCTTATATGAAAGAACCGGCTGCCAGTTCCAGTCGTTCAATTCGATTTATCAGCTCTACGCCGACAAAGAGGGAGGCCGTCTGAACGGAGTGACCGACTTCCTCATGATTCCGGAATATCTGCTCTATAAACTCTGTGGCGTCAAGACAAAAGAATATACGAATGCCACCACAACCGGAATGATCAACGCAAAAACCGGTACTTTTGATCCTTTCTTATATGAAACCCTCGGCCTTCCCAAAGAGCTTTTCCCTTCTCCCGTACAGCCCGGCCGCATCCTTGGAGAATACAAAGGCATCCGGTGTATGCTGGGCGCCACGCACGACACCGCTTCTGCGGTGGAGGGAATCCCGATGGAGGGAAACCATCCCTATATTTCTTCCGGAACCTGGTCTCTCCTTGGTGTAAAAACACCCAGGCCTCTCACGGACAAAGCCAGTCAGGCGGCGAATTATTCGAACGAGGGAGGCGTCGGTTATAACCGTTACCAAAAGAACATCATGGGCATGTGGCTGGTGAACGGTCTCAAAAAGGAAATTGCGGATGAGCTCGAATTTGCTCATCTGGTAGACCTTGCCAGAAGGAGTCGCTGTGATCTTCTGGTCGACGCCAACAACCCCTGAATTCCTGGCACCCGGAAGCATGAAGGCAGCCTCTGACAATGTGACAAACGGAAAGCTGCATAACATCGGTGATTATTTCCGCTGTGCTTACCGCTCGCTTGCGCAGAATTATGCGAAAGGCTCTCACAGAACTGGAGACCAACACGGGCACGAAAGTGAAAAAGCTGTATATCGTTGGCGGTGGTGCCAAAAACGCCTTTTTAAACGAGGAAACAGAGACTGCCACACAGGTCATCGCACTTCCCATCGAGGCCACTGTCCCTGGGAAATCTGAAAATGCAAATGGAGGCTGACAAATGAGTTATCAGGAAGCAAAAGAAAAATATGCATCCCTTGGCATCGATACGGATGCTGCGCTGCAGAAGTTGCAGAATATTCTTTCGCTGCACTGCTGGCGGGGAGACGATGTAAGGGGTTTTTGATACCGACCCCGATGCGCCCTTAACCGGGGCATCCAGACCACCGGCAATTATCCGGGAAGAGCCGGAAACCCGCAGGAGCTGATGTCGGATATCGAAGAGGTGCTTCGCCTTTCTCCCGGCAAAAGCTGAACCTGCACGCCAACTATGCCATTTTTGAAAAAGGGAAAATGGGTCGATCGTGATCAGTTAGAGCCTAAGCACTTTGCGCCTTGGGTTGACTTTTGCAAAAGAACCACCTCGGCGCCGACTTCAATCCCACCTTTTTTTCTCATCCCAAATGCGATCCCTTAACCCTCAGCAGCCCGAACGAAGAAACAAGAAGCTTCTGGATCCGACACGGCAAGGCCTGTGTGCGCATCTCACAATATCTGGCAGAATCGCTTGACTGCGTCTGCACCATGAATATCTGGACGGGAGACGGTTTTAAAGACATCCCCGCCGACCGTCTGGGTCCCTCGGATGCGATATAAAGAATCCATTGATGAAATTCTGTCCGAGCCCTATGATTTTCACAAGGTGAAGCCCTGCGTGGAAAGCAAGGTCTTCGGCATCGGGGTAGAAAGCTATACCGCAGGAAGTGCCGAATTCGCCTTAAGCTATGCAGCAATGAACCCCGGAAAATGCATTCCGCTGATGGACAACGGCACTATCACCCGACGGAAGTCGTCAGCGATAGATTCCGGCGCTTCTAACCTTTTTCCCGGAAATCGCCCTGCACATCACCAGACCGGTGCGCTGGGACAGTGACCATGTTGTCCTCTTTGACGATGAGACAAAGGAAATCTGCAAGGAAATCGTGCGCTGCGGTGGACTGGAGGGTCGTGTATTTATGGCACTGGATTATTTTGACGCTTCCATCAACCGCGTCGCCGCCTGGGTCACCGGCTTCCGCAATGTGCAGAAGTCCCTACTCTATGCGCTTCTTTCCCCGGATCTGACCGCCGATCAAAATGACGGAAATTTCACCGCCCTGCTCGTCAAACAGGAAGAATATAAAACCCTTCCTTTCGGAGAAGTGTGGGCACAGTACTGTAAGCAGTGTGGAGTCCCAGAGGACGGAACCTGGCTTGCGGAAATACAGAGATATGAACAGGAAGTCCTGTCAAAGAGAGGCTGATTTTCTCTCCTGTTTCGGGATCCACCCTTGCTCCGATACCCTTTCTGTTCCTTTCCTTCGACCGGGAAATTGCTATATTTTAGGAGAATTCATAATGAAAAATATTTTGACGCAACCTGGATGGTGGAAATGATCCTCACCACCACCAATATGTACAACCATGGCTGGGACGAGCGCAATGGCGGAAATGTCAGCCTCCTGCTGGATTCGGATTCGTATGGTGAATATGTGGATCTCCCCGTCCTGCGAAAAATCCCGACCGGTTTTTCCTGTCCGGATCTGGAAGGGAAATATTTTCTCGTCACAGGCACCGGCAAATACTTTAAAAATGTACAGTACGCCCCGGAGGTAAATCTCGGTCTCGTTCGACTCATCGAGGAAGGAAAAACAGCAGAGCTTCTCTGGGGCTTTGCGGACGGCGGAAGTTTACCTCGAATTTCCTGCGCACATGATGAGCCATGCTGCACGCTTGCAGATCGATCCGGAAAAACCATGTGGTCATGCACCGCCACCCGGCCAATCTTCTTGCCATGACCTACGTTCATTCGTTGGATGAGCGGGAATTCACCCGTACCCTCTGGCAGATGAGTACCGAATGTGTCGTTGTCTTTCCGGACGGGGTCAATGTTCTGCCCTGGATGCTTTGCGGCACCAACGAGATTGGACTCGCCACCGCTAAGAAAATGGAGAGCGCCCGTCTCGTCATCTGGGCGATGCACGGCATCTACGGTGCGGGAAAGGATCTGGATGAAACCTTCGGCCTCATTGAAACCGCCGAAAAAGGCTGCCGAAATCTATATGAAGACGGCGCATCTTCCCCGGATCAATACCATTAGGATGCTCAACTGAGAGAACTGGAAGTTCGATTTGGAGTCAAAAGCAAGAGAGGGTTACCTGCAATAAGCGGGTACCCTCCCTTTTCTATCTACGTCAGCTCACTTCGCTGCTAATTCACAGGCTCTTTCTACGCCAGCCCATTTCGCTGCTATTTTCACAGGCTCTTTCTATGCCCGCTCACTTCGCTGCTAATTCACCAGTCCCTTCACCGCCTCTGTGAGCGTTTCCAGCTCCTTCTCCGCCTCTTTGTCGCTTTCTGCACAAACGCCGATATAAATTTGATTTTGGGTTCCGTTCCCGATGGACGGATGCGCACCAGGCTTCCTTTTCTAGGGAAAAATAAAGGACATCGGACTTTGGTAGCTGCGACAAGGAATCTTCTCCCGTCCGGCAGTCATGGATTTTTACCACTCTTGTAATCACGAAATTCCAAAACCTTCTTTCTTCAATTTCCCGGGAACGAGGGTTCGCACTTCCTCCATCATGGAGTGGATTTTTCCGCTCCTTCCATTCCCTTCAGGGTGATGGAATCAATTTTTCCTTATAATAACCGTACTTTTCAAACAGCTCCTTCATGCGGGGTCAAAAGTGTCTTTCCGCAGTGCAGGTTCCAGGCTGCCGCATCACAAAGCGCCATCACCGCCGTCAGCAGTCTTTTATCTCTTGCAAAGGTTCCCTCAGACAACCATAGCTTTCTTCATAACCGAAGATGAATTGATGGCTGTGGTTTTTCCTCAAAATACTTGATCTGTTCTCCGATATATTTGAATCCCGTCAGGGTTTTCGATCCGGTTACGCCATATTCCTTCGCCGAGGACACTCATTTTTCCGGAAACGACGGTCGTTACCACCGCTCCGTTTTCCGGCAAAAGTCCCCTCTTCTTTTTCTGGGAAAAGGATATAATCAAGCAGAATCGTCCCCGTCATGTTCCCGGTAAAGCTTTCATAGGTGCCCGTCTCGCTGTTTCTGACATAAACGCCCAGCCTGTCCGCATCCGGATCCGTCGCCAGAACCAGATCGGCGCCGACGCCTTCTGCCAGCTCCAGTGCCAGTGCAATGCTCTGGGATCCTCCGGATTCGGATAGGAGACGGTAGGAAAGTTTCCATCCGGCGCCTCCTGCTGCTCCACCACATAGACGTTTTTGAAGCCGAGTTCCTTCAGGATCCTCCTGACCCAGATATTTCCCGTCCCATGAAGAGGAGTATAAACAATCTTTAATTTTCGCTGCCTGCTCTTTTTATCATCTCCGGATGAATGGCTAGTGATTTGACCGCTTCGATATAGGCATCATCCACTTCCTCTCCGATCACGTGGTAGAGGTTCTTCGTCAGTGCTTCACTCCTTCGTGAGGGTTCTGGCCTGCGCAAAATCCGTCACCGCCTTCACTTCCGCAATGATTTCCGCATCTCTGGGAGGCGTAATCTGCGCACCGTCTTCCCAGTATACTTTATACCCGTTGTATTCCTTCGGATTATGACTCGCCGTAATGACGATTCCTGCCGTGCATCCCAGTTGTCTGACCGCAAAGAGAGCATGGGAGTCGGTCTTAGAGGAGGGAACACATAGGCAGGGGATACCGTTTCCCGCCAGGCAGAGGGCGGCATCCTGCGCAAATTCCTGCGAGTGATTGCGGGAATCAAAAGGCAATAGCAACGCCCTGATTTTCCGTACCCTGTTTTTATATAGTTAGCTAACTTCTGCGTGGCTTTCCGAATGGTATAACGGTTCATCCGGTTGCTGCCCGCCCCCATGACGCCGCGCAGACCGCCCGTTCCAAACTCCAGCTCTTTATAAAACCGGTCTTCGATTTTCCTTCTCATCGCCTTCGATTGCACGAAGCTCCTCTTTGGTCGCTTCATCCACCGCAGTGCTCTTTAACCAACTCGTAATTCTCTCTTGCTGTCATCTTACTTTTCCTTCCCAGTCATATCCTCTGCAGGACGCACTTCTTTTCCGTACAGAAAAACAGGACAGCGCCGATCAGCAACATCCGCCAATGACGTTCCCTGATGGTGACGGGCAACTCATTGGTCAGGAAGAAATTTCTTTCCAGTTCAGCTCCTGCAGTTGATCTGCGCGGATCCCGTATTTTGTCACAGCCACTTCTACGAAACCCGGGTTCTTCGCCAAAAAATTCCTGCCGGAATATAATACATATTGGCAACACAGTGTTCGAAAACCTCCGACCACAAAAGGCGAAAAATGGGGAGATAACTGGCCAGAATCTTTTCCCGATATTTCCTTCGACAGCCCCGCCATCACGACACCGATACAGACGAAGAAATTACAGAGAATTCCCGAAACCAGCGCGCTCATGAAAGGAGACTCGCTTTCGAGAGGGCAAGTTTAATGGTAAACGCTCCGACTGCACATTTCCGATTCCGAACTGCCCGCTGAGGGGCAACGAGTCCAGCAAAGAGAATGCCACCCAGGAGATTCGACACAAAGACCAGGCAAAAGCACGCTGATCATACGGATCGCCCGGTACCTGTGCTTCAGCGCCCCTATCACCATCAGGCAGTCACCCGTAAAGAGTTCTCCGCCAAACAGGGACCATCAGAACAAAGCCGATGGGAAAAGACCAGCCCCGCCGTCAGTCTTGCCAGACCGGCATTTGGAGATCGCATGCATGGCGACACTGCTTGCCATGGCCCTGCCGCAATCAGCGCCCCCGCCATGATCCCCAACACGACCATCTGACTCTGTGGACGTTTCGTCTTTTCCCTCTCCCGCTAAGACCAGGTTTTTCCGTTACCTCTGACATAGGCATTGCCATTTGTTTCATCTCCTTCTGAATCTGATTGTTGATTTTCCACATCCGTCTTCCTCCACCGCCGGCCCGGCAGCGACCAACTCCGCGGCAACTGCTGCACCATCGCAATCGAAAATGGCAATGGTAAACGCTGTAAACGAACAGATCTTGCCAAAGTGCATGAAGCCTGCCATATTTCCCCGGAAGAGGTAATAAACCGCCCGGTAAAAGGCTGATTCCCGGTAAAAAGCGGGATCAGGCTGGTCACCAGAAAAACCGTTTGCGGACACCTTCGATAGACTGCGAGTACTCTGGAAGCCAGCACCGCCATGAATCCGCTGATAAAAACGGCGATCACCTCGCTGTACCTCCATTTTAAAACAAAGACATAAACAAACCAACTGATGGCACCCAGGACGCCGCAGACCAGATAATGTCTTCTTTTGACATGAAACATGATCGCAAACCCTACCGTCCCCAGTCCCGCTACGATGCTGCGAACCACAAGAACCAAATAGGAAATGCGGGAAATATTGCTGATGGCGGTGGAGATCAGTTTGATCTCCGGCACGTTCATTTCTACCAGCACGACGCCGGATGCCATGGAAACACAGGTTAAGAGTGCACTGATGAGTAACGTCTCCCCGTTGCAAAATTGTTCTGACTGAATTCCCGAACCGAATTCACAAAGGCAACACCGGGCACCAGATCCATCATCACACCGATGATGATATAAGACAGATGGACGCCAATTCCCAGGCTAACCAATAGATTCCCCAAAATGGCCCGTCAACACACTGCCCAGGATCGTTTCTAAAACCCGAGACTTGATCCTGCCCTGCGAGAATAGCAGATACAGTCCGATCATGCTCTCGACAATCCCCGCACACAGAGAATCTCTCATGGAGTTCCGATGGCAAAGCTGAATCCTCCGGCTCCCAGAAAATACGCCAACATCCTTCCCATGACACCATAGTGGTTCCTGCTTTCAATTTTTCAGGGAGGAAGAAAGATAGTCCAGCGTTTGTGAATGGGTGCAAACATCACGGGACAACTCGTTCACTTCTTCAATCTTCCCGATGTCAATCTCCTTGTCCGGCACAGAGACGATTCTGGTCTGGATCCTCTCCGCCCACCTTGGCGGTAGCAAAATTTCGCGGTTCATCACATAGGCATCCATATCTTCGATATGCATTGCCTCTGCCATACGGTACATGGTTTCTTCCGCCCTGTAGATTTCCTCGCCCCGCTGGAGAGCAGGATTTTTCCCCTGCACAGCACCGTTCCCAGCGTATCCGGCCGCTTCTCCTGCCCGATGTTTCCTGACTGCATCTTCTCTATTTTGTTTGCCTTGTCTCCCGCCATCTTATCTGTTTTGTTTTGCTCTTGTCTCCCGCCTGCATTTCCGGCTGTCCTTCCCGTAACACTCTGCTTCCTCTGTGTAAGTTCCCATTGTACTCGATTCCTTTTGTTTTGCCTTCAAATTAAAAACCACCGGCGGACGAATGATCCGCCGATGGTTCCATTCCTGTTCGATATGGTTCTTTCCGACTGCATTCCCGTTCTTACTGCCACCCATCCATTTCCAAATGGAAGTATGCAGATCCTCTTATTCCTTCAAACTGAACTTCGCCACCAGTCCCCTGCAGTTTTGTTGGCCTGCTCGGTCAGTTCTGCAGAAGATGCCGCCGTTTCCTCTGCCGTTGCAGAATTGTTCTGCACCACGGAGGAAAATCTGATCGACGCCGATGGTGACCTGGTTCACGCCTTTGGACTCTTCTTGCGAGCTGGAGGAAATATCCCGAATCAGTGTGTTGATCTTTTCCGTATGCTCGACAGGGTTTCGAGCGATTCTGCCGTCTCCTCCGTGATCCTTGCTCCGTTTTTCCACTGCTTCCAGGGGTTTCCTCTATGAGATTCGCTGTCGTCTGCGCTGCCTTTTGCGGATTCCTGTGCCAGGTTGCCGACTTCGCCTCGCGACAACTGCAAAGCCTTTTTCCCCGCTGCGCCCGCTCTTCCGGCTTCGATTGCCGCATTCAGAGACAGAATCTTGGTCTGGAAGGCGATATCGTCAATGGTCTTAATAATCTTATTGATTTCGGCGGATTTTTCTTTAATGACCGTCATCGCCTGCGACATTTCACCCATCTTGGCATCGCAAAAGACGGAGCGCCTCCTCCGCATGAAAGGGACAGCTCGGATGCCTCTTTCGTAGTGCCAGCGGTCGCATTGATCTGGGTGGAAATATCGTTCATGGTCGCACTGAGTTCCTCTACGGAAGAGGCCTGCTCTGTCGCACCTTCCGACAGCCCCTGCGCGGCGGCGGAGACAAGTCCGCATTCTGGTTGACACTTCCGGCACTTTCCTGAATCTCCGACATCGTTTTGGACAAATCTGTGGTGATTTCCGAAAGAGCGGACAAGATCGGTGCATAGGCTCCCGTATAAAACTCCGCCTTGTCGTTGGACATCCGGAAATCCCCTCCGGCGATCGCTCCGAGCTTTTCGGTCAGATCCGTAATAATGTTTTCCACGCGGTGCACCACATCCTCGATTGCCTGCATCAGTACCGCAATTTCGTCTTCGTAATCATACTCCATCTCGATCACGAAGTCCCCGACAGCCAGCTTCTGCGAGCTGTTAGCCACCATTGTCAGCGGCTTCAGGCTCTTGCGCAGATAAAATACCGTCGACACAATGACAATTCCAACCGTCAGCAAGACCCAACAGAGTTGCCACCCACACCAGGCGGTCTGTATCGTGGTCATAATCCGTTTCCTTCATGCTCATCCGGAACCACCAGGTTCTTCCCTGTAGGTCTACCGGGGTAAAAAATTCCCTCTCTTCCGGGCCTTCCTTTCCCTTGACCTCCTGAATGAAAGCATTGCCCTCTTCCATCAGCGACTTCACTTTTTGATATCCCTGATCCGACATCACTTCTGAAAGTTTTTTGCCGCTGTCCTCCTCATTCCCATAGATGGCTTCGTTATTGTCAATGATTTCCGAAAACATGGTCGGGAATTCATCGTCACTTCTTTTGATATCGGTCAGTACCTTGGCATCCACGTCTAATAAGGTAACACCCTTGAATACTCCGTTTACCATCAGAGGACTGGCAATCGTGAAAATAGAGGGACCTTTTCCGCCGTTGTCCTCGTACATATCCGTGATGACCGTCTTGCCCTTTTTGGCCTGCTGATAATAGGGGTTTATTCTGGTAAAAATCGTAGTCATAACGCTCTACTCTTTTCGCACCGTTTTGTGTCAGATAAAATCGCATAATCCGGCGCATCCGATAAAAAGCGTTCGGTTCAAAGAAAGTCCCTGCACCGATGAGGATTTTTCATTCTTAAGACTGGCATAGAGGCTACTTAACAATGCGCTTTCTGCATCATATGCGGAAGCAGGAATCTCCTGATCCAGTACCCGGCTCCTCAGCATCAGTTCGCCGGTCGGGCTTACCGAAATCGTCTTTCCGGACGTGCCGTCCTGCATTTCCCAGAGTTTTTCCGGTGCCTCCCCTGCATGGTCCTTTGCTTCCATAAACAAGGGAAATCACCATTGATGGACTTTGGCAATATCGCTGAGCTGCTCCACCTTTTCTGATAGCTCTGTGGTTGCGTTTACCCTTTTTCCGTCATGAATCGTTGATCTGTCTGTCCATATTCAGTTCAAAGGGATTGTACACAGAATATAGCACAGCGCCAGAATACTGATAAAGGAGACCGCTCCGAGCACGAAAGACATCCTGCCCTTCAGACTCATCTTCTTCCAGAAGCCTTCCATCTCTCCCGAAGAGAGAGCCTGCGCCGTTTTCACTCGCTTTGCTTTTTCCGGCCTTCCTTCCGTGCTCTTTCCTTCTGCAATCTTTTTCTTGTACTACCTTCTCTTTCTTCTCTTTTCTCATGTCATACCTCTTCATCCGTGAATTTGTATAGACAAGCTTTCCTCTATTATCAGTAAATTAGAGAAAAAGATAGTTGGATCTGCAATTCTCTTTCTTCTGCCTTATTTCTGTGGATCGAATTCGATCTGGTATCCCTCCGCTACGCCCTGCAACAGCCCCTTAACCAGAGACCTTGCATAACGATCGGCATTATCCAGAATTCCGCTCGCCCGCGCCGCTTTACGGGCGTCACTCTCTGCCAACTTCTGCGCTTGTTGGCATCCTCCTTGTTGTTGAAATTAAAGATTGCGATGGACTCTCCGTGATAGGAGATGGTCCCCGGATCTACGGTCGCCGAAAGGATCTCCGCCTGCGGCAAATGTACGTGGATGATCCGCTTTTCATGATCGATCCGGAAAGAGATCCTGGAAGCATCGATTCCCGCCGTCACCTGACTCTTATAGGTCATCACAAAGTTCCCCTGACTCAGAATCAGGATCCCCTCATCCTCATAGGTACTAAAAACCTTCCATCGTCAGTTTTCTGCGTCACCAGCTCGCTGGCATTGTAGGTTGTCCGGAAACGACCTCCGTGCTGAGTTTTGCCGTCTTGCGATAGCCCGGAATCCGATCTAAAATTTTTTGCGGCAAACGACTCCCCGCCGCTGCAGGCCAAAAAGAGAATCCCGCAAATCCCCAGTACAACCAATATTTTCGTCAAAAACCGAACCACCATCTTCTTCATCCCGTTCCACTTTCTCCTCTCATCTGTTTGGTTCCTGTTCCCATGCCCTGTCTTTCGCGTACAGGGTAGTAGACAAGACTGCGCCTGTTCAAAGCCGGGTAGGAAGTGTAAAATCACAGTCCCCCTCGCTATTCCGTATGGGTAATATACTATAAGTGGGCAGTGCTGTATATAGTGCTTGCGGCTTTCTGTTTTTAGATGCCAAATCGGATGATGCAAAAATCCAACGTACCTCAATGTCAAATTTCCGCAAACACGCAAAGACCCACCGAGCGTAAGCCGCACCGTAGGTCCTTTTCTTCTGAGCTGTTAGACTTCTTCGAAGAGATGAAACTTCGTTCCCGGATCGATTACCCTTCTTCCTCCTGCTCCTCTTCGCCTTCTGTCATCTGTCTTAGATGGAAGCGACTGATCTGATCACGCAGATTCCTCGCCTGGTCATTGAGTTCCGCGCTGGAAGTGGCGCTCTCTTCTGCCAGTGGCGTTGTTGGTCTGGATGACGTTGGAAATCTGGTCGATTCTCAGGGTGACCTGCGACACGGCATTGGCCTGCTCATCGGAAGCGGCAGCAATCTCGCTAATCAAAAGACTCAACTGCTTTCTGTCCGTTTCACCACTTCATGCAGGGAATTTGCCGTATCGTCTGCGAGCTGACTCCCTGCTCGACCGCTTTTACGGTATCGTCAATCAGCACCGTTGTCTTTCGCCGCTTCCGCCGTTTTTGTGCCAGGGTCTCGCACCTCATCCGCTACGACGGCAAAATCCTTTTCCGGCTTCTCCCGCTCTTGCCGCTTCTATGGCTGCATTCAGCGCAAAGCAGGTTGGTCTGGAAGGCAATTTCGTCGATCGTCTTGATGATGGCGCTGATTTCTGCAGACTTCTCATTGATTCTGCTCATCGAGGCCTTCATTTCCTGCATCTGCCCGTCACTCTTGATCATTTCTTCCTGTCCGGTGGCGGCAGCTTCATTCGCCTTGGCGGCATTTTTCCGCATTTTTCCGGATTCTGTCGGAGATATCATTAATGGTAGCGGAAAGCTCTTCGATGCTGCTGGCCTGTTCCATCAAACCTCTGGTCAGATTCTGTGCTCCTTCAGCGACTTTTTTTCGCTGATCCGGAGACTTGATCCGAGAAATTCGGATATTTCAATCAGGCGGTCAGCTTTTTGTTAGATCTAAAAGCGCCACTTTAATCTTTGCAAACTCTCCGTTGTATTCTTTTTAGCTGGATATCCAGATTTCCTCCTGCATTTCATCAGACTGTCAGATTTCCTGAATATAATGCTGGTACTCCTTTAACCGGCTCACCAATTGGCGAAGACCCTTTGCAAGATCGCCGATCTCATTAGTGCTCCTGACCGTAATCTCTTCATCCAGAGAACCTTCCGCCAGTTTTTTTACCGACTGTGTCAGAGAAAGAATCGGTCGTGCCTGTCTGTTCCCCAGCACCATGGAAAAGCCCCAGCATCCCGAGAAGATAGACGGCAATAAAGATAAACAGGGTGTATTTTCAGCACTTCGATGCTACCGTAAATCGCTTTATGATTGGGGCAATGGCGATGATCCAGCCATTCTCCAAAACATGATAGCCCAGCAGAACAGCTTTTTCTGAGCTTCCCCCATTGACATATCCATCCTTTTTACTAAGAAGTTCCGGCAATACTTTCTGATATTTTCCATCTAGGATTTCACCGAAATTCTCCCCTCCCGTATAATCCGGATGAAAAAGAATCTTACCCTTCGCATTTAACAGGAAGCATTCTTTTTCGTTTAAATTTTTGATGCGCATCCAGGAGGCGGTTTAAGTGAGGCGAAATCAAAGTCGACCCCGACGACTCCAAAATCCTTCCCGCTGCTTAAGTAGATGGGAGTCACGTAGGATATAATGGTTTTTGTTGATATTGGCATTAAAATACGGCTCCATCCAGGTGGATTTTTATTCTTCAGCGGCGTATAAAACCAGCCGACATGCTCCATATCGCTCGGATCATATTTGGACAGATCGGTGGGGTAACCGGCTCCGGCTTTCCGTCATTATCCGCGTCGGTGAAAAAGTCCCTGACGTTCCGTAAGTCGAAAGGGATCGTAACGGATATAGGGAGGCGACCAGCCCGGAATATCCTTCGTCGAGTCAATGACGACCTCGTTCATTTTTCTCATAGTCCTTGAAGTACTCCTCGTCTTTGGCTACGATTTTGTTCTCGTCCGCCATAAGACGGCTGGTGGAAGCCAGTAGATTCACTTCGCCTCGATTAGATTCAAAATACCGTCTCACCGACTCGGCAGTCTGTTCCGCCGCCGAACGCATATTGGTATTTCCGTCCGTGATACTGATATTGTTCATGTACACGGTTAACGTCCCACCCAGCAAGGCAAAAAGCGATCACGGTGGGGAGCAACATCATATGATCAGATTGGTTCGAATGGATTTCGGTTTCATCTTCCGCTCCTTCTTTCAGACGAGCTGATATAAAACAATAGATTTTGTCTCATATTATCGGAGCTATAATTTTTATTATGATGATAATATATGATTGTTTATCAAAAACTAAGATTTTACTTATAGATGGAAATCCATTTTTCTTGCTTTAAAACAAAAGTCTCCTCCTATTTTCTGATGCGCCTTAGCAACTCCTTCGCATTTTGCTTTTGTAAAGTCGGAAAGTTCATAGGAACGGATACGCTCCTTCCCCATATTGGGAATAACGAACCCATTTTTCACAAGCATTGCCAGTCGATTGATCACAGTTCTATTTGTAACCTTAAGCTCTTTTGCTTACTTCGATCGGTGTAAACTCTTTTTATATTTTTTTGATTAGTAAGAAAAAGTAATTCTTTCTCTTTATCCTTGAGATACGAAAAACTTCCTTCTAGCACTTCACCATTTAATCTCGTTGATAATTCGCAAAACCCTGTTGGAATACAACAAGACCATTCGGAGAAAAATAATGGAGCCAAATCTCTGGGTGTGGTGGATTGTCTCTTCCTGAATAATACAGCGCCGGCAATCCCATCTGAAGAGACCTATAGTATTCATCTATATCATATGCGAAATATTCTTCTAAAGAGCCAACTCCATTAAACCTATATCCGTTGGTATCTAAAATATACCCCTGACAGCAATCTTGTTGTTCGCCCATTTCCATCTTCAAATGGATGAATGGTTTACGTTGATAATGAACGATAGCCGCAACGATGAGGGGATGATCCCCAGTTGTATTCACATATTCAATCAATTCATCCAACAAGTCCGGTATATCCCTATATTCCGGCGGAATATAATCAGATTCCCCGTTTGAGAATCGTATACAGCAAATAAGACACCCGGAGGCATTGGTCCCTCGAAGCCCTATTTTTTTCCTTGGATGCTCCTTTTTCCACGTACCTCTGCACATCTAATATCAGTTTCTTGGAAAAATCGCTCTGTTTTTCGCCATCTTCTCTTCCAGATAATTCAGTGCTAGAAAATAATTTCGCACCTCCTGTTCCGGTTTGAGATAATGTTTTCGTTCATCACTATCAATAACCTCATCCACTTGCTTCTCTGACAAGGGATTTCCCTCAATTTTCGTAGAAGCATAGGAGCTTTTTCTTTTCGAGTTTTTACGCCACTTGTTAGCGACCGTAGCCGGCAGCAATACTTCTGATACTTTATACTTATTTTTATCAATCTCCGTAATATATCTTAAGATCTCATTTTGACAAAGTGGCTTTTTATCATAAAATTGTCCCTCCTGATACATATAGTATATCATGAGAGCGCAGACCCTTTTTCACTATATTTTACACTATCACTATTTTGTAAAAATGAGTAGCGAGCGGTCACCGCCTCATCAGTGCAATCACTCTGTTCCTTGTCACACTGAATCGGACGGAGCTTTTACACCGACCCCCTCTCTCTCCTTCTTTTACTCCGCTCAAACGAAACATCTCCTTCTTCAAAATACAGTCGATTTCCGTTTCGTTTAAGTGCGTAATCAGAATCGAGAGCTTGGTATCATGGGCGCTTGAGAACATTTGCACCGAGTCTTTATCCCGCTCCACCGGCGCAAAGAAGGCATCCATGCTCTCATGCCGCGCATAACGGAGTGTTCCCTGCCATCTGTTCGGCTGGTTGGTGAGATCCACCCCGACACCGGGGATCTGAGTGCGCCTGGTCTCACAGGGCAGCGGTCCCTCTCCATGGCGCGTCACACAGCTCCGCGTCACATAAATAGCCTCATCCAGGGTGAGTCCCTCGTTTCTCAAGAAAAAGCGCTGGATTGTGCAGCCCCGTCTTTGAGGAGGTCAAATGCGGTGCGCAGGCTTCATAGTCCTCATCTGAGAGGAGTCCCTGTCCGCCTCAAAAAGGAGATGATGGAATTGCGCAATCCAGGCCCGATTCGCATCCACCAAAGTCAGGAGACCGATGTTTGCCTTCACTTCCGAGGCATAATTTTGAATCACGTCATCGTTTTCCAATAGTTCAAAATACGGGTTCCGCGGTCTCATCCCAAGCGTCTTCGCCCGCTCTTTCGTATAGGCTTGTCGCATCCAGCGCAGTTGCCGCTGCAGCTCTGTTTTCGCTCCTCAAGGCGACTTCCTCCACACTGAGGACGTATCCGCACGGTTTCGCTGAACGCATTCATCGATGCCCATGCCGCAGGAACCGTGCCGCGCATCGCCACGGGCAGCTTCCGCACCCATGTTAAGGAGCACATCGTCTATGGTGGTGACGCGCGCTGTTTTCTCGGAATAGAGCAATGGCACAAAGCCGAAAAGCTGCGAAAAGTCTGCGACTTCCTTCCCGAGTTGATAGAGATCCGGCATAAAAGTCTCTGCAAACAGAGTCGGCGTCCCGTACTCTGCTCCGGCGCCGATCTGGTGGTGTACAAAACGCCAGGCGGCCTCCGCATCCTCCACCGTGTGTCCGGCCTGTGCGCCGCCGTTGTGTTTGATGATCAGCGGTTTCCTCACACGCGAGAGAGGCTTGCAACCGCAAGCCCCTTCCCCTCATCTCCGAAATTTTTCCCGATGACTGCAATATTTCTCATAACTGAATGTCAGCGTCTGCTTGCAGAGAGAGCTGCGCAAGCGCAGCACCGATCACCGGCCTCTTCAGCTCATCCCAGTGCACAAGAACCTTCTCTTGCGTCTCCCCCTTCTGCAACTGAATCGTACTGATAATGATTTCCGGCAGGCAGGAGATGCTCTCGCCATCCAGCACCATGCAGTGTCCCCGGCAGGAGCTCTGCATTCGCCTGATTTCTGCCCCCGATCATGATATGGAACACATGGAAGGAAGCCTCTACTTCTTTTAGCAGACTCTCTCTCGTCACTTCACCCGGAATCTCATCTCCAATGACGCGTTCTATCGTAGCTCCTAAAGATCCACTTCGAATTTCCGCCTCGTCTCCGATGGTAAAGAGAAAGCTCTTTTGATTTCTCTCCGAATCGCATCAATATTGGTGTGTCTCGCGAGAAACTCCCAGAGACAGGTCGGCACCACTTCTCCGCTTCCACGGTTTTCAAAAATAGATCTCCAGCAGCTGCTCTGCGATTCGAATATCCGATTCAAACTGCGTGACCTGCAGCGGAGACTTGTCCTGAAAAATCTCCATAGGCCGCGCACATGAGCGCCGGGTCTTCGACCGCGCCGGTGGAGTAGAGCTTGGTAATCAGCCTCATTCAGGGCACCGGTCGCGAGTTCCACCGCGAGATAGCCCATCGAAGCCGTCACATCCAAACCGACCACAATCGGTGTGGTATTCGGATGCTCCTCCGAATCAAAGCACTCTCTCGTGCCGATAAACTTCGGATCCATCTTCGGATTGCATTCCGTTCTCTTGAAGACTTCTCCCACACTCTGCCTGTTGGAAAGCTTTCTGCTGTTCTTCAGTTTCTGCCAATCCGCCGCCGAATAACTTCCCGTGACCCATTGTTTTCCTCCTGCCTTAATCCATTTTTTTGTAAAATGATGGCATCAAAGCCGCTTTTCGATCACCCGGTCCCATCCCGCAAAAATCCGCATAGGCATCCGCTGCGGGTTCCGACTGAAGGAACTTCTAACTCCCGCGGGTGATGCACATCTTTTGCCACCGACTTCGCCGCTCTCTCTTAGATCCCGCAAATCCCGCTTGCTCTCTTTTTCTTTACCGCCCGCCAATCGCCGAAGAGCATTCCTTCATGCGTCATCGGGTTGATGAAAAGACTCGCTGCCGTCATGTTCCTGTGCTCCAGCCCGGAGTACTCGAGGGCACAGCAGATGTTTTCCATGCGGGAGATGACCCAGGCCAAATGTTCCGATGCAAACGGCGCAAACACCTCCGCAGGATAGAAATACGGCTTCCGTATATAGACGAGGCAAAGCTTCCTCATCCAGATAGATTTTGCTCTTCAACTGCGGAAAACAACGGACCAGCTTGACATCCGCTGCGGGAAAAGCGAGCTTAGAAAAGCTCGCGCAAAAAGTGCATTCGCCCTTCCTCCCGATCAAATACATAAACCACCGTTTCCAGGCAGAGGTAGCACACAAGCTCGGGATAGGAATAGCGGTCCATGTAGGAAAGCGTCAGCGTTTTCCCTGTTCTGCATGCGATAGCTTACTCTTCCGTTCTCTTTCCACAGCGTATCTCCGCTGTAGTCCTGCTCCTTCGCATCTGCCTTCGCCTTTATAGTAGGACAGCAGTTTCTTCCGGAATTCCGTATTCCCTTTTTAACTCAGCGTCCGACAGAAGGCCCTTGCCCGCAATACGGGCAGCGAAGGCCACCCGCATTGCTGAGCTCCAACTGCGCACCACACTGTTTACAGATATATTGAATCATGGTCCTCCCATAACAAGGTTTGTCGATTTGTTTTCATCAGCCCTATTGTACCCTCATTGCATTTCCAGATGCCACGCTACCATAATTCTTCAAAGAACAAAAAGAACGCGGCGAACGTAACAATACATTTGCCGCGGCGTAGTCCATGAAATACATTCAATTCTCTCAGGTACATTCATCAGAAACTTCGTCAAAAAGAATGATACCGCTTATAAGCTCCTCTATTCTTCTGCATACTCGGATACTCGGCCAAAGCAGCCAGGGTTTCTGCATTTGGCTGTCGACTCATATTCTTTCGAATCAGGCTTCCAGCACATCAAAGCTATAATCCCCTTCAACGCAATGCCGTCCCTTAGCACAGCACCTTTACACTCTTTTTCGATAGCGCTCCGGCATATCCCTCGAAACCACCGCCTCCGTGCGTGCAAAAAGGGGATTACGGTCTTTCCGCTCAGATTAACTGCACGAAGGAAAGACAATACCGGTGGCGCAAAGGTATGAAGCCAGTTCGGCGAACCTACGAAAATCAACTCTGCATCTCCAACAGGCTCTGCTCCTTCTTGAAGCGGCGGACAATATCCTCTCAATCTCTCCTCTTACTTCTTTCACAGCTGTATTGTAAGAATATAATACGGCTTTTGAGGCTTCAGCTCTCGATTCCCGTCTGTCAGTAAGGCAATATCTTCCGCCAATTTTCTTGTGATACCGGAATAGGAATAATACACAACCAGTGTTTTTCAAAGAGTATCGCCTCCGTTTCCCAAAACAGTCTCGCCATAGGCAACTCAATCCATACAGGAAGCAACTTCTTCCCTTCCGACCTAAACTCGACTGATGCCTTTTCGCTAATCGTAATTATATGACATGATATCGGCTTCCGGTATCTTCTCGTAATCAATCTTGCAAAGAAGTATCTTTCGGATTTCATTACGACGTACCGGACCCAGCTGTGCTGTTCTCACTCTGTCGAATATGTTGCCGAATTTCCGCTTCATGACGCTTGCAGTAATCATAAGCCGCTTCCATATAAGGCGGTACAGAGTGATTTTCTGCGTAACTCCATGAGTGTATCCAAAATCAACTTACCTTCGATTTTCATGTCTAGAAGTATCTATAGACACTCGCCCTCTTCTCTCGGATAATATGGGTTAATTGTGCTCAGACGCTTGTCGCTCATAATGCTCTCTACAACCATCTCGCTCAAAAATCCACTCGCAAGGATGGCGTCTCATACTCATCATAACTGTCCCGAAAATGCCGATTCCACACAAAACCAAAATAATGAATCACTTCGTGGAGTGTTATTCCGAGCGCTCCGTGTCTCACTATTTCATGTAAAACAGGTCGAACTTTTCTCTCGAAGGAACCGCGGGCAAATCAGATTTAAAGTAATATTGCAAGCAGCTCGTTGAACATTGTTCTGCTATCCAGTTCAAAGGCATCTGAAAGTGCATCTCGATTTGATTTCGATACTTCTGAAAATGCTCATGATAACGATATTCTTTTGCTTCAATCTCCGGCGGACTCTATCCCATACTTTCTGTAAGGTAGCTCTAAGATAATCTTTCTTTTTCTCTTCTTGCAATGCTTGTATGTTCTGATTGATTTCCGGATAGTAATATCAGAGAATCAGACCAGTAGGAATTTGTATCCTCCGTTTGGAACAATCAGAATGCTCTCACTGGAATATTCAAATCCTACATTTCTGAATGTGACATTCATTGTCCTTACCTCCATGTCTTATTTCTATTTCCTCATTTTTCTTCTTTTGCTCAATGTAGAATCTATGAATACTCCCTCAAGAAGTCCGATCTCTTTCAATGCTTTTTCTGTGCTTCAAAGCAAAATGTTCAAAGCAGCTTTCAACAGAAAAAGCCCGGAAACTCCCATTCGATAATTCTTGCAAAACCAAACAAGAGCTCCGACATCAAAGAAACGAATCGGCCGTCGGACTTCTCCGCTTTCAGTATCTCAAAACCATGTTCGAGAAGTTCCGCTTTTCTAACCTCCAGATATTGCTTTGGATATGGTACTTCTGTGAACTGAGGAAGCAGCAGCTCAACCAATTCTGATCATTTTCGGCGCCTACCTGCTGTGTAGGAACAGCCCTTCTGAGTTTTAATACGCGCTGCAGTTCCGCAGCGTCATAGTCTCCATGCCGGTTGGTGACAATATCAAAGCTATGATCGGAAAACGGAAGCTTATCTCCTCCTCCCGCCGCTTTGAACTTCAATTCCCTAACGGGAGCAAAACCTTTTTGCACAGCTCCACATTCGGCGGATAGCCTTCGATTGCCGCCAGTATTTTCATAGGGTGTCGGAAAATGCAAGAACTCTCCGCCACCGGTTTCCATATCCATCAGTTTCATGCTGTCATTCCGATATTTCGAATGATCTTTCCAAAATCCCACGGTAAATCATCTTCTTCCATATACCTGCTATGAATATGAGAAAAAAATCCACATCCAGTGAATACGGGCGATTTCTCCTCTCTTTTCCAGCTTTCCTTTTCGTTGTTCTACCCGTCATATGAACTCCCTTCTCCTCAGGCATTTCGAAAGCCTCCTTATCATTTTTAGAATGTAACATTTTCACGCTAACTTTGCTTTCTTGGGAGATTATTTCTTTCTCTGCTTTTTGACTGAAGTCGCATAAGCTCCCACAGATTAACGAAAATCCCTAGCCGGATTACCGCAGCTAAGGATTTCAATCATGGATTGTGTTAGGGTACGTTACTATCAATCCATACCCTACGCATATATGTTATCCTATCTCGATAGCGTATCCGAGCTTGCTATTGCCAATATGTTGCCACAGACAGCCACATTCGGTCAACCCCTTCAACAAATTCTATTCCGGAAAACGCAACATAGGCCTGCTGGGACTGCATAAACTCGCATTGCATGATACACGTGTAAGAGGTATGATTTATTTATGATAAAGAATTTCGCTGATAGGAGACGGAAAAAGTATATCGACGAATTTTTCTAAGAAACTACCACAGGCAATTCAACGCATGGCGTTACGTAAGTTGATGATGGATGCAGCGAAGTACTGAAACACCGAAGATGAGTGGAGATTTTTAGCGGAAGAGTTCATGCTCCCGCTAGGATTTCCGCTTATAAGCTGGCAAAAGGATATTAACGTTCTGTATCCCGCATCTCAGGGACATTCTTCATGATCGACGCAGAGTCTCTGCCGATACATCCATCCGTCTAGGAAAGTATTTTGGTGTATCATCGCGGTATTTTCTGAATCTCCAAGATGACATCGATGTGCGGAATATTGAACATGCTATGAGGGAAGATCTGGAGCAAATCAAAAACGATACAGTATGTTTAAAGCGATCTCCATGGTCCCTGTCAAAATACGGATTCCTATCCGGAGATCTTCTGATTCTTTGACTTATAAGCAAGCTCATGGGGACACGAGGAGCATCATAGTTTTCTTCATCATCCCAGTACGCGTCCATAAGATCTGTCCGCAAACTTCATGCTATCCGGGAGGGTACCATACTTCTCAAATCCCAGTTTCTCATACAAATGGATGGCATCTTTGTTCTCTGCCACCACTTCCAGCTCTGCCTGCTCGTATCCGACCTTTTTGGCAACATCGAGAATAATCTGCAGCATCGCTTTGCCAATCCCGCAGCCACAGTATTCTTTGTATAAAGCAATGGCAACCTCGCATCTGTGCTTGTATCTCTTGTACGGCGCAATGCTCATCAGAGAACAGTTCCCGATGTGCTTTCATCCAAAAACGCAACAAGCATAAGCTCACGATCCGCATCTATTTTTAGCTTGAATAAGCTGCCTTTCTTTCGTGTCCGTCATGGTGATTTCTTCCGGCTCTCTGATCAGATAAAGCGTCTCGGCGCTCGTTGTCTTTAAATACCGAATCAGATCTCTGCATCTTCCGGCCTTGCATTCTGAGTACGATGATCCTGCCAGCCTTATCTTTCAGAGATCTTTCTTCAAATACCATTTTCATCTTCCTTCAACGTCATGTACTCTGAGCCCTAGTCAAAAATCACGTTCAGTGTACCAAACTATGAACTGAGAAGCAATGAAGAGCCGGATGTTTGCGTGATTACAGCGCAGGAGGGCACAAAGCGGTATAAAGTACTATGTTTGAAGCGACAGATGCTTTGGTACTGGCGTCTCCGGTTTATTATGCCTCTGCAATTGCCACCCTGGTTGCCTGTCTGGACAGATTGTTCTACAGCACGCATTTTGATAAGACCATGAAGGTGGGCGCCAGTGTGGTTGTGGCAGAAGGGGCGGTCACGATCGCCTTCGATGAATTAAATAGTATTTTATAATCTCAGGAATGCCTGTGGCATCCAGTCAATATTGAACATTGTGCACGGACTCGAAAGAAAGGAGAGGCGAACGAAGACTTGGAACAGACTCATTTGTCCTATATTTTCATCTCATCAGAATGGTACAGCTTAGTCCCCTGCTCGCCATTTGTAAAGGATAATTTCCAACGGTGCCACCCAGCTACCTGTTTCACAATCTTGAGTCCCAGGCCATGCTGCCCGGTGCTGGGCTCCCACTCATAATTCCTGCTGTTCAGTCTGCGCAGAAATTCTTTTGATACGCCTTTCCCAGTGATCGCCAAGCTCCAGAAAGACATGGTTTTTTTCCGATCCTGATACAGCCTCATTTCGATCCTGCATCCACCCGGATTATGCCGAATCGCATTGATGAAGCAAATTCATGACCGCCTCTCCACCAGATCTTCGTTGAAGCAAAGTTCCAGATCCTGAAGACCGTCCTCGATATCGAGTGTAAACTGATACTCTGTCGTCCTCCGTCTGATTCATGATTTCTGTGAGGATCCTTTCTGAGGAAGCGACTGATTCTCACTTTTCTTTTTTCAAACTTTCCTGCACCATACTCCAGTTTACTGGAAAAAGATTCAGATTCTCCACGAGCCTCACGAAGCCGGATTCCTTGTACTCAATGGCTTTTCGCCCTTTGCCTGACCTCTACCTCCCCAGTTGAATCGGCGATCATTTCCGCGTTTCCCAGAACAATGGCAAGCGGTGTGCGAACATCATGTGACACTCCTGCAATCCACTTGTACGTTCCTCTTCCTTTTGCTTCGCGCGTCGTTTCTGTATCCATATAGGAACAGCCACCAGCACAATGATATTGGACAGGGTAAGCAATGGAAAGATCTTCATCAGGTCCTTCATCAGGCTCACATCAAACTCAACGTTGTATTTCCATACCTGATCTTTTTTTCCTCCAATCACAAGCAATCCCTCGCCCGACCACATAGGTACGAACCGGATAGTCCTCAAGATAATATCTGGTAAACCTGGCGACATCCTGTAGTGTAGTAGGTTTTTCTAAGCTCTTTAGGGAGCGCTTCACTCCACAAAATGTTTCCATCTTTGTCCAGTAGCATGGCAAACTGCCCTGTGCTTCAACAGACTTTCCGCTTCTTTCTCCCCCAGCTCATACGTTCCGTTTTTTACAGACAGACTGGTCAGTATCTCCGGCGGATTCTGATAATCGACCGAATTCGATTTCATCACCAAAAGCCCCAGGATCAGTAGATCTGTAAAAAGCAGCATCGTCACCAACAGAAATGCCCGCAAACAGCTGTAACCTCATTCCCTTTTTCGCTTCATGATTCTTTCTCCAACTTATAACCCAGCCCCCGTACCGTGATCAGGTATTGGGGTTTTGATGGCTCTTCTTCTACCTTTTCTCTTAAATGACGCATGTGGACAATCAGTGAGCTCTCCAATCCATAACTGCCATCCGGCCAAAGGGCGTCACACAGTGCGTCTGTTGTAACGATTTTTCCACGGTTTCGAAAAAGAATCTGAAAAAGCGCCAGTTCCTTTGCCGTCAGCGCAGTCTCCTTCCCATTCCGCATAACCGTTCCGGCATCCATCGAGACAAGCGTTTGCCTGAGACGCACCGACTGCCCTTCTCCTCCAAATGATAGGTTTCGTCTCAGTACCGCACCGATTCTCAGCAGCAGTTCCTTTGGAAGAAACGGTTTGGTAATATAGTCATCCGCACCGAGCCCCAGCTCCTTTCAAACGTGCTGTATCCTCATCCCTCGCCGACAAAAAAATCACCGGCGCATCATACAGACACCCCGTCTCTTTCATCTGTGCATAGAATTCAAATCCATTCCCGTCCGGCAGCATGACATCTAACAGGATCAGATCGTAATGCTGTTTCTGAAGCTTTCCTTTCGCCTCACTGCAACTGCCTGCAATATCGACCTGCGCATAGTGGTCTCTTTTGAGCAGCTCCGTTACAATGTCTGTCAGTTCCTTTTCATCATCGATCGTTAATATCCTACATTCGCTCCTATCCATCTGCGGATCCTCCCTGAAACATTCTTCCTGATATGAACGCCTCAAGTATGCTTACAAACGCTTCTCCCAACACGCTTGTTCCCTCATTGAGTGCTTTTACTATACCCCTATCCCGGCATTTCTCCCAAGGCCTCCCGGGTTTCTTAATGTAAGCATAAGGTAGGCGCAAGGTTTTCATAGTCTTCACCGGATATCCTGTCCTTATAAAACAACAAGGGAGGACAAAAACACGATGAATTACATCCTGAAACGAACCATTTGAGTAAACAAAGCGGTAAAACCTATCGCGTGCACGATCTTTCCATGGCTGTTCCAAAAATGCGTCTCACGGCTTTTCTCGGGCCAAACGGCGCAGGCAAAAAGTACCACGCTCAAGATGATTCTCGGCTGGTCCATCCGAGTCAGGCAGCATCAAACTCTTTGAAAGGTCATGAATTCCGCAAACAGACTGTCCATTCTTCGCCAGACAGGGAGCCTGATTGAAAATCCGGGCGGATACGGACACCTGACCGGTCTTGAGAACATGCAGATCATACAGAAGCTGAAAGGGGTCACGAGGCAGAAATCGCCTCCGCTCTGAAAACCGTTCGTCTCTATGACCAACGCGATAAAAAACTCAGCAACTATTCTCTCGGAATGAAGCAGCGACTCGGTATCGCCATGGCAATCCTGGGAAACCCCAAACTACTGATCCTGGACGAACCGACCAACGGCCTCGATCCTGCCGGGATTCAGGAAATGCGCCAGCTGATCTGCTCTTTGCCAAAAGAAAGGAACATGACCGTTATTATTTCCAGCCATCTTCTCAGCGAGATTGAACAGATGGCCGATCAGGTCGGCATCATCCACCATGGTCATATGCTCTACCAGGGTACTCTTGCTAATCTGGAAACCCAGGGAGACAATCTGGAAGATGTATTCCTTGAAATGACCGGCGGAAAGGAGTCCTTATGAATCTGATTGCTACATTTCCAACGCTAATCGACGTTGAGTTCAAAAAGTCCCGGCATAAGCACTCTCTTTGCTTCTGCGATCGCTGTGCTGTTTAATTATTTCTATCTTTTTCACGGGAATACTCCTGATCAGCAGGCATGGTACAATGTGCTCTATGCCATTCCACTGATTGATACACTGATTCTGTCTGTCCTGATGGCTGTCATTGCCAGTCAGTCGGTGGACATGGAACATAAAGGCGCCATGTGGAATCTCCTGCCGACGCTGGAAAGCAGAGCATCCATCTATCTCAGCAAGCTCTTCTATGGATTCATCCACCTGACCCTGTTCTGCCTCTTGCAAATGGGAATGGTGATTCTGATGGGTGTCAGACTTGGATATGAGGGCAATATTCCGTTCTCTCTGATCGGAATCACCTTTCTGGCAGAGCTGGTCAGCGGAATGATTGTCTCATCAGGTACAATGCCTTTTTGTCTCTTCTGTTTCCCAGCCAGTTTGCAGCGCTCTCGATCGGCTTCGGCGGCACTCTGACCGGTCTGTTCCTCGCCTATGTGAGTACTAAAAGGCCTGGACGCCCTGGTCCGTCCTCCTTTCCCTGAGTCCCATCGGTATGGATTATCAGAGGGCAACGCGAACCGTGACACTTTTTCTCCGTCGGATCACGCCGCTTGAAATTCTGACTGCGCTTATTTACCTTCTCGTATCTTCCTGCTGGGTCTGTATCTTTTACCAAAACAGAACCCGGGGCACTCAGCATAGGTGCAGGCAGGTACAAGGCATCCCGGTCGGTTCACAGTGCGCTACCGGTGGAACTGATCAAACTGAAGCGCAATCCTATATGGATTCCTTTCTTCTGATTCCGCTGATTTCCGCAGTGATCGGAACCTTCAATTTCACGCAAAATCAGGGTGTTTTACAGAACACTTGGGCAGATCTCTGGACGCAGCAGTCCCTGTTTCTGGGAATGTTTTTCCTCGCACCTCTGGTTGGAATTCTGTGCAGCCTGCTGTGGCGGATGGAACATCAGGGCAGCAACTGGAACCTGATGCTGACCGTCACCACACCCGAAAAGTTGGTCAAGGATAAGTGGATGACGGCTGTTCTTCTCATCCGTCTGCATTTTGTGGATCGCTTTTCATTTATCTTTTACCGGAAAAATCATCCTGCGACTTCCCGGAGAGGTGCCTGAACTGTTTTGATTCGGATGCTAGTGCCGCTGTCTGCCTCTCTGCCGTCAGCGCCGTGCAGAGCATGTTGTCTATGATTTTCCGCTCCTTCGCCGTCCCCATCTCACTTGCTTTTGTCGGGAGTATTGCAGGTCTTTGGCTGACCGTCAAAGGTGCTTATTATGCCGTTCCGTATTCGATGCTGATTTATGGGATGGGGAGCAGCTCGATCACCGGAGAATTGAACGTTCCTGTTCTTCTTGCATCCTGCTGCTTCTATATCTCGGAGCGCTTATGCAGCATCCTCTTCCTAAAAAGTCGGATGCACGCACGCATGTGTGACGGCAATTCCCTCCTGACCAAGCCGCGGAACCATACCCCGAAACAAAAAGAGCAAGCTTTTACCGAACATTGCGTTTGGTAGAGCTCGTCTTTTCTTTTTGCGTGTCAACAAAGAAATTTAATCCGAATGAGTCCGTCTTCGTTATGATTTGTCTCGATTGCTCTGATCAAATCGTTCTCGCGAAAGTGTTATCAAAGAGACATTACATATATCTGGCACGGATTCCGTTCATCCCATAAAGTCGAAAACACTTCAAACTCCTTGAATCCGAGCGACCGGTAAAACCGGTTCGTGGCATCATACGCAGCATAACGTCCCATTTGTACTGTCTTAACTTGCATAAACGAATATCCGTGATTTCGGCCGCTTTCCTTGCCTGCTCGAACAGTTTTCTCCCCGACGCCTTTTCTGTGATAGTCTTTATACGCCCATCACGGAGAGTTCTACGGTTTCTTTTTCCTGTCTCTCAGGACAAAGAAAAACCGATCGGTTTTTCCGCATCTAAGGCCGCAAAAACGGCTGCGCGGCATCCTTTTTATGTATTCCTCTCTTGCTTCGGGAATTCCGAACCAAGCGGGAAGGCTTCCAGTATTCTTCGGAAATTGTCTGCTTCTCTGTCTCTCTTCCTCTACGGAGACAATTCTTATGCCGGTAGCATCCGTTTTACCGCTGTCAGCCACAAAGCGATACACAAAATTCAAGCAGTCGGGAACGGATTATCATTTATGTATCCGAATCAACGAATCCGGCTTTCTCATAGACATGGATTGCCTGCGCATCTTCCCCTTTTTTACGCAAACTTCAGATAGAAGAATCGATCCATAGAATTCTTCACACTAATTGGCAATCTTCCAAAATAGTTGCTTTATTTTTCATGCTTATCAAGGTTTTATACAAACCTTCCTGCTTCATCAGTCCTTCATGATTTCTCGTTGTTCTATTTTCCCGTTATTGAAAACTAAAATCTGATCGGCGTTTCGTATGGTAGAAAAGCTTTCCATGAGCAATCATAATAATGGTCTTGTTTTTTGTCAGTTCTTCAATGGCAGCCTTTAGCTTATCTTCATTTTCCGGATCAATATTTGCTGGCTTCGTCAAAAATGACAATCGGGGCATCTTTTAACATAGCTCTGGCAATGGAAATTCTCTGTTTTTGTCCTCCGGAAAGAGTGGCTCCGCCTTCTCCAATCAACGTATCAAAACCATTTGGCAAGGCTTCTATAAAAATCATGACACATCGCCTTTTTAGCAGCTTCTATGACCTCTTCTCTTGTGGCACTTGGCACACCGAACTTGATATTATTTTTCAATCGTATCCTCAAAGAGATAGACATTCTGGAATACCATAGCGATATGACTCATCAGATTGGGCAGGGTATATTCTTTAATGTTTTTGCCGCCCATTAAGATTTCTCCTGCGTTTACATCCCAAAAATCTTGCAATCAGATTTGCAAAAGGTCGTCTTTCCGCTTTCCGGATCGACCGACAATGGCGGTCATGGTGTTCTTCTTCATCCTCACAGGAAATATGATCTAAAATTGTCTTTTCATCATAAGCGAAAAGAAACATCTTTAAATTCAATATCCGGGTGACGGATTGGACTTGTTTCAGCTCCTTCTTTTATTTCAGAATCTTTTCCAAATATTTCAGTTGTCGATGGAGTTCTCTGCAATTCTCAGTATCGCCATAGAGCTTCCTGCCGCCTTAATTCCTTCAAAAATAATAAAGCCGGCAATCATAGACATAATCGCATCTGCCAAAAGCATATCTCCTTCCAATGTAATACTTGGCAGATAAAAATAATAATAGCGGCAATACTGATTCCAAGAACAATTCGCTGTAAGGCGATATATGGCGTCATGGTTTTTCCAGTTTCATTGTAATATTGCAGTTTTCTTCAAACGCATTACTCAGTTCTTTATTATTCTGCCGCCTAAATTGTATGATTTAATCACCTGCATTCCTTGTACGGTTTCCAGTACCTGTTTTGTCAAATGTGTTTGAGCAATACCGATTTCGCTTGCATTTTCTCTTGACTTTTTTTCCATAAAATAGGTGACCATAAAAATGCAAGGATACCCAAAATGCGGTAATCCTACCATTATGTGCAAACTAAAATAAGGCTATGCAAAGACGAAAGTATTGAGTAATCCGCCCAAAACAAGCACAAATAACATCGGTACCTGCATTTCAATCTGGCTGAGAGTGGTGGTACTCATTGTTGTAATCTTTCCTAAACTGAATTCACTGAAAAATCCCATCGGTACTCTTTTCAGCTTGTTTCCGATACGGATTCTTTTATCCGCCGCCATAAAATAGCCGGCATGCGTTTGCTCCAGCTGAGATATATATTGCGTGATAATCTTCCGACCAAGCTGACAAGAAGAATCCCTAAGATAATGGCTATATCCTTCATGGAAAGAGTTTCGTCAAATATTTTAACGAGAACATAATACACACCGCCCATTTGGTATTGCATTAAATGCTGCACAAAGGAAACTGACAATAATGGACTTTTGTATATTAGGCTGTTCCTTTTCCGCAAAGTTCCATATTTTCTTAAATACTGTAATCATAACGCTCCTCCTTTACCGCAGCTTTCCACAAAGAAGAATAGACATTCGATTTTTCTAAAAGTTCCTCATGCTTCCACAACTTTCAATCTTCCCTGTTTTCGACCACAAATATTTTATCTGCATTGACAATGGTTCTAAGCCTATGTGCAATTAAAATCAATGTTTTTTTCCTTTCACCAAATTACTGATGGCTTCCTGCACAATACTTTCGTTTTCGGTATCCATATAGGAGGTAGCTTCATCTAAAATAACGATCGGTGCATTTTTCAGCATGGCTTTTGCGATAGAAATTGTTGCTTTTTCTCCTCCGGGACAAATGTCCTCCGCCTTCTCCCGCAATCGTAAATACAGCCATTTGATAGTCCTCTAATAAATTCATCACAACCGGATAATTTTTGCCATTTCTCACTTCCTTATCACTTGCCGACGGTTTTTCCGATTCTATATTTTCTGACAGACATATCAAATAGATAGTTGTCCTGTGATACATAAGAGATGGTTTCGATAACTGTTCCAGCGGAACTCTTTGATATTTTTCCTCCGATACTACTTCTCCGGCATCTGCATTCCAAAAACCTGCGATTAGCTTCGTAATGGTTGACTCTTCCGCCTCCTGACGGACCCACAAATGCCGTTACCTGATTTTCCCCAATCGTCAAACTGACCCCTTCTAATACTTTCTTATCTTTCCGTATAGGAAAAATCCACATTTTTCAGTTCAATAGCACTACCGGATAACGAAACATTCTCTTTTACCATGCTCAAGATCAGGGGCATCCAAAAATCAATCTGATTTCTTTTGTAATCGTTCTATTCTGGACAGATCATCCATATAATTGGTCGCCGTCAATATATTTTCCACCGTTCCAAAAGAAAGTACAATGATGGTTATAAAAGTCGCTATTGTTAAGGAACCATTTAAATAGAAATAAACCCCTAATGGCAGGATTGTAAGCAAGGACATAGGTGAGATTTTTCTGTATGCAGATACACTGATCATCGTTTTTTTCATCCAATGATAATAAAAATACCGCATTTTCATGGACTGCATCACTGTATTTCGATAGAGGTTTCACTTGATTGAACATCTTTGATGACCTCAATTCCTCCGATATATTCCACCACTGCGTTATTCATTTTCTGATTGATTTCCACCGATTGCTGATACTTTTTCCCATAAGATGCCATCACCGATTTTCATACAGAACATTCCAATCACAAGAGGAATCAAGGGAAACAAGCGCCAATCGCAATCCAAAATAAACATATAAATCAGCAAGAGAATCGGACCGATGATATTGGCAGTCATTTCAGGAATAATATGTGCTAAGTTGTTTCCATAGAATCCACCTGATCCACAACAATATTCTCTGAGCTTACCGGAAGAAATATTCATAACCTTTCCAAGGGGCATACGAAACAGTTTTTTTAGAAATTTCTTCCTTATCTTTTTAAGGAATAAAAACGTTGCCTGATGCGATATGGAAGTGGAAGCCGCCGCAAAGATTTCTTTCAAGACCATTGCAGCTAATACTATAAGACCGTATTGCAAATAAAATCCGAATTCTGTGTTTTTCCAATCAGTCCTACAATCATTTTTTAGCTAATACGATATATGCGGCAAGACCGGATACCACCCTAAAACTGCCAATAGAACGGATTGAATGTAAGTGTTCTTATATTCTTTACATACTGTTTGATTAAATTCATAATCCAAATCCTCCTTTATACCAAAAATTTTTATCTTATGGGAGCAAATAAGAAATCTGATATTTTACTTTCATTTCCTTTTACAGGTATCTTTTTATAAGTCTTGTCATCCAGCATCAGCACTGTATTACACACTTCAAAGAGAAGTTCTAAATCATGGGTACTAATCAACCACCGGTCTCTTTGGCGGCATACTCTTATCATAGCTCCTATTTTTTCATTCTCTTTATAATCAAGCTCCTGAAGTCGGCTCGTCCAATATAATGATGTTTTCTTTCACTTAAAGAAAGGCAGGGTAAGCGTGCCTTTTGCTTTTGCCCACCGGAAAGTTCTTGTAAGTGATCCATTTTTATCCCACAAATCAATTGTATGAATATAGGTAGTGACTTCTTTAGCTATCTCCCTGTCTTTCACTTTATTTTTAGGAATCAGTTCATTTTCCACCGTATCAAAGAAAATTTGATAATCCACATCCTGCATCATATAGTATGATTGCTTTTAATCTTTCTTTCATCGTTTTTCCATAGCTTATTTTTCCCTTTTTATTTTTAATGTGCCAGCCAAAGTTCTTCCTAACGTTGTTTTTCCGATTCCATTTTTCCTGATGACTGCCATACTTTCTCCATAATGAAGATTAAAAAGAAAGATTCTTTATGAGTTCCTGCTTCCCTGATATGGATATTTAAATCTACAACCTGCAACCTTTTCTGTTTTCTTCATCCGAGTTTTGTGCTTTAAGAGACTGATAACGGATTGCTCTTAATCCATATTTTTGCAATCATCCTCTCAGAGTTCCCCACGAGAGAATATCTTTCGATTGTCCTGTCTTCATATAGATTAAGCGTCATATAAAATCATCTCAAAAACAATCGATGTTCCGCAATAACAACTGTTTTTCTCCCATCTCTCCAAAGTACAAACAATGTTTCTAAACTGAACAACTTCCCCTGATAATCCAAATTGGAGGAAGGCTCATCAAAAGAAAAATAATTTTGGTATCATATAGCAAGGTAGAAGCGATTTTCGCCACTTTTGTGTTTTTGTCCGCCGGAAAAGTTCTGAAAGTTTCTTTTTCCATCAAATTAGAAACTCCATTTTTCAAAGGCTTCTTTTGTTTTTGCTTTAATTCCTCAAGGGCATTCCTAAGTTTTCTCCGACAAAGGCGACTTCTCTTCCGCAATGGTAGCAAAAACTGATCCGATGGATTTTGAAACTACATTGCCGATATTTTGCAAGTCTCACCTCGTAATCCAGCAAATTTTTATCAAATAATTTTACTCTCCGTCTAAATCACCCTCATAGTGATTGGGAATTAGCCATTTAATATTCTTGTCAAAGTCGTTTTTTTCCACATCCTGAAAGTCCTGTTATAACAATCAATTCACCCGGCTCAACACTTAAACCCTAAATTTTTAAGATAATCTCTTTTGCTGTTTTTATACTTAAATTGGTTGATTTTGACTTCTAAAATTTTCATTCACAATCCTCTGCATCTAAAACAATTCATACTAAATAAAAAGCAACAACCAAACAAATCAAGTCAAAATATTATATTTAGTTGGATTGTAACTTGTATTTCATACTCTGCACCTTTTGAAATAATGGAAGATGTTAAAGTTTTCGCTTACATGAAGACACTTATACATCAATGGAATAAGATAAAGTTCAAATGAACGGACAGGATGTACGAGGCTTATTCTTAAGCCCCTTACTTTCATACCATTTCGTATTTCTTTAATCCTTTATTTCCATCTCACTCATAAATCTGAGTCCCGTAGTAATACTCAAGGTTAAAGTCATTTGGAATTCCAATTTTCCTTAAGGAACTCATTATTGTAAGTGGAGATAAAGAAATCAGTATCCCTACCTAAAACAAAAAATAGGAAAAAGTTTTATTCCAATTAAAAGTAAACCCTATAAAAGATGCCACCCAAGTCTATATGAAGTTTCTCCAACAAATGCAAAAAGCAATAAAAAGAAATAGGTACTTTACAGACATACTAAGAAATGCTGAATGCGTTAGTAATAAAAATAAATGAACGACATCATAATGTAATAGCCAAGTTTATCAGTAATAAAAAGTGTAATGGAAAATGAAACGATGAGGATAAACAAAACTATACTATTAACTATGCAAGTCTCTTTTACTGTGTTTTTGCATCACAGTATCCCTTTCTTTTCTTTTTTCAAAAATTTATTATTGATATACTATTCCGAACAAACCAGCCAAAGTGACCAAAACAATATTTACAATAATTGAAATCAACATTGCTTTAGGTGTAAAAATGTGTACATATGTTGAGCTTTGCTCCGGAGAAAAACAGTAAATACTTCCACTAATTTTTCAGGACCTAAAACTTTAACAAAGGTCATAGCATGCATTGAAATGATAAATATTCCTGTTGCAATAGCCACCGCAATTCGTTTATCATTTTCATAATTTCTATGATAAGTTCAGCCACAATGCCTGCTACTAAATTTTATGATAAGCATCGGCCAATATCCCATCAGTGACCAAAAACAGATAACAACATAAAAATATAAAAAGCAGATGGTCAATGCCATGACAAATAAAGGGTGGAGCAATTACAAGGCAGAAAAGCCGCTTGCAATATAAAGAGAAACGGTTCCCTAACATTCCTGTTCCCATTGATACAGCCATACCTAAAAACAAAAGCAATAACTGTAAAATACAGTGATTTGAATAATGTCTTTAACTTCATAATAAACTTCCTCCCAAATTTCCAGTTCTTATTAGTTTCGACTAACCCCTGATGGAAAATTAAGGCACTGGTACCAGTGCCTTACATCACCATTTATGTTAAGTGTACCTGCAATGTTAGAGTTCTCTCATAACCAATTGGGTATTTTTAACCCAAAAAGACAAATTGTCTCTCACTTAAATTCACTCGAGTGTTTACCCATAATACTTTTAAACGCCTTTGGAAAAACTTGCTTTGATTTTCATAACCGGTCATCTTGGCAAGTTCTCATACTTAAGTATGGTTTTTATGCAAAAAGAAATGCTGCTTCTTTTATTCTGTTTGTCCTCATAAAAGCACCCATCGATTGCCCTGAAATACATTGAAAGCACTTTTTAAGACTTGATTCGAAACTGCAAACTTTTTCGCTAAATCTTTTATCTTCAGCCATTCAAAAGGATTTTCTATAATCATTTTATAACACTCTTGAGTTGCTCTGTATACTGGTTCGGAAAAATGATGAAAAACTGTTCTGTATCTTTTGATTCTATCAAGTTTAAAAACAAAAAGTAACTCTATCGTTTTTATAATAGAGTATGGAAGTTTTACTTTTTCATCTACCCTTATACAATTCGTTGATAATATGATTTATTCCATCACGAGAACGTATAATCAAAGATACTCCATTTTTACACAATCTGTCTCTGTAATCTATGCAAATCAATATTTCCATACGGAAAAATTTATCAATTGATTTTTGAGCCACATTTATATCAATAAAAAGTGAAAGTCCAACATATTTCTTCATAGGGATACACGACTTTTTAAAATGAAGCTTTGCCAAGATCAACAATACTTAAATCTCTCCCTAAAAAGGCATGCTCGTTATTTTCTAAAAATAAATTCATAACAACCTTCTAAACAATGATCAATCTGTAGCATACCCTCCTTAGGCTCTATTTTTGATAAGTAGTTTGCATATTCAAAGTATTGTAAGAAAGTTGAATTCCTTCCAAAAAGATTATAGCAGCGCATTTCACCCTGTTCCTGTATCATTGTTTTAAGCAATATATTTGTATATCCTTTGTCTGCTCTGTGAAAAAGAGTTTATCATAAGCATTTTCAATAACATTGTTTTTATTTAACTCCATTTCTTTTTCTCACCTCATGTTTTTATATTTTAGTAATCAATTCTTTTTTCACCCTCATAGTCTCATTACATGCAACTATCAGGTGAAAAATAAAGCATTTTTGAATAAAATCAGGGGACTTCTTACTGATATCTCGTAAAGCATTGCTCACGGATTTTCGGACATATTCACTAGGATCCTCTTTAAAGCGGCTAAGCGCTGAATGACTTCTTCCGTCATAAGGACAGCTTATCCCTAATCCTGCACGGATTCTATTACTGGAATCCAACTGTCTATTTTGAATCTTTCTTCTGTCCATGGTTCCGCATAGCCGTCCAAAATAAGCACCCCATTGCATTTTTATGTGGGCTTTGCCTCTAACTATGTTCTAAGACTTCTATCCTGTATTCAATTAGCGGTTCATTTTCATAAATATAAAAAGGAATCTCACGCTCTTCACTTTCCTCTACTGTCTTTACTGAAAAATGTAGTCCCCACCAATTCCTTTTACAGTGCTCTTATCCGTATCTATGGGATTGATGCAGATAGAAAGGGGAAATCTCATTTCTCGAATTCTCGGGCTTAAACCCAATGTTCTACAGCCCACGAAGCGCTTTCTCTTGGTCTGCTTTTAAAGAACATGAGGCAGCTTCTTCTGTCCCCCCTAATCCTCTTTGAAATATAAAATCTTTATTTTTAACATCTTATTCTCCCCTACAAACTGGGATTTATATTTTACTTACAAAATAGTATGAAAAACTATACGAATAAGTGGAATTAAAAATTGCACCTACTACACATACAGCAATTACTTTTTGAAAATTTCTTTTTCTTGTTTAGTCATATAATTATACCCTTTCATAAACGGATACCTCTAAAATTCCAAATTTACTTAATCTAATAAATAGGGAGTTCAAGATGTACTAAATATCCAGTACTTCTACTATTTCTCCATTTTCTTCTTTTTAAACATAATTTTTTGACTACTTCTTCTCCTAAATATTTTGTAAACTTAGTCAATTTGTTGATACTTCAAATACTATATTATGTTTTTATATCACTTAATTCAAAACTCGAATCATATCTTGTTTTATCTGACCAATAGTTCCAATTTATATCTGTCCTTTCATAATAAACATAGTTTCCTTTTTGGAGTTACAAATACTCTTTTTATTTATTAACTTCTTTTCATCTTCGGATTTAAATATTTCAGAATACAGCTTCATCCCTTTAAATACTTTGTAATTGCTAATTTTATCATTTGAAATATTTAATTTAATTTCTTCATACTCATAGAAAACCTCCACAAATTCAAATTTTACTCGCGCTATGTCAGCAAATCATAGTCAGTACATTCCTTTGGCTATCGATACATTCTCATTGGTTCTCGACATATTCCCATTGGCTTTCAATATATTCGATCGCAATTTATAGCTTTAAAGTTTTAATGGTGTGTAAATCCTTGGTAACTACAGCCGTATCAAATCTGATTTCAAATAAAATCAACGATTCTCCTGCATATTCTATCGTGTCTTTGTAGCTCGGAATTTTTAGCAATAAATTGCTCGGCAAGATCAAAAATCGTTTTGGAACTTTTTGCACTATCCCCTTAGCTTTGACATGCTCATTTCCTCCGTGAGGAATGGTGGTAAATGCCACGTTTGGATTTACGTTTATTTCTTTCACTTTGTCGTTTCCTTTGAAAGACGAAAAGTAAAGTATATTTTCAGCCGGCTCAAAATAAAAATTTACTATTCTTACATTGGGAACATTATTTACCGATGTTGCCAAGGCTATTTCCGTTTGTTCAGCCATAATTCTTAAAAAATTCCGCTTTTATATCCATTTAAGAAAACCTCCATCATTAACTTATAATTTCGTGATCAATTCTATAAACCATATCCCCTGAATTCCAAATATACAGGATAGCCGATACAGGTTCTTTTTCCTTTCTCCCAAAGCCAGCCTGTATATGTTGTACTATAGCTGAAGTATCCTTCTGTTAAGATTTCAAATTCTGCATGGGCATATTCTTTCATATATTCTTTTTTAGTCCGATGGCTTTTTCCGGAAAAATTCCCTCATATACTGTCCGGTCAAATATCAAAATGTTGCATTCCTCTAAATCTGTATCAAAAACACAAGTTTTCCGAATATACTTTTTCCCCCTCTTCCGTATATTGAAAGAGTTTATGCGGTTCTAAGGTTAAAACACCGTTTTGAAAATGAATCTTCTTTATCCTGCTATCATGCAAACCAAAAAGAATATTACTTTTTCCTATCCTGCGTAAAATCCATCTCTGTCCCTCATACTTATTTCTCTAAATCTCCGCAACTACTCGACAGGGCAGTCCTGTCATTTTCGTATAATTCATCGGATAAGTATGGGCAAGAAAGTTCTCTCCATGCTCTAAAATCTGATGCAAGGAACATAAATTTTCGACAATAAACACGCCGTAATCCGCACAATGCTGATCCATGGGAGTATGCTCTTTCCCTCTTCTTACCCTCTCGCGAAATCGACTCCGATAATGGATACTTTTTCTCTAAAAGGGCTTCCAGCAGGGCATTGGAAAGCTGAGGATGTTCTGTAAAATATTTTCTGCTTCCATAGCTCTCTCCTCAATAAATCCGGTATAAAAGCTCACGAACATATCCTTTTTGACTTTTTGCAAATCTATATCCGCGCAATCAATATCTCTATCTTTGATTCCGCTCACATCAAATACGATTCCCCTTCTTTCTGTATATTCCAATGGGAATTCTTTATTCATCACGTCAAAATGTGTACCCAAATGCCCCACCAATGCTTTCTTCTCATTACCCTGAGCATCTGTCACCATTTTGGGCGTAATCTTTATCGTAAGATCCATTTTCATCTGCGTTTCTCCTATGACTCGTATCCAAATAGGCTTTCTCTCAATCACTTCTACTTTATCCGGATAGTATCAGTATAGCGGAGCAGAATGTCTTCTTCTCAAAAATCAGATTCGGAAATTCTGTTCTTAATTCTTCAGCAACACAATAGATTTCATCATCATCCCACTCATCCGCATATTCTTTTTTGCATTGATCTAATTCCTTGCGATTTGAAAAAGCGACATCTCCAATTAGAATCTTTCCGCCGGCTTTAAGATGTGCAAGCAAATCTTTTATCAAAACAGTCTTTTGTGCATCCGTTAAGTGATGAATGGAATAAGTCGCAATAATAAAGTCAAAGGACTCTTGCTTCAGTTCATCCGCTAAGCCCTTTGAAAAAAATCTCCTGATAGAGATGTGCACCCTGGCATCTTTTCACGCGCAAGCTCTATCATTCTTGAGGAAAAATCTTGTCCGTAAATAGTGCATCCATTCTCATATAGTCTTGTGGTTAATGTACCTGTCCCGAACCCGAGGTCCAAAAACCACTGCATTAGGCTTTTCCATTATGATTTTGTAAATATCTCCCAGAATCCTCTTGTACCCGGCAAAGGGATAACGATTCTCTTCTTCCGATACCCCAACTGATTTATCGTAATCATCCGCCCATAAATCAAAAACCTTTACTATTTAACATTTTCCTCCTCTACTCCTGCTTTTCTATCGTATGTCCTTGCTTTTTCCCGCCTTTACCCTAGCAGGCAAGATGTATCTCTCGCTCAAAGTTCTCAGTACATTTCGAGCGATAAAGCAGCCGGAATTCCCATAATTCCTTGCATCCATATTTATTGCAAAGCTCCAAAATCCCTTTTGCACATCTGAGATTTACATCTTGAAAATGATTTCCGGGTTCAGCTCATATTTGCAGGAAATTCCCAAACTCCTAAAATACTCGAGCAGCTCTTCCGTGTTTTTCCTGCATGATTTGTAAAATGGGATGTCTTGTTTTAGACTCTTGATCTCCAATGGATAAATACAGCTTTTTCCGGCAGGATTTTCATCGTATTTTCTTTGCAAAATTCCTTGAATCCAGGAAACCAAAAAGAGCCCGACATACCGGCTACACGGGAAAAAACATCCGTCTTATACATTGCATACAATGCAAATAAACCGGCTAAAGAGTAGCCGGCTATGCCTATAAAACTCGCCTTTCCGTGGATTCTTTCCGTAGCCCACGGTAAAATAGCGGTCAGTAGGCTTTCCAGATAGGCGTCCGCGCCTCCGGAAAAAGGCTCTCCGTCTTTCGAGAGCGCAGGCGCATACCATGGGGACATCTCCCTCTGCCAGTCATGAATGGCAATGGATAGAAAATTACACTCCGCTTGATACTGCTTTCGAAGGGTCACGCCCGTATCATGGTGTAAATTAAAAAATGAATCGTCAACTCCTCGATATCATGTGTCCTCAGACCCGGATGCCTCGGATTATCTGATAAGAGTTTTAACGCCTTGCCCCACTTTTTGTAGAGGGATGTATCCTTCTTGCTGATGGTGCCGGAGCGGTATTCGCTTTGCAACTTCGACCACAAATCTTCCATTTCCGGTATGCCCATTCTTATAAGAAACTGCATTTCTCATCCTCAGAAATCGGAATATCGACCGGCTCTGATGCTTTTTCCCATTTTAAAGTTACGGATGGCCTGGTCCATATCCTTAAGCGTTCTTGCCGATATCGTCCTCGGTGTGGTCAATTCCCTGAGGCTCCAGCATAATGCAGCCATTCTCATATTCACGGACATTGTAATATTGATATTTCGCGCCGCGAAGGGTTATGCGCTTCTTACTGTCGATATGCACATCGTAATCTTTTTACAGCCTCCACTAAAACACCTCCTTCAATTGTGGGATATCCCACAATTGAAGGATATAACCCTTTACCACGTTTGTCAATCCGGTAGGTAGAACTTCGTCTGCTTGAATATGAGCATCTAACAGATCAGAAGATTGATAGAATTTTTCGAAGAGGCTTTCTCTGAGATATTCTTGGAAAAATGGAACTGGTACCTCTACTAGGGAACATCCGGAAACACCTTGCTAATGGCATCCCGAATGCCTTCATGGCTTTTCTATTGTCTATTCAATTTTTGCGGACTTTATTGTACTCTATCCTTCATCATAACCAGGTATGCTCTCTCCTTCCCGAAGGCAAATCCGTGCCGTTGGGGACTTATTATTTCCATCTCGATATATTATGCCTGATCGAATCATCGGATTGATGACTTCTTTGAGAAAGCGGTTTCTTTTGCGAATAGCCGACGTGAGCCTGAAGTTCTTTTGACAGACCCAGGTCCCTCCTCTCTTAAAAATTGAACGATTTTTCTGTATCGGTCATCTGCTCTCGATCCCACGCCTGCGCCATAGGTTCATAAAAGCCCTGTCAAACAAACGCAGATCAAGAAACCCCTGGGTAAATGGAAATAACCGGCTGAAGATGGTCATCACTGTCACGATAACTATTTATCATCGTCTGAAAACCAGTTCCGCCACGCTCCATTAAATTTGCTACATCAAGACAGGCCGCAATGATGGAATTTCTCCGGATCGACGGGATCGCCCCGCCGGATAGGCATCGTAGCTTTTCGGAAGCAGCCATGAACCCGGTGATACAATGTCAACCCTGTTGCTGTAAATATCCACATCAATCTGTGTTCCTGCTATGGAATAATCTCTGTGCGCAATCGCATTAACCATTGCTTCTCTGACAGCTTCTTTGGGGTAAGACCTGATCTCCTCTCTGCCCCCGTGTTCCGTCTTTCTCCATCCTGTTTTTGTATTTCTCTCGATGAAGTTTAATGTACTCCTGAGTACCCATGACAGAGAACCTTTGAACCTGTCACTGTCAAGAACAGTACCGGTTTTATTCTTTCCACGCCACAGGCGGCAACTGACCAGAGTATCATCCCCATCATAATCATCCTTAAACATCAAGAAACCTGATTTTGCAAATCCCTCCTTTGTGACGATCTCCTCATTCTGCAGCTCTTTTTAAGGTCGGAGCGGACTTGTCTTGACGAAATTCTCTGCACAGGTCTATATATGCAGTCCACCCTCTTCCTCATACAGAACATCACTGCTTTCGTTATCAACACCATATTTTTCGTTTTGATAAAGATATAATTTCTTCTGGTGTGGCCGGAGTAGAATTGCCGTCTCCCTTGATATAAACCGTCTCATTAAAATCACCTTCACGGTAACGCACGATAGAATCCGATGGTGCTACGTGAACAGCCAGAACAAATTTCTCCGCTGCCTCATCCACACTCCGTATCATGTAACTGATTCTGACATGGGGGAAAAATATACCGGTCATTGACTGTTGCAACCAGATTTTTCATCCGATCAATGTCTCTCAGATCTATTCCAAATGCTCTCCATCGTTTGAAACGCCAACAAATAGAATGCCCCCATCCCCATTGGCAAATCCCACAAGTGATTTCGCCCACTTCACCGGATTGCCCGGATTTAAAACAGCCTTATATTCGTACTTCCTGTCTTCTACAATAACATCCGAGTATAATTCCGTGATTCTCATGAGACAATCCTCCGCAGTTTTTCTTTTATTACCATAGCAAACATTGGTTAACACTGCAAGAACAATGTTATTAACATTGTTCTTAACATTGTTATACATTGTTCTGGTTAAGAAAGTTGAATCTCAAACTGCGAATCCTATGAGCTGCTATTACTCTGTTTTTTTCCAAATAAAGGCAGGGCTTGTAGCCTCTAATCATCTCTTGATGAACATTGTTTCAGACATTGTTACACATTGAATAGTTGATCAATGTTGGGTCGTTCCAACTGCGCAATGTCCTGCCTGTTCAATCGGTCTTGTCTGAATATAAGAAAGCCTCAAAAAATGTATGATCCTGAATCTGGCTCCTACATTTTTAATTTATGATAAAAAGCAACTAGGATTTTTCTTCCTAGTTGCTTTTTTTATTCTCCAATCATTACGATTGCGATCTCTCACATCCGGTCTCCATTCGATCATGTTGAACAGCCTTGTTGTTCCGGGGCTTCACGAACTCACCTCATGAGTTCTGCTGCTCCCTCCCGGTAAACCCATTTTTCATTGCGAAAAAAAGCTCATGCTCTGATTGCGGACTGCTTGCTTAATCAATGCAAGGGTAGCCGCCGACATCGTAAGTCCCAATGCATTGCACAGTAAACCGAACTGCTCTTTTTTTGTTTTTATCCATAAATTCAAATTTGTTATTTGATAATGATCACGCAGATTCCAAATAAAAGTTAAGACAATTCCAATGATCAATTCTACCAATCCAACTCTCCTAGCGTAGGATTCTGTTTTTTTCTTCCGGTTTTATAATCTTCTTCAAAACCGTTGATCAGATTATATTTCTTTTGAAAATAAATCTCATATCCAAATGTAGTAAATGCAACACCGACCGTTATTAATATAACCTTTAAAAAGAATCATTAAGCAGATCTCCTCACTTCTTCTTATACTTTTTATTTTTTCACTCTACCAGTATACGGCCTGCATTCTCAGATTAACATGACGAGATTGGCAGCGCTACTCGAGTGCCTCTATATGATATATTCCTCCAAGTTCTTGCGGCTCAAACCAATTGACTTTTGAACTCAAACCATTCTTTCTCCGCTTCGTATAAACGCAACTCATTAACGATGTCCTTCAGTTTCCCATATCTATACCTCAATTTTTATCGCCTACTTTATAGTGTACTGGTAGTATACCATTGGTAGGCGATAAATTATTTGATGTCGTTTTTTTCGACATCAAGTCTAGAGATTCAACTCGTTTCTGTTCCTTGTTCTGGGAATGCTTCGGTTCTTGTTTCTTGTATCCGCTTCTATCTGCAATCGCTTAAGCGTAACCATAAGGCTCGGCTTGATGGCTCTGATTCTCCCTATATTCTGGAGATTAGAATATCTTTTAACTATGTCTTTCTCTGCCTCATGAAAAGAAGGAACCAAGCTTACGGCACAATTTCCACTATCTGTCCTTGCTATTCTACTCCATATTCTTAGCCTAATAAGTCTATCTCACCTTTGAACCACTGGACGGAATCTGAGGGAAGTCCGAGCACTTTCATGACATTTTTACTTGTCTAACTTTTAGATGGAGTATCCGTTGAACAACCAAGCAAAATTTCTTTTGCCCCCTCAACATCACCCCTGTTCCTTTCGTTGCTCTGGAAATAACTCTTTTTGTCTGTTACGGGTTCCGTTGTAATATAATTTTTGAATTCTTCCGCTTGTAAAACTTTTTCTATTTTACAGTCATCGATTTTCTTCAGCAATTGACTCATAATTTCTACAAAATGCACTAGTTGCACTTTTGTATGAGCTCTGCTCTCCATTCACCACAATTGTAAACTCGCCGCTTTTTCTCTGAACGCTCTTGCACATTGGATATACTTGTAATAGAAGACAGATGCAGCTCCGAAAGAAATAAATCTTCGACGCTTTCTTTTTGATTCCCCTGCAAGTCTCTTCTTGAGCTTATCTAATGTCACGTTCAGCTTTAACCAATCCAAAAATCCAAATTCGTTTTTATTGCTTCCGAGTTATTCTCCTGATCAGAATTTTCCTTCTTGCTCGGATTAAGCAACGCATTCAGTTCCATTCCTTCTTTGCAATCTATCAGCTTTGCATATGTTTCCTGGCTGTACATTTGCATAATTAGACTGGATAACAGCAATGCATGCTGAAGGTTACTAGTACCTTTTCATTTCCCACTGCCTCTTCTTTCTGTGCTGCCTGCTCTACAGTCTCCAATAAGTAATAGGAATTCACCAGTCGTTTAAATGTACGGGGTTGGTACCTAATGTCTGCTCAATTAGTTCGCTGACTTCACTACGCATCCTCTAAATCCATCCCCAAATTTTCTGTCAGTAGTTTATTGATTTGATAAGATGATACCGGCATGCAAAAAGGAAGCTGAATGATTTTGTCAAAAATGAGCGGCATTTTTCATCAGACATGGTGCTTCCATATTTCTGTCTCACCCCATCGACGACCACATCGTAATCTATCGCTAAAAACATAGACACATTTTCTACATCCATAAAGAGCTTTTAATACTTCTAACATCTCGACTGCTCTTTCAGGATTCAGACGGTCGAGGTCATCCACAAATATTACAATTCTACCCTCTCCCTTAGGGGAACTCTTTTACGGCATCTGCGACAATTGCTTTAAAGTTGTCTTTTAATTTACAAATTGCATCTGCCTGCTCTCGTTCAGCCTTTATACCCTCTTCTGCTAGATTGATCCGATATCGTAATACCAATTCTCTTCTTAGCTTGTTCATCCATAAAAATGCCAGGCTGCACTCTTAGAAATCTTCACACATCTTTAAGAATTTTCCCAGCTTTTTCTAAAAAGATCTTTTGGATTGAGAATCCTCTGGCACTATCTGGTTCATAATATTAGTGAGAAATGAAGTGTATAGACTACTCTCCATATTGAACTGAGAGTACTGCCATGTGTTAAAATAAACCGTTCTAATTTTCCCCTTCTTTTCATTCTCGAAGTCTTGCTTCATTGACTGCAAGAATGTCGTTTTCCCAGTTCCCCAGTCTCCTTGCAGCGCAATGGACATTGAGTTAGGGCAATTCTCTATGAACATCTCAAGGCCTCTGATATACCTATGGACATTCAAAACGTCTTTCTCTTTTGTTCACTATTGACGGCAAATCAGTGATCCCGAACTGTTTACTTCCCTTAGCATTTACCTCCATCCTTTACCTCCAATTTACTTAATTTCTCCAAATGATTTGAGACTGTATCCCTGCAATCTCGCCCGAACAACTACTTCTAGGAAGTCGTTAAAGGGTAATGCTGTTACCCTTGCGAAGAGTTGAATGTAATCACCATCTCTTTATCTCCTAACGAGATTTCAGATCCTCTATATTTTTTTGCTTTTACCTTTTTCCAAAAATACAATCCATTAGCGTTATTCAGAGCATATTTAAGCTGCCATGAACCTTTTTCTTTCTTCACAAGAAGCTTTATAGCATCCATAGCATAGCCTTTATTTCTATATGCAGGAAAAATAAAGAATTCTGCAATTGCATTATCAATTTCTTCTCCTGTAAAAGAATATTTGTTTAATAATGCAAATCCTATCCACGCCTCATCGTCATAAATAAAAATAAACCGAACGATCACTATCCTCAAAGTAAAGCGGAAGATATCTGTATTCATACACTCCATCCTCATCCATTTCATCGCCATAATACTTTTGACATCTCGTACAAATATTTTTGAATAACATTAAAAGAGCCTTTCTTTTATCTTTTCCAACCCTTTTTATATAAACCATATTGCCCCTTATCCTCTGTAGTTCGCGTATTATTCGCATACTACTTTTATTTTATTGTCATAATACGAAGCCATTTTAATCGCATAGTCTTTGATTTTTTTCCCTCTTCACCATATGATGCAAAAAGAAAAGCAATATATTCTAAATTGATATCTTCTCTCAAAAGTTTTTCACCGGGCATCTTCCAGATGAAATAGTCAAATTCTTGCGTTTAAACACCCCTTCCCTCCATTTCGGAAATTTAATCAGTCAGTTATTTCAAGCTGATCACTCCATAAATATGCAGTTATTTCAAGTTGTTTATATCGTTTATGGCAGGTGTTTCAGGTAAACCTAAAATCGTGCAGGCCCTGCTCCTGGAATGTTTGGGGAGGTTACTACTCGATCGTCACGAGGAAAAACCCTGCAAACCTCGGTAATTGTCATGGTTTTTACAGGATTTCTCACAAATGATCACCTAGATGGATCACTGAGCGTCAGCAACTGCTGATAGACCAATTCTATTGTAGGCACCATCCTTTTGGCTCCAAACCAATGATGGTTATAGACTGCTGATCCGACCCATCCCCCCAATACATCCGTATAGAACCGCTCACCTTATTCTCCAGATAGGACTGCCAAACACGTTCTCCATAGCGTTCCGTCCATTCATCAATATCAAGTTATAGTTACGGATGGTCTGGTCCATATCCTTAAACGTTCTTGCCGATATCGACCTCGGTGTGGTCAATTCCCGAGGCACCAACATCATCCCATCAACTCCAGCGCCCCTTTGTTTGCCTTCACTCTCTTAAAAAGCTCTGTTCAGGTTGTCCTTTTCCAGTATCTTCCCCAAGAGATCGGGCTGTGCACTGTCCCGTTCCTTCCATATCCGGTTGAATGAGCGGTGCGCTCTCACATACCCTTTGTGTTCCGCACTATCTCTTTGTGAGCAGCCATCGTGTCCGATGTTTTCTGCATCCATGTGCTCACCCTCCTTTCTCAGTCGTACTATGGACTCCTACTGATTCGGTCCTTTCCTCTCGGGTACTATGACCTCTGCTGACTTCTGCATGTTCAATGCCACCTCTCGATGATAGTTACTCCTTTCGGAGCATTCCACGCAGACCTCCCCAGGTACCACACGTTTCTTTCCCTCCATCTACCTGCCATTTCTACTACAAACGATTCCGTGTAGTTATCGGGCTTCGTCTTGTCTAGCAGCCTTACCCTCGTTTGCAGCCTGTAAATGATTTCTGTTCGTCAGGCCAGAGGTTTGCCCTCGGGTTAGTAGGTTCCCCGAATCCGGCTTCCTTTAGATTCCGCCTCACAATGGACACCCTTGCCTTCGGCTATGTCCTTCCCACTACCGGGCGGACTCCGGACTTGCACCGGTTAGAAACGTGCCGCTGGGCGCACTACTATGCGAAGGCAAGCCCCATTCCGGTAGCGGGGCTTGCCTTTTTTCAAAGCTCAATTTAAGTTTCCAACAGCTCTGACAAAAATGTTTGTTCACGCGATTGCATCTCAACGGCAAAGTTCTGATAAGAGTCAAATTCTTCGGACGGCACCGAAAATGCGTACTTTACCAGCGCTATATCCTCTCGCCCTTTGACAATCCCCTTCCCTTCATTCGCAATGCCTCGATTGAGAAGCAACTGCTCTCTTCTCTCACAATGATCCGGATAGAGATAATACCCTCGTTGCGAATCAAACCGAAACATGTATGCCAAAAGTTGCAGATAGTCCTTATCCCGAATATTGTCCGCAGGTTTGTATTTTGCATCCGCAATCACACGTCTCTCCGAATCTTTTCCGATAAAGTCCGGATAAATTTCGCCCGCATGACTCCCCGTTCATCACAAAAACAACCACTCTCCGTTCTTTTTTTGTTTGTTCTCCGGATGATAAAAGGCGGATCTCAAGATTGTATTCAGGTACTCTTCCCAGAGCCACGCTCCGTCAAACAGGATTCCATAGAGACGCTTTGATCCGGTTCCAAGTTGATATCTCCTATGCAAAAGAATCGAAAGACAGAGTTCCTGTAAGTCAAAATACTCATGAAAAATACGGATGTCTTACACGCCTTCTTTTGATTTTTGACGGATTACCTTCGTCGGTCACGGAGTTTGTAGGACGAAGTCACTGCCAGAACCTGTTTTACTTCAGTTCTTACAGTAGCGAGCAGCTCCTCCCCTGGCTTGTTCTCTGAATCAGTTCAATCGTATGTCGCACCAGCTCCATGAGAGATTGTCATTCGAGAAACCGCGCTGATGGTAGGCCACGCGCCCAATAAAAGGGACATTCACAGCGAGCTGGCGCGCAACATCAATACTTCCCTTACATTTCCATCGTTATATTGACGACACACATACTTTGAAGGCTCCCTTTTGACCGCGCTCTTGAGATAGCCGGGAAATAAGAACACAAGAAAATGGAAGAGCATATCATTTCTTACCGCATCGACTTCTGGATTCACTACATTGGGAATCTCAGTACGCGCCGCAGTAAATACTGCAAAAATAGTCGTTTCTACCGGAAAAACGTGAAGTTATTGTCAGCCGTTCCTCCACACCCCAGAAATCCCACCACATTACCGGTCATATAGTTTCGGACTGTCTCCAAAGTAGGCTCTGCTCTCTCGTAATATCCTCCGACCTCTCAAGCTGCCGCGGAAAGAAAAACACCCCTCGTCCGCCAGTTGCCCCAGTGTCTTATCGGCAAGACTCTCCTAAGTTGCGGAATCTCCGAAAGTTCAGCCTCCTACGCCGCTGTTATCCCGGATTCTGCACACTTTCATTTGTCCCGCCTTTCGACTCATACGCCTGTCTCAACTGCTTCATCACCGTCGCTTCATCTGCGACGCCCCGTATATATTCTTCAAGCAAAGGCTTCAGATAATCATCCCAGAGCTGTTCAAAATCAAGTGTTTGCAATTTCAGAAATACGACGCACCGATTTGATAGTTCTCATTGAGCTCTTCCACCTCAGCGATTGCATGATTCAGCGACTCCATACGCCGAATCGCCTCTTCTCGCTTTGACTCATCCCTGAATCTCATTGAGCATATCCGGGCAATCATTCGCTCTCAGCTTAAGAAACCGAAAACGCCTCCGCATTGCAAAATCAAAATTATCTACCGAGCGATCGATATCGTTCATCGTTCCGATGATATATACGTTTTCCGGAATATAAAATTTCTCCTCCGGATCTTTATGTAGGCTTGCATACTGCGTTGCTATTTCTCCTCGCCGCCCACGATAACCCGGTTCGATGGACAAGAAAAGCTCGCCTAAGATTTTGGAGATTTCGCCGCGGTTAATCTCATCGATTATGAAGACATATCTATTGTTGCATGCTGATAGGCTCTCCACAAATCACTATAGTGCGTATACTCAGGCCCCTTTCTGGCTAACCTCAAAAAAGCTCATACATGTGGTGTAGTCCGTGATGTCCCTTCCATTTTCGAGCAGATTCAACAATTGAAGCCTATCTAAAGTCGAAGTTACCTTTTTTCCTTTCGCTTGAATCTGATTCCCACACCAAGCGTCAAAGTTAACTCCCTCCACCTCTCTATACTGTATATCATCTACAAATTCTTCCGGTGTCGGACGTTTCTTAACCTTTGATACAAAACGTTTAAAAATTCCATCCCGCAACTCAAATCCCATACTGCCATCCGCATTGACCTTGGGTCGCAAACCTTCCACAAAATCCGTGTAGTCATAACTCGGATGAAACTGCACGAACTCCATCTGTCGGCGCTGTCTTTCCGAGAGCTCCTCTTCCCTCTGTGTTTTCCCATCGCTAATGATATACGCCGCAATTTGTCTTGCCAGATAGGACTTTCCGGTCCCCGGCGCCCCGTGCAAAATAATGTTCTTTGCATCCAATAAAAATATCCGCATAGCGCTTTACTCTATCACACATGATTTCTCCCTCCCTTCCGCTTAACTTATATTCATCATTTCCAAAGCACTTCTTCCTGGCAACAATATAAAATCTGTGTATACTTCCTCAAAGCAGTCCGTCTCTTTCAATGCTTTTCTGTGCCTCAAGCAAATGTTCAAAAGCAGCTTTCAACAGAAAAAGCCTGAAACTCCCATTCGATAATTCTTGCAAACCAAACAAGAGCTCCGACATCAAAAGAAACGAATCGGCCGTCGGACTTCTCCGCTTTCCAGTATCTCAAAAACCATGTTCGAGAAGTTCCACTTTTTAACCTCCAGATATTGCTTTTGGATATGGTAATTCTGTGAGCTGAGGAAGCAGAGCTCAACCAATTCCCGATCATTTTCGGCGCCTACCTGCTGTGTTAGGAACAATCCGTCTGCTTTTTAATACGCGCTGCAGTTCTGCAGCGTCATAGTCTCCATGCCGGTTGGTGACAATATCAAAGCTTTTGATCAGAAAACGGAAGCTTATCTCTCCTCCCGCCGCTTTGAACTTAATTCCCAACGGGAGCAAAAACCTTTTGCACAGTTCCACATTCGGCGGATAGCCTTCGATCGCTGCCGTATTTTCATAGGGGATGTCGGAAAAGTAAGCAAGAACTCTCCGCCACCGGTTTCCATATCCATCAGTTTCATGCTGTCGTTCCGATATTTCTGAATTATCTTTCCAAAATCCCACGGTAAATCATCTTCTTCCGTATACCTGCCATGAATATGAGAAAAATCCCATCCGTGAATACGGGCGATTTCCTCCTCTCTTTTCCAGCTTTCCCTTCGTTGTTCTACCGTCATATGAACTTCCTTTAATGATCGTCGTAATGACCTCCGCACTGAATGACCGTAACTCGCCCCGCGTCCACTGTAAAAATCAAGCGATGCTTCTTATCAATGCGAACGCTCGCATATCCGGACATATTCCCCTTCAGCAACTCCAGCTTTCCGGAACCGGCCTGATATCCGTTCCGCAAGATATCTTTGATTAGATTATTAATCTTTTTACAGAGAACCTTGTCTCCCTGTAAATCGACATACTCTAGCCATGCATCCAATTGCCAATACAGATCTCTCACATCAGCTCTCCATTAGATCATGGCGAACTACCTCATTGTTCCGGACTTCCTGAATTCTCCTCATGAGTTCTGCCACTTCTTCCCGGGTAAAAACCGTTTTTCATCGCGAAGGAAAACTCATGCTTTTGATTGCGAACTGCTTGCTTAATTAGTGCAAGGGCAGCCGCCGACATCGTAAGTCCCAATTCATTGCATAGCGAGCTGAACTGCTCTCTCGTTGTTTTATCCATCTTAAAAGTGAAGTTGGACATTTCCGCTGTCTTAGCCATTTTATTCACCTCCTCAATTGTAAACTGAGATTCCATACCCAGGATCTCAGGCAGAGTTAATCATCAATAGTTACATATCAGGGAAGAAGGGTATGGATTCTTCCTTACAAAGATGAGATGAGATGGGCTGGAAAGCCTGTCTCATTTTTGCTATCTTTAAGACCTCTGGCGGTCGTTGAAAGGGAACCGCTATGTCTAAATTTTTAACCTATGAGGACCGTCTGGAGATTGCTAGCGGTCTCAAAGATCATCAGTCGTTCGGTGCAATCGGCAGGAATCTCGGGAAAGACCGGACAACGATTGCCAAGGAAGTAAAACGATACTCCTTTGATAAAAAGAGTGGGCGCCCAGGCTATCCCTTTAACCCATGCAAGCTTAGGAAAGGATGTAAACGTAAGTGCATCTGCGAAAAACAGATGCACTCATACTCGCTTTATAAGTGCAGCTCTGCGCAGAATGTTACCGACACTGTAAGGACTTTGCTGAGGATGTCTGTACTGTCAAGAATAAACCTCCTTACGTCTGTAACGGATGTGAGAGATGAGCAACTGCACCCTCCTGCAAAAGCTCTATGATCCCGCAGATGCCCATATCCGGGCGGAGAAGTCCATCTCAGAAGCCCGTACTGGAATCCTGACGGATGAAGCTACGATTGCAAGGATCAATGCCATCATCACCCTCTGGTAAAGAATGGTCAGTCTCCATCAGATCTATCTTGATCATGTAGATGAGCTTATGTGCAGCGAAGACCTTTTACAACTATGTAGACGCCCAGCTCTTTTGACGTCAGGGAACATCGACCTTCCAGGAAGGTGAAATATCGTCCGCGGTATAAGAAGCCGGAGTTCAAAGTAGACAGAGGCTGCCGCATAGGGCGGAGCTATCAGGATTTTCTGAAGTTCATGGAGACAGAACCTGAGACCCATATCGTCCAGATGGACAGCGTTATCGGCAAAGTCGGAGGCAAATGCTTCTTACAATCCCACTTCGTGGATACCAGTCTGATGTTGGCTTTCCTTCGCAATGCGAATACCTCGCGATCAGTTATCGATATATTTCAACCGTCTGGATTACGCCCTGGGCACCGTTCTCTTTGGAAAGCTCTTTCCTGTGATTCTTACCGACAATGGCAGCGAGTTTTTCAAATCCCAAAGAGATAGAATACCGGGAGAACTTTGGTGAATCCCATTCCCTCATGAGGACTAGGGTCTATTACTGCGATCCAAGCAGTCCGTATCAGAAGGGCTCCTGCGAGGTCAATCATGAGCTGATCCGGAGGATACTGCCCAAGGGTTCCAGCTTTGATGACCTGACTCAGGAAGATGTGGATCCGGATGATGAACCACATCAACTCGTACAAAAGAAAGAAGCTGAATGACCGCACACCATACGACTCATTCAGCTTCCTGTATGGAGAAGAAGTGCTTAAAAAACTGGGATGTTCAAAGGTTGCCGCCGAGAACATCATCCTGAAGCCAAAACTTCTCAAGAAGTAACCATTATTCAGACACGGCCGCCAGAGAAAAACACAACTGAGCACCTGAAGTAAGGATGGAATCTCCGTATACAAAAAGTTTCGAGCGTGATTCGATCTCTGTTTGCTATGCAGAAATTTGGTCTGGAGTCATTATAGCATGCCCATTGATTATTAAAATCTGGGATTCTTGATTACAAAACGGGATTTTCATTTACAAATCGGGATTCTCGGTTACAGAATATCACCTCTCATTTACCAAACGGGAGTCTCCGCTTACAAACGGATTCTCAAGCTACATTTCATCATTTTATTCACCTCCCATACGAAGCCCTCAATTGTAAACTGAGATTCCATACCCAGGATCTCAGGCAGAGTTAATCATCAATAGTTACATATCAGGGAAGAAGGGTATGGATTCTTCCTTACAAAGATAGATGAGATGGGCTGGAAAGCCTGTCTCATTTTTGCTATCTTTAAGACCTCTGGCGGTCGTTGAAAAGGAACCGCTATGTCTCAAATTTTTTAACCCTATGAGGACCGTCTGAGATTGCTAGCGGTCTCAAAGATCATCAGTCGTTCGGTGCAATCGGCAGGAATCTCGGGAAAAGACCGGACAACGATTGCCAAGGAAGTAAAACGATACTCCTTTGATAAAAAGAGTGGGCGCCCAGGCTATCCCTTTAACCCATGCAAGCTTAGGAAAGGATGTAAACGTAAGTGCATCTGCGAAAACAGATGCACTCATACCTCGCTTTATAAGTGCAGCCTGTGCGCAGAATGTTACCGACACTGTAAGGACTTTGCTGAGGATGTCTGTGCCGTCAAGAATAAACCTCCTTACGTCTGTAACGGATGTGGAGATGAGCAACTGCACCCTCCTGCAAAAGCTCTATGATCCCGCAGATGCCCATATCCGGGCGGAGAAGTCCATCTCAGAAGCCCGTACTGAATCCTGACGGATGAAGCTACGATTGCAAGGATCAATGCCATCATCACCCTCTGGTAAAGAATGGTCAGTCTCTCCATCAGATCTATCTTGATCATGTAGATGAGCTTAGTGCAGCGAGAAGACCCTTTACAACTATGTAGACGCTCAGCTCTTTGACGTCAGGGAACATCGACCTTCCAAGGAAGGTGAAATATCGTCCGCGGTATAAGAAGCCGGAGTTCAGTAGACAGAGGCTGCCGCATAGGGCGGAGCTATCAGGATTTTCCAAGTTCATGGAGACAGAACCTGAGACCCTATATCGTCCAGATGGACAGCGTTATCGGCAAAGTCGGAGGCAAATGCCTTCTTGCAATCCACTTCGTGGATACCAGTCTGATGTTGGCTTTCCTTCGCAATGCGAATACCATGATCAGTTATCGATATATTCAACTGTCTGGATTACGCCCCTGGGCACCCGTTCTCTTTTGAAAGCTCTTTCCTGTGATTCTTACCGACAATGGCAGCGAGTTTTCAAATCCCAAAGAGATAGAATACGGGAGAACTTTGGTGAATCCCATTCCCTCATGAGGACTAGGGTCTATTACAGCGATCCAAGCAGTCCGTATCAGAAGGGGCTCCTGCGAGGTCAATCATGAGCTGATCCGAGGATACTGCCCAAGGGTTCCAGCTTTGATGACCTGACTCAGGAAGATGTGATCCGGATGATGAACCACATCAACTCGTACAAAAAGAAAGAAGCTGAATGACCGCACACATACGACTCATTCAGCTTCCTGTATGAGAGAAGAAGTGCTTTAAAAACTGGGATGTTCAAAGGTTGCTGCCGAGAACATCATCCTGAAGCCAAAACTTCTCAAGAAGTAACCATTATTCAGACACGCCGCCAGAGAAAAACACAACTGAGCACCTGAAGTAAGGGATGGAATCTCCGTACAAAAAAGTTTCGAGCGTGATTCGATCTCTGTTTGCTATGCAGAAATTTGGTCTGAGTCATTATAGCATGCCCATTGATTATTAAAATCTGGGATTCTTGATTACAAAAACGGGATTTTCATTTTACAAATCAGGGATTCTCGGTTACAGAATATCACCTCTCATTTCTACCAAACGGGAGTCTCCGCTACAAACGGGATTCTCAAGCTACATTTCATCCTCCCATACGAAGCATATCACCCTTAAAGTGTGTATTTCAAGTGCTTTGCGTGTGCTTTTCGTTCCTAATAAGAACGGAGATTCTATGATATCTCCATCATGAGTCGCTTTGTGTAAACATGCCTCGCGCCTTCATTGAATCCGGGGCTACATGCCCGTACTTCATCGTTTTGCTCTTGCATCGGTCGAGGCAATATTTCGAAATACTAAAAGAACAGAGTCTACCCCACATACAGTTTGGTAGACCCTGCTCTCCTTAAGTCCGAATTATTCGAGTTCGAAAATGAAATGTAGATTCTAACCCGTTTAAATTTTTGTTTCTTGGTATGATTTGATTCCCATTGATTTCAGTTATCCCATTTCTATAGGGTATACGGACTGCTGTTATCAATTTGTTATCACGGGATGTTATCAAAGCTACCGCTTTCGCATTATTTTGCCATCCGCTTGTTCGGTACAAACTCTATTCTCAGCGTCGAATTTACCGCTTCGGCGATGCGATTCAGCAATGCCAAACTGGGATTCCTTTGTGCCATTCTCCAGTCTGCTGATATCTGCCTGGCTGATTCCGGGTTTTTCTCGGATAACTCCGCCTGCGTAAGTCCTGCTTCCTTTCTCGCACGGATCAAAGACATCGTGATGTCTCTCTCCGGCTGAAGAGCTTCATATTCCTTTTCTAAACGCAGCATCCTGCATGAGTTCGTTGGTCAATTCCTGTAAATCGCTCATCGTCTGCTCTCCTTCCTTGTCAAGTAAATCGTTCTCCTCTGCTTTGCCAGCAGAATCTCACTCCGCAGTGTTTTCTGTTGTTTCTTGACAAAAGCCATTCGTCGCAATGATAATCTCATCTTCGTCGAAGAAGTACAGAATTCTCACGATATTATTTCCAGTATCGTACGGAGCTCAAAAATATCATCTTCAAGATACTTGCTCAGCGGGGATCTGGCTTCATTACCGAGCATCTCCAAACGATGCAGATCAGATACTACTTTTGCTTTCATCTTCACATCCAGCGTTCGGATAAAATCACCGACTGGTTTGCTTCCGTCTTCTTCTCGATAAAAATCCACACTGAACAAATCGCCTCTCCTTTTATGCTATATATAGCATAATCTATATGGCTCACTCTGTCAATACCTATGACAACAAAAAGATACAGCATCATCTCTTCTCCAACCATTCTTCTTTTTCTTCAAACAGGTTATATGTTCTTTTCGCAGAATACACTTCAATGCGCAAGGAACATTCTCCGAAGTGTGATGATAATGAAATCCACATTTTTCTTGCACACGCCTCGATTTCTCATTCCCATCAAAAATATCCGCACCACATCTTTTCGAGATCCAGTTCTTAAAATCCATATCGCATTATCTCACGAACTGCCTCCGGGATGAGTCCTTGTCTCCAATATGGAACGCCAATCCAGTATCCGAATTCACCCTCCGTATCAGGAATGCCGATATTGCTTCCCTTGTCGAGCGTTAATCCTATGCAGCCAACAGTCACCGAACATGCTTAAAACCTTTTCGTTTGCATGTGCATAAAGAACCCTTTTGGGATCGTATTCTAGGATTCTTTCCCAGTCCCTTTTCAACGCTTCGTTCTTATCATATGCTTCAAGATAATCTATAGGTTCCAAATCTCCGACGATACAGCTTCCCTCATCCAATATGATTGAAATACTATCTTTACTGTGGCTTGGCGTTGATATTATTTCTCCGTCGATACCCAAAGAGGCAAGAAAGCCCCTGCTTTCCTCAAAGCTGATAATGGTAGCCTTGCCCTCATCTATCGGTCTGTATCCGAGCTTCGGTTCTCTGGAAAAATTCCCGTCTGCAAAATGTACCGAATCCGTCTGAGATTCCATCAGCAGAAGTTTTACCCCCTGTTCCATAAGTTTGCTCACAAGACCGACGTGATCCGGATGATAGTGTGTTGCAAGAACATACGTGATATCCGCCACCTTTATATCGCATTCTTTAATTGCCTTGTAAAAACGCCGGCAATGTACCCGCATAATCCGTGTCGATCAAAACGCCTGAGTCCTTACCTTGCAGGAAGTATGTATTTGTGTTCCCATACCTGATTTTTATCATTTTTATATTCTGTACGGTAAAAAGCAATCTTTTGCCGTATGGAGTTTTTCAATATTCTCACTCAGTTCATTTCTCATAATTCGCACATCACTTCATGTTACTTCTTTACCCTAAAAAAATATATAGTACTTTCCCCATCAGTTAAACTATATAGGATTTCTGCCATATGTTTCGGCTGTGTTTGTTTTTATGTTTTGCCATTTTTCTTATGTTTGGATGTGACTTCTGAAGCAGTAACTTTGGGCTTATTCTTACTGCCAAGCGGACGGCCTCGTCTCCGTTTTGTCTGCTGATCAATATTAACTGGATCCTTTTTCCTTGGCTTATTCTTGCTCCCTGCAGGTCTGCCACGCTTCTTTTTAGGTGGTTCCTCCTGCTTTGGAAACAGATCTAGGTTCTGAAGGATTTCGATGTGTGACGGATTCATCCGGATTAACTGCCAAGCACCATTGTCAATCCGGGCTTTCTTCGCTCTTACGAGGATCGACAGGATCTTCTTATAAGTACGGTTCTCCAAAAGATCAGCCTTATCAAATGCCCTTATTAGACGGAACGTCAGGACTGTGGACAAGAAGTCACAGAACTCACTCCCTATTATAGAGTAGTCATCCTGTACCCATGTTTCATCGAATGCACATGCAGACTTATAGAATCGCATGGCAATTTCGATTTCCCAGCGCTTGTCATAGGCTTTATAGGCGATTTCCGGAGGGAGATCCAAATCACACTCAAGTACAATCGTACTCGAATATCTTCTGCTTTTGGCGAAGAGTTGCAAGATCATAAGTTTTATTCTTCTTCGCCCGGCTGAGCCAGTCGCTTTCCTCCTTAGCAGCCTTTCTGCTGTCGCGATACGAATAGAGCCACTTGTTGACCCCTGACACACTTCTCTTTATGGAAAGTGATTCCTTCGTATCCTAGGAGAATGCCTGTGAAGTCCAGCATGTCATATCGCTCGATCAGCCTAGAATTACGCTTGATTGGATTCAGGTAGTGCAGATCTGAATTCTTCTCAAAGTGTTCGTGTGCTGATGCTTCTGGAAACCCTTTTATCTGCAACGATAATGCCCTGTGTAATCTTGTTTTGGGCAATGAATTCACTGTAGGAAGTGGCATCCAACATGTTTCGGGAAAGCACTTGGAGCAGATTGGTTCCATCTCTTCCAAAATCAAAAGGCAAACAGGACGGAGATGTCTCTGGTCACTTTGTTTTTGATTTCCTGTAGAAATCAGAGAGAAAGTTTACTTCAAATTCGTCCGACTTAAGCGTTCCGTCGATTAGAAGATGATGATCTATAGAAACGGTCGCAGTACGGTTTCGCATGAATGTAACAATGCGAGATAACCCCTTGCCAAGATCATTCAGGAAGGTCGAAACGGTATTCTTTGACAACGAAACGCCCGGATATAATTCGGACAGAAAGCTGGTGTCGTATGCCTCCTTAAGTTCATAATCCTTGATGCCCTTGTCACAGACCCTGAGGATCGCAATGCAGTAGATTTTTCTGTATCCGTTTTGCTGTAAACCGCAAGCAGTTCATCCATCATACTCTTAAAGAGCCGATCACAGAGAATAACACTCGCCCAATCCTTCAGATCAATCGAAGCGGTTGAGATGTCAATGGGCGCATCCACAGGGAATTGGAACAAATTTGCCGTCAATGATATGCCCAATAGTAGGACCGTTAACCGGAAGGTGTCTACCGTTCACGTTGCGACATCCCACACGCTGACGGACAGCATAGAGATCTTTATTTTTTTCCATAGCAGATCACGACCGTATTCTTAGGTCTGGAAACAGCAAGGATTTCACTTGGTATCGGCATTGTATTTTCCCCTTATAATAGAGTCCTATAATATCATATATTAGACTATATTGTAAGAAGAATCAGTCTGAAATATCGACGAATTGCAAGATGCTACATGGTAAAAATCAGGGGTGTTCCCCCTGCATGCGAAAAGAGTTAATAGGTTCTCTTGCCAAAATGTGGTAATCAGCCAAATAGGGCATGCCGGCATGGCGTTTTATATAGTCTCACCGATTGGGAAAGTTATATTTAAAAAGAATCATTAAGCAGATCTCCTCACATTCTTCCCATACTTTTATTATTTTCACTCTACGCCAGTATACGGATGTAGCCTCTAAAGTCCTTCACAAGTCCTCTAAAATAAATGGAAGCATATAAATTGGCTTAAAATAAAGATTTTCTTTTTCGGTCAACATCTTTTCTGCGACAGAATATATTGTTTTCCTACCCTTGATGAATATTTCTTTTTCAAACGCTGAGATCGAATTATAGAATCTGACAGAAGAAGATTTTATTTCAGTGGAATTACCTTTGTTTCCGAGGTCAGGAGAAAATCCACCTCATAACTATGGGTAGTTCCCTCCTTCTTCCAAGTATGGTAGTAGACTTTTCTGCCGAAGCGGCTATTATCTGAGCCGCCACATTCTCATATATATAGCCGAGATTGATATTTAACCTGTCTCTCAGAAGCTTGCTGTAAATATCAGCATGTACCTTGCTTTCATCATTTAACAGAAGCGTTACAAATAGCCCTGTATCGGCAAGAAATAACTTATAGGCTGTATCATCTCTGGTCAGGTTCAGTGAAACACCTGGATCCGTCGTATTATAAGAAGCGATAACCGTTTTGGAATCTAAGAGGTCTGCTAATCGTTCCTTATCCTTATCGGTCGTACGCTTATTCAAAGCGTTAGAAATAACATAACGTTTTTTTCTCAGCACTTAACTGCCCCGGAATCGACTCGAACATTTGAGATATCCGTCCTGAGCTGTCTATCTTCCGAAAATCATCTTTATAAAGTTCTATAATCTCTCTCTTTATTCGATCAATTTCCTCAAAGCTGTCTCCATTTACGTACGACGCCACTGCCTGCGGCATCCCTCCGACTGCCATATATTTTCGAAAATCACGGACCAGTTTCCGGTTTGTCTCACCCACCGGCTTACCGGTCTTATAAATATCTCTCAGCAAAGAATACGTCTGATTACCGGTTGCCCATAGAAATTCTTCATAATCCATTGGATACATTTGGATTTTATGTTCCTCTGACGGCAGGGACAATATCCTTTACATTTTTCTTTATACTGATTAGGGATCCTGTCTCGATGTAATAATACTTTCCATCAGCGACTAGATGTTTGATTGCCTGTCGCACCAAGGGTGCTTTCTGTATCTCGTCAAAAATAATTACAGATTCACCTTTATACAGAACTACCCCCGTCTCAAGCTGCAATCTCCTGAAAAACGTACCCAGATCGGCTAAGTCCGTAAATACATCTTCCATTCTCTTTGTAATGTTTGCAAAATCAATTTTGATGTATGATTTGAATTCATTCTTGGCAAACTCTTCCGCCACAGTCGATTTCCGACTCGTCTTGGCCCTTCAATCATAGTAGCATATTTTCGGTCCATATTTAGATTTCCATTCAACCAGTTCATCGTAAATCTTACGTTTAAACAACCCTTCCCTCCATTTTTGAAATTTAATCAGTCAGTTATTTCAAACTGATCATCCCATAAATATGCAGTTATTTCAAGTTATTTTATATGGTTTTATGGCAGGTATTTCAGGCAAACCTAAAATTGTGCAGGATAGGCTCCTGGAATGATTCTGGAGAATAATTTGGAGAAGGTTGCTGCTCGTTGCCACATGGGAAAAACCTGCAAACTCGGTAATCGTCAGGGTTTACAGGGTTTCTCGCAAACGATCACCTGGATGGATCGCTTAAGCGGTGGCAACTGCGATAGAGCAATTCTATTGTAGGCACCATCCTTTTGGCTCCAGCTTAGTGATGGTTATAGACTACTGATCCAGCCATACACCCAGTACATCCGGTTACGTCCGTATCATGGTGTAAATTAAAAATGAAAAAGCCAAAAGCTCATCCCTAGGTATCATGAAAAATCTACCCTATCCCAAGGGGAAAGAACAAATGGCTCAACTCAATATTACATTGCTTATTCCATCTCGCCGAAACAACTTTTGATGCTGGGTGGTTTTGTTTGTAACTTCCGTCTTTTTAGTTCATTATTGAACTGTTTTATTCCCCTTTCTTTCCGCTTTTTGAGGGCTTTTTGGTTGTCATTTGGTTGTCGCTTTGACAACCGATATGTTGCATTCTCCTGTCCCTGCTCCCTTTTGTGATCCGGCTAAGTGCCTGCTGAGATATACTTGCAACCTCTGCCACGCCCGTCTACATTATACACTCTACCGACAGTAAACCGACATTTATACCGACATAAGATTGTCGGTATAAAAACGAAAAGCGTCATGTCCCGGCAATCAGCTGATCACCTTCCATTTTCCATCTCTTTTAGACCCGCTCCGCACCAGTTTTCCTTTTTCTGAAGACTTGCTATATTTCTTTCCACGGTTCTAGTCGTTACATTGATCTTTGCTGCCAACTCACCAGCGGTAATATCAGGCTGCACAAGCACATTTTTCAATATCTGTTGCTCTGTTTTGTTTAAAAAGCCACTAGCGCTGACTGGTAAACCGACATTTTTCTTTTGTCGTTCCAGAACTTCCTGATCAAAGGGAATCGTACATTTAATATAGTTCTCATTTATCTCAAATACATCCTGGCCGTATTGTTTCACAATGGTTGGAATACCGTGCCCTGTATGCTCGGTCAGCCCTAGAGACAGAAAGATTCGCATCAGTGTAGCATTTCTTGGCCTGCTGATACCTTCAAAAAAAGCTTTCGTTGTCAAACCGCCCGGAAGCCCCCATGAGAAAGGATTTCCAAACGGTTGGAGAACATGGAAATCTGTGGCCCGTAATGGTCCAGTCATTGTGTACCAGCGCATTCAGCACCGCCTCATTGACACAATCAAAGTCAAATAGGGTACCGGTCATATCTGGGACGCACACTGGTATCTGAGATACATATATTCTCCGCCTTCAGCCGGTCCTTTACCTTCATGTAAGTCGTTAGAAGGCAGCCACAGCCATAATCATTTCTCTCAGAGATGGCCGATTTATCCATCCCTTGAAATTTGACGAAAAAGAAACGGTGTATTGTTCCTGTCTGCCAGAAGCTCTGCAAAGCAGATTGTATTCTCCGTCTGCATTGCGCAGGTTCAGATTTGTTTCAAACGATTGGTCTGCGAGATGGTGTCCCTTTTTCCGCATAATATATTTTCAGTTCCCGGAATGTAAGATCCGCTGATTGCGATCTCTTTTTTCAACATATATTCCGTATCCGTAAAGTTCTTTTTCATATCGAATACAGATCTGCTCCGGTGACATCTCTCTGCAGGTAGTGCCAATCCGAATTGTGCACCCATTCGACGAGAAGCCATATTTCTTCTGACAATAGATATTCTTATTTCCCTTGTTGATATAGATCCAGATCAGCGTTTTCCCTGCCTCAAATTTCAGTGGAGACCTGAAAGTGCCAATTCCGAAAGAAATCCTCGCCGTAGAACGCCCTAAGAACACAGTCGTTATCGCATATGGCAAGAACAAGGACCGGTTTGCGGTCCGTCAGCGGATCGGCTGCAGGAACATCGATGGAAGACATCTTCCGGTCAATGGACCGACATCGGCCACATCATCGACGGCCGGTATGTTCCGATCATAAAGGAGATCACCGCTCCCGTCAGCCAGGCCAGAATCGACATGAAAGACTGGGATAACGTATAATAAGTTTCGCAAATTCAATTTCATATAAAAACAGACATAGTCTATTGCCGCCTCGCATTCACACTTCTCTAAAAATGTTCTTAAATATGAGCTGTGTCATGACTTCATCCAGCTGCTGGTCACTCCCGTATCATGGTGTAAATTAAAAAACAAAAAGAGCCAACAGCTCATCCATTTGGTATCATGAAAATCTACCAAAATCACCCCTATCCCAAGGGGAAAAATCAATTGGCTCAACTCAATATTACATTGCCTATTCCATCTCAATCGTTCCCGGCGGTTTGCTGGTCAGGTCATAGAGGACGCGGTTGACGCCTTTGACTTCGTTGATGATCCGGTTCATACAGGTCTGCAAGACCGAGAAGGGAAATTTCGAGCAGTCTGCCGTCATAAAGTCGGTGGTGTTGACTGCTCGCAGCACGACGGCATAGTCGTAGGTGCGGAAGTCTCCCATCACGCCCACGCTGCGCATGTTGGTCAGGGCGGCGAAGTATTGGCCGATTCCGGGCGTTTCCCTGGTCATGGCAAGACCCGCCTTTTGCAACCTCTTCCCGGAAAAATGGCATCCGCCTCCTGCACGATTTGAACTTTCTTTGCGGTAACTTCGCCAACAATACGGATCCCGAGTCCGGGTCCCGGGAAGAGCTGGCGATAGACCAGTTTCTCCGGGATGCCAAGAGCAAGCCCGGCAGCACACCTCATCTTTAAAGAGGGAACGCAACGGCTCAATGATTTCCTTAAACTGCACATGGTCCGGAAGTCCGCCCACATTGTGGTGGGACTTGATGACAGCGCCGTTGCCGATCCCGGATTCTACGACGTCGGGGTAGATTGTTCCCTGCACAAGGTAATCCACCGCGCCGATCTTCTTTGCCTCTTCTTCGAAAAACACGGATGAATTCCTCACCGATGAGTTTCCGCTTCTTTTCTGGTTCCGTCACGCCCTCCAGCTTTTTATAGAAACGCTCCTGCGCATTGACTCTGACAAAGTTCAGTTCGTAAGGGCCGCTCGGACCGAAGACCGCTTCTACCTCATCTCCCTCGTTTTTTTGCGTAGAAGACCATGGTCCACAAACACACAGGTCAGTTGTTTTCCGATTGCCTTTTGCCATCAGTACGGCTGCCACCGAGGAATCCACTCCACCTGACAGGGGCACAAAGTGCTCTCCCGCTTCCCACCTTTTTTCGGATTTCTTCGATCGAAGTGGCGACAAAATCGTCCATCCTCCAATCTCCCTTACAGGAACAGATATCCATGACAAAATGCTGCAGCATCTGCTTCCCGTAAACGGTATGCAGCACCTCCGGATGGAACTGCACGGCGTAAAGTCCTGCCTGTGCATTCTCCATTGCGGCAACGGGGCAGTGCTTCGTATGCCCTGTGATTTGAAATCCGTCCGGCACCTTCGCAATATAATCCGTATGGCTCATCCATACCGTGCTTTTTTTCCGGGATTTCCTGAAACAGCACAGATCCGCCTAACTGCACTTCGGTTTTCCCATACTCACTCACCGGAGCTGTCTTTACTTCGCCGCCGAGAAGCTGTGCCATCAGCTGGGAGCCGTAGCAGATCCCCAGCACCGGTACGCCGAGGTGAAAAATTTCCTGATCACAGAGCACGGCTTCCTCTCCGTAAACGGAGTTTGGCCCGCCCGTCAGAATGATGCCCTTGGGCTCCTTCTTTTTCAGCTCTTCCACCGGCATGGTGTAGGGATGGATTTCACAATACACATGGCATTCCCGTACCCGCCTTGCGATCAGCTGTTTATACTGTCCTCCGAAGTCCAAAAACGATGATGTTCTCTCTTTTCGTACAAATCCTTTCATCTCTGATTGATCAAACGATGTGGATGTCTAAGATCAAAAAAACTCTCCCGATAGAATGGAAACCTTTAACGCTTGTATTTTATCACAAAATCCTGCGCACACTCGAGATCGCACGATAAGTGGCGTTGCTGATTTTAATTCCCGTCCTTGCGCTGGAAGCATGCACGATACAGCCGTTTCCGATGTAGATGCCAACGTGTCCCGGGTAACAAACCAAGTCTCCGGCTGCGCCGTATCCAGCGAGACTTCCTGGCCGATCATGGCAAGCGACCAGGAGGTTCTGGGGACGCGAATGCCGAATTCCTTATAGACAGCCCAGACAAAACCGGAGCAGTCCGCCCCGTTGGTCGAGGAAGTGCCGCCCGCTACATAGGGGCATCCGACAAACTGCGTGGCAAAGTTGGCGATGTTCGTTCCGCTTGCACTGCCCGCAGGCGCATGAGGTCTTTTCCCTCTTTCTGCGGGCGATCTTCTTCGCCTCCCCATTGCCTTCCTCGCCCGAATTCCTTCCTGTCTCTTTCGCTCTTCCGCTTCCTGCTGCGCCCCTGGCTTTTGCCTCCGCTTCTGCCTTCTTCTTCGCTTCCTCCGCCAGGCGCTGCGCTTCCTCTCGTTCTTTTGCCTGCGCAATTTTTATCCGTGAGCGCATCCACCTGTTGTGCCTGTTCTTCCACTTTTGCGGCATAAGCCTCCGCATCCGCCTGCGCCCTGGCGATTCTGGCGTCTGCATCCGCATAACGGGAGCGGTACTGTGCCAGCATCTGATTCATGTGGGTCCGCTCTTCCTGATGCTCGTAAAGCGTCGTTTCCAGTTCCGACTTTTCATCTTCCAACTGCGCCTGATAGGCGGCGGCTGTTTTCTGGTCTTTTCATAGGCGTCCAGCTGTTTTTGTCATAAGCGTAAAAGCTTTTGGATATAAAGCCGCCTTGTTCACCATATCCAGAAATTCTGCGCTTCCAACAGGATCTGTACATACCGCATATCTCCCTGCTCGAAGAGAAAACGGATGCGCTCCTTCATCTCGGCGTATAATTGACCTTCCTTTCGCGTTTCTTCGTCCACTTTCACCTGGATTTCGTCGATCTGCGACTGTTTCTTGTCGATTTCCTTCTGGATCAGGCCGACGTTGGCGACTACTTCCGAGAGTTCGCGGTCTGTTTCCCCGATCGCCTCATTCAGCTCTCCCTGCTCCTGTCTTGCATCTTCCTGCGACTGATTGGCATTCGTGATGCCGGCGCGGTTCTGTTCCATCTGATTCTGTAATTTTTCTCTGGCGGTTTTCCAGCTCCCTGGAAGACGTTGCCAGCGAGAAAAAAACGACGTTGTCTTTAACATTCCCGCAATCAAAAACAGACAGAGGAAGACAGAAAGATACCTCCCTGCTGCCTTTCCTGCAAACGACACCCGACTCCATTCTGTTGCGCCCTGTTTTCTCTTCATGATTCTCTCTTTATCTATGGAAAAATCTTGACGATTGCTCTTCCATTCCGACTGCCTCCCACACTGCTATCCACCTCCCGGAACACGGAACAGATGCCAATCCCTTTTCCTATCATAACACAGCAGGTATCTGCACTTCCCTGTGTTTTATGGAACGACAAAACCCCGAAGACAGCCATCCCCAGGGATTTCCTATCGTTCGTCTTATTCGCAGTTGCCGACCGTTCGCGGATACAGCTCCACATCACGGATGTTGCTCATACCGGTCAGGTACATAACACAGCGCTCGAATCCCAACCCGAATCCTGCATGTCTGACCGATCCGTACTTCCGCAGGTCCAGATAAAAACGGTAATCGTCTTTGTTCATGTGCATTTCATCCATGCGCTTGGTCAGCTTTTCTAAATCATCCTCCCTCTGGGAACCTCCGATGATCTCACCGATTCCGGGAACCAGGCAATCTGCCGCCGCCACCGTCTTTCCATCCGGATTCTGTTTCATATAGAAGGATTTGATTTCCTTCGGATAGTTCATGACAAACACCGGTCTCTTAAAGATTTCTTCGGTTAAAAAGCGCTCGTGTTCCGTCTGTAAATCACAGCCCCAAGACACCTTGTATTCAAACTGGTCGTTGTGTTTTTCCAGCTCATTCACCGCATCCGTGTAGTCGATCCGCCGAAATCGGAATCTGCTACATGATGCAGACGCTCAAGCAGGCCCTGATCGATGTACTGATTGCAGAATGCCAGCTCCTCCGGTGCATTTTCCAGTACATAGCGAATGATGTGTTGAGCATGACTTCTGCACAATCACAGTAGTCTTTCAGATCGGCAAAGGCCATCTCCGGCTCGACCATCCAGAATTCGGCGGCATGCCTGGCTGTATTCGAATTTTCCGCCCGAAATGCCGGACCGAAGGTATAGGTATTGCGAAAGGCCATAGTAAACGCCTCCTCGTCGATCTGTCGCTGACGGTCAAAAAGGTTCTTTTGTTAAAAATCGCCCTTGGTGTAATCAACGCTTCCGTCCGGGTTCTTCGCCACATCCTTCAGATCTAACGTGGTGACCTCAAACATTTTCGCCGGCCCTTCCGCATCGGAAGAGGTGATGAGCGGCGTATGCACATAGACAAATCCATTCTCCTGAAAGAATTGATGGATCGCATAGGGCAATCAGAGACCGGATGCGGAACACGGCGGAAAACGTATTCGAGCGCGGACGCAGATGAGGAATGGTGCGCAGATATTCCATGGTATGCCTTTTTCTGCAGAGGGTAATCCGGAGTAGACAACCCTCAACGGTGATCTCCCTCGCCTGCATTTCAAAAGGCTGCCTTGCATTCGGTGTCTCTACGATCACTCCTCTTGCAATGATGGCGCTTCCGACATTTTAATTTGGAAATTTCCGCGAAATTATTCAGATGCTCCATGTCATAGACAATCTGCAGGGTTTGGAAACAACTTCCGTCATGCAGGGACAATAAAAGCCAAGGTTCTTCGAATCCCGGATGGAGCGGATCCACCCGCCGACCGTCACCTCTTTTTCCGCAAAAGAGGCACTGTCCTGATATAGCTTTTTAACCTCTGTGAATTTGTAACCTTCCATATCGTTTCCCTACCTTCCTCTGCTCCTTGCCTGCCGGATTTTTCTGTTCGTCCTATTGCTTCCTTGCCGGATTGAGACCGCCCATCCTATTGTTCCTTGCCGGATGGTGGCTGTTCTCCCTGCCGCGCCTTACCGGATTATTTCTGTTCGTCTGTGCTGCTCTTGGAGGAATCTGCTGCTGCGCATCCTCTGCGGAGTCCACTCCTGCTTCCTCTGCCGGAACTTTGGTGATTTTCGCTTCCTTCACCAGATAATCCAGAACCGCCTCTCGCATCAGTTTCTCCCGGATCTCCTCTTCGAGATTGAGTCCCTTTGCTTTCTGGTAGTCCTCTGCCGTTTTCATCCCGTAAGAGGAAGTGCCTTCTTTACCTCTTCCTTCACTTTCTTATCTTCAACTTTTATGCCTTCCTTATCTGCAATCGCCTGGAGACATCACACCGACATCCGCCTCTTCGACCGCTTTTTCTTTTCAAAAAAATCTTCGGTGCTGCCCTTGAAGTTCTCCGCCTGCATGGCCTGGGAGAGGTATTGTTCTTCTGTCATGGAACTCCCGTAATACATCTGCATGATCTGCAGGTTCTGGGTTACGTTATCATGCAGAAGCGCCACATAACAGGGATATCATATCCTTCGGCAACTCTTTGAAGGTACAACTCTTCCGTAACTGATCCTGCAGGTCATTTTTCAGTGCGCTGAGATTGCTCTTCTCCTGCTGCGTGCGGATGTCTTTTTCCACATAATCGTGCAGCTGCTTCTTGCTCTCGACCTTATCAATCCCAAGCGTCTTGATATACGCATCCGTCAGCTCCGGATAATTGGAAATGCTGTTAATCGTGATGGCAAAAACCGTCTTTTTTTCCCTGCCAGTTCGCTGTTGCTGTAATCCTTCGGGAAAGTGATATTGATATTAAAACTCTCCCCTACCTTATGTCCGATCAGCTGGTCTTCAAATCCCGGTACAAAAGTCCCGGAACCGATCTTCAGATCCACGTTGGATGCGGTGCCGCCCTCAAAGGCCTTTCCCGTATCCTCTCGTTTGCCGGTATAATTGATGTTTACCGTGTCTCCACTCTGAACCGTGTCCCTGTCTTTCACCTGCTTGAGACCCTGCTGTTGTTTATAGACTTCCATGCGGGCCTGAATTTCCTCTTCGCTGACCACAACTTCCTTCTCGAAACCTCGAGTCCTTGTATTTTTCCCAGCGTGACGTAATCTTCCGCCTTGATCCCGGAGAATAGGCATCTTTTTGAGTATGATCCTCCACCTTCTGTGCGTTTTGCCGCCAATGAAGCTGCTGCCGAAGCGTTAGAAGCCGCCCCCGAAGCACCCGCCGCACTTGCCGAAGCGGCGGTGGACGCTGCTTTCTGGTTTTTCGTATCGTTCTGCGCACAACCGACGAGCGATGTTGTCGCCAACAGCGCAGCAAAGCAAAACTGCTGTATTTTTCATCGTTTACTCCTCTTTTCCGAATTCTGATCGAGATCCAATAAAGATCAGTTTATCAAAAATGCTTTTGACTGCAATGGAATCGGATGTTAGAATATTGCATGGTTCGCAATTTTCACATACTTGAATAGGAATCACCAGAGAGGGAAAAAAGTTGAGTACGGGTGCAATTACATTTCTTGTCATTCTTGTGGTGCTGACTGCCGTTCTGATCGCTCTTTATCTTTTCGGCAGAAAAATGCAAAAAGCGTCAGGGAAGGCAGCAAATTCAGCTGCAGGCTGCTGCACGTAGATTTCCATGTTTGTCATTGATAAAAAGAAGCTGAAAATGAAAGAATCCGGTCTGCCCGCACAGGTCATTGAACAAACGCCGAGGCTGATGCGCGGGTCCAAGGTGCCGATTCTTAAAGTAAAGGTTGGTCCGCAGATCGCATGAACCTGATGTGCGATGCGCAGATCTTTGATTCCGTACCGATGCGCAAAGAGGTGAAGGCAACGGTCAGCGGAATTTATGTCACTGCCGTCCGCGGCATGCACGGCAAACAGGAAGTCGCCTCCAAAAGCGGTCGGGCTGCGGGCCTGGGTTGAAAGGCTTCAGAAAAAAAGCCGGTGCCAAACCAGTGAAATAGAAAACAAAATGTTCTTTTTCCATTCAAAAGGAATTCCGGCAACGTTTCATTCAATGCACATCCAGGCTGCGGATATCCAGACGAATGAGCGCCTTTGACATTTCCATCCCGTTCATGCGTACGCGATATTCCGCTTCTGCTATGATTCGTTTCCCCTTCTCTAATTGATAGGTTTGATAACGCTCCGTATGGGTATGCATCTTCATCTGCCCATACGGTGTTTTATATTCGGTATCCTGGTCTTCCCCCTCTTTCCACACAGCTCCGTATCCACAGATCCTTTTCGACTGATTTCCAAAGAGGAGGTTTGATTTTCACCCGGTTGAACGTCACGATGTCCACGCCTTCTTCAGTGCCTCTTCGTATTCCAGGAGGATAACGCCTCCCTTTGCTCTGCGCAGAATACCGGATACTTCATTCCTTGTCGTCTCCGTATGGGATTCTTTCTCTCCCGAATTCCCCGGTCTTGTGTGTTCCCCCGTAATGGTGACTTTCACTTTCTCCGATCCTTTTGCTTCATCCCAAAGATCCTCTCGGATGACTTCCAGATTTTCTCCCATTCGTCTTCCTTCTCCTTCCGGTTTTCTCTCTGTTCCTCTTTTTATGGTGGATCAAGCGCATACAACCTTCGAAGCGAAGGCGAAAGCGTCTATTCTTCTTTTTGCGATGGATCTAAGCACTCGACCTTCGAATCGAAGACGAAAGCGTCTATTCTTCTTTACGATGGATCTAAGCACGACCTTCGACGCGAAGGCAAAAGCTTCTCTTCTTCTCTCACGGATGGATCTCTACTCTCTCTCACGGGCGAATAAAAGAAGTTAAAAAGAGTTCCGGTGCCATGTTCGTTTGCTTCAGTTCATAAAAGGTCCTTTGCGCGGCGGGCGCATCCCGAAAAGATTCCGAAAAACGCTGGGGCCGCTCCCGCTCATCATCTGCGTCAGGGCGCCTCCCCTGCGCATGACTTCCTCAATTTCACCGATCACCGGGTGCATCGACTTTGTCACCTCTTCCAGGCTGTTGCCGGTCAGGGCGCAGATGGCGGAAAGATCCTGCGCCTTTAACGCCTCCACCATCCTGTCTACGTCGGGATGTCTCCTTTTCTCCTCCGGAATCCGATCCAGTCCGGCGTACACTTCTTTGGTCGAGACATTCACCGCGGGCTTTGCCACCAGGAGAACTGCTTCGGGCGGAGCGCAAAGAGGTGTCAGCACTTCACCGATTCCTTCCGACAGCATGGTCCCGCCTTCGATACAAAAAGGGATGTCCGCACCGAGCGGAGCGCAATCTTGCGCAGTTCCTCCATGGACAGGCGGAGATCAAACATTTCATTCATCGCCAGAAAGGTGGCTGCCGCATCGCACTGCCACCCGCCATCCCTGCCGCCATCGGAATCTTTTTGTCAGTTTGATTTCCAATCCCTGTCTTATGGAAAAAAACTCCCGCATCCGCTCACACGCCTTCCAGATCAGATTCGTTCTATCTCCCGCCAGGGACGCCTTCCCGGTTTGCAGACGAATCTCTCCTGTCTCATTCGAACCAAACTCCAGCTTGTCGCAGAGATTGACCGTCTGCATGACCATGCGGACCAGATGATAACCGTCTTCCCTCTTTTCCCTTCACATCCAGACACAAATTGATCTTGGCATAGGCCTTTTTACAAATCCTCATCGTACGCCCTTCTTTTGCCACCTTGACCGCCTAAATCATTTGAAACAGAAAAATCAAACTCCTCTTGATTTTCCTGTATCTTTTGACACTTTCATTATTTTTAATTATACAGGAATTTAAAAATTCCAGCCTTCTTTTTGATTTTTAATTGTCCGATACAACAAGCAGATGAAAAAAGAGGTTTTCACCATGAAAATGAATGCGATCCAAAGTCCCGCTACGACTTGTCCTACTTCTCCCGCAGCCTGTACAAAGCAAAAGCAAGTCCACAACCTGGCAAAGCGGGCGCTTCGAATGATCCTAAAAGATTCTACAGGAAAGAAACAACCCCTGCTGCCGTTTGTGAAAAACGGATCCTGCCGCAGCTGCTGCCCCTAAAGTCTATAAACCTGACACTGAAAAATCAAGCAGATGCAAGATGATATGACGACTCGCCAGCAAACGTTCCTAAACCTGATCCGACAGATGTTCGGAAAACAGGCGAAGACCCTTAGCCTCACGGACGATGCGCTCTGGAAAACACTGGCTGCCGGCGATTTCACCGTCGACGAAAAGACAAAAGAACAGGCTCTCAAAGATATTTCAGAAGACGGATATTGGGGGTCAAACAGACCTCCGGTCGTATTCTGGATTTTGCAAAGGCACTGACCGGTGGCGATCCGTCGAAAAATTGAAAAGATGAGATCCGCCTTCGAACAGGGCTACAAACGAGGCGGAAAAAAACCTGGGGCGGTCACCTTCCCGAGATCTGTAAAAAGACCTATGACGCGGTTATGAAGGGCTTTGACGACTGGAAGAAGGAGAGCACCCCTCCCAAAGAAGACGCCGCCACAAAGAACGTAGCCAAAAAAGGTGCCCAAAGCAAAGGAACCCCTTCCGAAATCCTTCCTAAAATCCTTCGGAGATTCCTTCTGGAATGATTCCATCTAATGTACCGCACCAATGAGACTGTGGATATCATCCACTTCATTCTTCCGTAAATAGTCTTCGATGCCGTGAATGACCTTGATGGTTGCGTAAGGATCATGGAAATTTGCGGCTCCAATGGCAACGGCGGACGCACCGGCTAAGAGAAATTCCAGTGCGTCCGCTGCGCTTGCAATTCCCCCCATCCCGATAATCGGTATTTTTACCGCCTGTGCGCATTCATAAACCATTCGCACCGCAACCGGTTTGATCGCAGGTCCCGAGAGCCCTCCGGTCTTATTGGCAAGCACAAATTTTCTTTTTTGAATATCGATCTGCATGCCCGTGATCGTATTGATTAAGGAGATGGCATCCGCACCGGCTGCTTCTGCGGCCTTTGCCATCTCGGCAATATTGGTTACATTGGGAGAGAGCTTCATGATCACCGGCTGTTTTGCCTTCTTCTTGATTTCAGATGTAATCTCGAAAAGTGCTTTTTTGTCCACACCGAAGGCGATGGCTCCCTCTTTGACATTCGGGCAGGAGACGTTGATTTCCAGAAGATCCACCCGTTTTTCCTGCGAAAGTCTTTCCACTACGGCAACGTATTCCGGAATGGTATGTCCGCATACATTGACGATCACCCTGGTTTCAAAATTCTCCAGATAGGCCAAAGATCTCTTTGGCAAAAAAACTTCGATCCGGGATTCTGCAGTCCGATGGCATTTAACATCCCGCTTTGCGTTTCCGTCACCCGCGGCGTATCATTTCCCTGCCATGGCTCCAGGGAAACGCCTTTGGTCACAACGCCGCCAAGCGCATTCAAATCCACAAACTCTCCATATTCCATTCCGGAGCCGAAGGTACCGAGGCTGTCATCACCGGATTCCTAAAGGGAACTCCCGCGATTTTTCACTTCCGTATTCATATCTCCACCTCCTCCGCCTCAAAAACCGGCCCGTCCGTACAGATCCTGGCATTCCTGACCCGGGAATGCGCATCCTGCTTCGTCGTCTTTGTGACGCAGCCAAGACAGACTCCCACCCGCAAGCCATTCTTTCTTCTAACGACAGATAGGGCTTTTTTTCCCTCGTCTGTTTCCTCTGATTCTCTTCCTGAACCAACTGCTTGATGGCCCGCAGCATCGGCAGTGGACCGCAGAGCTAGAATGACATCGAATTCCACCAGGGTTCTCCCTGTACACGTCCATGACATTCCCTTTTGTGCCGGCGCTTCCATCTTCTGTTGCCAGATATAATTTTCCGTACTTCTGAAATTCTTCCGCCAGGAAGGTGTCTCCCGTTTCGGTATCCCATCATCATGACGGGCGCTTCCTCTTGCAGACGCTGTGCTGCAAAGAGCAGGCAGCGGAATGCCGATTCCGCCGCCAAATAGCAGGATCTTTTGCCCCTGACTCTCCATCGGATAGCCGTTTCCCAGTACTCCCAGAAGATCCAGCGACTTATGTGCAGGGGTAAGTGGAAAGCTCCGCTGTCCCTTCTCCCGAGATGCGGTAAACCAGGCGCAGCTCTTCTTTTCCAGCATCCGCAAGGCAGATGCTGATCGGCCTGGGCAGGAGCCTGAGACGGGTTGTTCAGGTAAACTCCGACAAACTGCCCGGGTCTTGCTTCCTTCTGCCAGTTCACTCTTCAGCCTCACATCCCAAATGCCCTGCGCCATCTCGGTTTGAGACAAAAATTTCCACGCTCTCCTTCTTCTTAACCATTTTCGCACCTCTCCTAGACCAGTTTCTGATTTTTCGTCACCATCTCCTGAATGATGCCCGCCGTATAGAGTGTTGATTGTCTTCTGATCCGCTTTGTCCAGATCACTGATTCGAAAGGGCTTTCCATACTCTAGAATGACATGCTGTTTTTGACAGCGGGCAGGTGCGCCTCAAAAATATTCCTGGTGTTGTTGATGGCAATGGGTACGATCAAACAATTCGACCACTGTGCAATCTTGAAACTCCCCTTGTGAAAGGGCAGAAGCGTTTCGGATTCGTGTTTCTGGTGCCTTCCGGAAAAATGGCAAAAGAAATTCCGCTTTTCACATCTTCCGCCGCCTGCTTCATCATGAGCAGCCCCTGTCTGGGATCTTTTCGGTCCAAAAACAGGCAGTGCAGATATTTCATCCACTGTGCAATCACCGGCACATAGCGCAGTTCTTTCTTGGACATATAGCCTGTCCTTCGCGGCACCCTGGCATACGTCAGCACAATATCAAAATAGCTCTGGTGGTTTCCTACATAAAGCACAGCCTCGTCCTTCGGCACATTTTCTTCCCCAGCACGGTTACCTCCGCGCCGCTAATCGCAGTGATGCAGCGAAAACTCCAGGTCACCAGGGGCAGCGGCAGCACCTCTTGTAATGCTTGTTGAGGGCGATACCACCCACTCCACAAACAGCAACAGGGATACTAATGAAATAAAAAGACCAGATACAAAAAAATAAACAACAAACGAATCATATTTTCTTTTCCTCTAATGACAGGCTCCCTGCCCGGTATACCGGCTTTCCTCCGCAAACGGTTAAGAGCACCTCTCCCGGAAGCGTCCATCCCCGAAACAGGGGTATTGCAGGCTTTGGACACAAAATGGTCTGCCACCCGTTCGGCATGAGCATCAAATACGCAGAGGTCAGCCGTCCTTCCTTCATAAAAAAACTTTTCTCCTGCTTCTTCCGTCCCGCCGATTCGCGTGATCTTTGCCGGTGCCACACTCATCTTGTAAATCAGCTCCGGAAGGGTAAGCACACCCGTTTGCACCAAGTACTTGATGCCAAGAGAAAGCGCCGTTTCAAACCAATCATGCCGCTGGGCGCTTCTCGGAAGGGCTTTTCCTTCTCGGCGACCGTATGCGGTGCATGGTCGGTTGCGATCATTTCGATGGTTCCGTCCCGCAGCCCTCTAGAATTGCAAGGCGATCCCTTTCCAGCCGTAGCGGAGGATTTGCTGGCAGAGCGTCCCGTATTCTTCTATCGCCTCTTCTGTGAGAGAAAAATGGTGCGGTGTCGCTTCGGCATGGACTCGAGGGATTGGTTTTTCCTTGCTCTTCTCACCAGTTCTACGGATTCTGCGGCAGAAATATGCTGAATCGTGAGCTCTGCACCGGTCTCTTCTGCAATCGCAAGATCCCGCTCCACCATGGAAATTTCTGCTTCTCTTGGCGATCCGACGAGTCCCCTCTTCCCGGCGACTTCTCCCCCATTGATTCCGTTATCTGTAATATACGCAGGATCCTCCTCATGCAGGCTGATCATCAGATCCGCCTTCCTTGCCCTCTTCGCAGGCCCTCTTCATGATCTCCGCCTGTAAGATCGGTTTTCCGTCATCGCTCAGCAGAACCGCTCCGGCCTCTTTCAGCACCCTAAAATCGCAGAGCTCTTCCCCTCTCATTCCCTTCGTCACATTCCCACAGGTATATACGTGGATGCCGGTTCGTTTCCCCTTTTCCAGCATTTCCCGAATCGTTTCCGGCTGATCCGGGTGAGGGTTCGTATTGCCCATCATCACCACCCTCGTATAACCGCCGGCTGCGGCAGCTCCTGCCCCGGTGAAAACATCTTCTTTTTCGGTAAATCCGGGATCTCTAAAATGCACATGACAATCCACCAGCCCCGGTGCAATGTACTTCCCATTCAGTTCTATCAGAAGGTCTTCTTTTCCAACGGACAGACCATCCATGCGCAGTCTTCCCGCCTCCGCCATTTGGATGATTCTACCGTCCTCAATCAACAGATCTTTTTTCTCTTCCGTTTTTGCTACAGGATCCACTAAAATCCCGCCTTTTAGAACCAACATGCTGTCTCCTGTCTCGCTCCCTCAACTGCCAGCTTCCTGTCTCGCTCCCTCAACTGCCAGTTTCCTGTCTTGCTCCTCCAACCGTCTGTTTCCGCTTTCCATCCGCTAGTCGATCATGCCCTGCATGATCAAAGCTTCGCGCTGTTATCCAGATCATCCGGAATGCCCGGATATCCCGCCTGCAGGTAAGAACACTCCCCCTCACGGGAGGCAAAAGTTCACATTGTCCTGATTTCTTCCGCAAAAATAATGCAGATGATCCGTAATCATGGACGTATACTCGTGATTGTAGATGATATGGTTTTAATACCGTGAGCGTCCGCATATTATTTAACATCTCCGGGATTGCTTCTCTCCCCTCTCCGCTTACACGGTAGGGAGAGTGATTGGCGATCTCCGCAATCTTTTCTCCCCGCTGCAATAACGTCTCCATCAGTTGGTCACAGACGGCACGGTTAATGGGTTGTTTCGCCGTCATCAGATACGTGACTCCTCCGAAGAACAGATCCTCGTCTGTCATGACCATCCCCATCTGTTCCTCGTTATGAAAAAAAGCACTTAAGACATTTTCGTATTTTTTATCTCCTGTCATCCGATACAAATCGGCAGCTGCTGCAAAAGCCGCACGGTCCTGTGCAGCATGTTTTTTCCCTATGTAGGAAGTCCATGCGCTCTGCGCCTTCTTCTGACACTCTGCGGCAAAAGGCGAATCAAACTCCCGGTACAGCCACGCAAACCTGGACATCGCCTGCGAAAAAACAATCGTTGCTTCCGGAGTGGCCGCATCAATGGCGACCAGATTCTCCTGTTCTCCCTTTCCCGACTCACAGGAAGCATAAACACTTCCGTCCTGTACCTGCATCTTGGAAAGCCAGTCGATCTCAAATTTGACTTCGTCTAACAGATCCGGTATGCCATTTCCGCTCTCCGGAATTCCCATGTCATCTCCGAAACTGTCCGGATCCAGTTCATACGCAAACAAAAGATCTCTGATCGCGATAAAGCCTTCCCACGTCTCGATTCCCGTTTTTGTCGGTATGCCATCCGCCACTGACATTCCTTGTCTGATTCGGGTCCTCTCTTAGTTTACCGTCCTCTGCATGACAATCTTTTTCTTCCCCAGGGAGCGATCCTTTTTTCCTGTGGTGCCTCTTCGTCATCCGTTTCGGAATCTCCGGAAAATTCCTGTCCGCAACGTCTGCTCGTAAAATTCTGCGGGTTTCCTGTGCCAGGTGCTCTCCGATGTCCGCACCGATCCGAAGGCATAGGAGCTGCCCACCGTTTTATTATAAATATAATAGGTTCCGTCGGTTTGAAAATCCGTGAACACGGCAGCGCTCAGTTCTCCACTTTGGCTCTGTCTCAGTTTGCCGGTAAAAAGAACGGAATCGTCTGTAAGCGATCTTACCTCAAAGGCTTCATCCGGGTCTGTAGCGCTTACAAAGACCATCTTTTCCTCTCCCGTACGGTATCCGATCTGATCCGTCAGGATATGGGGTACATCCCTCGGCACCCGGTAGGCAGCATCACTTAGGCGATCCAGTCGCCCCTCCGCTTTCTTTTGCACAACCGGCAACAAACGAAAAAGCAAGCAGAATACAGATCATCCCGATTCTGTGAAAGATGAACTTTTTACGCATGCCTCATACCTTACAGGTTGCCCTTCTCCATCCCTGTGCAGGGGTTCCTGTCCCCCTCTCCTATCGCATGGGTGCCAAAAGCCCTTGCACCCACCCCGTCGTCTTGCCTTTCCCCTATCATACCGCATTATAATTGATCAGGCATCCTGCCAAAATAATGTCTTTCTCTCTCTTTGTCAATTCTCCCAGATGCAGGGAAAAAGCCTCCATCCGTCCGTCTTTGACCGCAAGGCCTTCACTTCTTCGCATCCTGTTTCAATTTCTGACGAATCCCCGGAAGGAAGATAAAGTCAGATTCGAGAAAGAGCTCTTCCTCCTTGATCAGGAACGGAAGCATTCCCCAATTCATCAGGTTGCTGCGATACCTTTTCGTTGCATATTCTCTGGCAAAGTTTGCCCAGCCGCCCAGTACCTTCTGGCAGGATGCCGCCTGCTCTCTCTGCACTGCCGTCTCCGGCTTTTTCCCGCAAAAAATCGTGGAGCCGAATCCTACGTTTTCATTGCTGACGTTCGGATACTGTCCGTGAATGATATCTACTACGTCCTGCAGCGCCTCTAAAGCCTCCAAGGGTTTCTCCCTTCATCAGTGCTCTCTGTGCCTGTCTGACTTCCTTGGCCCGTGACACATAGGCAGGATCCTTTCTGGAAAGTGTAAACTCCGAAAGTGCCTCCGGATTGGAACGGTACGAGGAGGTTTCCCCTGAGGGGATCAGTTCATCTGTGGTCGTCACCGGGTCATGGATGACAGAAACCACACGAAGGATCAGATTCTCCAGCAAGGCCGGCATTTTCAGCCAGTCTTTGATGTTCGGACCAAGAAGCAGCTCCTCGTCCGCCTTTCCCTTTCCAAACGCGTCAAAAATGCGCTTTTTATAAATTTCGGCATCAAAGTGGTAAACGGGATTCGTGTACTCCCCGTGAAATTCCGTTGCGGGCGTCAGCACCCCCTTCTTTGCCGCCGTCGCTGCAATGCTGCGCGCATCCATCAGCGCAACGGAAGCAATCTGTCCGTTCTGCAGTTTGGAGCCCTCTCTGTTCGGGAAATTCCTGGTCGTATGCCGAATGGAAAGCGTTCCGTTTGCAGGCGTATCTCCTGCGCCGAAACAAGGGCCGCAAAAGGCGGTCTTGAGAATCGCACCCGTTTCCAAAAGCTCTGCCGCCACGCCGTTTTTTAGCAATTCCATATAAATCGGCGTAGAGGACGGGTAAACGCTTAAGGAAAAGGCCCCGTCTCCAATCGATTGCCCCTTTAGGATATCCGCCGCGGCACAGATATTTTCAAACAACCCTCCCGCACACCCGGCGATAATCCCCTGATCGACAATGACTTTTCCGTCTACCATCTTATTTTGCAAAGAATAGTCGACCTCTTCTCCCAGACTGACTTTTGCCCTCTCTTCCACTTCGTGCAAAATCTCCTGCGGGTGACGAACCACTTCCTCGATCTCATAGGTGTTGCTCGGATGGAAGGGCATGGCGATCATCGAGCGATTTCCGAAAGATTCACCGAATCAATCCGTCATAATACGCCAGCTCCGCAGGCTTTTAATTCCCGATAGTCCTGTTCTCTTTCGTGTACCGCATAAAACTCTCTGATGGTCTCGTCCGTCTTCCAAACAGAGGACAGGCAGGTGGTTTCCGTCGTCATGACATCAATCCCGATCCGGAACTCCGCACTCAGATTTTTGACCCCTGGACCAACAAACTCCATCACCTTGTTTTTGACATAACCGGATGAAAAAGACCTTACCGATGATCGCAAGAGCGACATCCTGCGGCCCGACTCCTGCCACCGGCTCTCCTTCCAGATAGACGGCAATCACCTCCGGATAAGCAATATCATAGGGTCTGCGAAAAGCAGCTAGCTGACCAGTTCCGGTCCACCTTCCCCAATCGCCATCGTCCCCAGGGGCTCCGTACCTGGTATGCGAATCACTCCGAGGATCATCCCACCTGCTGGGCGAGCATCTCCCTCGCATACTGATGAATCACCGCCTGGTGCGCCGGCACATAGATTCCACCATACTTTTTGGCGGCAGAAAGACCAAACAGGTGATCGTCTTCGTTGATGGTGCCGCCAACCGCACAAAAGCGAATTATGGCAGTTCGTCAGGACATAGGGGATGGGAAACTTTTCCAGTCCGGAGGCCCTCGCCGTCTGAATAATGCCGACGTAGGTAATATCATGACTGGTCAGCTTATCAAATCGAATATGAAGCGCATCCGCCTTCTCCCCCTTCTGAAGCCCCACACTGTGACCGGTCAGAATTCCGTGGGAGATGGTTCCCTGTTTGGCTTTTTCTTTCCTCTGACTTGCAGGAAGGGCATAATCGCCTTCCCCTGCATTTCCATTCTGTGCAGTTTCGCCTCGCCTTCCGCATGATCAGGGATGATTTCGGTCCCGTTTAGGGAGATAAACTCGGTATCCGTTGTCTCTATCATTTTAAATCTTCTCCACTCCGATTCTTAGTTTTTCTCCGTTGATATCCCATTCCTTCGCATTTTTACATCCGTATCGAAGAGAATGGCATCAGCGAGCACCTTCGTCGTAATAGGTTCTACCTGATTTTCCACCACTGCTTTTTAACTTATCGCTTCCCCGTCAGAAAACCCTGATGTGATCCATGACTTCCAGTCCGATTTCTTTTCTGGTCGTCTGAATCTTGGAAATGATCTCCGCTACATAGCCTTCATCCATCAACTCCGGCGTCAGGGTTGGTGTCGATCACAACTGTGATGCCGTAGTCTTCTTCCGACATAAAACCTTCTTTTTGCGTTACGTCAATCAGAAGATCTTCTTTGGTCAGAACGACTTCCGCTCCGCCTGCAGTAAATCGCAGCTCTCCCTTTTTCGTTCAGTTCATCCATTGCGGCATTGCCATCCAGCTCCCTGAGGTATTCCTTGACTGCTCCAAGGCTCTTGCCGTACTTCGGACCAACGGTGCGCAGCTGTAGCTTAAACGTGTAACTGGTAAAGTCTCTCACATCATCGGTGAAGCGAACCTCTTTCACATTCAATTCTTCCTTGATGATATCTACATAATAGGAACCCACAGATTGCTCGGCTTTCACAAACATTGCCGCTAGCGGCTGCCTGTTCTTTCTGTTCGCCGCATTTCTGCAAGCCCTACCCAGAACAATGATGTCTAACACTTCTTCCATGTCGGACTCCAGCTTCGCATCCACGTCCTCCTCACTCGCTTTCGGATAATCACAAAGGTGAATGGACTCCCGTACCTTCCTCTGTTTCTCCTCCTCCGTTAAGGGTAAAAAGGCATTTTCCTTCCGGACAAGATTCTGATAAATCGCTTCCGTGATAAACGGCACCATTGGCGCTGCGCATTTACAAACGTTCAGCAGACAGGTGTACAACGTTATATACGCATTGATCTTGTCCTGCTCCATGCCCTTCGCCCAGAAACGTTCTCTGCACCTGCGGACATACCAGTTGGAAAGATCGTCTACAAATTTTGCCAGCGTTTTCCCCGCCTCCGGGATTTTTATAATCGTTGAGCGCCGCATCCGTCATCCGGATCATAGAGTTCATGCGGGACAGGATCCAGCGATCCATCACCGACAGCGTGTCTTTGTTTAGGGTATGCCTGTTCACATCGAAGTCGTCAATATTGGCATATAGAACATAGAATGCGTAGGTGTTCCAAAGCGTGCCGAGGAACTTTCGCTCCCTTCCTGTACCGCCTTCCCGGAGAAACGGCTCGGCAGCCACGGCGCACTGTTGGTATAGAAGTACCAGCGAATTGCATCTGCCCCATAGGTTTTTCAAGGCATCGAAAAGGATCGACCGCATTTCCTTCGACTTCGACATTTTCTGCCCGTTTTTCATCCTGCACCAATCCCATCACAATGACATTTTTAAAAGCGGGAGAATGGAAAAGAAGGGTTGCCTCCGCATGAAGGAGTAGAACCACCCCTCGTTTGATCGACCGCTTCGGAAATAAAAGCTAGCTGGAAATTCTTTATGGAAAAGTTCCCTGATTTTCAAACGGATAATGGAGCTGGGCAAAAGGCATGGCACCCTGAATCAAACCAGCAGTCAATGACTTCGGCACTCTCCGCATTTCCTTGCCGCACTCCGGACACCGAATCACAAACCGGTCAATGTAGGGACGATGCAGTTCCACCGTAAGTGCCGTCTGGTCGCCGGACAGTTCCGCCAGTTCCTTCCTGCTTCCCACAGAAAGCTGATGGCCACAGCCCTGGCATTCCCAGATGTTTAAAGGCGTTCCCCAATAACGGTTTCTGGAGATGCCCCAGTCCTGGATATTCTCGAGCCAGTCGCCGAACCGCCCTTCTCCGATCGATTTGGGAACCCAGTTGATCTTTTTGTTATTCTCGACCAGCTCGTCTTTGACTGCCGTCACCTTCACAAACCACGACTCTCGTGCATAATAAAGAAGGGGCGTGGAACATCTCCAGCAGTGCGGGTAATCATGCTCCACCTTCGGCGCATCAAAAAGAAGATTCTTTTCTTCCAGATCCTTTAACACGGCGGGATCGGCACTTTTTCCCCCTTCCTGCAGTTCCTTCTCGGAAGGCTTGGCTCTCATTCCCGCAAAGGGAGTTTCCTCCTTCATCCTCCCTTTTTCATCCACCATCTGCACAAAAGGCGATGTTGTATTTCCTGCCAACTCTTGCGTCATCCTCACCAAAGGCCGGTGCAATATGCACAATACCGGTCCCGTCCGTCATGGTGACATAGGTATCACAGATGACAAAAAAGGCTTTTTCGTTCTTGCGTTTGTCTGCCGCCTCCCTGGTGCAAGGATAAAGGGCTCATACTCCTTGAATTCCAGCGCTTTTCCCGCCATCTCCTCCAGAACTTCATAGGCGGACTCACTCTCTTTTGTCTTTAGCTTGGACAGGACCCGATCTGCCAACGCTTTTGCCAGATAATACACGTTTCCGTCTACCGCCTTGACCTTGACATAGGTCTCCTCCGGATTTACGCAAAGAGCCACGTTGCTAAGCAGCGTCCACGGCGTCGTTGTCCAGGCCAGGAAGTAGGCATCCTCTCCCTTCACCTGAAAGCGGACGATGGCGGTACGCTCTTTTAACGTCTTATACCCTTGCGCCACCTCATGGGAAGACAGCGGTGTCCCACAGCGGGGGCAATAGGGCACGACTTTAAACCCTTTGTAGCAGCAGCTTCCTCTTCCAGATTTCCGACAGCGCCCACCATTCGGACTCGATATAATCATCTTCATAGGTGATGTAAGGGTGATCCATGTCCGCCCAGAATCCGACGGTGCCAGAGAAATCTTCCCACATCCCCTTATATTTCCAGACGCTTTCTCTGCACTTTTTTGATAAAGGGTTCGATCCCGTAAGCCTCGATCTGGTCTTTTTCCATTGATCCCGATCGCCTTCTCCACTTCCAGCTCCACCCGGAAGCCCGTGGGTGTCCCACCCCGCCTTCCTGGGCACCTGGTATCCCTTCATTGTGCGGTAACGGGGAATCATATCTTTGATGGCGCGGGTCAAAACATGTCCGATATGCGGCTTCCGTTTGCGGTCGGCGGACCGTCGTAGAACATGTAGATCTCGTTCCCGTCCCTTTCTTCCACACTCTTGTCAAAAATATTCTCGTCCTTCCAGAACTCTTCGACCTGCTTCTCGCGGCCTGTAAAGTTCATGTCTGTCTGCACCTTGTTGTACATCTCTCTTCCTCTTTTCTCCATTCCTTCCGGTCTGCTCCGATCAGTTCCGGTTCTGTGCCGTTCCGGTTCCGGTTCTGTCCCGTTCCGGATGCGCAGATTTCTTGTCTTCCATTTATAGAAAAAGGATCCCATCCTGCGTGAACAGGACGGGATCCCAGACCGTAACCACCTGATACGCGTACGGAAAATCCCTTTTCTGAACGATCTCCTGTCTTGCCTTTTCATCGTCCTTCAGTCCGTCATTTCCATACGTTGTTCTCTGACGCGGAACCTACGGCACCGCTTACTGCTGTTTGGTAAAAACTTCATCCTACCAGCTGCGCATAAAGTGCTCCTCTTCGGAGCTGCTCCGCTACAAATGGTTTCCAGTCGACTCCCTTACAAACAGGTTCTGCAATGCGGCTCGGAAGTGATCTTCGCACACTTCTGCTTCGTCCGGTTTCCACCAGCCACCGGCTCTCTATCTCTGCGCAGAAGGGTACAGACCAATCTCTTCGTGGATCCCACGCACCGCCCGTTTCCCGACGGTCCATCGTCACTGCAAGTTTTCGTCTGACGCTTCCACACCACATCCCGCAAGAAGGGTTACTCTCTTCGTCATCGCCTGTCTATACAATTCAATTCGGGAATAGCACCCGTTTCATTATTGTAGAGCGGGCGAGGAGCGTTTGTCAAGGCGGGAGGGGGAGCACTTGCTTCTGCCAGCAAAGATGGGCATACCTCAGTTTCCCTCCCTCTGTCAGGGGAGCATAACATATCTCTACTCCCGGCCTCTTTCCTTGTTTCCGCCTTTATAGCAAAAAGACCAAAGAGCTTCTTCCTTTGCTCTTTGGTCTTTTTATTCTCTTATGAGATGATTCCGCAATTTACAGCTTCGGTCCGCTGCTACCAGTGCCTTTCCGGCGTCGTTGCCGGTATATTTGCCGAAGTTTTTGATAAACCTGCCTGCCAAATCCTTCGCCTTTTCATCCCACTCGAGGCGTTCTGATCGGGTGTCTCTCGGGTCAAGAATGGCGGGATCCACGCCCGAAGCGCAGTCGGCACTTCAAAGTCGAAGTAAAGGAATCTTCTTCGTGAGCGCCTTTAACACCTCCCCGGTCAGGATTGCGTCAATAATTCCGCGCGTGTCTTTAATGGAAATCCGCTTTCCGCTGCCGTTCCATCCGGTGTTTACCAAATATGCCTTGGCTCCGGACTTCTTCATCTTTTGACCAGCTCCTGTGCATACTTGGTCGGATGGAGCTCCAGAAACGCCTGTCCGAAGCAAGCAGAGAAAGTCGGTGTGGGCTCCGTAATGCGCGCTCCGTACCCGCAAGCTTCGCCGTAAATCCGGAAAGGAAATAATACTGTGTCTGCTCCGGTGTCCAAAATGGAAACAGGAGGCAACACGCCGAATGCATCCGCCGACAGGAAGATGACATTCTCTGCTGCCGGTCCATGGGAAACACCGTTCACCTTCTGCACGATCTTGTCAATGTGATCAATCGGATAGGAAACACGCGTATTCTCGGTCACACTCTTGTCCGCAAAATCAATCTTCCCATTGGCATCCACTGTCACGTTCTCCAGCAGTGCATCTCTGCGAATGGCATTATAAATATCCGGTTCGGATTCTTTGTCCAGATTGATCACCTTTGCATAGCATCCGCCCTCAAAATTGAAGACGCCATTGTCATCCCAGCCATGCTCATCATCGCCGATTAACAGTCTCTTCGGATCGGTGGAAAGCGTCGTCTTGCCGGTACCGGACAACCCAAAGAAAATCGCAGTGTTCTTTCCTTCCATATCGGTGTTGGCCGAGCAGTGCATCGAGGCGATTCCCTTCAGCGGCAGGAAATAGTTCATCATGGAGAACATTCCCTTCTTCATCTCGCCGCCGTACCAGGTATTGACAATCACCTGTTCCTTGGTGGTGATATTAAATACCACTGCGGTTTCGAATTCAACCCCAGTTCCTTATAATTCTCCACCTTTGCCTTGGATGCATTATATACGACAAAATCCGGTTTGAAATCCGCCAGTTCATCCGCAGTCGGTTTTAATAAACATATTGGTAACGAAATGCGCCTGCCAAACCACTTCCACGATGAAGCGAATTGCCATACGCGTATCTTTATTGGCTCCGCAGAAAAGCATCTACCACATACAACTTCTTGTTGGAAAGCTCCTTCTTCGCAATTTCCTTGACCGCCTCCCAAGCCTCCTGACTGGCCGGATGGTTGTCATTCTTGTATTCCTCGGAGGTCCACCAAACGGTATCCTTGGAATTCTCATCCTTTACGATAAATTTGTCTTTCGGAGAACTGACCGGTATAAACGCCTGTCATTACATCGATCGCATCCAGTTCTGTCAAATAGCCTTGTCATACCCCCGTCAGATCCGACTTCGTTTCCTCTTCGAACAACACCTGATATGAAGGGTTGTGCACAATCTCCGTGGTGCTGGTAATTCCATATTGTGTTAAGTCAAGATTTGCCATCTTATTTCCAGCCTCCTTCCACTGATTCAAAAAACATGTTTGAGATGATTTTCTTCCCTCAGTATACATGAATCAAAATCAAATGTCACCCGAAAGCAGGAAAAATATAAATTTACCCGTTGACAAGTTTTCTAACTTATTGTAGACTGTTCCTTGTTGCGAAGGGGTTCCGCTCTTTCCAAATAATCAATCTCATCTATGCGATAGTAGCTTAGCTGGTAAAGCGCCACCTTGCCAAGGTGGAGACCGCGGGTTCGAATCCCGTCTGTCGCTTTTATGGACGAGTCGATGTGTCGACTCGTTTTTTGTATAGAAAGAACGATTTACTTGAAAAGGAAGGAGCGCAGACGATGAGCGATTTACAAGAATTGACTAACAACTCATGCAGGGATATTGCGTTTAGAAAGGAATATGAAGCTCTTCAGCCGGAGAGAGACCTCACGTTGTCTTTGATTCGTGCGAGAAAGGAAGCAGGACTTACGCAGGCGGAGTTATCCGAGAAAACCGGAATCAGCCAAGCAGATATCAGCAAAATCCGTTGTGTTAATTTATTTTAGACTATTATGTTGACTATTATTTCATTCTTCATCTGGTGAAACACATCTCTGAGCTGTTCAAGGCTCAAAAACACGGCAACGATCAGACTTTCAGTTTCTTGTAGATGTCCCCTCGTGCCCCTATGTCAAAGGCGTAGACAAGTAATTCATTGTCTACGATGCGGAAAACAGCTCTGTAATCTCCTATCCGCAACCTAAAAATATCATCATAGTTTTTTGACCGGAATTTCTTCACATCATAGAACTGTAAATTTTCCTTGTCCTCAGCCAATTCTGCGAATGCCTTGAAGAATCGAACGCCTATCGCCTTGTTTTTCTTGATGAACTTTTCAGCAGACTTAGAATACTTAACCTTGTAACAGCTCATCTAATGTCAATTCCTTTCCGTTCAAGTTATCAAAGTCGATATTCAACGCTTCAATTTCTTCCTGTTCGGAACTGTTCATATAGGCGCAATTTGCATTGATGTACTCAAGCAAGTTCGAGTTTTCGCTTTTATCAATCGCTTTTAAGGCAGTGTATCTTAAAAACTCTGAAAAGGACATACCACACTTTTTCAATCCTCTTCACCTCTTTTTCTCGTCCTAACGGTCGCGAAAAATGCAAGCAGTAGAGGTTGCTAAAAACTTAAAAATCCGTTGCGCTGTCGTTCCGTCAAGGGACAGGTAGTATTTTCTCCTGTGGTCAAAATCTCCACCCTCAAGCCCTTGACTGCATTCTCGCTTATTCCATAAGCTCCCTTACTGAAACAGGTCATGTCTAATAAATCTTGCTTCTATGTCCTACATCAATAAGTACCAGTACCAGTTGATTATCTTGTATTTCTGCCAGTATTCGGTAATTGCCTACTCGATATCGCCATTGTCCGCTTCGATTGGGAGTCAATCCTTTACCATGAATGCGAGGGTCTTCACAGTTCATTAGATTTTTATCAATCCATGCTTTAATTATTTTTTTCGTCTGCCTGTCCAGTTTCTTAAAAGGCTTTATCAAATTTGTCGGTTGTAATCAGCTGATAAATCATAAGTCAAGCTCTCTCCAAAGTTCACTAATTGGACGAGTTTTCAATGTTCCTGCTTTCTTTTCTGCTTCATAGTCTGCAAAAACTTTAAGGTCGTATTCATCCTCAATTCGTTCAAGCATGGTCTTTCTAATGATTTCAGACAAGGTACTGTTATTGTGTTTTGCGTAAGACTTAAAAATATTTAATTCTTCTTCCGGAACTCTCAAAGCTGATCGTGAGACATAGCTATACTCCTTCTTACTCTTTTGCATAATACAATCGTATTACAATTATAGAAAAAGTCAATAAATTGACGGTCGCACATTTGTTTAATTAAAAATCTCTTTACAATGAAAAAGTAAATGATACACAATGAGAAGGGAAAGGAGATGATATTATGGCACAAGTTAATTTCAGAATAGATGATACAATCAAGGCAAAGGCTGAAAGCGTTTGTACTGCAATGGGTTTAACTATGTCATCAGCTATCAGTATATTTCTTACTAAGGTTGCAAAATGAAAAGAGAATACCGTTTGAAGTGTCAGTTGACCCGTTTTTATAGCGAGGAACATATCGCTATGCTTGAAAAGCGTGTAGCAGATATGAAAGCAGGACGAAACACCCACGAGAGGGAACTTATCGAGGTGGATTGATGAAGAAGATATGGCACGATGAGGCGTGGGAAGAATATGTTTATTGGCAAACGCAGGATAAAAACCTAAAGAAAATCAATCGGCTATTATCGGATATTGACCGAAACAGGGTATCAATGACAGGAAGCCCGAACCATTAAAGGGTAATCTTTCGGGGTATTGGAGTGTTCGCATTGATGAGAAAAACAGAATAGTATTTTGTATCGCTGATGATATTTTAGAAATAGCGGAATGTGGCTCTCATTATGGCGATAAATAGTGGGATTTTTTATGTATGAGCGAGAGCGAAATCAAAGAGGGTATGCTTCGGGGTGGAGATTTTCCAAGCGGAACGAGGAAATACAACCTGTACCCCTTGATGGGTGGAGCGACACACTTACCCGCAGGGACAGGAGCACCGCCCTGTCCCTCTACCACATGATTGGGCGGGTCCAGGACAAGAAATGAGGATATGATCCTTCCCTACCGACAGATGTTTTGAACCTCCTTCTATTTGATTAAATAGGTGCCAAAAGAAATTACCCCTCCCTCACGACTGCTCTTTTTCCCGAAAAGAGAGACAGAACTCTCATAAGGAAGGGGTTTTTATCTTAGTAATGCCCTGTACGCCATGCAGGAGCATATCTTCTATATTACCGGGCATGATGGTTTCGATGTGCGCATCAATCTCGCGGTCAAACGATTCAAAGGCGTAGTTTCCGGGAGCGGGGCTGCGCTTGCTCAAATCTTCCGTTCCGACAAACCAGTGGATGTCATTGCTGATGTCACAGAGATCCATCTGGCATAATTCTCGGAATAAAAGGCTGCCCACTGGTGCTTCTCGGCAACACTCCGAGGTGTGACTGCCGGAATATTCTGCGCTCTGCACATGATGGCAAACACATTGGCGAAATCACTGCAGATGCCGACGCCCGTTTGACTGATGTTATATTTTCCACTGAAATCGTTGTAGTAAAAATGCGGCTCATGGTCTTGTTGTTTGCAGGAGAAACTGTCGTAAGCAAACGTATCCAGACAATACTTGTACAGGGCTGCCGCCTTATGTTTCCGTGCTCCAGGAGGGATCCGTCAGTTCAGAAGATTTTTGACCCAGTAGTCTATATCCGTATTTTCTCCTGCCTTCTCCGGATAAATCGGATAATACAGATTCTCGGGTTGTAAGGAACTGATCCGGGAGTCAGATTTTTGCTTGCCATGTATCCTTCAAGTGTCTGTCTGTTTTTCACCACTTTGGTGGCTGCCGAAAATATTCCTGCTTCGATTGGCTGCATACAAAAGATTTCCATTCTTATATACGCCCATATCCACAGTTCTTCCGTTTGCAAATTGGACGGAAATAACGCCGTAACCGTTCTTCTGGGAAGCATAACCGCGGATAACCAGGTCCGGTTCCTTCATTTGCTTCGTTTCATTTCCTCCACTCCGTTGCGCTTTCAGGATGACCGGCAGGATCTTCTGGTTCGTGTTGTTATAAATATGGATGCTTACGCTGTCCGCGTCTAATACCTTCAGCACAAAGCCGTAGTCCGTCTCCGTTTCCTGATGTCACGATTCGCATCACGAGTTCCGACTGCCGAGCAGCTGTTAAAATTATAGAGCGCATAGCTACCGGCTGCTTCCACTGTATCCACATTCACCGCGGACACAGGCTTCATCGCTGTCCAACCGCCCTTCTCTCCCTTACCGGTTTCCCCCTGTTTGTCTCTATCTCCGTCTTCGCTATCCGCTTCCGACGTTCTCTTTTTATATTGCAGGACGGCATTCTTTGCATGGCAGGAAAAGAGGTCATTTCCAACCGATTGTCCCAGACATAGCGAGTCGGTGTTGGATTGTCCTGCCGACGAAAAACTCCCACCGGTCCGACCCGCCTTAAGAAGACTACTGTCACTCCCTGCAAATAGTAGACAAACTGACAGCACAAGGAGGGACTGCGACAATCTCATCGTAATCCCCTTTGCTCCGGTGGCATGTCTTCTCTGCGCATCCTTTTCTTTCTTCATCCAAAAACAGTGGAACCAGTTCGGGTTTTGCTTCCTTCCTCTTGTACCCATGGTGCATCTCCTTCTGATTGGATTAACGGTTTTTCTCCGTTTTCTATATGGAAAAAGATCGGTTTTCTACCTATTTTTGTTAATTCTTTTACTTAGTTCATTTGTGCTATTTAATTTTACATCTTATCTTATACTTTCTTTATTATTTTTCAACCTCTCCTTGCGTTCCCCCAGTAATTTTTGGGCAAAAATGTATCCCCGAAGGACCATTTTTCTATAACGTACAGACTCCCATCGTCCATTTTGTAATTGGAGCCTTCCGTCCGATTGCTTCCGAAAGGGTTCCGTCTTACCGCCTTAACTTTCTCCTGTGTAACAGCTTCTCTAAACCGACCAGTTCATTGATACAGATTGCAAAGGCCTGCCGTTCCGAAGCCGAAGAGCAACCAGTGAATGTCTGACGCACTATGATCGGAGGTGTCTGCACTTCCTTCCTCTTCTTGTCCGAGAACAGCCGGTTTCTCCTGTTCCTGTCCGCCCTGCCCTTCCGGATAACGCCTTGCGCCAAGAACCTGTCCCGGTGTCGGAGGCGTGGCAGGCGGATTCCCCGGTGTGGGCGGGTTGCAGTGTCGCGGGTTGTCGGTTCAGCGGATTTCCGGCGTCGGCGGGTTGTTCGAGGTTGGTGGATTCCCGGCGTTGGCGGGTTGTTCGGGGAGTAGGGGAGGATTCGAGGGTCTTTCGATTGGTTACCGTCACCTCAATCACACCACCGCTCTGATTGGCTGCTCGATTAAAATCAGCCGTTGTAATCTGGCGCGGTGTCGAATCAGCTGATACCCTCCGGTGGTTTTGTCTCAACGAGCTCATAATTATCCCGGATTGCACGGTCGATGACCGCCTCCCCATTTACATCCGTTGTCAAATTTCGATCACTTCTGTCCGTCTTACTACGCAGCTTTAAAGATCGCACCTTGCAGGGAGCTCCATTTTCTCCTATTTTACGAACCTTGATGGTAAAAGGGTTCTGACCGATGGACCCGCCCGCCTCATTGATGGTGAATGTCTTTTTCCTGCTTTGGAGTATTCAGGTCTCCCCCGTCACTCTTCAAGCTGGCATTATTTGTGTAACTGACACCATTTACCGGAATCTCTCCCACGATCTCGGCATAGTACATGAGTACCACTCCTTCATTCTTGCCGATGTCTCCCAGGTTAATTTTGAATTTTTGACTCCGTTTTCCTCATAATAGTATATCTGTGGGGGTTTCCCTGTTCCGTTTCCTCGAATATCCGTGTGATTTTTCTCCTGCGGCGCAGGTTTGGGAATTGTCTTCCTTTTTCTAAAGGGACCAGAACGGGTACTGGTTTTTCATCCGTGTCATCTAATGCCACATTCGTATGACCGTTTTGATAATTAATGCGTCTCAGACCCCTTCTGCAACACCGGTTGGTACTGATCTGCATTTTGCTACCGAAAGGTCAGGATGTTTTGAACCGGGTCAAAATAACTTAAGGCCGGACTTCCAAGCTCATCGGTAAATACCACATTCTTATAGTCCTTGCCGGGGGTTTCCAAAAGTGCGCTGCATCGAAGGTAACCTGGTATCTGACCCAAATAACGATCCTTGCCATCACTGGATCTTCTGAATCACCTTCTTGTCTGTTTTTCACCGTATCTTTAAAGAAGGTCTTGGAGTGCTTCTACGAATTCTGCGTTGTAATTCACCTTCTTTTTCTAAGGTGTCTCCCCGACTTTGATGTCCAAGTCATAATGCTTCGTTTCCGTCGCCTTATCCTTGTTCATCTGCATCTTGAAAAAGAAATTTCCATTAGCCTTATTGATGGTTTTCAATCGCATCAGTGAACGTGATTCGGATGGTATTCGATTTCCCTCGTCATATTTTCCTTGGCAACTACCACGTCCCCTGTTCCCTTTGATCTCAAATTCCTTGGAGTAGATTTCAGCTCCGGAGGCTACGATCTCGGCATAGTCTCCCTTATAGAGTTTCTTCCCTCGACTTTCAAATCTGCACTCAACTGCAGAACCGTCGTTTGGTTGATCAACTGATCTCCCAGTTCTTCCGGATTGCTTCCATCAGATAAATTTTTTTGCATTCTGAATGACGTCATCGACGCGCTTACCTCCGGCGACCGCGGCTGTCTCTCCTCCCGCTGGACTTGCAGTTTACAGATGGTTGTCCCGCTGTCGAAAAGATTTGTAGATGCGACTGGTTCTCCTGCTGCCAAAGAATTTTTCGGATGCAGTTGCTTTCCCTGCTGCCGAAGGATTTTACGGATGCAGCTGGTTCACCCCGCTCCGCAGACTTGTCGCTGCACGCTGGTTCCCCCGCTGCCGATGAATTTTCGGATGCAGCTCTCCCTGCTGTCGAAACGTGTTGCAAATGCGACTGTTTCTCGCGCTGCCCGTGTAACTGTTCTACTATCCCTGTCGTGTGGGTTCCTCCTGCGTGGTGAGTGCTCGTTGTCGACAGTCGTCGCGCTTCCCGTGTACATTCTCTGTTCGACCTGTACAACGCCATTTGCCTACCGCATCGGCATAGCCTTCCGCATGACAATCATAAAACCCTGCCAAATCATAAGTGCAGAAAAATAGAAATGCACATACTCTTCTCTTCGCTTTCATGATCCTCCCATGATCTTGCGCTGATATAACAAAACATTGTTTGCAATCGATTTATTTTATCACAAAAAAATTTAAATGACAAGTGATTATTTTTCTCATTGAACTTTTTCGATTTTTCGTTTTTATGTCCTTGTATTTTAAAAGCTTTCTCGTCAAAAACATCGTTCTTCCCCCTCTGCAGCCCGTATTTGCAGTCATGTCGACGGCAAAAGAGCGCCCTTCCGCTCAGGCGCTCTTTTTGCTTCTTTCCACTTTTTCTGAAACCGAAATCTTCTTTTCCCGGCCTCTCACTTGTTTGTATGCGGCGATCTTCTTCTCCGGCCTCTGATTTGTTTGCCAGTAGCGATCTTCGACTTACCTAAGAGGTCACCACGATCGGAACGACCACCACGAAGAGGACGGTACTGATGGTAACGATATTCGTTGAGAACTCTACATCGCCATCTCCCTGTGTAGCCAGAATCGGCAAAACTGCCAGTGCCGGGGCGGCCGCTTGTACCTAAGGTTTTAGAACTCCTGTGCAGGTAGATTTTTACCCAGAAACACAAGGAGCAAATACATGATCACCGGGCAAGGACAAAACGTCCGACCAAAGGTAACCACGGTGTCCTTGTCCAAGTGGATGCTGCCAAGCCCCGCTTTGGCCAGGATGATGCCGATATAAATAAGAGACAGCGGCGTGACCAGATTCCCGATATAGGTCAGTGTGCTGCTTGCAAAGGCAGGTACCGGTATACGCAATAAAAAGAAAACCAGGGCAACCAGAAATCACCAGCGGCGCCGGAAGGAGCTTTTTCCAGTTGAACTTCTGCGCTGCCTTTTTCACCATTCTTGCTGTCACTGGTCATGAGATAGACGCCCTAGGGTCCAGGTGGAAATCGTGTTGGTGATATAGTAGATCAGGAAATAAGGAAGCGCCTCGTCCCCAAACAGTGCGACGTTCAGCGGAAGCCCGATGAAAATGGTGTTGGCATTGACAAAAGTATTGATCATGGTCGCCCGTCTTCCCGGCCGTACACGAAACAGCTTGACGGCGAGGAAGGCAAACAGATAAGTCAGGATAAAAGCTCCAAAGGTATAAAGAAGGCCACCCGACAGCTGCACCAGCTTGTCTACCGTCAGATATTTTAAAACCGAAACGAAGATCGAGACGGGCAGCGCTACATTCATAATCAATCGAGACAGATTCCCCCCGAAGCTGTCCGCAAACCAGCCACGGGTCTGCAGGATATACCGAGGACAATGATCACAATGATCGGGATGATGCTCTGAATGGATGTCAGAAATACAGACATATAACCTCCTACTGATACTGCGGGAACCACTTGAATTCCTGACCGCCTTACCCATATCCTCTTCCTTTGCTCTGGCAAGGCCCTGTTCCTGCGCCTTTTTTGCAACGGCTTCCGCCACCTTAATAGAGACCTCTCCCACATATTTGAAGGGTGGAAGCACAGGAGCACCCGGCTTCGTGATATCGGTAATTCCGGAGAGGGAATCGGCTGCCGCCGCGATCATTTCATCTGTCAGAAGACTTGCCTCCGATGCCAGCATTCCAAGCCCAAGTCCAGGATAAATGGGTGCATTATTGGCCTGTCCGATCACGTAATCCACCCTTTATAGAAAGACGGTATCGGCAGGAATCCCGGTTGCTACAAAGGCTTTGCCGTCTGACCAGGTAATCAAATCCGTTGCCGTCGCTTCTGCCAACTTGGTCGGATTAGAGAGCGGGAAGATGCAAGGGCGTTCCGTATTTTTACACATCGCCTCTACCACTTCCTTCGTGAAGGTGCCCGGCTGCGTGGAAGTTCCCACTAAGATCGTTGCACCTACCGTTCTCACGACTTCCGCCAGATCGGTCAGTCTGTCCGCCTGAGAAATCCGGGACGCTTCTTGGCAAACGGTCTCTGCTGCGGTGTCAAATCATCCATATCATCAAAGAAAGCCCTGCTTGTCCACCATAAAGAAGTGTTTGTAGGCTTCTTCTTCGGAGAGGCCTTCCCTGATCATCTCGCGGAGAACGCGATCCGCGATTCCTGCTCCTGCCGTGCCGCCACCGAAGCAAAGATAAACCTGATCGGTGAGTTTCTGCCCGGTGATGGCCATTGCTGCAAAAACACCTCCCAGAGTGACGATGCCTGTCCCCTGAATGTCATCGTTGAAGGTCGGAATCTTTTTGCGATATTTTTCCAGAATGTTTGCTGCATTGGAGCGTCCGAAGTCTTCCCAGTGCAGATACAGTTTCGGGAAAAAGACGTTCCGCCGTCTGCACGAATTGATCAATAAAAGTCGTAATACCTCTCTCCGCGCACACGCTCGTGACGATTGCCCAGATAATTCGGGTTATTCCTCAATTCTTCCCGGTTGGTTCCCGCATCAATGACAAGCGGAAGCACATAGGAAGGGTCGATTCCTGCTGCCCCGGTATAAATCATAAGCTTGCCGACGGAAATATCCACGCCGTTGGTTCCCCAGTCGCCAATGCCTAAAGATTCCCTCCGCATCCGTTACCACGATGAGTCTGATCTCTCTGTCTCCGGCTGCATTTTTCAGGGTTTTCTTCAATATTTTTCCGGATGATTGATGTCCAGATAAGCGGCGTACTGCGGATCTACAAAGAGATCGCTATAGCCTTCGATGGTCTCCGCGATCGTCGGGTCGTAAACAATGGGATTGAATTCCGCCAGATGTTTCGAAAACAGATAGTAAAAAGAGTGCGATTGGTGTTAAAGATCTGCATGAGAAAGAGACGCTTTTCCAGATTTCCGTTCTTTTTGCATCTGCGCATAGGTTTCCGCCGCCTGCTCCTCAATCGTCTGTACATGGGGCGGTAGAAAGCCCGATCAGTCAAACTTCTTTCTCTCTTCCATCGTAAAGGCTGTACCCTTGTTTAAAAAGGATTATTCAGAATTTCATGTGATTTCACTTTAGCCTCCTGTTCTGTCTGAGCTCCTGTGGCGATTCTTTCCTGCCCGGATACTCCCTTTGCCACGGATACGATCGCAACCATTTCGTCCCTATCCTATTGCTGATCCGATCGTATATTTTACTTCGTTCTATCACATCGAGAAGTGACGCAAGCGATTCAAAAACTTCATAAAACCCTCCCCTGAATTTTCAGAGAGCTATCATTTTTTTATATTGCTAAATAATAGAAATCAGTAACGTCGAAAACACAAAATTTTCAAACCCCTTTCTTGTTTTCTTCACATTCTTCCGATAGGATGTTTTCTGAGTGGCGACCGCAGTGGCAGAAGTCTCTCCTTTCATACCACCTCGTCCGGTTGAAATGGTTGATTGCTTGGACACAGGAAAGGTTGATCGGAGATTTCTATGCAGTCGGATTGTGGAAGAATATATTCGGAACCCTTGCCTTTTTGCAACCGGCATAAGAGCGTTATTCCTATCCACCGCCATCTTTTTGCAAATGGCGACACTGATCGGCAAGGAGGTTTTCAGGTCACTCTTTCAACTCATTCTTGTGCTTTCCGACCTGCAGTATTGATCAATACAATTTCCGTCTATTTTTCCAATCCGGAGAATCTCGCCCTTGCTCTCCTCTTTTGCACTGATCTTTGCCTTTTTCTTTTTATATAAGTATTCACCCTGGTGCAAGTCATTTTTGCAGCCAGAGAGGGAAAGCAGATTTCATACCGACAGATTCTCCTGCATTCCCTTTTACCAGACTGCGGGATCTCAGTTTCGCCAATTTCCCCTCTTTTCTTCTTTATATCCTGTGTACCGTTCCTGTTTCCGGCATCCTGTTACACTCTTCGCTGATGAGTTCCTTTCAGGTTCCGGATTTTTATCTACAGAGGAACTGGAGAAGACGGCGATCGGCAGCATTTCGGTTTTTTTGATTTCTCTATTTTTCATCTATATCAATCTGCGCATGATTTACACCGTGCCGCTCATGGGAATGAAAAATCAGAAATTCCGCCTTTCCCTGAAAGAAAAGCTTTCATTATACAGGCTGTCTGCGACTGCTGTTACCATTTCGGTATTTGAATTTTTGCTCGGCATTTTTGAGTAATGGCCTTCTTCTGCTCATGGTCTTTCTCTTTACCTTCCTTGATCCGTCCGGTCAGATCAAGATTTTGCATTCCTCCTGTATCTGATCTTTCGCTTTATCCGGTTCTTTTTGTCGTTTTGTCAAAAATAGGAGTCCTGTCTCTCCTCGTCAACACGCTGCCGGATGAGAATCTTCCGGGGAGTCCCATTTTGTTACCACAAGGAAATATGGGAGTGGAGTGTTTTCGCAGCTCTTCTCCTTATGATCGGATACGGTATTTCCTCTCTCTTCGATTTCCTGGGGAGTGACGTCAATACAATTTGCAGATCATTGCGCACAGGAGTTTATACACCGAACATGCGGTGGAAAAATACCCTTTCCTCGCTGGAAGCTGCCAAAAAGCGGGGGCAGACCGGGTCGAGCTGGACATTCAGCTGACAAAAGACAACGATTTTGTGGTCATGCACGATTTCAACTTACACCGTTTTGACCGGCGTGAGAAAGCGGGTATCGGACTGTACCTTGCGGGAGCTGACTTCCATGACTCTGCACGAAAAACGGCACCACCGCTCCCTATCCCCAGTTTTGAGGCCTTCGTCAAAAGGCGCAGGAACTGCATATACCGCTTCTTATCGAGATCAAGCCGACCGGGAGAGAGCCTTCCAACTTTCCCAAAATTCTTTTAAGCAAACTGAGAGAGTACGGGGTGGGACCGGAGAACGACCTGATGTCGCTCGATATTCCGCTGATGGAAGAAATCGAGAAAGAGGATCCAAAAATGGAACACTGGTGTCGTGATTCCGCTTCAGTTTGGTGATTTTCCTACAAAGGGGTGGATTTCTATGCGATCGAGATTCCTCCTACCGCCCTGTTCTCATGAAGGAGGCGGAGAAAGAACACAAGCAAGTCTTCGTATGGACGATTGACGAGAGAGACAAGATTCTCAAATACCTGCAAAGCCCGGTAAACGGGATCATCACCGATGACCCGCTTCAGATCCGCAGTCTTGTCCGCAACTTAGCCGAGGATCACAGCTATCTCGGCATGTATGAACGCTATATTTTTAAGGAGCATTGACATGAACCGAATCGTACCTTTTTCAAAAATGGCAGAATGTGTTGAAGGGGCCTTCTGTTTCTCAGCATCCTCGTCCTCGTTCTGATGGAACTGAGTCGGATGGGCAAGACCATTTCTCCCGCCGCAGTGGGACAGATCTTGCGCAGACTCTCTTTCCTGCAAGTTGCATCTCTCTTCCTTTGCGGCCTGCTTTCCGTTTCCCCTATGATGCTCTATGATTATGTTCTAACCAAAGAACTTCAAAAACAGATTCGCCCGGGGAAGCTGATCGAAAACAGCTGGACCATCAATTCGCTCAACAACCTGATCGGCTTTGCCGGTCTGGTGGATGTAAACCCTTCGCTACAGCTACTTTTCAGAGAAGGACAGAGGGGAAACCATGAAGGGGATCTCCGCGTCATTCCTTACTTCATGTCGGGACTTTCCGTTTATTCTTTCTCTCTCTCTTTTCCTGGTGAGTTTTTGCACCAGGCAACCGATGCTTTATCCCTATCTCATCGTCCTGCTTCTGGCGTCTTTGATTCTGCCAGCACTGCTCTTTGTCTCTTCCAGAAAAATATCCTTCTTCGGCAATTTACATGCCCATCGGGTGCAGGCTCTGATCTGCGCTTCTCTTCTGGACTGAGGGCTGTGTCACCCTGTTTTTCTTTTCCATCAGCAGAATCCTCAGTTACCCGGTTTCTATCCTGAACATTGCTCCTCTCTTTTTGATTTCCATCTGCATCGGCATGGTATCCATGATTCCGGGAAGCCTGGGCAGCTTCGATTTGATGATGATCAGCGGTCTGCTGCATTTCTCTATCAACCAGAATGAGGCTGCTTCTTGGCTGTTGCTTTTTCCGCATTTTTATTACATCATCCCTTCTTTATCGGTCTGATCTTCTTCCTGAAGAGCATGGGAAACAGATCAACGATAAATTCAGGGGCTTCCCAAAAATGGCTGCTCTGCTCGGACAGGGCATCAGCCACTATGACAAATTTTTTTGGCTTCTTCCTGATGGCAACCTCCATTCTCCCCTCGGAAATCCACTCTCTCCCCCTCCTGGGGCGGATGGATCCGATTAAGGGACAGCTGCTCTACCAATATCCCTGCTTCCTTTTCGGGAGTCTTTTCTTTTTACTGGGCAGAATGATCCGCAGAAAGGCCGCCTTTGCCAAACCGTTTTCCCTGATTCTTTGCCTGCTGACTCTCTTCTATATCAACCTGGACGGTATTTCTCTCTTTAGCAGCCTTTACCTGCTCTTCCTCCTTCTCCTCCTTTATCTGCAGCGCAAGACCCTTTGCAGAACCCACTTCTTTTATTCTCCCGAAGACCGGCTGAAAGACTTCGGTTATATTGTGGGAAGCTTCCTCCTCACCCTCTTCCTCCTTTATCTTTCCGGAGGAGCAGGCGAGAAGGAGAGCCTTGGCTTTCTGCTCTTTCACGAGAATTTCACCGTTTCCGCACAGAGCATGCAAAGACCGCACTATTTTGCTTCCTTTCTGGAGAACTTCGTCCATACCTTTCTTTATCTTCTGCTTCCTTTTCTCTGCTATGCCGCTGCCGTTTTTCTGGCCGGGAAGCGACATCTCGTTCAGCGAGCCGTTTCAAAAGAGCGTTTCGATGATTTCCTGCAGGGTTTCCCAATCCCAACCCAGATGCTTCGCTTGCTTATCTTGAGATAAACTCCTGTACTATTACCGGGAGGACGGGATCGACCGAACCGCCTTCCAATTTGCGCTGGAGGACGGCAGGGCGGTGGTGATGGGAGATCCCATAGGAGACCCTGATTTTTGGCCCTTGCCCTGCCGACTTCCTGCACCGGGCGGAGGAGCAGAATCTGATTCCCTCTTTTTACGAAACGGGAGAAGAAGTGACGCTGCTGCTGCAATTACGGATACGAATTCACGAAATTCGGCGAAAGCGCCAAGGTGGATCTTTCCACCTTTACGCTCACAGGAAAAATCCGGGAGAAAATTCCGTGCCGCCGTCAATAAGGCGGAAAATAAGAGGTACTCCTTTACCGTGAAAAGAACCTCCTTTTTCCGATGCCTTTATGGACGACCTGGAACATATTTCTTCCTCATGGCTGGGAGACCGGCAGGGAAAAGGGATTTTCGCTCGGTTTCTTTGACAGAGACTATCTCCGTCTCTCCCCATCGCCTGCGTTCTGGATGCGGAAGGACGGGTACAGGCCTTCTCCAACTTTCTTGTCTGCAATTCGAGGTGGATTCCAGTGTGGATTTGATGCGGTACAACCCGGAGACCGAGAGCAACGGGATCATGGACTATCTGTTCGTGCAGATGTTTCTTTATTTGAAGGAGAAAGGCGTGAGGGCTTTTGATTTGGGATGGCCCCTCTCCAGAGTCGGCATGGAAGACACAGTTTTTCAGGGAAAAAATTGCTTATCTGGTCTACCTGTCACCAACCGCTTCTATTCCTTCTCCGGACTGCGAAACTATAAAGAGAAATTTGCTCCCGTCTGGGAGCCGCGTTTTCTCTCCTATCCGAAAGACAGCAGTCTGCTCTTTGATCTGCTCACCATTTACAAGATTGATAATCGAAGGTAAAGACTCTTACAGAAAGGAAGACTGCTTAAACGATGAAGATTCTTCTCCTCCCCTGGATGAACGTCCCTGCAATGCCGCCTTTCCGGGAAGGCTGTTTCCCCTGACAAGGTGCAGATTCTTTACCCAAAAACTCGGTCACAAAAAGACTGCGGACTTTTCCGTCCTGTCCGACTTTTTGTTGAAAAAGGCAAAAAGATGCGGATGCGCTCCTGCTCTCCTTGACATGCTTTTTGTATGGGAGGGCTGATTCCTCCCGGTTGCATCATCTGAAAAGCGGAAACGCTCTTTTCACGCCTGCATCTGATCCGGGAACTGAAAGAAAAATATCCCGCCCTTCCCATCTACGCCTTTGCCACGGTGATGCGTTGTCCCGCCTATAGCAGCGACGATGAAGAGCCGGATTACTACGGGAGATTCTGGCAGCGCCATCCATGCAAGGGGCGCCTTGATGCCAGGCGCTCGCAGGTCTCACCACGTCTTCTGAGGCAGAGGGACCCGTCCCTCTCCTGCCGGACTTACCTCTGCCGCTTCCGGAGAGGGAGAAATCAGTGCTCCTTTTTCCTCTGATCCGGCTGGTACCTCCTCTGCAGAACTGTCTCCGCTTCTTCCTTGGACAATGAAGACTCGCAAGACCCTGAACCCTGCTTGAGCAGCGACTTTTGAAACCTGTTTGGGAGGATTATCTGGCGCGCAGGGCGCTCAATAAACAGCTTTCCCTTCAGGCGCTGGGAATTGGTGAAAAGAAGGATTTTGGAATCCATTGTCTTTCCTCAGGACGATTCCATGCGGTTCGGATTCCCGGCAATGGACCAGGAGGAAATCCGCAGGCGCATCCTTACGCTGGCCTGACTGAAAGAGCCATGATGTATCCGGGTTCCGATGAAATTGCACTCACCCTGCTTTGCCGCCTTCTCCTGAACCATCACGGGCTCCTCCCGAAGGTCTATGTAAAATATCTGACCGACGGTGCACGCTCTCTGATCCCGCTTTACGAGGGGCTCCCACTTTCCGCCACCACTTCTTATCAACTACACGCCGCAGGCTGTGTCACAGCGGATACCTGTGCAGAGGCGGATATCGTTTTTGCTGGAAAACCGCTCCGTCCGGTTCCATGGAAGAAGCCTGGTCACAGCCTTCCCGTTCTCCCTCCTATTTCGCAGAACGGAATTTTCCGGAAATGCTTTCCTTCATCCAAAAGAATGCGAAGTGCCGGAAGGTGGTGGCGGTGGCAGACAACGCTTATGCCAACGGCGGCGATCTGGATCTGATCCGCATCCTGGACGCCGATCACCTTCTGATGGACTTGCAGGGATATGCAGGTTGGAACACCAATGCCAACACCATGGGTTGTGCCATCGCCATGGGCGTCTGCGCCTTCCTCTATGGAGACAGGGGCTCTTTCATGACCCGGCGGCAGAAGCGAGAGGCGGAATTTCCTGATCTCCCGCTACCTCGAGGACGCCTGCTATCAGGCGGATGTTCGACAGTGCGTGACGAGAAAAATCTCTCCGCTTGGTTTTTGACTATTTTTCACTGGAGAGGAGGAGAAGTAGAGACCTGATTCTTGCAGAACTGCAGATCAGGATAAAAACAGAGCTCTCTTCCTGGCGGACCGGGATTCAGATCCGTCGTCTTACCCTTCCCTGGAAGAGAATGTTTGAAATAGATCTGGAGCTCTCTTTTCATAAGACTGACAGAGAAATGGTTCTGTTGAATCTATGATGAAACGGACAGAATGCCTTTGACAGAGAATGGCATCTCTTAAAGGGATTTCGACTACAGGGGGCCTGGATTTTTGCAAGGCCTGAATGTATTACTGAGCGAGAGAACTGAGTCTGGAATCTCTTCTCTGATATAGCCGATGTGCATGATTTTTATCGCTCTCAAGAGGCACCACCATGTACTCGGACCGTTCAGCTCTTCGCAGATGATGCCGGAGCAGAGGGTATAGCCGTTGAGCCCCACCATCAGGTTGAGCATGGTCGCCCGGTCGGAGGCTTTGATCAGCTGTCTGTAGTTATAGGTCGCATAGACTTCTTCCGCCAGATAAAAAGCCCTGTTCTCTCCCTGGTCGAAGGAAAGGCAGGGGAAGGGCTGGAGATCCTCTAAACTCACCGACTTGCGGGATGCAAGCGGGTTGGATGTTGCCATGAAGGCGTATACCTTGCAGGAAAAGAGCTCCGTAAAGTCCAGCTCGTTTTCCTGCAACAGCTTGGTCATGATTTCCCGGTTAAAATCATCCAGATACAACACGCCGATTTCACTCTTGTAATGGCGTACATGCTCGATGATCTCCGCCGTCTTACACTCATAGATGCCAAAGGCATACTCGTCCGGGGAACAGTCTTTCGCCACCTCGATAAAAGCGCTCACCCGCAAAGGTATAATGCTGTGTAGACACATGAAGTTCTTTTGCTGACCTGTTTTTAGGACGAATTTCTCCTCTGTGAGGCGGTAGTCTTTGACGATCTGCCTGGCATAGATGAGAAATTCCTCTCCCTCCTCCGTCAGCAGAATCCCTCGATTGGTCCGGTGAAACAGCGAAATCCCGATTTCCTTTTCCAGATTCTGAATCCCCGCAGATAGGGAAGACTGCGAGATGAAGAGCGCCTGCGACGCCTGAGACATGGAACTCTTTTCCGAAACCGTTACGGCATAGATCAGCTGCTGTAATGTCATCTCTGTTCGCTTTGGACAGCAGTCACAATCATCTGCACTAAACATCCTGCGAATCCTTCCGGTGTCCAGACTCAGGTGATAATTCGCGCATCTCCCATCAGGGCAGCCGGTGTATTGACGGTAATAATCTCTCTGCCCTCTTCGCGCTTATTGACCAGCCTCTCCAAATCCTCCGGTATGTCCCTGGTTTTCCGGCAGCTGTGCGGCACGGGCAAGGCAGGTCTTTCTGTCTGCAAAAGAAACACATGAAAGCCCGGAATGCCTTCCTCGCTCAAAATATGTCCCCGCATCTGCCCAGAATGATGCAGGGAGTTTGAGCCAGTTCTAAAATTACCTCTCTCTGCGCCTTAAAAATCTCGTCATGGGAACTGGAATAAACCGCAGCATTGTTCAGAAGGTGTTCATCCATCTGGCTCCCCTTGACATCTGCTCGCTTTCCTTCCGGATATCTTCCTCGGCATAGCCGCTTTCTTTTTACGACTTTTTGATGATTTCATCCCGCCCGTACAGGGGCAAGGACAGCAGATCCGCTACCTTCTGCGATCGTTCTTCCAAAGGCGCCGTACTCTCTCGAGATGGTGATCACCGATACATTCCGATCAGACATTTTTCTCCCCTGTCGTTGTTGTTTTTCCCGCATAAAAAACAAGATGAGCAAGATCGCCGTACCAGCCCCAACCCGCCCAGGTCGGTCAGTGCCCCGGGTAGATCAGCATCAGTCCTCCTGCTGCCAGCAGAAAACGCATCAAAAGCGGGATTTTTGCAAAGCAGTAACCCTCCAGTGCCGCTGCGACCGCAAAATGCCGATAAAGGAGGTCGCTACAATCTGGATGACCTCCGGTGCTGTCGTTCCGATTAACAGCATCGCAGGACTGAAGCAGAAAATGAACGGTACGATGAAGGCGGCAATCGCCGGTTTAGACGCATTGAAGGCTGTCTTCATCGGATTGCTCTTGCAATGGCACTGCCGGCATGGGCGGCAAGCGCCACCGGCGGCGTGATGTCGCCACAATTCCAAAATAGAAAACAAAGAAATGCGCTGCCATCGCTGGCACGTTCATCCGAATGAGAATCGGTGCGGTCGTCGCTGCCATAATGCAGTAATTGGCCGTGGTTGGAACGCCCATTCCCAGTACAATGCAGCAAAGCATCGTCAAAAAGCAGCGCCACGATCAGCCGCTCTCCTGCCAGTCCCACAATGGCGTTGATCAGGTCGTTGGCAAGCCCTGTCATCGTGATGCAACCGGAGATGATTCCCGCCACACCGCAGGCTGCTCCCACCGTGATGGCGCTCTTTCCTCCGGATTCCAGCGCATCGAGAATCTTCGAGGGCGTGATGCGGTTTTCTTTATCCAGAAGGCTCACGCCGATCGACAGGGAGAATGGCCAGAGACGCCGCCTTCTGCATCGTCATATAGTTGCCGGAGACCCAGACGACCAGCGCAACCAGAGGAATGAGCAGGTATGCTTTCCGAATCAGCTTCGAAAATTTCGGCAGCTCTTCTTTCGGAATTCCGGAAAGCCCGAGCTTTTTTGCCTCAAATGCACGGGAGATGAAGATCCCGCCAAAAATATAGGATGGCAGGAAGAATCGCTCTTCCGATGATATCCGAATAAAGGCACTCCGATGAAGTCCGCCATCAGAAGGCTGCCGCCCCCATGATCGGCGGCATGATCTGCCCGCCGGTCGAGGCTGCCGCTTCTACGGCTCCGGCAAATTCAGGTCGGTAACCCGTTTTTTTCATCATCGGAATGGTGACCGCTCCCGTGGTGACCGTATTCCCCACCGAAGAGCCGGATACCATGCCGCAGAGGGCGGAGGAAATGACCGCCACCTTGGCCGGTCCTCCTGCAAATCGTCCGGCGATACAATTTGCCAGTGAAATAAAGAAAGTGGAAATCGGTTCTCTCTAAAAATGCACCGAAGATGATAAAGACCACAATGAACTTCGAGCAGACGTTAACTGGAGTGGAGAAAATCCTCCTTCGTATAGAAGAGGTTCCGCACAGATACCTCACCCTGCCGGGAAAAGAGGGATTGGTGAGTCCGACGCTGAGTGCATAAATCATAAAAATCCTGCTACAATGAGAATCAGAAGCCCCACACAACGTCTGGTGACCTCAATGAGGCGGCAAGACCGATGATCCCTGATGCCAATCTGAAGCCAGGTGAAATGCGTGCCCTGGTTCACGATTTTCTCCGCCTGAGCGGCATAGTAGAAGAAGGCGCCGCTGCCGATCACCATGAAGAGGATGTCTCCGGGCGGCATGGTGTTTGCCTTCATTTTCAGGCTCTTTTTGCCGGATACAACAAAAAGCCCATTAAGATGATGACCCCAGAAAGGAAGTCAGCCTGATTTCTTCCAAAAAGGTGGCAAAAAGCGTGACATAGATGCACCAGAGGAAAACAGGATCATGATTCCCTTCACGACGAGTCCGGGCCTTCCTTCCAGATCCGCGTGTTGGATTCACGATCGTACTTCCGCATCAGGGCATCGATATCCTTTTGCATCTGTTCGCGATTCTGTATTTCCTGATCCACTACTGCTTACTCCTTTGTCCTTACCTGATAACCTTTTTCTTCGTAATATTTGGCTGCCCCGTCGTGATAGGGGCACTGTTTTCACTGAAGCCGCCTTCTCCACGTCGAGTTCCTCTCCCTGGCGTTTTCTTTGGCAATTTCCTTCGCATGATCGAAAATTGCCGCGGTCAGTTGATAAACCAGATGGGGATTGGCATCGGCACTGACCACAACGGTGGCTTCTACCGCTATGGTTGCGATGTCCTCTTCCTGCCCCGGATACGTTCCTTCGGAATCGTAAAGGCCTTGTAATAAGGGTCGTCCTTTAAAATCTGCTCTCTGATCTTTTCCCTCAATCGGAATCAGTCTGACGCCGTTGGTGGTGGCCAGTTCCGTGATGGCAGTGGTCGGCGCTCCCGCCACAATAAAGGCGGCGTCGATTTTGCCATCCTTCATGGCCTCTTTGGAATCCTCGAAAGACTGATACTGCGGTTTGATGTCTTTGAGCGACAGTCCTGCGTGCGACAGCACATCTAACGCATTGAAGTAAACCCCGCTTCCGGACTGTCCGATCGAAAACGCTCTTGCCCTTCAGATCCTCCACCGTCCTGATGTTTTTATCCATGGTAAACAGCTGTACCGTCTCTGCATAGAGCGCACCCAGCACGCGAAATCATGATTCTCCCCTTCTCCCTGAAAGGCTCTCGTGCCGTTCCAAGCATAGGGTTAACACATCCGACTGGGTAAAGCCCAGCTGGAAGTCGCCGTCCTGGATGCTCTGCAAATTCACCTTGGAGCCTCCCGTGGAAACCGCCGTCACACGAATTCCCGCATACTCTCTCATATACTGCGCCAGCACCCGCCGTACGCATAATAGGTTCCTGCCGTTCCGCCGGTTCCGAACATCATCCTTTGCCCATTCCGCAGCCGCTAAGAAGGGGAATCAGCAGGATCAGACCGGAAACCAGAGGAATGATTTTCCTAGTAAATGATTTCGTTTCAATTTCTCTCCTCAACCCTCGTTAAAAATAGATTGCTTTCAAAAGGTACGATTGAATCCCTGCCACCCGGGTTCGGTGCTTTTTGTTGCAACTCTTTCATCATTTCCATCTTGGCGTCCGTGTTGTCCGCAAGGTTGAGCGCTACCGCCTCCGCAATCGCCGGTTTTTTGGGGGAACCGTACTCATATTCCCCGTGGTGCGCCAGGATGCGGTGCTGCAATTCCTGCAAAAAGCAACGGAGGGAAGGAGGGAAGCGCCTGTGCCTTCTGCTCAATCATCATCGTACCGATCACGATGTGACCCAAAAACTGTCCCGCATCCGTATAATCGTTCTGCGGAAAAGGGGAAAGCTCCCTTGTTTTGCCGATGTCATGCAGGATGGCTGCGCTGACAAGGAGATCTCGATTTAAAAAGGATATGTCCGGCTGAAATGGTCACAGAGCCTTGCAACGCTTTAGCGTATGCTCCAGCAGTCCCCGATAAACGCGTGGTGCATGGTCTTGGCTGCAGAAGAAAGGCGAATTTCTTGGCAAAGGTCTGATCCTCCACAAAGATGGCGCTTAACAGTGCTCTTAGTGAGAATTGCCGATGCTGTCCATCAGCTGCAGGAGGGCGGCAAACATTTCATCATTGCTCTGCTCGGACACCGGCAGATAGTCGGAGGATTATATTCTCCTTCCCGGCAGGTTCTGGCTCGTTTGATGGAAAGCTGTAGAGCTCCGTTGAACACCGTCACTTCTCCGAAGACATCCACGTAATCCATGGCATCAAATTCACCGATGCCGTCGCTGTTCGGTTCCCAAACCTTGGCGTCGATCATTCCGGTCTTATCCTGCAAGACCACGTTGTCGTACGGCTTTCCCGTCTTGGTTACCGCTGCGTTTCTGCTCTTGCAGAGATAAATACCGGAGATACGATCCCTGACTGCATGTCTTTGATATATTTCATCTTTTCTTCTTACCCTTTCAGTCGTCCCTGTCCTGTAGAGTCCATCTGCGACGCATCGCCAAGCGTCAATGTCCTACTGGTTTCGATGTAGCTTCCCTTGCTCTCCCGCATCAGCGTAATCCGCACCTTCTCCTCCGGCCTTGCCCTGGAAAGCGCAAGCACCAGGGCGCTACAGTTCAGCGTCTGTGCCTTGCCGAAGGAAGTAATGACGTCTCCGCTTTGCAGCCCCGCCCTCATGGCGGGTGAGTCGACCTCGACACCGGCAATGTAGCTCCTGCGGGATTCCTCCTGCGCTCTGATATAATCCGGCACGTCGGCGCCGTGAACGCCCAGATAGGCCTGGGGGAATGGTTGGACAGCTTTTTCAATTGTGTCTTTCAGCGGAGAAATTGCCGCAGCACTCAGGCAGGTCTGGTCGCTATCCTTCGCTGAGAAAGTGGGTGTAATCAGTCCCACAATCTCGCCCTTCAAATCAATCAGCACCCCGCTGCCGGCGGGAGAAGGCGGCATGTTGGTCGTTAGATAATTGCTGTCCAGATCGGTCAGATTCATCCCCCTGGTCTGTGAGTGATTTCGCCATAAACAACGGAAGCCTCCGCACCGGTCGGGGCGCCCACCGCAATGACGAACGATCCCGTTAGGGAACTCCCGTAGGAAGAGCCCAAACGAAGGGAAGGCATCGTCTGTTTGACGGGGACCGGGATCTCCTCATTATCCACCGCCAGAATACAAAGACCGGTGGCGGGATTCCTGGATTTGATCCTGGCGTCCACCACCGTGCCTCCCGGCAGAGTCGCATGAATGTCTTTGGCTTTTTCACCGCCGATTCATCACAAAGAATCAACGTCTGTGTTCCATTGTCCGCAATGATGGCCCCTGCCTGCGAGCCGCTCGACTCAAACTGTTCGTTGATAAAGTCCGTTCCTGAAACCGTTCCCGTGACCGTCACCATGGATCTCTTTGCCTTTTTCCGCAACGAGGCGCACCGGTGCATCATCTCTTCGAAATCGCCGGCATTAAACTGGTACGAGCGAAGGGCACGGATCATCTCTTCTTTCTCGCTCTTCACGATCTCTTTATCATCCGCAAAAAGATCCTCCGGTGCAATTTCCTTCCTCCTCTTCCTTCGGAAGGTGACGGCTCTTAGCTCGGGTCCCGGATTGATTTTGCTGTTAAAAAGGCTCCAGCAGAAGGAAGGTGGCGCACGCCACTCCCTGAACATCACCGCCATCAGCATGGTGATGATGGTCCCTCGCATCAGGCTTTTGTAATTGACCGGACGCTCTTTTGATCTTCTCCGTGATGAAGTCTGTGTTGGCAAGAGGATGCTCCCCGGGGGGCATCTCTATCCCTCCCTGGTTCTCCCTGCTTGATTTCCCGCTTTTTTTCCTGATGAAAAAAGGATTTCTCCTCCGCCATAACCACTCACCGCCGTAAAAAGTCAAGCGTGCAGGCTGTCGATAAAATGCTTCAGTCTCTGCATCGCCTGTTTTTAAAGGTGTCCATCGAATACGCATAGGAAATCCGGATCAAAACCCTCTCCGCAGCTGCCGAAGGCATCTCCCAGGAACGACGGCAGCTTTTCCTGCTGCAGCAGTTTCATGGTGAAATCGTCGCTGGTGAGACCGAACTTCCCTGATTTCAGGGAAACAGTAAAAATGCGCCGAACGGCTCGAAACAGGGGAGCCCCATTTCCGCAAAAGGCATGCATCAGGTAACGTCTCCTATGGTTTGTATTCCGTGCGCATCTTCTGTACATCCACATCCCCGTTTTTCAGTGCCTCAATCCCGGCATACTGGCTGGTCGTCGGTGCACACATGATCGCAAACTGGTGAATCTTGAGCATCTGCCGGATGATTTCGATCGGCCCGATGCAATAGCCGAGTCTCCAGCCCGTCATCGCATAGGCCTTAGAAAATCCGTTAATCAGAATCGTTCTCTCTTTTCATACCCGGGATCTGCACGATGCTGACGTATGCTTCTTTTCATAGGTCAGTTCGGCATAAACTCATCAGAAATCACGATCAGATCCTTCTCGATCACAACCTTTGCAATCTTCTCCAAGTCCTCCCTCTCCATAATCGCACCGGTCGGATTATTCGGATAAGGTAGGACCAGGATTCTGGTTTTCTCCGTGATTTTCTGAAGGATCTCCTCCGGCTTCAGGCGAAAGTCATTCTCCGCCTTCAGCTCGATTATGACGGGAGTGGCATCCGCCAGAACGGCACAGGGTTCATAGGAAACATAACTGGGCTGAGGAATCAGCACCTCGTCTCCCGGATTGACCATGGCACGAAGCGCCAGATCAATTGCTTCGAGCCCCCAACTGTAATGAAAACCTGAGAAGGCTCATAGGAAACACCTGCGATCGCTCCATGTACTCATACTTCCTGCTTCAGCTCCAGGAGCCCCGCATTGGAGGTATAGAAGGTTCTGCCCTTTTCCAGCGAATAGATTCCCTCGTCTCTGATATGCCAGGGGGTATCGAGTCCGGTTCTCCTACTCCCAGGTGATCGCATCCTGCATTTCGCTTACGATGTCAAAAATATTTACGGATGCCTGACGGCTTTATCCCGATGACCTTGTCGGAAAATCCTGTTTCTCATGGCGTCATCTTCTCCCGGATGTCTTCCCTCTTCTTGGCAAGCACCGTTCCGTAATCCTTGTATTTCTTCAGGATGAAATGCGTGGAAGTGGAGAGAACCGTATCCAAGGTGGATAGCTTCATGGTGACAAAACCTGCCACATCCTGCATGGTCCTGCCCTCAATGATGACCATCAGATCAAAGCCCCGCTCATCAGATAAACGCTGTTCACCTCCGGGTATTTGTAGATTCGCTCCGCGATCGAGTCAAAACCGATCCCTCTCTGCGGCGAAACCTTCACCTCGATTAACGCATTCACCCGCTCCCCGCTGGTTTTGGACCAGTCGATCAGCGTGTGATAACCGCAGATCACGCCCTCCGTCTCCATATCCTGAATCTCATTGGCAATCAGGGTTTCCTCGGAATCCAAAAAGTACCGCCAGCTCTTTGATGTTGATTCTGCTGTTGCGCTCGATCACGGTAAGTATCTCACTGCGTAAATCCATCTTTCTCTCCTTCCAATCCCTGGGTCTAACGATTTGTTCAGAGCCCTACCTCTGTTTTTCCCTCTTGCATCCCTGCCTGATTCATCCGATTCGTCTGATTCGTCTGATTCGTCCGGTTCGCCTGATTCGTCCGGATCTGCAAGGATACGAAGGATTTCATCCGGCTGCGGTTTGTCCAGATAACGAACCTCCTCGCCGTTTCTTAGAATTCCGCTCGTCCTGCCGTGCATACTCCCAATTCGGTAGCGGAATCCTCGCAGATAAAAAGCCTGCGTGAATTTCTACCTGTTCCTTTGGCACGGCGATGAGAAGTCCTCCCTGACTATGCAGATAATAGGGATTCACCTGCAACCATTCACAGATCTCGATTGTCTCCTGTAAAATCGGAATTTTCCGAAAGTCGATTTCCATTCCGCAGGGAACCTTTCCGCTGTGCATTCCGGAAGCGCCTCGCTCTGCCACTTTCCGCCGAAAAACTCCCACAGGCAGGAGAGGATGCCTCCGCCGGAGAGATCCTGCATCCGCACCGCTCCGTTTCTCCTCGCAAGCTGTGCAAAATGGCTGATTCTCTCTTCCTCTCTAACTTCTTTTCCGTGTTTTAAAGACGGGCAGGAAAAGCCTCCCGTAGTTCGTCCTTCTTTTTCTTCCAGCAGCATTTGCGTGCCGGAACTCTGATCTGTCCTGCCAGAAGAATCACATCCCCTGCATCCACCTGCCTGAAATCGTTTCTATCAACATACCCGATTGCCCAGTACGCCCACAAGAGGATCGCGAATTCCTGCACAAACTTCGGTATGCCCCCGAGTACCGACTTCCGCAACCCGTGCTGCCATCCCCATCATCTCCTTCAGGCGCTGCTCCGGCACGTTCTTTGGCAGAAACACTTCCAGTGTGATGCCCGCAGGTACCGCCCCCGCTGCAGCCAGATCGTTGCAGGCGCCGGCGATGGCATAACGCATACCCTCCCGTACAGGGTATGCGATCGGGTACACGGAGACATAGATACGTCCGCTCTCCGTCGTTCTTTCTGGAAGAAGAGCGGAAAGCGGACGAAGAACCGACCTTTGCAAAATCGGTTCGATAACCTTCCCGATTCTCACCTTCTTACTGCGTCCCCGCCTGAGCTGCCGCAAGTGCCGCCGCGGCCTGCGCCTGTGCCGCCTGGGCTGCCGCAATGGCGTTCGGATCGCCGCTTTGCACCGCCGCCTGCGCCTGTGCATTCGCCGCAACAACGGCCGCCTGCGCTGCGGCAAGAGGAGTCTGCTCTGGCGTCTGCGGTGCCGATGCAAGAGCTCCCGCCGCCTGTGTGATCGTCGCCTCATCCCCCGTTGCAACTGCTGCCTTCAGCTGCTCCAGTGACGCGGGATTTGCGCCTGCCGTTCCCACCGTCAGAATCTTCTTCGCCGGCATATAAGAGGAGTGGTTGATCACTTCTCTGCTCACCTGCTGTCCATTTTCTTTGACAACCTTCCAAAGTTGTGCCTTGTAACCGGTATGCGCACTCTGCGTCACCCGTGCGAACCCTGCAGGTTTCGTGGCATCCATCGTCACCTGAACGCCGACAGGATCAATGGTTTGCAGGGTCTCGGATTCATAACTCACCTCTCTGTTCGGATCTCTCTTTCACAGCCGTAAATCGTAAAGGTGATGCTCTTCCCTACGGTGCTCCCCTCTATATAGATCGGCGCATCCGTATTATTCACGAATCTGAAAATCTTTCCCGCTGGACTCCGCAATGGCGGCATCCATGCTCGGTTTTTACATAATTGACAATCATGGAGTGGTTCTGTCTCTGCTTGATTTCCAGCTCCGATTTCAGGCAGGCATTGTAAAGGGTGGTGGAAACCTGGCAGATTCCTCCCCTGAAACTCTCCACCACTGTTCCGTTCAGGTAGGAACCCGCCAGTTCATACCCATTGGCTTCGGTAAAAGGCGAAATGGCCTTCAGCGTGGAAAAATTCTTCTCAGGATAGATCGTTGCCCCGTTGATCAGCCTGCAACCGTTCGCGATATTCTTGCAACGGGCAGCGCCGCTGAGTGGCATAGGAGGTGGTGAAGGTTCCCAGGACATCCTTGACCTGCTCCAGGGACTCCCGGTTTCCCTTCGGCTCCTCCTTCACAACACTCAGCGGAATCTCCGTGTCGTCGCCGCCTGCCCAGTTCTTTGTAAGCGCCGTCCGAATGGCTCTCCGCCTTCTTTTCATCAATCTCATAACCTGCCCGTCCTTCCGTGATTTCAAAAGAAGAACCGACCTCTTTAAACCGAAGTTAACTGCCGGACTGACAAAGGAGGCGCACTTTTCCTGCAGCGTTCCTGCGATCTCTTCCGAATCAACGGAGAGACTGAGCGGCAGATGCTCTCCGGATGCGTTTAGATCCTTGATCGCCTTATAACGGCTGACAGCGTTTCTCTTTTGCCCAATTCGACCGCATATTCCACCATATCGGGTCCTTCCAGGACAGACCAAAATCACCCGCTGTCAACGTCAACTTCTCACCCGTATCCTTGTTGACGAGGGTGACTTTGTCCCCACTAAGCTGGTTGACATACGCTTGAACCGCCCCCTGGCCTCCCTCTGCCGTCATCCCTGATACGTCCACGGTACCAATGAACACATGGTTATGGATTTTTATCTCGACTCTTCCTTCTCCTGTGCGGCGGATAGTGCATAGGACACCTCCTGGCTCTGACCGGTCTTCCTTTTTACCGAAAAAGAGAGAGCGAGCCCCAGACAACTGACTGTCAAAAAGAAAGATTCGTTTCTTACGAATCTGTTTTTCTCATATTGAAATTTACTCCCCTTTCAACTACACTATTCTATATGGCTTTCCTTTTTACAATCGCTCTCATTCTGATTATTTTTATTCCAGGTGAGGACGCATCAAGTGAATATCAAGGAAAAAGAGATCGATCAGGACTTCTGGAAGCGCGAACACGACGCAAATTTTTACCAGAAAGAAAAGTCTTGATTCTCTTTCGCTTGTCCATATACCGGCAGATCGTTTGTCCCTTCTCTGTTCCCTTCCGGATGCCGCAGCCAAAGGCGGCAAGTACCGCAGAACCTGGCCCAGCGAGATGCAAAATCGCCAACCTCACCGGGTTATCCAATACCGATCTCAAGCTGGAATGGGGGACGGCAAATCTTCCTGCACTCACCGAGTTTGACGATAATTATACCACGCTTGTCAAAGCCCTTCACGCCTGGGGAAGGGACTCCTGGAAGCCGGATTTTACAAAGAGGCTGCTGAAGTTCTGGGAGTTTTCCGTTTCCACCAAAAGCGATATTCGGGCTTCCCATGAACTCCTGGTGGATCTCTACCAGCCAAACTCGGTCTTTCTCTTACAGAAAGCAGACAGAAGATCGCGGCTCTGGAGCAGATTGCCTCATGAGTTGTCTACGCTAAACAAAAATCAAATCCTGCGCTTCCTGCGGGAGGCGCTTCAGCGGACGGACAGAGGTCTTGTAAGAAACACTCTTCACACTTCTGAGATTGCGCCTTACAGATCGTTCTGCCAAGCGTGATGATCGCATATTATAGCGAATCAGTGTTCCCTCGGCAAAAATCTTCATGGGGTCGTATTCAACCTTCTCCGGATCCTCTCTTCTTTCGTCAGTCCCAGTTTCGCGAGATCCTGCCGACATGGGTGTCCACGACAACCGAAGGCTCCTCGAAAAATATTTCCCCGAATGACATTGGCTGTTTTTCTCCCGACGCCGGGAAGCGTGACCAGTTCCTGAATGTCTCCAGGAACGTTCCCGCCGTAATCGCGCACCAGCCGGTCACAACAGGCGATGATGTTTCTCGCCTTGCTGTGATAAAAGCCGCAGGAATGAATGCTTTCCTCCAGTTCTTTTAAATCCGCCCCTGCAAAAGCCTGTGCATCCGGATACTTCTGAAACAGAGCCGGCGTGACCAGATTGACCCGCGCATCGGTACACTGGGCCGACAGAATGGTGGCGATGAGCAGCTGCAGCGGATTCTCATGATGCAAAATAGCATTTTGTATCCGCTCCGTACTCTTCTGTCCAGCCTGTGAGAATCTCACTTACCCGAAGCATCAGCTTCTCCGTTTTTCTGACCATAGCTCCCCTCATTTCTTCTTCACCGCCCCCAAAAGGAGAAAGGAAGCGCTTATATGTTCCTGACATGGGTTCAAAAGGATGGGACACTTCATGATACCTGAAAATCGTTCCGATGGGAATCCCGCACCGCCAGAAACACCCGCACGTCTTTTCACATGCGGGTGTTTCATTTCATCTCCGGTGATTAGCCGACCCTCGTCCCTCCGCTTCCCTTTTTCCTGGAGGGCGTCGTCTTTTTCTCTTCTCAGATGAGAGAGAGAACAGCTCTTTGATCTCCTCAAATTTAGGCTCTCTGGGATTTCCCGGCTGGCAGGCATCATCCATGGCGGACTGGGGAAAGAAGTCCATCTTCTTCCTTCAGAATTCCCTTCAGATCCTTCGGGATACCGACATCTTCCGCCAGCTTCCTCACCGCGTCAATGGCGGCCTTCTGGTACTCTTCCTTGGACATGTTTTCGGTACCGGAAACACCCATAGCCTTTGCCACTTCTCTTAATTTCTCACCGACCGCTTCCTTGTTGTACTCCATGACTGTGAGGCAGAATGATGGCGTTTGCGACACCGTGAGGGTATCGTGAGGGCGCCGAGACCATGCCATGGAGTGAACAATGCCGAGTCCGCAGTTGAAAAGCCCATGCCGGTCAGGGTACTGTCCGATTGCCATCCCTGCCCTGCCTTCTTCGGTGTTTTCCACCGCTCCGCGCAACGACTGTGCAATCAGCTCGATCGCTTTTAAGTTAAAACATGTCGGTAATGACGTTGGCTGCCTTGGTCGTATATCCTTCAATGGCATGGGTCAGTGCATCCATGCCGGTGGAAAGCGGTCAGCCCCTTCGGCATGCTGGACATCATGTCGGGATCTACAAAAGCGACGACCGGGATGTCATGCGCATCTACGCAGACAAACTTTCTCTTTTTTTCTACGTCTGTAATGACATAGTTGATGGTCACTTCCGCTGCCGTTCCTGCCGTCGTCGGAACCGCAAAAATCGGAACGGCTGGCTTCTTGGTGGCGGAGAGTCCTTCCAGACTTCTCACGTCTTCAAATTCCGGGTTGGCAATGATGATACCGATGGCCTTGAGGTGTCCATGGAAGATCCTCCTCCGATTGCAATTAGATAATCCGCACCGGATTTCTTGAGCGGCCACACCGCTCTGTACGTTTTCAATCGTCGGATTCGGCTTAATATTGGAATACACCTCATAAGCCAGACCCTCTTTGTCCAGAAGATCGGTGACCTTTTTTGTCACATTGAATTTCACCAGATCCGGATCGGAACAGATAAAAAGCTGATGAAAGCCGCGTAGCTTCGCCTCTTCCGGGACACTTAAACCGCGCCCTTGCCATGATAAGAAACTTCGTTCAGTACAATTTTTGTTTTGCCATGAATCTCCTTCTTTGTTGTCTTTTCCTGTTTTCTATCTATCATTTCTCTGCATGGTGAACCCGCTTTTGCCGCTTCTCTCATCCCTTCCCGGCGACTGCTTACACGACACCCTTTTGCAGCATGATATTCCCTGTAAAGTGCTTTCTCTGAAGTCGCGATGATGACGTAACAGCTCTTCGCTTCCTCATAAAACGCAAACCGCTCCACACTGCCGATCACGTTTTTACGCTCCTCATGCTTCTGCACGATCTGCTCAAACTCGTCCCAGATGGGTGGCAACCGTAGTCTCCCAGTACCTTCTGCATGATGCTCACCGGTTTTTCGACATAGGTGTCCAGCGGCAGCAACTGTAAAACCGCATCTAAAATCTCCACAGACGCCATGCCCGTCCATGCGAATGACTAGGCGTTCTCCCCCACCGTATGCACAGGAAAAGTTTCCATCTGCAATGAGGAGGCGGTCCGAGTGTCCCATCTCACACAGATGCATCAAAAGCTCGGGTGGAAGAATGGCAGGTATTCCTTTTCAGCATTTGTTTTCCTTTCTTGAAACGGGGCATTGCTACTGCAATACCCTCGTTTTGCAAGCTAAGCCCCAATTTGTTTCGAATCTCTTCTTGCTTTCGTTTTTCATCTGCACGTAAGCGCCGTTTTAGCTGTGCTAAGTGCCGTTCTCTTCGATTTTCTCTTCGATCTTACTCGTAGAGGCAGGGTGCGATCTTCGGATCTTCCATGTTGTCCTTTGTGTACCAGAGTGCGCCGGTATCGACATCAGAAACCGACTCGCCGTTGGAAGCCTTGACGGCAAGCTCCACTGCCTTGTAACCGATCTGCACCGGATCCTGTGTCACCGATCCTGCAAAAAGACTGTCACGGATCGCCTGCAGCTGTTTGCTTCCGCATCGAATCCTACTGCGGTAACCTTGCCTTCGCCAATCTTGTCCAGGCCTTCGTTTGCGGTAATAATCGCGTTGGCTGCAAACTCGTTGGAACCATAGATCGCAATCAGATCGGATTTCTCAAGGATGGCAGAAGCCACTGCTGCCGCATCCGCATCTTTTACTTCCGCCGGAATGCCTACATCGATAATGACAGGAGCGCCCTTCTTTTCTTTCTTCAGGCTGTCATGTCCTTCCACAGAGACCTTGTCCTCGCCGATTGCTTCTGTCATTCCGTCTACAAAGCCCTTGGTTCTCTCTACAATCGACTGAGAGTTGGATTCCTGCGCCACTACACCGATTCTAACGGTCTTGCTTGCGCCGTCAATCTTGTCTTTGATCAGCATGGGTTTCCGATGCCGCCAGTTTTCCTGCTTCATAGTTGTTGGTCGAAGCATTTGCCTTGATGGCTCCTTCCGGTGCATCCAGAACGCCGAGTCAAATCCGATGATCGGGATTCCCTGATCCATCGCCGTCTGAATGGAACCGATGCAAGCCTTCGTATCCAGAGCTGCAAGACAGATCGCCGAAGGATTCTGGGCAATGGCTGCATTCAGGTATTCCACCTGCTGTGCGATCGCAGACTCGTTATCCGGTCCCTGGAAGGAAACTTCCGCATTCAAGTCTTCTCCTGCCTGATCGTCGATGACCTTTTTCCGACTCTCTGCAAAAACGCTGCAGAAACAGATCCCCAAGGTGATTTCCTGATTTTTACATTGGCATCCTGCTTCCATCCCTGCTGATGGAGGGTGTCGCCAGTGAGATCCATGAGGGAAAAAATGACGATCGATCAATCGTTGATCCGGAAAGAAAGGGAGAAACTTCATGAAGAGGATATTCAGATTGCACAGGAGCGCAGATGCTTCCGATTGCGGAGGTCGGCGCACAGATCGGCTTAAGCGAAGAGGCATTGGAGGCTTATGGGAAATACAAGGCCAGGTGGACCTGAACCAACTGCAGCACCCTGAACCGGAAGGCGAAGCTTGTTTTGGTAACTGCCATCAATCCGACGCCGGCGGGAGAAAGGCAAGACCACCACTTCAATCGGTCTGGCGGATGCCATCCATCGGCTGGGGAAAAAGTCGGTTCTGGCTCTTCGCGAGCCTTCTCTTGGTCCGGTCTTCGGCTAAAAGGCGGCGCCGCCGCGGCGGTTATGCGCAGGTTCTGCCGATGGAAGACATCAATCTGCATTTTACCGGCGACTTTCACGCCATCGGGGCAGCCAACAACCTCCTGGCCGCTATGCTGGACAACCACATCCAGCAGGGAAACGCACTGGGCATTGACCCCAGACGGATTGTATGGAAGCGCGCCGTGGATATGAACGACCGGGCGCTTCGTCATATCGGTGATCGGTCTGGGGAGTCCGATCGACGGGATCCCAGAGAAAGATTCCTTTCAGATTACCGTCGCCCTCGAGATCATGGCCATTTTTGCCTTTCCCAAAAATGTAACAGGATCTGAAGGAGCGGCTCTCCCGCATCATCGTCGCCATACCAGAGACAGAAGCCCATCACCGCCCATGACCTGAAGGCGGAGGGTGCCATGTGTGCCTTATTAAAAGACGCCCTGCGTCCGAATCTGGTACAGACGATCGAGCACACCCCCGCCTTCGTACATGGCGGCCCCTTCGCCAATATCGCCCATGGCTGTAATTCTGTCCCTTGCCACAGAGTGTGCCATGAAACTGGGGGATTATGCGATTACCGAGGCCGGTTTCGAGTGCCGATCTCGGCGCAGAAAAGTTCCTCGACATCAAGTGCCGGACGGCGATCTTGTCCCTGACGCCGTCGTCATCATCGCCACCGTCCGTGCACTGAAATATAACGGCGGTGTTGCCGTTTCTGAATTAAGCAGGAAAAACCTTCCCGCTCTCACAAGGGTCTTCCCAATCTCCTGCGCCACATCGAAAAACATCCGTCATGTCTACCACCTGCCTTGCGTAGTCGCAATCAACGAATTCCCGAGGCGATACGGAAGCCGAATACCGGTTCATCGAGGAAGCCTGCTACAAAGAAGGCTGCCTCTGCGCAAGAAGCGCCGTCTTTGCAAAGGCGGCGAAGGCGGGAAGACCTTGCCCGCAAGGTGATGCAGCTTTGTAAGGAGCAGAACAACTTCTCCTTCAGTTATGATAGCAGCGAAGGCATACGGGAAAAAGATCTCGGCGATCGCCAGGAAAAATTTATCATGCGGACGGCGTCACCTTTACCGCCTCCTGCGAAAAACAGATCGATCAGTTGACGGAACTCGACTTCGCCTGCCTCCCCGTCTGCATCGCCAAAACACAGTATTCCTTCACCTGACGATCCTAAGAAATTAGGCGCACTCGGAGCATTTCGAGATTACCGTCCGTAACCTCTCCGTTTCCGCCGGCGCCGGTTTCCTCGTCGCCCTCACCGGCGACATCGTCACCATGCCGGGACTGCCGAAGGTGCCCGCCGCCGAAGGAATTGATGTAGACGAGAAGGAAACATCACGGGACTGTTTTGAAAGACAGAGCAGGCGATGGGCGACAGGAAGCTTCTGTCGCCCATTTCTGTTTCTACACAAACAGAGGAAAACCTCTGTTAATCCGTACTTCTCCCAAATTTTCTGACCGAGTCGCGGTACTGTAGTTTTTACCTTGAATCCGAATCACCCTTCTTATTAGAAGGGAATCCCATTCGTGATCTGACGCAGGCTTTACGCTCCGGAAAAAATCGAATCTGATCGGACTTATGATTAGCGATATCGGAAAACTATTTCTGGGGACCTTTTGATTGCGAATTTGACGCAATCTTTTCCGCATTCCGGCTATACTGTTATTGTGCACTCCTACTACCGTGACGCTGACAGGAAGCAAAAACTTACCACTGAAATGAGTTCCCAAAATTTTAGCGGAATGATCCTTCTGGCTGATAGTTCCATGGACTATTTTTATCAGACCTTTGTTCAGGCGAACATCCCCACCATTGTCATTGATCAAATCCCGGACTCCTTTTCTACCAGATGCCTCGTAGATCTGTGTTTTGTGCGACAGTTATCATGGATCGAGGGCGATTGCCGAACACTTGATCTCCGAAGGTCATCGGCTCATTTATGTGAATGCCCCTATTGCACATTCCTATAACATTTTCTCTACAGATTTCAAGGCTACTCATGAAACGAATGTCTGGTGATTACTCTGATTTCCCTCACACCGGATACATCCCCGTTGCGCTTCATAAACGTAATTCCGTTCAGAATATTTTATCTTCTCGTTAATATTTCGGAAATCGTTATGGTGGTTTTGATCCATTCTGCACCGAAAGAAGCAGCAACCAAGACGGATCCTCTGATTGCCTGATGGTTTTCTTTGATTGCTTTGACGCCTCGTCGATGACTTTTTCCTTTCTGCATAAAATAGTGGTATTTTATATGCAGAAACCAAGCTTATATGCACATAAATCAACTACTTTTTATGCATGTAGCATCTTCAGATTCTTTTTCTGTGACATGCCCGTTGAATTTCTAATCTTCTTGATCTCATCAGCTTCAAAGACTTTAACCGGTTCTACAGTAACCTTATGTCTCTTAAGTAGTGGCTTATCACTCTTGACACCCGCTAATACTTCATTTAATCCTGCCATTATACTCCCATACGCACTGTTATGGCTCAGCGTGATTCATCTCAAGACGCCTCTTCAATCCTTCAATCACTTTCCTGATATTGTTTCGCTCCTGCAGGAGATTCCCAAAAGAATAAGGATTACTTTTCAAACAGGTCTGCATGGGTTCCGCACGAGAGGCTGTAATGACAAGACACCTCGATCGATCGCATAAATCAGAAGCTAACTGGCAAGACATGAGCATTTCCGGAATCCGAGGGTATTACCTGTAAATGCATGGTTACGGAAGCGATCTTCCAATGACTTTTTCGACTAAGAGCACATCAATGACATTTTCCAAAAAGAGATCTGTCATAGCCGCGCTTTTTATTCTTTTGTAGTCTTTCCGGAATGCGCCGGTTGTCACAAGCGAAAGCATCAATCACTTTCTCCTCGGCATCCAGTTCCCGAACAATTCTCCGGCAGAGCTGATAGCGCCTGCGGAGTGTGTTTCCGGACAGAATCTCCTGCTTTCCTGGATCGCTGATTCTGTCTCCGCATTGAAGTGCTGCTGCCTCATTTCCAAAGGCTTCCCTCCTCAGACCAATTTCTCCTTCCCGCCCTCATCATACGCAACAGTGCTCATGTTCCGAGATTTCCCATTCCGCCTGCTCCAGTGCCTCGTTTTCCTCAGAACGGCTTTTCGCCACGGGAAGATCCAGATCTTTCTCCTGCGCCTCTTCCACGATCTTCGAAATCTTTCTGCGAAATGCTTGATAAAAATCCGGTGGTGTCGCCCCGCATCATCTTCTGTCTGTTCCTTTTAACTGCCAGCTGCCTGCTGCCCCGTCCGCCAGCGCATCCGTGATGGTCTCTAAATTCAAACCGTAGGCCTTCGCGCAGGTATAGGCTCACAAACACCCGCCAGATTCTGCCGCGACCATGATCTGGTGACCTGCCTCAGCATGCTGACGGAGCCGGAAGGTCCGAAGTATTTGATGTTTTTCCCATTGCCTCGAATATGACGGGATTCGAGTCTCTGCCCCCTACCAGAATCGAGAGGGTGCCGTTCTTCGCTCCGGTATCTCCACCGGTGACCGGCGCATCCAGAACATGCAGACCACGCTTTTTCCCTTCCTCATGCAAATCCGCTTTGTCGAGTTCCGGAGAGGTAGTTGTCATATCGATCAGGCAGGCGCCTTTCTTTGCGGAATCTAGAATGCTGCCGGAACCAAAGTAGACTCTTCCACGTCCGAAGGAAAGCCGACGATGGTAATCACCGCATCCGCCGCCTTCACACAATCGCCGATGGTAGAAAAGAGTTCGATTCCTTCCTGCACCAGCTCCGCCACCTTTTCCGGGTGTCTTGCATAAATCTGTACCGTAAAGCCCGCTTTCTTAAGGTTCCGTACCATGGACTTTCCCATGATGCTGGCTCCAATAAAGGCAATTCGTTGCATCTACGTCCTCCTTCCCCTTTATAGCGGCTTTCCCTTTATAGAGACTTTCCCCGATAGAGAGCACTCCGCTTATTCAAAACACCGATGAATGATTTCACAGATCTGGTCTATCTGGGATAACGGTATCTTGTTGTCGCTTGGCAGGCACAGTCCTCTTGCGAAAATGTCGGCACCGACGTCGCCGCCTTCCGTCTCTCTGATATAGGCATTGCTCCTGGCTCTTCCGTCTCCGTCCTTCGATGATGAGGGGTGGGATTGGTAGATCGGCTGCATGTGCATCGGTTTCCAAATGGGCCTTCCTTCTGCATGGAAAAAGAGGGCTTCCAAAATCTCTGTCGGGCAGCTCTTCCCCTTTTCCGTCCGGTAGAGGGCTTCTCTCTCACTCCTGACCTGAGCGCAGAGGGCATCCCGGTCAATCAACAGACAGCTCAACCAATAATTCGGTACGCTCTTTTCCGCATCAAAGGGATTCATCGTCAACGGCAGATCTCTCAGGTTGTCTCGGTACCTCTCATAGATCGCCTTTTTCTGTGCAATATGCTCGTCCAGATATGGCAGCTGCCCTCCCGACCACCGGCAATCACATTGCTGATGCGGTAATTATAGCCGATCTCCTCGTAGTTCATACCAAGGCGCATCTCTGGATTGGGTGGACCACTTCCTCACCTTGTGCGCACAGGCCTCCTCATCGGTGAGCAACATCCCTCCCGGAACTGCCGGTAATGATCTTGTTCCATTAAAACTGATGGCACTGACATCCCCGAAATTGCCGATTTGGTCTGCCCCCATAGGATGCACCGAGCGCCTCTGCCGCATCTTCCACCAGCAGCGCCCCCATGCGCATGGCAGATCTGCATGAGTTCCTCGATCTTCCCGGCACGCCATAGAGATGCGCATAGACGACCAACTTCACATCCGGATACATCTCAAACGCCTTTCGCAGCGCCTCCGGAGACATATTCCAGGTTTCCGCCTCCGTATCAATAAAGACCGCTTCCCGCACTCGTAGGCTACCGGATTGATGCTGGCGTCGACGTCATATCAGAGCAAAAACTTTTTCCTTCTAGGGTGCCATGTCCGGGGCGGGCTCTTCCGTAGAGCTTCTCCGCCGCAATTTTGATTGCCAGATGCAGGGCAGCCGTCCCGCAGGAAAGACCGACTGCATATTTTCTGCCGATTTTTGCAAACCTCTTCTTCCAGCACATCGACGTTTTCACCAAGCGTTGTCATCCAGTTGGTATCATAGGCCAACTTCATATATTGCAGTTCTTCTCCGTGCATGGTTGGCGACGACAGAAGCGCCTTTGGCGAAAGCTCTTTGATCTCTGCAAACCGCGGATCTTCCTGAAAATCTGTTTTCATTTTGTTCCCTATCTGTCCTTTTCTACTGCTCACATCCATTTATGACGCGGCTGTTATGATACGACTATAATGATACGGCTGTTATGATGCGGGCCATCCGCCGATTTTACAGATCAAGCACCTTGCAACCGCAACCGCTTATCCCTCGCCAAGCAGTTTCCTGATCCTCTCATGGCTTCTGCCGTATTCTCTGGTCGAAAAATGCCGTCAAACGGAAGAAGTTTCTTCCGCTTTCCCCAAAGCCTGCGCCGGGCGTTCCGACGACAGCGGCATCGTTTAGTAAGAGATCAAAGAAGACCCAGCTGTCCGCCACCTCCGGGCAGGCAAACCAGATGTAGGGAGAGTATTTTCCGCCGGTGTAATAGATGCCCAGATCGTCCATCGTCTTCTATGATGATCTTCGCATTTTTCCTTGTAATACGCAATGTTGCTTTGTAAGGCTGCACTGCCTTCCTTCGAAAAGACGGCTTCGGCACCGCGCTGAGAGATATAGCTCGTCCCGTTGAATTTAGTCGTCTGTCTGCGCAGCCGAGATTGCGCATCTGTTTCCACCGCAGACAAGGTCGATCGGCACAACGGTATAGCCGCATCTGACGCCCGTAAATCCCGCTTTTTGGAAAAAGAGCAAAATTCGATGGCACATTCTTTTTGCCCCTAGGACCTCATAAATGCTATGCGGAATCTCCTTGTCCTCTTCCCCGATAAAGCATTCTATAGGCCGCATCATAGAAGATCACGCTATCGTGCTCTCTGGCAAAATCCACCCAGAGTTTCAGTTGATCCCTCGTATAGGCCGCACCGGTCGGGTTGTTCGGGGAGCAGATATAAATCAGATCCGCCGCGTCCTTCTCTTCCGGCAGGGGGAGAAAAGAATTTTCTCTGGAAGCGGTTAAGAACTTCACCTTTCTGCCGCTCATGAGGTTGAACTACATAGACCGGATAAACCGGATCGGTGATCAGTACCATGTTATCGTTGAAAGAAAAGATCCCTGATGTTGCCGACGTCGCTTTTGGCCCCATCCGAGATGAAAATTTCCGAGGCATCCAGTTCTACCTGAAAATTTCTGTAATAATTCTGCACCGCCTTCCGCAGGAAATCGTAGCCTTGTTCGGGTCCGTATCCACGGAAGGTTTCCGCAGAAGACAGCTCCTTCGCCGCCTTTTTGCATGGCGTCCGTTACCACACCCGGAATCGGCCTGGTCACATCCCTGATTCCCATTCGAATCAGTTTCTGATCCGATGGGCCTCCTGCCACGCACTGACGCGGTGCACCATCTCCGCAAAAAGATAGTTCTCACTCAAGTGATCGTAGTTCAAGTTTACTTTTGCCATTTTTATTCCTGCTGTCCTTTCCCTTTGGCGCCCTTCTCCGACTGCGAAAGCGGCGTTTCAAAACGATCCTTTCTGGTATCTGTCGGAATCCTGGTCGGATACTTCCCGGAAAAACATGCCGTGCAGATCTGGTCGTGCCCGCAAAAGTACCGGCAAAGCTTCCAGAGGTAAATACATCAAAGAGTCCGCTCCGATGATCTCCGCGATTTCTCTCTACCGAGTGCTTACAGGCAATCAGATTTTCTCTGGAATCGACATCCGTTCCATAATAGCACGGGTTCATGAAGGGAGGGGAAGAAATCCGCATGTGAATTTCTTTTGCTCCCGCATCTCTTAATAGCTTCACGATTTGTGCACAGGTCGTCCCTCTGACGATCGAATCATCCACCAGAATGATTCTTTTTCCTCTCACCTCTTCTTCAATCGGATTCAACTTGATATGCACCTGTGAAACGCGATTGTCCTGCCCGGGTGAAATGAAGGTTCTACCGATGTATTTATTCTTAATAAACCCGAGGCTGTACGGGATCTGCTTTTTCCCGCACGGCTGGCTGCTTCCGAATATCCCATTGCCGCATCCAGTCCCGAATCCGGCACCCGATCACCGCATCTGCATCATAGGTATCTCGTTCATACAAAACCGCTCCTGCGCGCTTTCTCGCAGCATGCACCGAGATTTTTGTCTAACACCGAATCAGGGCCTGGCAAAATAAATATATTCGAAAATGCAGTTGGTTCTCTCCTTCGTCCCCACCTGCTGTTTCAGGCTCTGTACCCCCTGGTCGGAAAACATGACCAGCTCGCCCGGCTCAATGTCCCTGACCAGTTTCGCTCCCACCGACTGCAGTGCGCAGCTCTCGCTGGCCACGACATATATTCCGTCCTCCGTCCTCCCGTAGCAAAGCGGTCGAAACCCGTGCGGATCCCGCGCCGCCAACAGCTTGGTCGGAGACATCATCACCAGTGAATAGGCGCCCTCCAATTCCTTCATTGCCTCCAAAACAGCTTCTTCAATCGAAGCGCTGTGGAATGCGTTTCTGCGTCACGATATACGCAATGGTCTCGGTGTCGGAGGTGGAATGGAAGATCGCTCCCCCCATTTCCAACCTCTGCCTTAATTCAAAGGCATTGCTGAGGTTCCCGTTATGCGCCAGTGCCAACTTTCCCTTGATGTGGTTGACTTCCAGTGGCTGACAGTTGGCTCTGTTCGTTCCGCCTGTCGTTCCATATCTGCAATGTGCGACCGCTATCTTTCCTGTGGAAGCTTTTGCATCGTCTCCGGAACAAAGACCTCGCTGACCAGACCCAAGTCCTTATGAGAATAAAAAAGTCCGTCATGGTTGACGACGATTCCACAGCTCTCCTGCCCCCTGTGCTGCAACGCATAGAGACCGTAATAGGCCATCCTGGCCGCATCTGTCTGGTTGTTTGAAAAAAGCCCGAATACACCGCATTCCTCATGGATGCCCTGAAAGTCGCTCATCTGTTTCCCCTTCTTGTTCTGAAATAATACTCTTCCAATGTCGGATGGATCATCCTTGCCTCTTCGTTTTTCGGGCGAAAATACTCCTCTTCAAAATCATGCACCGACATCGGTTTTGCAAAGTAAAAGCCTTGGAACATGCTGCATCCCATCGCAGTCAGCAGCTCCACCTGCTCTCTGGTTTCCACCCCTTCCATGACAACCGGCATGCGAAGCGCACTTGCCATATCAATGACACTTTGCAAAATCACGTGTCCCTTCTTGCTGGCTTCCGCCTCTTCGATGAAGGAACGGTCGATTTTCAGAATGTCTGCAGAAATGCTCTTTAAGATCCCGAGAGAAGAATAGCCGCTACCGAAGTCGTCCATCTCAATGGCAAAGCCGTAAGCTCTCAGATTCCGAATCAGTTCAATGTACCGATCGACATTCTGCATGATCGTGGTTTCCGTGAACTCAATCTTGAGATTCTCCGCCTCAATGCCATTCTTTTTCCACCAGGGTCACAAACGTATGATAAAGGTCTACATAGTAAATGTCACGAGGAGAGACGTTGACCGAGATGGAGATGTCTTCGTGTCCCGCCTTTTTCCAGGATGCCAGCGTTCGCCGCACAAGACCAGACATACTGGTCCAGCTGGTAGATCAGGCCGTTTTTCCAGAGAAGGGATGAATTCGTCCGGCGACACCACTTCTCCATCTGCCTTCACCCATCTGGCCAGCGCCTCGCAACTGACCAGCTTCCCCGTCGGTGTCACCTGCGGCTGCAGATAAATGCGGAATTCGTCTCACCGCCATCGCCGCCTTGAAATGGTTGATGACATCCTTTTCATGCAGCTCCTTTTCCATCATCCGGTCGGTATAGACCGCAATTCCGTTATTGGAATCCTGCTTGATCTTCTCGATGGCAAGGGCGGCCTTGTCACACATCAGGAAATATCCATGTTTGATCTTCTACGTAGTAAACGCCCATGTGGATATAGATGGTATAAAAGGTTTCCACGACGTCCCTGGACAACAGATTAAGGATCTTCTGGGCTACCTCTCTTCCCGGTACCGTCCTCTTGTGGTCAGAATCACGAAATCGTCTCCGTAAAGACGGGCCAGCAGATCCTGCTGCGTCAAGTCGATGCGGAGAATATTAGCGGTGCTCTTCAGGATTTCATCTCCCCGTTTGGAGCCAAAAAGTTGTTGATGTATTTGAAGTCGCGGAAGTTGATGCGCAAAATCACCCATTCCGCTGTGGTATCCAGAAACATTTTTCCGCCTGGCCTCCAGATAGAAGCCCTCTCGTTCGAGGCTCCCGTCAACGAATCATGGGTGACCTGATATTCTCTTGTTCTCTCCTCTTCCCGCTCCAGTGTCCGGTCCTTGATGCGGAACAGATTGCCGACTTTCCGCTCTCTTTTTGTCCTGAAGAAACTGCCTCTCCACCCTTAAATAGCGTTTGTTCTTGTTTTCTCCCCTGGTAAAAATCCGCCGATCCGCTTCTGTCCTGCTGCAACAATCCTTCCTGCTCCCAGGATGCAATCTGCTTCCTCGCTTCTTCCGGTCCATCGATATGCAGAATCTCTTTGGCAGATGCATTGAGATAGATGCAGGCATCATCCGTATCGGTAAAAAGAATCCCGTCCGCCTGCGTTTTCAATGCTGGAGGCGATGATCTTATTAAAGACCGTCCCGGGGATATAGCCCATCGAAAAATACAAAATTTCCATCCCTGAGGATGGTATTCCCCAGAAGGAGAGGTTGATCGGAACCTGTGAAAAACATCGAGAAGGCGTCCCAGACCGTCAGGACAAGAATGGTGAATAGAACCGGCAGGTACTGTCTCCAATAGATCTTCGGAACGGAATAGATCTTTTCGATCAACTCCAACAGAATAATCGCAATGACGAAATAAAAGAAGCCCAGCCGAATTAACATATAGGGATAATAATGCAGCTGCCAGAAGGGCCTGCCTGCCACTTCTTCTACCGTGAACGCATGACCGGTACTGATCGAAAGGAGCATGGAGAGCGAATCCAGAAGCGTGATGAGAAACCACCCCTTGCGGAGTGTATCCTGCATCAGGGGGACGGTTCACAAAGAATCGAACCGCATGATAGAGATAAAAAAAGCAGAAAGTCCATGCGGCGGCACTGATACCGAAAAACAGCGCAGGACATGCGCGAGAAGCTCATTTCATCGAGTGAATTCGCTGTCCCTCTATGAACATAAAAATGAGAAATAATTTGATATCTTCCCTGATCGGCTCTCTTCTTTCTCTAATCACATGGATCAGATAAAAAGAGCAACGGCGGTTCCTATGAAGAGCAATGCGACCACGTAACGAAGATCTGTTATCACCCTTTCCCCTATCCTGCCGTTCCTTGCCATTTTGTTGCAGCATCCATCCTTTTTGCCACTACTGTTTCTACTTCCCCATAATGTCCTTTTTCCATGATGTACTTTTCCATGATGCTCTTTTTCGTGATTTACTTTTCCATGGTTTTACTTTCCCATGATGAAGGCATGCCTTCTGTCCCCATAATATTTTCTCTTGTCCATATACATTTTTGATCGACCTCTTTGAAGAGGGTATCGAACATTTCCTCTGCATTCTCATGCCAGACATAGCCAATTGCCAGGGAGATATCCTGTTTGGCGCAATCTCGTCTTAGGTCCTTGACCTTTTGTTTCACCCATTCTTCCGAAAGATCGTTTCCCACGGTTAGAAACTCATCCCCGCCCATCCGAAATACCGGGAGAGGTGCGAAGGTTTTTGCAAAATCTCCGCCGTCTTACGAATGAGGATGTCTCCTTCCTTATGTCCGAAGGTGTCATTGACCCGCTTCAAGCCATTGATGTCACAAAAGATGTAGCCAATGCTCTTCTCCGGATGAAAACTGTCCAGATAGGGAGAGAGCGCATAGCGATTGTTCAGCCCTGGTCAGCTGGTCGATCCGACTCTGTCTCTCGATCTGCGCCATATTGTTCCGGTTTCGGAGGAGCGCCGTGATAAAATGTCCGAGCGTCTCATAGAGCATGGAGATATTCTCCATCCGTTCTATGGGGGGATTCCCCACCCCATAGAATCCGAGCCGTTTGTTCTTTTCGATAATGGGTCCGACCACCAGTGAGTGGATGTCCTGCATCCGAAGCAGATCATACATTAACGGATGGGCTTCTCTGTAATCCTCCACGTCCTGAACGAGGATGTTATGGTCTTCATCGAATTCTCTGTACCAGGAATCAATCAAATTGGTAAATGGAAGATTTTTGAGTCTTCCGATCTGAGGCTTCACTCCTTTCTTTGCACCACTCGTAGGTGTTATTGAAAGGTTCCCTTTCATTTTCTTCGTAGATAAAAACCCGATCACACTTTAACTGCTCTCCCAGATAATGGAGCATGACCTCGATTGCCCTCATCGGATCGTTCTCGTTTGAGGGCTACTGCAAGCGCCATATTGATCATCCGCTCGTTGGAGATCATGTTCTGCAGTCGTTCGATTGCAATTCCTGCGCGTCAATATTGATGGCAATCTCTAGCATGGGCGTCTTCCCATCTTCTTGGATCAGAGTGTCCTTGATGTCGTAATAATGTCCTGCTTCCGCATTAAAGCAGTCCCACTCATAAAACTCGCCTTCTTCCAACCGTCTTGCAGGGCGAAATGCAGCGGGACCTCCGAGCAGCTGAATCAGTTCCGCATACTTGCTTCTGCGTACCTCTTCGCCCTCTTCCAACTGCATCATCTTCCTGCCCTGGCGGTTCAGAAAAAGGAGTTCATCCGTTTCGGGATCGGAAAATGGAGACGATCCCGGAGAAATTTTCAAAAATTTTTGCACTTCCATTCATGCCAAGTGATCTGTGCGCTGGTTCGCCAATTCCTTTCGTTGCACTTCCTGCAAGCAGGGTGCACATTTAAGTATAACAAATTTTTCACATTCTGGAAATCGGCGGGAGGGAATTGCCCTTGTATTCTCGAAAAACAGGATCGTTCCCTCAATCCAGGATTCTTCCATCGCGGAAATCGTCACGACCTGCCACAGGGATAAACTTTCCGGATGCCTGCAACGCCTGTTCCGCCGCATATTGCAAACCGCCGCAACAGGGCACCTCCATGCGGACGATGGTGACGCTCTTAATGTCATTATTGCGAAGGATCTCCGTCGGTTTTTCACTGTAATCCACATCGTCCAGCTTCGGACAACCGATGATGGTCGTCTGCCTCTCATGAACTCCTCATGCATGTTGGCATAGGCATAGGGCGGTACAATCCGCTGCAATTAAAGCTTCGCTCCGGCAAAAAGAGCCTGCTCCGGCACCAGTTTGATCTGGCAGGGCCACTGGGCCAGTCTCGCCTGCGGAACCCTCAGCTGTGCAAACGCCGACGCAGGGTTCTCTTCCTGCCTGCTGTTTTTCTTCCCGATTCTCTTCTCTCTCTGATTGCCAAACTGCATCATGGCACTTCCCGGACATCCTGTAAATTGCATCTTTTCTTCCTCCTGTTGTTTGAATTCATGCATTTTGAATTCATGCTTTCTCTCATCCCAACATTTTCTTTTCTGTTCCTGTGCCGCCAGCACCGCCGCGTGATCATAGGCAGGCGCCCTCTCTTCAAAAGGCAATGGCACCGGTCGGACATTCCGGTAGACAGTCTCCAAGGCCGTCATAAAAGTGCTCTCTTACCAGCTTTGCCTTTCCGTTTACGATGTCAATGGCGCCCTCATGACAGGCCGTTGCGCAAATGCCGCAGCCGTTGCATTTTTCCTCGTCAATGTGAATGATTTTTCGAACCATAGAACCTCCTTGTCTGACTTCCCGCTTCTGTGAACCCATCCGGCGCGAGGCTTCCCTCACCGAACAGAAATGCTTGTTCTTCCAGGCACCCCTTCCAGACTGAGGACTCCCCACCGAGATGAAATAGCTTTTCACCCGGATATCATGCTATAATCATCTTGTTTTTCCGTTGCTATAACAACAATTTAACCCGCCACTTTGTTCCGATTGGATCTTTTCCGTCTTTTCGGCGCTTCCAGGAGGCGTTATGGATTTTGATTTCTATTGCAAACCCGTCTGTTTCACGGGCTGACTGCCCCCTGAGCTTTCCGCCGCTCTTGCAGTGGCTCCATGCTTTGAAAAAGTTTTGATGCCAAAGGAGCCTGGATTTTCAGTGCAGGGAAGCGACCAATCGCTTCGCTCTGGTCCTTTCCGGTAGCGTCACCGTAGAAAAGCAATGATTTCTGGGGCAACCGTACGATTCTTGGGAAACATCGACAGGGGCCAGGTCTTTGCGAAACCTTTGCCCTTCTTCCGGAAGAGCCGTTGCTCGTCGATGTGAATGCCAACGAAGACTGCCATCTGCTCTTTATCACGGTGGATGTTCACTCTCGGCAGAAGAGCGAGGAGCAACCTTCCTGGATGCGCAAATCTCTTTCCAACCTGCTTTCGATTTCTCTTCACAAAAATCTGATGCTCTCCCGCCGCAGCTTCCACACAGCGCCCCGGTCGATTCGCGCGCGGGTCATGTCCTATCTGAACACCCTCTGCCTCCAGACCGGAAGCGATACCCTTTCATCATTCCCTTTGACCGGCAGCAACTCGCCGACTATCTGAACTTAGAGCGCAGCGCCCTCTCCAAAGAACTGGGAAAAATGCAGAGAGACGGTATCTGATCGCATTCAAAAATCGCTTCACCATCCATTCAGACGGTGAAGCGTGATGAAACTCAGTTTCAGAAATCCCCTCCGGACAGTCCAGTCTCCATCTTCGCTGTCTCGGTCCTTCTCGCAGAAGCTGGATTGCATGACGCAGTCCACCAGCCTTGCGACGGAGCGCTTTGAGGTCTTCGATCTTCAGGCTTCCGGAAGCAAGCTCCTCTTCATGTTTTGATGGTCGTTCTCACACCCAGCATCACCAAGTCGTTTCCCGCCCTCAGCATCCACTTGCCGTGCAATCCGGGCCGTTGTGGGTGGTGGTCCAGTCGGTCATGATCAGTCCGCCGAATCCCCACCCCTTTCTGGCAACCTTGGTACAGGTGTCGTCATAGCAGTTGGCGGCGTGAATTCCATTGATCTTGTTGTAGCTCGTCATGATGGCAAAAGGCGAAGAGGTGTGGACGGCAATCTCAAATCCCTTTCAGGTAAATTTCCCGAAAGCGCACGTTCAGAGAGGATCGAATCGCTCGCCATACGGTTGTCTTCCTGATTGTTGCAGGCAAAATGTTTGATCGTGGTTCCGACGCCCGCAACCGACTGCACGCCCTGCGTGATCGCCGCCGCCATGGTTCCGGAAGATCAGGGATCTTCGAATAATATTCAGTTTCTGCCGCAGAGCGGATTTCTGTGGATATTCATAGCCCGGAGCCAGCCAGAGCGTCACCCCGAAGTGAACCGCTTCATGGCCAACCGCCTTGCCAACCTTTTTCAGCACCTCCGGATCCCAAGTCTGTGCCAGCAGCGTTCCGCAGGGGAAGGCAGTTGCATACTGATAGTAAATCTCTCCGGTATACTTCGGTTCTTCCTTCGCCAAAAAGCCGTCTTCCAGGCCTCCGAGAGGCGGCATGCTAACCTACTCCATTCTGTGCCCCATACTTCCCTGCAAAGCCGAAGCCCTGCCGGTCCATCTGCGAGAGCAATCTCGGATAAGCCTTCCTCCTTGGCGCAGGAACTGGTCTGCGCAGCGGCTCCGGGCACGATATTGCCGGTATCCCCCAGGCAGGAGGCCTCTCTTTTTCCGGTACAAAACCTGTTGCCAGCTTGATCAGCTGCTCTGCGACAGCTTGTCCACAAAGGCCCTGGCTTCCTCTGAAAAATCCAGGATCGTCTGTCTCATACGCAACCTTCGTGCCTGATGTCTCCGTCATGCAGGATGATCTCTCTGCCACATTCCATTGCTTCCCGGATCCAAACGTCTCTGCGCTCCTCCAGCTCACTTCTCCTTCCGGCGTAAATCGCGTGATCTCCTGCTGGGCTGACAAATATGCTCTACCTCATAGAAGCAGAGTTCGTCCGTAACTCGAATCTCTCCCGCCGTTTCGGCATTCTCCAGCGCATTCCCTACCTGCAACACATATTCGCCCGCCTTGAGAATATAACTCGATTTCGCTTCGGAAAAAGAAGCCAGCGCATACAGCGGGAAACGAATTTCGATTTCCTGTTCATCTCCGGGGGCTAACAATCTCGTCTTGGCATAGCCGACGAGCCTGCGCAAGCTCTCCCTCTTCTCCCCTGCGGGCAGGGAGGCATAGACCTGTGCGACTTCACGACCGCTTACGCCTCCCGTGTTGCGTACACGGACCGTTACACCGATTTCCGGGTCTTCCGTCCCCAGATGATAATGCTTCAGTCCCAGTGTCCTCACCTCAAACCCGGTATAGGAGAGACCGAATCCGAAGCCGTAACGCACCGGGACGCCGTAGGTGTCAAAATATCGATATCCCACATAGAGGTCTTCGCATAAACTTCATGGTCCACATCGTTGTTGTTATGAGAAAAATTCTCTGCGTTCGGGTAATCCTCATGGTTCATCGCCCAGCTGTCGGTCAGTTTTGCCCGAAGGTTGACCCCTTTCCCGTCAGCACATCCGCAACCGCATTTCCCGCCTCCATTCCGGGCTGGTGAATGTAGAGAATCGCATCCAGATTTTTCGATTTCGTCCACGATTTGTAACCATCCGCAGACCGCCGGTGTTCAAGATCAGCACCACATGCTGATAGTGCTTCGACAGCTGTTTTAACGAGTTTTCTTCGGTTTCTGTGAGCTGGTAATCGCCTTCCTTGTTGAACCGGTCGGCCCCTCCTGCGGTTCTGGCAAGCACGTGCTGGGGCGACGTCCGCCTCTTTCTTTTCATCGACTGCCGTATCCGGAAGATCGCCCTCCGGCACATGGAAGGGGGTAGCGAAATAGGTCATTGCCACGGCATAGTCGCCGCCCCCATCCTTCTGTGCTTTTTCAAAAATCCCGTCTCTCCAGGCGATTCTGGCGTCGTCATATTTTTTTTGGTAGCGGTCCAACCAATCGCTCGTGGTAATCCGAAAGCCTGCGTTTAAAAGCCCTTCTCTGATGGAGACGGTGGGTCTGGAATTGACATCCCCTGAACCGGTGCCTCCCTTAATGGTCTTCTCCGCCCCCGCTCCATACAATGCAATCGGCTTCTTTAAGGAAAGCGGTAAAATGCCTTCGCGATTGCGCAAAAGGACAAAACCTTCTGCCGCAGCCTCTCTGGCGATTTCTCTGTGCCTTTTCTCATATTCCCCGGGTTCTTGTCCCGTGGTTCCTGTTAAAGTTCTCTCAACTGCTCTCATTGTTCTCCCTCCTTGCCATCACAAGCATTCGGTTCCAATGCCTTATTCTGCATAAAAAAGTTCTTATTTCATCTGCTTCCCTTCTTTTTGTTCCCTCCGGCAAGGATGAGGAGGACAGCTGCACAACTACACAGCACGGTCGCCCTCGGTGTGCATAGCCAGGTCAAAGCCGTCTCCGGTCAGCGCCCTGCGCATGCCGAGTACCGCCGGAACGTCAAGAAGATGGTTTCTCCGACTTCCCTCTGTCCCTCTTCTGCACCAAGTACATCTCCCCCTGGGGAACGGATCCTCCCCGAACACACGGTACTCCCGGATTCGTTCCGGGTGTTCCTCCTGACGTCCCCGGTGTCGTTCCTCCTCCCGGAGTCGCATAGGTATTGGTGAAGGTGCAGGCAGACGCCGCAGGGAGGAGTTCCCCCTCCCGTTCTATGGTTCTCTTCCCGATCGTTTGGTGAGTGTCCTCATCGATGCGGATTTCATAGGTAATCATATAACTCGTCTCGTCGTAGGTATAGTTGGCTGCCCCCGTGTTGATTTCTTTTAGCCGGTACGCATAAGTGCCCGCCTGGGTGAAGGACAGTGACCCTAAGGTCATCTCTTTCTCTGTTCCCGTCTGCAAACTGGCCTGTACGCTCTCTGCATTCAATCCATTCGGCATCGGCAAATAAGCCCTGCCGCCCGGAAGAGTGTTGGGATCCGGAACTGCCGTCCATTCAAACACAAAGGTTTCCGGTCTGGCGTTGGCACCGATCACTTTCTTATGCACGATGGGTGCATCCATCACAATCCCCTGGCTTCACCAACCCGACGTCATAAGACTTCTCTTCCTTCTCCGACGCAGCAGATACCTCCAGGCTCGCCTTGTTTTTGATCGGCATCCGGGGTAAAGACCATGTTGTCTCCTTTTAACGGTGAAGGATGAGTATGTATGCGCATCCCGGATGACCACCACCTTGTACTGGTTTCCGGAAGAATAAGCTCCATTCACCAATCCTTCGAAGCAGTAGGCGCCGTTTTGCATCCGTTGTCACTTCTTCTTTTAACACAGGATTGGCGGGATCTTTCACATCATACAGCTGCACCTTTTTACCCCGACAGCCGTCTTTTCCTCCCGCATCCCTTTTTGCCGTTTAAGACGCCGTTCACATTTTGATCCACCCAAACTGTTCCTTTGATGATGCCGGGGCTTAACATCGCCGCCACCGGTTCTCCGGCAACCCAGGAGGTGGAGTTCGTGTATTTCCTGAGAAAATAAGGCTTCCAGACGTTTTTCGTCCCCATCTGTTCTCTCCGTTACGCCCTCATCCACACCCAGATCGAAAACCGCCTGATAATCATCCTGATTCACGATCGCCTTGTGGTCATCTGTCCCCACCCAGACCATTTTGACAAAGTTCACCTCTTTCCAGTCAGACTGGCTCCATCTGGCCGTCGCATCCCTGCTCGGTCCAGGTCTCGTCGTCCCAGTTCTCATAATGGGCTGTGGGATTCACGTTTTTGGCATAATAGACCTGAAAATCGCTTTTCGGCACCCTGCTCAGTCCGTGCCGAAGTACATTGTTGTATTGAAATTTACCCTCCGGATTGATGGTATTTCCCAGTCCTGATCCACTTTCGGTATCGGGAAATGACAGAAAAATTCCGTCACCGGATTGCTGGTAAAATTCTGTACCCTCAGTTTGTAATTGGCCTCTCCGCATCTTCATAATCGTCTCCGGATTACGCGGGTCGTAGGTTCTATAGCATGCTGTCCACTTCCTGCTCTTTCTTGTGCGGAAGAAGAGACGGTAAGCTCCTCCGTCGGCAGGATCGTAATCGGATCCATCCTGCCAATCCATTTTCTCTTCGGATTGCTTCCCAGAAGCTGGTAATCATCCTTAAACAGCCGGACGTTATGATTCTCCGCTCGCGCGGTATTCCACGGGTATTTGGTGTCTGCATTGTATTCCACCACATCAGATCCGAATACGTCCCATAGGATCGGAGATCTTCGGCTGATAATCGTAGGAGATCCAGGATCCGTGTGCTGGGGAATCCGTCGCATAGCGTGTTCATGAAGCGACGCATCCGACAGACATTGCCCCCACAATCTGGCATCATATTTCTCCTGGTCCTTGATTATCTTTGTAAAATCCAGTTTATAGACCTTCCCCTTCGAATATTGGGCAGGTAGATTAAAAGCGGAAGCGGGTTTCTCTGTAATGATCGGCTGCGCGCGTCCTCGTCTGACAGATACTTTTTGTTTTGGATCTGGAAGCCGCCTCCCCTCGCATAGTGCATCTGAATATTGGTAAAGTCTTCCCCATAAGGGCTGATCAGGTAGATGGCATCGATCAGCTGCGCATTCTGCGGCGTCCAGTCATGGAAGTGCACCTTGGATTTTATGTCCTTCTTCTCCGGCTTTGACTTGATTATTCGGGTCATAATCGAGGGTATTTCCCAGTACCAGACTCTTCTTGCAGTCCGTTAAAAGTCCTGCCCACAATCGTCGTGTACTCGAGTTCTTCCCCTCCCCGCTGTTCTTTTCATCGCCTGGCGCGTGCGCAGCAGGCTGCGTGACATTGGCAATCTCGATTTTGTTCTCAATCTGTCCGATGTGACCTCAACCGGGTTCCCCTTCAGGACCTTGGCGTGGAAGCGGTATAAATAGGATTCACTATTGCTGTATGAATTTTGTCTCTCGAAGCTGCATCACTGATCAAGCTGCGGGCAGGGAATCGTGTCCATCTGGAAGGTGATTTCTTGAGATAAATGCCGGAATCTCCGCCAATCCCCAGGTCCTTCAAATTCAGGGTGCTTCCTCCGGTATAAAAGCATCGTCCGGAAATCGCCCTGTTGCGGAATTCCAGGTTTTGACCCAGATGTCGCTGATCGTCGTGATCTCTGCTACACTCTGCAGGGAGCCTCTGCTGCGTCACACCGATCATCCCTTATTCTTCGACATCATAAGTGATCGTCACCTGCTTCTTCGCACTGTCCTTTAATCCCTGTTGCCAAAAAGAAATAGCCCGCACTGCGTTCCTGATTGAATTCGTACCCCGAGCGCCCATATACAGGGTAGAATCATACCTTGCACATCCGTGATGCGCCTGGCATCCTGATAATTCACCAACGCATAGACTTCCTCATATTCTCCTTTAATCTCATAGGTAAGAGAAGGATATTTCGAAGAGTCATAGTTCTCATAAACCCCGGCTCCATATTCTCTTCCGTAATAGCGAACCTTCACATCATCGACGCTGATCGTCACCGGCGTTCCCGCCGGAAAATCCGCTGCCGGGAAGGACCACATCGGATACACGGTGAGCTCCTTCGGAGAGATGATTTCATTCCGTACCGTAAACGTATAGGCTTTATAACCGGTCGGTACCGTCTTTCCGCCCGGCGTGGTACTTCCGGGCGCTGTGATCGTGCAGGGGGCACCGTTATAGTCCGGGGTGGCGGAAGCACCCGATCCCGGGTTCGGATTCTTGAAGCCTTTAAAGACCGCCTTCTCCGGTGCCAGATAAGTAATGGAGTACTCCTGATAGGCCGTAGGATTTGTATAGGTACCACCGTTTGGTAAGGGCTTCACCCAGAAACTCTCGTTGCCGGACATCTGCCCACCTACTTTTGATCTCCGGGATCAGAGGAGAATTCAACTCTTTCCGTACGCTTTCGCCTCCTCGTTCTTCATGGTAAGTTCATCCAGCTGATCCTGATTGGTGGTTTTGCTGCCATCCGGATAGGGTAATCGACTGCTTTTACACACAACGGGAGCCCTCTGTTACCTTCGAATTGGGCAGCTTATCATAGAGACCAGGCCGTTCCGCTTTCCCACAGCCCGCCTTTCCCTGCTGTTTCGCCACGCCGAATAAATCGGTACGTCAAAGGCGACCGCCTTGGCATCGTTCGATTCCCCTGTCCATGGAAGCGCAGCGTAAGCGTTCCGTTGTACTGTCCTCTCCAGAATATCCGATCCCACTCCGGATATCGTCTTCCCTGCAAGTCGCATCCGTCCGTTCACCACATACTGCCTGGAACTCTGGACGTCTTCCATGAAAGACAGACCCTCCGGCAGGGGTGATCGAAACCGTCTTGTCCGTTCCGCCCCGAAGCTAGCTGCCACATGAAGCGTCATCTGATCCTTATAGCCAAAAATTCAGGAGCTTCGCGGGAGCATCTTTGAGATCAACTTTGCCCCCATTGTACTTGATGTCACCTCGTCCAGCTTGGTCGCCGCCGAAAGGCATCACTTCCTGCCACGATCACGGTGCTGAAAGAAGACAGCGTAAAGGACAGGGATATTTCCCTCCTCGTGACCGGAACCTTCTCCACCTGCGTGCCCATTTTTCACAGCGGTAAGGACCTTTGCCGCTTCCGCCTCAGAGGCCGGCCTGCCCTCATCGTCCATCAGGTCCTGCTTCACATGGTACAAATAGAGCGGCTCCTGTGTCTGTTCCGGAAGCGCTGCGGAACGGATGGTGATTTTCGCATCCTGCCCTGCGGACAGTTCCGCCTTTTTGCCATCCTTCACCACCTTGATATCATAGGGCGGCAAAGGGGTAGCGTTTTCTCGTCCGGTTATGAAGAAAAGCAGTTCTCCTGCCAGACCCGGCTTCACTTCACCTGCCAAAAGAGTTGCCCCTTCCGGAAGAGCCCCCTCTTCGGCTTCCAGCGTAACTCATCCTGACCCGCCAGGGACTTTCAGATAGATCTTCCCGCCTTCGGCCCCCTGCACCGTGACCCTTGACCTCAGGAGCATCCAATCCTCCTGCAACTTGTAATTTCCCTCTATCGTTTCCTTTGTAAAGATAGGTGCCGGGCGTTTTCTGACCGATAGGTCAAGGAACCTTCCGCCAGCGCCCAGGTGATCTTCGCCTGTTTCGTCACCGTCGTCTGTGTCGCTTCTCCCATCGGCTACGTGCTCTGTTTCGGGATCTCCCTTTTTCCCCCTCTGACGGAGTGGTCTCCCTGCTCTTCCGGCTTTATTTCCGGATCGACACTCATCTGACTCTCTGCAGCTTCCGTTTCTTGTGAAGTGCTTGTCCTGCTGGCTGCGGATTCGGTTTCTTGTGAAGTACTTGTCCCGCCGGCTGCGGCTTCCATTTCTTGTGAAGTGCTTGTCCTGCCGGCTGCGGCTTCCGTTTCTTTTGAAGTGCTTGTCTCTCCGGCTGCGGATTCCACTTTCTTCCGATCCGTCTCCTTCACGGTTACAGAAATCGTGTCGCCTAAAAATTCCTCGATCGACTTCGGCGCCGTCTTTCCCGCTACAAAGTAATGCTTCTCTGCAGCTGCGGGAAAGCAGTAATACCCTTCTTCCGCTCCTTGTCCCTCTGTCTTGTCTTCGTTGTTTGCCTGCGCAAAACGAAAACCGTCGCTTACGTTCGCAAAAATCAGAACCGCCGCCGCGATTCCAGCCAACATCCTGCCTCTTGCTCTTCGGTTGTGATTCACTTTTTCCCCTTTCGCCCTCATGCAAAAGCTTTAACAATATTGAAAATGAACCTCCTCCCACCCGTATCTCACGGCAGGCAGCAGGTTTTCTTTTCCACCTTCAAATTTTTAGTATCTTAATTTTTATCATACTATTTAATTCCAAAAATATCCATATTTTTATATATGATGGTGCATGTCATCAGCGAATTTAAACCATTGCACGCCACCTGTAACAACCGGCTACCACCTCCTTTTTGCCCCACGATCGTTCCGATTCGTATGCAAAAACATAAAAAACTGCAAACCCTTCCTCCGCCTCTATCATGTATAATAGAACCGTTCTGCCTGCTCCTTTCTGCGGCAGCCGGATTCTTTCATCCACCTGATTTGAAAAAGGTAAATCAATCATGATTGATATTTACTCGAAAGATAAAAATTCAAATTCCGATGCCATGGCAGCCTCTTTTTCCGGAAGAGATGGTACAAGAAGCCATGAAGAAGAGCACACAGGCAAAAGCTCAATCCAAGTGCTTCCTATTTCTCGTATCATCGTACGCACACCGCCATCTATAAGGAGGCCCCTCGCATCCGTTACCAGGTAGCAGTCCCCCATAGAGCCGGAAACGATCGGGGAGCGTTGGAGAACCAACCTCTTTCGCTGCGACTGCGAAAGAGGAAGAAAACATCTTCCCTGCCTGCAGAGGCAGCCCTTCTTTAGCAGGTCGATCGCCCGCTGGTGTCTTTTACTGCAGAGGAAAGTCTTCATGATTATGTCCACCGCATCAAACTGCTGTCTTCCAGAGAACGGTTGATTCAGGAAGAGGAGAAGCAAAAGGCCTTTGATCCAAAGCTCTTCCCGGCACTGGACTTCTTCAAACAGCGAAAGGAAAGGGCGGTCCTCTCCTGTACGATATTCGCTCTGCTCTCTCCGCCTACCAAACGGATGCCTACAGCTGCGCAATGGCAAGGGAAATCCTCAAAGCGGAACAGAGTTATGTTTTCTCTGCGCACGAGAAGCAGGAAAGAGACGGGCGCCGCTCCTTATCGGTCAATCTAAACCTGATCGATCCTGTGGATGACTGCCGCTTTACCGCCGCATCCGCTATTCTGTCAGCCGATCATCTGACTCTGACCGCCAGGGCAGGCTTTCGCAATGCTTCCGGCTCCACCCTGCAGTCGGTAGAAGAAGAGCTTCATGTCCCTTGCTCTTTCTTATAAAAATGTATCTAAGAACGGGAATCTTCGGCAGTCTTTGCAGGATGACCGATCTTTTGGGGCGTTGGAGGATTCGTTTCCCCCCTCTCTTCCTGCCGTTCAATCATCCTCCTCTTCAGAAGTCGCCTCCGCCCGGGAGACTTTTCTCAACATCAACGGACTCGTCCTCTGTCACCTGCTTTTGGGACTACCTGGACGACCACGATGAGATGGTCGATTTTACCGACCGGAACGCAGATCTCTTTTTTAAAGAGCTGGATAAAGCTTCCCAGATAGAAACGCAGAAGACCGTTTTGCCCGAGGAAGTCCGTCCTAAGACGGTTCTGCTCACCCCCAGAATCATCATCGAAGAAGGCGAGGCGAAGCTGAGCTTCAAGATTGCAGAGGGCGCTGCAAGGGCTTATATTATTCGCAATCTGCAGAACCTGGCCGATGCCTATCGAAGAAAAGCAGCCGCTTGCGCTCTCAAAAGACCAGCTCCATTGATTTTTCTTTGCAACGATTTTTACCGAAGAGTCCGCCCTTCTTTATGACTTCATCGGGCGGCGTGTAGGGCGAGGTGATTGATGCGAACGAACGGATTGAACGAAAGAATTATTATTCCTATGTACGCACCCTCTCCGTCACCGGTACGATGGATCTCAAGGGCGCCCTTTTAGATAACTTCTATGATGCGTGGGAGGGAAAAACTGCGAATACAGCGATAAGACCAATCAGATTAAGGACAGCAGCATTCCGGTCGGCCACCGTGCGTTTCAACTTTCCTGGAAACGGAGCGGGTACAGGATGCCAAAGGCGTATTTGCCGGTGTCCGTGTGAGGGGTCTGATTCCGGTTCTCCTTTCCGGAAGCGGCTCTCATCGTTATATTCTGAATGCCGACGGCCTCTCCCGTGTCACGGAAGAGGAGCTTTCTGCCATGGCGCCCTTTCACTCCGTGGCGGATGCTTCCGGTTCCTTCCGCTTCCAGGTCGGGCTTGCCCACCTGCAGGAATTTTATTACCGCGTCGTTCCCAGTTTCCTGCAAAAATCCCGGCGTTGATTTTCGCATGACAGCTGTGCAAAAGAGGCGGAGGGGCATCTTCCTCCGGAGCCGGTATTCGATTTCTATCTGGACTGCCTTGACCTGAATGAGGTCAGGGACAAGTACCTGCAAAAAATAGAGCAACAAGAGCGGATGAAACGGAAGAACGCCGCACAAAAGCAGGATCTATGCGTTCTTCTCCGGGCGGATGTACGCTACGAGAATGCTCGTTATTCCCTGTGCAAAAGCCTCTTCGCAACAAGAGGGGCTCCGCAAGCCTCACACACAGGGGAGGCAACAGATGTTTACCGCGATACCACACAGGAGGATCGTGTACAAACGGCGATTCAACGTTATTTTCCCACCTGGATGCCGGAGAAGCAGTCTTTTGCCACTTTTTCACAGACGAAGAGATGTTTTTCCTTTTTGCAGGGTGGACTTTCTCTGCTGGAAAACTACGGAACTGTCCACGGCACGGATGCGTTTCGCAGACACCACATCCGTAAGGTAACGCCGGTAAAGGTCGGAGTTTCGGTAGACAGCAATATCGTAAATCTGGAGCTCACTTCCGGAGAACTCTCTCCGGACGAGCTGCTGGAAGTGATGGAAAGCTATCAGAAAAAGAAGCGCTTCTACAAGCTCTCCAGTGGAGATTATCTGGATCTCACCGATGCGGACAGCCTCTCGCAAGCAGACCTTCTCATGAACGCATTGGATCTCTCCCCGAGTCCGTGATTGCACATGGTGCCAAAAGTGCCTCTCTACCGGGCGTTGTATCTGGACAAGCTGCTCGAAGAGCACGAAGCACTTGCTTCCTCCAGAGACCGGATCTACCGCTCTCTCATCCGCAATTTTCACACGATCGGCGAAGCGGAGGCAGAACCGCCGAAGACGTTGGAAAAATACGCTTCGCCCTACCAGTCTTACGGCTTCAAATGGATCAAAAACATTGGAAGGCGCCGGTTTTCAGCGGCATCCTGGCCGATGAGATGGGGCTGGGCAAGACCTTGCAGATGATCAGCGTCCTGTCCTCCTCCTACCTGGATATCGCATCCTCCGCTGCTACGCCTGCGGTGACTGCCGCGCTTTCGGATCCTGCTACGCTTACAACGCCTGCTGCGCCGATCACGGGAGGTGCCCGCCTTTCCAAATACGAAGAAGAGGGGCGTGCCGATCTCCTTTTTCCTCCTTCCCTCATTGTCTGCCTGCTTCTCTTGTTTATAACTGGCAGGAAGAGTTTCATAAATTTGCAGCGGATCTTTCGATCACGCCGATCACAGGGGGTGCTTCCGCCTTTCAAAAATTAGAAGCACACTGGGCAGATCGCCAGATTTATATCATCTCTTATGACCTGTTAAAAAGAAATCTTGCCAGGCTGAATGACAAGACCTTCTTCTATGTGATCCTGGACGAAGCACAATATATCAAAAAAACGCGGGGGCTGCTGCCGCCAAGTCTGTCAAGACACTGAAAGCTGCTCACCGCTTCGCACTGACCGGCACCCCGATTGAAAACCGCCTCAGCGAAATGTGGAGCATCTTTGACTTCCTGATGCCTGGTTTTCTCTATGGGCGAAAAGAGTTTGAAAAAAAATGGGAGGTTCCGATTACAAAGTCCCATGATGCAGATGCCTCAACTCAGCTTCGAAAAATGACTTCTCCTTTTATTCTGCGTCGGAAAAAGAGGAGGTCTTAAAGGATCTGCCCGCAAAACTGGAGGAAGTCCGTTATGTCCAGATCGAAGGCGAGCAGCAGAAGCTCTACGATGCACAGGTATTGCGGCTAAAGAACGCCCTCGGCGAGTGGGAGATTCCCGGTCAGAAGATGCGCGTTTTTGCGGAACTGACAGGGATTCGGCAGATTTGCTGCGATCCCTCTCTTTTATTTGAAAAATTACTTAGGGAAAGCGCCAAAAGGCAGGGCCCTCAAGGACTGATCCGCCAGGCACTGGACGGCGGACATCGGATCCTGCTCTTTTCGCAATTTACCTCCATGCTTGCTCTGCTGGAGCAGGATTTGAAGGAGGAGGAATCTCTACTACCTCCTGACCGGTTCTACCCCGAAGGAAAAACGGATTCAGATGGTCCATGCTTTTTAACGAAGGAGCGGTTCCGATCTTTTGATCTCCCTTAAAAGCAGGTGGCACCGGCCTCAATCTCACCGGCGCCGATGTGGTCATTCATTACGATCCCTGGTGGAACGTGGCCGCCCAGAACCAGGCAACCGACCGCGCACACCGGATCGGCCCAGACCAGGCAGGTCACCGTTTATCGCCTGATTATAAAGGACACCATTGAAGAAAGGATTCTGGAGCTGCAGAACACCAAAAGAGACCTTGCCGAATCGATCCTGGAAGGCGACAGCACTTCTTTGTCTTCGCTGTCGCATGAGGAACTGCTGGAACTGATCGGAGGGTGATCTGCCATGCTGCGCTTGTTTATTTTGGAAGATGAAATCACGCAACAATTCCGGATTGAAAAAACAATCAACGAGCTGATTGCCACGCGCCCTGCCGTGCAGGCTCCGGAAACCTTCGACAACCGGGATTCACTGCTGCAAGCCATTACCGAAAGAGGCCCACCAGCTGTTCTTTCTGGATATTGAGATCAAAGGAGAGGAAAAGAGCGGACTTTCCATTGCGAGGGAGATCCGGAAGAAAGATCCCGGTGCGGTTATTGTCTTTGTCACCACCCATTCGGAGTTCATGCCGATTACCTTCCGCTACCAGGTGGCAGCCCTTGATTTCATTGATAAGACACTGGACGACGAGACAATTTTCCGCTCGCATCGCCTCTGCCATCGAATACACCTTAGAAAGTCTTGGCTCCCGTGCCTGTGAAGATGCCTTCCTCTTCGAAAGCGCAATGGCGAGGGTGCAGGTTCCTTTTCATAAAATTCTGTACTTCGAGTCCTCGCCTACCGTACACAGGTGATTCTGCACACACCGATGAACGGATCGAGTTCTATGCCGGACTCTCCGATCTGGAAAAAGCCGATCCCAGACTCTACCAATGTCACCCGCTCTTTTGTGGTCAATCCCGAAAACATCACGAAGGTGGACAAGGTGGAGAGGGTGGCGATTTTCGAAAAATCAGGAAAGTTGCCTGATTTCCCGCATGAAATACAGGGGACTGCTCAATCGCCTGGATGCCCTGCAACATCCGTAAGCAATCACCCGGAAGCAATCAACCGGAAAGGGAGGATTTCACCTATATGTGGATTTCTATGAGCACGATCTATTTCAAAAATAGCCGTCACTATGTTGCTCTTCAAGCACATCAACCGGAAAGCTTTCCCTCTCTTTACCTTCCTTCTGGTTCCGCCCCTCTTTTGCCTGTTATTCTTCCTGCTGCCCCCTGTCGGCTACTTCGGCTACTTTGCCTTTTTCATCCTTTACAGTTTCTGCCTGCATTCCGGACAGCCTACCAGTTCCAAACTGTTTGACGGTCTCTATCCCATGGTGATAGAGAGTCTTTTAGGACGATTTCTCAGCTTGTCCTTTTTTCCTCTCTTCGGTGTTTTCATCGATCACGAGACGAAGGTCAGCTATTTTGATCTCCTTGCGGAACTCCTGATTCTCCCCTTCTACCTCCTGTTAGTGAAATCCCTTCGCATCCGGTTGCAGGAACTGAAGGACGGCTTTGGTCACCGTCCGTTTCGGCATCTTTTGCACTTCATTAACTTTTTCCATGATCCTCTATCTGATCCTGGTTTATGCCCTGGTTATTTTACAAATTTCACTCCACAGGCGGACCTCTACCGGATGCGACTCAACAGATTCTACATGATTCTGTTTTTTGTGCTGCTTTTGTATATCAACTCCGCTTCCAAAGAAAGAATGGAGCGGGAAATCCGGGCGCAGAAGGATAGCCAGTTACAGGCTCTATCCGACTACAGCCACCATGTAGAAGCACTCTATAACGAACTCCGCAGTTTTCGTCACGATTACATCAACGTGCTCACCAGCCTGAGACTTGGTCTTGCGCAACAAGATCTGGATGCCATTCAGCAGATTTATGATTCGGTGCTAAAAGACAGCGCAAAGTACCTGAACGACGATAAGTTTGACCTCGCCAAATTAAGTCGTCTGGAAGACAATGCCGTCAAAAGCGTTTTATCTGCCAAGCTCTTAGAGGCGCAGAACAAAGGCATTTCCATCTCTGTGAAATCGAGGATGCAATTCATGATTTTTAAAAATCGAACTTTGGATTTTATCCGGATCCTTTCGATCCTCTTAGACAATGCGATTGAGGGCAGCCTGACTTCTCTTCGCCCGCGGATCGCAATCGCCCTGATACAGGGACGAGGACGTTTTGGTTTTGATCGTCGAAAACAGCACCGGACAGGAAAAGTTGCTGACAGATCCCCTGTTTGAACCCGGTTATTCCAGCAAGGGAGAGGAAGAGGAATCGGCCTTGCCAACGTGCGCCGGATTCTGGAAAAATATCCGAAATCGCAGATCCGCACGCGCAGTGCTAACTTCCTCTTTTCTCCAGACCATCCGTTTTTGCATCTAAGACGCCGAATTCTTCTTTTCCGTTCGATCGGCTCTATCCCCTGATCTGATCGCTCTGTATCCTTTTTTCGGTCGGCTCTGTTCCCGCTGTTCCCGTCGGCTTCACACCCTTTTCTGACCGGACTTAATTCCTTTTATTCCGAACTCCACAGATCAAAATCTACCGTTCACGACAATCCGGGAACCGTTTCCGACAGGAACGGTTCTTTTTCTCCGTCTGTTATCATGAGTCCTGTCAACAAGCAAAACGAGACGGAGGCTCACATGTTTGAAGTAAAAGAGATTCAGAAATCTTATCCGAATAAAGAGGTCCTGAAAGGAGTTTCTTTTTCCATCGAGAAGGGCGATCGAATCGCTTTCCTGGGGAATAACGGTGCTGGAAAAAGCACGCTCCTGAAAATCATTGCGGGACAGATCCCCGCAAACGCCAGCCACATCCAAACCTCTTTGGATTACCGGACTGAGATCGGTATGATGCCGCAGGGAGATATTTTTGATTGAGGATTTGACCGTTTCGGAAATCGTAAAAGCTGAAAGGTTGCATGAATCATCTGCCGAAGATCGACCTCGAAGCCGCGCTCAGAAGGTTTCGCTGCAGGAGTTCCGGAACCAATACGTGGGAGGGCTTTCCGGCGGTCAAAAAGAAGACTTTCTCTTCTGCTCACGATTCTGAATTCGCCCAAAGCTTATTTTTCCTGGACGAGCCGACCACCGGAATGGATCTGGAATCTGTAGATGATTTCTGGGCACTGTTAAAAAGAAAACTTCACTTCCCTCATTGTGACGCACGATTTCAACCAGATCGATCACTTTTTACCAAGGTATTGATCTTAAAGAACAGCAGAATCGCCGCCGCAGATACGGTGACCGACATTCACCATGACGGAAAAACCATCGAACAATACTACCGCGAAAAAGTGGAACAGGAGGACTAACCATGACTACAATGATTCAATTAAAACAGGTATTACGCAATAAACGCTTCGTCTTATTCACGATTCTGATCCCCCTTGCCTGGTACCTCTTTATTTACAATGTGCAAAAAGGATGTCGTTCCGAATATTCTGCTGGGGATCGCCGTATTCATCGGCATTATCGAAACAGTCTGGCCACCTTCAGCAAACGCATTTCCTCCAACATCGGCTTTTACTCCTTCGAGTCCAGCTTTTCCCGATACGGGCTAAAAAACTTCTTGTTGGATCAGACGCTGGTACAGGTCTTTCTAAACGCCCTGATTTTCGCCGTGGTACTGATTTTTGCAGTACTGTATGCGCACTTCCCCCTCCACGGAAGCCTGGTGATCCAGTTTCTCCTGCTGAGCGTCATGGGCATTTACTTCAGTATCATCGGTTTTTGTGCTGGGGGTGCGGGTGGACGCCAAGATTCTGGATACGGTCGGCTTTCCGATCATCGTCCTGGCAGCCATGACCATCATGCCCTTCGCAAGCTTCGGCGCTGATGGCTCTTTCATCAACGTCGTGACTAAGGTGCAGCAGTTTTTCCCGGGTTATTACTATTCTCACATGATCCAGGCAATCGCCTCCGGGACGGCCATTTCCGCCAAAGATATCCTCTTCTTTGCAGGGACGTTCGTCCTGGATCTCCTCCCGCTATACTTCCTGATCCCCAGGAAGAAGGTCGCCACAAACCGGTAAAGAGATCCCTCGGAAGAAGGTGTGGTTACCTCTTCCGAGGGGATCTCATTGCTCTTTGTGAGAACCTTATCGACCTTCTCGAGAACCTCATAGATCTTCACGTTCTTGACTCACATCGATTGTTCTTCCGTCCGCCATGAATTCATCCGAAAACAGGTCAATTGCTTTCTGAAACGAATCCCACCTATTCTGCTTAGGAAGAAGAATCACAATATCGCCGATCTTATTCACCACCACCTCATCCGATGCAAATCGACATTCTTTAGGCAGGCGGATTGCTTGGCTTCTTCCGTTTTTAAATACCTTTGCAGTCATCATTATGATCACCCTCCTCACCTATAATATATATCAGGGTCTATACCAGCGTCCAGGAGATCTTTCTCTTCCCGTTTCGATATCCATAAAGAGCAGGCATGTGTAACCTTTCTACCTCTGATACTTTGTTCCCCTTCCACTTCCTACGATTGTAACGTAATGATTTTCCACCAGTTTCCTTAACAGTGCTGTTGTCTTAGATTTTCCGAAGGGCATTTCTTCCATAATCTCACTAATGGATTTCGGATGGTCCTTCCTTAATACATCATATACAACTGCCTCATCTTCATTAAGATTTATATTGCTGATTACAGGGTGAGTGACTTTAATGGAGTTCTCAAAGACTTCAAATATCGGTTTTTTTGGGACTTTCTCATAGAGTTCTTTAATCCGAATGATTCCGGTTCGAGAATTTCCACAATGTGCAAACGATAAAACACATTGCCCAAAAATAGGATTTCTGAGCATAGAAATATTTCCCTTTAAATATTCTTCCTCCGAAAGTCCTGCCGGCAATCCTCCGGGAGAGCTGACTTCAATTCTATCTTCAAACATCAGCACACGGATCTGTGCATTAACATCCCAGGTTCTGTGAATCAAAGCATTGGCAATGGTTTCTCTGAATGCTTCCTCCGGAATCTTCTCTACCTTTACTCTTTCCATTCCCTGATTTCTTCATACTGATAATAATCGCGATAGATTAGAACCGCTTTCTCCAGTTCAGAAAGTATAGATTCCTTTTCCAATACTGCTCGCTTTAGAATAATGCTGATATCTTCCCCAAATCTGGCTATATCAATTCCGGGAAAATGATTGTGGTCCGCAAGGAGCTCTGCCGCATGGTTATAGCCTTCTCCATCTTGGTATAAATTAAGGGTCTTCAAAACGTCTTTATTTAAGGATTTTATTCCTATCTCCTGTTTAGCTCTCCGCTCCAACTCCGAAAAGGAGAGCTCTTGTGTATCCGCAGGAAGCTCTTCATAGTGAATATTTCTGCCCTGCAGAATCAATCTGCCAAACTCCAGTTCATCCACTTCAATCGTAGCTGTATCATTTCTTCGATAAGCTTTGGATTTATAGGTATAGGGCTTAGCCTGTCCCTCTTCCACCGTAAGTGTTACGGTCTTATCCCTGTCATTTACCGATAATTCATACTGAGGCTGTGGACGGATGGCGTCATTCATTTTATTCTCTATTGCAAGGCAGGTCTGTACCGGATCCTTGAGCCCTATTATTTCTCCTGTATCTCCCACTCCAAATAAAATCTGTCCACCATCATAGTTGGCAAATGCACTCACCGTTTTTAAAAATGTATTGGATATATCAGATTTAAATTCAGCTGTCTATCCTCTTTCATCCTGATTGCCTCCTTGTAGATAAAACAATCGTAATTGAAAACGGTCGCAAATGCAATCGTAAAAATTTACGACCGAATTTGCGACCGTTGCCAATCAAAACAATCCCCCACATTCAGCTATTCCGCTTGAAAGTTTCTCATTCATGCGGCGTACCAGACGCTTATGATAGAGATAAAAACAGGACCAGATTATCAGGGCGATGGTGAGTTCCTCTGCCACCATGCTAATCACTACTCCTGTGCCAAGCGTTACCGGAAGCCAGCCGGCGATCATGGAAGCAAGCAGCATCACGGTACATCCGGTTCCCATGTGGATGAGCGAACGCATGACAAGCGGCAGGCGGTCATTATCGTAGATGAGAGCCGGAAGTCCGAAGCCTAATCCGATAACGAAAGAGCAGAGAACAAACCGCGAGAACCGGTAATTCTCCAGGTGAAAACTCCCTTGTAGGCAAAGTCGAAAGCCACGCCCATCAGGCAGAACAGAAGGGCAGAGATCCCCAGTGAGGTAAAGGTATTGCGAAGGATCCGTTTTATTTTTTGATTCATATTGCCTCCTTAGAATTTGAAAAACGGTTTTGGACTGCGGGAAAGAGAAGGTGTTGCTGCATACAAGATGTGGAGAATGCCGTTTTGTAAACGCCGGGTGGATTCCGATGGCGCCTGCTGCTTACAGCTTTACAGTCCGAGGTATTGTTTGAAGCCAGGCAAATACTTTCTGGATACGTAGTCGGAGAGACCGTTTTTAACTTCACAAACAAAGTTCCACTAAAAGCCTGCTTCACACTCTGTATACAGGCAAGACGCACAACCGTCTGTTTGGAGATCTGCATGAAATCGGCGCCAAGCTGCGCCGTAAGCTCGTGAGACCGCCTGCGCGAGAGATATTGTTTCTGCTTCGTATAAAGCATGCAGTTCCCTCCTCTACACGAATCCTATAAATTTCCTCCGGACGAAGAACCAGCAAACGCTCTTCCTCCTGTACAATCAAGGAGTGTCTCCCGCTCCTGCACCGAGGTAAGCGACGGCTTTCCTGACTTCATCCGTCACGCAGTTTGTATAAATGACGGCATAAGGCGGCTGGTATTCCTCCGACAGTTCTATCTTCACCTTCATCAAAACCTCTCCTTCCTGTTATGATCTGATCATACAGGATGGAGAGATTTTCTCTTTTCAATCGTATTAAGATGCAGAAATCGGCGGGTGAAATGCAAGGGATCTGGTTTACATCATCCGGAAGACGCAAGGGAACTTCTTTTATTCACTGCCTCCGGACCATTCGAAATGCGCTCTCAGTCCCTACTCCCCCTTCAGCCCCACCTCTTCCGGCTTCAGTGTGATACTGCCATCCTCTCTGACGAAGCAGGAATTCCGATCAGTCCTTTTTCTCTCACTTTCTTGAACTCCGGGCGGCTGTCTCGCATGAGCAGGAAGGTCTTCATCTCCTTTACATGCGCCCCGATGTCCACCACATGAAAGTCTTCTCTTCCTTTACCTGCTCCTCGACTGCTGCACAGTCCGGGCAGCTGGGCATTCCATAAACGGTAATCATACGCATCCTCCATTCTTTGTTTGATGAATCTATTTACATTCTATTCGGTATCACACCAGTTTTCTTAAGTAAAGATTGGGCTGATGTTCGCATATTCCTCCAATTCTTTTGTAAAACCGCTCCTGGAATAAAGAAGATAGGACTCTCTTCTTGCGTCTCTGTTCAAGGAACGCTCTTTGCCTTTTTGCTGCAAGTCCCTGAGAACCTCCATCCCTTTTTTGTGTGGAATACTTGCACTCTCCAAACAAAATGTCCTTTCCCTCTGTATCATAGGCGAGTAAGTCGATCTCTACGTCTTTATTGCCCCACCACCGGCCAAAGGCGGTTGAAAGAATTTTTTTCTGACAACAGCCCCCAGGCGTCTTGCCTGCAAATGTCTTCATACACAAAAAGCCACATGCTGTTCTATAAAGTGATTTTTCAATCTTATTTTTCACATCGTCAATATGTCCCGACTCAATCATCCCCTTGTTCGGATAAATGAAGCGAAACCAGAATGTAATGAAGTTGTCCTTGATCCGGTACAGACCGAGTTTGCTCTTTGCAGGGTTCTCCTCTGTCACAGGGGACTTCGCGCAAGCAAATCCAACTCGATCAGATTCCTTAAATAGGGCACTCAGCCGCGACTGTGTAACCTCCATCACGGTAGCAATTTTTCCCAGCTTATGATTCCCTGCGGCAATGGTTTTCAAAAGAAAAAGTAGCTTCCGATTTCTGTCACTTCCTTTTGCAGTAAAAATTCCGGCTCTGCATACAAAAAAGCCCCCGTATTCAGAATGTGGTCCACGATCCCCTTGTATATGTTTTTCCCTCAAACAGTTCGATGTACTTTGGCACGCCTCCTGTTACGGCATAGTGTTGCACACACTCATCCATGGTGAGGGTTTCTTCGACAAGGATTCCGAAACCAGCTCCTTAAATGCGTTTCGATTTTCCACTTCGCTCTCTTCCGTTGCCAAAAATAGATGGACCGTTTCCCCTCACAGAATCGGTTGATCAGAGCGGTTTTCCCCACTCTTCTACGTCCATATATGACAACAAAAGAAGATCCTCTCTTCGATATTCTTTTTCCCAGAACAGCCATCTCTTGCTGACGATCTATGAATTTTTCTCAACTGGGACACCTCCGTGCACCGTTGTCATCCGGGTGATGATGTGAACCATATTGAACCATGAAAGATTTTTATAAAGGAATTGCAACGATTCCCTCGCCTTAGCAGACGCAATCAAATTTAATATCCGTATCTAATTATTATAATTCAAATTATTATAATCTGAATTATAACTTTTTGAGAATTTGAAAAAAACCGCTTCCTTCTTCCCTCATCCACCGTCTCTGCTCGACCTAGGGCTCCGTAGCATCACAAAGGGCCCCGAGTGCGATCTATGAACCTCCTCTACACGAACCCGGAACTCAGTCCTTTCCCCCACGTCATAGAAAGGCATTTTGTTCTTCGAGCACCCCTCACCTCCGTGTCCAGAATCTTCGGATCTCCGCTTCCAGGTGTTCCATCACCTGTTCTTCCTTCTCTTTCGTCACCAGGTAGCGATCCGATAACAGTTCCTGCTCAATCCGGTGATTGATCTCCATGGAAAAAAATGAATCGTATCCATGTAATTGTCCAGATTGGTGATGATCTCCGGGATGTTTTTGCAACAGGTACAGCTTGACATTCGGATGAGATAAAGTGCATGGACCGCCTCTCTTTCCTCGTAGAAGGTGCTGTCCAGCTCGCCGGAGCGGTTCATATTGTCCCACCAGAGCATGGAATAAGGCGGAATAAAAATGCGGAACTCGGTATCCGGGTGGGCAGACAGCTCCTGTTCCAAAAGTGCAATATTTCCTCTTAACTCATCCTGATAGCAGTTTTCCGGCTTCTGTACCGGCTTTTTGTCCGTACTGAATTTTACCTCTGCATCCGGAATGCGGTAATATCTGGAAAGCACGGCCGCTTCGCCGAAGGTTTTGCCCTCCATCCAATTATAGGACAGGTTCTCGTCATAGGGGACCAGATAAGAATTGGCGATCATATAGGAATCCGCTTCAGAATGACATCCTTATTCCAAAGGTACTGAACGTCGTTAAACGGATTGTCGTCATAGAGATACATCGGAGCACCGCTGCTGGCAAAAGTAGCACCGGCTCTGCATGTAGGGGCGGAGGGATCCAGATTGTAAAAACCTGTTTTACCTTCCGGTGGCGAAACGCGCGGTCTAACAGATCACAGAGATCCGCCGTAGCACCGTAGGAGCGCACCGCCTTGATGATGGTGCAATGGAAATCCTGATTGAACCAGGAATTGTCGTTGTTCTCGACCACGCTGGAGCCCGCCAGAACGGCATCATAATCAAAAATGCGCCAGGCTCCCGGGACACTGGTATTCCTTTTTCATTCAGCACTTCTTTTTAAATGAAACCAGGGCTTATGGTAGTGAAAAAGGATCGATCAAATAAACGAGCAGACCGCAAAAGAATAAAAGCAGGAAGAGGGTGACGAAAAAGGCGCATAAAAATATGCCTTCCGATTGCCTGTTTCTTGTTGTCAAGCCCTCCCATTTCATTGATTTTTCGATCACTCCTGATCGTTCTTTTTCCATTCCCATTTTAATCCCGAATCTCTTTCCTGTTTTTCAGAATTTGAAGTACAAAAAGGTGCTGACGCCCGTCAGGAGCAGAGGCTGTACACGAAGAGGGTCCCTACCCCCAGGGCAAAGGAAGGGACTTCCTTTTGCCTTCCGATAAGGAACTTACCGTCTCGTAGGCGTCTTTTTGCCAGAATCAGGCAGAACGCCACGATCATCAGGAGAAAGAAGGTGGCTAAATAGACGAGATTCTGCCCACTCTGCGGTAGCAGTCTGACTACAATCTGTTTGAACAGATAATTTTCCGGGAAATCCAGGGTCTGCACCATTCGAAGAAAGAAACCGGGAAAGGTGATTCGGAAAAGAGGAAAACAGCTGTCCCACCTGTGTCAGATTCTCCGCCCGGAAGAAGATCAGGGTCAGGAGAAAGAGGAGGAAGGTTTGAATCCTTCCCGCCATACCTGCGATCCCTGCTCTTTTCCGCCCTCCTTCTACTGTTTCCTGTGCCTCTCCTGCCGCTTCTTTCTTTTGATTCCTGCGTCTTTTTCCATCCCGTGAGAGGCACGACGAATACGCCGTTGATGCCTCCCCAGAGCAAAAAGCAGAGTGAAGAGCCATGCCAGATCGCACTCATCAGGAAGACGGCCAGGATATTCAAGGCGGTGCGCAACTCTCCCCTTCTGCTGCCTCCTAGCGGTATATAGACGTATCGGGTAAAAAAAGCGCATGAGCGTCATGTGCCAGCGTTTCCAGAAATCGCGGATATTTTCTGCCTGAAAGGGTCTGGAAAAATTGATCGGTATCTGAATCCCCAGCATCATCGAGACGCCAAGCGCCATATCCGTATATCCGGAGAAATCGAAATACAACTGGAAAGCATAGGAGATCAGCACGGCAAGCGTCGTAAGCAGATCCAAATAGGGGGCGGAAAAAATCCGAAATTCACGGCAGGTGCAAAGTGATCGGCCAGCAGCATTTTTTTGGCAAATCCGAAGGTGAAAAGCACAAATCCTCCGGCGATATCCGGCTTCACCCGCCCGCCTTCATTCCGGTATAGTGCCCCGAACTGCGGCAACATCTCATTAGAAAGCGTGGTGGTCCCTGAATCAGCGTCGGGAAATAGATCACGAAAGCAAAGATACGGCAAAAAGGGTGGGTGATTCTCCTTCTCCTGATAGCGGTCGATCAGGAAGGCAAGTTGCCTGAGCGTGAAATAACTGAGACCGGCCGGGAGCAGGATGGTTGCAAACAGATCCTGCCGCCCGCAAGCTTCTCTCCACCTCCGGAGATATTTACAAACTACCAAACTCCCTAAAAGAAGGAGATCTGCACTTAGTCGCAAAAAACGGCGTCTTTTTTTTTCTGCAAAAAAAGACGTATCATACAGCCTGCTGCAACCGTATACCAGCAGCACCTGCGCGGCCAAAAAGACGGCATAGACCACTGCATAGGCGGCATAAAACCAGAAGGACATCAAAAATAAGGAAGGCAAGAGCCGCCTTCCCCTTTCCTTCTTGAGGAGCAGGAAAATAGCCGCAATTCAGCAACGGCAAAAAACAAGAATAAAAAGTAGGGAGTTAAAAAGCATACCTCATTCTATCACGGGTGCGATCAGCGCACCAGATCCAGACTCTTCCTTTGCGGAAATGGATTTCCCTAGTATAATCGTAGAAGATTCGTGTCAAGAGAATCTACCTTTGATACCGGTTGACCTGCAGATGAATTTTTGATACTGATTTACCCGCAGATGAATATTTGATCTTTTACCTGCCGGTCGCATGAGTAAGGAGCCTTCTTTCATGATCTACTCCACCACGCTTTTTCCGAAAAAGATATTCTATACCGGGACGCTTCCGTCCTTGTTGTACCTAAGGCACCCGGGCTGGCTACACAAACCGCTTCTCCTGCAAGGCCCGACCTGACCACCCATCTGCTGCGTTTTTGGCAGGACGAACCAAACCAGGAATCCCTATCTTGCACCCAGTACCCGTCTGGATCAGCCGGTGGAGGGGCTCGTCCTCTATGCCACCAACAAACAAGCGGCCTCCTTCTACTCCTCTCTGGTGCGCAGCCCTCAAGTAGTGCCGGATAAAGAAGGCTGCATCGTTCGCACATCCGATGCGGTATCCGGCGGCGAAGATCGCGTGATGCATAACTCCGGAAAGGTGCTGGACGGGGAAGCCCGCAAGCTTCGCACATCGGTACGAGAACAGGTGGCAGAATGACAAAGCGCTACCGCGCCTGGGTATGGGGAGCCTTTACAGCTTCGTCCGGTAGCCTCCATGATTTTTCTAAGGAAGGATCCGCAAGCCTCTCGTGCAAATATTGTCCCGGAGGGAGCGGATGGCGCCAGAGGCTCTTCTGAAATACACCGTCCTCCGCGAAGATGTCGCTTTTAATGAGCCGATTTCTCTAGTAGAGGTGGAGCTGCTTACGGTCGCTTTCACCAGATTCGTGCGCAGTTTGCAAATGCACATTACCCCCTCCTAGGGAGATCTGAAATATGGCACGGACGCCTCCTTGTCGCTATCGCAACGACTTTCGATCCCCTATGTCAGGCTCTGCTGTACCTTTCTCTCCTTTCCCGATCCGGATCATCGCCGTTCCATTACCGTGAGAAGATCCTGAAATCTACACTTGATTCCCGCCCCGATTGAGAAGAAAAAGCAGTCTGGACTTCCTCTTTCCCGCAAAGCGACAAAGCCTAGTGACAGGTAGCAGCTTCAATGATATATTCTGATGTAAGTATCGAGATTCGAATTGCATCCTACTTCGAAAGTGGCACAGTGGGCAGTGGACAAGCCCCCTTCTGAAAAAAAGAACTAAGGACCCGGCTTGAACAAAAATGTTTTTGGAGAAAAGCACTTTAAAGTAGACATGGAGGGCGCAGACATGTATTCGATTGAAAACATCAGGGACACAGACCCGGAAATTGCAGAAGCGATTGAAAAAGGAGATTGGGAGGCAGAATGACCATATCGAGCTGATTGCCTCTGAAAACTGGGTCAGCAAGGCAGTGATGGCGGCGATGGGAAGCCCGCTAACGAACAAGTATGCGGAGGGATTGCCGGGAAAACGGTATTACGGCGGATGTGAGGATGTCGATCTTGTGGAAAAATCTGGCGATTTCCCGCGCAAAGGAACTGTTTCACTGCGATTACGCAAATGTACAGCCGCATTCCGGGGCACAGGCCAACATGGCGGTGCAGCTTGCCGTCCTCAAGCCGGGAGACACCATCCTCGGCATGAATTTAAGTCAGGGGGTCATCTGACACATGGAGTCAGTGAATTTTTCCGGGACTTATTTTTCGGGTGCTTGCCTATGGTGTGGATGAAAAACGGCTTCCTGGATTACGAAGAAGTCAAACGTCTGGCGATCGAACACCATCCGAAGATGATTATCTGTGGTGCTTCCGCTTATGGAAGAGTCATTGATTTCAAAAAGTTTCGTGAGGCGGCGGATGCATGCGGGGCTGTTTTAATGGCGGACATTGCGCACATTGCCGGACTGGTTGCTACGGGAGAGCATCCCAGCCCGTTTCCGTACGCGGACGTGGTGACGACGACCACGCATAAAACACTGCGTGGCCCCCAGAGGCGGGCTGATTCTCTGGAATGAAAAAGCGGAGCACTATCATTTTAATAAGGCGGTATTTCCGGGCATCCAGGGAGGGCCGCTGGAGCATGTGATTGCAGCGAAAGCAGTCTGTTTCAAGGAGGCGTTGCAGCCGGCTTTTAAATCATACTGCCAACAGGTGAAGAAAAAAATGCGCGTGCTCTCTGTGAGGGTCTGCTGCGCCGCGGGGTAGATATTGTTTCGGGGAACAGAAAATCATCTGATGCTGATCGATTTGACCGGCTTTGACCTGACCGGCAAGGAAGTCGAAAGTGGCTGGATGAAGCACATATTACGGTGAATAAAAAAATACGATTCCGAACGAGACCAGATCTCCCTTTGTCACCAGCGGAATCCGTCTCAGCACACCTGCCGTTACCACACGCGGAATGAAGGAAGACGATATGGACCGCATCGCGGAAGCCATTGCCGCGGTGATTCGGAACAAAAGAAGCCGGTATTGCAGAGGCGACACAAATCGTTGCACAACTGACCGCACGCTACCCTCTGGATGACTGCTCTTTTACTTCCATCTGATTTTTGTAACCGTGGGGAAAGGCGAGGAGAATAATGCGTAAAAACAAGAATGCCTTGGAGCAGGGCTGGACCAAATTCCAAACGGACATACGAGTGGACGGGTAATCGAAGGCTGCCTTCTCTTAGAAGGAGGCGCCTGGAGAGGCATGTATACACAGGGCGTTTTAGATGCCCTGATGGAAAGTGATCTTTCTTTTCGCACCACCATTGGCGTCAGTGCGGGGGCTTTGAGTGCGGTGGGTTACCTTTCCGGTCAAATCGGATGGTCGGCAAGAATCAATCTGACCTACCGCCACGACCCGAATTATTACGGCAGGGCGGCTCTTCATGACAACCACGGGGTAACCGGCTTCGATTATCTGTTGAATCATCTGATGTCCCGGTATCCGCTTGACGAGCAGACTTTTTACAAAAGAAACAGAGAACTCATTGTTCTTGCGACCAACCTGAACACCGGGCGAGCCCGCTGTTTTTACAAGAACCGTTATACCTCTTTTTACAAAAAAAGAGGGCTCAGTCAAGAGACTTCGCCCTCCGTAACGATCACGGGATCTTCAAGGCCATTCAGGCCTCCGCCACGGTTCCCTACGTTTCCAGACCGGTGATGATTGCGCATGAACCGTATCTGGACGGCAGGGTGCGCTGTGAAAAATTCCCTACGCTTATGCTCGTTCCCATTTTTCCCGGAAAAAAACGGTTTGTGGTCCGTACGCAGGATCTTTCCTATCGCAGAAAAGCCCAAAAAGTTTCGTGAAATCGACCATCTGCTCTACGATCGCTACCCTGCTTTCCTGAATACCCTTGCCAGATCGCACGATTTATACAACCAGACGATTGAGAAGATGAACCGTGATGTGGTCTACGGGGAAACCTTTGTCCTCGCCCCGAACACTCCCTGTCACCATCAGTCGGTTCGAGGGCAACATGGAGAAACTGGGAAATCTTTATTTACGCGGCTATCAGGAAACCAAAGAAAAAGATTCCCGCCCTGCTTGCTTATCTGCGGGCTTAGTCTTTTCTGCCGGAGTTTTTGTCTTCCGCTCTTACGCCATCCCTTCCAGCGCATCTCCCCCATATCTGACGCGGATATAGGATTTGATCTCCTCTGCACACTTTTCAAAAGCCCAGGCGCCTGCTGTCCAGGCAGAGATCGTAGTATAGAGCATTGGACCACTCTTCTCCGGAATAATATTTGTAATAAACAGCCCGGTTTTTATTGGTTTTCAGGATGTACTTTTTCCAGTTCTTTTTCCCCTGCGGTATTGCTTGAGTGCCGCCTGTTCCATGAGGAAGTCCATCGGCGCATGCACAAAGACGCTGACCACGTTTTTCATAATCACGGAGCACAAAGTTGGCGCATCTCCCGATGATGATACAGGACTGTGTTTTTGCCAGGGTCTTTTAGGACATCCGCCTGTAAATTGAACAGATTGTCCCTGGAGGCGTAGTGCGGACTCTCCGGTCCCACAGTCTCTCCTTTATAGACGCCGCCTTTTCCCAGTCTTAGTGCAGCTCCTTCCAGCGTTTCATCCGCATCGATGAACAGGCCTTCATTGATGCCGCTCTTCTCCGCCGCCATGCCGGAGAGCTCCTTATCATACCACGGAATCCCCAGCTGCTTGGAGAGCAAAATCCCGATGCTCCTTCCTCCGCTGCCGTACTGGCGTTCAATTGCAATGACAAGATTTTTCATAGCTTACTCCCTGCCGATCTTCTATGCTTCCGGCGAAAGATCCGATCATCTTATCCCTAAGTTCTATTCACCCAGATATGCTTTCTTGATCCGCGGATCCGTCAGAAGGTCTTTCGCCTGTCCTTCCATACGGATTTCCCCTGTTTCCAGTACATAGGCGCGGTTTGCAATGCGAAGCGCCTTGTTTGCATTCTGCTCCACCAAAAGGATGGTCACTCCCTCTTCATGCAGCTTGACGATCATGTCAAAAATTTCATTCACAAAGATCGGAGAAAGTCCCATCGAAGGCTCATCCATCAGGATCAACTTCGGCTTTGACATCAGTGCTCTTCCCATGGCAAGCATCTGCTGTTCGCCTCCCGAGAGGGTTCCCGCTCTCTGATTTTTTCTCTCTGCCAACCTCGGAAAGCGTTCGTAGATCATCTGGATGGTCTGCTCCATTTCCCCTTTATCGCTCCTGGTATAAGCGCCCATCTTCAGGTTCTGATAGACCGTCATTTCCGCAAAGACTCTTCGGCCTTCCGGTACATGTGCCATCCCTGCCCGCACCAGTTCATGACCCGGGACATGGCTCTTGATGAGATCCCTTCCTCCAAAGACAATGCTGCCGCTCTTTGGATGAAGAAGCCCTGAAAACCGTATGAAGCACTCGTCGTCTTGCCTGCGCCGTTTGCCCCGATCAGCGCCACGATCTCTCCCTCTTCCACGTGAAAAGACAGATCTTTCAGGGCATGAATGACCCCATAATATACATTTAAATTTGATACTTCCAATATCGACATATTTCTCTCCACGCTTCAGTGTCCCAGATAGGCCTGAATCACTTCCGGGTTATTTAATACCGCCTTCGTCTCTCCCTGTGCCAGAACCCTTCCAAAGTTCAGTACCGTCAGCTGTTCACAGATGCCGGAAACCAGTTTCATGTCGTGCTCAATCAAACAGGATGGTCAGGTCAAACTCCTTGCGGATAAAGGCAATGGTTTCCATGAGTTCCTTTGTTTCATTCGGATTCATGCCGGCCGCCGGTTCATCCAGCAGAAGAAGTTTCGGCTTTGTCGCCATGGCGCGGGCAATCTCAATTTACGTTGCTGCCCGTAGGGAAGTCCGGATGCCAGAATCTCCGCCTTGTCTTCCATGTGAAAGACTTTCAGAAATGTCTTTCGCTCTTTCATCAATTTCTTTTTCCACACGATGATAGGGAGGCAGGGTGCAGCAGATCCGATAGTACGGAATAATGAAACTGGTTGTGCAACCCTGCTTTCACATTGTCGATCACGGACAGACCCGTGAACAGGCGGATGTTCTGAAAGGTTCTGGCAATCCCCTCCCGGTTGATTTCCGCCGTTTTTACGGCCGGTAATTTCCTTTCCGTCCAGGAGGATTCTCCCTCGTCCGGCTTGTATACACCGGTCAGCAGATTGAAAACGGTCGTCTTCCCCGCACCGTTTGGTCCGATCAGACCGTAAAGCATTCCTTTTTCGATATGCAGTTCGAAATCACTGACCGCACGGAGTCCCCCGAAGGAAATGCTTAAATGCTCCATATCTAACAATGCCATTTATGCCACCTCCTTCTTTTTCTTGAATTTTTGCAAGCAGGCTCTCTCTCATGGAAATGGCCGCAGGCGCCCAGTTTAAAAGCATCATTACAATCAAAACAATTGCGTAAATCAACATACGAAGCTTATCCATTCCACGCAACACTTCCGGCAGCAGGTAAAGCACCACGGTAGCAATGACGCTTCCGCGGATATTGCCGATTCCGCCCAAAACGACATAGACCAGAATCAGGATGGATACGTTATATCCGAAACTCTGGGGAATTTGCCATCATACTGGAGAGGTTATGTGAATACAGAACACCTCCCGCACCCGCAATCGCTGCCGAAATGGTGAACGCCAGCATTTTGTATTTGGTGACGGAAATTCCGGTTGCCTCGGCTGCAATCCGGTTGTCCCTGATCGCCATAATGGCTCTGCCGTCTCTGGAATGAATCAGATTCTGCGTAATCACCAGCACCAGAAAAAGGACAATCATGGCAACGGTGAAGTTGGAGTCCATAGGCGTTCCGGATACCCCGTTTGCACCGTTGATCAGCACCTTGCCGTCCGGGATCCAACTGAAAGCTTTCCATACTCATCGAGAGGTGCACTCCCTTGCTGTCATAGCCCAGATAAAAAGCATTGAGGACATTTTTGATGATCTCACCGAAAGCCAGCGTCACAATGGCGAGGTAATCTCCCTTCAGCCTCAACACCGGTATGCCGATCAGAAATCCGAAGAGGGCGGACACACTGATTCCGACCACAAACGCAAGGAAGAAACGAAGTCCGCCTGCCATCTTGTCTTCCGTACAGATGGAAAAGACGGCAGAGGAAAAGGCGCCGATACACATGAAGCCCTGCGTGTCCGATGGACAATTCTCCCAGGATTCCCACACAGAGATTCAGCCCGACGGCAACAATTGCATAATATACGATCGGAACCAAAAGATTCTGCATGCTTCTCGACAGTGTTCTGGTCTGGATCAAAATTTCCACGAGGATGTAGGCAAAAATCACGATTCCATAGGTGAACATTTGATCTTTTGTGGCTTTATTCATCTTTTTCGTTTTCATAAATCACACTTTTTCCTGAATCTGTTTTCCGAGAATTCCGGTCGGTTTGAGCAACAACATCACAATCAGAATACCGAACACGATGGCATCCGCGAGCTGAGAGGAAATGTACGTCCTGGCCAAAATCTCTACGACTCCCAGAACCAGCCCTCCGATCATGGCTCCGGGGATCGAACCGATTCCTCCAAGAACCGCCGCCACGAAGGCTTTGATGCCGGGCATTGCCCCGGTATAGGGAGATAGCGAAGGATAGGCGCTGCACATCAAAACGCCTGCAATGGCCGCCAGGGCTGAACCGATGGCAAAGGTCAGCGAGATCGTCCGATTTACACTGATCCCCATCAGGGTCGCCGCCTCTCTGTCCTCCGACACCGCCAGCATGGCCTGCCCGTTCTTTGTGTGATTGATGAATAGCTGGAGCAAAACCAGAATCACGATGCTTGCCACAATGGACACAATGGTCACACCCTGAATCTTGAGCCTTCCTCCGGCAAGCGCAACCCCCTGCCAGGGAATCATATTGGTAAACGCTTTCGGATCGGATCCGAAGATCAACAGCGCAATGTTTTGCAACAGGTAGGACACGCCAATGGCCGTGATTAGAACTGCGAGGTTAGAAGCTGCATTTCGAAGCGGTCTGTAGGCAACCAGTTCAATCACGATTCCTGCCACAGTACAACAGACGACGGAAATCAAAACGCTGAGTAGCGGATTTGACGCCATGCATCGTGGTCAGCACATAGACCACAGCTGCCAACCATAATGATGTCGCCATGTGCAAAAGTTCAACATTTTTGGCTATTCCATAAACCATGGTATGGCCCAGCGCAATCAATCGCATAGATGCTTCCTAGCGATATACCGCTGATGAGATAGTTCAGGAAATTCATTCTTCTTCCTATCCTTTCATCTCTATCATTTTTCGTTCTTTTTCTATGGGAAGCCCTCTCTAAAAGGGCGTATTTTGTCTCATTCAGAATTCCGTTATACAAACCGAAGAGGGGTGCAGATCCGCATCCCTCTCCAGATGTTCTTTCCATTACTTGATCTCCGTCTCGCTTACTTCTCCATGGAGACGTATTTCCCGTCCTCTACCTTGAAGACACGGGGAGACTTACTCGGCTCGCCGTCCGACTGCCAAGTCAACTTCTCAGAAGTTACACCGGATACCGTGATCTGCGGAAATTCCTTCATCATCAAATCACAAAGCTCCTGATAACTCATTTCAGGGAGTGGCCTTCGCCGCTTCACAGGCTGCCTTAATGGCATAGACGCCGTCATAGGCATCTGCTCCGAACTGGTTCGGTGTCTCACCGAATTCCGCTTCATACGCCTTGGTAAACTTCTGGGAAACCTCATCGCTGGCATCCGGAGAATAAGGCGTCATGAGCATCAAACCGTTCGCTAAAGACTGATCAAAGTTTTTCTACCGTCAGGATTCCATCCATCCCGTCGCAACCGAAGAACTTCGGGCGCATAAGAAGCGTCTTTGCACTGCTGCAGGATCAGAGAAGCCTCCTGATAGTAGATCGGCAGGAAAAGAAGATCCGCTCCCGCATCCTTGGCTTTTCCGATCTGGGAAGAGAAGTCCGTCTTGGAATCCGCGGTAAATGCTTCGGCAGAGACAATATTCAAAGCCGTCCTTCTTGGCTTCATCCGCAAACGCCTTATATACACCGGACGAATAGGTGTCGGAGCTGTCATAGATAACGCCGATCTTGCTGCCCCAGTTTATTCTGTGCAATGTACTTTGCGGATTCCGCGCCCTGTGCCGGATCCGAGAAGCGAGACACGAAATGCATTATCTGCCTTAATGCAATCCTGCGCGGTGCCGGAAGGGGTCAGTAAGAAGATGTGGTCCTTCTCCGCCTCCGCTGCAACCGCAATCGTGCATCCGCTGGTGGTCGGTCCTACAAGGAACTGCATCCCCCAGTCCATCAACGTATTATAGGCATTGACGGATTTTTCATTATTCAGCTCGTCGTCTTCGTCCTTCTCTTCCACCTGATAGCCGTTAATACCGCCTGCGGCATTGATCTCTTTAATGGCCAGCTTGGTTCCGTTAACCACAGCCTTCCCGTATGCCGCTCCGCTACCGGTAAGCGGTCCGATCGAACCGATCTTGAAAACCGCTTTTCCATCTGCACTCTGTCCCGCTGCGCCCTGAGGTTGCAGCACTGGCATCCCCTGCGGACTGAGACGATGATTGATTCTCTGCGCTGTTACCGCCGCATGCACTAAGCATCGACATCACCATCGCTGATGCGGCGATCACACCGGCGATCCGATTCAATTTCTTCATAATTTCCTCCTCTTCTTACATCTTTCAATTAAGCCTGTATTCTAATCCAGAGCCAAATTGAAGTCAATAGGAGGATATTACGCACTTGCATGTTAAAAAAGATCAACCCACCCTGCAAGTTTCCGTGGGTGCCTGGATGATAGGGGGATCAATCGATTCAATATTCTCTTGTCCGTCTGCTATTCTTGCGCTTGAATCGTCAGATTTTTGAAGCGGTATCCCACTCCCCAGATGGTTTCGATATACTGCGGATTGAGGTATCGTATTCAATCTTTTCACGAATCTTTTTGATATGCACGGTGACAGTCGCAATATCTCCGACCGATTCCATATTCCAGATTTGACGAAACAACTCTTCTTTAGAAAAAACATGATTGGGATTCTCTGCCAGGAAGGTAAGCAGATCGAATTCTTTCGTGGTAAACGGCTTCTCCACCCCGTCGATAAAGACACGGCGCGCTGTTTTATCGATTTTTCAGTTCCCTGATTTCGATGATGTCATTCTTTTTGGCATTGTTTCCTACCAGTCGGGAATACCTCGATAAATGCGCCTTCACTCTTGCCACCAGCTCGGAAGGAGAAAAAGGTTTGGTCAGGTAATCATCTGCCCCCAATCCCAATCCTCTGATTTTATCGATATCATCCTTCTTGGCGGATACCATGATCACCGGCACATCCTTCTTCTCTCGGATATGCTTGCATACTTCAAATCCGTCCATTCCCGGCAGCATCAGATCCAGGATGATCAGGCCGTAATCTCCGGATAATGCCTGTTTTAGCCCTTCCTCGCCGTCGTGTTCGATTGTGACATCGAAAATCACTCAGCTCCAGATAATCCTTCTCCAGATCTGCGATCGCTTCCTCATCTTCAATGATTAAGATCCTGCTCATGTTGAGTTCTCCTCTCTGCTTGATTCCTTTGCTTCGATTCATTTCAAACTTTCAGGCTTCTCGTTAAATGATATCGGCGTCAAAAAACCAGAAATTTCCTGCTCTCCTGATCCCCTTCTCACTTCTATCATAGAATCACCTACACCACCTCGTCCTCGTTTTCCGGTCTTCTGTACTTACGCAAAACGATGTGCATACAGGTGCCTTCTCCTTCATGACTGGTTGCCCATATATATCCTCCATGGTCTTCCACGATTTTCTTTACAATGGAAAGTCCGATTCCGGAACCTCCCTGTCTGGAGTTCCTGGAGAGTCCGTTCTGTAAAAACGATCGAAAATGTAAGGGATATCACTCTGGGCAATTCCTTTTCCGTTGTCCTCTATCTCAATCCGGATCGAGTCCACCTCATCCAGAATGCGAAAATCAATTTGCCCGCTCCCGTCCTCGCGTTCCAAATACTTCACACTGTTGCTGACGATATTGTTAATGACCCGCTTCATCTGCTCCGGATCCGCAATCACCTCCGTTCCGGGAGCCGTCAGGTTCACATAGTTGAGTCGGATTCTCCTGCTCTCCAAATCCATGCCGATCTCTTCGATACAGTCGCGAAAATAATCCGATACGTCGATTTTTCGAAAATGATAGGGGATGCGGTCATTGTCGATCCTGGAATACAGCGTCAACTCGTTGATCAGATTGTTCATATCGTTCGCTTTATTCAGGATGGTGCGGACATAGTGGTTCTGCTTTTTGCTCGTATCCGCGACCCCTTCTAACAGACCTTCCGCATATCCTTTGATTGCCGTAATCGGCGTTTTCAGATCGTGGGAGATATTGCTGATCAACTCATTGTTCTGTTTTTCATGCTCCAATTTTTTTCATCAGCAGATTCTTTCAGCCGAAGACGCATTGCCTCGTAATTGCGATAAAGCTCCGTGACCTCCTCGTCTTCCTTGCCATAGGTGATCAGATAATCCAACTCCCCGTCTCCTATATGTTTCATGGCCTCGTTGAGCTCCCGAATCGGTCTGAAAAGACTCATTCGTATCCATAAAACCAGCGCAATCGAGGTGAGAATCAGGATCAGCGTAATGGCAATCGCCATGTAAAAGATCAAATGCCGCATTTGGGGAGACATCTGATAGCCCCCATTCCCTGCGAACCAGTATGTCTGCCGCATAATAAGACAGTGCAATCATACTGATTGGGAGCACCACCATGATCACCGCCGTCGTGATCAATTTTGTTCGAAGTCGCATGCTCGTTTCCTTAATTTACAGTATAGCAGATTTCACTGATTTTTTTGAAAATATTCAGACAGTCCTGCAAATTCTTCCAAAGTCAGCGCCTCTCCCCTGATATTTTCCGGTTTTCCTAACAGAGCGATCGCACTTTTGATCTTCTCCTTGGGAAAAGAGCCTGAAAGACTGTTAACCAGGGTTTTTCTTCTCTGCCCAAAGGCCTCCCGGATGATCTGAAACAGTAGCTTCCTGTCCTTTACAACCACGGGTGCCTTTTGCCTTTTTCGCAGTGAAATAACTGCACTTTCCACCTTCGGCGCCGGTAAAAAAGAGGTGGCGGGTACACTGAGACAAATTCCGGCTCCGCATAATATTGCACCGCAAGCGACAGCTCCCCGTAGTCCTTCCCTCCGGGGCCTGCGCACATGCGCTGTGCCAGCTCCTTCTGCACCATGACTGTAAGCGAAGCGGGTGCAGGCTCCTTCTCTAACAATTTCATGATGATCGGCGTCGTGATGTAGTAGGGAAGATTCGCCACCACCTTTAACGGATTTCCCCTCGTTTTTTTCTTCCATGATCTTTTTGCAGATCCGTTTTCAAGATATCTTCGTTTCGGATGGTGACGTTTCCGTAATCGGCTAGCGTTTCCTCTAGCACCGGAATCAGCGTCCTGTCAATCTCAACTGCGACCACGCTTCCCGCTTTCTCCGCCAGATACTGTGTCAGTGTCCCGATTCCGGGTCCAATCTCCAGCACACAATCCTCTTTGGTCAGATCAGACGCTTCTACGATTTGCTGGAGAACTCCTCATCGATCAGAAAGTTCTGACCGAATTTCTTTTTCATTTGAAGCCGGTGTCTGCGAACGACTTCCCGTGTTTCCTTTTGCACACCCCAAGACTTGCCGCCATATACCGTTCCCTTCTGCCCCTCTTTCTTCGTCAACCTATTCTTCTATTCCTCGATGTGGAAAAGCGATCTTGCATTCTCATTTACAGTTTCCAGAACCTTTTCTGCAGAGATTCCTTTGATTTCTGCTATGGCTTTTTACCACATACGATAGATAGGCAGAACTATTTCTCTTCCCCGGAATGGCTCCGGCGTCAGATAGGGCGCATCCGTTTCCAACAGGATGCGGGAAAAGCGGCATATACTCCACCACTTCTTTGATCTTTTGTGCATTTTTAAACGTCAGTACCCCACCGATTCCAAGATGAAATCCCAGCTCCAGAAAACTCTCTTGCACTCTCCCTGGAATAGGAAAAACAGTGAATGTCTCCTCCGTTTGCTGCGGCGTCCGTTCTTTTTAACAAGTCAAGGGTGTCCTTTGCCGCATCCCTGGAGTGAATAACGATAGGAAGCGCAAGCTCCTTCGCTACCTCAATTTGCTCTTCCAGCGCTCTTTGCTGTACCTCTCTTGGAGGATCCGGGTAATGATAATCCAAACCGATCTCCCCGATGGCAACGATCCGTTTGGGATTCTCCCTCTTTTTTCGGCAAAGAACCTCTCTGACTTTACCCGACCACTCTTTCGCATTTTCCGGATGAATTCCCAGCGCCGCATAAAAAACCGGACTCTCGCCCTGCGTACTCTCTCCATCCTCTCCACTCGTCCGGTGCACCAGTGACAGAATCTTCTCAAAGCTTGCCAAATCGCTTGCCGCATCGATTACCTGCGTCACTCCGGAGGCCCGCAGTTCCCCTGAGCACCTCCTCCCGGTCGCAATCGTATGCCGTATCATCATAATGTGCATGCGTATCTATCATCATAAATCCCAGTATAGCAATTCTTTTTGAAAAATCCTCATTTTTTTGAGATTTTCTGTAAAAAAATAGGGCTTGCAATTCGAAACTTATTGTAGTAGAATCTCTTTTTGTTGTCACGGAACACAACTAAATCACCTGCGTCTCTAGCTCAGTTGGTAGAGCACCTGACTCTTAATCAGGTTGTCCAGGGTTCGAGACCCTGGAGACGCAATCAACAGCACCGCTTTTTGAAGATTTGAATCTTTGGGAGCGGTGTTAGTTTCATGATTACAAGTGACACAAAATACCCACTCATGGCAAACTTGTTTGACTATGAGTGGGTATTTAGTGGCACGCACCAACATGAGGAAGTAGCGGGGCAGGGGCCCCGTGGATTCCGAATGTTGGTAGGATTGCGGAGTGCGTAGCACGGAGCAATCCGTAATCCAACAGTACCCGTTTTATTTTAGTGGCACGCACCGACATGATGGAAGCATATCCGAATGTTGGTAGGATTCAAAGCAATCCGTAGTAATCACAACATTACCTGGCTTATTTTAGTGGCACGCACCAACATGAGGCAGCCCATCCTCATGGTGAAATCGTCACGATTCCGGCTTCGCCTTTTTCCGGATGTTCCAGGGCTTCCCTCATGGTGCGCCATCCGAGGAGAGCACACTTCACACGGGCAGGCATGTGTGAAACGTCTTTTAGCGCTGCTGCCTCATCCAGTTCTTCTTCCAGCTTCTCCTCGTTTTCCTCTTCCCCATGAGATCATGCCGAAAAAGAGCTTCGCCTTCTGGAGCGCCACCTCCTTCGACTCCCCGATCACCTGGTCCAACATCATATCCACCGAAGCCTGAAATCGCACACCCTGTCCCGTCAAAGGAACCGTCTTTCACGACGTCTCCCTCTAATTTGAAATACAGGGGTAATGTCGTCTCCGCAGCTGGGATTAATCCCCTGCAGCACCAGATCCGCATCCTCCATTTTACCTCTGTGTGAAGGATGCAGATTGTGTTCGTTCACAATTTCTCTGTATAACTGTTTTAAGCTCCATATCCCATTACCTTTCTAACACCCTGAAACCACTTCAAGGAAGCGGTCTACTTCCTCCTCGGTATTATAAAAAAATACAAGCTGGCTCTTGCTGTGGAGCCCACCTTAAGGAACTGCATGAGGGGCTGCGCACAGTGATGTCCTGCCCGGATGCATACATGATCCTCGTTCAGGACAGACGAAATATCATGCGGATGCACGCCCTCCATGGTGAAGGTGACAATGCCGGAATGCTTAGACGGATCCTTGGAACCGTAGACATGAATATAGTCCATTTGCTTCAGACCATCCATCAGGCGCTTTGTCAGCTTCTCCTCCTGCTCCATGACGTCCTTGAATCCGACTTCCTGTAAATACCGGATTGCCGCCTTAAGTCCCACTGCGTCTCCTGCATTCACCGTCCCTGCCTCAAATTTCGCAGGGAGCTCCGCCGTCGTAAAAGAATCTCTGGTCACATATTCAATCATCTCTCCACCGGTCAGGAAGGGGGCATCTTATCTAACAGCTCGAACCTGCCGTACAGCACGCCGATTCCCATCGGCGCCATCAGCTATGCCCGGAAAAATGCAAAGAAATCGGCATTCAGATCCCGACATCGACCGGCATATGCGGGGTAGACTGCGCACCGTCCACCACGGCGATTGCCCCTTGCTGTGCGCACAGGCAATCATCTCTTTCACCGGATTGGTCACGCCAAGCACATTGGATACCTGCGCAATGGCCAGAATCTTTACAACGGTCCGTGATCTTGCTCTCATATTCCTCTTTGGAAATGACGCCTTCTTCATCGGGCTCCAGCCACACCAGATGTGCTCCTGCCTTCTTTGCAGCGACCTGCCACGGCAGGATATTGGAATGATGCTCCATCACGGAGAGCACCACCTCGTCTCCCTCGTGCAAATGGCTCTGTCCCATAACTCTGCGCAACGAGATTCAGAGATTCTGTTGTGTTTCTGGTAAAAATAATCTCCTCGTCCTGCGCCGCATGAATGAAACTCCGCTACGGCATGTCTGGCTTCTTCGTATTTAGCGGTTGCATTTAGGCTCCAGTCATACAGCCCCCGCAGAGGATTGGCATTTGCATTCTGATAAAACTGCGTGACTGCGTCCAACACACAGGACGGTCTCTGCGTTGTCGCGGCATTGTCGAAATAGATGTAATCGTTTTTGCCGTCAAAACGGCTTTTGTCAAAAATCGGAAAAATCGTTTCTGTAGTTTTTCATAATGTTTTCCTCAAATAGTCTTCTACGTATCCCCTGATGTGGTCATCCGGTATCATACGCGCGACACTCTTCATTCGGGCACGCACCATCATTCTTCGTGCCTCTTCCTCCGAAATTCCTCTTGCCTGACAATAAAACATCAGATCTTCTCCCAACTGCCCGATCGTTGCACCATGGTGCCCGTTTACATCCTCTTCTTCACAGAGAATCAGCGGAATGGTCCGGTTCACCGCACGATCGGAGAGTAAGAGATTATCCTCCGCCTCCTCTCCCGAAGCGCCTGCACTTCCCTTTTTAAAATCCAGCGTACCGCGGAAGGTTTTTTTCGCTTCGTCCATCAGGATCCCGCGAAACTGCATATCGGATGTCGACTTCTGCCCCCTGTGCGTGGCAATATAATCCATATCGTATTGCTGACTTTTCCGGCAAAGATAGGCGGTATTGACCTGCAGGTCGGATTTTTCCTAGCAGATTGACATGACAGCCCACATAGGACCTTTCTCCTCCCAGATCCATCCGTACAATGTCTATTCTCGCATTCTCTTCCGCCACAGCACCGATATCGTCAAAGATCTGTACCCTTTTCTCCCGCCATCTGCACCTGATAGAGGGTGGATGACCGCATCTTTCTTTGCAAGCAGAAGCGTCTGCATACCGACCGCGCCCTCTGCCTCTGCGTCCGTATGCAAATCGATCATCACGCTACTTCAGCCCCCTCCTCCGCACAGATCACCTGGCGCGCGAGGCAGGCTTTTGCTTTCTTCCGCCTCCTGTCCATGCATCTTGAGGACGAGTGGCTCCTTCACCTTTTCCCCCGGCAGGAACACGAAAAAAACCTGTGCCTTTACTCCACAGGAAGCAAGCAGACGATCGACTTCTCTTCCCATCCCGCTGGGAAGTGCCTGCGTCTCATATCTTGCCGAAGTATCTCCATTCGGAGAGTGGCTTCCTGCGTGGATTCTTTGATTTTTCCCTCGTCTGAGCAAAAAGCCTGCACTCCTTCCTCGTCCAGCTCCTCTTCCTTGCGGATTCCCTCCGGCAGTTTTTTTCCGGAAGAGAAATCCTTGTTTCCACCGTCTCGATCTCTCCCGTTTCCATCTGCTCTTCATTCATACGCAGAAAACGGTAGGTCAGCACCGGCAGATTGTTCACATCGATCTTTATTTTAGCCATTGCTATTCATCTCCAGTTTGATCAGATTGTTCATTTCTACCGCATATTCCAGGGCAGTTCCTTAGAAACGGGGCTTGCAAAAGCCGGATACAATCATCGCCCTGGCGTCCGCTTCCGGTATGCCCCTCGACATCAGATAAAAAATTGCCTCATCCGAAATTCTTCCGATCTTTTGCCTCGTGACCCACATCCGCATCGTCCGTGCGAATATCCATTCCGGGCACCGTATCCGCACGGGATATGGAGTCCAGCATCAAGGAATCACAGGAAACGGAAGCCTTTCGCCTTTTTAGCGGAAGGCAGGATCGTGACGGAGGAACGATAGGTGCCGATGCCGCCGTCCTTGCTGATCGACTTCGTCGTAATCAAAGAAGTCGTCCCTCTTCCCCTGTGTACGACCTTGGCACCTGTATCCAAATTCTGGCCGGCGCCGGCAAAGTGATGCCGGTAAATTCCATGTGGGAGTGATCTCCCTTTAGAATCGTCATCGGATAGAGGTAGGAAACATGAGAGCCGAAGGATCCGGACACCCATTCCATCGTTCCTCCCTCCTCTACAAGGGCTCTTTTCGTATTCAGGTTGTACATGTTCTTGGACCAGTTTTCGATCGTCGAATAACGAAGCCTGGCACCCTTTTTCACATATAACTCTACACAGCCTGCATGGAGGTTGGCTACATTATATTTGGGTGCGGAACATCCTTCTATGAAGTGCAGGTCGGCACCTTCGTCTACGATGATGAGCGTATGCTCGAACTGCCCGGCACCTGCGGCATTTAACCGGAAATAGGATTGGAGCGGAATCTCCACCTTTACACCCTTTGGTACATATACAAAGGAACCGCCGGACCAGACGGCACCGTGCAGGGCTGCAAATTTATGGTCGGAAGGAGGCACCAGATGCATGAAATATTCTTTTACCATCCCGGCAAATTCATTATGGAGGGCACTTTCCAGGTCGGTGTAGACCACTCCCTTCTCGGCTACATCTTTCTGCAGATTATGATAGACGAGTTCGGAGTCAAACTGCCCTGACTCCTGCCAGAGATTCTCTCTCCGCCTGCGGAATGCCGAGTCTCTCGAAGGTGCTCTAATATCCTCCGCACCTCCTCCCAGCTCCCCTTCATCCCGGTCTTATGCCTGACATAGGTGGCAATGTTATCCATATTCAGACCTTCAATCGAAGGGTCCCCAGTCCGGGAATCTGGAGCTCATGATAGAGCCTCAGAGATTTCAAACGAAAATCCAACATCCATACAGGGATCGTTCTTTTCCGCCGATATCCTTCTGACAATTTCCTCTGTCAGTCCCTCTTTTTTTCTCTGAAATAATCCGAACTGTTCTCTTCATTTTTAAAATCATATAGGCTGCGGTCCACATCGGAAACCGCACATTTCGTGGCTGGCATTTTTCCTCCGGTCCTTTATTCAAAGCGCTCAAACCCATGTTCATTGATTTTCATCTACAAGGCTGCCGTCTCCGGGAATGAACCAGACGGCCCTTTCACCAGAATATGGGTGTGATCGACTTGCAGTGCCTCTAAAATTCTGGTGGAGTGGGTGATGATCAGAAGCGCCCCGTGTTCATTCTTCTGGTACTCCTGCACGCCCCTTGAAACCGTCCGCACGGCATCGACATCCAGCCCGGAATCGGTCTCATCCAGAATGGCAAGTTTGGGCTGCAACATCAGCATCTGTAGAATTTCCGCCTTCTTTTTCTCCGCCGGAAAAAGCCGACATTCAGATCCCGGTCCGCATAGGCGGGGTCCATGTCTAACAGTTCCATACAGGCCTTCATCTGTTTCTGAAAGGCTAAGAGTTTGACCGCCTTGCCTGTCTTTTCACGATATGCATTGCGAATAAATGCGGACAGGGAAATCCCCGGTACTTCCAAAGGATTCTGAAATGACAGGAATATGCCTGCATGCGCACGCTTATCTGCGCTCTGATTGGTAATATCCTCCCATCGAAAAAGGATCGTCCCTTCGTGACAGGGATAGTGCGGATTCCCCATTAGCGTATAACCCAGGGTCGATTTTCCTGCACCATTAGGGCCCCCATCAGGACGTGGGTCTCCCCTTCCCGGATCTCCAGGTTGATATCGTGAAGGATCGGCAGCTCGTGATCAATGGAAACCGATACCTGATTGACATTTAATAATGACATGATTTGTCCTCCATGTTTTAGAACTCGAGTTAGAGATATGTTCTAATTCCTAGTGCTGTACTGGGAATATAGTTTAGCATCGAACTCCATTGCGCGCAACCTCATTTTTATGAGATCCGTGTAAAAAAAGACCCGAAGCGCACAACCGTCTGTGCACCTCAGGTCAACGTTTGCTATCGTTTGTCACACCGTCTGACTGCCGGTGATCGACCGGCTACGGTTTTGTCTCACATCCTGCCTGATCTCTGTTCTACTTCACGGCAATCACTTCGATTTCGCAGAGTGCCCCCTTCGGGATGTCCTTCACCGCTACGCAGCTGCGCGCCGGCTTTGAGGTGAAATACTGCGCATACACCTCGTTGAATTCCGCAAAATCACTGATCTCAGACAGGAAGCAGGTCGCTTTAATGACGTGTTCAAAACCATATCCCGCTTCCTCCAGGATCGCCTTTACATTTTCACAACTCTGCTTTGCCTGCGCACGGATTCCTTCCGGAAAGCTCCTGTTTTTCGGATCGACCGGAATCTGTCCGGAAGCGAACAACATGCCGTTGTGTTCATAAGCCTGTGAATACGGCCCTACCGCTGCCGGTGCGTTCGGTGTTGCAATTTCTCTCATCTGTAACTCCCTCCTTTTTGTGTGTACCTTCTTTGTTCCCCTGATCTATCACCTTCTGCTTAGGAAAAAGGGCGCTGTCCCTTTTTCCCGCATGAGGTTCCTTGTAAAAACAAACTTCTCTTATCTTGCCTTTGGAACCAATCCGCATTTTTTTCTTGACCTTGAACAACGTTTTGGAGGAAATCCTGTTCGCCCTCTCTGCGCCTTCTTTTGTAAACGGATTCTACATAATCTTTATTTTTTTCTCCAGGTCGGCAAACTTCTCCTGAATCGGTCGCAACTCCTCTACTACCGCTTCTCCCACCGCCTTCTTGAAATCGCCGTAGCCCTTCCCGGCAAAAATCATGTGCAATCTCCTCCATGCTAAGGCCTGTTATATTTGAGTAGATGACCATCAGGTTATTGATGCCGTCCTTTCCTCTCTGAACGCCACCTCCGTCTCCGAATCGGTGACCGCTCGCTAAATTTGTTCACAATCACCTTCGGATCATCCAGAATGGTGACATAGCCGTTTGATTGGGATCGGATTTGGACATCTTTTTCTTCGGATCCTGAAGGGACATGACCTTGGATCCGGTCTCTCCGTAATACCCTCCGGAATCTTGAACACATCTCCGTGCAGGGTTGTTGAAACAGGGCAGCCACATCTCTGGTCAACTCCAGATGCTGTCTCTGATCCACACCGACCGGCACAAAAATCCGGCTCGTATAGCAGGATATCCGCCGCCATCAAAGATGGATGGGTAAACAGTCCCGCATTGATATTGTCCGGATGAGAAGCGGACTTATCCTTAAACTGCGTCATACGGGAGAGCTCCCCGAACTGGGAGTAGCACATCAGAATCCATGCCATCTCTGCATGGGCAGGCACATGCGACTGAAAGAACATCAGGCTCTTCTCCGGATCAATGCCGCAGGCAAGCAACAGCATAAACGCATCCATCGACTGCTTCCTAAGCTTTGCAGGCTCTACACGCACCGTCAAAGAATGCAGATCCGCGATAAAAATAGTAATTCTGGAACTCATCCTGAAGCCGGCTCCAATTGCGCACCGCACCGATATAATTTCCAAGTGTAAAAATGCCCGTCGGCTGAATGCCGGATAACATGATTTTCTTCGGTTCGTTTTCCAAGAGATGCTCCTATCTTTATCCTGATACGATGGTCAAAATGAGGCATTTTTTTCCCGCATCATTGTATAAAAACGACCCAACTCTCTGCAGCTTTCTGCCGGAATGGATCTGAATACCAATTGTTTTTATATCACGGCAAAACAGAAAAAGTCAATAAGGTGTATAATGAAGCCCATGAAGACAAAAATAAAAACCCAAACCATGGATATGACCTCCGGTCCTATCATGAAACAGCTGATCCTTTTCTCCCTCCCCCTCCTCTTCGGAAATATCTTCCAGCAATTTTACAGTACCGTAGATTCAGTGGTGGTGGGGGAATTATGCAAGCGCGAATCCTGCGGTCAACGCGGATGCTCTGGGCGCCGTCACCTCGGTCGGACCTGCCGTCAGTACGCTGGTGGGTCTTTTCGTCGGCTTTTCTACCGGTGCCAGTGTCGTCGTCTCCCAGTATTTTGGGGCAAGGAACAGACGCGCCCTTCGTGCTTCTATACATACCTCTCTGGTTACTACCTTTCTCATGGGTCTTGTTCTGATGGTCATCGGCTACTACGCCTCTCCCGCCTTTGTGACTTTTCATGAACACACCGGAAACCATTGCCCCCTCTCGGTCACCTACCTCCGCATCTACTTTCTCGGTATTGAAGGGCTGATGATCTACAACATGGCCTCTGCAATTCTCCGCGCCATCGGAAATTCAAGAATCCCTGTATTTCCTGATCCTGACCAGCCTTCTGAACGTTGTTCTGGATCTTATTTTTGTCATCAATTTCCATATAGGGAGTCGCAGGTGTCGCCTGGGCGATCAATCTTTCCCAGTTTATCTCTGCGGCGCTTTCTCTGGTCGTTCTCTTCCGTTCCAGGAAGATTGCGGCATTACCCTTCGGGAAATGAAAAATTGATCCGACGATTCTTCATAAAATTTTCTATATCGGTCTTCCCGCCGGTGCACAGATGGCGATTATTTCCTTTTCGAACATCTTTGTCCAAGGGTATATCAATCGCTTCGGCAACGCATCCACCTCCGGATGGGGTGCCTTCGGAAGGTGGATGCCTTTGTCATCCTGCCTCTTCAAAGCCCTAGCGCTTGCCATGACCACCTTTGTCGGTCAAAAATGCGGGAGCCGGTAACATCAAACGGATCAAAAGGAATTTCCTCCTGCATTCTGCTTGCCTTGATCGTTACCTATGCCATTTGCATCCTGAAATTCATCGCCGCTCCACAAATCATTTACTTCTTTAACCAGGATCCGGATGTGATCCGCTTCGGCACTCTCTTTGTAAGGCTCAACTGTCTATTTGACGGCGTTGCCGCCCTCAATCAAATCCATGCCTGTGCCCTGCGCGGTGTCGGAGATGCCAAGGCACCCATGATCATCATGATTTTTTTCCTTCGTGGTCTTTCGCCAGGTTTATCTCTTCATCTGCACCCACCTGACCGATTCCATTTATCCGGTCGGCATCGCCTACCCTTGCGGTTGGGTTGTCTGCAGTCTGATCATGTACCTCTATTTCCGCAAAAAGCGGCTGGGAGGAGCGAGTGCTCAACAACCAGCTGCTCTGATCGCAGCTGCCAGCCCGCCTCCCCCACGCAGACAAATGTATTTTCTCTTCTTACACGCCTTCCTTTATTTAAAAGAGTGCCGAGGATGCCGCGGGCAAGGCTTGCGCCTACGTTTCCTCCCAACCGCTTTCCGAACGTCCCGAAAGAAGAGCCTGCCGCCTTTCCCAGCTCACGACCGATCGTCCCGGCAGCGGAATTTCCGACGCTCTTGATCGCCCGTGCATTTGCCCGGTCTTTTGCAGTCTTCTCTTTTTGTAACTCCCTCTCCGCCGCCTGTCTTGCTTTTTCTTCCGCCTTTTGTCTCTGTGCTTCTAACCTCTTCTCTTCGGCAGCCCGCACTTTTTCTTCTGCTTCCTGTTGCTTCTGCGCCGCTTTTTCTCTTTCCAGTTCTTCCTGCTGTTTGGATTTCTCTAGTCCCATCCGTTCCAGGAATTCATAGGCGGAATCCGGATCGACCGGCGTAATATATTTCTGATATAGGAGGCTGTTTTTTGCCGTGGACAGTCTGTCCTCCTCTGTTGCTGCGGTAAAAGAGGACTGCGGAGGCAGCACCTTGATTTTTCTGTGCGATTTTGCGGGATTCCGTCCTCCCCCAGGAAGGACACGACCGCTTCCCCCACTCCTAAATTTAAGATGGTTGTTCTGGTGTCAAAAGACGGATTTTCACGGAAGGCTTCCGCTGCCGCTTTCACCGCCTTTTGCTCCGCCGGCGTATAAGCTCTTAGGCCATGCTCTACCCGGTTGCTCAACTGGGCAAGCACCTGCGGCGGAATATCCGCGGGGTTCTGTGTGCAAAAATAGATCCCGATCCCCTTGGAACGAATCAGCTTGACCGCCTGTTCAATTTTTTCCAAAAGAACCTTGGGAATATCACGAAACAGCAGGTGCGCTTCGTCAAAGAAAAAGACCATCTTGGGTTTATCCAGATCTCCTTCTTCCGGCAGCGTTTCAAACAGCTCCGAAATAAACCAAAGCAGGAAGGTCGAGTACATCTTCGGCTTCGCAATCAGCGCTCTGGCGTCCAAAATATGCAGCATTCCCTCTCTACCATCCACCGTTTTTGTCAGAAAAATCATGGATGTCCAGCGCCGGTTCGCCAAAAAAAGTGTCCGCCCCTCCGTTTCCAGGGCCGCCACCTGTCGGATGATCACCCCGATGGACTGCGGCGCATAGGGTTCCGTACTGCTTACTGAACGTCTCTTTTCTTCGATCATATAGTTCAGAAGCGCCTTCAGGTCTTTGGTGTCTGTTAAAAGGAGGCTCTGATCGTCCGCAATCTGGAAGGCGATCTGGAGAATGCTCGCCTGCGTGGTCGTGAGCTCGAGAAGCCTTGCAAGCAATAGCGGCCCCATCTCCGAAATGGTCGTCCTAAGAGGGATCCCCGTCTTTCCGTAAAGATCCCAAAAGAGAGAAGGAGCCCTTCTGCACAAATCCGGCATCCGTGAGACCGAATCGCTCTTTTTCTCTCCTGTAAATCCGAGCTATCCTCCCCCGCGTGCATCAGACCGGAAATATCGCCTTTACATCCGCCAGAAATACCGGTACGCCCAATTCGCTGAAGGCTTCCGCCATCACCTTCAGCGTCACCGTCTTTCCTGTACCGGTTGCTCCCGCAATCAGCCCGTGACGATTGGCCATTTGAGGAAACATCACAATATGTTCCTTCTCCTCGTTGACCCTCAACCCAGATCTTTCCATTTTCCAGCATGTCTGCCTCCCTTATCTTGTCGATGATGTCATATTCAAAATGATTGGATTTCCACGTAATATTGCAAGTATTCTATCATGATTCATACATCAGGGAACTCTAGAATCTGTGCTCCTCCGGAAAACTTCTTTTTGTCATTGTGGTACAGCACCACGGTATCCCCGCATTGCAACTTGCTATCCCTCGCGGAAGCATTTTTCTGACTTTTTCTTCCTCTTCCGACGCTCCCGTTTTCCCCGGTGACGGATGTTCGTTTTGCGCTTGATTTTCCTCCAAAGCCTTCCTTTCACTCGTCGACAGATTTGCAACCGATCCTTGATTTCCGGTTGACGGGATGGGGCGCAGAATCAAAACAATATTCGTTTGCCTCGAGAGATCCAGCTGTCGAATCTCCTTTCCCACCCAGGGATGATCCTCGCGAAGAACCACTTCCGTCAGATCCAGGGGCGATTCGTCCCGCAGCGCTTCTGCGCCGAGCACCAGCTCATCCCCGGCGTGCATCCGCACATCCCCCTCGGCACGATGACCTGGTTTTTCCTTTTTAAAACAACGATTCGCAAATCTCCGGGCAGCTCCAGCTCCTTGATGGCCTTTTTCGCACCAGGCATCCTTTTTTCCAAAAAGAAATGGATAAAGTGGATGCCACTGCCACCGCCATAGTCCCCGATTCGTTTCAGCCTCTGATACTGCTCCACAAAACCGGCACTGATAATACCCGTCGGAATCGCCACCATTCCGACTCCCAGAAAGGTGATCCCGATCCCCAGTAATTTCCCTAACGGTGTAATCGGATAGATATCTCCGTATCCCACCGTGAGCAACGTTGAGGCCGCCCACCAGATTCCAGAAAACGCGTCCGTAAAGACCTGCGGCTGCGCATTGTGTTCGACGGAATACATGCAGAGACTGGAAGCCACCATCAGGATACAGATGATAAACACCGAAGAAAGCAGCTGCTGCCTCTTGATTCCAAGACCTCCGTAATCACATTCAGCGAATCGTAATAGTTGTTGATTCGAAAGAGCCTAAAGATCCGAATCACGCGAAACATCCGGAACACGGCCGCACCGGAGGGAAAGAAAATCGGCAGGTAATACGGCAGGGAAAGATAACAGGTCAATGATTCCTGAAAAAGAAAGGATATAAGCACATAATGCCCCTTTTTCCGTCTTCCCCGTATACAGTTCCTTCGCCGTCAGCAAGCGAAGAACATAGTCGATTGCAAAAAGAGAACCGTCCACCGTTCCACCTCACGCAGCAGGAAACCATGTTTCACCTGAAATCCCTGATAGGGTTGCCAGAATGGCGGCGCTTAAATTGCATAACAAACAGAGGTGGAGATGATATCATAGGCTCTGTTAACCGGTTCATCAACTACGCCGACCGATACCATGCGAAAGAGCCGGTGTCGAAAATCGGAATTCCATTTCATTCTGTTACATCCTCATTATTGTAGGAAAAAGGATTTTCCCGCAGTATCCTTTTCCTTGATAAAAAAACTTGACAAGTCCCGTCGCTATATTGTAATATCTTTTTGCGCGTTTCCTATAGGTATTTGCATTGTATCATGCAAAAAGCATAAATGGGTTTCGCTTTCGAGGTGTGGCTCAGTTTGGTAGAGCGCTACGTTCGGGACGTAGAGGCCGCAAGTTCGAATCTTGTCACCTCGATATTGGGAAAAACGGTCATCCAACGGATGGCCGTTTTTAGTGAACTACAATGATTTCAACCATCTATTCTACTGTTGGTTTGTGCACGCCTAATTTGGATTATCATACATTTCCGGCTACCGCTATGGTTGGTTCCTTCTGTAGAGTCCATTTTGTGTACGCAAAATGGACTCTTTCATTTTTAAGAAACAAAACAGGAGGGCTTTTTATGCTACAAATTCGAAATTTGACACTCACACACAGGACAGATCTGCGGGTTTTATTAGAGCAATTTCATTTGGTTCTCAGATGACGGGGACAAGGCCGTCATCATTGGAGAAGAGGGAACGGGAATCGACCTTGATGAAATGGCTCTATGATCCGGAACTTACCTCCTCATACACGGAATGGGAAGGTGAGCGGATAACGGCCGAGAAACACTTGGGTATCTTCCTCAGGAGCTGCCCTGAAACGGACAGGGACAAAACGCTTTACGAATACTTTTTGGAATCGCATCTGTTTTTGATCAGAATCCCAAGGATTTAGCGCAGATGGCAATGGAATTCCATGTCCCTCTGATTTCTTTTTACCAGGATCAGAAAGTGGGAGAGTCTGTCCGGAGGAGAAAAGGTCAGGCGCAACTCATGCGAATTCTGATCGACAAGCCGACTGTGCTTCTTTTTGGATGAACCTTCCAATGATCTGGATATCCGCACTTTGGAACTTCTGGAGACTTTTTTTCTTCAATGGGAGCACATTCTTCTTTTTATCTCCCATGATGAAACACTGATTGAAAAATACCGCCAATGTGATCATCCACCTGGAACAGATCAAGCGAAAAACCAGGAGCCGATACACAATCGTCAGGGACCACTACCGGAACTATGTGGGAAAGGAGGGCTGCAAATTTTGCAAGGCAGGAGCAACAGGCGATCAACGACAGGAAGGAGAAAAAGCTTCGGGATGAAAAAAATTTTGCGAAGATTTACAACAGCGTTTCGCACGACCTTGCCCATGTTTCCAGGCAACTGCCCTCGGAAGGCAAGAATCTGAAGGATAAGATTCATACCATAAAAGGCCATGGGAAGACGCTTTTGAAAAAGAGGATGCAAAGATGACTCCTCAGCCTGAGCAAGAGGAAGAAATCTTTTCCAACTGGGGAATGCGAGTGCCGGAATACCGTCCGGCAAGACGGTAATTGCGTATGAACTGGATGAACTTCGAACGCCGGACGGAACAAAAGTCCTTGCAAAAGATATTTTACTGCGAGTCAAAGGCCCCGAGAAAGTCTGCATTGTGGGAACGAACGGTGCCGGTAAGACCACTCTGCTGAAACGAATGGCACAGGAATTGCTTTCCAGAAAAGATCTTCTGGTGCAATACATGCCTCAGAACTATGAGGAACTTCTTGACCTTGAGACAACTCCGGTGGAATTTTTGGACGACTCCGGGGACAAGGATGTTCGTACCCGTATCCGAACCTATCTGGGCGCACTAAAATATACAGCAGAGGAAATGGATCATCCGATCGGGTCATTATCCGGCGGACAAAAAGCAAAAAAATCTTGCTGTTAAAGATGAGCCTGTCTGCTGCCAATGTCCTGCTTTTGGACGAGCCTACCAGAAACTTTTCGCCACTCTCCGGTCCCTGTGATCCGTAAGATGATCGCTTCTTTTCCCGGAGCGGTGATCAGCATTTCTCATGATCGGAAATATATAAAGGAAGTTTGTACAAAAACTTACCAGCTTACAGAGACAGGACTTCGCCCCCTATGATCCTGTAGAATGCCGCAGTTCCCGATCCTATGGCTCATTCTCCTGCCTGCACGCCTGCAATACGATGCGGATCCTGCTGCCCAGTTCCTCCCTGAAACGACCTCGAAAATGGCCCCGGTGTCTGTCCACGATCCACTTTTGCAATCGAAAGACCGAGGCCTGTTCCTGGTAGTTTCTCACTTCATCCGACCGGTAGAACCGCTCAAATATATGCCGGACATCCTTTTCCTCCATTCCGATGCCCGTATCTTCCACCTGCAAACAGGGGCTATGATTTTCCAATAGAAAGCGGAGAGAGCAATCTCCCCTTTTTCCGTATATTTGGCGGCATTTTCCACGAGAATCCGCACAGCCTGCTTTTAACATGGCTGCGTCCGCAAAGGCATAGACGGCGCCCTCCGCTTTCAACAAAATAACGATGTCCCTCGTCGATCATCAGGGATTCTTCATAAATTTCCCTCATGAGAGGACCAGGTCGATTCGTTCCAGCTTTAAAACTGCTCTTCCTGCGTCTCCCTTGCCAGAAAAAAGGAGCTGCTCCACCAACCGGCTCATGTGATCGGACTCATTTTTGATGGCATGAATGGATTCGTCCAGTATCTTCGGATCTTCTTTTTCCCCACCGGTCCAGCATATTCGCATAACCCTGAATGACCGCAATCGGTGTCTTTAGTTCATGGGAAGCGTCGTTCACGAACCTCGCCTGCTGCCGGTAAGATTCCCGCATTCTGGTTAAAAAGATTGTTGATTGCAGCTCAATTCCTGCCAAATCCCTGTCTCCCAGATTCAGCTTCTGTGTATCTTCCGCCCTCATCCGATCCAGCGCATTTTCCAGTGTCTCGAACTTATCTTCGTCAAAGGATAGTCTTGTTAACTCGTCCGCACGCAGGGCAAGGTCGCTCAAAGGACTCAGCGTTCTTCTGATGGCTCTGTCTTCCTGCGGATAGGATAAAAGAAGTTTCAACGCTTGCATTAGCGCCGTCACTCCAACGATGCAACCGGAGAGAAGAAACCATTTTTGCAGCGGAATTTCTATGAGGCCGCTCCGTGTTCCTAAGAGGAGCCTGGTCGATAACACCCACTCTCCGCCCTTCACCTGCGCCTTCCAATCCGATAAACCGCCTATCTTGAGAAGAGAGCCCATCCATTCCCGAAATCCGTGTGTACTGCGCAGATCCGGAAACACGCCCGAAACCGCATAAATCTGCCCAAGGAGAAAAAAATGAAGAAAATCAGAAAGAAAAAGAAGCAGGTCCGCCCCCAGATAAATGCTTATCAGCAGCATTCCCTGGTGGAGCTTCCTACGGATGGATACCACACGCTGTGCCTGCAGATCAGACCCGTTTGATGACATAACCCACCCCTCGAACTGTTTCGATGACTTTTTCTCCAAACACCTCGTCTATTTTGGACCTTAAAAACCGCACATAGACGTCGATCACATTGGTTTCCCCTGCATATTCATAGCCGCAGACCTTCTCCAGCAGCGTATCCCGCGACAGCACAAGATCCATATTTTCCAGCAAGGTCTGCAACAGAAGAAATTCACGATTGGTTAACGTGATTTCATGCCCATCGTAGAGCACGCGATGCTTTTTCGTATTTAAGGACAGTTTCCCTCTTACGAATACCCCTTCTTCCTCCTCCTCTTTTCTTTCTGCATGATGAAGGGCTTTCATGCAGTTTCAGCGCCACCCTGATTCTTGCAAGCAGCTCTTCAATGGCAAAGGGTTTCGTGATGTAGTCCGATGCGCCTGCGTCCAATCCGGAGACCTTATCCATCACCGCATCCCTGGCCGTAAGAAGAATGACAGGCGGGGCCTCTTCTCCTTCCTCCCTGTTCAGTCTCCTTAGAACCTCCAGACCGTTGAGGCCCGGCAGCATTATATCTAGTAGAATCAGATCAAAAATGGGACGAGAGCGCCGTATCCAGCGCATCCCGTCCGTTCATCACTTTCTCCGTTTCATAGCCTTCGTGCTGTAATTCCAGCTCCACGAACCTTGCCAGTTTTTTTCTTCGTCCTCTACAATGAGGATCCTTGCTCCCATTCTATTTTTCAAATTTCCTTCTCATGAATGATGATGCCCATGACTCGTCCACAATGACAAAAAGCTTCCTCAGTCTTCCCTGGGTTGAATTCCTGTTTCATCCGATCCGCCATATCTCCGGCCTTTTGCATCGCGTCGTTGACTTCTTCCAAATGTTCATGGCCTTCGAACGAATAACGGCAGTTAAAGAAGAGAGAAACCACCATCAGAATCAATAGAATCTTCCAGAAAAACAGCATTGTAACGACCAGCAGCAAGCTGGGGACGGAGAGGATTTTCTTCTCGTTTCTCTTCATCTGGAAATTGCTGTAGCAAAATGGCCTCGACAAAGTTCCGGAACATTCTCCCCATATTTCTTCCATAGTTCCGCTTCTTGCCTTCGTCCTCTTCCTTCTCTACGCTATCCGCTACTTTTTTTCGTACTGGTTCTGATCCTCGTAGCTGGTCGAAAATGCTTCCTGCCCGCGGGAAGCCGTTTTTCCCTGCCTTTCCAAATCAATCATGGCATCCAACAAATCCCAGTTGTTTGCTTCTAGGGCTGCCCTGGCATCCTCCATGCTCACATTTGCCTTTTGGCTTAATTTTTCTACTTTTTCAAAGTCTTCCATTTTTTTCTTCCTCCATTGGTTTGATCCCACCCGATTTTTCAGGTTGTCTGATGTTTGTTATTTTCTTCAAGCATCTTGTGATCCCTAGCATAATGGAGGCTTCTTAAATGTACTTTGAAGAAAAATTAAAACTGGATTAAAAACACCTAAGCCTGATAATCTGTTACCAAAAACATCGGCTTAATGGCGATGACTTCTTCATATTCCTTTCTCGTCACTTCCACATCCGCATTTAGTGCCCGCAGGTCTTCCTTAAGGAGCAGGAAGGCTTCGGAAACACTTTGCGCTCTCCCCATACGAATGCTCCTGATCATTCTTTCAATAGAGGAAGGATGCGCATAGGCGGGTGGAAGGGAGAAATCTTTTTCCCTTTAAATAACTTCTGCATTGCCTCTTCGGCTGCGTCCCACTGCTTTTAAAGCTTCCTTCTTGTTTCGTTTCCCGCTTGGCAGGGGCGCCTGCCGCCATCAGAGAAAAACAAGATCGAAAAAGCCGAACATTAAGAAATAAATGGAGAAATCACCTCTTTTTCGGATGAGAGATACCGCCCCGAACACGCAACAGAGGATGGCAGCGATCAAAAATAAGGAGCGCCATGATGCGAAAAGGTAGGAGAAATGGCATCCGCCACCCTTTTTACTTACGGCACACCTCGTCAGTTCCCTATAAAGCTCCGGTCTTTTTTTCCAGGGTTTCCTTGTCCCGCTGTAATTTCTTTACACTATTTTGTGCCTGTTCTGAAAGTTCCTTTAGATATTTCTTCTCCTCTTCGATTCTTGCCCTCTCCAGCCGCTCCTCGGCCTGCTTTTGAGAGGGTCGGAATCTCCGGATGATGCTTTCTTAGTGTGAATAGGAGGTCATCCACCTCCTGTTCCACCTTGAAATTACACTGTTTCTGTGTTCCGTCTTTCTTTTCCACCACCAGGTAGGGAATGGAGGCAAAAACGCCTTTTCCGGTAAATCCACCCTTCGTCATGGCAACTTTTTTAAACACCCTCGCCACGTCTTCATAGCAAATATAGAAGCGTCTCTCGATATAAAAAGCTGTTTAAATACATTGCCTTCTTTCCCCAGACCGCAAGGGCCGAAGTGCAGGCAGTTTTTCTTATCCATGCGCAGCTCTTCGCCAGTCAGTTTCCTGTCTGCAATCGGTGTTGTAAAGATCATCTTTTTCTCCATTCCCCAAACAAAATCACACTACAAAGGTTATTGATTTTTCTGCTTCCGTGCTGCAACCAGAAAGATGCCAAGGAAGAGAGCCGCCACAAGGATCCCTACCGGGTAAGCAATCGTTGTATTCTGATTCAGTGCTGCAAAATGTCCCAGGCATTCAGGCGCCATACAGAAGTAAGTTGCAGAAACGGCACTCATGAAGGTGGCAGGGACCGCAGTAATCCAATAATTCTTTTTCTCGGCAACCAGATACATACTTGCCGCCCAGAGTACGATCATTGCAAGCGTCTGATTCGACCAGCTGAAGTAGTTCCAAATAACGCTGTAGTCGATGATTCCAAAGGTATTGCCAAAGCCCAGAAACGCACCGACGCCGAGCACCGGGATGCAGAGCGCAAGCCTTGAGGTCCATTTGCTCATGTCAATTTTGAACCAGTCCGCGATGGTTAATCTTGCCGAACGGAAGGCGGTATCTCCTGAGGTGATGGGGCAGGCAATGACGCCCAGCATGGCCAGCGCCACGCCGACTCCTCCCATGGTTTGCTTGCAGATAGCATAGACCGTCGTCGAATTACCGCCACCGGCATCCAGGAGCCCTTTGCTTCCATACAGTGTGCAGCCTGCTGCCGCCCATACCAGAGCGATGATTCCTTCCGCCACCATGGCACCGTAGAACACGAACTGTCCCTGCTTCTCGCTCTTCATACAACGTGCCATCAGAGGAGACTGGGTGGAGTGGAAGCCGGAAATTGCTCCACAGGCAACCGTAATGAACATAAAGCTCCAGATCGGTTTCCCGGCAGGATGAAGATTTCGGAAATTCTCCCAAATTTCCGGCATCGGTTTCCCGCTGGTTAAAGTTCCGATTCCAACGCCAATCGCCATGACAATCAGACAGACTCCGAAAATCGGGTAAATTCTTCCGATCACCTGATCGATGGAAATAAAGGTAGCGATGAAATAATAAATCAGAATCAGCGTCAACCAGAAGGTGGTGTTGACCACGATCCCGGACATATTGCTTTCTTTAAACAAGACTACCAGCAAGCCGGCAGGTCCTACCGCAAATACGGTTCCAACCATGATTAAGAGGATAACGGAAAAAGACCCTCATCACATTCTTCATTCCGTCTCCCAGATAGGTTCCTGTCACCTCCGAGATGGAAGCACCCCGGTTTCTCTCGGAAAGCATACCGGAAAAAAATAGTCGTGTACGCCTCCTGCAAAGATCGTTCCAAAGGTGATCCAGAGATAGACCACAGGCCCCCATTCCGCCCCTGTCAGAGCGCCGAAGATCGGCCCGAGTCCCGCAATATTTAACAGCTGTACCAGAAACAGCTTCCATTGCGGCATGACCACATAATCGACTCCGTCATTGATGGCAACGGCGGGGGTCTCTCTGTCGTCCGGACCGAAGGTCTTTGTCACAAATTTCCCGTAAGTGAAATATCCTGCAATCAAGATCGCAAGACAGAGTAAAAAAACTGAGCATTTTACACCTCCCACATGAAAAGTTAGTAGTTACATTATGCCTATAAAGATTGTATAAACTATATTTTAGTCTATTTCAACCCCAAAACTTAAAAATTTCTATACAAACTTTTTCTATTACAGACCTGAAATCCTGGTCTTTTTTTCCAATACGCCCCCATGGAAAAAACCTGCTTTTTCCGTTACTTCATTCGAAAGATATCTTGCAAGTCCCTCGAATTCACCTTCCACGACCGTGCCTCCTCTTCCGAACGGAACTCCACTTCCGCATACCAAAAAGCGGTTTCCGCCTCCCCGTCCACATGATTCACTTCCAAAAACAAACCATCCGGCAGCGCATAGGTTCTCCTCACCTTCGGCACCAGCGGATGTGAGATCAACTCTTCCAGCTCGGCAAAGTATCTTTTTTCGATCGGAAATTCTATCTCTTTTCTGGACAAAAGCCCGGACGATTTAAAGGTCAGCAGATAGGATGCTTCTTCTGTATTTCGTACGGAAATTTCTTCCCTGATTCTAACCGTTGGTTCCACAGAAACATATCCCTGGCGCATTTTTCCTCTTTGACCAGATTCAAATTCACCCCTGCTTTCTCAGCCAGTCTGAAAACCAGCCATTTTCTCTCAATCTCCATCCCTGTTTTCCGTTTCCACCTTCCATCCTCCTTTTTCTGTTCCTTTGTCTGTTCCTTTTTGCCTGTTCCTTTGTCTGTTCCGCTGTCTGTTCCTTTTGCTCTCCCTCCGTCTGCCCTTATCTGATTTCGATTGTGCACTTCCATTATTTATAGTATGATTGCTAGAGTCTGTCTGTTAAAATTTTCACTTATTGAGGAACCTATGTCCGGCTTTACAGATTTAAATTTTTATTTTTTTCGATTTCTCCCCATTGTTTTATTCATCAATTTTTCTGGCCAGGGGAGAAGGCCAGACGTCTGCTGATTCTTGCAGAAAGCTTGGCTTTTTATGCCCTGCTTGACCTGCGTGCCCTCCCTCTGCTCATCTTCTTTGTAGTCTTAAACTTTATTTTAGCAAAAAACCTTTCCAGAAAGGTTCCCGTGGAAAAGTATTCTTATTTTTCATCATTACGGCTCTGGATCTTGCCACCCTCTTTCTTTTTAAATTGATGAACCTGTTTTCCGGAGGTGGCAATTTTTTTCTGTGGACGGGAGCGCTTCCTCCTTTTTGCTTCCTGCCGGAATCAGCTTCTACCTGTTCAAAATGATTTCCTTCCAGATTGATCTTTATCGGGGCTGATTCCAAGAAATGTTTCCTTCCTCGACTGTGCTTCCTATTTTTTTGTCTTTTTCCGCAGATTACTTCGGGCCCATTATGCGCTTCCAGGACTATATGAGAAATAAAAACTGGTCGCATTTATCCTGCCCTTCCACAAACGACACGACGAAGTCCCCCTCTCGATGATCGAGGACGGTCTTTTTCTACTTTGTCGCAGGGCTCTCTTTGAAGGTACTCCTTGCCGATCATCTATCGATGATTCCGCACCAGGCACAGGCCATCGGCTTTTCTTCCATTTCAACCACCCTTGCCTGGATCTGTGCTTATGCCTATTCGCTTCAAATCTATTTTGACTTTTGGGGCTACTCCTTAATGGCTTCCGGCATTGCCGTTATGCTGGGGTTTCCTTTTATTCAGAACTTCGATCATCCCTATGCCGCCACCTCTGTGACCTCTTTTTACCGCAAATGGCATATCACACTGGGACTGTGGTTTCGTGATTATCTCTATATCCCTCTGGGGAGGCAGCAAGCGCGGAGACAAGGTCACGATCCGGAATCTTTTCATCGTTTGGTTTTTCACCGCGCTCTGGCACGGCTTTTGCCCTTCATTTCATTCTTTTGGGGCTCTCGCTTTGCCTCCTGATTGTTTTGGGGAAAAAATGGTTCTGGATTATATTCCTTTCTTTTCCAAAATCTTTGGAAGATTTCATGTGCTGGTTTTTGGTTCCTCTCACCTGGGTGTTTTTCCGTGGAAAAAGCGCCGATCTTCGATTCTGTTTTCACGCCTCTTCCCCTTCCTTGCCGGTGAGGGGCAAACGCAACCGTATTTGCCGGAGATTATCAGGAAATCTCTCTTCCTACGCACCCTACCTGCTCTGCTCCGTCCTCCTGTTAATCCCCTTTATTTATCGTTTTCTGGAGCAACGAAAAAGAAGCTTTGCGACAAAAACTCCTCCTCCTTGCGCTGTTTTGGCTCAGCGTCACTCTCTCCTGAACAATGCCGCCAATCCGTTTCTGTACCTAAGATTCTGATTCCGGGATTCTGATTCTAGGATTCTGATTCTGCTGCGAACTTGTTCGGATGACGGTTACGTCCATTTACATTTCTCTGCGGTTGGCCAAGATCGTACAATCGCCCAGGTTTCTTCACCTGAAGATTCCTGACGGAAAGGTTACTGTTTATCGATGAAGAAATACCCTTCTCTCCTCACCTGTATTTTAATATCCTCTCTTCTTTTAAGCTTGACCGGTGCCGTGCGCCTGAAGCAGACGAATTCTCTCACCCTGAAAGAATGGCAGAAGGAGCCGCTTTCCGTGACAGGGCTAAAATGGATCGTTCACGCGTTTCAGGGAAGTCAGGAGAATCTTCCCGAAGAAAATGCAGACGCATCCTCCGGATCCTCCTCTTCCGCTAGAAACGGCAGAGGGCGCAAGCAGATTCCTCGTCTGCGGATCAGCCAGAAGGTCAGAACGGCTCTTCCACACAGAACCCGGCGCAGTCCGGAGCCTCTTCTTCTGGCCTTTTAGCCGGTCAGGACCATTCTTCCTCCGAATCCGGTCGTACCGATGGAAGTTCCGATTCTGCTGCTCCCGCCCCGGAATTTATCACTGTGGATGCTTCTTACTTTGACGATGCTCTTTTTATCGGTGATTCCAGAACCGTCGGTCTGATGCAATACTGCAAGGAGCTAGACGGACATGCGACCTTCTACTGCCAGCAGGCTCTTACCATATTCAATCTTCTGACCAGGGAGGTTGTCAAAACGGATCACGGGAAGATTTCTATTGATCAGGCACTGCAGGAGAGGCAGTTCGGTAAAAATCTACCTGATGATTGGCATCAATGAAATGGGTACCGAAACGACGATTATTTCATCAAACATTATCAGGCTGCGATTGAAAGAATCCATGCCTTGCAGCCGAATGCCATCATCTATCTCGAAGCCATTATGCATGTGACCGGAAGAAAAAACGCCTCCGATCCTATTTTCAATAATACCAGAATCAATCGTCGAAATGAGCGGATCAAGGCGCTAGCAGACAATGTAACCTATTTTTATATTGATATGAATGAGGCGATCGATGATGCAAACGGCAACTTACGGAAGGATCTCTCTTATGACGACGCACATCTGCTCGGATCCTCCTTCGGGTACTGGTATGATTTCCTGAAAACCCATGCCATTGCGCATGAATAGACGCATGAGGATCCATATTTATTTTTGATTTTTCGGATCAAAAACGCAGTAGAAAAATCCCATCGCACCAAAAGCAATCAGATATCCGATAAAAGCCCAAGCGCCGGTATTCCGTGCACCTTCGGCTCCATATCGGTCACGCAAATAATGCTGGAGGAAACGAGAAGCGCCGTAATACAGATTCCGGTCACCAGATTGCGAACCGACTGAAATACCAGCTCTCTCAGTTCTTCGGATGCATCCAGCTTCAGATTTACCCTGGCTCTCCCCTTTAAATATTCACTCATGATCTCTGCTGTCATGGAGGGAATTTCCGGTCCCTTTATGGAGGGCTCTCCAGGTTGACCTGAGTATTTTACCCGCTTCCTCTCTAAAATCGATCCTGCCAAGAAAACTGTCCTGTACGCGAAGCGCCGCAATGTCTACCATATTGATGTCCGGTGCGATTTTCGAAAGAACCCCTTCGATATGGGCAAATCCTCTTGCAAGCATCGTCATCCCATGGGGAATTGCCAGTTTGTTTGCCTTCATGATTTCCATCAACGCCTGCATGGTGTCCGCAATGTTGATCTTCCCCATGGCGGTCGTTCCGTATTTTTCCAAAAACAGCTTGATATCATCATATAGACGGTCCCTATCCGGTTCTCCCCAGAAGTCGCAGAGATCCAGGACCGCATTTGTGACCAACTGCGTGTCATGAAGGGCGATTCCCTCCACCCCGCGCACCATGATTTTGCGGTCCCTCTCGCTGAGCCTTCCCATCATTCCCATATCCAGCCAGACGATTTTCCTGCCCTTATCCTTACATTCCCCGGATGCGGATCTGCATGGAAAAACCGTCTTCCATCACCTGCTGGATAAAGCTGTTCACAAACTTCCTTCCGATTTCGTTTTAAATCATAACCCTGTGACTCCAAAAGTCTCCGCATCATCAATCGGAATCCTCTGATATATTCCATGACCAGAACATGGGAGGTGGTATATTTTTATACAGCTTAGGCACATAAACATAGGCGACATCCGTATGATTTTTGCAAACTCCTCCATGTTTGCGGCTTCCTTCAGGAAATCCATCTCTTCCTGCGCCACGGACCACATCTCATCCAGAATCATATCCAGATCCACCAGGTTCTTGAGATCTCCCTACCGGTGGAAGAAACTTTAACCGCCTTGTGAAGTAGAGCGATATCTCTGGACATCAGGTCATAGATTCCCTCTCTCCACCTTGACAATGACGTCTTTCCGTCTAGCAACTGTGCACGATGCACCCTGTGCAATCGAAGCAGAACCCAGTGCCTTGTCGTCAATGAAACGGAACACCTCCTGCCAGCTGATGCCATAAGACTGTTCGATCACCCGCAAAACAGCCTCAAAACGGCATGGGCGTGACCTCGGAATTGAGCTTCATCAGTTCGTCACAATACGCTTTTAGGCAAAATATCTCGAATGCAGGGACATAATCTGTCCCAGTTTGATATAGGTCGGCCCGAGATCCTCTAAAATCAGTCTCAGCTTTTCCGGTGATACGCCTCTTGTAATTTTTAGTGTTAGAAGAACAGCCCGCATTTCTTTCAAAACGTGAGCTGCCCTTTTTCTTTTATGGTTCCTTTCTTTCTGATTGATCTGCTGCAAGAACTTCTCCTGTTCTGTCTCTTTCCTGCTCTTCAAGTTCTCCTGTTCTTCAACTTCTCCGGTTCTGTCTCTTACTTCTTCACCGCTCCTGTTCTTATGATTCAGATTCGTCCTCCTGTTCCTCCGCCTTTGCAATCTGGTCCTTCAGCGCTTTTAACTGTTCCGGTGTCAGGTCCTTGACCAGACTTTCGAAATCGTTCCTCTGAGAGGATTTTTTCAGGTTGCGCTTTAATTCCTGGTTAAGTTCCTTTCCCTGCTCAACCGTTAACTCTCCTTTCTTGACCAGCTCCCTAAATACCTCGGTCGATTTTTTTCGGCAGTGGTAGCAACTGCACCCACGCCTGCAAGCAACACATTTTTGATTCCATCTGTAATTTGCATTTGGGTACCTCCTCCGTTTTTGATATCCCTATTTTACACCCAACTCTTTTTATTTGAATATCAACGCCATGATTTTTGGTAAAAATAACCATGCCGATCATCGCGGCAAAAATGGCGGAGAGTTAGGACGGCGCCTGCCGCCACGTCCTTTTGCCTTTCCCGCCAGCGGATGCCTTTTCCCCTTTGCGGCAAAAATCCACCGCTGCCTCTACCGCTGTATTTCACCATTTCCAGACTCATGACCAGCGCAAACAGAAGGAGACATATAAGCCATTCTTCATAAGAAATATGCAGGAAAAAGCCCTAAAATCACCACCACCACCGTGGCTGCACAGTGAATCTGCATATTTTCTTTCCTGCTCGATCACAGTGAAAATGCCGTGAAACGCATAACCGAAGCTCTTATATAACGGATCTTTTTTCCCTTTGCATTCTTCTTCCTTTCCCTGTTATTTTTCCCGTTATTATCCTTTCCTATTGCTCCTTCCCTATTGCTTTCCTTCCCTGTTATTTTTCCTTTTCCTATTATTTTCCTTTCCGATTGATGAGACGGTTCCGCAGTTTGAATGCCTGATATTCTGGCTGGAATAGAGCGAATAATAACCGGAAAACGCATAACTCATTGCAATGGCGATCAGATAATAGGGCATTCCTGCGTAGCCGAAGAGTTCCAAGCAGATAAAGAGAGAGGAAACCGGGCAATTCGTTGCACCGCAGAACAGGCTTCCCATTCCGATGGCAGCACATAAATCCGGTTTCAGACCGAAACAGGTTTGCATACAATGACCCGAAGGTAGCGCCGATGTACAGAGAGGGAACGATCTCTCCTCCCTTGAAACCGGCGCCCAGAGAAATCGCGGTAAATAACATTTTTAACAAAAAGGCGGGATGCGGTGCCTCTCCTTTAAAAGCTTCTTCTATGATATCCATTCCCTGCTCCATTATAGGCCCTTGTTTGCAGCAGCATGGTCAGTGCAATGACGATGACACCTCCTACTGCAATCCTGATGTATGGATTGGCGATCATTTTTCTTAAACAATTTCCCGGAACGATGAAGAGAAACACAGAGAAGGATGGACACAAATCCGCTTAAAATAGCCAGAATAGAAGCCAGTACAGCGTTTCCAATGCTCATGGTCGGAACAATGTGTACCGTAAACAACTCCACCTCATATCCCATAAAGACAGCGAGTCCGTTTCGCCGTCAACGATGCAAACTACACAGGGAATCAGGAGCAGAGTATTGAATCACACCTACATTGGATACTTCCATTGCAAAAAGGCGGCTGTTAACGGTGTTCCGAAGAGAGCGGAGAACACAGCACTCATTCCGCACATCGTGACTACTTTGCGGTCTTCATCCCGAAAGCGAAATAATTTTCCCATGTTATAACCGATGCTGCCACCCAGCTGGAGCGCTGCTCCTCTCTTCCTACCGAAGCCCCGAAGAGGTGTGAGATAACCGTTGCCACGAAGATTTCCGGTGCCTTACGAATCGGCACCGGTTCTTCTCCGGACAACGAATCAATAATCAGGTTCGTGCCTCTGTCTTCTCTATCCTTCAACAAATGGTAAAAGAAAACGATGCCGATTCCGGCAAACGGAAGGAAAAATAGAATCCAGTCGTGTGTCTTTCTATACGCGGTGACAAAAGAATCAGTTCTGAAAAGGCGACACCAACCAGGCCTGCTACCAGGCCTACTGCCACTCCTACAAAGATCAGACGAAACAAATAGACTAGTCCAAGAAAAAAATCCTTCCCTGATAGCTTTCCGTCACGATCAAAATCAAACGCGGTCCCATCCTTCTTGCTTTCTTTTACCTCCGTCATTCAACCCTCCTATTCATTCCCATCGATTCTTCTCATTTCGCATGACCTTCTTCCTACTCATGCATGGTTGCTTCCTATTTCCTCATCCTCCTCTTCTTTTACATCCCTTACTCATCTTTTTAGAATCAGTCCGACCGGACAATGGTCGGAACCCGTGATTTCCGTATAAATTTTTTGCCTCGTCCAGACGGTTTTCCAGCGCCCTTGAGGTGATCACATAGTCAATTCTCCACCCCGCATCTCTGGCGCGAAGCGGTAACTCCACCAGGAATATACGTCCTCCAGCTCCGGATAGAAATACCTCAGGTATCGATCATTCCCGCGTTCAGAACCGCAGTAAATTTGTCTCTTTCTTCATCTGTAAATCCCGCATTATGATGATTGGATTTCGGATTTTTCAAGTCAATCTCCTGATGCGCTACATTCAAATCTCCACAGTATATGACCGGTTTTTTTCTTCCAACTTTTTGATAGGCTAAAAAAAGCATCTTCCCCAAACCATCCGGTAATCCAACTGCTCCAATTCCTGTTTGAATTCGGCACATAGACGCAGGTTAGATAATAATCCTCATATTCCGCTGTAATGACCCTTCCTTCCTTGTCATGCTCCGGAATCCCCAGCCCGTAAGTGACAGAAATCGGTTCCGTTTTGGAAAAAAGAGCCGTACCGGAATATCCCTTTTTTTCTGCGTAATTCCAATAAGCGTGGTAATCCTTTAATTGAAGTTCAATCTGTCCCTCCTGTAATTTCGTCTCCTGCAGGCAGAGAATATCCGGCTTTTCCTCTTCCACGAAGGGATAAAATGTATTTTTTGCCACACAGGCACGAAGCCCGTTCACGTTCCATGAAATAATTTTTGTTGACATTTTGATTTCCTTTCCTTTCTCATTTGTAGTATTATTTTACCACGGATGAAAGGATGGCATGGAAAAACGTGATATAACCTGGGGCAGCTTCAGCTCCTATCGAAATGAAATATATGGCATTTCCATCATCAGCATCATGATTTTTCACTTTTCAGAAAATGTGGTGCAGGCAGATCTCCACGGTTCTATTCGTCTTTTATTCGGACTTTATTATGACTGGGTCAGATCGATTGGGGTCGAAATTTTTATTCTTATCCGGAATGGGAATCTGGTTTTCCCTATCGGGTCATTATGAGGGATACTTCTCTTTTCTTCAAAAGAGTGAATCGTCTCCTCCTTCCCTATTTTCCTTGTCGGGATTCCTCTCTGGTTTCTAAAGGATCTTGTGATCTCCGCTTCCGGTTGGAAACAATTTCTGATGGATCTCTCCTTCCTTTCTTTCTTTTTACAAGGAAAAAAAACGCTCTGGTTTGTCCTCCTCATTTTTTTGCTGTACCTGATTTCTCCCCCTTTATTTCAAATCCTGACCTTTAAAGAAGACTTTGCCATTCCCGTCGGAAGGGTTCTTTTCTCCTTCCTCTTATAATAGAAATTGCCCTCTGTGTGTGGCTTCAAAAATGTGCACCCTGTTTTTTTAAAAGAACGGAGATCGCTCTTTTACGCATTCCCGCCCATCTGTCGGGAATGTACTGCAGGAAATGGATTCAGGAAAAAGGCCTTTCATTTTTCCTTTTTGTCCTCTGTATGAGCGGAATCCTTCTGCATTACATTTCTCTTTCAATGATTCCCCTTCTTCCGGCTGGGCAACTTATTTTTATGGTCTCTTTTTCCTGTTCGTGATGGTTGGTCTATTGTCCCTTACGGAAGGAATCCACAATGCAAGCGGGGCGCCTCGCGGGAGTCAGGCTTTATTCTCCTTTACGAAAGGAATCCATCCTCTTCAATCTGTCGGCGGATTTTCTCTCGAACTTTATATGATTCATGTTTCCCTTCGCAGCCTTCTCATCCAGATGGGATACCATACCTACCTTTGGTACAATTATCTCTTCTGCATTCTCCTGTCCATTCCTCTTTCTCTTCTGCTTCATCGAATAACGACCAGGCTCACTCTCCACTTAACAAGAAAAACATCAAGTTAACCTCTTGAATCTTTGTGTAAAATCATCAAAAACAAGGTGAAAGAATCGCATAATTTCGCCGATATACATAAGGATTATTTTTGCTTTTCAACCAACAGAAAGTGGATTCTATGGGTGCATATTGTATGCTGGATAAAATCTATTCCTGTTTCTCTGATTTTTTACAGGGTAAGCTTTTTTTTATTTATGATATCAAGGAAGATACGGCCAGATGGTCTCAGACCGGTGTTCGTACCTTTCAATTTCGTGGAGAATATGTAAAAATCTGCCAGACAGATGCTCACGGATTTGGTCGAGCCCTCCGAAAAAGATCATTTTAACCGGTTTTTGGACCATATTATTTCCGGTTCCAATTCTTTTTACACAGAACCTTTTTCAATTAAAAAATCCAATGGCGGGAACTACATCACCTGTGATTTCAAAAATTTCTGTTGTGAGAGATTATGCCCAGCGCCCTGCCTATCTCGTCACCACCATGATCAATCGTTCCCTACAGCATCCGGAACGACACTGTAACAGATCTTCCGAATCGCTTCGAACTTTTAGAGGAGCTGCACCAGAAACAGGAGTACCGCAGACGCTCCATTCTTCTTATGATCGGCGCCATCAATTTTGCACGTCTAAACCGTCTTTACGGATACTCTGTCGGGAATCAGATTTTTAAAAAGAACTTTCCGGCAAGTTAAAAATATGCTTGGAAACGGTGCCGAAATTTACCGGACACAAGGAGCCAGCATGGCAGCGCTCTCGGAAGCAATGAGTTTGCAGGAGGCCAGAAACTGCTATAAGAAACTGAGGGAATATGCTGCCAGATATCTAAAGATTCACAACTATCGGATCCCCCTTGAAATATGTGCAGGAGTGGTTGTCATTGATGACTTTTCCGTTGATGAACATACCCTGTATACCTGTGCGCGCTATGCGCTTGGCCGCAGTGAGCAGGACCCCAAGCATGAGCTTGTTGTCATCCAGAATGACAATGTCGGTGAAAAAAAGAAATACCTAAAAATCATTCACACGCTTCGTAGACAGCATTTTGAATGACTGCGACGGGTATTACCTGCTTACCAACCTATGGTGACTTCTTCAGATGGACAACTGACCGGGGTAGAGGTCCTTCTTCGTTACGATAAACCCCCGTTTGGAAACATTCCTCCCATGCTTTTTCTTCCTGCGATTGTGCAAGATGAGGCCTTTTTCAAAAATTGGGTTACTGGATCATTGAAAAAGCCTGTACCGAAGGTAAAATTCTGACCAAGCGCTATCCTAAGCTGATGCTCCACTTAAATATTGCAAATGAACAGTTTCAACAAAGTCGTTTTCAGACACATGCTGCTTGACATTTTTGAACCGCACCGGTTTTTCCGGCAAATAATTTGTTTTTGAACTTTCCGAGCGTTGCAAACAGCTGAATCCGATGTTCCTGAAGGACGAAATTCTCTTTCTCAAAAGCTGTGGCATTAAGACGGCACTGGACGGCTCTTCCCTCACCTCTCTTGATTTAATGAGACAGCTACCCGTGGATATGGTTAAAATCGGAAGGGAATTAACTGCTCACCTGGAAAACAGTAGGGCCGACCGTTATATGCTGGAAGCCATTACCGGTTTTGCCGCACACATGGATATTCAGGTTGCTGTGGAAGGCGTTGAGAACGAACGGATTCGAAACATTCTACAGAATTACCCGACCACCTCCTATCAGGGTTATTATTATTCTGAAGCAGTAAGACTGGAGGATCTGCAAAAACTACCGCTATTTTCGATCAAAAAAAGCGAAGTAATAACGACTTCGCTTTTTGATTTCTATGACCGATTTCTCAATGACTGATTTTCTCTATTACTGATTTTTCTATGACCGATTTTCTCTATGGCTGGATTTCCTCGATTTTTCTTCATCTTCTTGAGATGCTCATCTGTCTCTGCCAACATTTCCTTTGAGAGATAAGCTTTTATCGAAGCAAAATTCACAAATTGAGTACTGCAAGTGGATCAGATAAGGTTTCTCCTGTTCCGTCATCAACTTCATGTTCTGTTCGGACATTTCCTGTCTGAGACTTTCTGAACAGCCTTCCTCCTCGAAAATCCGAATAACGGCGAATTCATCTCCGCGAATCCTTCCCAGGATGCTTTTCCCTGCCCAAAGACTTCCCGCAGAATGGAAGCTACTTTTTCATGGCAAGATCTCCCTCATCTCTTCCGAAGAAATGATTGATGGATTTGATCGAATCCATGTCAATGTAGGAGACGATCTGCATAAGTGCCTTCCACAAAAGATCTTTTCAACAGATCATAGGCCTTGGAAAAAGAATCCTCTGCGGTTTAGGCATCCGGTTAGCTTGTCCTCTGTCCCAAAAGCGGTCCAGAACAGAGTCATTTCGCTCCATTGCTTCCGTATTTTTCTTCGATTAACTCCTTCATCTGCTCGATCTGCTTTTCATTTGCAATCGTTCGGATGGCATTACAGATCTGATCCATGAAAAGAGAATGGAAGCCGGGTACCATGAATTCTGAAGTAAACCGATTTACAAACAGTCCCACTTGTTTCTCGCCAAGATAAAGGACATTTATGATTTGTGTCATCCTTTTCGGATGCATTCGGGACCATACTCATAAAATCACTGGTTTTCACGCAGTCAAACTCTTTTTGACTACCGACCTGGCCTCCACTTAGATATGCCATCAGATAGATTTCATCCGGACATTTTAACGGCTGCCTGCGCGTATTTTTCTTGGCTTCCGGAAATAGAAATAATGTCGCCTCAAGAGTTCCTGCCTGGGACAAGCCCCTTCATCAACTCCTCGTACGGATTTTCCTTTTTAAACTCCGAACGGATCAGAAATGAGCTCAATATTTCCAGCTTTTCTAAGGCCTCTGTCGTCGGTGCCTCAAAAAGCGGGATCGACCTTATCTATTTCTTCCTCCTCCGCCTGATTTTTTACAAGTGAAATCGCCTTTTTGACTGCAAGATAACCGAGTTCTTCGCTTTTCCTTTCTTCACCGGAATCCACGTTCCAATATCCTCTCATTGCAGAAAGGAGCAGGATCTTCATTGGTTCAAAATGCTTTAAAAAACTCCTCCTTCTTGATGGCACTCGACTTTTCTTCCGATCTGCTCTAAATCGATAATCAGAATGTCTGTATTTTCCGGATTGATAAAGGAAAAAAACGGCATTTTGTTGATAAAAAACATCTTTTCTTTTGCCTTCCTATGATCCGCCTCCGTTAAAAACATCCCCGGGAAAAATGGACAGACTGACCCCTCTTCTTCTGCCGCTACCTGTGCTCCTCTGCAAATCTTTTCTTTCCCTGTCATTTTTGAATTCGATATCAGCAAAGAAATTCTCATTTGTTTAAGCCCCTGCTTCACTCTCAATCGGTTGAAAGTTATGATTCTTTTTCAGGTTCCGATTCTTCCTCTTGTTCTGTTGTCTGATCGTTTCCTTCTTCGGATTCCTCATCCGGATTGTTTCGAACCTTAGCAATTTTGGCCACCAGCACATTTTCATCCAGATTGATCAGCTTCACACCGGAAGTAATTCTGGAAAAGACAGAAATTTCATTGATGTGGATCTGGATCATCGTGCCGGCATTTGTGATCATCATCAAATCATGTTCATTCTCTACTGCCTTGACACCTATGACATTGCCGGTCTTCTCTGTTATTTTATAACATTTCAGGCCTTTTTCCGCCTCTCTTTTGCAAGGTAAACTCGGATAGCTCGGTTCTCTTTTCCATACCCTTTCTCAGATACGACTAACAGTGTACTTCCCTGCGTATTGATCTGCATGCCGATGACTTCATCTTCATCTGTCAGCATCATCCCCCTGACGCCCATCGCTGCTCTGCTGAGTGGACGGACATCCGATTCTTTGAAATGAATGCTCATTCCAAACTTCGTCACCATGAAGATATCGTTTTCTCCGTCTGTTTCCTTGACTTCAATCAGCTCATCATTGTCTTTTAATGCAATGGCATTCAGTCCCGTTGTTCCGAATATTCTGAAATTCTCTGACCGGGGTTTTCTTTACAACTCCATATTTCGTCGCCATAAAGAGGTTTTTATCTTCCTCATTTCCTGACAAAGAAATGGTTGCTGTAATCTTTTCTTCTGCACTCAACTGAAGGAGATTGACAATGGCCACCCCGCGAGGCTGTTCTGGAAGCTTCAGGGTATCTGGTAAGCCTTCAGACGGTATACCCTTCCATAATTGGTAAAAACAACAGCGTCCGATGTGCCCTTGTAATGAAGAGGTCTTCTACGTAATCGTTTTCTATGGTTGAGATCCCTTTGATCCCTCTTCCCCCTCTTCCCTGCGCATGAAAATTATCCATACTCATCCGCTTGATATAACCCAGGGATGTCATGGCAATCACGGTCTGTGTATTGGGAATTAAATCTTCAATATCAATTTCTGCGGAATCATATTCAATTCTGGATCTTCTCTCATCTCCAAATTTTTCCGCAATCGTAAGGATTTCCGTTCGGATGACACCAAGGAGTTTTTCTGTCTGCAAGAATTGCTTTTTAATTCCGCAATTTTCTTGAGCAGCTCCTGATGCTCCTGCTCTATCTTCTCTCTCTAAACCCGGTCAACGTACGCAAACGCATGTCGACAATTGCCTGCGCCTGCGCATCCGACAGCCCGAAGCGAACCTTTTAACTGCTCTTTTCGCAATGGGAACCGTCTTTTGATCCTCGAACGATCTGAATGACTTCGTCAATATTGTCCAGAGCAATCAGTAAGCCCTGCAAAATATGATCTCTTTCCTCCGCCTTATTGAGATCATACCTGGTACGCCTCGTCACTACATTTTTCCTGATGGGTAATGTAGTGCATCAGGACATCCTTCAGAGACATCACCTTCGGCTCGTTATGCACAAGAGCCAGCATATTGATTCCAAAAGGAGTCCTGCATCTGCGTATGTTTGAACAACTTGTTCAACATCACCTGAGGATTGATGTCTTTTCGTAACTCTATTTCAATCCTCATTCCTTCCCGATCAGAAGAATCACGAAGTCCGGTAATTCCTCCAGCCTTTTGTCTTTTACCAGTTCTGCAATCTTTTGCAATGAGATTTGCTTTATTGACCAGATAGGGGAGTTCACTTACTACAATGGTATTCTTGCCTCTACTGTCCGTTTCCACATTGGTGATAGCGCGGACGATCACCTTTCCTCTTCCGGTACGATAGGCTTCCTCTGCGCCCCTTACCCCAGTATCATTCCTCCGGTCGGAAAAATCCGGGAGCCTTCACTATTTCCAGGATTTCATCTATCTCTGTTTCCCGATCTTCCTCCACACGGTTATCAATCATCTTAACGACTGCACCAACCACTTCTCTCAGATTATGCGGAGGAATATTGGTTTGCCATACCGACCGCAATTCCTGTCGTTCCATTGACCAGAAGGTTTGGAAACCGGGAAGGGCATCACCGTAGGTTCTTTTTCTGTTTCATCAAAGTTTGGAACAAAATCAACGGTATCCTTATCGATATCCGCCGTCATTTCCATGGAGATCTTTTGACATTCTTGCTTCTGTATAACGCATGGCGGCTGCACCATCGCCGTCTACAGAACCGAAGTTTCCGTGCCCGTCTACCAGACAGTAACGCATTGACCATGGCTGCGCCATGTTCACCAAAAGCCCCATAAATAGACGTATCTCCATGGGGATGAAATTTACCCATGGTATCTCCGACGATACGCGCACATTTTCGATGCGGCTTATCCGGTCCGTTGTTCAGCTCGATCATGGAGTACAGGATTCTTCTCTGTACCGGCTTTAAGCCGTCTCTTACATCGGGCAGTGCCCTCTGTGCAATGACGCTCATCGCATAATCAATGTAAGATGACTCCATCGTTTTCTTCAGTTCCACTTCCTGAATTCTGTCCGTTTTTACTTCATCGAAGACATCGTCTGGAAGTTCGTGATTCTATCGTCCGCCATGTTTTTGCCTCAAATATCCAGATTCTTAACAAACCTTGCATTTTTTTCGATAAATTCTTTTCTTGGCTCCACCTGATCTCCCATGAGAGTAGTGAAGGTAACATCAATATCCGATTCGGTTTCTTCGTCAAACCCGATTCTTTTTAAGGTTCTGCTGTCCGGATTCATGGTTGTCTCCCAGAGCTGTTCCGGATCCATTTCTCCGAGCCCCTTATACCGTTGAATCTTATTGTTCTGATCTCTGCCGACCTCTGCAATGATTTGATTGAGCTCCTCGTCCGAGTAGGCATACCATACTTTTTTATTTTTTTCTAATTTGTAAAGCGGTGGCATTGCCAAATAAACATGTCCCTGTTTAATGAGTTCCGGCATAAATCGATATAAAAAGGTGAGCATCAGTGTTGCGATATGAGCACCGTCCACATCGGCATCCGTCATAATGATAATCTTATCGTACCGCAGCTTGGAAATATCAAAAATCATCGTGAATGCCACAGCCGAATGCCGTAATCATTGCCTTGATTTCCGCATTTCCGTAGATGCGCTCATCCCTTGCCTTTTTCTACGTTCAGAATTTTACCCCCGTAACGGTAAAATTGCCTGTGTTGCTCTGCTTCTTGCACTCTTAGCACTTCCCCCTGCGGAATCTCCCCTACAATAAAAATCTCACAATTTTTGGGATCTTTTATCCGAACAATCCGCCAGTTTTCCCGGGAGTCCCATTCCATCCATGGCGGATTTTCTTCTTGTTAGATCTCTGGCTCTTCTCGCCGCCTCTCTCGCGTGCTGTGCAGTGATTGCCTTATCCAGTATAATCTTTTGCAACTGTGGGATTTTTGTTCCAGAAAGTAGGTTAACTGTTCAGATACAACGGAAAGAACTGCTCCTCTGGCTTCTGAATTTCCCAGCTTTTTGCTTTGTCTGACCTTCAAACTGCGGATCTTCAATTTTGACGGAAATAATGGAAGTCAGACCTTCACGGATCATCTTCTCCGCTTAAATTCTCATCTGCATCTTTTTAACATCTTTCCTATCACGAGCATATCGATTAAACACATTGGTAAGAGCTGTTTTAAACCCTTCCAAATGAGTTCCGCCATCAGGTGTATTGATATTGTTTCACAAACGTATAGGTGGATTCGGTAAAAGAATCATTATGCTGCATAGAGACTTCCACATGTACCTTTGTTTCTGTCTCCCTCAAAGTACATGATCGGATTATACAAGGCCGATTTGGAACGATTTAAATAAGCCACAAATTCCTTTGATTCCGCCCTCATAATGATACTTTTCCTCTATGATCTCCGGTTGATTTTTCCCCTATTCGCAAATCGGTCAGGAAAATGGTAAGACCCTTTGGTTAGAAATGCCATTTCTCTGAGTCTTTGTCTTAATACAGAAAACTCAAATTCCGTTGTCTCTTTAAAAATCTGTGCATCCGGTTTAAAGACAACTCTGGTTCCCGTCTTTCCCGGTTCACATTCCTCTTTTACGCGAAGAGGATAACAAACCTTTCCTCTCTCATACTGCTGCTCATAAACTTTCCCTGTCATGGAAGACCTGCACCTCCAGCCATTCTGACAGGGCATTCACGACAGATGCGCCAACTCCCGTGCAATCCCCTGAGACCTTATATCCTCCACCGCCGAATTTTTCCTCCGGCATGCAGAATGGTAAATACTACTTCCACTGCAGGCAGACCCGCCTTTATGATTGATTCCGACCGGGATTCCCCTTCCATTATCCTGCACATAACCGTATTATCCGGATTGATCGTTACATCAATCCGGGCTGCAATAACCCAGCGATTGCTTCGTCAACGGAATTGTCCACAATTTCGTAAACTAAATGATGAAGCCCTCTTGAAGCCGTCGTTCTGATATACATCCCCGGTCTTCTTCTGACTGCCTCTAATCCTTCCAGAATCTGGATTTGATCCGCTCCGTAATTGGTTGTCTCTTCACTCATTAGGTCCGTTAACTCCTATTGCCTTTTTATTTGCCAAAAGAATTTTTTTCCTTCTTCGATATGGTAGAGCTGATTGATTTCAAAATGATGCTCTACAAACTCATCCAATCCGGTACAAGTAATAATCGTTTGGATATTTCCTATTGCAGAAAGAAGATCCTCTGTCTGTTTGCATCCAGCTCTGATAACACATCGTCCAGTAAAAGGATCGGCGTTTGATCCGTCATCTTCTTTACCAGTTCAATTTCTGCCAGCTTTTAGAGATAAAGCAGCGGTTCTCTGCTGTCCTTGCGACCCGAATCGTCTGATGTCCGTTTCTTCCGTTCCTATTTTTGACAAGGAAGGAAAGATCATCCCGATGTGGTCCCACATTCGTCTGCCCGGTAAAAAAATCTTTTTCTTGACCTTCGCAGCTGCTCTGCATAGTTCTCCGGTACCGTGTTCCGCTCATATCGGATGGTTAAACTTTCTCTTCCACCGGACAATTTCTCTGCATAAAGCGGAGAGTGGGCGCAATTTCACTAACAAAAACGCTCTCTTCCTCTGACGATTTCACTACCATTTTTCCAGTAATAAATCATCCCATACGTCCAGCTGCATCCACCGCGGATCAGCCTCTTCTTCAGGATTTACCCCTGATTTTTGCAAGCTCTTTTAAGACTTTGGCTCTTTTGAACAATCGCTTTTTGATAACGGTTCAATGCCTCCAGATACCCGTGATCTAATTGACAGAGCTCTAAATCCAGAAACCTTCTTCTTTCGGAAGGACCATTTTTGATAATTCCCAAATCTTCCGGTGAAAAAATGAGATTCACACCCAACTTCTTTAAAAAAAGTGGAAAGCACTTTTTCATTTTGCAACCGTCCAGCGCTATCCCCTTTATTTTTACTGGTGCGCAGATGCATATCAATCCGGTAAGGCGCCCCATTTTTCAAGAACGGTACGAATATGCGCCTCTTCTTTTCCAAACCGGATTATCTCCTTATCCCTACTACCTTTATGGGACTTTGTCGTGCAGAAAGAAAGATTGCTTTCCAGGATATTCGTTTTTCCCTGTGCATTATTGCCGTATAGGAGGTTTGTACCCGCTTTGAACTCCATTTGAAGGAGTCATAATTTCTAAAGTTTTTCAAGTTCAAGCGAACGAATCACTAAATCGTTCATTCTATAATACGGTATTCTTCCGATTCACAGGAAAACACATCTCCTGCCACCAGTTTTCTTCCACGCCTTGTTTCCACTTCTCCGTTCACTTTTACCAAACCGTCTAAAATTTCAAATTTTGCATCAACACCGGATGAGTGAAATGCCTGCTTTCTAAAGCCTGCCCTAATTTAATATAAGCTTCTCCTTCTCTTAGCTTGATTTCTCTCATAAACCACCTACTCCACTGTCTTAAAGTTCACAGGAATACACTGTAAAGATACGATTCTTTGTCATCACGAATGTAGCAGGGCACCCTCGGAATCACAAAATAAATATGGATCACTTCATCTTCGATTACCCTTAAAGAGTCTAACAGAAGCCTTGGATTAAAAGCCGATCATAATATCCTTTCCCTGCTTCTGCGCATCCATGACTTCATCCATACTGCCCAGGGTGGAGTTGATTTTCAGTTCTACGCCGTCTTCGGTAATATTGAGAATGATGGGTTTCTTGTCTCCTCTTTTACCAGAAGAGTAGCACGATCTCACATTCCACCAGATCTTTTCTGCGAATAGATATTTTGGTTTCATAATCGCTGGATACGATGCGATCAATGTCGAAGTATTCTCCCTCAATCAATCTGGAAACAACGAGTGTGGAATCAAATTCAAATAAGATGTGCATATCGGTGAAATAGATCTTCACAAATTTATCAGCACTATCAGAAATAATTCGTCCGATTTCATTTAATGTCTTTCCGGGAACAATTACTTTTTATTTCCGTATGAAGCGGAGAGTTTTTTTCTTTTTCGGATCGCAATCCGATGCCGATCCAGTGCCGTACACTTAATATCATCTCCCTTCACCTCGATCAGTTCGCCCGTCATCATTTTATCGCTGTCATTGGCCGACACGGAAAAAATAGTCTTCGTGATCATTTTTTTCAGTGTCATCTGCGAGATTTCTACACCGTCAATTTTTTTCAATAGAGGGAAGATAAGTGAAGTCCTCCACTGCGTCCCGGTATATTCAGTCGGATTTTTTTCACATTGAATGGATACAATAAAAATTCTCATCTGTTGTGATCGTGACAGTGTTGTCCGGAAGCTTTCTACAATACTGTCAAACAATTTAGCTTCTACCGCAACGAATCCTCTTTTCTTCAATGGTTCCCTCAATCAACGTTTCGATTCCTAGTTCTGTGTCATTGGAAATAAACTTAATTGTTCCCTGTGTGGTATCAATCAAGACACTTTGCTGAATCGAATTTGTCGTTTTGGAAGGAACTGCTCTGGATACAATTTGTAAACCCGTTGATAGATCTGATTTTGAACAGATGAATTTCATAGAAAATTCTCCTAGATAAATGATCCATGTGATATTAACAATATTTAAAAGTCTTTCATAAGGGCTGTTGATAAGCGAAAAACTTCTCTCATTATACCTAAATTCAATATTTTAGGCAATCGCCCTGCGTGGAGATCCTTGTTGTTAGATTGTGCAATTTGGTGTTGATTTTGAAATGCCTTTGATCGATTAAGGAGTCGGATTTAATTTTTTTGACAATGATATCCACATTTCTGGATAACTCTGCATCCTTTTTCAACATTTGCTCAATTCGATCTACGCCGTTCATCACCGTAGAGTGATCCTTTCCGCCCAGTGCCTGTGCAATTTCATTCAGAGTAGTATTGGTGTAGGTTCTGGCGAGATACATCACAATCTGTCTGGGACGTACAATTTCTGCGTTTCTCTTTTTGGATAAAATATCCGTCTTCCGAAGATTGTAATGTTCACATACTGCATCCATGACGGTCTGAATGGTAATGATTCTTGACTGGTCCGGATAGATGACATCTTTTAGAGCTTCCTTCGTAATCTCTTCGGTGACCGCCACATTGTTCAAAACGGGAGAAAGCAATACTTTGTTGTAGGCGCCCTCCAGTTCCCGAATATTGGACTTCATATTGGTTGCAATATAGGAAAAAACAGCGTCGTCTATTTTTTGGGGGTAATTTTCTCCTAATTTTTTGAGAATAGCCATTCTTGTTTCATAATCTGGTGGTTGAATATCCGATATCAACCCCATTTCAAAAACGAGAGCGGAACCGCTCGTCCAATGTTTCCATTTCCTTTGGAGGGCGATCGGAGGATATCACAATTTGTTTACCGGCCTGGTGAAGCTCATTAAAGGTGTGAAAGAATTCTTCCTGTGTGCTTTCTTTTCCTATTATAAATTGAACGTCGTCTACAAGGAGAACATCTACGGTGCGGTACTTCTCCCGGAAACGACTCATGATCTTGGTATCTTGTTTTCCACTGCGGATGGAATCAATGACTTTCATTGGTGAATTGCTCGGATGTCACATACAAAACCTTCTTTGTCAGGCATGTGATCCAAAACAAAATGTCCGATGGAATGCATCAGATGTGTTTTACCAAGACCGGGCCCTCCATAAAGAAATAGTGGATTGTATGTTTCACCGGGAGATTCTGCAACGGCGAGAGCGGCAGAATATGCAAATTTGTTATTGCTGCCGACGACAAAGGTTTCAAAAGCGATATTTCTGATTCAGATTGATCCTTTGCCGCCTTCTTCCTCATTTTCATGATGAAAAGGCGGAATCATTCTCTATTTTATCATCGAGACCATTCAAATGGTCGGAACGACCTTCTTCCTTTCCGCATCCTTTTTAATAAGAAGACAACGTTGATCAGATAGCCAAGTTCATTGGAAATTGCTGCTTTAAAAAATCGGTGTAATGCTTTTTCTATGTAATTTTGTTGGAAGGAGGTGTCGAAGGAATCAATATGTATACCTGGTTATTTTCTAAACGGTGCAGGATGAGGGGGCGATCCAGGTTTCAAAGGAGACATCCGTGATACCGGAGTCAATCATAACAGTTCTTTTTGATTTCCTCCCATTTCTGTTCTAAATTCTGAAATATTGACTTGTCATTCGACATAAATTTTTCCTTCCACTGTCTTATTTTTGTATCATCTCATTCTATCGAAAACAAAAATAAAGTGCAAATAAAGCACTGCTCTTGTGGATAATGTGTATAATTTTTTTTCATGTAATACGTATCTTTGAGTTTTCCCATTTTTTCCACAACCAGAGAAGGCCTTAAGAACTGTAAATTGGCTTTCTCTGATCATTCCATTCAATTCACATCATCCACATTGGGGTTGTTCATTTGAAAGTGAGTCGAGTATAAAATAACATGTTATCCACATTATCAACATATTGTTGTGGAAAACTAGTTTTTCCACCATATATGGCGAAAAAAATTCTTTCAAAAAGTTTGAAAAATAGCGATAAATAGAGCCTTGACGGAATTATTGTGCTCAATTATAATAAGACAGATTGACGCGCAGGGAATAGACTGAATTCTTTGCGGTAATCAAAATCCGCAAAGATGATCATAAAGGAGGTGTGAACGATGAAAATGACTTTTTCAGCCACACAAGCTTCAAAAGAAAGCGTGTGCACGGATTCAGACAGAGAATGAGTACGGCGGGCGGACGAAAGGTTTTTAGCTGCCAGAAGATTAAAAGGCAGAAAAAAAGACTGTCTGCTTGATGAGGAATTTATGTTACGCGTGAGTTTTTCATTAAGATGAGGAGACGCGGATATGCAAGTGCATATTCGCGTTTTTGATTCTAACACTATTACATGGTATTTTCTTCATCCCTAAAAAATTCGGATTTTCAAACTCTCTACCAAGAGGGCAAATCATTTGCAAATAAGGAACTGGTTTTATATGCGCATCAATCATACGAACCAGAATCGTTTTTGGTATTTCCATTAGCAAAAAGGTCGGAAATTCAGTGGTCAGGCACCGTTTTGCAAGGCAAATGAGAAAATCTACCGACTGAATGAAAGGTCTCTTAATCGTGGGATTGATCTTTCAGTCATCGCCAGGGGAAGTGTGCGCGATCTTGTTTTTGTAAAAGGCGGAACTCATACGCTTGAGAGGTCGTTTTTAAATTTGGTGAAGAAAGCACATCTTTTTATCAATGAAAACGATATTCATAGCCATCATTAAATTTTACCGGAAGCATCTTTCCAGTTTAAAAACAAGCAGATGTCCATATATTCCAACCTGTTCTGCATACGGACTGGAAGCAATTGAAACTTACGGCGCATGGAAGGGAGGCTGTCTGACAGCATATCGCATTTTGCGTTGTAATCCTTTTTCAAATGGGGGATATGATCCGGTTCCAACAAAGATGGTGCCTAAGGGCAGAATGGAGAAATTTTGACGGGAGCTTTTTTAACTCAATATAACGGTGCCTTTTATCGGACCGGTTGCTAAAGTCCTTGGTTTGTTGATGAACTTTATTTTTAACGGACTAAGTGCAATCGGCATTCAAAACATTGGTCTTGCCATTATTCTTTTCACTTTAGTTATATACATGGCTTTAATGCCGCTTACGGCGAAACAGCAGCGCTTTTCTAAGCTCCAGCAGAAAATGGCTCCGGAGATCAAGAAGATTCAAGATAAATATAAGGGAAAAAGGATCAGGCATCCATGCTTGCTCAGCAGGAGGAAATCAAGGCTGTTTATGGTAAGTATGGGGTATCCCAGGTCGGAAGTTGTGTTCAGATGCTGATCCAAATGCCGATTCTATTTGCCCTCTATCGTGTCATTTATTCCATCCCCGCCTATGTGGTGAAGGTAAAAGATGTGTTTACCCTTTGGCGGTTTCCCTTTTGCAAATCAAGGGTTCGGATCAATTTATGCAGACACTTTCCGGCGCAAAGGGTTTTGCAAAACAGTTTGAAGATGCCTCCTTTTCGCTTAATGCTTCAAATTCTTTTTGCCGTCAATACCTACATTGATACGCTAAATAAGTCGTCTTCTGCAGATTGGACTTTACTTGCCAATCAGTACAAGAATTTGGATGTAGCTTCCGTTCATGCAAAGGTTGCCTCTTTAAATGATTTTCTCGGGTTGAATATTGGGGATTCTCCTTCCCTATATTATTAAGTCAGCTGCATCAAGTGGCGCCTATTTATTGATTCTCGGGGCAATTTTAATTCCTCTTCTCGCTGCTTTTACACAGTGGTTGAATGTAAAACTGATGCCGCAGGCCGCACCTACTTCTAATGATCCGAATGATCAACAGGCACAGATGATGCGGCAGATGAGCACGATGAATACGATCATGCCTCTTTTTTCGGCTTTCATGTGTTTTACACTTCCCACCGGTCTTGGTTTATACTGGATTGCAGGTGCTGTTATTCGTACCATCCAGCAGGTGGTGATCAATCATCACATTGATAAAATTGATCTTGACCAGGAAATCGCTAAAAATACGGAAAAGTACGAAAAGAAGTTGGAAAAAAACAGGGAAATCGGACCAGAAACATGACCAAGTACGCAGCAATGAATACCAGAAGCCTGATGCAGGCGGGAAATGTGACTGATATTCATACGCAGGTGTCTCAGGAAGATAAGGACGCTTTGGTCAACAAAGCGAGAGAGGCCTACGAAAGTGGAAAAGCGAGACCCGGGAGTCTCCTGCGTGCCGCCAATATGGTTCGTGAATATGACGAGAAAAATAATAAATAGGGGGAGTCGTTATGGAGTATCAGGAGTTTTCTGCACGAACGGTAGATGATGCAATTACGGAAGCCTGCGAAAAATTAGAGGTTGTCAGTTCTGATCTTGATTATGAAATTATCTTTGAAGGTTCCGGCGGTTTCCTTGGTATGGGCGCAAAGCCTGCTACCATCAGGGCTCGGATTAAAGAGGTTTCCGTAACAGATGAGGCAACTTCCTTTCTGCAAAAGGTCTTTTCTGCAATGCAGATGCCGGTCGATATTGATGCCACCTTTTGATATTCCGGATTCCAATCTTTGCATTGATCTTTCCGGCGAGAATATGGGTGTTCTGATCGGTAAGAGGGGCAGACATTAGATTCTTTTGCAATACCTGGTTTCTTTTAGTTGTGAATAAAGACACCGAAAAATTACATCCACGTGAAATTGGATACGGAGAATTATAGAGAGCGTCGCAAAGCAACCTTGGAAAAATCTGGCTAAGAATGTCGCCTACAAGGTAAAAAGAACCAAAAGATCTGTATCCCTGGGAACCCATGAATCCTTATGAGAGAAGGATTATCCATTCCGTTTTGCAGGCAGATCATTATGTAACAACACACTCTGAGGGAGATGAGCCTTTTCGGAAGGTTGTCGTTACACTGAAGAGTGATGTAATCCCCTTCTGTTATGGAAGGGGATTTGATTTCGTGGGGTTTTTCTTATGGTCTATGCTAATGATACGATCGCATCCATATCAACTGCCATGTCGGATGCGGGGATAGGAATCATTCGTGTGAGCGGTAAGGATGCAATTCCGATCTGTGATTCATTATTGGTTTCCGGTAAAATGGCTCGTGATTTAAAAGAAAGACCTGCCGGGAGCATTCGCTTTGGTTATGCAGTTGACAAGGATCTGAATAAATTGGACGAAGTCCTTGTTTCTGTGATGAAGGCTCCTCACAGTTATACAGGAGAAGATACGGTTGAGATTAACTGCCATGGCGGACGAATGGTGCTCGAGAGGGTTTTACAGGAAGTCTTATATCGAGGGGGCAAGGTTAGCACAGCCGGGAGAATTCAGTAAACGTGCTTTTCTCAATGGAAAAATGGATCTGACACAGGCAGAAGCAGTGATGGATTTAATCACTGCGCAGAATGCGTTTTTCTAGCTAATTCAGAAAAAAACAGTTGAACGGATTTTTCGGGACCAAATTCGCCATCTTAGAGATCAGATTTTTGTTGCAAACAGCTCACATTGAAGCTGCTTTAGATGATCCGGAAAAATGAGGATTTATCTTACAATAATATGGAAATGTCAGCGAATTAAATCACATGCTGTCTGGGATCGATTCGATGATTGAAAGTTATTCGGAGGGCCTTATCCGCAAAGAAGGAATTAAAACCGTTATTCTTGGAAAACCGAATACGGGAAAATCTACGTTACTGAACCTTCTTGCAAAAGAGGAGAAGGCGATTGTCACGGATCTTCCGGGAACGACAAGAGATGTGGTAGAGGAATCGGTGAAGGTAGGGAGATCTAACATTGCGTTTGATGGATACGGCCGGAATTCGTGAAACGGATAATGTAGTAGAGAAGATTGGCGTAACAAAAGCTCTGAAAGAGAGTGAAGATGCAGAGCTCATTTTGCTTTTTATTCGATCTCACTCAAAAACCGGATGACGAAAGTGTGCGTTTAGTCCATCTGGTTAAAAACCCACCATGTGATTATCTTATTGAATAAATCCGATCTCTCTTCGGATTTAGATTGCTATCAATCTTTTCATTGCACAAGCTTATACACGTGAGGATGCTCAGCTTTCTTCTCTTCCTGAGAATCAACGGGAACGGGCCTTATCCCTGCCTCCGATCATTCCTTGTTCTTTTTGCAAGGAAAAGGGGTTCAACAATTGGAACAAACGATCGCTTCTCTTTTTTTCTTCACAATGAGTTGATCCCCAAACAGGAGTTTTTACCTGACCAGTGTTCGCCATAGAGATGCTTTTTAAAACGAACGAAAGAGAGCCTGATTTTTGGTGAAGGAGGGTCTCCAGTCAAAGGTGTCGGAAGAATTTTTAACGGTTGATTTGATGAACGCTTATTCATCTCTTGGTGAGATTATCGGTGAAGAAGTTGGTGATGATCTGGTGGATGAGATTTTTCAAAATTCTGCATGGGAAAATAATCATCCATTGTTTAAGAAATTATTTCTTTTTGATAGATTGGTATTGCTAAAGGAAAATCTTATGAATTTAAATTCCTCTACTCTTGATGAGAATCGCAAACGAGACTGGAAAAAGAATCCTCTGTTTCTAACGATTTTTAGCTCAGAAAAACTATGATTGTATCGTGATCGGATCCGGTCATGCCGGATGCGAAGCTGCTTTTATGTTGTGCCAGACTCGGTTTTGAGACGCTTCTTTTTACATTAAGCACTGATCAGATTGCTTTCATGCCCTGTAATCCTCATATCGGAGGTTCTTCTAAAGGTCACCTGGTAAGAGAAATTGACGCGCTTGGTGGAGAAATGGGCAGGAATATTGATCAAACATTTTTGCAGTCCAAGATGCTGAATCAATCAAAGGGTCCTGCCGTGCATTCTCTTCGTGCACAAGCCGATAAGAGTGCGTACTCTCTTTCCATGAAACATGTATTGGAAAAGTCAGCCGCATCTTCACCTCAAGCAAGGAGAAGTGGTTCAGATTCTTTGGGATGATTTAAATTCTTCTGATGCAAGTGATTTGGTGAATCAGGGTTATTCAAAAAATAAAAAGGAGTCGTCTCATATTCCGGAATCACTTATTGTGCTAAGACAGTAATACTGTGTACCGGTACTTATCTTCAATCAAGATGTTTGTGTGGGGAAGCAATTACTTATACCGGTCCCAACGGGATGCAGCCTTCGAATCTATTATCTGCCTCTCTTCGTGAAGCAGGCGTTGGTCTGCGACGATTTAAGACGGGAACTCCTGCCAGAATGTCTTCAGATAGCATTGATTTTTCTAAAATGGAAGAGCAGTGCGGAGATGTTCCTGTTACCCCCTTTTCTTTTTTTCGACGGATCCTGCTTCTGTACAAAAAGAGCAGGTTAAGTGCTATCTGACTTATACGAACGAGAAAACGCATGAAATTATACGAAATAACATTCATCGCTCTCCCATCTATTCCGGTGTGATCGAGGGGGTGGGTCCCAGGTACTGTCCATCAATTGAGGATAAGGTTGTGAAATTTCCGGATCGAGAACGGCATCAGGTTTTTATTGAACCGGAGGGTTTATATACCAATGAAATGTATGTAGACGGGATGTCCTCATCCCTGCCGGAAGATGTGCAGCAAGAAATGTATAAAACGGTGCCAGGACTGGAACATTGTCATATCGTAAAAAAATGCTTATGCGATTGAATATGATTGTCTGGTTCCGGGTCAGTTATCTCTAACGCTTGAAATTCGATCTATTCGAGGTCTGTTTTCTGCCGGTCAATTTAATGGAAGCAGTGGCTACGAGGAAGCTGCTGCGCAAGGTCTGTATGCGGCTATCAATGCATGTAGGCAAATGCAAAAGAAAGATCCCTTTTATATTGACCGTTCGGAAGGATACATCGGTGTTCTTGTAGATGATCTTGTTACAAAATACAATACGGAACCTTATCGTATGATGACTTCTCGTGCAGAGTACAGACTTCTTTTAAGGCAGGATAATGCGGATCTTAGATTAACAAAAAGGGATTCGAGGTGGTTTAATTTCATCAAAGAGGATGAAAGAAATTGAAATCAAGCAACAGCAGATATTGTCCGAAATAGATAGACTGAAGCAGGTCAAAGTAGGAGCTTCCGACTGTGTGCAGAATTTCATGCGTGCGCACCAATCTCCTTTGTTAAAAACGGCTTGTTCTTTGGCGGAGCTAATGTGCAGGCCAGAACTGAATTATCGAGATCTCAAGGAGCTGGATCCGAATCGAATTCCACTTCCTGAACAGGTGATTGAGCAGGTTGAGATTCAAATTAAATACGAAGGCTATATCGAGCGGCAGGAAAGTCAGATTGCACAGTTCAAAAAAATTAGAGCGACGACTCATTCCGGATTCGATTCATTATGATGAAATTTCTTCCTTGCGAATAGAGGCAAGGCAGAAGTTGAAAGAGTTCAGACCGAAGAATATCGGACAGGCAAGTCGAATCGGCGGCGTTAATCCGGCAGATATTTCCGTGTTGATTATTTATTTGCAGGCACATAAAGATGAGGATCGGATGGAGTGAAGATGGATTCTTTTTTTCTCGATTTATTGAAGATTGTAAATCTCTGCATTTTTGATCCGACGATGGAACAGTTGGATCAGCTTCTGGATTTCTTAAACTTATGACCGACTATAATAAAAAGGTTAATCTGACAACGATTACCGATTTTTGAGGAAGTATGTAAGCTTCATTTTTTTGGATAGTCTTATTCCTTTTGTCTTACCGGAGGATATTTTTCATTTCCCAGACTCTCTTGTGAAAAATGATTGATGTTGGAACGGGTGCAGGTTTTCCCGGAATACCGCTAAAGATTTTTTTCCAGATATTCGCTTAACTCTGATGGATTCGCTCCAAAAAAAGATTAACTTTTTTTAGATGAGGTGATTCTCTCGCTTTCTCTTAACCGGAAGGGAGAAATCCAAACGCTCCATGGTAGAGCGGAAGAGCTTTCTGCACCTGCCAAAAAACTGAGACAGGACGTTTCGATTTATCGTGAATCTTTTGATTTTGTTGTGTCGAGAGCTGCTGCAAAATCTTTCCACCTTATCTGAGTATTGTATTCCTTTTGTTAAAGTAAATGGATTTTTCCTTTTCTTATAAAGCGGGCCATGTGGAAGATGAAGTTCAACAGGCCGTAAGAGCGATCTCTCTCTTGGCGGTGATATCATACAGGTGTATCCATACACATTGCCAAATTCAGAAATACAGCGTAGTATTATTCTTATACAAAAAAAGAGATCTACTCGAGTGAATACCCTCGAAAGCCGGGGCTTCCATCAAAGAAACCTTTATAGTAGGCACTTTTTAAAAATGTTTCACGTGAAACAATTTTTAAAAATCATATTCTATACTACAAGATATAGATTTTTTTATATAAATGAGAGTAATGCTTGTGTTTATCGGAAATAAATTTAAATGTTTCACGTGAAACATTTAAAAATGAGGGCCTAGGTTATAATAATCCGCAAGAATGCTCAAAGAAATCTGCAGTGAATGATATCAAAACATGCAGAAGAATAGATGAAGGAATCAAAGCCTACAAAGGATGTAGTTGCAAGTAACGTAAAGCAATCCCTATTTCAAAGAGTGTCAGAGTCTTATGACATTTACAATATAACAAAAAGAGGAGTGAAATATGGGAAGATCATCGCAATTGCAAACCAGAAAGGGGGAGTCGGGAAAACAACAACAACGATAAACCTTTCAGCAGCAATGGCAGAGCAAGGGAAAAAAGTTCTGGTCATTGACATGGATCCGCAGGGAAATACCACCAGTGGGTTCGGAATGGATAAGAATGAAAGAGACAATACGGTCTATGAACTTATGCTTGGGGAAAAAGAAATTCATGACTGTATTCAAAAAACATTGAAGCCGGTGTAGACCTTCTGCCGGCAAATGTTAACTTGCAGCAGCAGAGATCGAGTTAATTGACGAAAAAGGAAAAGAATACATTTTAAAAAAGGAAGCGGATAAGGTTAAGGAAGAATATGATTATGTCATCATTGACTGTCCGCCTTCTCTCAGCATAGTTAACCATTAACGCCATGACAACGGCTGATACTGTTTTGGTTCCTATTCAGTGCGAGTACTATGCGCTGGAGGATTAAGCCAACTCATGAGAACCGTTGCACTTGTAAAGGAAAGATTAAATCAAAAACTTGGAATAGAAGGAATCGTTTTCACCATGTACGACGGGAGAACCAATCTGTCCTTGCAGGTTGTCGAAAATGTAAAAAGATCATATTCAAGAGCGTGTTTTTTTAAGACTATCATTCCCAGAAATATTAGACTGGCGGAAGCTCCCAGTTATGGAAAAACCGATCAATTTGTATGAACTGCGAAGCGCAGGAGCAGAAGCCTATCGCCTTCTAGCAGAAGAGATAATGGAGGATAATGATCGTAAATGAGCGCCAAAAGAGGACTTGGCAAAGGAATCGATTCCTTAATTCCGGTAAAGAGTGAGCCCGAGCAAACCAGTCAGGATATCCAACAAGAGGGAGACAAGGTAATGGTTAGTCTCAGCTTGGTGGAACCAAACAGAAAGCAGCCCAGAAAAAGCTTCAACGAAGATAAGTTGGAGGAACTTGCAGACTCGATCAAACAGCAAGGCGTGTTGATCCCGCTGATAGTGAGACACAACGGCAATATGTTTGAAATCATTGCCGGGGAGCGAAGGTGGCGTGCATCCAAAAAAGCTGGATTGAAAGAAATTCCGGTCATTATCCGGGACGATCTGACCGAAGAACAGATTTTTGAAATCCAGTTAATCGAGAATATACAAAGAGAGGATTTAAACCGATCGAGGAGGCACTGGGATATGAGAGACTGATCAAAGAATTTCACATGAAACAGGATGAGGTTGCAGAGAAAGTTTCTAAAAAGCAGAGTAGCCATTACAAATTCCATGAGGCTTTTTAAAAACTTAGCCCGAAGTACAGCAAATGGTGATTGATGAAAAGCTGACGACAGGACATGCAAGAGCACTGATTTCAGTTGAGGATCCGGATAAACAGATCGCGTTGGCTGAAAGAATCTTTGATGAGAAGCTGAGCGTCCGGGAAGCGGAAAAAATAGTCAAGCAACTGGATAAACCGGTGAAGGAAAAGGTAGAAAAAAAGAAGAACGATAGCTTGGAGGCAGTCTACAGAGATCTGGAAGAGAGATGTAAAAATGCGGTAGGAACAAAGGTGGATATTATATCGAAAGAAGATGGAGCAGGTAAAATAGAAATCGAATTTTATACACCAGATGATCTTGAAAAAATAACGGACCGGTTAATGAGGGGGTGAGAACAATGACAGGGGTGAACTCGATTCTCAAAATCGTAGGGGGTCCAGAGATCGTTTTATTTGCGCTGGTTCTATGCTTATTCATCATTGAAATAGTACAAGGCGTTAAGATTGCAAAGATGAAGAAAACATGGCTGAAATTCATGAAAGGAAAAGGAGCAGCATCCTTAGAATCAGAGATATCGGATCTCTTTAAAGATAATCAGTACTTCAGCCAGGCAATTGAACAAAACAAGCAGGATGTTACCGAAATCAGAAAAACGTTAAAAAGTGCATATCAGAAGGTCGGCATTGTCAAATATGATGCGTTCAACCAAATGGGAGGACAACTGTCCTATGCTCTGGCGATGTTGAATGAAAAAGATTGTGGTTTTGTTCTTAATTCGTGCATAGTGCTGAGGGCTGTTATTCTTATATTAAATCCATTCATAACCAAGAAAGTGACATTGAACTTGGTATAGAGGAAGCAGAAGCACTGAACAAAGCTCTTAATCATAGTGGAGAAAGAGAGAATAAAGAAAGGAAGAGACATGATTGATATCAGACTGATTAGGGAAAATCCGGATGTTGTAAGGGAAAATATCCGAAAGAAATTCCAGGATGAAAAGCTTCCTCTGGTGGATGAGGTAATCGAGCTGGATAAGAAGAGCAGAAATTATCAGCAGGAGGCAGATGAGCTTCGAGCAAAAAGGAATCAAATATCGAAGGAAATCGGTGGCCTGATGAAGTCCGGCAAAAAGAAGAAGCAGAAGAAAAAAAGAATGAAGTCAATGCTTTTTCAAAACGGTTGGAAGAATTAGAAGAGCTGGAAATCAAAACGCAGGAAGAAGTCACCAAAAGAATGATGGTCATACCCCAGATCATTGACCCGTCTGCACCTATTGGAAAAGATGATTCTGAAAACGTGGAGATCCAAAAATATGGGGAGCCAATCGTTCCGCTCTTCGAAATTCCCTATCATACGGAGATCATGGAGAGTTTAAGCGGAATCGACCTGGATGCTGCCAGAAGGGTCGCAGGAAATGGGTTCTACTATTTACTGGGTGATGTTGCAAGACTTCACTCTGCGGTTCTCACCTATGCGAGAGATTTCATGATTGATCGGGGATTTACCTATGTGATTCCTCCTTCATGATCCATGGCGATGTCGTAGAAGGCGTCATGAGTTTCCCGGAAATGGATGCCATGATGTATAAGATTGAGGGCGAAGATTTATATCTGATCGGAACGAGTGAGCACTCCATGATCGGAAGATTTAAGGGAGAAATCCTAAAGGAAGAAGAATTGCCTCAGACACTAACCAGCTACTCCCTTGCTTTTAGAAAAAGAAAAGGGTTCCCATGGATTAGAAGAAAGAGGCGTCTATCGCATCCACCAGTTTGAAAAAGCAGGAAATGATTGTTGTTTGTAAAGCCGGAAGAGTCGCCGATGTGGGTACGACAGATTATGGCAGAATACAGTCGATCTGTTTCGTTCTTTGGACATTCCGGTCAGAACGCTGGAATGCTGCTCAGGAGATCTGGCTGACCTCAAAGTGAAATCTTGTGACGTAGAAGCTTGATCCCCGCGTCAGAAGAAGTATTTTTGAAGTAGGAAGCTGTTCCAATCTGGGAGACGCACAAGCAAGAAGGTTGAAGATTAGAATCAAAGGAGAAAAGGAAATTATTTACCACACATTAAACAATACCTGTGGCACCGCCCAGGATGCTGATCGCCTTCCTGAGAATAATCTGCAGGAGGATGGAAGCGTCCGAATTCCAAAAAGTTTTGCAGCCATATATGGGCGGAAAAGAGTTTTTAAAGAAATAAAACTGCTACCGGTGAATGAAAAACGACAAGAACAGGAGCAGACAAGAACGGGAGCGAATAAGAACGTACGTTCGAATCAAAGCAAAGGAATCATCTATGGTACATCGATATTTGAGGGCAATCGGGTTTTTCTGAGATGATCAGCAGAAAACAGGTGCAGGAATTGATCCGGGAAACAATTCATCATCCTACAGAAAGTGACGATTGCTATGTGATGGATTCGGACGGGTTATGGAGGTGGAAAGATCCGGCGAGAGAGGGATCATCTCCAAAACAGGTTTTGATCTTCCTGTTACAGAGAAGGGGATCCGGAAAAAAGAACGGAGCATGGAGCCGAAAGCAGGTTTTATAGCCCTGGATTATAAACGGCTCTATGCGCCGGGGATAGGCCTCTGTGTTTGTGGAGAAAGAGAAGAAGAGTTGGATGAGGAATATGCAGAATTTCGGGAGGAATTCTGCTTCCCGTTTCTACTGCCCGAGGATGTCAGTGTAGTGGATGAGGTCCATGTGGAGAGACATCTTGTGATGGATCCTTTGTTGGAATCTGCGATGACTCCAGGCTGGGAGTATCCCTGATTTTTATTTGCAGAATCGCATTCCCTATCTCAAAAATGAGAACGGGAGCAGATATGATGAGACCATACTCACGTTCTCTTTTTCTCCCCTCAGAAAGGGAGGGAAAACCAGATTTAGATGAAAGCAACAAACCGGGTGATTTTCTTCACCATTGCAAAACCGAGGTTTCGCTTTCTGCGCTATCCATTGAAGGAAGCATTTTGATGCCAATCCAAAAGACGCCGCAAGAGAAGAGGAAACTGAGGAAGAGGGCGCTGAATCGATATCACATGATTATGAAGGCAAAAAGGGAACGAGTCTGCCATTGAAAGCCTGACACTCAGCGATATGGATACCTACGCAAATATCACGAACCAATTAAAGACAAATGATGTGCTTTCTCTTGTGGATTCTTTCTTTATGCCCAACGGAGCGGAATGCGATCTCTATACGGTTTTAGGGGAGATCGAACAACATAAAAGGGTGGTCAATGAAAAGACAGGAGAAAATCCTGCATCTGATGAAAAATTTTTATGCAATGATCTTCGATTCAACCTCTGTATCAATGAGTTGGATTTAATGGGAGAGCCGGCGATAGGAAGACGGTTTAAGGGAAATATCTGGCTGCAGGGTGTACTGAAGCAGGAAGGATTCTCTGTGGTAGGAAAAATTTAAATGCAAAAATGAGAATCTGTGGTATAATGGATTTGCTTCCCAAAGGGGAAAGCATATAGATTGATTGTGTATGGGTAGCTCAGCTGGATAGAGCACACGCCTCCTAAGCGTGGGGGTCGGGGTTCGAAATCCTCTCGTACATGACACAGGAGAAAAAAAGCGATTGCAATCAGTCGCTTTTCTTTTTGCTTTATTCAGCAGCATGCTGACGGCACAGAGAAAAAGTGAAAAAGCCATGATCGCATTAACAATCTTACGGTGGCCGGTATAAAAGCGGGAGAGCTTCACACCGGAAAAGAGCCAAACCAAATTGCAGATCGGACCGGTAAATGGAAGAAGAAAGCCTACCGCCAGGAGAGAGAGCAAATCACTTCGATAAGGGAGAATGTAACCGGTTAGGGCACTCAAGCAGAAGATAATGATCTTTACATTGGTCAGTTGAAGAAGAAAACCAAACAGAAACGTTCCATCCTGGAGACTCTTTTTGATTCGTTGTTTTTACACATTCTTTTGGTCGGGTCTTCCTGGTCGGTTAAAAACGTGGAAGGCAAGATAAAGAATATAGGCAGCGCCCACAAAGGTAAAAAGCCGGACATATTTTTGAAAAGCGGTGCCAATAAGCCATGTGATGAAAGAAGAGGCAACCGAAATCGTCATATATCCAAGAAACAGGCCTCGCCACTGGAGAAGAGCGGCCTTTTCGTCCCTTCCGAATAGCAGTAGAAAGGGAGCAGATGTTGGCTGGGCCCGGTGTGATGCCGGCGACAAAACTATAATATAAGAAAGGGAGAATAGAAGCCATAGAGCCGTTTCCTTTAAATCGAGGCGAAAATAAATCGGAAGAGAAGCAGTCAAGGAAAAGAAACCAACTCACTTCCTGGTAACAAGATCAATATAATTTGGAAAGGTAATATCGTCTTCTTTAGAAATATGAACCGAGAGATCTGTGAAAAGTTCCTCCAAGAGTTCACGTAGCAGATTCCAATCCGGTGTCTCAAAAAGATGCATCCTGCTCTTCAGAGAATCCATTTTCTTCTCCCTGCTCTCGATGTTCGCTTGTAAGAGCATCCACTTCTTTGATCGTCTCACTGTCGTAGGTCAGATGGATATACATGAGAGGAAGACAATCTGTTCTTCTTTATCAAAAATGGGTGAGCAACGCCTCCCTGCATCTGTAAAAATCATCAAGAAAAATGGCGGATTCGAGGATCCGGCTTTGAATGTAGAGAATCTTCAAGAAGATCGGTGATTTGACTGACTAATCTCTCTCTCTATCATGATGTTTGCGTTGCAGATCCTCCAACTGATCACGGTAGGAAAGCTTTCGATAATCGGCGAGGGATCGGGTACACCTTCCTCGTCCCCATTTAATAAATCATCTAATGAAAAAAAGTCTGTACAATCATGCATTGTCCTTTCTGAATGGAATCCTTTCACATACAACATATTATACACGCCCTGCCTGTTATGCAGCAACGATTGAAAAAGATGTGGAAGAGCGCCTATACTGAAATAAAATGATGCGGAGAAGGCATTCCGTTTCGAGAGAGATCATAGGGAATTCGAGAGAGATCGTAGTAATTCGAGAGAGAACATAGAATTCGAGTGAGATCATAGAAAAATCAAGGGGAATGTTTGGAAGTGATCTAAGGAGATGAAATGGGAAAAAGGGCCGGGTTATTATACACAGGATTGGTTGCAGCAATGGGAGGCATAGGCTGGTTAAAAGGAAATTCCATTTACCGCCAGTTGTTTTTACCCAGACAGGATGAGGAAGGAGAGGATAATCGTAAGCTTCCCGAAAAGCAGTGGATTCGGGATGGACGAGCCTGGTTATTATCACAAACCGAGCGGAAGGATATTTATACGGATTCGATCGATCATTTGAAGCTGCATGCATTTCTCCTCACACCACCGGAAGAGGAAGGTCATGATGTTGCAGTGGTTGTCCATGCGGAGCATTCCTGCGCAGAAGAAACCGGGATTTATGCAAGACATTATCTGGAAGAGGGATATCAGGTTCTGATGCCGGATTTACGTGGGCACGGTAGGTCAGAGGGAAATTACATTGCCTTTTGGCTATGACGATCGTTTGGATGTGATGGATTGGATCTACTGGATCATAAAGAGATCCGAAAGCAAGAATTGTTCTTCATGGACTTTCATCAGGGGAGCCGCCTGCCTTCTTGCGGAGGGAGAGCATCTGCCTTCAAACGTTATTGCTGTTATTTCGGATTCTTCCTATACGTCTTTAAAAAGAAGAATGTGCGCGTTTGATTCGTCTTGCAACCAGGTCGGATTTCTTACCGACGGCTCTACGTTTGTTCTTTTTCCGTGTGGTGGTTCTTTTTCGTGCAGGCTTTGATCTATATAAGGCTTCACCAATTCACGCAGTGAAACATGCAACCGTTCCAACCTTATTCCTTCATGGGGACAATGATCAGATTGTACCCGTGGAAATGTGTAAGAGACTGTACCGGGAGGCTGTTTGTTCCAGAGAATATGCTACTTTTATTGGTGCGGGTCATCTGGAAGGTGTCATGACGAATCCAAATCGATATTGGAAACGGGTGGATTCCTTTATTGCTGAGACAGAAGGAGCCTTTAATAGGCGTCAGCACTGCCTCTGTGTTATTTACGACATGGATACACGGAATTTTTTTCTCCAGAAAAATAGAAAACTTTGTAAAACCGTTCTGCTTGACGGTGGCGGTTAAATTTGGATTTGTCTTCTGCAGTTCGTTTTTCAATTGACCAATGTTCATCTTCTTAGTCTTGTTCTGCTTGAAAATAGCGGTAATTTGCGCCTCCATATCCTTAAGAGAAGTTCCTTTAAAAGAAACCCAGACAGCTTTTATTTCTGGAGGTGACACTTAATGAATCAAAATCTTTGATAAAAGAAGAGCTTGGAATAATTATAATTACGGATATCGAAGTCGGGATAAATTTTGGCAAGTCTGGTTCCGATCTCACTGAGATTGGTATCTCTCCCTTCGGCCGTATTATCTGAAATCATGTTGATAATCACGTTTTCCAAGGCACTTCTTGAGGGTAATCTCCGCACCATTCAAGACTTCCGTATTGGAGGAGAGGGGATGGTTTGAGAGAGGGCTGGAAGGAGAAAAGCGCATCATTCTTTACAATCGGGAAAGAAAAAAATCGGTATCCTTGCCATCCTCATTGTCCTCATCCAGCGCACTTTCCAGAACATCCAGAAAGACAAAACGTTCACAGGAAGCACGGAAGGATTCGGGGGTCTTTTTTTCACCCATGCCAATCACAACCTTGCCTGCCTCACGGATTCTGGTTGCCAGTTTGTTAAAGTCGCCGTCACTGGAAACGATACAAAATCCTTCCACCTCACCGGAATACAAAATGTCCATGGCGTCGATAATCAGACCGATATCAGAAGCATTCTTACCGGGGGAATTGTTCGGCTGCATAATGGGGTGAGGCTGTATTTTGAAGCAATGGATAGCCAGCTTTTCAAACGAAGTTGGGACCAATCGCCATACATGCGACGGATCGTCACCTTTCCGTATTTGGAAAGTTCACTGAGAATATTTTCGGTATAGCGGTATGCAATGTTGTCGACGTCTATTAAAAGAGCAAGATTGATATCTTTGGTAGAGTGTTCATTAAATTCCTTTTCAAAAAAATAGTGGTAAAATAGAAGAGTATGAAACGGTTGCCGGAGTAAGAAGACAACCGTACTCTATTTTATCGTCAAAAACGCTGACAAGTGGCGAAAGAAAGTGCTATAGATTTCTGTGTTGCTTGAAGCAACATAGAAGGAGAATGAAATTGGCATAGTGCTGACAGGTGGTGGCACAGCGGGTCACGTTACGCCGAATCTAGCCTTGATTCCACAGCTGAAGAAAAAGGGTACGATATTCTTTATATCGGGACCTATACAGGAATCGAAAGGAAAACTTGTTGCAGATTATCAAGTTCGTTATTGTGGGATTTCCTCCGGTAAACTAAGGAGGTATTTTGATCCGAAGAATTTCTCAGATCCGTTCCGTGTGATGAAGGGATTGATAGAGGCTTATCGGATCCTGAAAGAGGAAAAACCAAATATTATTTTTCTCAAAGGGCGGTTTCGTATCGGTTCCGGTCATTCAGGCAGCTGCCGTCTTGAAAATCCCTTCCATTTTACACGAATCTGATCTTACACCAGGACTTGCCAACAAAAATTTGTGTTCCTTTGCTAAGAAAAATTTGTTGTAATTTCCCTGAAACCTTAAATTATCTGCCGAAAGAAAAGACCGTTTTATCAGGAACGCCTATTCGTGAGGAGTTGCGCAGAGGAAGCAAAGAAGAGGGGCAGAAGTTATGCGGATTTTCTGATGACAAGCCGGTCGTCATGGTCTTTGGAGGGAGTCTTGGCACAATCCATTAACGAGACAGTGCGCGGTGCGCTGGAAATGCTTTTTGCCAACTTACAATATTGTGCATATCTGTGGGAAAGACAAGATGGATAATATGAGGCTGTCTGTTCCCGGATATAAGCAGTTCGAGTATGTAAAGAAAAGAAATGAAAGACCTGTTTGCGATGGCGGATGTCGTGGTCTCCAGGGCGGGAGCCAATTCCATCTGCGAATTATTAGCGCTTCATAAACCGAATATTCTGGTTCCGCTCCCTACCAGGTCTTCGAGAGGAGATCAACTATTAAATGCCGAATCCTTTGAGCGGCAGGGCTTTTCTGTTGTGATCCGGGATGAGGAGCTGGATGAGGATATATTGACAAAAGAAATCAATGAGGTTTATCAGAATCGGGAAGGCTATATCGAGAAGATGAAAGCCTCCGGACAGCATAACGCAATTGACACCATCATTCATTTAATTGAAGAGTTAGAAAAGTGATTTTTGTATCGTTCCCATAAAGGGAGGAAACCATGGCGAATTGGAAGAACCTAGATGAATTATCATCATTTAAGGAACTGCAGAAAGGATCACCGGTAGATTTAAAGACGGAAATGGCGGGAGAATCCGGGACAAAACGGGTGAAAGAGATGACGATACCGATGGCCTGCGGACTTACCTATCATTATGCGGCAAAGGCTGTAGACGAAAAATACGCTGGAAGCACTGAAAAAGCTGGCACAGGAAGCGGAGCTCTCCGACAAGTATGAGGAATTATATAACGGAGCCGTCATCAATACAGGAGAAAAAAGGCTGGTCCTGCATCAGCTGACAAGAGGGCAGCTGGGGGAAAGTGTCATTCATGACGGTGTCAATAAGCGGGAATTTTATGTCGAGCAACAGAAGCGGATTGCGGAATTTGCAAAGAATGTACACCAGGGAAAAATTACGAATGCGGCGGGAGAGAAGTTTACCACCGTTGTCCAGATTGGAATAGGCGGAAGTGACCCTAGGTCCCAGAGCCATGTACCTGGCGCTGGAACAGGGAGCAAGAAAAGAGGGTAAATGTGGATGGATGCCAAATTCATCAGCAATGTGGATCCCTGATGACGCCAGTTCCGTTTTAGCACAGGTCGATGTGGACATTCCTGTTTATACTTGTATCCAAGTCGGGAACGACGCTGGAAACGCTGACCAACGAGGCCTTTGTTAAGAACGCCTTGGAAAAAGAGGGATTGCAGCCGCACAACCATATGATTGCCGTCACGAGTGAAACCTCCCCGTTAGCAAAAAGCGAAGACTATTTGGATGCGTTCTTTATGGATGATTATATCGGCGGACGTTATTCTTCTACTTCCGCAGTTGGCGGCGCAGTACTTTCTCTGCCTTTGGACCGGAGGTTTTTGCGGAGTTTCTGGAAGGAGCAGCAAAGAGGATGCGCTGGCAAAAGAAAAAGATCCGCTGAAGAACCCGGCAATGTTAGATGCTTTAATCGGGGTATACGAGAGGAACATCCTCGGATATCCTTCCACAGCGGTTCTTCCTTATTCGCAGGCGCTATCCCGTTTTCCTGCTCACTTGCAGCAGCTGGACATGGAGTCAAACGGAAAGAGTGTCAACCGATTCGGTGAAAAGTTGCATTACGTGACCGGGCCGGTGATTTTTGGAGAACCCGGGACAAACGGACAACATTCCTTCTACCAACTTTTACATCAGGGAACGGATATCATCCCCCTGCAATTCATCGGATTTGTAGAAAGTCAAATCGGAAATGATGTAGAGATTCAGGGCAGCACCTCGCAGAAGAAGTTGGCAGCAAATGTAGCCGCACAGATCATCGCTTTTGCCTGCGGCAAAGAGGATGAAAAATCGCAATAAAAAAATTTTTGAAGGCGGAGACCTTCTTCCATCATCATTGGGAAAAAGTTGACACCGGGAGCTTTGGGCGCTTCTGTCTCACTTTTGAAAATAAGGTCATGTTCCAGGGATTCCTTTGGAATGTCAACAGCTTTGACCAGGAAGGGGTGCAATTAGGGAAGGTTCTGGCCAAAAAGGTGCTTGCACATGAAACGGAGGGTGCTCTGGCAGAGTTCAGCAAGTTGTTTGAAATCTGAACTCTGTAAAAAAGGCGACCTCAGCAGCAACCCTGTATCCCGGATGGAATTCATTTCCACACTACAAAAGATATGAAATCAAAAAAGCCCTCTGCAAGAAGCAATACAGAGGCTTTTTATGAAAAAAATGCATGAGCGGTGAAATTTAGCCACTCATGCACAAGAGCTTAAAGCTTAGTGAAAGTATCTGTTTAAGAGGCCTTGGAATGCCTTGCCATGGCGAGCCTCGTCACGAGCCATTTCATGAACGGTATCGTGGATGGCGTCCAGATTGGCGGCTTTCGCACGCTTTGCCAGATCCGTCTTTCCTGCTGTTGCACCGTTTTCAGCTTCTACTCTCATTTCCAGGTTCTTTTTGGTGGAATCGGTAACAACCTCTCCTAAAAGCTCCGCAAATTTCGCTGCATGCTCCGCCTCTTCAAACGCCGCTCTTCTCCAGTATTCTCCGATCTCCGGATATCCTTCTCTGTAAGCGACTCTACTCATTGCCAGATACATTCCGACTTCAGAACATTCTCCATTGAAGTTCGCACGAAGATCGTCGATGATATCCTGCGGAGCGCCCCTGTGCAACGCCGACTACATGTTCAGCAGCCCAGGAGAGATCTCCTTCCTGTTTGGTAAACTTGGAAGCGGGTGCACCGCACTGAGGACACTTCTCCGGCGCCTGATCACCTTCATAAACATAGCCACAAACCTGACATACGAATTTCATAATTTTTCTCCTTTTTAAAAATAAAATGTGGATTGTAATTTGCAAAACAGCACAGAGCTTAGGCCCGTCTGCAGTTTTGATCGATTTTTCTGCCAGACAATTTTTCACACAGTCCGGTGAATATAAGTCGGTGACCGGTAATTTTTCCTGAAAAATGAGCTCCGGCCGCCTGATTCAGTCCATCTGTATTGGGGATGGACAGGTCCTGTACACAACCGCAATGCGTACAAACGAAGTGAGTATGTTCCGTGGTGTTCGGATCAAAGTGAACCGTTCCGTCACCGACGGTAAGCCTTGCAATCTCTCCCTCTTCGGAAAGCAACATGAGATTCCGATATACAGTACCCAGGGAAATATTAGGAATCTCCTGCCTTACTCCTGTGTAAATCGTATCTGCAGTGGGATGATCTGTCCTGTCCTTTAAAAACTCTTTGATGACCTCGCGTTGCCTACTGTACTTTCGCATACGTTTGGATCCTTTTCTAATGAATTCCGTTTCATAAGTGTGTAAAATCAATATCGATAATGATTACTATAATCAGTATACACATAACAAATCAGATGTCAAGTAGAAATTTCAAATTTCTAGGAAATACCGTAATTGTGGGAAGGAACCAATTGTTGTATGATGAAACAGATTAGAAATTTCGGGTGAAAAAGGGTGATTCAAATGAAAAATAGAAAGTTTTACTGTCAACCATCTGGTTCTGGAACCAGGCGTTTATGTATCTCGCAAAGATCATATAGGAAAGGAAGTGATTACGACCTTTGACCTCCGCATGACTACACCGAATAAGGAACCGGTGATGAATACGGCGGAAGTCCATACGATCGAACACCTGGGAGCTACTTATTTATGAATGATCCGGAATACCACGATAAAACCATTTACTTCGGACCGATGGGCTGCAGGACGGGTTTTTATCTGGTATTAGCAGGGAGACTGGAAAAGCAGAGAGGTATTGGCATTGGTGATCCGGATGTTTGAATTTATCAGAGACTTTCATGATGAGGTCCCGGGCGCATCGCCAAGAGACTGTGGGAATTATCTGGATATGAACCTTCCCATGGCAAACTTCCTGGCAAAAATATCTGGTTCATACCTTATATGAAATCGATGAAAAGCACATGGTCTACCAGCCATAGAAAATGATGTGGAAATGAAAGAGGTTTGCCGCGTATACAGTCGATGACAGCGCAGGATCGCCTGTCTCCTGATCGTAGGGATGGAAGGAGAAAACATGTCGTATATGTCCGAGATATACGGAATCATCGGAGCAATGGATGTAGAAGTGAAATCGCTGAAGGAAGCGATGAACATCGAGGAAAACCGTGGAGAGCAGGGGATGACATTTTGTGAAGGAACGCTGCGCAACGAGCATGCGGTCGTAGTGCAGAGTGGTGTGGGAAAAGGTAAAATGCAGCTCTTTGCACACAGATTCTGATCGATGAATTTCATGTAACGCATGTGATCAATACGGGAATTGCGGGATCCCTAGACAATCGCCTGAATATCGGAGACGTAGTGGTCTCGACAGATGCCTGTTACCATGATGTGAATGCGACGGTATTCGGATACAAGGAGGGGCAGGTTCCGGGAATGAGTGAGCTGGCCTTTCCCGCAGATGCTGCATTGATCGCACAGGTAAAAGCTGCTGCCGGGAAGGTCGCCTCTAATCTTCAGGTATTAGAAGGACGTGTGTGCTCCGGAGATCAGTTCATTGCAGATTCTGCAAGAAAGAACGAAATCAAGGAAAAATTCGGAGGTTTATGTTGCGAAATGGAAGGCAGTGCCATTGCGCAGACCTGCTTTCTCAATCATATCCCCTTCGTAATTGTACGAAAGATTTCGGATAAGGCGGATGGCAGTGATGTCATGGAGTATGTTGCTTTTGAAAAGCAGGCCGCCAGGATAGTGCCGCTATCGTAGAAGCAATGATGAATAAATAAGAGATGCAGGGCTTAATCAGGGCAGGTGATCTTTGCAACCGTCTCAATGGTTTTGTGCAATTCATGAACCAGGTCGGTATCTGCCGCTCGATAGATCACTTCCTTGCCGACACGACGGGTGATCAGCAGGCCGGCATCTTTTAGAAGCCTTAAATGATGAGAAATGGCGGGAGAAGACATACCCACAAGGAGGGAAATGTCAGATACGCATTCCTCCGTATGACAGAGAAGCCAAAAGATGCGAAGCCTGGAAGGGTCTCCAAAGCTGCTTCATGGCCTTTTGCCACATTTTGAATGCGGGTAAGATCCGGCATGTGGTGCAAAATGGCTTTTTCCATCTCCGGATTTCCGTGATCGTGCAACTGATTCAGATCGGGACGATCTACTGTTTCAAACGGACTCATTGGGTTCATTCCTATTCATTCTTTGTAAAAATCTGCCGGATTCAGTTGCCGGCAGATTTGAAAAACGGCTGAATATCTTTGTGATAAGGGATGCGGTGTAAATCCGGTAACATCGTTATAACATCATACCATCGCAAAAGAGAAAGAGAAAGTCAAGAACATACACCCCTTGAGGGGATGGAGAATGGAAAACGGAAGATGCTGCATGACAATTGACATAGAGGAGAAGAAGGGTAAAAATTCAATTAAACAGATGTTTAATTGTTGAGAATAGTTGGTTGCAAAAAGGAGAAAAAGTGAAAAATCATTTCGGATCGACGTAGATTGCGCTGCTTGCGCCCTGAAGATGGAAGATGCTGAGAAGAAAACAAAAGGGGTCAAAAGATGCTTCTGTCAACTTCATGACATTAAAGATGAAAGTAGAGTTGGATGACGAAGCGGACTGGAAGGAGATCATGAGTCTGTCCGACAGAATTGTAAAAAGGTGGAGTCGGACTGCGAAATTTATTGGTAAGAACATTGTAACAGAGCCCGGACATGGCAAAAAGCAATCCGTCCCTTGCGAAAGAGTCAAGACTTGGCTAAGAGCAATCCCTGCGAAAGAGTCAGGACCTGCTAAGAGCAATCCATACGAAAAAGTGAGGAAGAAATGAAAGAACTTTTTGACTGAAATGACAAAAAAGCAGAAGAGGAATCTAATCCGGATTCTGCTTGCATCTGCAATGCTGGTGGTATTTTCCCTGTTACCCGTAAAGGGAATTAGTAGGCTCTTTCTCTATTTAATCCCTTATTTTGTCGTCGGGTATGATATCTTGCAAAAAGCCGTGAGGGGGATTTATCATCGCCAGGCTTTTGACGAGGCACTACTGATGTCCGTGGCTACGATTGAGCACTGGCGCTGGCCGTTTATGACGGGCTGCATGGAGGAGAGGCAAATTATACCGAAGCCATCGCCGTTATGCTTTTTTTATCAAATCGGTGAGTGGTTCCAAAGCTATGCAGTTGGTAAAAAGTAGAAGAAATATCTCCGCCTTAATGGATATCAGACCGGATTATGCGAATGTAGAGAGGGCGGACGGCACGCTGTTCCGGGTGGATCCGGACGAAGTGGAGGTCGGTGATACAATTATCATCCAGCCGGGGGAAAAGATTCCGATTGACGGCGTTGTCAAAGTCGGGGCCTCCACTTTGAACACCGCAGCCCTCACCGGAGAGAGTGCACCAAGAGAGTGGCACCAGGGGATGAGGTGATTTCAGGATGCGTCAATTTAAACGGGGTTCTGCGGGTGGAGACAACGAAAAAATTTGAAGAATCTACGGCATCTAAAATACTGGAGCTCATGGAAGAAGCAAGCTCCAGGAAGTCACATTCCGAGAATTTTATCGCAAAATTTGCCAGAATATACACACCGATCGTTGTCGTCAGTGCAGTTGCTCTTGCAATTTTACCCGGGCTTATCCGATTGCTGTTTGGAGAATCACCTCATTGGGGAACATGGATATACCGCGCCCTGACCTTTCTTGTCATCAGCTGTCCCTGTGCGCTGGTCATCAGTATACCGCTCTCCTTTTTTGCCGGAATCGGAGCTGCCTCCAAGATTGGAGTTCTGGTGAAGGGCTCTGTTTATCTGGAAACCCTATCGAAAGCAAGGACGATGGTATTTGATAAAAACAGGGACCCTCACCAGAGGTGTTTTCAAAGTAACCGCCATCCATCCGGCTGAAATGAAGGAGCGGGAACTGCTCCACCTCGCAGCGCATGTGGAGCGGTATTCCAGACATCCGATTGCGGAATCTTAAGGGCTGCCTATCCGGAGGAAAGGGATAACTGTACGGTAGAAGAGGTGGAGGAAATCGCCGGGCGCGGCGTCCGTGCTCTTGTAAACGGTAAGACCATTTGTGTAGGCAACGCTAAATTCATGGAAGAAATCGGTGCAGGTTATAAAAAATTGCCACCACGCGGGGACGATCCCTGCATGTTGCCATCGAAGGAAGATATGCGGGACATATTGTGATTTCCGATGTGGTGAAAGATCATGCAGTCTCAGCACTTCAATCACTAAAAAACTGCGGGATAGATAGAATGGTGATGCTCACGGGCGACAGTGAAGCAGTAGCCAGCCAGGTCGCACGTGAACTTGGAATAAAAGAGTTTCATGCAGATCTTTTGCCCGCAGACAAAGTTTTGCAGGTGGAGGCGCTCATGGACAAAAACGGAGGGAGGAAACAGGAAACTTGTTTTTTTGTCGGCGATGGAATCAATGATGCACCTGTCCTCAGCAGGGCAGACATCGGGATCGCAATGGGAGCAATGGGCTCTGACGCAGCGGTAGAAGCGGCAGATGTCGTACTGATGGATGACGATCCGAACCGAATCGCAATGGCAATTCGCTTATCCCGAAGATGTTTGCGTATCGTAAAAGAAAAATATTCTGCTTGCTATCGGAATCAAACTGGCCTGTCTGTTCCTGGGAGCAATCGGCATTGCGAACATGTGGTTTGCCATTTTTGCCGATGTGGGAGTGATGGTGATAGCCGTCTTAAATGCAATCCGCTGCCTTGTCGTTAGGAAACAGGAACCATGATCCGAGCTTTGATCCAAAAACCCTCTTTTTCTGTCCAAAAAGGGGGTTTTTATGCTAAACTGAGGAGAAAAAGAGAAAGAAGATCAGGGGAGACAAGTGTGAAAAAAAGAGGAATATAAAGAGCGTGCCATGAGGATTCGCTCGCTGGCAGACGAGCAAAAATTCAAGGCCGCAGCTGATCTTGCGGATTCCATTGACTGGAACAGGGTTCGTAGTGTGAAGATGCTGGGACTGGTCAGTGATATTTATAAAGCAATCAGACGATATAAGGACAGCAGAGACATCATGCTGTTAGCATATCAGCATGCGCCGGAAGACAGCAAGTTGGTTTACTATCTTTGCGAACTGGATCTGAAACTGGGAGATTTCATCGGAGCCATGGAGTGCTACAAGGAATTTGTACGCCTGGCGCCACAGGATGCGGGACGATATATCTTACAATATAAAAATATATGAAGCGCAGGATGTCAGTTTGGAGGAGCGGGCATCCGTTCTGGAGGAGCTCAAAAAGCACAACTATATCCCGAAGTGGGGATATGAGTTGGCTTACCTCTATCATCGAATGGGAATGGAAAGTGCCTGTGTCGCACAATGCGATGAAATGGCGGCCTGGTTCTGTAGAGGCAGCTATGTAGTCAAAGCGCTTGAGTTAAAAAATCTGCATGCGCCGCTGAGCAAGGAACAGTATGACATTCTGGCACGGGAAAAAGCCGGGGACCTATTTTTGGAAGACCAGATGATTTCGAATCCGGAATGAGGCAGGAGAAGGATGAGAGGATGCAGCCCCAGTCTACGCTGCAACCACCCTGCGGAATGCACAGGAAAGTAGAATCGGAAGGTTTCGGGATTATCAGGGGTTCGTGGCGCCGACAGGTTCATCACGGACAGGAACCGGGTGGCAGGTGCCGGACCAATCTTGGGATACAGGGATAGAAGAGACAGCGGATCGGAATTGGACTGGTGCAGGGCAGCAGATCGTTGATTCATCATGGGAAGGCGTAGAACAAAAGACAGACGGGCAGAGATCTGAGACAGAAGAGACAGAGAACACAAATCAAGGAACCATAGGACAGGAAGAAGTTGAGAGGAAGCGGAGTACGCTGCCGTACGAGCCGGAGCCGATAGAAACAGCGGGTGAACTGGTGCAGCTGCCGGACAACGAGCTTCTGAATTGCTTCCCGGTAGCCGCTCTTCCGGGCAACAACCGGGAATAGATCAAAGCACCGGAAAGAGTCCGCAGATATCCGAAGAGCAGTGGCTTGATTCTCTGCTTGCCCAGAGAACCGCGATGCCTCAGCAACAGGAAACAAACGGGCATTTTGATGAAATGCTGGAAATGGACGGAGACGGCCAGATGAGTCTCCTTGTCCCGGAGGGAGAGCCGGAAGAAGAGCAGGTTACAGGACAGATTTCCATTGATGATATCATGGCCAAGCTTCGGGAAGAAAATGAGACGAAGGTAGAGGAGAGAGTCAGCCAGATCGTTCATGGACGAACGGATGGTATGTTTCACTCTTTTTGAGAGATCGGTACGAGAGGAGCATGATTTTTGCAGGCGGGGTCATAAGACCGAGAAGACAGAAAAAATGTCATTCATCCTAATGGGAATATTGTCCCGTTTGCGTATAGCGGAAGCAGTGAAACGGCAGCGGCCAATGCACTGGAAGCAATTGCACGGCAGGCGGCGCTGGATGCGGAACATTCCGCTTCGGTATCGGAGAGGATACAGAATTCGTCCTCGCAGGAAACAGAAGAGTCTTTGTCTGTGCAGAACTCGGAAGCAGAAGCCTTAAGTGAGAATGACAGGAGAGGGGACGAAGAGAAAACGGAACAATCCGCCACCATCCATGCAGAGAAGCTTCCGGTAGATGGCGACATTGATCAATTACCGGAGGAGAAGCAGAGTTCCGATACGGATCATTTGCTGGAGGAGAAGAATTCAGACACAGATCAATTGATGGATCGGGGAACCGGATCAGGATACGATTTCGCAAGAAGCCTCCCAGGACGACAGCGAGGAAGAATCCGCCCTGGGAGGACAGCGAGGAAGAAGCCTCCCAGGACGACAGCGAGGAAGAAATCCGCAGAGGAAGCAACAGACGAGGGGAGACAGAGGAAGTTCCGGCAGAGAAGGCAGAGAAGGCAGAAGGAGAGGTCCTGGGGCAGGAGAAGTCGGAAGCGGAAGAAGAGCCGGAAATTGTTTCTGAAGGGCTTCCGGAGAAGATGGGGGCGAGCGAATCAGAGGAACTTCAAGAAGACAATTCAGAGGTGCTTCGAGAAAGTAGTCCGGAGGGGAATCGGAGGTACTTCAAGAAGACAATCCGAAGGTATTCCGGAGGAGACTCCGGATGAAAAAGCGGAAGAAGAGACAGCAGAAGAGATAAAAGAAGAGGCAGCACAGGGGCAGAATGTGCCGCGTTCCGAGAAGGCAAAACACAAACATAAAAAGGCGTAAGGACAAGGAAGAAGGCAGGGCAACCGTATCGGCGGGCAATGTAGCGGAAAGAATCAAGGGCCTGTCGGAGCAGGAAAAAGAAGCTGTATGGCAAGTTTCTGCATAATCATGATACTTGCAATCAAATTGTCCTGGCAATCGATGCACTCAGTGCGGATCCGTCCATGGGCAATGCAGCCGTTACGGGAAAAAGACGATGAAGAGACGCTGAATCTGGCACAGGGCCTGATTCGTTCCATTGCGATTCATAACGAGAATTTTTCCGGAAGAGTTGCGAAAATTAAAGGAGACACCTTACCTGCTGTGCAAACAGAGGAGTTTTTGGAACAGCTGGAAAAACGGCGCGATGATTATCACGGGTGCATCAAGGCTAACGAGAGATACGAGGAAAGAACTGATACGGGTTCTTAGTGAAAAGAAGAAGCATGTGCTGGTGATTCTGATCGATACACAGAAGCACATCGTGGATTTGCTAAATCGGAATCCGGCTCTGAGAGATCTCTTTCATGTACAGGTCAATGCGGAACGTTTGAACGTGGAGGGCCTGGTGGCTTATGGCAGGGAATACGCAAGGGAAAGAGAATATGCCATTGATCACATGGGAATCTTAGCTTTGCATTCCAGGATTGAAGAATTGCAGACTTATGACCATCAGGTGACGACAGAAGAAGTGATGAATATAGTAGATGAAGCGATCGAAAAAAGGGATCGGAGAAATTTTTCCAAACTGTTTGATACCCTCTCGCATAAATTGTATGATGAGGATGACATGATTATACTTGGGGAAAAGAACTTTTTACCATAATGCAGGATAGCAGGACAGGGAGGCATTTATGACAGACAGCAGGGTGTTTATTTCGAGGCAGACGCCTATCTTTTTCGGTCAAGGTACACATTACGACATATACAAAAAGCTTGGCGCTCATCCATCGCAGGAAAAATGGCGAAAAAGGCTATTTTTCGGTGTTTGGGCTCGAATGCAGCACAGGTTTATGTCATCGGTGACTTTAACGAGTGGAAGGATGAAAGCAACCCGATGGTCCGTATGGAAGAAAGCGACGGAATCTGGACGGCATTCATTCCCGGCGTACAGGAGGGAAGCCTGTATAGTTTTTGATTCTCACACCGGAAGGCAGGAAAATTTATAAGGCGGATCCCTTTTGCAAATTATGCGGAGTTCAGACCGGGAACAGCATCCAGAACCACCGATCTTTCAACCTTTCGGTGGACAGATCAAAAGTGGCTTTGAGGATAGGAGCAGGAAGAATCTCTACGAAGAGCCGATGGCGGTCTATGAATGCCATATCGGATCGTGGATGAAACATCCTAGTCATCCGGACGGTGGGTTTTATACCTATCGGGAATTCGGAGACCGCTTGTTAGAATATCTCAAGGAAAATGAAGTATACGCATATCGAGCTGATGGGGATCGCCGAGCATCCTTTTTGATGGATCCTGGGGTACCAGGTGACCGGCTATTATGCGCCGACTGCAAGGTATGGAACACCGGAAGACTTCATGTACCTGATCAATCTGATGCATCGAAACAGGGATCAGGGGTCATTCTGGATTGGGTACCGGCTCACTTTTGTCCGGATGAGCATGGACTGGCTTGCTTGACGGACAGTGTATTTTTGAAGATCCGGATCCCAGAAAAGGGCAACATCCCGATTGGGGAACCAGAATTTTTAACCTGGCAAAAACGAAGTAAAAATTTCCTTATTGCAAAACGCATTGTACTGGATTAGGGAATTTCACGTAGACGGACTGCGCGTGGATGCGGTTGCCTCTATGCTCTACCTGGACTACGGAAAGAAAGATGGAGAATGGGTTGCAAATATCAACGGCGGCAATGAAAATCTGGATGCGATTGAATTTTTTTCAAACACTTAAACAGTGTGGTACGCGGAACCCTATCCGGATGTCATGATGATTGCCGAAGAGTCGACCGCGTGGCCCAGAGTGACGGATACCATTGAAAATGGAGGGCTTTATTTTACCTATAAATGGAACATGGGATGGATGCATGATTTCTGTGACTATATGAAACTGGATCCCTTTTTCCGCAAGGGTGCACATAATATGATGACGTTTGCGATGAGTTATAATTCATCGGAGCATTATATCCTGCCCCTATCCCATGACGAAGTCGTGCATTTGAAATGTTCGATGGTAGAAAAAATGCCCGGATATCAGGTAGACAAATATGCAAACCTGCGCGTAGGTTATACCTTCTTGTTTGGCCATTCCGGTAAAAAGTTGTTGTTCATGGGGGCAGGATTTCGGGCAGGAAAGAGAATGGAGTGAAGAAAGAGAACTCGATTGGTTTTTGCTGGGCCAGGATCTGAACAGAGGACTCAAAGATTACGTCAAAGAGCTGCTGGAGCTATACCGCAACCATCCGGTCATGTACAAAATAGACAGCGATTGGAGCGGCTTTGAATGGATCAATGCGGATGATGCGCAGCGTAGCATTTATTCCTTCTTCCGGAAAGATGAAACCGGAAAGAACCGAATTCTTTTCATCCTGAATATGACGCCAATCGAATACAAAGATTTTCGGGTGGGTGTTCCGGAAGCGGGAACTTACAAACTCTTGCTGGATTCCGCAAGTACGAAGTTCGGAGGCCAGGGCAGCAATATTTCCCGGACGATTCGGTCAAAGGACGGCGCTTGCGACTGGAGAGAGCAGTCGATCGGCTTTTGATCTGCCGGCCTATGGAGCAGAAGTGTTTCTGATTCCGGATGCAAAGGGAAGAAGTGCAGGCGGGCAAAAAGGACCGTTCGGAAAAGAGACAGAAGTAAAAGAGAAAGAAAAGGAAGCGTCCACCGCATCCGGGAGAAAGACGGCTGCAAGGGCGAATAAAGGGAAAAAAGTTTCCTAAGGGAGTAAGAAATATTTTCAAATGACCGAAATATAGAGTGATTGCCAGGGAGGGCGATCACTCTTTTCTTTTTATCTGTCAATATTCTTCGTTTCTTCACGGATGAGGACTCGGAAAGACTTCGTAAAGGGTGGTAGGTTTACGCAGTGAATATCGTACTGGATCATCATTCCGCAGAAGAAATCCGTGTACAGGATCTTTCTAAGCGAACAGAGCCCCATTTAGGGAAAACAGAAGTGCTGTCCGGACTTCATAGAAAGTTGCAGGAGAAGACGAACCCTGCCTTTCGCAGAGACCATGCACAAATTTTGCCCGGACAGGAGAGAGAAAAACTCTGCGCTGATTGAGAGACAGGCGCAAAAGGGCCAGGAGACCATGAGAAAGATGGAACTGGTCTTATCTCATACTTTTGTCCTCTGCCGACTATCAAAAGGCAAAACAGGAAGGCTTCGATTGGTCGAAAATCGATTTTGATCAAGCAGTTACGATCATGGATCACATCAAGGCGGCGGTTCTCGCAGGAGGGAAGAGGTAAGCGGGTTTACCGACCGGATTGACCTCAAAAAGCTGGAAGAAATTACCGGCTCAGCCAGTAGAGCCATCCAATTGAAAAAAATTCATTTGAAGAAAACGATCTTCCTTTAACGGAAGAAAATTTAGACGCGGTAAAAAAAGTGGTCGAATTAAATGAAAAGCTGGAAGAACCGTCGTCGGAAGCGATTCATTTTTGCTGGAAAATCAATCCGAAATCAGTCTCAAAAATCTATATGTGGCCGAGCATGCCTGTGCGGAAGGAAAGTGGAAGGGCACTCAAGATCAAAAAGCAGAGGACGAGAAAAAGAATCTGCTGAAGGATCCCAATCTGCAGGGGCAGATCCGAAATCTGATTCAGAATGCAGGGCTGTCCGGCAGACGGGAAGAAGCGGAAGATACGGCAAAAGAGCTGTTTCTTCAAGGGACACCGTTGACAAAGGACAATTTAAAAGCAGCGGTCGATCTAAAGTCGGTTGCCGTCCGCTTTCCTTTACAGAACTGACCAAACTGGCAGCAGGAGCTCTTGCAAACGGAGAGAAGCCGCAGGATTGTTCGTTTATTAAGCCTGGCAATCTCTATCGTAAGGCGCAGGAAATAGAGAAACAAGTCAGAAGTATTACAGAAGATCAACTGTCGGAAGTGTTGCAAAATGGAAAGGATTTGACGATTCAAAACCTGACCGAGGCGAAAGGAGTCCGGGGCCAGGGAGGAATCGAGTTGTTGTCGGCCAGAAGGCAGTTAGAAGAAGTGAGACTTGCGATGAGCGCGGAAGTCAATCTGGTGATGCTGCGGAAGGAATCCAGATTGATACGGTTCCGATGAAAAAACTGATTCAGGAACTGGACCGGGCCATAGAAGAGAAAGCGGCCTCGCTCTTTGGGGGATCTGCACCAGAGACAGAGGGGGAAGAAGAAAGCAAAAAAGTAGAAGGCTGTGTTGCAAAAATATCGTCTTTATCTGGAAACAAATGCGAAGGTGAAAGCTTTAAAGAACTCCCTCTGGGCGTACTTTGGCGCAATGAAGGACACCTTTGAAGAAGATACTCTCGATGATATTTTTACAGGGGCGCAAACCTGAAGCTGAGAAATAAAAACGGCACAAGATCTTTATGAACAGATGCAAACAGAGTTAGAGCCGATCTTGGCGATGATATCAAAAAGGCTTTTGCAAGAATCGATTCTCTATTGGAGGAAAACGGGTTCGACGTAAACGAGGAAAAATCGTCGTGCGGTTAGAGCACTTGGCAGGAACAGAATGGACATTTCAGCCGAAAACCTTTCTGCCGTACGAGCAATGGACAGTAAGTTAAGGCAGGTTGTGCACTGCTTGAAACCGGGTGCCGTACTGGAGATGATCCGGGAAAATAAAAACCCGTTGAAAATGACAATAGAAGAACTGGCGGAGTATTTCAGGCAAAAACAAAAAGACCCTCAGTTTGAAGAAGAAAAAAATATGCGAACTTTCTCTACAAGTTGGACCGGACGGGAGGGATTACAGAGGCGGAGAGAGAGGTTACATTGGGATCTATCGTCTTTTTGCAAATCTTGAAAAAAACGGATCATGCTGCCATTGCGTATTTGTTAAATACAGGTGCAGAAATGACCGTAAAAAAATCTGTTGGGAGCGCAGAGATCCCTACAGACAGGGTAAGAAGGGATCAATATCAAAGCAGATCAAAACTTTGCGGGGCTTGATTTACTGCAAAACCAATCCTCTATCGACGAGCAGATTGCAAGTGCATTTTTCCTACCAGGAGCAAGTCTTCACATATTTTTCCTTATTGGAGCCGGAAAGAGTTGCATGCAATGAAGAAGGACAGAAACCAGGCGGATCCGGAGGAAGCGACCCTGGTTGAGTTGGACGAGGCTATGCAGGAAACGGACGGGGAGGAAGAGCTGGGGCTGGAGTTGGAGCAGGCACAAAGAGTTGAGCTTCGTAGACCCTGGACCATCCGGAAGAAGCCGGGAAACTGTTAGAAGAAAGCAGCATTTCTGTGAGCGTGGATCACCTTCTGGGGGCAAAAGAAAGTTTTGCAGAATCGAAGCAGGAAGGGAATCGGCATCTGGTGGTCCAGGAAGAGGCGTTCACCGGGCAGCAAAGCGAGCTGCGAAAGCTCCTTCCCGCACTGGGGAGGTGAAGATTACCCTCAATTTTACCGAGAGAAGATGGAGCAAGTTGCAACAAAAGCTGCACGAGGTGACAGAAAACAAGAAACGAAGGGGTTCCTGGATATCAAGGCGATTACCCTATTGCATAAACAGTTATCCGTCATGAGCGCAATGGCGAATAAAGATCACTTCGAAATTCCGCTTGAGAGCGAAAACGGCATGGTATCCATGAGCGTGACACTAAGGCGCGGAGGAGACAAACAGAAAAATCCGGAAGCGGGAAATTGTTTTGGAAGTACAGGAAGGCAATATACTGCGGGCGAATCTCCGGGCGGACGAAGGAATCTCGATTACAGAGATCGAATTATCAGAAGCAGGTCGCCCGGAAAACAAGAGAAAGATAGAAGAATTGAAAGAAAGGTTTTCCGAGCTGTTTGGCGAGGAGAAGCAAGGAAAGACAAGTCAAGTGAAGGAGCTGCTGATGGGAGCAAAATGCTCGTAAAGGCAGCGTTGCCGCTTTATGTACAGGAAGGTGCATGAACAGAAATCCAGAATTAAACGGGAGGAAATGAGATGATTATTAATTACAATGTTTCAGCGTTAATTGCCAGCAATGCCTTTATTCCATAATGACAAACAGTTATCGGAGTCGATCGGAAAGTTGACGAGCGGATACAAGATCAATCACGCCAAAGACAATCCGTCCGGGTTGGCAATGGCGAAAACGAATGAATGCGCAGATTCAGTGTGTGAAGGTGGCTGATGACTCTACAAATGACGGAATCAATATCATCAAAAACCGCGGATGGAGTGCTGGGAGAGCTGCAGGACATGCTGCAAAGAATGAATGAACTGGCAATCAAGGCAGCCAACGGCACAAATACCGAAGATGACCGTGAGACCATTCAGAGAGAGATCACGCAGTTAAAGAGTGAGGTTACCAGAATTGCGGACGCAACACAATTTAACAGGGCGAAACCTTTTTGGACGGGACCTTTGATTATCGCACGTATACCACGGTAGGTGGAGCAACGGATCCGAAGGTAGAGGTGAGCTATTATTCCGATGAAATGAGAAGCGGAAAAATACACAATCGCAATGCCGCAGGCGAACTATAATGCGAGTGGAAACCGTCTGGAAAATATAACGGCCGGGGCGCCGGTGACCGTCACCGATGCGGACGGACAGGTCATTCCGGACATGATTGTGAAATCGTATGACGGAGACATCATAAAGATTGCAAATGATAAAGGGCAGGAAATTGATGTCAAAGGCCGACCGAAATATTGCGGCAGGAGAGCTGGTAGAAGTAGATTTGACTGGCATTTGTGCCATGAGCATTCAAGTAGGTGCAAATGAGGGACAGTTATTGGATGTTCGAATTCCCAGGATCTCCCTCTCAACCCTTGGCATCTATAATACAAATGTCACAAAGGAAAGAGATCCTGCGGCAGTGGCAGCAGGCCAGCTGAATTCACAGCAAGCTTCGCAAATGGCGATTGCGGAAGTGAAGAATGCCATTCATGAAATTTTCAATATACGTTCCAGGCTGGGAGCGTATCAGAACCGGATGGAGCATACGGACAGCAATCTGAACAGCACCGGAGAGAACATGACCGCATCCTATTCCAGGCTGATGGATCTCGACATGGCAGAAGAGATGACCAATTATTCTACCTTGCAGGTTCTTACACAGGCGGGCATCTCCATCCTTTCACAGGCAAATGAAAGACCGGCGCAAGCCTTGCAGCTATTGCAGAACTAAAGAAAATCCATCCACCTGTCAAAAGCGGATGTCATATTTAATCGGTAGAGGAAAAGAGGTCGGGGTTGACCAAGGAACGTAAGCAGGTATATACGAGAAGAATCACGGAAGCCAATCGTACGCAGTTAATTACCATCGTATACGAGCTTGCAATGGAATATATGGACGAGGCCATCGAGGCGGAAAAACTCCGATCTGACAGCGTTTGCAGATGGTCTTCGTCATGCCGACGCCTGTGTGGATGATCTGTTAAAAGCACTGGATATGAAGTATGATCTTTCCGAGAATCTGCGTGAACTCTATCTGTGTGAAAAACAACTCATCTGCGCCTCCGGAAAACGGGATTTAGAGAGTCTGAAAAGAAGCCAGGCAGATCATGGAAAACCTGCATCGGGCATGGAAGCAGATTGAGTCAAAAGGATTCCTCCCCGCCGGAATTCAAGAACAAGCAGACTGTTTATGCTGGCTGACCTACGGGAAAAGGAACCTTGAAGGAGAGCATCGAAGGGGATGCCTGCAATCGGGGAATCCAAGCATAAATAAAAAAAGAAAAATATATATAAATATAGTCTTTACAAAGAGGGAACCATGTGATATGATCACCTTCCAAACGGTAAGGGAACGATCACATGGTTTTTCTCATCCGATCGGGCCGTTTTCATTCTTACCAGAAATCCAGGCTCTCAAGAATCAGGTCTAGGAGCCGGTGACCGGAAATCTCTTTCCGATCGCAAGTATCCAAATGAAATGTTACACATCTATTTTTCACATCCGTTGTCTGATCCAATCCTCAGACTTCATGGATTCCTTTCTCAGACTTCATGAATTCCATTTTCAGACTTCATGAATCCATCTTCCAAATTTCTCTTTGACCCGAATTTCAGAAGGAGGCGCACATGCCAGAAATCTGCCTATCCGTATTTGCCGTGGTGACGGCTTATGCGGATCTGACCAACGACAAAATTTATAACCAGATGACAGTAATCACGATGATCACAGGGCTCACCTTCTCGGCATTAGAAGGAGGAAGGACAGGGATGTTGCAGGCGCTTTTGTCTGTCTTGGGGGCGTTTCTTCTGCTATTCCCGGTCTACTTCCTGCTCCACGGGATCGGAGCGGGAGATATCAAATTGTGGATGGCGCTGGCTACTTTTTTTCCCCTTTGATCAAATGCTACGGATTCTGGTGGTGTCCTTTCATGATCGCAGCAGGAATCGGGATCTGTCATTCTCTGGAGAAGCAGAGGTCAAAAAGGGCGGCATACCCCTGCATTTTGCCGTTCCCTGTCATGCTGGCAGTCTTATTGTCCATAGGAGGTATCTATTGAAAAAGACGTTCTGATGATCTGTTCAACGGACAGCCTATTTATGAGAAGACTGGATGGATATTTGAGAACACATTTGCATCTGGATTTGGAAATTGTGAACGTTTCAAGAGCAGAGCTTCTGCATCAGCCCCCGGAAAGCAGGCGGTGTGCTGTTCTGGTTATTACAGAAAGCAGTGTGTCCAAGGCGGAATTGAACGAATTTGAGAATGTATTGATTTTAATGGAGAAAGCAGAAGGAGTCGTGGAAGAAGAGGAACCTTATTTGCAGCAAACAAGAGACAAGGGGATATACCAGACAACCTGCAAAGGATCAGAAGAATTTCCAGATACCAGAGTGCAGCGCGAATGAAGGAAGAAATTATTGCTCTGTGTATGGAGATGGATGACACGATTTGCGGGATTCGCTACCTGAGCGGACTTCATGTGATCGGGGTTTTATTCTCCGATGAAAAGGGCGCTACAGACCACGATGGCACTCACCATGGGAGAAAATGCTTGCAGAGACAAGACCGACCTTGTATCTCAACTTTGAGCCGTTTCCGTCTCAACTGTTTATAGAAAAGAGAGGGAAGGGAGACATTACCGACCTGATTTACAACTGGGACTGCGCAGAGAATAAAACCAATTTATATCTGGAAAGCTATAGGCAGCAGCTTGGAAATCTAGCCTATATCCCGCCGGCAAAAATCGTACATGCAGTTGTCAGATATGGATTTTCCCTCTTGGAAGCGGTTCTTTCTGTCCATTGGGAAATACAGCGATTACGAATATTTGATCCTGGATTTGTCTGAAACCTTTCCGGAACTATCACAGGCATTAGACTTATGCGACCGGGTCTATACCGTGTCCAGAAAAGGAAGCAATGCTTTTGTGAAAATGAAATCCTATCAGAATTGGCTTTTTACAAACGGGAAGGAATCGCTTGTGAAAAAGACAACGATTTGTGAACTTCCTTACTTTGATGGGATGGGTGGAGCGGCGTCGGAACTACATCATAGCATTTTGGCAAAGTACATTTTACAGAAGAAGTTGCTACCTTTGGATGTGGAGGAAGAAGAAAAAGAAGAAGGAAGGAACCCAGGGACGCCTGAGAAAGCAGTCACCTGGGGAGTGCGAGGAAATCGTTTGAAAAGAGAAGAGTTTGAAGAGCACAGACAATTGATCCGGAATGAAATCTTTCAGTCTTTGGATTTTTCCAGAGAAACGACGGATGAAGAAATGTATGAACTCATCGACAGGCGGCTTCTGGATTCAGTAAAAGAATTGCCCATGACAGCCTCAGAACGCCTTCGCATGAGGAAGGAACTTTTGCCTCTATTCGCAAACTGGATGTGCTGCAGGAATTGGTGGATGATCCGGGTGTGACGGAGATCATGGTGAATGGAACCGACAATATATTTGTAGAGCAGAGGGGGAGAATCCGGCGTTATGAAGCCGGCTTTGAATCTAAAGAAAAATTAGAGGACGTCATCCAGCAAATCGTAGCAGGATGTAACCGTGTGGTCAATGAGGCGTCTCGATCGTAGATGCCAGGCTGGAAAAACGGATCGCGTGTCAATATTGTGCTATACCCGGTGGCCTTAAACGGACCGGTCATCACAATCCGCAGGTTTCGGAGCATCCGATGACCATTGAGAGACTGATTCGAATCGGTTCCTGCCGGCATTTCTCAAGGAATATTTGCATACGTTGGTGAAGGCAAAATATAACATTTTTATCTCAGGGGAACGGGCTCGGGCAAAACAACCTTCCTAAACGCCCTGTCCGACAGCATCCCCGGCGATGAGCGCGTCATTACCATTGAAGACAATGCGGAACTGCAGATCCGGCATATTCCGAATCTGGTTCAGTTGGAGGCAGAAATGCCAACGTGGAGGGTGTAAGGAAATTACCATTCGAGATCTGATTAAATCCTCCCTGCGAATGCGTCCCGACCGAATCGTGGTCGGAGAGGTCAGGGGAGGAGAAGCGATCGATATGATCAGTGCTTTTAATACCGGTCATGACGGCTCTTTATCAACAGGGCATGCCAATAGTGTAAGAGATATGCTTTCCCGTCTGGAAACCATGGTATTGATGGGGAATGGAGCTGCCTCTTCCTGCAATCCGAAGACAGTTGGCGAGCGGGATTGATCTGATCGTGCATTTGGGACGGCTTCGGGACAAAAGCAGGAAGTTGCTGGAAATCTGCGAAGTAACCGGCAGGCTGGACGTGCATACAGGAGAAGTAGAGCTGAATTCGCTATGTGCATTTACGGAGACGGGCTATGGATGACGAAGGAAAAATCAAAGGAGAATGGAGAAAGAGGAATGAATTGGAGCACAAAGAAAAATTGGAAGCAGCGGGTCTGGAGTTGCCGACCGAATAAAAAGATATTCCATTGATTCTCCGGTCGCTCTTTCTGGCAGGAATGATCGGCAGATTATTCTATGATTCCTGGATTGTCGCCCTACTCTTGCTTCCGGTCTCCATGCTCTATTATCTTCACGAAAAAGAAGAAAAGAAGAAGGCGCAGTTAAGAGAGCTTGGAATACAGTTTCGTGATGTGATTACAGCAATGGCGGCGAATCAGAAGGCAGGGTACGCGATGGAAAATGCAGTGATGGAGGCCAGTAAGGACATTGCACTGCTCTCACGGAAAGGATAGTAGAATCTATCAGGAATTATTGGGGATTATCAAGGGACTTCGAAACAATGTCAAGCTCGAAGACTTGTTTCTTCGGATGGCGGATCGGTGCGGGCAGGAAGATATTACTGAATTTTGCGAGGTGTTTTCCGTCGCCAAGCGAAATGGAGGAAATATGACCAAGATCATGGAGGATACGGCTTTCTTTGATCGGCGCCAAACTGGATACGGAAAAGAGATTGCCGTCATGATCGCAGAGAAAAAGCTAGAAGCAAGATTAATGGAAGTCATTCCTTCTTCATCATCCTCTATATCGGATTGGCCAATCAAGGTTTCTTCGATCCGCTTTTTACCATAATTTGTCCGGAATTTTTCATCATGAGTGCAGCGCTTGGCGTCTACCTCCTGTCATACATGATGATCGAGAAAAATCATTGCAATCGAGGTGTAGATAAGAATTTTTCTTACGAAAGGAGTATGTGCTTGCAGATCGAAGGAGATCCTAAATTACGTGCCGGCCATTGGCTATTCCATCCTTCTTCTCCTGTTCATGATTTTTACCTGGTCGCAAAGTGGAAGGAAAAGCATCCAGGATAGGCCAAAGGGATTGCAGGAAAAAATGCATTTGATGGCGACGTTTCTCTACCATTTTATGAAGAAAAAGAATTGGCTCATTTCGTCGGGGAAGGTTCGTACGGATCTGATGGCGGTTGTCCCCAAAAAGAAAAATAGGAGAGGCGGAAGAGGAATATTATACAGAAGTTTTCCTTTATCTTGATGCTGGTTCTGATAGGTCTGATCCTTGCGCTGGCGTTGTCTGTTGCATCCGTGAATGAAAGGGTTATGGAAGGAAACAAAATACCAAGAAAAATCTTATGGAGAAGGAAATTTCAGAAACCGTATTGAAGGCAGAAGGAGCAGGTGGAGAAGCGCTTGGCAAGTATGAGGTTCAAATCGAGAGCGACTTTATACAAAGGACGAAGCAGATGAACTGTTCCAAAAGGCAAAGAAGAAATTGCCAAAAGGTCATTCGGGGTGAAAACAAATCGATCAAATGCATCAAAACAAGCTAAACCTCTGCTCGAAGCTGGAAGGATATCCGTTTACCATTCATTGGGATAGCAGCAATTATTCGCTCATGGATACCGATGGTACGCCGGGGCAGCAGAATCTGCAAGAGAGCGGAGAGGAGGTGAAGCTAACCGCCTTATATACCTATGCAACCTGGAAATGGGAGCAGGTGATCACGGTTCGTGTCATGCCGAAGGACCGGACACCGGAGGAAACGAAAAGGCAGCAGATGGAAGAGGCATTACGGAAAGCGAACGAGAGGAGCGCCTTCGATTCCGGAGATGACTCTGCCTACGGAAGTTCAAGGGAAAAAGCTAAGATTTAGAGAAATGCCCGAAGACTTTAGTCCGTATTTTTCCTGATCAGTGCGATATTAGCCGGTCTGTTTTACTTTCTGAAAGACAAGGAATTGAACAAGCAGGTAGAACAGCGGGACCAGATGCTTCTCCTGGTTATGCGCAGTTTGATGTCAAAGCTGACCTTGTTCCTGAGCGCAGGCCTGACCATTCGCGGAGCCTTTCATAGAATGGAGTTCGATTATAGAAAAAGAGAAATCACGGTTCGCCGGAAAGTCCGCTATACGAAGAGGTGAGTCGTGCAGAGAGATTGGATGGTGGCGTATTTGAGGCGGAGGCGTATGAACATTTTGGAAGGAGATGCAGACGGCAGGAAATATACGAGGCTGATCACACTTTTGATTCAAAAATCTGAGAAAGGGAAGCAACGAATTGCTGTTGCAGCTGAAGAGAGAAAGCGTGTTGCAGCAAGTGAAAGGATGGATCAGGCAAGGATCAGAGGAGAACAGGCCAGTACCAAACTGATGCCCTGATGATGTTAATGTTGTTTGTCGTCATGCTTCTGGTCATGGTGCCTGCCTACTTATCGTTTTAGAATGCAATCCCCGGAACACAGCAGTTCCGGTAGCAGTGAACAGATCCTGTCATCGGAGTGGAAAATGGAGGGATAAATGAACCGTCGAGATGGAAAGCGGCGGTAAAAGGCAAAAGAATCTTTTGAAAGGAACTGTCCCGAAAACAGATCTTGATAGAAGAACATGAAAAAGGAGGAAACAGCATGAAAAAGAAATTGCAAAAAGTTGCATCAGAGGCCAGAGCGTTTTGGCAGGATGAATCGGGGATGGGAACGATTGAAGTCGTCCTGATCATCGTCGTCCTTGTCGGACTGGTGATTGTCTTCAAGAAGCAGATCAGCGGACTGGTCAAGGATATCATTAGTCATATCAAGTCGGATGCGCAGACAGTCTATAATTGACGGCTATCTGACCGTATTCTTTTCTTTAATCTGCGGGATTTTTGCTATCACTCATTCTGGCGCTGTTTTACGGCGCCAGAATCGGAGAAGTCAGGTTGAAGAGCGAGATAGCCATGGATATTTCCATGAACTCGGTTCTGGCGGAATACAGCAGAGCGTTATTCGACCAGTATGACCTTCTGATGGTAGACATGTCTTGCAGGGACCGAAAATGGCAATATCGAAAATGTAGAAACCCATTTTAAGAACTACCTCGACAAAAATTTCGCTAGAACTTTGATCGGGAGAGCCACCAGTAGTTCCAATCTGACAGGGACCAGTTGCTCTGAAGCGAAGATTCCGGCCTATTCTCTAGCAGGAGATGGAAGCGGGTCGGTTCTGCGCAGGCAGATTCTTGCTTATATGGAGGCAGAACCTCTGGAAAAAGAATTTTCAGAAGTAGCAGGTCAGGTCAAAGTATTAAAGGCAGAAAACCTCGATTCCTATGATGTGGATCAGGAGGCGAGGAGAAGGAAGCAGGAGCTGGATGATCTGTTTGAAGAGAATGAGGTGGATGAAGAAAAGATGGATGATTCCACCATCGAAAAAGCCTCTTCTTTGTGGGATCAGGCAGTTTTGGACAAATGTATTACCAATCGGTGGGGGTTATCCTCTGTTGAGGTACCTTTAAGAGAGTTTTACTCCCATAGACAGGGACATTTGTATGGAACCGGTTTGGATGATGTGAGGAGATCACGCTCACCGAGTCGCTACTCTTTGATCAGTACCTTTTTGAGAAATGTGGAAATTATAGGAATGTGCTGGAAAAATCACGCTTGAAATATCAGATTGAATACCTGATTGTGGGAAAAAATAGCGATCAGGAAAATTTAAGCAAGGTCCTGGAGACAATTTTATTCTGGAGAGCAGCGTCGAATTTTTTCAGTATGGAGACGGATGGACGAAAAAAGGCGCAGACCTTGCGCTCTGGCTTCTCTGATCGGCATTGTGATACCTATCGAAGGATTGGTTCCGGTGTTGGACGCATGTCTGCAAATCTATTGGGTTTTAGCAGAAACCGTAGCAGATTTGCGATGCCTGACGAACGGGGGGCGGGTCAATCTAATCAAAAGGACACAATGAGTGGCACCTTCCCAATTTGATTGATGTTTTGTTTGCGGATCGTGAGTATAAACACCGCCGTAAGGGGGAGGATTAGACTATGCGGATACCTGCGCTTACTCGTGTTTCAGAAGACTCTTTTTGAAAAAACGGATCGTTTGATGGATCTGATGGAGATGGATATCAGAGAGACACCCGGCAACAAAGCGTTTCGAATGGATGCCTGTCTTGACTGCATGACAGGCGAGATGCAGGTAAAGAGCAGAATCGGATACAGTACTCACTAAGCAGAACCTATGGCTATGAAATGAGAGATGAAAAACAAAAATAACCGGATAGCAGGGCTAGAAGGGCAGGATGGATTGTAAGAATCATTGGAGGAAGCGGGAGAGATGTCCTTTTCTGAGAAAATGAAGAAGATCATCAAAAACGGGAAGAAAGGAGGATGGACGCCTCTCCGAAGAATGGCACGGAAAAGGATGTCTTTTCCCGCTTCCCTTACGGTAGAAGGGGCACTGATCATCCCCATATTTCTTTATTTTTTTATCAACATGAACACGTTGTTCGATATTATGCGCGTGCAAGGTGAGGTAGAAGCGGCACTGCATCAGACGGGAAACAAGATGGCCATTCAGATGTTTGATGTCAAATATGGCGCCAGCCTCATTGGAATGGATGACGAGATGGAAACGAGCGCGGGAGACCTTGGCACTTCCATCCTTTCAACGGTTTACGCCTCCTCCAAGGTAAAAGATTATCTGGGACGTTACTGCAAGAACATGAATTGCGTAGTCGGTCAAAAGGATGGGATTGGATTCCTAAGATCCGGATTCTTTTCAGACGGGGACATCATTGATCTTGTTGCAGACTATCAGGTCCAGCCTTTGATTAAGCTGTATGGATTTGACGTATTTCCAATGGAGGCGCGATATTATGGCCACGCCTGGACAGGATATCGTATTCCGGGAACGGAGGAAAAAAAGCCGGAGGAAAGTTCGGAAACAGTCTATGTCACAAGACATGGAACCGCCTATCATCGAGATCCATCCTGCACCTATATCAGCAGAGAGGACATAGCAGAAGTAGGGAAGAGTTAGACGCGCTTCGAAAATGCGTCGGGGCCAAGTATTACCCCTGCGAAAGATGCAGAGCGCAGGCGGGAAGCGCCCCATTTACGTGACGGATTACGGGACTTGTTATCACAGTAGTCCCGGTTGCACTCACACTGGAGCGTAGCGTGACCGCTATCTCGTTAGAGCAGGCTTTGGCACAAGGATACTGCCCGTGCAGCAAGTGTGGCAATCAGTGATAATGTCGCTAAGGCTTTCAATGAAAAGGAAGAGGAACCATCCGGAAGAGAGAATATCGCATAAGCCAAGGAAAGATGACAAAGAGAATGAAAAAGGAGAAAGAAAATGGTAGCAAAGATGATGGGGATGCTGATTCTTGGGATCGCTTCGGTGAGTGATATCCGAACCGGAAGGGTATCGCTGTGGATGGTACTATTGGCGGGAGTCTGCTCGGGACTATCTGCGGTCATTGGGATAACAGATCGTATGACCACGGTTCCGGAATTGCTCTCAGCCATGATACCGGGGGCCGTCCTTTTTGTGGATCGGGTTTATTTCTGCCAACGCGATCGGATACGGAGACGGACTGATGATGTTTATGGTAGGACCGCTCTTCGGGGTTGAGCGTATGGTAGAAGGAATGTTACTCGCCTTCTTTGTCAGTGCGATTGTTTCTATCCTTCTGATTGTATTGCGCAAGGTGAATAGAAAGACGACGATTCCGTTCATCCCGTTTCTTGCTTCTGCATTGGGGTGGTTAATTTTTGTATTATAGGCAAAAGGATATCTGCAATCGGGGACGGGGAAAAAGGACCTCTTGAGGCTGGAGTATGCCGGATACTTCACTGTAGAAGCAGCACTGGTTTTTCCATTGGTATTTTTCTTACTTGTTCTCATCTGCCATGTGTCTTTTATGATGTATGCACGCTGCCTAGCGGCACAGGATAACTATTTGATGGCGTTTAGAGCCAGTATTCTGAGGGATGGAGAAGATCGGGAGGCGTACATAGACGGGAGACAGAGGGATCAAATCGGAAGAAAATACTTTGGTGTAGACCTGCCGCAAATGGTTGCACGAGCAGATAAAAAGAAGGTGGAATGCGAGACTTCCACAGAGGTGCATAGGAAAGGGTCTCGACCTGGCTACAGGAGAGAAATGGAGAATTCAAACGAGGGCGGAGGCCTTCGTGATCAACCAGGCCGCGCACATTCGAAAACTGGATCGGATGACAGACCTAATGCGGATTGGGGCTTGAAGAAATGCGGAGGAAGAGGGATGGAGATTAAAATATACCAGAGATTTGGACCATAATTACCTGGTGATTGAAACAGAGCAAGAGGAAAAACTATCAATGGAAAATGATTGAACAAAATGCACCGGAAGGTCTTTTGAAACATTCGATCAGGAGAATTGATGGAAAGAAGTTTCTGTACTATGAGATTGATGCCAGACAGAATCTAGCAATTATTTTTGCAGTAAAAATTGGATAGGGAAGACATGCAGAGGCTGGTAAGAGCCCTTTGCGAGGTGGGAGAAAGGTTGGCAGACTATCTACTTGGGAGTGAGGGGCTGGTGCTGAACGCAGACACCGTCTTTATTGAGCCGAATGCCCGCAGATTTTGTTTTATTTATGTACCGGAAAAACCGGAGACAGAAGTCTCGGACGGTTTTTGAAGAAATGCTGGAAGGAATTGCGACAGAAGATGAAACATTCGTTCAGGCCATGTATCAGCTTTAGAAGATGCACAAAACGAAAACTTCACCTTTAAAGGAATTAAAAGAAACCTCTTTGTGGAGCGGAAAGCTAGAGGAGGAAAAGGATGTAGATCACTGGAGACGGATGTCAGGGCGGGAAAAATCAGAATTTCAGAATCAATGGACTGCATTCGAAGAGAAGCCAAACGATCGGATAGGAGAAGAGGGGGAGGAATGGAAGAGGCTGCTTATCTCACACAAGGCAGCAAGGGAAAAGCCCATCGGAGAAAAAGCAAACTGAGAAACCAAATTTTCCGGAGCGGTTCGGCCATATATATCTCTGTATTATTTATTTTAGTGATGCTGGCAGGACTATATGTACGAATGGAGTATGTCCTGACACCGTTAGAGAATGGAGTGTCGCTTGCAATTACATCCCTCTGTGTTTTTTTTGCAATCTTCAATCTGATCATTTCCTATAGGATGGATGTCGGAGAAACAAAGGCACATAAGAAGAAAAGACGCTCTCGTAAATCCAAACAAGCGGAAGAAGAGGACCAAATGGCGGAGAGCTGGCAAATGATTGAGGCGGAGGAGGATATTTTCCGCGATGAGGAAGGAGAGCGCAATCGAAAGCAGTTCAAACAGGAAGCGGCTCTTTACACAGAAAATAAACCGCGCTGCTTTCGTAAATTGTACGGGAGAGACAATCCGGAGAATATTCACATATCGCTGGAGAGACTGCCAATGACGATCGGGAGAATGCCCGGCAGAGTGGACTTCCTGCTGAGGGATGAATCGGTGAGTGGGATCCATGCGCGAATATTTGAAAATGAACGGAAATCCGTCGCCATCTGTGATTTAAATTCAACCAACGGAACCTGGTGCAACGGACTTCGGCTCATGCCGAATGAGAGTAGAGAAATCCGTCGCGGGACGAAATCTGCCCTAGGGAATCTCGTATTTGATTACAGATAACAAAGATGCTAAGATGTCATAGACGTAAAAGATGTCATAGACGAAAAATGGCATAGACGAAAAATGGCATAGATAGAAGGGGGAGTTTCTCATCATTTTTATGGATGGATGTGACTATTCTTTGATCAAGTGAATAGATGATGAGACAGTTATGGAAAGATGGGTCGTTGTGATGAAAATTAATATCTATTACGGCGGGCGGGGTGTCATTGATGACCCCACACTTTATGTAATCACAAAAATGGCGGATGTGTTTCGCGAACTGAATGTGACGGTTGAGCAGTTTAACCTCTACGAACAAAAATAATATTACGGTTTTGCAGGAAGCCTCAAAGGGCGCGGACGGCATCATTCTTGCTTCTACCGTGGAGTGGTACGGGTAGGCGGGTTTTGATGCAGCTGTTGGATGCCTTCTGGCTTTTATGGGGACAAAGAGAAAAATCGACGAAATCTACATGATGCCCGTTGTGATGTCAACGACCTCACGGCGAGCGCGACGGATGACGACTCTTTCCAGTGCATGGGAGATTTTGAGTGGGCGCCCTGTGAGGGACTTTTGCGGCTTTATAGATGATACAGCAACACTCGAGAAGAACGAAACATATAAGGCGTTGATCGAGAAGAAAGCAGAATATTTTGTATCGTACCATCAATCAGAAGCTTGGTGTTACCCAGCAGCAATCAGGCGGTCAAGAAAAGGATCTCCATCGACCAAGGCGCCGGATTTAACACCACAGGAGTCGGAACAGCTATCTCAGTATGCCTCGGATGACAAATCTAGTGCAAAAAGCAAAAAGAGGATATCCAGGAGCTAACTCTCCTATTCCGTAGCCGCATGAGCGATACGGTTGCACATCGGATCCCGATCAGTATATGGATCGGTTCCGAGAGAAGTTTCGTCCCAGAGAGATATAAAAAGCGTCTTATTCCATTACGGTAACGGATAAACCGCAGATCGGAACCATATTGCTGACGATTTCCGGAGGAAAGCTAGTGTGCAGCATGGCCAAGAAAGATACGGAGTGTGAAGTTGCCATGCAAATGACAAAGAAGTACTGGACGACATCATGGTGGGACGCATGACCTTTCAGCGCGTTTATGACTGGAAACCATTCGAATGAAGGGTGAGTTCAAACTCATGCGCAGTTTGGATCAATTATTCAATTTTATGGACAAGGAAATCTGAGATGGACCAGAACTGGATCCGCGGACTCAGGAAGGCACCTGCGACATTGATTCTGTTGCGGTGAATACGCTGGTCTTTGTTGCTCGCCTGTTTTTCCGGAGATGCCCTGCAAGCGGCGGGAGACCTGGATGTTTCTTCGGTATGTAAAGCGGGAGAATATGGGCGATTGATCAGTGCGATGTTCCTGCAGCCGATCTTTCGCATCTATTCGGAAACATGATCCTGCTGCTGTATGCGGGAGCGATGGTGGAGCAGGCATTGGGTCACCTCCTTTTTGATCCTCTATCTGCTCTGTGGCATATCCGGTAACGGAATTACGATTCAATATGAAATTTGGACAGGAAATAACTGGTCGAGTACAGGTGCCAGTGGGGCTGTGTTCGGTGTACTCGGAGCGATGCTTATCCTACTCATTGATCGAAGAAAGCAGTTGGCAGGTGCCATTTTGCTTAGAAGATTGGGACTGATGATCTTGTTTTCACTCATGATCGGCGCTTCCAGCAAAGAGGTTAACAATGTGGCACATATCGGAGGACTGCTGTCAGAATGCTTATCGACATGGATCTATCTTCTGATTTCTGCCAACAGAGTGAGAGGGAGGATTGGCAGCACCTGATTTTTCTGCAGAAGGAGAGATTGGCAACATCTGATTTTTCTTGCGGGAGAGAGAGAAATGGCATCACCGGAAAGGGGAGAGAAATGAAAGATCAAAATTGATTTTTGTAAAATTGCGAATGGAGAGATTCCGCTAACACGATATACGAGGACGATCATTTTCGGTGATCTTGGACAATGGACCCGCCACTAGGGACATGCGCTGGTTCTGCCGAAAGAGCATTATGAAGATTTGTTATCCCTTCCGGAAGAGGAAACGGCAAAAGCCTTTCAGTTAGCAAAAAAAATATCCAGACTGCTGAAGGACAGGCTGGGCGCAGATGGCGTCAATGTGATTCAGAATAACGGAGCGGCAGCAGGGCAGACAGTCAAGCACTCTCATATCCATGTGATCCCCAGGTATCAAGGGAGACGGACAAAAAAATTTTATGGGAGCCGACGAACCCTCCCGCTGAGACACTTGCGCAGATTCGTGATCAGATTTGTGCGTAGAGGGGAACAATCAAAGAAGATCATAGATTCTCGGGATCGTTGATTTCGGAGGGCCATTGCTTTTCAGGGTCATTGATGTTCCAGATTGTCAAATTCTCTATATGGTCTTGCAATTCGAGCACGTACCATATAAACTGGAGGAGTAGTAAAAAACACAATAAGGAATTCTTCAGGGTTGCGTGAAATTCGCTACCGGCGGTAAAGCCCGCGAGCATGTGCATGATTCGGTGAAACTCGAAGCCGACAGTAAAGTCTGGATGAAAGAAGAATAGTCTAACGATCCCTAGACGTATTTTTTTCAACCCGTAATTGATTTACGGGTTTTTTGATGGGAATTTCCGGAAAGAGGAAAAATGATGAATCAAGTACAGCAAACAGGAACGATTTACGAAACAAAAACCAAAACCGTTACAGGAATCGCAATACTCTCCGCCTTGGCGTACATTCTGATGTTTTTTGAAGTGCCGATTCCCATGCTTCTCCCAGGCTTTATTAAGATGGATTTTTCAGAGCTCGGCTCTGATCGCAGCATTTGCCTCATGGTCCGATCTCAGCGTTGCCGTCTGCCTGATCAAAAATCTCATTCATCTCATGCGAACACACAGACGGGGGAGTCGGAGAGCTATGAACTTTGCACTGGGTACCATCTTCGTCATGACAGCGGGTGCCATCTACAAGAAAAATCACACAAAATCAGGAGCAATGATTGCTCTTTATTAGGGGCCACTGCGATGGCAGTAGGCAGCTCGCCGTTAAATTATTACATCATCTATCCGATCATGAAAAACTTCATGCCGTTAGAGACCATTCTTGCAGCGTACCGCGCCATCCTTCCGGTGGTAAAAAAATCTGTGGCAGTGCCTGCTGATTTTTAATTTGCCGTTTACTCTTTTTAAAAGGCTTTCGCAGCCGCAATTACCTTTATCATTTACAAGCCGCTTTCTCCCATCTTGAAGGGGAAAAACTAAGACAGGGAACAGATGAAAAGAATCTAATTTCGAAAGACTTTATCGTAAGCGGAATGAATCAGAAGTAGGAAATCAGTAAAATGCAGGCGGGCAACGTCACTAAATCTAGCGTTGTTTGCCTGCATTTTACAAGATGGTGTAGAGCGGAAGTGTGGCGCAAAAAAAGTTTAGCGTCTTCATAAAAAGAAATTGACAGCGGATATCTGGTAAGGCTATAATATTTCATGCGTCGCTTTTGAAGCGGACACGAAGCATCAGACAGGGAGAAATACTCGAAGTGGCTGAAGAGGCGCCCCTGCTAAGGGTGTAGACCGTTCACGCGGTGCGCGGGTTCAAATCCCGCTTTCTCCGTTTTTTGTATTTTCACAGTCGAAAAGCAGTATTCATGAGACTTCAAAGAAATTGCAAAAAAGAATAAAAAAGTTCTTGACACAACAAAAGACCGGTGATATATTAGTCTCCGTTGCGCCACACAAGAACAAAAGAAACGCAACAAAACAGCAGCACCTTGACAACTGAACAGTGATGCAAACCTGAATAATTCTGAAGAAGAATAATTCAAGAACAAAACCTTAAAAAGGTAAATTACGGACAGGACTAGCGATAGTCTTGGACTGAGATTGAACGAGGAAGAGCCTTTAAGCGAAAGTCTGGAAACAGACTAAAGATTAAAGGAGAGATACAAAACTGAGAGTTCGATCCTGGCTCAGGATGAACGCTGGCGGCGTGCCTAACACATGCAAGTCGAACGAAGCTATGAGACGGAAGCCTCGGGTGGAAGACTCATAGACTGAGTGGCGGACGGGTGAGTAACGCGTGGGCAACCTGCCCCATACCGGGGGATAGCAGTTGGAAAACGACTGGTAAAACCGCATAAGCGCACGGTAAGGCATCTTACAGTGTGAAAAACTCCGGTGGTACGGGATGGGCCCGCGTCTGATTAGCCAGTTGGTGAGGTAACGGCTCACCAAAGCGACGATCAGTAGCCGGCCTGAGAGGGCGGACGGCACATTGGGACTGAGACACGGCCCAGACTCCTACGGGAGGCAGCAGTGGGGATATTGCACAATGGAGGAAACTCTGATGCAGCGACGCCGCTGAGTGAAGAAGTATTTCGGTATGTAAAGCTCTATCAGCAGGAAGAAAAGGCTCGCAAGGAGATGACGGTACCTGAGTAAGAAGCTCCGGCTAAATACGTGCCAGCAGCCGCGGTAATACGTATGGAGCAAGCGTTATCCGGATTTACTGGGTGTAAAGGGAGCGCAGACGGATATGCAAGTCTCGAAGTGAAACCCCACGGCTCAACCGTGGGCTTGCTTTGGAAACTGTAGATCTAGAGTACTGGAGAGGTCAGCGAATTCTGGGTGTAGCGGTGAAATGCGTAGATATCAGGAAGAACATCGGCGGCGAAGGCGGCTTACTGGACAGCAACTGACGTTGAGGCTCGAAGGCGTGGGGAGCAAACAGGATTAGATACCCTGGTAGTCCACGCGGTAAACGATGAATACTAGGTGTTGGGAGATAAAGTTTTTCAGTGCCGAAGCAAACGTGATAAGTATTCCACCTGGGGAGTACGTTCGCAAGAATGAAACTCAAAGGAATTGACGGGGACCCGCACGCGGTGGAGCATGTGGTTTAATTCGAAGCAACGCGAAGAACTCACCAGACCTTGAATCCGGACGGATTAGAGGTAAAGCTTTAAGCCCTTCGGGGCGTCCGAGACAGGTGGTGCATGGTTGTCGTCAGCTCGTGTCGTGAGATGTTGGGTTAAGTCCCGCAACGAGCGCAACCCTTGCGTATAGTAGCCAGCAAGTAAAGTTGGGAACTCTATACGGACTGCCGGGGATAACCCGGAGGAAGGTGGGGATGACGTCAAATCATCATGCCCCTGCATGGTCTGGGCTACACGTGCTACAATGTCGTAACAGAGGGAAGCGAAAGGGTGACCTGAGCGAATCTCAAAAACAACGACCTAGTTCGGACTGCAGGCTGCAACCCGCCTGCACGAAGCTGGAATCGCTAGTAATCGCGAATCAGCATGTCGCGGTGAATACGTTCCGGGTCTTGCTCACACCGCCCGTCACACCATGGGAGTCGGGAATGCCCGAGCCGGTGACCTAACTGCAAAAGAAGGAGCCGTCGAAGGCAGGCCGGATGACTGGGGTGAAGTCGTAACAAGGTAGCCGTAGGAGAACCTGCGGCTGGATCACCTCCTTTCTAAAGGAATGAGTAGGGTTTGCATCACTGTCCAGTTGTTAAAGTGAGTGCAGCAATCTTTTGAATGAACAAGCCTGCATGCTTGCATGCAAGGATTGAGAAACAAAAGACTGATATAAGAAACGCAACCGGGCATGGCAGGCGAGCGAAGCAAGTTGCAGGTGAGACGGTTGGAGTACGGTGAAGTTTCCTGCACGAACGTTGTTAAACAACCAAATATTTCCGGTGGCGATACGGTATGGGGGTAACACCCGTTCCCATCCCGAACACGACGGTGAAGACCATATCAGCCGAAGGTACTGTATTGGAGACGATACGGGAGAATAGGTGGCTGCCGGACCCATTAAGGGATTATAGCTCAGCTGAGTTAGAGCGCACGCCTGATAAGCGTGAGGTCGGTGGTTCGAGTCCACTTAATCCCATCATCTGGGGGATGTAGCTCAGTTGGGAGAGCACCTGCCTTGCAAGCAGGGGGTCATGAGTTCGAATCTCACCATCTCCACTAAGCAATTATTTTTCTTAATTGCTTACGGATGAAAATCCGGATTGCACCTTGAAAACCGAATACTGAGAATCAGAAAAATCTGAAAAGACAAGACATCGAAAGCAAAACTTTTTAGAGCATCTTATGCTTATCGCTAAGCATAAGAGAAGGACAAGCTAAAAAGGGCGTAAGGTGAATGCCTTGGCACTAAGAGCCGATGAAAGACGTGATAAGCTGCGAAAAAGCTCGGGGAGTGGCAAATACACAGAGATCCGAAGATATCTGAATGGGGCAACCCACATGAGCGAACCTCATGTACCGTATACGAATCCATAGGGTATACGGAGGAGACCCGTGAACTGAAACATCTAAGTAGCCGGAGGAAGAGAAAACAAAGTGATTCCCTGCAAGTAGCGGCGAGCGAACGCGGAGGAGCCCAAACCGGAATGCTTGCATTCCGAGGTTCGGACTGCGGACGTGACTGACGAGCCAAACAGAATGGTACTGGGAAGACCAACCAAAGAGGGTGAAAGTCCGCAAGTGAAGGTAAGGAAGCACAGCAGGATCCAGAGTAATACGAGACACGAGAAACCTTGTATGAACGCGCGGGGACCACCCCGTAAGGCTAAATACTCCTTAGTGACCGATAGAGGATAGTACCGTGAGGGAACGGTGAAAAGAACTCGGGAGGGGAGTGAAAGAGAACCTGAAACCTTATGCCTGCAAGCTGCGAGGAGGACAATGATACGTCAAGGCGTATAAAGTCTGATCGTGTACTTTTGTAGAACGGTCCGGCGAGCCATGTATACCGGCGAGGTTAAGTTTTTAAGAGACCGAGCCGAAGGGAGACCGAGTGTGAAGAGCGCGCAAGTCGGTATATGGGCCCGAAACCGGGTGACCTACCCATGACCAGGATGAAGCGGCCGTAAAAAGGCTGTGGAGGTCCGACACACATCCGTTGAAAAAGGGTGGTGATGAGTTGTGGGTAGGGGAGAAATTCAATCGAACCCGGAGATAGCTGGTTCTCCCTCGAAATAGCTTTTTAGGCTAGCCTGATAGCATACCTGATGGAGGTAGGGCACTGAACGTCTAAGGGGGACTTCACCGCTACCGAAGACCATCAAAACCACGAATGCCATACAGGAAGAGCATCAGAGTCAGACTGCACGAGATAAGTTGGGTAGTCAAAAGGAAACAGCCCAGATCTACAGCTAAGGTCCCAAAGTACGTGTTAAGTGGAAAAGGATGTAGGATTTCAAAGACAGCTAGGATGTTGGCTTAGAAGCAGCCACACATTCAAAGAGTGCGTAATAGCTCACTAGCCGAGAGGTCCCGCGCCGAAAATTACCGGGGCTGAAACACGACACCGAAGCTTAGGGACAGAATATATCTACGGGTATATTTTGTCGGTAGGGGAGCATTCACAGGAGGAAGAAACCATACTGAAAAGAGTGGCGGACTGCTGTGAAGGGAGAATGCCGGAATGAGTAGCGAGATGAAGGTGAGAATCCTTCAGGCCGAATATCCAAGGATTTCAGGGTAAAGCTGATCTGCCCTGAGGAAGTCGGGACCCTAAGGCGAGGCCGAAAGGCGTAGCCGATGGACAGCAGGTTGAGATTCCTGCACCTGAGTAAATCAGAAGAGCGAGGACACGGAGAAGTAGAGTCAGCCGGGAGAGAAGCCCGGTGCAAGCGAAGCTGCCGGTAGGGAGTAAATCCCCTACGGAAGGCAGAAGCGTGATGCGGAGCGAAATAAAAGTAGTGAAGGACTTAAGGGAACCGTCGAGAAAAGTCGCTATTGTGTTTACTCAGCCCGTACCGTAAAACCGACACAGGTGGATGAGGAGAGAATCCTAAGGCCGACGGGAGAAGCATTGCTAAGGAACTCGGCAAAAGTCCCCGTAACTGGAGAAGGGGAGCCTGCGAGAGCAGGCCGCAGAGAAGAGGCTCAAGCAACCGTTTAGCAAAAACACAGGTCTATGCGAAACCGAAAGGGTGAGGTATATGGGCTGACGCCTGCCCGGTGCTGGAAGGTTAAGAGGAGAGGTTAGCGCAAGCCGAAGCTTTGAATTTAAGCCCCAGTAAACGGCGGCCGTAACTATAACGGTCCTAAGGTAGCGAAATTCCTTGTCGGGTAAGTTCCGACCCGCACGAAAGGCGTAATGATTTGGGCACTGTCTCGGCAATGCACCCGGTGAAATTGAAGTACCAGTGAAGATGCTGGTTACCCGCGCCAGGACGGAAAGACCCCATGGAGCTTTTACTCCAGCTTGATACTGGGATTCGGTAATGTATGTACAGGATAGGTGGGGAGACGAAGAAGTGATGACGTCGTTGTCACAGAGTCGCTGTTGGGATACCACCCTTGCGTTACTGGATTTCTAACCTGCGGCCGTAAACCGGCCGGGGGACAATGTCTGGTGGGGAGTTTGACTGAGGCGGTCGCCTCCGAAAGGGTATCGGAGGCGCTCAAAGGTTCCTTCAGGATGGACGGAAACCATCCGAAGAGTGCAAAGGCAGAAGGGAGCCTGACTGTGACACCGACGGGTGGAACAGGTACGAAAGTAGGACTTAGTGATCCGGTGGTATGAAAGTGGGATTGCCATCGCTCAACGGATAAAAGCTACCCTGGGGATAACAGGCTGATCACTCCCAAGAGTTCACATCGACGGAGTGGTTTGGCACTCGATGTCGGCTCATCGCATCCTGGGGCTGTAGCAGGTCCCAAGGGTTGGGCTGTTCGCCCATTAAAGCGGTACGCGAGCTGGGTTCAGAACGTCGTGAGACAGTTCGGTCCCTATCCGGCGCGGGCGTAGGATATCTGAGAGGAGCTGTCCTTAGTACGAGAGGACCGGGATGGACGGACCCGCTGGTGTATCTGCTGCGTTGTCAAACGCAAGAGGCAGAGGTAGCCATGTCCGGCAGGGATAAACGCTGAAGGCATCTAAGCGTGAAGCCCTCAAGATGAGATATCCCTGCTCTACGGGGCATAAGATCCCTTGAAGAGTACAAGGTAGATAGGGCGGAAGGTGTGAGTGTGAGTAACACCCAGCTGATCCGTACTAATAGATCGAAGGCTTGTCCTTATCTTTTCTGTTATCAGTGTTCGGTTTTTGAGGGTGCAATTCCATTGGCTGGCCCGGTGGCTCAGCTGGTTAGAGCGCCGCCCTGTCACGGCGGAGGTCGTAGGGTTTCGAACCCCATCCGGGTCGTTTATATTGTTTATCATGGGATCTTAGCTCAGCTGGGAGAGCATCTGCCTTCAAGCGAGGGGTCATAGGTTCGAGCCCCTATAGGTCCCATTCTTATGCCGATGTGGCTCAATTGGCAGAGCAGCTGATTTTTGTAATCAGCAGGGTTACCGGTTCAAGTCCGATCATCGGCTTTACCAATTCACATATGGTATATATGGGTGGCTTCCCGAGTGGCCAAAGGGGACAGACTGTAAATCTGCTGCAAATTGCTTCTGGTGGTTCGAACTCACCGCCACCCAATGAAACAATATTATATCGCGGGTGGAGCAGTCTCGAAGCTCGTCGGGCTCATAACCCGAAGGTCATAGGTTCAAATCCTATCCCCGCTACGAATGGATTCGTTATATTATTTAACGATCACCAGAAATGCAGTCGTGAATTTATTTCAATAGAATGACTGATTTGCCTTGATAGCTCAGTTGGTAGAGCAGAGGACTGAAAATCCTCGTGTCGATGGTTCGATTCCGTCTCAAGGTCAGGAAGTTCCCTAAGCGGGAACTTTTTCGTGATCCGGCTTTAAACCCGTCCCGTCTTAGAAGATAGGAGAATGATTATTCCACTGTACATTTTTCTTGGATTTTTAGTACTAAAGTTTTTTTGGATACCGATAGAGAACCACGGTTACCTTTATCATAGAAATTCGCATAGGAATTTATCATGAGTGAGAGTACGATGACAACCAATTCCAATTCCAATTCCATTCTTTTTAAGCACAAATGGTTTTTGTACAGCACCGAATTTTTCCGGCATGTCGGTCATGGCGGTGGAACTAGGGGCGCAGATTGATCGCTCCCCTATTTCAGCTCCTCGCAGATTGTTTTGGACCATTATCATCGGAACCATCATGATCGCCATGGCGCTAGGGCAATGTTTTTCGGGGTAGATGGGCGGATCATGAGGATAATCCAGGCAAATTATTCAGACGGATTCTGATTGCAGCGATATGGATTGCTTTGATCCCTGTATTTGGGAAGTATTGCATTCTGCTGGTTACGGGTCATGATTCTTACCATCAACACCAATTTACTTGTCTTTGCCGCCTTTCATTACCCTGCTCTTCTTTTTGTCTTTCCCTTGTTTTGCTTGGCACAGTGACGCCCTCTCTGATACGTTTCAGTGTCAATTCCCTGGAGGAGACGGTAGTATTTCCGGAAAACTGGGCGCTTACAATACGATCGGCAGCATTCTAGGCACTTTTTCGCCCACCTTCGTTACCATTCCTACGGTAGGGACAGCGATGACCTTTCTTCTATTTTCGGGATCCTGTTGTTCCTGTCGCTGCTTTATTTCTATATGACTCGTTCAGGTAAAAATCTTTCTATTCAGTATTCCGATTTATTTATTAGCCTGTCTATTCGGGCATCGATCCAACTTTGCCTTTTGGGAAAAATTTTAACTGATGAAGGAGAATCGATCTATAACTATCTTCAAGTTAGGGATACAGATCAGGAAACCATTCTGTCGACCAATGTCTTATTCTGGCGTGCAGTCCGTTTATCTCAAAAAACAGCGATCTGAGCGGGATGTATTATGATTATGCGCTGGCAGCCCCACTTCTACTTGCAAAAGCAAAACCCGAAGATACTGGTTCTCGGATGGGAAGCGGAACCTACAGACCGAATGCAAGACCTTTTTCCGAATGCAAAGATCGAAGGGTAGAAATCGATCAGAAGATTACCGATCTTGCTCATACATATTTTCATCTGTCCAAAGAGGTTCCGGTAACCACGTATGACGGGAGGGCGTTTCTAAATGCAAGCAAGGATCAATATGACGTCATTATGGTAGATGCCTACCAGGATATCACCATCCCCTTTCAAATGAGCACACGCGAATTTTTTACGCTGGTAAAAAATCATCTGACGGAGGAAGGAGTGATGGTGGTCAATATGAACATGCATGGAAACAGCCAGGACGACATCACTACCTATTTATCCGATACGATTGCATCGGTCTTTCCGGAAGTGGCAACGGTGGAGGTGAGCAGGGTCGACCAATCGGGAACTTTTGCCCAGGCTTCCTCTGCCCATGGAAGTCTGCAGAATCGAATCCTGGCGGGGAGCCGAGCGTACAAAGAGAGGTCATCCGGCAGTAATGTCCCGGCAGACGGGGAGGAATTCCTTGTAAGAATGACAAAAGTGAGTAAGGATCTTAAGGTGGTGAATGGTGGGAATCATATCCTGACAGATGACCGGGCACCGGTCGAGCTTCTGGGGATGAAGACCATCGACCGTATTATCCAGGAAGAGGCAGGGCAGTTTTCGCTCTTCCTTTAGAGAGAACGGTTTCTCCGGATTACTGGGGAATCTTTGATGGGATACAACGAAAGAAATGCCGGGAAGACCGACAATTTAAGAATGAACTCGAAGCGCACTGGAGGAATATTGCAAAAGTGACTTTTACCCCTTTCACATGCCAGGGCATAAAAGGGAATGAGAAGGCTTTTTCGAAAAGGTTTTTGCAGGAATTATGCAAGGTGGATATCACGGAAATAGAAGGCTTTGATAACCTGCATGAGGCGGACGGAATATTAAAAGAGTCGCAGGTAAGAGCCAACGATTTGTTCGGCAATTCCGGAAGCGAGACGTACTTTCTGGTAAACGGGTCGAGCAGCGGGAATCTTGCATCAATCTCGCGGCACTTTTACGAAAAACGAGGAGATTCTGATCGCCAGAAATGCACATAAATCGGTCTACCATGCCGTAGCCATGCACCGTCTGAAACCAAGGTATCTTCTGCCGAAGGAGGCCGGAATTCCGCTGTGGTTGCAGGAAAAGAGCTGCATTCCATTGAGGGGGCAGGACACGAGCCGATTTCCATTGCGGGAGCAGGACAAGAGCCGTATTCCATTGCGAGAGCAGGAGCAGGACCGTATTTTACACAAAGAAGAGAAGATCGGGGACGAATGCAGAAGCGGGTTTTGGGGACCGATTACGGCAGAGGAGGTCGAGAAACAAATCACAGACGACACCAGGGCGGTTCTAATCACCTCGCCCACCTATGAGGGAATGGTATCCGATGTGAGGGAGATCGCAGATTTTTTACATCAAAAACAAATCCCGCTGATGGTAGATGAGGCACATGGTTCTCATTTCGGACTGTATCCGACCTTTCCTGAGAGCGCACTGAGTTGCGGAGCGGATCTGGTGATTCACAGCCTCATAAGACCCTGCCTTCTCTTACCCAAACGGCGCTTCTTCATGTACAGGGGGAGCTGATTGATCGGGAAAGAGTCAGGCGATATCTTCGTGTGTTTCAAAGTACCAGCCCTTCTTATCCACTGATGGCATCCATAGATAGCTGCGTTTGTGAAGTGAAGAAGGCGGGAGCATACCGTTTTTTACATCTGGAAAAACTAAGAAATCTATTGGAAGAAACGACAGGGAATCTGACGGAAGTGCGGATCCTGCCGAGAGAGATGATTGCGGATCCATGCAAGATCAGTCGTATTCAGTTCGAGCCAAAACCGGTAGGTGGATCGCAGATCAACTTCGTCACGATTATCATCTTGAACCGGAAATGGAAGGAGCATCATGTCGTGCTGATTCTGACCGGTTATGATACAAGCGAGGGGATTCAAAGGCTTGTGAATGCAGTGCAGGGAATCAATGAGACAGCTGTTTGGGAGAAGCAAAAGGAGAAGAAAAGACGAGACGGTTCTCTCGGTTTTTACAGAAATGACAAAACATCTTCCGAAGAGGAGAATCTTGCCATCAGAGGCCTGGGATCATAAAAGGGAGTGGAAGGAGTTAAACGAGAGCAAAGGAAGCGTATGCGCGGAGATGCTCCATGTCTATCCACCGGGAATTCCTCTCCTGGTGGCGGGAGAGGAGATCGACGCGGAAACGATTTTGGCAATGAAACAACTTCTGCAGGCAGGAGCAAATCTGCAAGGCATCAGGTGGCAGGAGGGCAGAGTCTACGTACCGGTCGTGAAGAACAAGCCATTGCCCAACCTGTGCCTTTCGTAGTATCATAAGAGTTAAATCGGGAGAGGGACAGCAGTTTGATTCATGGGTAAAATCTTTGTATTAATGGGGAAAAGTGCATCCGGAAAGGATGCGGTATACAGGAATCTGCTGCAGGATCCACAGCTGGATTTAAAGAAAGTGGTTCTCTATACCACCCGTCCGAAACGACGAGGGGAAATGGAGGGCAGACAATACTTTTTATCAGCGACGCAACCTATGAAGAGATGAGGAAGGGCGGTCGCATTATCGAAGAAAGAAGCTACACAACGAAGCTTGGTGTGTGCATTATTTTACCGCTGATGACGGTCAAATCGATTTGTCGGGAAACAAGCTACTTAATGATTGCAACACCGGAGGCCTTTCTTGCGATCAGGGCGTATTTCGAGAAGGCTGTGTGTTTCCGGTCCTCATCCAAACGGATAACGGAATTCGGTTGGAGAGGGCGCTCGAAGAGAGCGCAGGCAGGAAGTTCGAGATATGATGAAATGTGCAGGAGATTTCTTGCAGACGAAGAGGATTTTTGCTGAGGATCGATTAAGGAAGGGCGGAATCACGAGAATCTTCCGAAAAACGATGCCACTTTAGAAGAACTGCTGAAGCAGGTGTCGGCCTACATTATGGAAAAAGAATCATGGAAATTAAGGTACAGCAGGTGCAGGCGCTTACGCAGGCACCGCAGAAACGCTGAGTAAAGCAAAGCGAGAATCCGTTTCAATTCATCCTGAGAGCAAGGTGGATGATGGGGACTTGCTGCGAGACTGTCTTCCATGTACGAGAGCATCACCATGGAAGGCAAGCATCTGGCACAGACATCCGGGAGATGCAGCGTTACCGCATTCTGATCAAGGACTTTCTGAATGAGATCCTTACAGATCTCATTCTTTTCGGCGAAAAAATTATCTGGATAAAAAGGGGCGCCATCGCGTTTATGGCATCATCCGCCTCATCGATGAGAACCTGGATGAGTTGGCGAAGAGAACTGATCGCAGAGGAAAAGGACAACATTGCAATCATGGGAGAATCGGAACCATCGAGGGTCTTCTCTTGATATCTTCACCCGAGCTTCATGGCAAAATTTTTCGGACATTGTCGGCCAAAAGTCGATTAAGGCGCATCTTACCCATGCGCTTCTCAACAATTCCATATCCCATGCGTATATATTTGAGGAGAAGAGGGCTGTGCAAAATGCTGATGGCACAGGCCTTTTCTCAGACTCTGCTTTGTGAAAAGCAGGCGGAGGACGCCTGTGGGAGTTGTTATTCCTGTATACAGGCGGAGCATGAGACGCATCCGGATATCATCTTTGTCAGACGAGAAGAAGATCCGAACAATAAGGGACAGGCTAAGGAAAACGCTGGGGGTGCAGGCGGTCAGAGAGCAACTGGTCGATGATGTTATTGTGATCCATATCAATCCGCCTTCAAGGTTTATATCGTGACGGAAGCCGAGAAAATGACGACTGAAGCGCAGAATGCCATTCTGAAAAACACTGGAGAGCCACCCTCCTATGCGGTCATCCTGCTCCTGGTTACTCGTGCAGATGCACTTTTACCGACCATTCGCAGCAGATGTGTGACCCTGTCCTTCGCGCCTTTAACCGAGGAGAAATTGAGTCATGTTAACGGATCAAGAGGGAATTTCACCGTCCAGAGCCAGGTTGGAGGCCAGATTTGCAGAGGAATCTGGGTCAGGCGATTCGTAAGGCGGAAGATGAGAATGCTCAGACACAGAAGAAAAGGATGCTGGACCTGATTGAGAAGGCATCTGCGGAGGGGACCCATGCGATTCTGACAGGCTTAAGAGAACTCCTGGAAGAGGCGGAGGATCCTGAGGAGACCCTGCAGGAATTTCTGGTCATGGTGCAGTATTTCATTCGAGACATATCGCTTTATAAGGCGACCGGCAGGACACAGCACTTGATTTTAATTGATGAAATATCGTATATTAAAAAGTGTTGCCCACAAGGCAGAGTGGAAGAATCTGTACATTCTGCAGGATGGGTTGCAGACAGCAAGGCAGCGGATTTCTGCGAATGTAAATAAAGAACTATCCTTGGAAATTCTGCTTTTTACGATCGCAGAGGCATTTCAAGGGACTTTGCGAACGGCATAACAGAAAGGTTGCGTATGGCAAGAATAGTCGGTGTCCGGTTTCGGACAGCGGGAAAAGTATATTATTTTTCACCGGGAGCCTTCGAAGTGAAAAAAAGGCGATCATCTGATCGTGGAAACGACGCGCGGGATTGAATACGGGACGGCGGTATGCGCACCCACGGACCTTTTAGATGAGCAGGTTCCGAAACCGGTGAAGGAGATTCTTAGAATCGCCAATGAAACGGATGAGCATCAGGAAGAGGAGAACAGAGAGAAGGAAGAGGCATTTCAAATCGGGCTTCAGAAGATTGCTGCATAAGTTGGACATGAAACTGATCGATGTAGCCTATACTTTCGATAACAATAAGATCTTATTTTATTTTACGGCAGACGGAAGAATCGACTTTAGAGAGCTGGTCAAGGATCTGGCCAGCGTCTTCCGCACCAGAATCGAATTACGACAGATCGGAGTGAGGGATGAAACCAAGATCCTGGGAGGCATCGGGATTTGCGGTCGGGTCCTGTGCTGCCGGTCCTATCTCTCGGACTTTATCCCGGTATCCATTCGGATGGCCAAGGAACAAAAATCTATCTTTGAATCCGTCAAAAATCTCCGGCACCTGTGGCAGACTGATGTGCTGCCTCAAGAATGAAGAAGAAGTTTATGAAGAAATCAATCGAAGAATGCCTTCCACAGGGGACTTCGTTGTTGCCAGGGATGGGCTTAAGGGCGAGGTTTCTTCGGTCAATATCCTTCGAGAAACCATGAAGATTCTCGTGGATGTGGATGATGAAAAGAGGTGCATGAATATGCACTGGAGGAAATTATGAAATCCAGCGCAGGCATAAAAAGCGCCAGAGCCAGAACAAGGATCCACAGGGGAAGAAAAACGGCAAAAAGCGTCTGAATGCGGAAGAAGCCGAAGAGGAAAAGGAACTGGCAAAGCTGGAAAAGGAAGAACGAAAAAAGGAAGCAAAGAGAGATCGAAGCTGGACGACTGACAGGGCAAGGAATGACAGATAGAGAAGATTGATTCATCCGGGCGAACGATTGGATGATCTTCAGTTGGACGGATTGAAGATCTTACAGAATCCTGCCGGTTTCTGCTTTTGGAATGGATGCGTTCTGCTCTCTCATTTCATTCGCTTGAAGGAAGGGGAGGCTGTTGGACCTGGGGACAGGGACAGGCGTGATCCCGCTTCTTCTGTCAGGAAAGACAAGAAATACACATTTCACAGGACTGGAGATTCAGAAGGAAAGTGCGGATATGGCGCGCAGGAGCGTCCTTCTGAATCATCAGGAAGACAGAATTACCATCATAGAGGAGATCTTAGGAAGGCGGATGGAATCTTTTCCTGCCGCCTCTTTTGATGACAATCACTTGCAATCCTCCCATATGGCGGCGGGGAAGGGACTGGTGAATCCGGAATCACAGAGGGCGATTGCAAGGCATGAGATCCTGTGCACCCTGCAGGATGTCGTATCTGCAGCAGCCTACCTGCTGAAGGATGGAGGACGTCTCGTTCATCGCCCCAGGAGACTGGTGGAGTTGTTCTGCCTTCTGGAAGCAAAGAAGCTGGAGCCCAAACGACTTCAGTTCGTGCATCCCTCTGCGGAGGAGGAGCCGAATATGGTTCTGGTGGAAGCCCTAAAAGGAGGCGGAAGGGAGCTGAGAATTCTCCCGCCAATGCTCTTACAAAGCCCAAAAAAGGAAGCAGCGGAACATAAAAGAGTTGCGGGGGAGAAGGAGGACCGGCGGAGAAACAAAGGCTTGGGAAAAGGGGAATGAAGGAGCAAACGGATGAGCGGAACTCTTTTTGTCTAGTGCGACACCGATCGGCAATTTGAATGACATCACACCTCGTAGGGTTCTGCAGGCGCTTCAGAGCGCGGATCTCATTGCAGCGGAAGACACCAGAGGAAGCATCAAGCTTTTTAAATCATTTTTGATATTCATACGCCGATGGTGAGTTACCACGAGCACAATCGCTTTTTGAAAAAGCGGAGGAACTGATCGACAGGCTTCGACAGGAAAGAACATTGCACTCATCACCGATGCGGGAACACCGGCGATTTCGGACCCGGGAGAAGTGTTGATCAGGAGATGTCATGAAGAGGGATCTCTGTCACCTCCTGCCCGGAGCCTGTGCGGTGATCACGGCTCTGTCCCTTTCCGGCATGCCGTCCAGAAGGTTTTTGTTTTTGAAGGTTTTTTTGCCCGGAAACGGAGAGAAAAAGAAAGAAAAAGAATTCTGCAGGAACTGAAAACGGAAAAGTCGTACCATTATCCTCTACGAGGCGCCACATCACCTCAGAATGACGTTGCGGGGATTTGTATGAAGTGTTGGGAGACCGAAAGATCGCTCTTTGCAGGGAAACTGACCAAGATTCATGAAGAAGTATGCAGGAACACGCTATCAGAGCCATCGCAGCATATAAGGAAAAAGATCAGAGGAGAGTATGTACTGATCGTAGAGGGTTTCCGTCCGAAGAAAAGAGGGAAGAAGAGCAGAAGAAATGGAAGGAAGTTCCATTGTCAGAGCATCTGCAGTTCTATGAACAGCAGGGAATCAGCCGGAAGGAAGCGATGAAACGGGTAGCTGCGGACCGGGGCTGTGGAAAGAGGAGATTTATCAGGCTCTGCTCCTAAAGAGGGAAAAAGAAAAGCTGATGAGGGAGCGTCTTTCACTGTACCACTTCTGGCAATTGGATGCATTGTTCTCATCCTTCTTTTCATTTCGTGTGAAATACTCCATACGCGGTCTCTGCCCATGGACGAACTGGAAGGACATGAATTTGAATCTTACTGCGCTGATCTGTTGCAGGCAAGTGATTTTCAGGATGTCGGATCACGAAGGGAGCGGAATTTCGGAACGGACATTTTTGGCGGTCAAAGACGGCATCAGCTATGCAGTGCAGTGCAAACGATACGATAAACCGGTAGGTGTTTTCGCCGCACAACAGATTTATGCGGGAAGGATTACTACGGCTGTATGGTTGGAGCCGTCATGACCAACCAGACCTTTACACCTGCTGCGAAGGATTGTGCGAAGAAACTGCGCATTCTCTTGCGGGATCGAAGTAAAATAGAAGAAATGCAACAGTGGCAGGAGAGAACCTTTTTCGCATCGGAAGAAATCATAGGAAGGGAAGGCGCTCAGAAAAAGAAATCAAGCTTCCATGATTGGGCAGTGATAGGGAGACTCTATATAATAATGAACTTATGAGAAGCGGGAGGTATTTCTATGGACGAGAAAAAAAATATTTTAACGTATGAGGGGCTGAAGAAGTACGAGGATGAACTGGAGGAATTGAAGGTTCATAAACGGCAGGAGATCGCACAGAAAATCAAGGGAAGCACGCGCACAGGGAGACTTGTCGGAAAATGCGGATATGATGCAGCCAAGGACGAACAGCGTGATGTGAGGCCAGGATCGAGGAACTCGAGAGAATCCTGAAGAATGCGGAGGTCGTCGTCGAAGAAGAGGTTGATCTGAAGAAGATCGGCATTGGTTGCAAGGTCAAAATCCTCGATATGGCGTATAATGAAGAGATTGAGTATAAGATCGTCGGCTCCTCGGAGGCAAACAGCCTGAAGGGCAAGATCTCCAATGAATCACCGGTAGGCAAGGCGCTCCTGGGTGCAAAAAGAACGATGTGGTGAGCGTGAAACGCAGGCAGGTGAATTTAAGTACAAGGTACTTAAAATCGAGAGATCGAAGGTCAGCTGAGGGAAGAATCCGGGGTCTGTGAAGGCTCCGGTTTTTGATGAAATGTGCAGAAACGGAGGAATCAGGTGGAAGAACAGAATCGAGGAAGGCAGCAAAAATCCGGTCGATCAAAAATGAGAGGCAGCAGGAAGAGCAGTCACAGCAGGAAATCGGCCGTCTGAGGCAGGTCAGAAGAGATAAGCTGAAGGAATTGCAGGAGGCGGGAGCGGATCCGTTTCAGATTGTAAAATTCGACCAGACGCATCATTCCAAAGAGATTCAGGATCATTTTTCCGAGTGGGAAGACAAAGAGGTGTCCATTGCCGGAAGAATGATGAGCAAGCGCGTCATGGGAAAGGCGTCTTTTTGCAATGTACAGGATCTGGAAGGCAACATTCAGTGCTATGTGGCCAGGGACGAGATTGGAACGGAAGCCTATCAGGCATTCAAGAAGTTTGACATCGGCGACATCATCGGGATCAAGGGCCATGTCTTTCAAAACAAAAGACGGAGAAATTTCCGTTCATACCAAAGAAATCACTCTTCTTTCCAAATCGCTGCAGATTCTCCCGGAAAAGTTCCATGGTCTTACTAATACAGATCTGCGCTACAGGCAGCGTTATGTCGATCTGATCATGAATGAGGAAAGCAAGCGGACCTTTATCTGCGATCCAAAATCATTTCCTCCATCAGGCGTTATCTCGACGGACAGGGCTTTCTGAGGTGGAGACTCCCATGCTGGTGCCCAATGCAGGCGGTGCGGCAGCCAGACCGTTCGAGACCCACTACAACGCATTGAATGAAGATATTAAATTGCGCATTTCGCTGGAGCTGTATCTGAAGAGACTGATTGTCGGAGGCATGGAGCGGGTTTACGAGATCGGCCGCGTCTTCCGGAATGAGGGCTGGACACCAGGCACAATCCGGAATTTACACTGATGGAGCTTTATCAGGCCTCACACCGATTATCACGGCATGATGGATCTGACGGAAGCCATGTACCGCCATGTGGCAAAAAGAAGTGCTCGGGACAACCACCATTGTTTACGGGAATACGGCGCAAGAAGGAGACCAGAACCAATCCGAAACAGCAGGAGAGGATAAGAAACCGGTCGTCATTGATCTTGGCAAACCGTTTCGCTGGGTCACCATGGTAGAGGCGAGTCAAGAAGCCTGTGGCGTTGACTTTGATCAAATTCCGGACACAGAGGCGGCAAAAAGGTGGCAGATGAAAAGAAGATTGCCTATGAGCCACATCACAAAAAAGGCGATATCGAAAATCTCTTTTTGATGAATTCTGCGAGCATCAGATGATTCAGCTGACCTTCGTGATGGATCATCCCATTGAGATTTCGCCCTGGCCAAGAAAAACCGGATGACCCGTCCAAGGTGCAGCGTTTTGAGCTTTATATCACGGTGCCGAGATGTGCAACGCCTACTCCGAACTCAATGACCCGATTGACCAGAGGGGCGATTTGCCGCACAGGATCTTCTGGCTGCAGCAGGGGATGAAGAGGCCAACCACACGGACGAGGACTCCCTCAACGCACTTGAAATCGGAATACCTCCGACCGGCGGCATCGGCTACGGCATCGATCGCCTGGTCATGCTGCTTACCAATTCTGCCGCTATCAGAGATGTGATTCTTTTCCCGACCATGAAGACCATCGGCAAGTCCGGCAAGGAGGGCAGGAAACTTCGGAATCGGAAACCGGCTTTTTACCCCTGAACGAGAAGATTGATTTCAGCAATGTGAAGATCGAGCCTTTGTTTGAAGAGCAGGTGGATTTTGATACCTTCTCGAAGAGCGATTTCCGTGCGGTCAAGATTCTGGCGTGTGAGGCTGTTCCGAAATCTAAAAAAAGCTGCTCAAGTTCACACTGGATGACGGAGTACGAAAGGATCGCGTGATTCTAAGCGGAATTCACGATTACTACGAGCCGGAAGAGCTGGTTGGGAAGACAGCCATTGCGATCGTAAACCCTGCCGCCAAGAAAGATGATGGGAATCGAATCTGAAGGAATGCTGATTAGTGCAGTCAGCAACTATCAGGATTCGGATCAGGAAGAGCTTCACCTTCTCATGGTGGACAACCACATCCCGGCAGGTGCGAAGCTGTATTGAGATTAAAAAGAGTCCGAGTTTACGCAAATGACTTGCAGATAGCCATTCATTCAGTATACAATTATATTGAGGATGAATGAAAAGGAGAAAACTATGAGCTCAAGTCTGGTGCAGGTCCGTATGGACATAGGGATTAAGAGACAGTGCTAATACTATTTTCGATGAACTCGGCGTTGATATGTCTACAGCTATCAAGATGTTTTTAAAGAAATGTGTGGCCGAAGGGGGAATTCCTTTCAGCCTAAAAGTTCAGAGGAACAGGGATTATAAAAGTTTGGAAGGCATAGCAGCCTTGCGTGAACTACAAAGAGAAGCGGAAGCAAACGGGACTTGATATGAGTCTGGAGGAAATCAATGCAGAGATTGTTGCGTCCAGAGCCGAACAGCATAATAAGACACAGAAGGGGGCATAAATGCTGCACGCATGTACTCGACACGAATGTGCTTGTTTCTGCGGTTTTAGCAGCTGAAAAGGGAAAGTCTTCGCCTCCTAGGGAGGTACTGGAGTTCGTTTTTGCAGGAAATGTCATTCCAGTTTACAACGAGGAGATCCTCCAGGAGTACAGAGAAGTCCTTCATCGCAGGAAATTCAAATTTGACGGGAAGGTTGTAGATAAACTTGTTTCTGAAAATAAAACGAATCGGGATAAAGTCAGCAGAACTCTAGAAGTCAATGAAGATTTCCCAGATAAGGATGATGCCGTGTTCTTTGAAGTCGCTATGGGGGCAAAGGAAGAGCACGACGATAGTTATCTTGTGACGGGCAATATGAAGCATTTTCAAGAATCCGATCGTTGTCACTCCTGCACAGTTTATTTGTCTTTTGTCCTATAACTTGGATCATTTGTTGTAACCCAAAGTGAAATAGGAGTCTCGTCCGGGCCTAGTCGTGATGACTGGGCCCATTTTTCAATTTCCTGTTCCCGTTAAAATGGAATTTTCCCAGGGAATGCTTCCAGGAATGGGCAGGAGTATTCTCTGCGGCAGTGTACATCGAACGGTCACATTTGCTGAAGCCGAATTTGACCTTATGCTTTTTGCAGACCAATACCAGGGAGAAAAGTTTGTGCCGGAAAGACACTGAGCTTCTTTTGATGAGATTACAGAGTTTCGGAAATTACCACTTTCCTTAAGTTTTTCTGCATTGACGGTCGTTTTGATGTGATTTGCAGTGGATCCATGCTGGGAGTCAATTACAAAAGAATGGAGAAAGCAATAGCGCAGGATATAAAAAGACTATGAAATGTATTCTATGGATTTTGAGGAGTTTTTGTGGGCAAAGGGTTATGGAAATGATACTGTAGAAATGCTGCTTTCCCACATGAAGGAATTTACGCCTTTCAGCGAATTGGAAATGAGTGTCTTTCATTCTCATCTTTCTGGATTATACTATTCTGGAGGATGCCTGCTGGTTGTGAAAGAATATATCGAGCGAAATACCTTTTGAAGGATCTCAGGGACAACAAGAATCTGGGAGTCTATAAGGGTGCGCTTTATGAAAATATGGTAGCTGAAGCACTTATCAAACAAGGGTACAAACTGTTCTATTACAAGAAAGAGGATTCAACCTTAGAAGAGGATTTTCTTTATCCGTTCAACAGCTTCCCTGATTCCTGTTGAGGTAAAGGCAAAAAGTGGTCGTGCAAAATCAATGAAAACGCTGATTGCTTCCGATCATTACCCGGATATCAGATATGGAATGAAGTTTTCAAAAAAACAATATCGGACATGAGAACTGTATCTACACATCTCCCTACTTTCTTTGCATTTCTACTAAAGAGATTCATGGCAGATTTTCATGCAAAAGAAGAGAAATGAAAAAAACAACCGGAACGGAGGAAGCAAAGGAAAGATGCAACTTGGAATGCTCTGAGAGAAAAATAGAATTTGATTATGAAAGGTGGGAAGGGCATTTTTCATCCGCCAGGGAAGAGGCAAAGCCACCTCAAAATCAAATACAGGGGCGCCTATGGCATGGGAGAGAAGTATGACGCCGTCAATCAAAAAGGGAAAAAGGTGATCAATGAAGTAAATGAGAAATTCTGCTTTCAAGGAGATAAGACCTACTGCCCAATTCCTTTTTCTGGACAGACTCGGAGTAGGCGTCTACGTAGATACCTGTTATACAAGCGCTTTTGATTTCCGGGAAGAAGAAATCGTCATCGAAACTCCAATTGATTGCAAGATGGTATTATTGACAGGAACGCCAAAAGAAATCGTGTCCTCTTATATGAAGATTTTTGGAGAGGCCGCGCTTCCGCCGGAATGGGCATTCGGTGTGTGGATTTCCGCCAATCGGTGGGATAATGAGGAACTGACTTTAACACAAATTGAGAAGCTGAAGGCGTATGATTTCCCGGCAACCGTCATGGTGCTCGAAGCTTGGAGCGATGAGGCGACATTTTATAAGTGGAACCCGAGTAAGTGGAATCACCCAAAAGAAATGATAGACAGGATTCACGATGCAGGACTGAAGCTGGTATTATGGCAGATTCCGGTATATAAGAAAATTGGGCAGGAGGAAGCAGATAACGAGCAAAACAGATTGGATGAAGAAGAGGCCCTCAAGCATCACCTGTGTCTCTATGAAGAAAAATGGGAGCCTTACAGGATACCGGAAGGCAATTGGTTTTGCAGTCTCTCCTTCCTGATTTTACGAATCCAAGGACGTATCAGTCTTGGTTTTCCAAGAGACAGGATCTCCTTACTATGGGTGTGGATGGGTTTAAAACCGATGGCGGCGAGCATATCCACAGTGAACAGGTGAAATTCCATGATGGAAGTAATGGACGGGAGGGAAAGAATAAATTTGCTCGTGATTATACTTCCGCCTACAAGAAATTTGTAGGAAAAGACAAAGTCGTATTCAGTAGAGCCGGTTTTTCAGGTCAGCATACCATATCCATTCAGTGGGCTGGCGATCAGCAGTCCAGACCGGAAGAAATGAAGAGCGTTCTAAAAGCCGGACTATCGGCAGCAGCTTCCGGAATTCTTTTCTGGGGTCTTTGATATTGCCGGATTTGCAGGGCCATTGCCTTCCATGGATTTGTATAGACGAGCGACGCAGTTTGCATGCTTCTGTCCCATCATGCAGTGGCATTCCGAACCGGATGGGGGGCAGTTCAAGGATTTAATGGAGGGGAGCAGCGGGGAGAATGAGAGAAGTCCCTGGAACATCGCAAAGGCATACAATTGCCCCGAGTTTATAGATGAGATGCGCTATTGGCATAAGCTTCGTGAAGAGCGTTTAGGCGTACATCTGTGCGACTGCAAGAAGTGCGTTAAAGAAAACACGCCGATGATGCGTCCACTCTTTTATCAATTCCCGGAGGATGAGAATGGTTTGAATTGCGAGGATGAATACATGTTTGGGGAAAGATTACCTGGTCGCTCCATTCATGGAGGAAGATCAGACCCGCAGAGAGGTATATCTACCGGAAGGGAAGTGGAAGGATACAGGAGAAGTTTTCAAAGGAGGGCAGGTAATTCTCTCGGAGTGAGGGTGGGAAGATACCTGTATTTATTCAAATATAAACCGGGTGCACTGTGAGCAGAGCGAGGGGCATAGATGAAAGAGCGTGTTTACGGAGAAAAAGTCAGCATCGACACAGAAAATACCGTTTCTTTTTATGATCAAAGAGCCAAGACGATCAATAACAGAAAGCAAGAATATACGACGGTTTTACTGGGCGATCAAGACCCGGATTTTTCCGTTAAGTGGATGCGGGACGAGAAGCAATTGATCCTTCCCAGGTTACAAAGCTCAATCAAGACAAGGTGATTCTGGATATCGGCTGTGGAATGGGAAGATGGGCAGAGGCGGTTGTGGATCAATGTAAGGAATATTACGGGGTGGATTTATCTTCGGAACTGATTGCCGTGGCAAAGAAGAATATCAAGAATGAGAACTGCCACTTTTATACCATGTCGGTTGTCGATGCAGTTTCCAATCCGAAAATCACAGCTCGGAAATATGATATTGTGCTGGATGTCGGTGTTTCCATGTATATCAATGAAGAAGAGTTGAAGGAATGTTATCGGGGCTTAAAGCAGTTGGCGGATTGGGATACCCTGTTTTATTTTGAAGAGAGTGTCGGAAAAAAGGAAAGAATTACCCTAAAACCATATATGGTCCGACAATTTAAATGCCTATTATAGCGCAATCTATAGAACACGGGAAGAATATAAAAGTCTTATTGAGGAGTGCATGAATGGCGTGGAGTTTATCGAGGAAGGGTATCTCCATTGCCTTGATAAGGAAGAACATGCGGAAACAAGCCACTGGTATGCGCTGTTTCGATTGAAAAAAGATTGTGATTTGGGATGAAGAGAAGGTAGAGATTTTCGCTTGAATTTCTGACAGGGGCCACACATACCAGGCCTTATGCACAGGATCTTGCGCAAAAGAAGTTGGAGGAGCATCTAAAGTCGAAAGAGGCGGGAACGATATTTGGAAAAACTATTTGCCCAGACGCCAGACCCTGGAAAATCAGAGAATCAGAAAGTCAAGGGGACCTCACCTCTTCAGACAAAATACAAAGAGGGAGAACCTGGAACGGAGATGCTTCTGGGAGGAGAGTTCGATGCGGTGATTTCACATGCTCGAACATCATTGTAAACTGGAGCAGGAAGCCGTGGAGTGCGAAGAGAACAACAGAGAACGGAGGATGGGGAAGATGAAGTTGGCACTGTGCACTATCGAGCGGGCGGATCTGCAGAGACGAATTTCTGAGATCACTACCCGGCTGAATCGCAACGCAAAGGTGCAGGAGGGAGAAGTGCCGTCGGAAGAGCCCGCCTCTCTTTTGCAGGAGCTGGATGATTGCCTGACCCGGTTGGAGACGTTGATTGTCAGGATCAACCGCACCAATCAGGCCACCATACGGGAGGAGCGCAGCATTGCGGATCGGATTGCAGAGAGGGACTGTCTCAGGCAGCGCATTCAAATCATGCGGGATTTCCTCGGTGCTGCCAGTGACAAGGTGGATCGTTATTCCAAGACGGAAATCAAAATCCATAGCACCGTGGATGTGGCAGCTTTGCAGAAAGAAATCGACACCTATTCCAGGACGCTCAGGAAGTTAGAGGAAACCATTCAGGAACTGAACTGGACCACAGAGCTGATGGAATAAAAGGATGTGAGTATAAAAAGAATTTCTAAGGGAGGCTTGTATCATCCAATAGAGCAGGTAGTCTGTCCGGCGGGTATGATCTCTCGCGATTGAATGAATCGCTATGGCAGTATGTCGGGCGCATACACAGGGGTTCGAACCCTCTTTTTACAACGTATGCCCAGTAACCATACAAAGGTAAATGGTATCCATTATTCTTAGTACCGAATACCGACGAACAGACGAGGGTGGGATAGGGGAAATCTAGTTGTAAATGATGTTTGAAAATAAAGGGGTTGTATGTTCCTTTAACAGCTCCCCTTTTTGCAATTTTTTTGCCAAGGATGCTTTCAAAATCCATAATTATCTCCACCGGTTATTTTTAGTTTTTCCGGCAATATTTGCCTGAACTCTGTTATAAAGTTCCTGTGCCGCATTATATCCCATCATCTTCTGTCTGTGGTTTACAGCGGCAGTCTCTACAATGATTGCCAAGTTTCTTCCCGGTCTTACAGGCAATACATGGCATACCACCTTATTTCCGAGATATTCGATATAATTGTCCTCAAGACCAAGTCTGTCATAGTCTTTATTTTTTACCCAGTCCTCAAGCTGTATAACAAGGTCTATAGACTGAGTATCCTTTACACTCAGTACACCGAAGAGTGCTTTAACATCTATGATACCTATTCCTCTAAAGCTCAATAAAATGCTTTTGTAATATCAGGTGCTGTTCCACAAGTGTCTGCTGTGACACCTTTCCTTATCTCCACAACATCATCCGATACAAGTCTGTGTCCTCTTTTTACAAGTTCAAGAGCCGCCTCACTCTTACCGATACCGCTGTCACCTGTAATAAGTACACCTTCGCCGTATACATCTACCAACACACCGTGTATTGATATAACCGGAGCCAACTTCACATTCAACCATCTGATAAGCTCGGCTGTAAGATATGTTGTGGACCGCTCGGTTCCAAGACAAGGCACACCGTAGTGTAAGCAGTATGAAAGCATATCCTCATCAGGTTTTATACCTCTGGCATACAGTACACAAGGTACCTTATAAGACAATAATTTATCGTATGTCTTTTTCTTTGTTTCCTCATCAATTGTCTCTATATACGCATTTTCCACATTTCCAAGCACCTGCACTCTCTCACTGTCAAAGTGATCAAAGAAGCCTGCAAGCTGCAACGCAGGTCTGTTGATTTCCGGATGCTTTATTATTATAGATTCTGTATCTATTTCCGTGTGTGTAGTTCTTTAGGTTTAACTCAGTAATAAGCTCCTTAATTGTTACATTTTCTCCCATGGTACCTCCTATCATTTTCCCCCTATAAAAAACTTATCCCAAAAGCTCTAACAGCTCTTCCTTTGAAATATTTGACAGTGACATTCCCTCTTCAAAGTTAAGTACTCTGTCCGCCAAATCCTTCTTTGACTCCTGTAACTTTACTATTTTTCTTCTATAGTCCCTTTTTGCAATAAGTCTGTATACCGTTACCGTGTTTTTTTGTCCGATTCTGTGTGCTCTGTCTGTAGCCTGATTCTGTGCCGCAAAAGTTCCACCAAGGGTCATAGTGAATAACTATATCCGCTCCGGTGAGATTGAGTCCCTGTACCTCCGGCCTTAAGTGAAATCAGGAATACATTTGTATCATCATTATTGAATTTATTTACAAGTTGCAATCTCTTATCCTTAGGTGTGGCACCTGTAATCATATAACTTGTAATCTTTTCTTCTTCAAATCTTTTGCCTATAATATCAAGCATTGAAGTAAACTGTGAGAACAAAAGTATCTTATGGCCGGCTTCAATGCCGCTTTTTACCAAATCTATACAGGTTTCAAGCTTTGCAGACTCACCGACATAGTTCTCAAAGATAAGACTCGGGTCACAGCATATCTGTCTGAGCTTTGTAATCTCCGAGAGTACAATCATCTTTGTGCTGTTATAGTCTTTGTCGCCAAGCAGTATCTTCTTCAGATTGCTTAGCTCGCCGTCATAAGCAAGCTGCTGCTTTTTATCAAATCTTGAAACTCTTATCTCTTCTATCTTATCAGGCAAATCAAGTGCCACCTCCGACTTAAGTCTTCTAAGAACAAAAGGTGCTATCATCTTTGACAAAATCTTTGCACTGTTCTCATCACCTGTCTTTACTATATCATTCTCATACCTTGTTCTGAAAGCATTATAGCTGTATAAAAATCCCGGCATGATATAGTCAAATATACTCCACAGTTCACTCAGTCTGTTCTCAATAGGTGTTCCGGTCAGTGCAAACTTCACATCCGCCTTGACCGCCTTTGACCGCTTTTGCCACACCGGTATTTTGGTTTTTTATAAACTGTGCCTCATCTATTATCTGATGTGAAAACTTCATATCGTGGTAAAGGCTTATATCTCTTCGCAGTGTGTCATATGAACTGATATATACATCCACGTCTTCACTCTCTTCAAGGTACTTTTGCCTTTCTTCTTTTCCGGCGGCAAGCACAGACACTTCAAGCAGGTTGTCTTTATCAAACTTTGAAATCTCTTCACTCCAATTATATACTAAAGAAGCCGGACATACTATAAGAGCTTTAGACAATCTGCCATTTTGTTTTGCATCTATCAAAAGTGATATGATCTGTAGCGTCTTTCCAAGTCCCATATCATCCGCCAGTATACCGCCGAAACCCAGTTCTTCTACAGAGCGAAGCCACTTAAAACCTTCTTTTTGATATCCTCTGAGGATATCTTTTACTTCGGCAGGCGGTGTAAAGTCTATAGATTTTATACCGTCAAACTTATTTATGAGCTTTGCAAAGCTGCTGTCTCTTTTTTCAACAAGCTCATTGTGTTCCTTCATCATCTCGTCAATGTAGATTGAACGATACAGCGGTACGCTTAGGGCTCCGGCTCTCAAATCCTTTGCGGAAATATCAAGTACATTTAACATCTCGTCAAAGCTGTCCATATATTCGGAGTCCATATTTATAAAGGCGCCGTTTTTTAATCTGTAGTACTTTTTCTTCTTTCTGTAGCTTGATACTATATCCGCCAGCTCTTCAGGGCTCATATCTTCCGAAAGCAACTCAAGTTGCAAAAGATTTGATTTTACTGAAACGCCGATACTTGCAGACGGTCTTTTATAGACTCTTACATCATTAAAGCCGTCACTTCCAAGTACTCTTCCGTATTTATTCAAAACATCAATGCCCGATACTTTAAGTTCATAAAGTTCATCCTCGGTTTTTGTCAAAAGACAGCCGCTGTTTGAATCATCAGGCATAAATCTTTTTAAAACTTCTACCGCCTTGTTCTCCTGTTTTGCATCTCTTAACAGTTCCTCTTCAGTAGTTTCAAGGATTTTTCCTGAAAGTATATCCACTCTTCCGCCGCTGTAGCTTGCCTCAACCTTTCCCCTATAGCATTGCCGTCTTCCATATCCAGATAGAATGTAATATTTGCTTCTTCAGGCACATACTCAATTGCTTCAGGCGCTTCATCTTTTATAATCGCACTGTCTTTTATAATCGGCAACACCTTCGAGTAAAATCTGCCTATATTTTTTCTTCCTATCTTTACATTCTGATATCCGAAATCCGAAATTCTTAAAGCTTTTATCAAATCCAGTGTCTTAGTGTCACATCTGCTCAGATATTCGTCATCGATACAGTAGACATAATTGTTCGTTTTGATAAATCTCGGAAAGTCCAATTTTAAATTTATGCCTCCGAAATGCTCGTTGTTATATATCGGAGTTATCTTTATATTTATCTTTTCGTTGTGCTCTCTGAACTCAATCTCTGAAGTAACATTCTTTCTGCCGACCTCTTCTTTTATATATTCGAATTTCTTTCCTACAAGCAAATCAAATATCTCATCCGTATTTGAGGCGTCCATCTTTATCCTTGAGACATTAAGTTTTGTCTTTGTATAGTCCAAAAGCTTATAACTTACAGCCATTTCTCTTTCAATCATGGTCTCTATAAGCTTCACATACTTTAAGCTCTCTTCGTCAAATACCGAATATGACAATCTGACACTGTCATTTTTTCCAAGCGGATAAACTTCGCCTCCCTTTATGGCATCCACAAAATTGACATAGTTTTTTATCATCAGAAGCTTTTTCCTTCCGATTCTGAACTGGATAAACAATCCGTTTCCGTTTACATAATCTGAAAGTATCAGCCTTGGAACCAACTTTATGCTGCCCTCTTCACCTTCTTCATTGTCATAGTATGAAAGAAATGAATCTCCGAAGTAATTGGTCTCATCTCCAAGCTCATGGCTGTCAAGATATGCATTCAATAAAAAGACTGTAGCCACCACATGCTCACAGTTTTTACTTTCATTGTCGAAATACACACTGATCCTGTTCTTGTTAACGCATCTGCTGCAAGTACAGCCTGCATAGGTAAGCTTATCTCTTTCAAACTCTATACTTACGTCGCATTTATCAGATTCCACCTGTGCCCTTGCAACACCGCGCACTCCGGTATCCTGTTGAAACAGATAACTGTAGGTTATATCAAAAGCTCTGTTATTTTCTTCTACGCTCTCAAGCTTTACCAGACCCTTTTTTATCAGTTCTTTGGCTTTCTTGGCGGTATCCGTAGTCATAGAAAGGCTATCTATAATAGCCTCTCCGTTGAAGTATTTATAAATAGCCTTTTTATCCTTGTTTTTTGAGGCGGATATCATATCCGCCTTTATCTTTTTTACAGTCTCACTCTCATTTTTTAAATCAACGGCTTTTTTCAGCCCTTCAAAAGGGATTAAACCTCATCTTTATTCCTCACTCTTAAGTATATCCACAGCCGTACCAAGCTGATTGTCGGAATCGCTTCCTATCACCGCACCCTCATTCAAATCCACATCTACATCAGGCTTTTATTCCCCACCTTATGTAAATCATATCCTGAAGGCGGATAATAATGCTGTGTAGTAATCTTTATCGCCGTACCGTCACCAAGAGGAAGTACATTTTGAACAATACCTTTTCCGAATGTTGTCTTTCCTACTACCTTACCCCACTTGAAATCCTTGAATGTTGCTGTAAATACCTCAGATGCGGAAGCCGAATTCTCATTTACAAGTACCACCATAGGAATCTTCAGTTCACCCGGGTCTTTTGCATAGTATTCTTCTCTGTTTCCGTTTTTTTATCCTCTGTATACAGTACCAATCCCTCAGGCAAGATATAATCAAGCATATCTACAACCTGATCAAGCAGTCCTCCCGGATTGCCGCGAAGGTCCACTATCAGTTTTTTCATTCCCTGTGACTTAAGCGACTCTATATTTGATTTGAACTGCTCGGATGTCACCGCGTCAAACTGACTTACGGCAACATAGCCTATTCCGTCGTTAAGCATCTTTGAAGATACTGTCTGTACCTCGATAGACCTTCTGGTAAGGTTTAAGTCCACCTGTTTTTTGTCGTCACCTCTGATAACGGTCATAGTAAAGCTTGAGCCTTCCACACCTCTTATCTTTGTCTTTACCAATACGTCAAGGTCCGTACCCTGTAACTTCTTCGCCGTCTATTTTGTATATTATATCGCCCGGCAACAGTCCGCCTTCCTTTTGCAGGGACTGTTATCAAATACATTCACTATTGTAATAATCTTTGTCTTAGGATTTTGCGAAACCGAAGCGCCTATACCTGAGTATTTACCCTCAGTGTCCTCGTTGAGCGCCTTATACTCTTCCTTTGTGTAATATACGGTATAAGGATCGTCAAGTCCGTTCATCATTCCGGCATAGATACCGTCTTCCACCTTTGTCATATCCTCGTCAAAGAGAAAGTATTTATCTATAATGCTTTGCAAAAGTGATGTCTTTTTCTTCTATCTTTTTATAATCCAGTTTACTTCTGTTGCCTGATGTAAATATATGTGTAAAGCCGCCTTTATTCAGTGCAATAACAAAACCTACGTAGACAAGTACAAATGAAACCGCCATTCCGGCTATAAAGCATAAGAATCCGTTAAGTTTGCCTCTTCGCCTCTTTGCTCTTTCTTCTATTCTCTGCTCCACATCCGTCTCTGTCGTGCCCTTTTTTTCGTTCTTTTATATATTCTTCAAAGTCGTCATTCTCATGATGTTCAAACATATAAATCCTCCAAATTCATATTTCATTATATGATACCATTTATTACACAAAAAAACAAAGGGGAGATGTAAATCTCCCCGATATTTATCTGCGTTATATTTGATTTTAATATCCGACCTTGTCCATATATGACATATACTTTACAACCATAAGGGCAATCTTGAATGTAATGGCGTCCTCAAACATTCTGAGATCAAGTCCTGTACTCTTTTGAAGCTTATCCAGACGATATACCAAAGTATTTCTGTGAATAAAAAGCTGTCTGGACGTCTCTGAAACATTCAGGCTGTTCTCAAAGAACTTGTTGATAGTTGTAAGTGTCTCCTCGTCAAGATCCTCAGGATTCTTACCGTCAAAGATCTCCTTAATGAACATCTTGCAAAGCGGTATAGGTAACTGATATATAAGTCTTCCTATTCCCGAGTCTTGAGTAAGCTACGATATTTTCAGATGCGTAGAATATCTTACCTACATCAAGTGCCATCTTAGCCTCCTTGTAAGACTTTGACACCTCTTTTATCTCGTTGACTATAGTACCGTATGAAACGGTAACATTGAGAATTCCGATAGAATTAAGCTCATCTATAACCGATCTTGCCACTCTGTCGAGGGTCTTCGTATGCAGAGCCTTCCTTCATCTCCTTGACAAGGATGATATCTCTTTCATCAACCGCTGTAACGAAAGTCCTTGTTTCTTGATGCAAAGAGCGCCTTCACAGCCTCAAGGCTTGATACATCTCTCTCGTTCTTGGTCTCTATGATATAGACTACCCTTCTTACACTTGTCTCAATATGCAACTTCTTTGCTCTGTTGTAGATATCAACAAGCAGCAAATTGTCAAGCAGGAGGTTTTTGATGAAGTTGTCCTTATCAAATCTCTCCTTGTATGCTACAAGAAGGTTCTCTATCTGGAATGATGCCAATCTTCCCACCATGTAAGTGTCGTCTGTGGTACCTTCCACCAAAAGAATATACTCAAGCTGATGCTCGTCAAAAATCTTAAAAAACTGGAACCCGCCTATAGCCTGTGAGTCAGCCAATGAATTGGCAAATGTATTTACCTGTAAACCGTAAGTCTCCGCCTCTGAAAAGGTAGTTGCCAAGACCTTACCCTCAACATCGCAAACGCAAAGCTCAGTTCTTGTAATACCCTTTAATCCGTCTATAGTATTTTGAAGAATTTGGTTTGAGATCATATATTTGTCTCCTTTTCTCTATTACTTTACTCCACCATCTCATACAAAAATCATGATGAGACAGTCACCAATCACTAATCAATTTTAACAAGGATTGGTCCTACAATCCGATCTGCTCTAAATATCCGGTAGCAGATATTAACAACTTTCATATAGATAATAATGCATTATCACGAGTAAATCAATAGCAAAAAAAGGATTTTTTATTTTTGTTTATGTAAATTTACCTATACACTACCCGGCATAGGTTCATTCCCTTAAAATTTCACTATGATATTAAAGGAAATATTATGGTTTGCTTGCTTATTGTAGATAATAACCAAAAACTTTAAAAGTTTATTTCACCTGTGAATACATACTCTGCTCTTCCCCTCATATATATTTCATCATCAACCAGACTGATATCCAGTTCGCCTCCAAGCAAATGTACTCTTACGGATGTATCACAATCTCCCTTTTTCATTGTGGCGAAAGCGCTTGCACATGCTCCGGTACCGCAGGCAAGAGTCTCTCCCGAACCTCTCTCCCACACTCTCATATGAATATTCTTTCTGTCTTCCACATATATAAACTCCGAATTTACCTTTTGAGGGAATCTCTCATGCTTTTCATAGTATTCTCCTACTTTGTTAAGGTCCATATTTTGAAGTTCTTCCAATGTATCCACGTAGTAGACCGCATGCGGATTGCCTACATCCACTCCTATAAACTCTTTTTCTTCACCGTTTATAAGTATCTTTTCAGGAAACTGTGAGGTAATCTTTTGCTCTGCCCATATTTACATTGATATATTCGGCCTTTTTATTCTTAGGCTCTATCTTTATATGCTTTATTCCCGCGCCCGTCTCCATAGTGAACTCTTCAGACTTTACATAGCCGTGGTCATAGGCATACTTTGCTACACATCTTGAGCCGTTACCGCACATAAGCCCCCTGCTGCCGTCCGCATTGTACATATCCATCTTTACATCCGCTATATCTGAAGGACAGATAAGTATAAGTCCGTCACTTCCCACTCCGAAATGTCTGTCACTTACCTTTATTGCAACCTCACTGGATTATTTACTTTTTTTCTTTGAAACAGTCAACATACACATAGTCGTTTCCCGCTCCCTGCATCTTTACAAACTTCATATATTCTCCAATCTCTTTATTCCTTCCCACCATACAAAAGACAAATCTTTTTTGCCGTACTTATGATAGTATCTCCGTTTTTCATACTGCTGCTTTGCAAATATTTATGTGCCTCGGGCTCAGTCATATTCTTATGCTTTATCAAAAGCTCTTTTGCCCTTTGTATTGTAAGAAAATTCTTACCGCCTCGCTCTTCCTGCTTTTTCTTTCTTTTTCTTTCATAATAAAGCCTGTCCGATATTTCACCCACCTTTTTTACAAGCTCTATCACTTTAAAAGGCATAGGCAAAAAATTTATATCCTCACTAAGTCCTTCACTGAGTTTGTTCGGTGAGCACACGAGCAAAAGCTCACAACTTTCATTGATATTTTCTTTCAGCTCCATATACTGCATATCGCCAAGCTGATATGCGCATATTACAATACCGTAATCAATATCATCACACAGATTTATAGCCTTGGCACCTGATGCAACTACACCTACTATTGAATATCCGTTTTTTATCAAAATAGACCTTAAAACTTTGCTGTCACCGGGATTTGGAAATGCAATGATTATATCCGACATTATCGTCCTTTCTCCAATGATACTGCATAAAATCAGTATCTTTCCAAATACTTCTTTATTTCCCAGTCTGTAACGGCATTATTAAACTCGTCCCATTCGGACTTTTTTGCATTTAAAGTACTCACCGAATATATGTGTACCGAGTTTTTCTTTCACAAAAGTCCGATTTTTCAAACTCATCTATTGCTTCTTTTAATGTACTCGGCAGTCTCTTCACATTTGCAATCTCATTTGAGTACATATTTTCATTGATGGCTTCTTTTAAAGGTAAGTCTTTTTCTATTCCGTCAAGTATTGAATATATAAGCATTGCAATGCAAAGGTACGGATTTGGTGGCGGAATCCGGACTTCTAAGTTCAAGTCTAATCTGATTATTTCTTTCAGCGGGTATTCTAAGCAGTGTGCTTCTGTTTGAATTCGAGCTCCATGACACATATACAGGTGCGTCAAACCCCGGTTTCAATCTTTTATATGAGTTTACAAGCGGATTGTTTATAAGTGAAGTGTCACAGGCGTGTTCCAATATACCTGCAACTGCCGCCCTTCCTTTTTTGCCAAGTTTTCCGTCTTCTAAAAGCAAATTGTTGCCTTCATTATCAAGTACGGAGATTTTAAAATGCATTCCGCTTCCGTTCTCACTTTCAAAGGGCTTCGGCATAAATGAAGCGCTCAGTCCGTGCCTCTTTGCCAATGTCTTTACAGCCATTCTGAATGTCTGTATCGCATCCGCACAGGAAATCGCGCCTTGATTTGTGAAATCTATTTCATGCTGTGCTTTTGCAATCTCATGGTGCGACGACTTTATATCTATTCCCATCTCTTCAAGGTTGAGTACTATATCTCTTCTGATATTCTCACTCATATCAAGAGGGACCTATATCAAAATAGCTGGCCTTTTCCTTTACATTCAGACTCACCTCACCTTTGTCATCCGTGTTAAGTAAAAAGAATTCACACTCGGCTTCAATAAATATATTAAGACCTGACTGCCTTGCTTTATTATATGCATCAAGTAACACAGCCCTCGGGTCAGCTTCAAAAACGCTTCCGTCGATTCTGTGAATATTGCAGATAAATCTTGCAACCTTACCCTGCTGCGGTCTCCATGGAAATATACAAAACGTGGAAAGATCCGGATGCAAATACAAATCCGAATCTTCTATAGGTGCAAATCCCTTTCACACTTGAACCGTCAAACAGAATTTTATTTTCAAGTGCATCCTCAAGCTGGCTTGCAGTTATTGCGATATTTTTCAAAGTTCCGAAAATATCGGTAAACTGCAATCTGATAAATTCTACATCTTCCTCTTCAACTATGGCAAAAATCTCTTCCTTCGTCATCGCTCACCTTTTCTTTAAAACTTATTAAGCACCCTTTTTAACCTTTCGAGTGCATCATCAACATCTTCTTTTGAAATAATAAGCGGCGGAATAAATCTAAGCACATTGCTTCCGGCATTGATAAGTACCATTTTCTCATCAATAAGCGCCGACTTTATAATATCGGCCACAGGTCTGTCAAACTCCATACCCAGAAGCAGTCCCTTTCCTCTGACTTCCTTTATAAAAGGATATTCCTTTGCCATACCCTCAAGCTTTTCTTTAAGATAATCTCCCACTGCTTTTACATTTCCTGTTATATTGTCTTCTTTAAAGATATCCAGTACCTTGGACGCAACCGCACATACCAAAGGATTTCCTCCATATGTGGAACCGTGATCTCCCGGCTTTAATACATCACTTGCCTTACCCGATGTCAAAAAGGCACCTATTGGCACACCGTTACCAAGTGCCTTTGCCACCGTCATCACATCAGGCTTGATGCCGTATTCCTGCCATGCAAAATACTGCCCGCATCTTCCCATTCCACATTGAATCTCATCCAAAATCAGTATCAAATCATGTTCATCCGTAAGCTTTTTGATACCCTCAAGGAACTCTTTGGTTGCAGGATGTATCCCACCCTCACCCTGTACCGTCTCAAGTATTATAGCATAGGTTTTGTCACTAACAAGATTTTTTACAGACTCTATATCATTATATTTTGCAAATTTTACTCCCGGAATCAGCGGATAAAAGTCCTCTCTGTAGTGCTCATTACCTGTTACAGAAAGTGCCCCTAAACTTCTGCCGTGAAAGCTTCCTTCCATAGCAATTATTTCAAATCTGCCGCCTGTCTTTGTACCGTATTTTTTTGCAATCTTTATCGCACCCTCAATAGCCTCGGTACCTGAGTTTGTAAAAAACACCTTTTCCATTTGGCTTATTTCAAGAAGCTTTTGTCCCGCCTCTATAACCGGTACATTATAAAAATAGTTTGATATATGCCAAAGCTTATCAGCCTGATCCTTCAAGGCTTCATTCACTCCTTTATAATTATATCCCAGTCCCTGCACAGCAATACCGGCAAAAAAATCCAGATATTCATTTCCGTCGGTATCAAAAAGCTTTATTCCGTCACCGTGGTCAAATACCACCTGATACCTGTTATATGTCTTTAATAATAATTGTTCGGCGCAATCTATTGAATCTTTCATCTTCATAACTGATCTCCTACTATCATGGTACCTATACCCTTGTTTGTAAACATCTCAAGCAAAAGACAATGTGCAACCCTGCCGTCTGCAATCGTCACCCTGTTTACTCCGTTTTTCACCGCATCCACACAGTTTGAAAGCTTAGGCAGCATACCGCCTCCCATCTGTCCGTTTTCTATAAGCTTTTCAATTTCGCTTATACTTATCTTTTCTATCAGGCTGCTCTTATCGTTAAAGTCCTTGTATACACCTTCAACATCTGTAAGAAATGCCAGTTTTTCGGCCTTCAGAGCCTTTGCAACAGCACATGCCGCATCGTCAGCATTTACATTGTAGCTTGTATACTCCTTATCAAAATGCTCATGTACGGTAAGGAAGCAAGCAACCGAAAACAAGAGATAGACCGCCAGCACTACACTATTCCGAACCAAAGACCAAAAGATAAGCATTGTGGGAAAATCTAAACTTTTGGATTTTCCTACAATGCCGACTACGGCGGAATCCCTCCCACTCCTTATATCTTTCTTTCCGTATACATTGAATTTGTATTTAGTAAATGCTATAATGTCCCTATTCAAATTATAAATGTGTTGAATTAGTTACATGTACATATTTTTTTGTGCCGGAGGAAGTGAAATGAAACAAAAAAATTTATCTCATTACAGGCTTAATGGCTTCTGGAAAATCTACAGTTTCCGATTTACTGGCAAAATCAATAGAAAAATGCGTCCATCTTCGTGGTGATGTGTTCCGAAAAATGATTATTTCAGGCAGAGAAAATATGTCAGCTACCCCATCAGCGGAAGCAGTCCGCCAGCTGTACCTTCGATACAAATTGACTGCTGATGCGGCAAGGTCATACTTTGACAACGGCTTTTCTGTAGTGATCCAAGATAACTACTACGGTGATGAATTAAACCGAATGATAAATTATCTGCATAAATACCCTGTTGAGGTTGTCGTTCTTTGTCCAGATGTGGAAACAATAAAAAGAAAGGGAACGATACAGGGAGAAAACAGGCTATTCCGGCTTTACGGTTGAAACCTTATACGATACATTTATGCAGACAACACCACGGATCGGCTTTTGGCTGGACAATTCCAATCAAACACCACAGCAGACAGCAGAAACCATTCTGAACACCAGGAAGCCGGTATGATTGTTACATATAAGGGGAAGAAAAAAATTTCTTTTAAGTACTTTTCTTTCCTAAAAACTGATGTGATATAATAGCTTCATTCCAGAAAAAGGAGTAAAAAAATATGCGGCAAGGTATTCTTAAATAAAAACTATAATCAAATAGTGGGAACAAAGAATTATGATAGCTCCTTTTGTGGGGGGCTTGGTTTTTTTGTACCCAATTTAAGAATACTTTTTGCCTTATCAATTTTGACATATTCAAAAAACAGCAATCACAAATAGGTGTATGTATATGTGTATGTCCGCAAATTAGAATCTCCCAGTGGTAAAAAGTATTTTTACTGCTGGGGATTTTTATGCCCTTTGGGGCTGTAAAGGGAGGACAATCACATGAAAAATAATCAATATCGGCATTCTGGCCCATGTAGACGCAGGAAAAACTACATTGACAGAAAGTCTGCTATACACCAGTGGAGCGATTGCGGAACAGGGAAACGTGGATAAAGGGACCACAAGAACAGACACTATGATTTTGGAACGGCAACGGGGAATTACCATTCAGACAGCGGTTACTTCTTTTTATTGGAATGATTATAAAATCAATATCGTGGACACTCCCGGTCATATGGATTTTTTAACCGAAGCATACCGCTCTTTATCTGTCCTTGACGGAGCTGTTTTAGTCATTTCAGCAAAAGACGGCGTACAGGCACAAACCCGTATATTATTCCATGCGCTTCAGAAAATGGACATTCCGACAATTATCTTTATAAATAAGATAGACCAAAATGGGATCGACCTGCAGTGTGTTTACCAAAGCATTAAAGATAAACTTACCAGTGATATGATTGTCATGCAGGAGGTTTCCCTGTCGCCAAAGATAACCATGACCGATATTTCTGATTTAGACAAATGGGATATGATTATTTCCGGAAGCGATGAACTATTAGAACGATATGTTGCAGAGGATTCTTTGGATATACAGGAATTACAATATGAAAAGTGCAAAAGAACCAGATGCTGCTCTTTGTTTCCTGTTTATCATGGGAGTGCAAAAGACAATTTAGGAACAGAAAAACTGATTGAAGCGATTATAGAAACTTTCATTACAGAAACGGACGATATTCAGTCTGAATTATGTGGATATGTTTTTAAGGTTGAGTATACAGAGCGGAAAAAACGGCTTTCTTATTTACGCCTGTATCATGGGACGCTCCATTTACGGGATACCCTGCTGCTGTCAAAAAAGGAAAAAATAAAGATTACAGAAATGTGTATTCCGTCAAATGGTGAAATCGTCCCGGCTGACCATGCCTGTCCGGGAGAAATTGTTATTTTAGCTGATGATACTTTGAAACTGAACGATATCCTGGGAAATGAAAAACTCCTGCCTCACAAAACACGGATTGATAATCCCATGCCATTACTTCGGACAACGGTAGAGCTGCAAAAGCCGGAGCAAAGGGAAGCCCTGTTAAATGCCCTCGCAGAGATTACTATACAGACCCTCTTTTGCATTTTGACATTGATACTGTTACCCATGAGATTATGTTATCTTTTTTGGGAAAAGTACAGTTAGAAGTTATTTGTTCGCTATTAGAAGAAAAATATCATGTGGGCGTGGCTATGAAAGAGCCTTCGGTTATTTATCTGGAAAGACCGCAAAAAAAAGCGAGCTGCACGATTCATATTGAAGTGCCGCCGAATCCGTTTTGGGCATCTATTGGTTTGATTGTAAATACCGCTTCCTGTTGGAAGCGGAACACAATATAAAAGCGAGGTATCTCTCGGCTATTTAAACCAAAGTTTTCAAAATGCCGTCATGGAGGGTGTGCGTTATGGAATGGAGCAGGGCTTATATGGCTGGGGAGTGACAGACTGCCAAATTTGTTTTGATTATGGAGTTTATTACAGCCCGGTCAGCACCCCCGCTGATTTTTCGTTTTTCTTGCGCCTGTCGTGTTGGAGCAGGCATTGAAAAAAAGCAGGGAACACAACTGTTGGAACCATACCTTTCCTTTACCCTTTTTGCACCGCAGGAATATCTTTCACGGGCTTATAATGATGCACCAAAGTATTGCGCAATCATTGAATCAACCAGACTTGAAAAAGATGAAGTTATTTTTAAGGGTGAAATCCCTGCCCGTTGTATCGGTGAATATAGGAATGATCTGAATTTTTATACAAATGGAAGAAGTGTCTGCATTACAGAATTAAAAGGGTATCAGGAAACTTCCGGCGAGCCTGTATTTCAGCCACGCCGCCCGAACAGCCGTTTAGACAAGATCCGGCATATGTTTCAGAAGATAATGTAACGTCTTGCGCAATGCAAGCGTTCATTGCTGGCTATTCCGAAATATCATTGATAAAATCAGCATCAGAGAGGAGGAACCATTTTGAACCAGAAACAGACGGATATTACAACAGGAAAGCAAATACGTCATCTGCGAACACAATCGGGAATGACACAGGAAGAACTGGCTGGGGAATTGAATGTTACCCGGCAGGCGCTATCGAATTGGGAGAGAGATGTTAATGAACCCGATTTAAATACGTTGAAAAAAATTTGTTTTCTTTTTGGAGTCCACATGGACGATTTTGCGAAGGAGGTAATAACAAAAATGGAAACATGTGAAAAAAAAGAGAAACGACAATTTAATAAGTATGATATGGCAATTGGACTTTTTTATGGTGTCGGGATATTTCTTGGCATTGGTATTTTCTTTGTTGGCGGTTTTATGACAATGTCGGGTGCAGGGTGGGGAGCATCACTATTTGGCGGTGGCTGTTTTTCTCTTGTATTTGGCTTGATATGCCATGCAGTTATTACATTGAGAAGAAATGACAAATGATGACATATCCTGCTTTCTAGACTTTTCGGTCATATCGCGTAAAAAAGCCGCTGCTTTTGGCTTTCCAATAGCGGCGGCAAAGGGAAATATCCTTTGAATACCTTACAGAAGAAAAGTTTTGCAGCATTATAAAAAAATAAAAAGCCTATACCATTTTGGAAAGAAAAAGATACATAATAGTCAAGACGGCAACAATCAGAAGTTATGGAGGGTAACAATGGAATATAGTAAGGAAGATTTAATGGAAGCAAAAAGGCAAATTTTGGGAGTGGGAGAGAACATGGGAACAGAGGAAAGTAAAAAAATCTGGGAGAAAAACGCACAATTTTGGGATAATGCAATGGGTGACAAATCTAATGAATTTCACAGAGAGGTAGTGCGTCCCAAAGTAACGGAACTTCTATCTCCTAATCCTGCGGATTACATTTTGGATATTGCGTGTGGCAATGGAAATTATTCTTCGTATCTTGCACAAAGAGGCGCTTCGATTGTCGCTTTTTGATTACAGCAAAAAAATGATAGAATTGGCTAAAAGACGGCAATCACAATATGCAAAACAAATTGAATTTTGTGTAGCGGATGCGACCAATAGAGAAAGTATATTAGAATTAAAAAGAAATCGAGCCTTTACGAAAGCAGTTTCTAATATGGCAATTATGGATATTACGGATATTGAACCACTTCTTATGGCTGTTTATGAACTGTTGGAGGAAAGCGGAATTTTTGTCTTTGCAACGCAACACCCTTGTTTTATCACGTTGACTGAAAAATATATGACACCGCACAGTTACTATGGTATAGCGATTGAAGGGCAACCGGAGGAGCAGATTTATTATCATCGTTCCATACAAGATATTTTTAACCTTTGTTTTAGAGCTGGATTTGTCATTGATGGATTTTATGAAGAATGTTTCAAAAACAACAAAGAAATTCCTATGGTAATGATAGTAAGGCTTAAAAAGGTAAAACGTGATAGCTTAAAAATAAATTCAAGTTTGTCGGATAACAGCAAACCTCGGTCGAGCCAGTCAACGGTCAAGATGAACGGGCTTCGCCTGCCGTTGACAGCCCCTGCCTGGTTTTGCAGTTAGGCAGTCAAGGAGCGACAGCCC